>Ga0302287_10000010_pt1 | contig 229720 bp, 185 predicted proteins | sample III_Fen_E2_4_FD_200452 | JGI IMG/M metagenome (GOLD analysis project Ga0302287, IMG submission 200452) | Peat permafrost microbial communities from Stordalen Mire near Abisko, Sweden - III_Fen_E2_4 | ecosystem: Environmental > Terrestrial > Soil > Wetlands > Permafrost | place: Sweden... | reverse complement strand
ATGCGACAGACGATCCAGACGCTCCCAGCGATCCTGTAATCCTTCCGACATCTCGGCCTCCTTGGAAAGCCGACAACGATCGTATTCACAGCGAGGAAATGACAGAGCGGTTTACCGAGCACTTACTAGCCAAGCGTCATTGCCGAGTGCCAGCCTCCGGACGGCAACCGTATAACTCTTGCTGCTGTCGCCACGTTCGGAAACGTTCGTGATTCGGAATATGTCGGCAACTGCAGTTCCCTTGGGAAGAATCAGCACACCGTTCACGCTAATCGAATCTGAACCGGCAACGACTTTATAGCCAATATTGCGAGCTCCGTTCAATGCGGTGGGATTGAAAATCACCGTATCCGCGTACGAGGAAAGGTTGAGGGTATAATTCGAGCTATCGGGAGAAAACGAAGGCGACAACACACCTGACGAAGTTCCCATACTTGCCAAACGCGGATCGTGAGACTTGCTCCAGGCGATGTTGATACGATAGATGTTAGAATCAACTTTGCTGCCAACAACAGTATTGGCCAGCACCAAGGAAATTACGTTCTTCCCTGCGGAAACCAAAACACTGCCAGAATCATCATTTTTTCCGTTCACTTGGGTCGTTGAATAATCCGAACCCTTACGCCAAATGAGACGTACCGAATCTCCACGCGCGATCGCCAAATTGTAGACGCCGTTCGTCTTATCAAAGGCAGGGGAAAGTACAGCTCCAGTGCCCGAAGCTCCGTTCAACTTTAACGTGTCTAGCTGCAAGGCTTTGTTGATATCTTCATTCAATGTAAGTGCGACATTGTAGCGAGAAATCGCAGAATCGTTGGACGAATGCACCTCAAAACGAAGGGTATCTTTCGCGCCAGCCATTACATAGCTGTAATATCCACTATTTTGAGCGACCCCATTGGGAACCTGCAACGACTGCATGCCGTTGACATATTTTAGCTTGGCACCAACGAGAAAGTTGCGATTTGAAACAGACAAAGTTGTGTCTTTGGTAATGACAGCCGTATCACTTCCATTCTTTACAATCCATAATTTTTCAGGAATGGAATCAAAAGCGGGATTAGGAAGGACGTTGAAATTCAAGCTTAGGCCAGTATCAATACCTTTTCCGCCCTTAGCGGAGGCCTTGAAAGAGATATTGTGCTTGGTGATTCCCGAACGCCCCCAAGTAATGCCATCCACGCCTTTCAAAGTGACAAAGGTATCCTTCACGGAACGGCGAACAACATTATCAACCTTGATATCTGTCCCCGAATCGTACATAGGGTGATACCAACGCAAGCTAAGCGTCGTATCCGAAAGAGTGTCTCCGTTCCGGATCGCCATCGCGAGGGTGTCCAAGCAGATTCCACGGCAACGAAAGACTTTCACATAGGAAAGCGCCGAACTCGTGTCCCATGTCCCTACCGTATCCTTGGCAGTCGCCCTTACAGAGAAATCCCCTACTGAGGTCACTGGAATAGAAACGTTTCCTACCGCATGCCCCTTCGTAGCGATAATCGTATCATGCGTTACCGAATCACTTCGTTTCCACTGAAAGCGAAACGCCGCAATTGAATCATGCGCCACGGGGTCTTGTCCAAAAGCGAAGATGTTTGCAGAATCCTTCACGGCAACACGCAGCGTATCCCGCTTCGCGAGATGCGTGTCGGTCGCCGAAGGAATGACATAGGTCACCGGAGGCGAATAGCGATCGGTTCGACTGTCGTTCGGATTGTCGAACACATGCGTGTCGTCGCAGGAAAGAAGGAAAAAGAAAGCCCCTGCCACCAGGATGGACAACACCTTGCAAGTTTTCATCACAAGCCTCTAGAACCAATAGGTCAAGGAAATAGATGCGAGAAGAAGTCCGCCAGCCGTCCAGCAGACATTCCTCAAGGTTTTGTACGTCGATGCATTGTCTTGATGCGTCTTCGTTTGTGAGCGATAATTATCTATATCAGACTGGGACATACTTTGTTGATAAGCCGCGTATGCATCGTTGGCCTTATTGTCTTCTTGTCCTTTTAGGTAATGGAAATATGTCCCAATGCCCGCAACCGTCGCACCGCCGATTCCCAAACCAAGACGCTGATGGAACTTCTTCGTGGCGATAGCTTCCCGCTCCTGTCGTTCCTTTTCACGCTGCTGTGCCTGCAAGGCAGCCAGCGCATCTTCTTGGCGCTTCTTTTCTGCCACAAGCCACGCCTGCGATCGTTCCATCTGAATTCGTAGGCTTGTCGTAATTCCTTTACTGATGGAAACTTGTCGCGTTTCGGTGTTCCAATCAGGATGGACCACCTGGAGGGAATAGTTCCCAGGCTCAACAAGGCTATCGGAATAAGGAGTCGTCCCGACCCGCACGTTTCCAAGCCTAACTTCAGCTCCTGAAGGAATGCTCTGAACAGCCAGAATCCCGGAATGGCTCTTGATCAGCATATGCGTGATCTGCTCAGCCACCCGAAACGTGGTGATCCGCAATACATCTTCGATTGATCCTTCACACGTCTCCGTGATCGATTGAAGGACTTCTCCCGTCGAGACATCCACCAGCTTTGCATTGACCATATAAATGCGCCCAATGCGTCCAATCGATCCAACCACTAGGTTATTGACACCCAAGATCCGCCCAACTTGAACTTGGCAGTCAGAGCCATCGCAACTTCCACTTTGCTGAAACCCCTGCTCCTTTAAAATCTGATCCATCATGGAACGCTCCATCACACCGACGCGACGCTGGCTAATAATCTGGCTGCGAATCTGTTCTGTAATGAGATCGGCATCACTCTGTTCCACGCCTTTCCCATCAAAGTTGTTCACAGCAATCACATCGCGCCCCTTGTCTGCAGGCTTTGCTGCAACTGTAGAATCAGGCGTACGCAAGGAATCATGCTTCACAGCAGCAAGCGTTGGGACTGCAGGCTTTGCCGTAGAATCAGGCGTATGTGTTACAGCAACCGGCGTTGTGTTGATCGCAGAATCCTTGGAAGCAATTGCTGAAGCCTTTGAGATAGGCAACACCGATTTTGAAGAATCTTTATGTGCGGCACTATCCTTGAAAGGATGCGTTTCGATCATAGCAGATTTGGCCTGCGCCTTTACAACTGCCGAATCCACCAAAGGAGAAGCTTGCGGCAAAACTTTCTTGAGACTGTCCTTCGGTTGCGGCGCTAATGTGGCAGGAACAGCAACATGCGATAAGGAATCCTTAGTGACGACATGGCTTGGACTTTTTTCTGGCGGAGTCACAGCATTTGGAATTACGGCATTCCCTTGGGCATAGCTCACCAAGGAAGCCCCCAAAAGTGCCAAAGGAATAGCTACAGAAATTCTTCTGTTAAATAGCACGGGCATTCATCCATCTCCGATGCGTGGCCTTATGCATCTTGTTCCGACCTTGTTACGCCTCAACGGTATAGAGGCATAGGAAATTTTCCTCTTGAATTTAAGACTTTCAAGGAATTTTGCAAACACTGCTTACAGCAACTAAATCAATTAGAAAGCTGAATTATGAGAATTTTCTTCTTAATCACATATCTTGCCATCATATGACGGCAAGATATTCTAGCAATTTTACGTTTTAGTTACGCCGCACATTGCCTACGATAAACCCCATCGTCGTCAGCGAAAGCGATAACGTAAGCAGCATGAGCAGTGCGCCCAAGAGCGTCCACCACGGTTCGCGGGCACGCCAAAGCAGGTAGACTCCAAAAGCGGCGGCAAGCGCCGTGGCGAACATGGCGATCAAAAGTGAAGCCCCAGGAAAAATTCCCAGGGCTACAGGATCGCTTGCTGGCAAAAATGGCGCGGCAGAAAGTGCGAGGCAGCCCGCACGCTTCCAGAGCCTTTGGCTCAGGCCTCGGCTCCCGCCTCTTCGTCCTTCATAAGACTCGGATGGAAGTTCTGATGACGCGCCTCACGGGTATGGCCAAGTCCCAACATTAAAGCACATTCCGTGCAATAAGCGGTGTCGCGGTCGACAATGAAGGCATCGTCTACGGGATTGATGCAGCACTTGGTGCAAACCATGCTGCGCGGTCCCTTGCGAACGACGACGCGCGCCTTCTGGAGATCACGCTCGATGCGGGCCAGCAGTTCGTCATGCGTCTCTTCGTCCTTGGCCGCCTTCTTGGAAGAAGGCGAAGCCTGCACGATGGCGGTCTTGGTCTTGCGGACCGTGGCCGAACCCACCGGCACTTCAAAAAAGAATTCGCACTTGAACAGTTCAGCGGCCGGAGCGGCTTCAGCTTTGGCAGTTGCTTTAGCCTTCGCTTCGGGCTTTGCCTTAGCCGGAGTCTCTGCCTTAGCAGCTTTCGCTGCCGGCTTGGAAACCACTGCCGCCTGAGGCTTCTTGGCCGCCACGGCCTTCGCCTTAGGAGCAGGCTTCACCGAAACCGCAACTTTGGGAGACTTGGCCATTGGTGCAGATTTCTTGGAAGGCGCGGGCTTCGCGGCAGTGACCTTAGGTTTGACCTCCGCCTTGGCAGGAGCTGCCTTAGCGGCTTTCGCTGCCGGCTTGGAAACCACTGCCGCCTGAGGCTTCTTGGCCGCCACGGCCTTCGCCTTAGGAGCAGGCTTCACCGAAACCGCAACTTTGGAGGGCTTGGCCACCGGCGCCGACTTCTTGGAAGGCGCGGGCTTGGCGGCAGTCGCCTTAGGCTTGACGCTCACCTTGGCAGGAGCCGCCTTGGTAGATTTCGCCGCCGGCTTGGATGCGGCGACCGACGCGCCCTTGGGCGCCTTCTTCGGCAGAGGCTCCACCTTGGACTTCTTTGCGTCCTTCTTTTGCGACTTGGCCATTGGTCCCATTACTCCCGAGTTGGTTTTCTCCCATAATTTAGTGAGGCACCGAGCTTGCGGCAGTTTTATGTTTCCGGTCCCTTGAACGCCAACACGCTTGCTAACGGCATCTCCCTGATCTGGGATGGTGCGCGGGAGATCCTTCGGGAAACTCTCAGCGCCGACGTCTTCTCCCGACAGATCGACCCGCTGCGCCCGTTGGAGCTCTCGGCCGTCGGGCTGGTGCTGGAAGTCCCGGCGACGATTTCTGTCGAAACCTTGGCCAAGAGCTTTCAGGGGCTCATCGAGCACGCCGTGGAACGCGCCGCAGGCCGTTCCCTGGAAGTGAAGCTCGTCCAGGAGCGGGCTTCCGAGACTTCCGAGCGGCGGCGGCCTCCCCCCAGCATCCAGATGATCGATCTCTCACCGCGCTATACCTTCGAGGCCTTCGTGGTGGGCGGCAACAGCCAGTTCGCCCATTCGGCGGCGCGCGCCGTGGCCGATGCTCCAGGCAAGACGCTCTTCAATCCTCTGCTCATCTACGGCGGCTCGGGACTCGGGAAGACTCATCTGCTGCAGGCCATCGGGCATCGCATTCGCGCCCAGTCGCCAGGCATCCGGGTGCGCTTCATCCCCACCGAGTTCTTCAAGAACGAGTACATCACCGCCGTCCAGCGCAACCAAATCAACGAGTTCAGCCGCTGGTACCGCGAAGAGGTGGATGTCCTCCTGATGGACGACATCCAATCGCTGGTGGCCCGCGAGGCGTTGCAGGAAGAGTTCTTCCACCTGTTCAACGCTTTCCACCAGAGCAATCGCCAGATCGTGATGACCTCCGACTGCCCTCCCGGCGAGCTGCGCGGCTTGGAAGACCGGCTGATCAGCCGCTTTCAGTGGGGCCTTTCGGTGGATATCCAGCCCCCCGACCGCGATACCCGCGAAGCCATTTTGCGCAACAAGGCCATCGAAGAGAACCTGGATCTCTCGGACGACATCATCGCCTACATCGCCGAGGCCGTGACCACCAACATCCGCGAAATGGAAGGCATCATCCGGCGCCTGATCGTGGAAGCCATGGGTGGCGAAATCAACATCGAGCTGGCCCAGCGCGTGGTCTCGGCGCTCACGCAACGACCGGCCAGCAAGCGCATCCGCGTCTCGGACGTGCTCACGACGATTTCTGAATTTTACCAGGTGGACGTCGAATCGCTTCTGAAGGAAGGTCGTGGCACCAAGGACGTGGCCAAGGCCCGCCAAATCGCCATGTACCTCGCCAAGCAGCTCACCGATCTCTCGCTCAAGGCCATCGGAACGCATTTCGGCAACCGCGACCACTCCACCGTGATTCACGCCCTCCGCATCACGGAAAAAGCCATGACCGAAGCGCCGGCCTTCCGTCAGGAGATCGAACAACTCCTCAAGACGCTGCGCTGACTTTTTTTGTTTGAAGTGCCATCGGGCGGCGATTTTTTCACGGCGAGCTACATTATTTAATCAAATGCGTTCTTTTCTTCTTCTCCTGCTTGGTACCACCTTACTTATCGGTTGTGCTGGTTCCGGTCCGGTCGAATTGGGTTCCAATGGCGCCGCCAACATGGATGCCACAGCTCGCAAGGTCGCCGTGGACTATCGCGACCGGTGCTATACCCCGATCCACAAGGGCAAGATTCCCGACGACATCTGTCAGTACAGCCTATTTGAGGCTGCTGAGCGCAAATTCGGCCACAATTTCACGGATGTCGACCTCAAGCGCACCGCGAACATGCTCATGGGCAACACCATCGAGACTGAAGAAATGCGCCTTCTCGTCTATGACAAAGCGTCCCAGCGCTACCTGAACGAATCCTTCAAGACTCGTACACAACTCATCAACGAGCTCAAGGACAAATACTCCATCAAGTAGGTTCCCATGGGCTTCTTGCGACGTTTGGGACAGCGAATCCTTGTCGGTGTCACGATCTTCGCGACCGCCGCATGGGTCTTTTTCCTCGCCTGGCTGCGCAATCCGATTGTGGATTGGAGCCTCATTCTGGCAGCGCTGCTGATTTCCAGCGCCTTGGGCTGGTGGCCGTTCATTTCCCTCGGAATTGCCGCCGTATTAGGGCTTGTGATCGGCATCTTCCCCGGCTTATCTGAGCGTTCCGTTCTTTTGGGAGATCTCTTCATCTTCTGGGCCATCGGGATCGGATGGGGGCAGATCGCACGCTTCTTTCTTCGCCATCACGAGAGCTTTTCCCTGGAAGAGACCCACGCCTTTTCCGTGCCTCAGACGCCTGCGGTTCCGCGCTCGGTCGGCCGGACCGTAGTGCCTGCAGAAACGTCTCCCTTGCGGCCACCGGCTCTGTCTTTTCCAGCTGCTGCTCCGACTTTTGCCGATCGTCCCACGCCACCGGAAGCCAACACGGCACCTGTGCTGCAATACTTTTCGCCAGCCCCGGCGCCTCCGACAACCTCGCACGCGGCACCGGAACCGCTGTCGATGTCTTCGGAAGAGGCGGTCCCGCCAGCATCACAATCCCCTTCACTTCCGTCGCTTTCGGCCGCCCCCCCTCTCATGACCCAGGAAATCAACCTGGGAGATTTCCGCCAGTGGGCCGCCAGCCAGCAGGCATCTTCGTCGACGCCCCAAGACAAACTGCCCTCCGGCCTCATGGCACGTCGTTCTTCAAGCGAGGAAGGATTTTCCTCAGCTTCCGGGTCGTCTCCTGATGCCAATTCGCTTCCCGAGACCGATCCCTCGTCTCCCAATGCCTTGCTGCTAGAATGGTACAACCAATTCAGTAGCCGCCCTTGGAGCGAAGACGCCTTGCGTCGTCGCTACCCCGGAGGTCGTTGGGAAGAGCCTGCGGCCCGGCATGTCCGCGAAGCCTTGGCCCTGCGAGGCACATCCACCTTGGATACCGTGCCCAAAGAGGCTTTCGATCTGGAAGACGTCGTGAACATCTTCCGATGCGAACGGCTTTTTGAACTGAGGCGCCAAGGCCATCCCGATCTGCACCCGCTTTCTCCCACCGCACCTCTCTGCGATTGGCTTTCGGCCTACCAAAAATCGCGCTCTGCGGCACGAGGAGGCTCCGGGCACTTGGTCGAGATTCCCGCCCAGCTCCAAGGTCAAGATCCGGCGCGCGTCCTGGTCGGCCGACCTAGCGCACTGCTGGATGTGGCCGGGCAAAGCGAAGTCGTCGTTCTCATCACTCCGCTCCTGCCACAGGAGCCCATGACTTGGGCGCCGGCGGTCGCGGCAGCTCATCTAGCCGTGGCAGCTAGCTTGGGCTTTCCTCTTTCTGGAGGCCTCGTCGTCATTGTCCTTCCCGTCTGGGACGAACAGCAGCCCCGCCTCACCGTAGTGGAAGACTTGACCCCCGAATTCCGACGCCTTGATGGCGCATTGGCCCGCATGCGCCAAATCCTCTCCGGCGAACAATCGCCTCGTGCTCAATCGCGGGTCAGCGTTTGCAACGCCTGTGGCCGCCGACACGCTTGCCCGAACTATCTTGGCCAGCGCCCCCGGCTCAACCTTTCTGATCCCCCTCCCCTCTTTTCCAGATTTCAGCCATGATCGAAGCTAAGGACCGTTTTTCCTACCTCGACGGATCGACCATCGAGACCATCTATCACGACTTGCATCCCCATTGCGAAGCCGTCCTGGATGCTCTGAGTCACCGTCTTCAGGAACGCTTGGAATCGAAGATTCCCGCCGTTCAGGTCAAAGGGCGCGTCAAGCGCTTGCCGAGTCTCTTGGACAAGCTCCATCGCAAGCTCGGCCCTGACGAGACCGAAAATCCCTTTCCCGCCTTCCAGCGAATCCACGACCTGCTCGCGGTGCGGGCCGTCTGCCCCTTCCTGGAAGATATCGACACCGCCGTATCTGAGGTCGGATCCGTCTTCGATGTCCTGGAAGTGGACCATAAAGGAGAGCAGCGCGCCTTTTCGGAGTTCGGTTACGCCAGCACACATCTGGCTCTGGCGGTCCCCCCCGATTTGCTGGAGGCTCACCCACTGTTGCGGGGCTTCAGCATCGAACTCCAAGTGCGCACCATCCTTCAGGATGCCTGGGCCGAAGTGGAGCACGAGCTTATCTACAAGGTCGGAGCCCATCCACTAAACCTCCCGATTCGCAGGAAGCTGGCCGCTCTCAACGCCACCTTGGTGCTTTCGGACACCATCTTCCAGGAGATTCGCGACTACCAGAAGTCGAACATCGCCGACCTGGCCCGGGCGCGACAGAACTTCCTCGACCACACAGAGCTGCCCGCCACCACCGAAGACGTGAGCGATATCTCCCAGGCCGACGACGAAGCCACCACCGGGCTCACCAAGTTCGAGGTGGAAAAGCTCCTCAAGAAGGCGCTCAACGCCCAGATCGCCGGCGAGCTGGAGGACGCCATCCGCCTCTACACCCGCCTGCTTTCGCACCCGCTCGATGCCTTCACGGCTTCGGTGGTTTACAACCACCGTGGCATGGCCTGCGAATCGCTGGAGCGCCATGAAGAAGCCCTGCGCGATTTCGCCAGCGCGCGCGAGCGCGACCCAAGCAATGTCCGGGCAGGCATCAATCTGGCGATGTCCTACCGCCATCTTGGGCGCTTAGTTGAGGCCGAGGCCACGCTGCGGGAAGTGCTGGAAAAGAAGCCCTCCAGCGCCCATGCCCATTACGGACTGGCGCGCGTCCTCACCGACATGGGTCGCCGCGAAGAGGCTCTGAAGAGCTGCCTGCGCGCCCTAAAGCTCGACGAAGGCTTTACGCTCGCCCAAAAGCTGCGTCAGGAATTGGATCCGCCTACCCCACCCCTTTTGTAGGGGCGAGGCATGCCTCGCCCTTACAAAAGGGTGGGTGGGCCTAGCCTAGTTTCTAATTCCTCGGCAATTGCCGCAAATTCGTCGCGGCGCACCAAGGCCCGCTCCAAGGCGGCAACGACCGTCGGCATGCTGGCCTCTTGGCCATAGCGCTCCTCGACAACATTCCGCCCCAAGATGCGGTTGGGAAGAACTTTCGAGCCCGGATCGAGAAGGCACGTCGCTAGGAACAAATCAAGGTTCCCCGGACGGGCAGCCGCAACGGTGGGAATGCCATGTCGCACCGCTTCCAAACAGCCCGTGCCCGGAACCGCCAAGCAAGCGCTAGCGCGTTCCATCAGGGGCGCGGCATCTTCCCACGTTAGTCCCTGCATTTGACAAGCCTGCACCAAAGCCGAGCTTGGCCGTCCCGAAACCGCCACGGCAGCAGGGCCTCCCCTTTGCCGCGCGACGCTAGCAAAGAGCGGAAGGTTTCGCTTCCAAAGCACCTCGCGAGTCCCGGGAAGCAGCGCCAGCGTCCCATCATGGCGCGTCGGCTGGGCTGGAGTCCTGGGAAAGCCTCGCCATTCCACCTGAGCTCCGAAAGCCTGCAAGTACGGCACTTCAAAAGCAAAAAGCGGCTGTACCGAAACGCCGTTCAGGTAGGCAAGCGAACGTTTCTTCCAGGCCCACGCCTGAGGAGGCGCGATCCAATGGACCGGAAGTCCCTGCGCCTGGGACCATTTCAGCACGCGCCGATTCCAACCCGGCGAATCCACCAAAAGTACCGAATCGGGCCGCCACGCCTCGGCGCGCTTCAGGAAAGCCTGCAGGTCACGCCAAAGTCGCCACAAGTGACGGGCCGGAGCGCTCCAGCCCACGAAGCCGATGCGTTCCCGGTGCAAAAAAAGCTCGCCTCCCGCGCGCAGCAACGCCTCGCCCCCGCAACCGGCCACCTCCAGTTCGGCGTCTCGCTGCCGCAAACGTTGCACAAAGGCCGCGGCCAAGTGATCTCCCGAGGCTTCCCCGCACGAGACCAACAGCCTTGAGCGCCCGTTTGCCATTCCCATGCACGGCACGGTAGCTATTCGGCATCCGCTGCCGATGTTTCATTCATGTTATAATCACAACTGCACCCTTCCTCCTCACACCCTCGTGGCAATACCTTGAAACCCATGAAATCGTGCGTCGGCCTCGTAGAACTCGGCTCCAGCTCGCTTCGTTGCTGCATTGCCGAAACCGACGGCCACGCCTTCCGCATTGTCGAAGAACTGGAACGCCGTTGCCTGGCTGGCGAAGACGTGTTTCGCAGCGGCAAAATCGAAGCCACCTCGATGGCCGACACCTTGGAAGTCTGCCTGCGCTTTCGCGACGTATTGGACACCTACCAAGTCGCCCGTCTGCGTGCCGTGGCGTCATCCACCTTAGGGGGCGCTTCCAACGGCGACCTGCTGTTGGAACGGCTCAAGGCGCGCGCCAATCTCTGCTTTGAGCTCTTGGATGAGCAGGAAGAAGCTCGCCTTCTCCTCGTCGCTTTGCGCGGCGCCCTGCGTCAGCGCGCCAAGACCGGCTCCACCCTGGCCGTGGACCTTTCGGGAAGCAGTGCCGAATTTTTGTCACTGGACGACGGCCAACTCACCCAAGCCGCCTCCTTCAGCCTCGGCACTCTGCGCCTGCGAGTGTTGCTGGAAAACCTCCCCCGCAAGCGCCGCCTCGAAGCCTTGCGCACCCATCTGCACACCAGCCTGCAAATGGCCCTCAGCCATTTCCCCACCAAGCATTTCTCACGCGTCATCCTGGCTGGGCGCGATGCCTCCCAGATCTCCCTGTCGCTTGCTCGCGAAGCCGACCGTTGGGGACTTTCCAAACTGACGGTCAATGAATTGCGCCAGTTCGCCCAGGAGCGCTTCCTCGGGAACAACGCCCAGGATTCCGACACTGGCCTAGTGGCCTACGGTGCCTTTTTCTTTGCCGAACTGCTGGAGGCCTTGCGCCTTCCCTTTGGCTGGGTCCCCAAAGCCTCCATGCGCGAAGGCCTGCTGGAAGAACTTTGCGACACCTCCGACCGTTGGCGCGACACCCAGCTGTCGCGCGCCGTACTCAGTTGCGTGCGCAGCATTGGCCAGCGCTTCCAGACCGACGCCGCTCACGGCGCCCATGTGGCCCGGCTTTCTCTCAAACTTTTCGACGAGCTGGGCGAGCTTCACGGCATGAATTCGCAGGACCGGGTGCTGTTGCAGATCGCCTCCGAACTGCACGAGATCGGACATTTCGTGAACCCCCGCTCCCATCACAAGCATTCGGCCTACTTGATCGAAGCCTGCGAAATTCCCGGCATCGCCCGCGCCGACCAGCGAGTGGCCGCTCAGGTGGCGCGCTACCATCGCCGCTCGCCGCCACGGCCAAGCCACATGGCCTTCAATTCCCTTTTGCCGAGCGATCGCCTTAGGGTGCGCAAGTTGGCCGCCCTGCTGCGCATTGCCGACAGCCTGGATGCCTCCCACGAGCAGGAAATCGAACTGCGGGAGATTCGTATGCAGGAAGGCGAACTGCTGCTGCGCTGCGAAGGCCGCTCCTCGCTGGCTTTGGAAAACCTGGCGCTTGGATCTAAATCCAATCTCTTTCAGGAAACCTATGGCATCACGGTCAAAATCGTCCCCCAAATCTGAGCCGCATCGCACCCAGCGAGAGCTGTCCTGGCTTTCCTTCAACGAGCGCGTGTTGGAAGAGGCCGAGCGGACGCTCCATCCGCTGATGGAGCGCATCAAATTCCTATCGATCTTCTCGAGCAATCTTGAGGAGTTCTTCATGGTGCGGGTCTCCGGACACCGGCGGCGGGTGCGAGAAAATTCCCCGGCCCCGGAAGGCGAACTGCCCCCAATTCAGGTGCTGGCAGAAATCCGGCGGCGCGTGAGCGAACTGGAAACGCGCCAACACACCCTGCTTCGCAAGACCATCCTCCCGGAACTTTCCCAATTGGGCTTTCACCTCTCCCACGAGGTGGATCACGACGAAGCCGAGCAGATCTTTGAAGATCGCGTACTTCCGGTGCTCACGCCTATGGGCGTCGACCCGGCCCGACCCTTCCCCACCCTTCAGGGGCAGCTCTTGCATCTGTGCGTCCTGCTAGAGCGCGAGGGTACCGAAAAGCTCGCCTTCATCCCACTGCCCAAAGTGCTTGGACGCTTTCAGATTCTCGAGCATGGCCACAAGGGACATCAGGTCATCCCGGTGGAAGATTTCGCTCGCGCCTTCCTGCCGCGCCTTTTCCAAGGCTACCACGTCACCGGCGCCTGGTCTTTCCAGATCCTGCGCGACATGGACGTCGACTACGAGGAGATCGAGGACGACCCAGGAGACGATTTCCTGGAGCAGCTTCAGAAGGAACTCGGCCGCAAGCGCGATGCCGATGTGATTCGATTGGTCCATGAGCCGGGGCTTCCCGCCAAGGTGCTGGCCCGCCTGCGCGAGGAACTCGAAATCGACGAAGGCGACATCTACGAATCGCCCGACCGCATCCTGGCCCTTGCCGGTTGCTTCCAACTGCTGCGTCTGCCTTCGCTTCCTTCGCGCGTCTTCGATGCCCCGCTGGTGGCCCAGTCGCTGCCACTCGACACGGCTCCCGGCAGCCTCTTCCGCCGCCTGGAAAAGGAAGACATCCTTCTCCATCATCCATTTGATAGCTACGACGACGTGCTGCGCTTCCTGCGCGAAGCTGCCGTCGACCCCGATGTCCTGGCCATCAAGCAGACGCTCTACCGCGTCAGCGACCACTCGGCCATCGTGGCCGCACTGGTAGAAGCCGCGCGCACTGGCAAACACGTCAGTGTCCTTGTGGAACTGAAAGCCCGCTTCGACGAACACAATAACATCCTCTGGGCTCGCGCCCTGGAAGATGCCGGCGTCCATGTGGTCTACGGCCTTCTGGGACTTAAGACCCACTGCAAGATCGCCCTGGTGGTGCGCAAGGAACCCTCGGGCATCCGCCGTTACGCTCATTTCGGAACCGGCAACTACAACGAGAACTCGGCGCGCCTCTACACTGACATCTCGCTCCTCACGTCGGACGAAGATCTCTGCTCCGACGCCGGACAGCTTCTCAACTCCATCACCGGCTTTTCTGATCCGCCCCACTGGGAGTCGTTGGCCGTCGCCCCCCAAGGATTGCGCAAGCGCCTCTTGGAAATGATCGCCTCCGAACGCGAGAACGCCAAGGCCGGCAAGAAGGCCTTGGTCTTTGCCAAGATGAACGCCTTGGTGGACGAGACCATCATGCGTGCCATCGAGGACGCCGCTCGCGACGGCGTCGAGTTCCGCCTCTTGGTGCGCGGCATCTGCTGCCTGGCCCCCAACGGTAAAACCGGCCCGGGAGCCATCCGCATCCGTTCCATCGTAGACCGCTTCCTGGAGCACTCGCGCATCTACGCCTTCCACCAAGAAGGCAAGCCCAAGGTCTTCATCGCCTCGGCCGACTGGATGCCTCGCAACTTCGATCGCCGTATCGAAGTGATGGTCCCAATCCGCAAGAGCGAGCACAAGAAGCGCCTCTTGGGAATCCTCGAAGCCTACTGGGCCAGCGACATCACCATCCGCGAATTGCAGGTGGATGGGCATTATCTTGCTAGGCCTCTCAAATCCACGACACCGCAGCGCGCTCAGCTAAGCATGATGGAAGAGGCAAGTCTCAACCATGACCGTCTCGAGGCCGCTTGGAACCCTCGCACCCCGCGCCAAGGCATGTCCATCCTGAAGAAGAAAAAGTCGAGCTGAGGCGTTATTCAACAAGCATTCCTAGATTACCCGTTAGTCATGATTGAGGAATCCAGGAACAAACCAACACCCCCACTGCCACTTGTACATCTGCGATGGCTGTGGAGCGCCACACTTGTTGGAGCCGCAGCAGGAGCCATTCTGTGGGTCGCCATGGTGGCGTTCATGCTGGTGCTTAACCGCACAGCTTGGCTTCTTCACATGCACCTGTTCTGGATCTGGGGAGGAATGCTGCTGCTTTGCCTCTGCGGATCCGGGGTGCTTTTGGGACAAGGAATCGCCGGCCTCGTTTCCTGGAGCTTCCGCACCGAAGACCCCGACCACGGTATCGCCCGTTTCTCGGGTGCCTTTGGTCTTTCGGCGTGCGCATCCTTGGCAACCAGCTGCCTCTTCCTGATCGCATGGAAGATCCTCCCCCACGCAGCCGGCTTTGCCCTCGCATGGCCCATTGCCGCAGCCAGCTTTCACGTCTTGCTGCTGGCAGTGGCGACTCCGTGGTTCTTCTTCCTGAAGCGTGCTCGTCGCCTGTTGGCCGTCGACCAGGGAGCCATCGGGACGCTTCTCTCGCTTTTGGTCCACGAGGCGCGCGTGACGGTGCGCAGCCAGGTTCCCCGCATCCTCATCATTCTGCACGGCAATGCTTTGGGACTTTCGCTGTGGCTCTCGGGCCTTTTGAAATTCCTCGAATTCCACCGCATGCAAGACGGGTTCATTTCTCTGCTACAACTGGTAGTATTCTTTGCCATCAACATCTTGCACTTGTGGCTGGCCCGTTCGGCCTTTCTCGCCCATCTGCGCCATCGCGTTGCTTGGCATCTCTCGCCGCATTTGGGAAGTTTTGCCCAAGATCTCCCCAAGCCTCCCCCGGAATTCTTAAAGCTGTTCCATCCTTCCGAGACCTTGAGCCGTTGGATCCGTCTCCCTTGGAACTTCTTGGCGCACCCCTTCCATCTCATCATCGACCGTTGGGAGGATTGGAGCCATGACTCAGATCCAGCGGAACGGCTTCGCAAACTTTTGTCCCAGGACGTTCCGGGAATCGCACTTCCTCTCTTGCTTGCGCTTCTTCAGATCGCAGTGGCTCTCGTGCCTTTGCTGACGCTGAGATGACGAACACTGGCGCATCCTTGCGCACGAAGGTTCTGAAGATTACCATCGATTACCATCGAACGCCGAAGGACGTCGCAATCGACTTATTCTCCTCCACCCTGGCGCAGGCGTTTTGCATTATGCCTCCGCGCGGATCTTTGGCCCTGGAGCAGATGCGTCTTTATGGAATCGACCACCCAGAGCAATGCTTGAAGCGTCTCTATCGCACCTCTTGCCGCGAGTTGTTCCGCGTCATCGCACGTCGATTTCACCAGATCGATCTCTCGCCGCTGCAAAGCGTCCAGATCCATGGGCCGGTGTTGTATCTCTCCTATCACATGGGCAATTGGGAATGGTTGGGAGGAATCTTCCACCACCTTCATGGAGACTTCCGTCCCGTGACCCGCGCCATTCATTCACCACGAGTGCATCGGTGGGTCCAAAGTCTTCGCCAATCCGTGGGCATGAATTCAATGGTTGACGCAGCAGGACTTCGCGGAGGACGACGCGCATTGGAAGACGGCGCTTTCCTCGCCTTCCTTGCTGACCAGACACCTCCCGGCGCATCACGTCCAGGTACATGCCTTGGCCGAGTTCTTCCGGTTTCACCGCTTCCTGAGTGGTGGGCTAAGGGGCATCAATTCCGCTGGCTCAGTGGCTTCCTATTTCCTCTCTCTCCTACCAAGTACGAGCTCATCGTGGATGAATTTCCGGCATCGGAGATTTCGCATTGGGATGAGATTTTGGATGCTTACATAGAGCCTATTCTGCGCGAGCAGCCACATCAGTATTTTGGCTGGTGGCATCATCGGCTCGTTCATCGAGCATGACGCCGTCAGCGCGACGACGATGTTTCACGTGAAACATTGCGCTGCATCAAACATCTTCTCCATCATGTTTCACGTGAAACATTCAAGCAAAGGCCTCCTACATGAGTCAAGCACCATTTCCTGAAGCGCTCCAGCCATGGGCAGAAGCTCACCTTACCGAACAGCAATGGGATTCCTTAGAAAAGTTCCATGCCATTCTTCTAGAAAGTGCCGGCAAGATGAGTCTCATCTCAAAAGCCGACATCCCCAACATATGGGGGAGACACATCGCCGACAGCCTCATGGCTGGAGTTTTAGGTGAGTTGTCCAATAGCGGCAAATGGGTGGACCTCGGTTGTGGCGCAGGCCTCCCTTTGATCCCTATGGCCATCGCATTCCCCAACTGGGAGTTCGCTGGCATCGACACGCGCGGACTGCGCATTGAACTGCTGCTCTCGGCAGTCGCCAAACTTGGACTGAAGAACGTCAAGCTCTTCCGCGGCAACGCCAAGGTGCTTGGAGATCTCGCCGCCAGCCATGAGCGCTATGACATTGCCAGCACCCGCGCGGTCGGCAAGATCGTCGAAGACGCGGCGATGGCAGCCCCCTTCTTACATCAAGGTGGGACTTTCCTGACCTTCAAGGGGTCGGAACACGCGGAACGCATTGACGGCTACCAACCTCCGACCTATACTCCCTACCGCCTACCCAGCGTGGACAACGACCTTCATATCGTCCGCGCCATCAAGCTCTGACGGAGTCCTCATGACCAAAGTCATCGCGATCTGCAACCAAAAAGGCGGGGTCGGCAAGACCACCACCGCCGTCAATCTCTCCGCCGCCCTGTCGATGGCCGAGAAGCGCACGTTGCTCGTCGATGCCGACCCGCAAGCCAACGCCACTCAAGGTGTTGGCGTCGAACCCGACGACGGCCCGACCATCTACGAAGCACTGACGCATGAAGGACCATGGACGCTGGAAGAAGCTCTGAGCTTCACCCGCCCGACCATGCTGCCGTTCCTGCAACTCGTGCCTTCGCTCCATGATCTTGCCGGTGCCGAGTTCGAACTGGTCGAAGCTTCGGAGCGAGAGTTTCGCTTGCGCCACTTCATCGACGCCATCTCGGCCCAGTACGATTACGTACTGATCGATGCCCCGCCATCGCTGGGACTGCTCACCCTGAACGCCCTTTCGGCGGCGCGCTCGGTGCTCATTCCCATCCAGTGCGAGTACTATGCCTTGCAGGGTTTGGCGGAGCTCCTCAACACCATTCGCCTTACCCAGCGAAGCTTGAATCCGGCGCTCTCCATCGAAGGCGCGCTTCTCACCATGCACAACCAGAGTACTCTCCTCTCGAAGCAGGTGGTGGATGAAGTTCGCACCTCCTTCCACGAGCGGGTGTTCCAGACCGTGATCCCCCGCACCGTCAAACTTGCCGAGGCACCTTCGCATGGCAAGCCCATCCTGCTTTACGACATCAACACGTCCGGGGCCGTCAGCTACATGAAGCTCGCCCGCGAAATCATGGGACTGCCGCTATGAATCAGCATCGCGGCCTGGGCAAAGGCCTGGGCGCCATCTTCCAGGAAAAGCGCGTCGCTCACCAGAACGACCAGATCCTGAAAGAGGAAATCCTTCCCGGCGAGCGCGTCCAGGACATCCCGCTCACCTCTATCGTCCCGAATCCCTTCCAGCCACGCAAGGCGTTCGGCGACGAAGAGATCACCGAGCTTGCAAATTCGATTCGCGACAATGGTCTGATCCAGCCGTTGCTGGTTCGCCAAAACGGCGATGTCTACCAGATCATCGCCGGCGAGCGGCGCTTCCGCGCTCACCAGAAACTTGGTCGTCCCACCGTCCAAGCCATCGTGCGCGCCCAGGTCACCGACCGCGAAATGCGGGAAGTGGCCATCATCGAGAACATCCAGCGGGTGCAGCTCAACCCGTTGGAAGAAGCCCAAGCCTACCAGGAACTCATCCAGGATTGCGGCTACACCCACGACCAGTGCGCCGAGCGCCTGGGCAAGAGCCGTTCGGCCATCACCAACGCGCTGCGTCTGCTTCGTCTGGAAGAAGCGGTGCGCGACTTCGTGCTTTCCGGCAAACTTTCGGCCGGACACGCCCGCGCCTTGGCCGGACTTCCCGTCGAACGCCAGACAGCCTTGGCCACCCGCTGCATTGCCGAAGACTGGAGCGTGCGCCACCTCGAAACGGAATGCGCTCACGAGACGGGAGCCACCAAACCCGAGAAGGTGAAGAAGGTCAAGGAAGAGGAACGCCTCCATCCCGACGTGGTCGCCTTCGTGCGCAGCATTGAGCAGCAGTTGGGAACCAAGGTTCAGTTGGAAGGCAACGCTTCCAAAGGTTCGCTCCGCATCGCCTTCGTCTCGTCGGACGATCTCAACCGCATCGGAGAATTGATTCTCGGAGGCCACGCCGGAGCGTGAAGAAGCCGCTGCGCCGCCATATCACCCTGCTGATCCTGCAGGACGAAGGCACCGAAGCCTTCACGCTGCGGATTCCGGCTTATCTGTTCCACTTCCTGGTCCTGCTTCTGGTGTGCGTGCTCATCGGTGCCGGCCTTGCGACCGTGTGGCTTGGCGAGATCACCGTGAAGCTCCAGGCCATGGAAGTGGTAGATCAGGAAAACAAGCGGCTGCGCGCCCAGCTCTCCAAAGCCAACCAACTGCAGGAAGAACTGCTGGTGCTGGAAGAGCGCGAACATCGCATCCTCAACTTGGCGCAGGCTTTCCTCGATGACACCACCACGCACGGCACATCCCAGGCCTCGGCGGCTGGCGAGCTCTACGGCGATCCCCAGCGCACCCAGGTGGTCGGCGATGTCCTCGGCCATGAGCACGACCTCGTCCTCAACCGCTTCCGGGAGACCAAGTTCTCGCTGCCCCCCAAGTTTGAAGCCATGCCCATCGTGCTGGGCTGGAAGAGCCTGAAAATTCCCGCCAACCTGGAACCTCAGTTCCAAGGCGCGGCCGCCAAGCCGCTGGTGGTTCCGCCCGGAGCTCCCGTCCTCGCCCCCTCTTCCGGTATCGTTACTGATGCTGGATGGGATCCGGTGCTGGGACTCTGCGCCACCGTCCACAGCGAAGGGGCATACGCCGTCACCATCGGACACCTCGGCGAACTCGCGGTGCGCAAGGGCGACTTCGTCCGTCCCGGCTCCCCCATCGGCCGAACCGCCATCGGCGGCGGCGAGTCGGGATCGTATCTGCTTTTACGTCTGCAACGGTTGGATCTTGCCATCGATCCTTCCGGTGTGTTGATTGAATAAATGCCCACCGACAAGACGCAACATGGCAAAGGCTTTACCTTCATCAACGCCGGCACAGTGCTCCAGGGAGAACTTCTCGTGGAGAACGACCTGGCCATCGAAGGCACCGTCAAAGGGACCATCCGCGCCACCGGCACGGTGACCATCAATGTCCACGGAAAAGTGGAAGGCGAGATCCAGGCGGCCAGCGCCACCATCGGCGGCCGCATGCAAGGAAACGTCACCGTTTCCGACAGGGTCGTCCTGGAAACGAAGTCCGTCCTCGTCGGCGACATCAAGACCAAGGAACTGGTCATCCAGGAAGGGGCGCATTTCCATGGGTCCTGTTCGATGCAACCGGGAAACAACCCCAAGGAATAGCCGCCGGCTGCTCCTGCTCATCTCGATGGGCTGGGAGCTTGCCATGACCGTGGGCCTCTTCGTCGCCGCCGGCTGGTGGCTCGGACGCCGCAGCGCTTCCCTCATTCCCCTCCTCGTTCTCTCCCTGGTCGGCCTCGCGATCGGGATGACGCGTTTTCTGATTTCTGTCATAAGGAACACGAAGTGATCGTCTCCACTCCCGGAGCCATGGCCGCCGCGGCTTTGGCAATTTTTGTCCACGCCCTCCTGTGGCGAATCCTGCGCAAACCGGGAGCCTCGCGCCCGACCCTGGAAGTCTCGCGGATCTTTGTTTGGATCGGGATTCGCATGGTCGTTCAATTGACACTTCTTGTCGCCGGGGCGTTTATTTTCACAAAAAATCGAACGTCATTTTTCTTCACATGGCTTACGTTATATGTTACTCTGACCTCTTATGAGATCTTGAGTCTGCACCACCAAGGAGCGAAAAAGACGTGAGTTCTGGAGCAGGTGATCTTCCGAGTCTAATCATGCACCACGTATTGAACAGCGATACGTGGCATCCTTTCCCAGGCGTAGCCATTGGACTTCCGCACTTCCCGGTCGTCCATCTCGGCCCTCTGACGATCGACCTGAGCATCTCGCTGCATGTGCTGATGCTCCTGATCGGCGCCGTCGTGACGCTTCTGATCCTGAAGCTGGGTGCGCGCCGCCAAGGACCCAACGGCGTCCTTCCCGCCAGCCGCTTCGGACACGCCATCGAGGCCATCACGCTCTTCCTGCGCGACGGTGTGGTGCGCCCCACCATCGGCGAGAAGGAAGGCGACGCTTGGATGCCGTTTCTCGGCACCATCTTCTTCCTGATCTTGGTGCTCAACCTGATCGGCCTGATCCCGTGCTTCTCCGGCGCCACCGCCAACATCTCGGTGACGGCAGCCTTGGCGGTCATGGTCTTTGTGCTCTTCAACTTCATGGGCATGAAGAAGAACGGCGTCGGCAAGTACATCGCCCACATCGCCCCCAGCGGCGTGCCGGCTCCCATTCTGGTGCTGCTCTACCCGATCGAGATTCTCTCGCTCTTCATCCGGGCCTTCTCCCTCACGCTTCGACTTTTCGCCAATATGCTGGCCGGCCACATCATGATCTTGGTGCTCGCCGGTCTCGTGTCGGTCTTTGCGGCGCTGCTCCCGGCACCGGCCACCCTTGGCCTGGTCGCCCCGATCACCGTCGTCTTTACGGTCTTCATTCTCATCATCAAGGTCTTCGTGTGCTTCCTTCAGGCATACGTCTTCACCTTGCTGTCCAGCGTTTACATCGGTGGCGCCGTCCACCAGGAACATTGATCACCCTCACACCCTCCATAAGGAGATTCGCAACATGAATGATCTGGCCCACTTCATCCTCGACGCCAAGAGCCTTGGCTTCCTGGGCGCCGGCATCGGCGCCGGTCTCGTCGTCGTCGGAACCGGTCTCGGTATCGGCATGATCGGCGCGAAGACCGTCGAAGGCATGGCGCGTCAGCCCGAGGTGGCCGGCGACCTGCGTACCACCATGCTGATCGCCGCTGCGCTGGTCGAGGGCGTCGCCCTGTTCTGCGCCGTGATCTGCATCCTTCTGGTCTTCAAGTAGTCGGCGGCGAACCGCGATGTCCGAAGTCCAGACCAAGGACGCTACCACCCAAGAGGTTCAAGTCCCCTCACATGCAGGGGAAGAGAACATTGGTGGCAAGCTGCTGTCTCTCGACCCTGGGGTAATCCTCTGGGTATGGGTGATCTTTGTCGTCCTGCTGGTGGTGTTGCGGAAGTTCGCCTGGAAACCTTTGCTTTCCGGGATCGAAGCCCGCGAGAAGGCTCTCAAGGATTCGCTGAGCCGTGCCGAGGAGGTTTCGAAGAAATCCGAAGCCGCCGAGGAAGGCCAGCGCAAGATCCTCGACGAGGCCAAGGTCCAAGCGTCGCAACTGCTCTCCGAGAGCCGTGACTACGCCAAGGAACTGAAGGCCAAGGCCGAAGTCGATGCCAAGGTCCAGGCCGAACGCATCGTCACCCAGGCTCGTCAGGAGATTGAGGCCGCCCAGCAGCGGGCACAGGCGCAGCTCCGTCAGGATGCCGCGCTTCTCTCCATCGGCGTGGCCGAAAAGATCCTGCGCAAGAAGGTCGACACCTCCGAAGACCAGGAATTCGCTCGGCGCATGGTCGAAGAGGTCCCGAACTCGTGAGCAAAGCAGCACCCCGATACGCACGGGCACTGTTCCAAGCCCTTCAGGCGGAAGGAAGCCTCGCGGCCTCCCGTCCCGTCCTGGAGGCTTTGGGAGCACTTTCGCCAGATCTCGTCTCTCTCCTGGACGATCCCACCATCGCTCTCCCCAAGCGCGAAGGCGCTTTGCGGACCTCTCTGGGAAATCCTGGGGAAGATACCCTCTGGGGACGCCTTGTGACGCTGCTTTCGCGCAAGCGCCGCCTGGGACTGATTGAAGAAATCTGCCGCATCACGCTCGAGATCGAGCGCTCCGAAGCCGGAGTGGTCGACGGCACGGTCGTTTCGCAATCCCCCCTGGAGCCGGCCGTGGTCGCGCGCCTGGAGGGCGATCTTTCGACCAGCCACCGCAAGGTGCACCTGACCAATTCCGCTGACTCTTCCATTCTAGGTGGCTTTCGCGTCAAGCTCGGCGCGACCGTCCTGGACGCCACCATCAACAACCAGTTGCAGCAGGCCCGCAAGGTCCTGTTGTCCGCATAGTCAATGAGGCTGTGATGATCGATACGGTGAGACCCGACGAAATCGCCTCGCTGCTGAAGAAGCAGCTCGAGGGCTTCGCGCCCCATGCCGAACAGTACGAGACGGGTATCGTCCTTTCGGTGGGCGATGGCATTGCCCGTCTGCAAGGCCTTCCCACTGTGGAAGCCGGCGAGCTCATCAAGTTCGACGGCACCGCGGAAGTGTTCGGACTGGTGCTGAACCTCGACGAGGACAACGTCGGCGTGGTCCTCTTGGGCGATGCCGACACCATCCGGGAAGGCGACGTCGCTCGCCGCACCAAGGTCCAGGCTTCGGTGCCCACAGGCAAAGGCCTGCTTGGACGCGTGGTCGATGCCTTGGGAAATCCCCTGGACGGCGGCCCAGCCATCGTGGCCGACGAGATGCGGCGCATCGAAGTCAAGGCCCCCGGAATCATGGAGCGCAAGAACGTCCATGAGCCGATGCAGACGGGCCTCAAGATCGTCGACGCCCTGACGCCAATTGGACGCGGACAGCGCGAACTGATCATCGGCGACCGCGGCACCGGCAAGACGGCCATCGCCCTGGATGCCATCATCAACCAAAAGGGCAAAGGGGTCTACTGCTTCTACGTGGCCATTGGCCAGAAGCAGTCCACTGTCGCCCAGATCGTAGAAAAGCTGCGCGCCCACGGTGCCTTGGAATACACCACCATCATCATGGCCAGCGCCTCCATGCCCGCCCCCTTGCAGTACCTGGCTCCTTATGCCGGCACCGCCATGGCCGAGCACTTCCTTTACAACGGCATGCATGCCCTGATCGTCTATGACGATCTGACCAAGCAGTCGACAGCCTACCGTCAAATGTCCCTGCTGCTGCGCCGTCCCCCAGGACGCGAAGCCTTTCCTGGCGACATTTTTTACGTGCACTCGCGCCTGCTGGAGCGCGCCTGTAAGCTCTCCGACAAAAATGGTGCCGGATCGCTCACGGCGCTTCCCATCATCGAGACGCAAGCCGGCGACATCTCGGCCTACATCCCGACCAATGTGATTTCGATCACCGACGGTCAGATCTTCCTCGAAGGCAGCCTCTTCAATAGCGGCGTACGACCAGCCATGAACGCCGGCACTTCGGTGTCCCGCGTAGGTGGCGATGCCCAGATCAAGGCCATGAAGCAGGTGGCTGGCAGTCTGCGATTGGACTTGGCCCAATTCCGCGAACTTGCGGCCTTCAGCCAATTCGCCTCCGATCTCGATCCGGCCACCCAGAAGCTGCTGGCTCGTGGCCAATGCATGACCGAACTGCTCAAGCAGTCTCAATACAAGCCGCAGTCGGCCGGCACCCAAGTGGCGGTGATCTACGCCGGCGCCAACGGCTTCCTCGACAATATCCCGGTGAAGCAGGTGACCCGCTGGGAAGCCGATTTCGTAGAATACCTCGCTTCCAAGGGCAACGAGATCCCCGAGTTGATCGAAGCGCAACGCGCCATCAACGATGTGGTTAAACCCAAGCTCGAAGAAGCGATTCGCTCCTTCAATGCCGGATTCAAGGCCTGAGGAGAATAGGCCTTGCCCAGCATCAAGGAGCTCAATAACAAGCTCAAGAACTACCTAAGCACCAAGAAGATCACTTCGGCCCAGAAGCTCGTGGCCGCGTCGAAACTTCGTCGGGCTCAGGAAGCGATTGAGCGGACGCGCCCCTACCGGGCCGAGCTGACCGGGCTTCTTGCCGATCTGCAAAGCTCCTTGGCGGGGGCGGATTTCGATCCCTCCATCTCCCCGTGGCTTTCTCCGCGGGAGATTCACCATGTCTCGATCGTAGTTTTCACGAGCGACAGAGGCCTCTGCGGTTCCTTCAACCACGGCCTCTCCCGCACGGTGGAAAAGGTCATCGGCCTGCGCGCCAACGACCTCGAACCTTCGGGGGACTTCTTCGCGCTGTCCGAACTGGTCGGCAAAGGAGCAGACTTCACGGTCCACTTTGCCGGCAAGAAGGGCTTCGAATCCATGCGCAGCCATCTTCCTGGCCAAAAGCTGGGAGAACTGTTCACGGGAGTCACATCCAAACCCTCCTTTGCCGAGAGCCGCAAGATCTCCGACCGTCTCATCGGCGACTACCTCGCTGGCAAGACCGATGCGATCTTTCTGGCCGTGAACCAATTTGTGTCGCCGTTGACGCAGATCCCGAAGCTCGTTCGCGTCTTCCCTTCCGCCCCCGAGGCGACCGGCACTAAGACAAAATCTGTCCTATTCGACCCCGACGCGGCTACCGTCCTTTCTTCTTTGGTACCGCAGTCGATCCGTTTCCTCGTCCTGAATGCCCTCCTGGAGAACGCCGCTGGCGAACACGGAGCGCGCATGACCGCCATGGACAACGCCACGCGCAACGCCAAGGAGATGATCGAAAAGACCACCCTCCTTCGCAACCGCGTCCGCCAGGCCAACATTACGAAGGAACTGACCGAGATCATCTCGGGCGCCGAATCCATCAAGAGCTGACCCACAGGTAACGAAAGCCGACCATGAGCATGACCAAGACAGGAATTGGCAAAATTCTCCAGGTGACGGGTCCCGCCGTCGACGTCTCTTTCGAGGGGGGATCCATCCCTTCGATCCTGAACGCTCTGCGGTGCACCAACCCGGCCATCAACGACCTCCCGGACAATCTCGTCCTGGAAGTTGCCCAGCACCTTGGCGACAACGTGGTGCGCACCATCGCCATGGACAGCACCGACGGTCTTTCCCGCGGTGTGGAAGTGCGCGACACTGGGTCGCCCATCACCGTGCCGGTGGGTGAGAAGTGCCTTGGGCGCGTTCTCAACGTCATCGGCGAACCCGTCGACCAGAAGCCCCCGGTGGAAAGTGAAATCCGCTTGCCCATCCATCGCGCGGCCCCCTCCTTTGACCGCCAGTCTACCCAGGCCGAGATCCTGGAAACCGGCATCAAGGTGGTGGATCTTCTGGCCCCTTATGCCAAGGGCGGCAAGATCGGCCTCTTCGGCGGTGCGGGTGTCGGCAAGACGGTTCTCATTCAGGAGCTGATCAACAACATCGCCAAGTACCACGGCGGTTACTCGGTGTTCGCCGGCGTCGGCGAGCGCACCCGTGAAGGCACTGCTCTCTACGGAGAAATGGAAGAGGCGGGCGTACTTGCCAAGACAGCACTTGTCTACGGCCAAATGAACGAGCCCCCAGGAGCCCGTCTGCGCGTCGCTCTTTCGGCCCTGACCATCGCCGAATACTTCCGCGACGAGAAGAACCAGGACGTACTGCTCTTCATTGACAACATCTTCCGCTTCACCCAGGCCGGTTCTGAAGTCTCGGCCATGTTGGGGCGCATTCCCTCGGCCGTAGGTTATCAGCCGACGCTGGCAACTGAAATGGGCACCTTGCAGGAGCGCATCACCTCGACCAAGAACGGTTCGGTGACCTCCATCCAAGCCATCTACGTGCCGGCCGACGACTACACCGACCCGGCTCCGGCCACTACGTTCACTCACTTGGACGCCACCACCAACCTTTCCCGCGCCATTTCCGACTTGGGCATCTATCCGGCTGTAGATCCCCTGGATTCACGTTCCAACCTGCTCACTCCGGAAATCGCCGGCGAAGAGCATTACCAGGTAGCCCGCGGCGTTCAGCAGCTGCTGCAGCGCTACAAGGAACTGCAGGACATCATTGCCATCCTGGGTATTGATGAACTCTCGGAAGAGGACCGCGTTACGGTGGCTCGCGCCCGCAAGGTGCAGCAGTTCTTGTCGCAACCCTTCCATGTGGCCGAGCAGTTCACCAACATGCAAGGGAAATACGTGAAGCTTGCCGATACCGTCCGCTCCTTCAAGGAGATCCTGGAAGGCAAGCACGACAACCTTTCCGAGCAGGCTTTCCGCTTTGTCGGCTCCATCGAGGAAGCCATCGAGCGCGACCGTGAGCTGAAGAAATGAGCAATACCCTGGAACTGACTGTCATCGACCCAGAGCATGTGGCTTGGAAAGGCCGCGCCAAAGGGCTCGTCTTGGGCATCAACGACGGCCTCTATGGCATCCTTCCAGGGCACGCCGAATCCGTAATGCTAACCTCCCCTTCCATTCTCAAGATCGAGACTGAAGAGGAAAAGACCAAGTCTTTCTTTCTCAGCGGCGGTTGTGTCAAGATCACTCGGGAGAGCGTAACGGTCATTGCCAATGCCACCGAAACCAAAGACGGCATTGATGTGGAACGGGCCCGCAAATCGGCAGAGAGGGCTCGTGAGCGGCTTGAGTCCATCTCGCACGAAGTCGACTACACACGCGCCAGAGCATCCCTCCAAAGGGCTCTGACGCGCCTCAAGTTCGTGAACGCCACCGCAGCGTAAGCTCGAAACGTTATCCAAACTGTCCACAAGCGGCTCTCTTCATTGAGGGCCGCTTTTTTGTTAGTCCAACAAGCGCTATGTGGAAAAGTGAGTTATGCCATCTATCCACAGAACCGACAGTATTGAAAACTTGGGGATCCAAGGTTTTCCACAACTATCTCAACAGACAAAAACTGGCAAAAAAGACCAAAATGTGGTTTTCCCTGCCAGTTCACAGGACTATGTACAAGGACAATGAATATGTCTCTAAAGACAAGGAAGAGGAGATCTCGGAAAAGTCCAAAACTCTACTCACAGACTAATAACATGACTTTTGAAAAGTCAGACCATGCCCATCTTGGAGGCAAACTGGGTCAACTCAACAACGCTTGTCACGTCTAGCTTTGAAAAGAGGCGTGACTTGTAGCTCTGAACAGCACTGTTGGTGATCCCCCAGCTTAACGCGATCTCGGTAGGACTTTTCCCTTCCAGAAGCTCTTTGAGAACTTTCTTTTCACGATCCGAGAGGATAGGCCCTTTCATGGAACCAAGCTGCGGAAACCAAGTATGCCCCGAAAGAATCGTATCGATGGCTGTGAGGAGCAAACGTGGACTTTCACTTTTGGACACGAATCCTTTGGCTCCACGTTCCATGGAAAGCATTGCCAAGTCGCCGCTGTCGAACATGGTCAAGACAAGAACGGGACAGGCTTGAGAAATCTTGGTGAGAAAATCGACACCCTTACCGTCAGGAAGATTTTGATCCAGAATACAAAGGTTCCATGTCTTCTTCTTGACCAGGACTTGCGCCTCTGTGAAATTGCAGGCCTCACCAAAGTTCGCAAAGGGATATTCCTGGCGAAGCATGGCAATGATCCCCGAACGCATCAACGGATGATCTTCGATAATCATGATGTGCAGAGGATCTTCTGAAGAGAAAGGCACGATGAGTTGAGTTTAGTAATGCAATGGATGCTTATGCAAGAACGATCCTTTGAGAGAAATCAACACAGATGATCTTCTTTGCCTTACTGGTTCTGTTGCCGTCACTGGGGTTGAATCTCAAGGATTCCATCTCCGTGGAAGTGCATGCCAAAAACATGCAAGTTCTTTCAACATCCATAAGCATTCCAGCAAATCCTTCCGATTGGAACCGCTTGCCGGATTCATCGTTCCATGATCTCCCTCAGAAGGTGCGGTTGGAATTTGGCCAGTACGGACCACCTTCGCTGTTGCGAATGATTGTCCAATCACCACATCCAGGTCGTTGGTGGCTGGTCTCGACTCTCAGGACTCCCGGCCTCCTTGGTGTAAAGTCGGGAACCCGCTTTTTGGGCTATTTCGGAAGTGCTCTTCCCTTCCGGAAGCAGCCGGTGGCCGTGCACAATCTTTCCATCCCTCTGGATGTGGATCAGGGCATCGATACTCTTTACATCCAGGCATCTGAGCCCCAAGGGCCATGTGCCCTGAAGCTCCACATCACGCCAGATCGCCTGTTTCCGATGGAAGTGGAGCGATCATCCATATTCGACAGCCTGGCGATCGGATATTTCCTGGCGATTCTGGTGATTGCCCTGTTTCTTTGGGGAGCCGTTCAGGAACGCGCCTTCGGATGGTACGCAGCCTATCTCGCGTTGGCCGTATTGTGGGTGCTAGTAAAGCGAGGATTGGCCTTTGCCTACCTCTGGCCGGACCACCCGTACTGGAATCCTATGGCTTCGGTCAGCCTGTCGTTTCTGGCGGTCGGCTGCTTTGCGCTCTTCATCCGGAATATCCTGTCGCTTGCAAAGAGACAACCTTGGCTCTCGCGTACAATTTCTGTCATAGTGACAGCACAATTCCTTTTTGGGATTGTGACGCTGTTTCCTTTGCTCACGGCGATGCCGGCGGTTCGATTTGCCGCCAAAATTTGCATGGGAAGTGTTCTCTGCCTGCTAATGGGTACTGTCGCCTTTCGGACCTGGAAACGGGATTTGTTCGCACGACAGATCCTGTTCGCGCTGTTGCCTCTTTTCTTCGCCATGGCTTTCGGATTGCTCGTGGAGTTTGGTTTTACGGCACAGGGACCAGCGATCAAGACGAACGTGATGATCTTCGCGGCCGTACTGGAAAACACCCTCACCACACTGATCCTTGTGCGCGAGGTGTACCGCCGGGAACGGGAACGCGTGCATATGGAGAGAAATTTCCATCGGGAAGTGGTGGAGCGCTCCGACAAACATCTGAACTGGATCGCTCAGGAGCTTCACGACAACCTGGGGCAGCAGGTCTCTTCGCTTCGCATGTGGATGTTCTCGCTGCGTTCTGATTTACCAGAAAATGTCATGGAAGACTTGGACGGTAGGTTTGATTCCCTGTCCCGCGGCATCCGGAATCTTTCTCACGAACTCCATCCTTCGGTGTTGAATGACCGCGGCGTCGAGACAGCCTTGCGCGAATTTTTCCAGGATCTGAACAATCTGACCACCATGGATATCTACTTCCGGTGCGAAGGGATCTTGCCGAACTTTACAAGTTCGGTATCCATACACATTTACCGGATCGTCCAGGAGGCCGTGGCCAACGCCATGCGACACGCGGCTCCTGAGAGAATCGAGATATCGCTGCGAACGAAAGAGAATCTCTTCCAGATGGACATTGCCGATGATGGGAAAGGTTTTGATCCGGAGTGCGTGGCCAATGGCATTGGTTTGGCTGGAATCCGCTCCCGCGTAGAGACTATAGGGGGGCGCCTGGACATTGAGAGCCGTATGGGAAAGGGAACGCGGCTTCGCATCGAGATCGCATGGAAAGCGTAAGATGATGTGCGAGAAGGTTGGTGTGGTTTGCCTAGGATGAGCGAATCTCAGAGAACCAAGAATTCACGGAAGAGGAATTGCGTGCAAAAATTGTCAGTTTCTGTCTTGGCCTTGGCTCTACTTTCCGGGTGTGCCGAAGTGAGTAATAATGTCACGTCCAGCGGTAGCAATTCAGCCAATTGGGGAGTTGTGACCGAGACCCAAGGCAATACCGCAAGATTGACGGCGACAATCCCCATCGTTTGGACTACCGGGACAAAGGTTCCATACCGGCTGGATTCCGTACCGTGGGGAAAGGCGGACGGCAAGACTTGGACGCAAACCAACACCTTTGACAGCGTCGCCACTTCGCAGTGGAGCACCTCCGCCGAATTCTGGTACAGCTGGTGGTTCCTGGATGCCATGTCCATCCATCGCTGGAATCTGAAGGATCCGCGCACGCTTTCCATTGAGGATCCTTTGCTGCTCTTCAACCGCTTTGCTAGCGATTCCTTTAGCTATTACATTCCCGCGGAATATGTTGTCGATTTTGAACAGCAATTGGCTGGTGAAAGTCCAGATTCTGTCGCTGGAATCCGCTATTCCCCCTTTATGACCGACACGCTGACGATCGGCGACCTTGCCCCAAACGGAGCCGCCAAGGCGGCGGGGCTTCGACGCAAGGACAGGATTATTGCTGTCAACGGCAAGAGCGCTTTTCCGGTGGACAGTGCCTGTTCGTGGATCTCCGACTCCTCCAAGGTGCGGTTGGGAATTTTTCGGCCATCGTCGGACAGCCAATTCGAGGTGACGTTCACGCGAGCTCCGGCGCGTTTTTCGTCGGTTTGGATCGACACCCTTAGCGGAGGGCGAGGCTACATCTACATCAACCAGTTTGTCAGTGACCGCGACGCCGCCTATTCCACCGGGCCGTTGGTTGTGAAGGCGGCGCAAGCGCTTTCCGGAGTGGTGGCTTCAGGAGGATGGATTATCCTGGATCTGCGCAACAATCCGGGAGGAAGTGTGGAAAGCGTGCTGCAGAGCGCCGCGGCGTTGTTGCCCAAAGGCGACAGCACCATTCGCATCCGTTCTCGGGACATTAGCGAAGCCACTTACGGAGGCGTTATAAGTGACACCACCTACATGGCAAGCGGTTCGGTGCTAAGCGGTCGCAAATTTGCGGTGCTGGTCAATTCGGGCACCGCCAGCGCCGCCGAAATGCTTACTTCGGCGATTCGCTCCAACCTGTATGCCAGCGGAGATGCGAGGTTGATTGGGCAAAAGACCTTTGGCAAGGGAATTGGTCAGACCACGATCGGGACCCCGGCCGGGGCCTATCTGCACATCACTTCGCTCGAAATTCTGCCGGCCGGAAAAACACATTATCCTTCCTACGACGGCATCGGCATTACGCCAGATGTTATCAACAGTTCGGCTTTGGCGTATGCCCTCACCCTCACGGCAAGCAGCAGTGTTGCCGGCCGCGGAACCGCGAACCAGCAGGCCGCCGGCATCGCAGAAAGGCTCCAGGCCTGGAACCGTTCCCAGACGGGATTTGTCAAGGGCGGGGCGCTCGCCTATCGCCGCTTGGTGCCGAAGAAGCTCCGCTAAGCCCGAAGCGACCGACGGGATTACCTTTGCAGGTCCACCTGAACCTGGAGATGCCCGGTGCGAACGGCTCGTGAACAACTGGAAATCCTGAAGCGCGGCACGATCGAGATCATCGACGAGAAGGACCTTCTGGCCAAGCTCGAAAAGAGCGTGGCTACCGGCGTCCCGCTGCGGGTGAAGCTTGGCGTCGACCCGACGGCCCCTGACGTGCACCTCGGGCACACCGTGGTGATGCGCAAACTCCGCCAGTTCCAGGACCTCGGGCACCAGGCGGTGCTCATCGTGGGCGACTACACCGCCACCGTGGGCGACCCGTCGGGAAAGACCAAGGCGCGTCCGCGTCTTTCTCACGAGGAAGTGCTCAAGAACGCCGAGACCTACCAGGAGCAGTTCTTCCGGGTGGTGGACCGCAATAAGACAGAAATTGTCTACAATGGCGAGTGGTTCGGAAGCCTCTCCTTCGCCAAGACCACGGAGCTCATGGCCCGCATCACGGTGGCCCAGATGCTTGAGCGGCAGGATTTTCAGAACCGCCACGCGGCGGGGAATCCCATCTCGCTGCACGAGTTTCTCTACCCGCTGATGCAGGGACTCGACTCGGTGATGATCCGCGCCGACGTGGAGCTGGGTGGCACCGACCAGAAGTTCAACGTGCTGCGCGGCCGCGAGCTGCAGCGCGACGCGGCCTTGTGCGAGATCTTCGGAAAGCCGGGCCAAGAGGCTCAGGTGGGACTCTTCCTCCCCATCCTCCTCGGGACCGACGGCCAGGAGAAGATGTCGAAGTCGCTGGGCAACTACGTGGGCCTGAACGAGCTTCCGCAGGTGATGTACCACAAGCTCTACAGCCTTCCCGACAGCCAGTGTGAGAGCTACTCCACCCTGCTTACTGATTTGCCAATTTCTGACATCGAGGCCTGGAAGAATAAGGTTCGAGAAGACGGTTCGATCGTGAACGCCTGGAAAGCTTGGCTTGCCGGCGACGTGGTGCGACAGTACTACGGCGAGGAAACGGCCAAGGAAGCCGCCGAGCGCGAGGCCGCAGTGCATCGTGGCGAGGCCTTACCTGAAGACACTCCGACGGTGGAGCTTTCGGGAGCGCAGACGATCCTGGAGGCTTTGGTGGCGGTGGCAGCCATCGCGAGCAAGGGCGAAGGACGGAAGCTCATCCAGAACGGCGGCGTTTCGCTCGATGGACAGAAAGTGTCCGAAGCCACCATGCCGGTCCCCGCCGGGGAGCACGTGCTCAAGGCCGGCAAGCGGCGCTTCTGGAAGATCGTACTGGGCTGATTCCCGGCCAGGGAGGTAGATTCGGCCCATGGACGAAGCGGACCTGGAAAAGATCAGTGAGATCGTGCGCCGGAATTTCCCGCAGTTCCAGGCGCTTTGGCTGTTCGGCTCCTTTGCCGAAGGGACGCAGGATTTCCAAAGTGATGTGGACCTCGCGTTGCTGCTGCCTCCGAGAGAGGCGGCTAACCTTTTCTCCAAGGTTCGCGAGGAGCTTTCCGAAGCTTTGGGACGCGACGTGGATCTGATCGACCTGAGAGCCTCTGCAACGGTTTTCCAGAACGAGATCGTCTCCCACGGAAGAACCCTGCTTGTGAACGATCCGAGGGCGGTGGAGGAATTCGAGATGCTGAGTCTCTCGCTGTGGCAGAAGCTCAACCAAGAACGGGCGGGAATCCTCGAAGACATCGCTCAAAGCGGAAGAATCCTCCATGGATGACGTCATCCTCGGCAAGAAGGAGAGTCTGGAGCGTTGCCTGCGCCAGATTGAAAACTACCGGAAGTTGCCGTCCGAACTTCCGCTGGAACAGGACTTCCTGCGGCAGGACGCCATCGCCTTGAATCTCCAGCGGGCGGCAGAACTCTGCCTCGACATGGCCAACCACGTGGTGCGCCGTCGCAAGCTCGGCCTCCCCAAGGACAGCCGCGAGAGCTTCACGCTATTAGAGACGGCAGGAATCATCACGCCGGAACTGACGCTTCGGTTGCGGGGAATGGTGGGTTTTCGCAACATCCTGGTCCATGAGTACCAGCAGTTGGAGATGGAGATCTTCCGCGATGTGATTGAGCACCGCTTAGGGGATCTCCTCGACTTTTCAGTTATCCTGTCACGACTTCCGGACTGAATCCCACTAAGCCTACTTCGCGAATTCCACCGAGAGATCGTCGCAGTAGAGGGTCCCTGAGGAGTTGCCCAGGGCGCACTGCACCTTGAGGGTGTCGGCGCCGGTAGGCACGGGATAATTGCGCTCCACGTGGGTCCAGGGGAGATGTCCGCGCACCTGGCCGACGGCGGGAGGGAAGCCGCCCACGGTGTCGCCTTTGGCGGTGAGGAACTCCACCCCGAGCCGTCCGCGTTCCCAGTTTTCTTTGCCCGAGCGCAGTGAATCGGCCCGCAGCCATCCGGAAACCTTCACGGAGCGGGTGCCGCTAGGAATGGCGAGTTTCTGGTCGAGCCCGGCCCAGACAGGTTTTGTCGAGCGCACCGCGCAACCCTTGGTGCCGCCGTGGTGAACGGAGGTGGTGTCGGCGCCCCAGTTGTTCCAGCCTTGGAGGCCGGCCTCGAAGCCGCCATTTAAGAGCGCATTGGCGGCGAAAGGGATGGTCGCCAAGCAAAGTGAGACGGCTGCGATCTTGCGAATCATAGAATCCCTCCTATGGGCTCAAAAACCTGAAAAGCATATGCAATCAAAATGCCACCGGCCAAAACGTAGATGGGTTCTTACTTTGGCGCCGTCATGATTGAAGCCAGCAAGATTCGCAACATCGCCATCATCGCTCACGTTGACCACGGTAAGACCACACTCGTGGATCAGATGCTCCGTCAGGGAGGGGCCTTCCGAGAGAATCAGGAAGTCCAGGAACGCGTGATGGATTCCAACGACCTGGAGCGTGAGCGCGGCATCACCATTCTCTCCAAGAACACCTCGATCTCTTGGAAGGGCCACTTCATCAACATCGTGGACACTCCGGGGCACGCCGACTTCGGCGGCCAGGTGGAGCGCGTGCTTTCTACGGTGGACGGTGTGCTCTTGGTTGTGGACGCCTTCGACGGCCCCATGGCGCAGACCCGCTTCGTGCTGCACAAGGCCCTGGAGCTCGGCCTCCAGCCCATCGTGGTCATCAACAAGATTGATCGTCCCGGTGCCAATCCTCACGGCGCTCTCGACAAGGTCTTTGATCTCTTCATCGAACTGGACGCCAACGACCAGCAGTTGGACTTCCCCCACATCTTCGCTTCGGCTCGTTCGGGTATTTGCAAGATGGAGATGGAGGATCCCGATTCCGACTTCGCGCCCCTCTTCGACCAGATCGTCGCGAAGATTCCTTCGCCCAAGGGCGATGCCAAGGCTCCCCTTTCGATGCTCATCTCTTCGCTCGACTACAGCGAATTCCTCGGGCGTCTGGCCATCGGCCGCTTGAAGCAGGGCACCCTTAAGGTGAACCAGACCATCGGCCTCTCGCAGGCCGACGGCAGCATCAAGCGCACCCGCTGCACTAAGATCTACGCCTACTACGGACTGAAGCTCACCGAGGTCGAGGAAGTCGGCCCCGGACAGATCGTCCAATTGGCCGGTGTTCCCGACTTTGAGCTGGGCGATACCGTCACCGATCCCGATAATCCGGTGGTCCAGGAGCGCATCACCGTAGATCCGCCGACCATCAGCATGATCTTCCAGGTGAACGACTCTCCCTTGGCCGGCAAGGAAGGCAAGTTCGTCACCTCGACTCAGATCGGCGACCGCCTGCGTCGCGAGGCTCTGGGCGACGTGGCCCTCAAGGTGGCTCAGCAGCCTGACCCTTCCAAGTTCCTGGTCTCTGGCCGTGGCGTGCTGCACCTTTCGATCCTGATCGAGAAGATGCGCCGCGAAGGCTATGAGTTCGCCGTAGGGCGTCCTCAGGTCATTCTGCGCGAGTTCGACGGCAAGGTCTGCGAGCCTATCGAGACCTTCACGGTGGACGTTCCCACCGAGCATCAGGGTCCGGTCATCCAGGAGTTGGGTTCCCGCCGCGGCGAGATGATCCACATGGAGAACAAGCACAACGGCAACTCGACGCAGATCATCTACGAGATTCCGTCTCGCGGCCTGATCGGCATCCGTTCCAAGCTGCTTTCGCTCACCCGCGGCTACGCCGTGATGCAGAGCATCTTCAAGGACTACGAGCCCATCAAGGGAGAGATTTCGGAGCGCAAGGAAGGCGCCATGATCTCCAAGGAAGACGGCGACGCCACCGGCTACGCTCTCTTCAACCTGCAGGATCGCGGCATCATGTTCGTCAATCCGGGCGCCACGACCTACGTCGGCATGATCCTGGGCGAGCATTGCCGCGAAGACGACATCGTGGTGAACGTGGTCAAGGGCAAGAAGCTCACCAACATGCGCACCACCGCCACCGACGACAACATCACCCTGACGCCGCCGCGCATCCTCTCGCTGGAAGAGGCCATCACCTGGATCAACTCCGACGAAATCGTCGAAATGACTCCCGGGAGCATCCGTTTGCGCAAGGCCATCCTGGACGAGAACGGTCGCAAGCGCGCCGGTCGCGGCAACGGCGTCACTGAGTAACACAGCCTTTTGTCGGAGATCCTGTCGGATCTCAACGACATCTGTTTAGCTTGTGATCCATGGATCTTAAAGTTCGCCTGCGCGGGGTTTTTCGCTTCTTGCGTTTGCATTGGCTTTTGTCGGTGCATCGCTCGCGCGATCCCCACATGGCGGGATTGTCATTTGGGCTTGGGGTCTTTTTGGGATTTCTTCCCATCGGGGCCTTCGCTACGCTCTTGTCGGCTTTGTTGCCGCGACGTTTGAGGCTTCCTGCTCCCCCTGCCGTGGCAGGCTCCTTTACCGGCAACTGGCTCACCGCTCCTTTCATCTATGCGGCATCGATCTGGACCGGAAGCCTGCTTACCACTGGTGCTTCCCCGCGCTGGGCCCCTCCTCCATCCGATTCCCACTGGTTCCAGCACGTACTTTCCTTGCTGCGCATGGGGCCGTCGTTTCTGCTGGGAATCCTTGTCGTATCGCTAGCCGCCGGGGCGTTTGGCTACGGACTCATCCGAGTCCTCGTTCCTTTGATGCGGCGCTTGCGCCATCGCGTCTACGCCCGGAAAATCGAGCGGCTCCCCCCTCTCTGACGTGCCTTGTCAAAGGGCGCATTGTATTCTCTAGGCCATGGATGATACGACTCTGCCCGCACCCCAAGGACGCCTCGAAAAGGACCTGCTCCACCTCTCCCGCCTGTTGCGTGCCATGCTTGAGCGCCAAGGGCGTGGGGATCTTGCCGCCTGGATTCCTTGGGACGGTGCGCTTCCCGAAGGAGAGCCGCCGGCCGAGGCCGAACGGCTCTACGCCATCGCCTTTGAGATCCTGAACCTGGTGGAAGAAAACGCCTCGGCGCAAGTGCGCCGCCACAAGGAAACGAGTCAAGGGCTGGCTGCCGAGCGCGGGCTCTGGGCCTGGGCTTTCAAACGTCTCAAGGAGCGGGGTGCCTCTCCTGAAGAGGCACTGGCCGCCATCCGTCGCTCTTCAGTGGAGCCGGTGCTTACGGCCCATCCGACCGAGGCGCGCCGCACCACCTTGCTTGAGCATCATCGCAACATCTACGTGCTGCTGGTAAAACTCGAGAGCAGTCACTGGACGCCGTGGGAACGGAAGACTTTTGAAGAAGAGATCGTGGCCCTGCTGGAGCGCTTGTGGCGCACCGGTGGCGTGCAACTAGCAAAGCCCAGCGTGGCCGACGAGCTGGAGAACGCCTGCCATTTCTTGGGCACGGTGTTTCCCGACGTGTTGCTCGACCTCGACCAGCGCTTGCGCGATGCCTGGAGCGATGCCGGCTGGGATCCGGCGCTGCTTGCCACGGCAGAGAACTATCCGCATCTCTCCTTCGGGAACTGGGTGGGTGGAGATCGCGACGGACACCCCCATGTGACTCCGGCCGTGACGCGCGCTTCGCTCCTGCGCATGCGCGGCATCGCACTTTCGCGGCTGCGGCAGCGGATGGCCGAGACGGCGGCGCGGCTGAGTCTTTCGGGAACCCTGCAAGAGGCTGGCTCCGAACTCTCCGGCAGGATTGACGAACTGGCGGAAGCCTTGGGCGAAGCAGGGCGCGAGGCCCGCGATCGCAACCGTGGCGAGCCCTGGCGACAGTTTCTGAATCTGCTGATCGCGCGCCTCCCGGAAGATCCGGCGCAAGTGCCCGTTCCGCCTTTGTACCGCTCGCCTTCGGAGGTGCTTTCCGACCTGGCGCTATTGCGGCGGAGCTTGGTGGCGGTGGGCGCCGGGCACTTGGCCGATAGCGATGTGCTGCCGTTGGAGCGGGAAGTGTCGGTGTTTGGTTTTCATCTGGCGCGCCTCGACGTGCGGCAGAACAGCGGCACCCACGATCGCGCCGTGGAGCTCTTGCTGGAGCAGACGGGAATCCCCTCCCCCAGCTTCTCGCAGTGGGACGAGGTGCGGCGCCTGGAGTTCCTGGAGCGCGAACTTTCCAGCCCGCGCCCCTTCACGGTGCCGGGAGCCGTCCTAGACGGTGAGGCCGAGACTTCGGTGGGTGCTCTGCGCGCCGTGGCCTCGCACATCACAGATTATGGCCCTGAGGGGATTGGCCAAGCCATCCTTTCCATGACCCGCAGTCTTTCTGACCTTCTGACCGTCTCGCTTCTCTCACGCGAGGCGGGGCTCTGGATTCGCACGCCCGATGGCTGGGCCAGCCGGGTGCCGACGGTCCCCCTTTTTGAGACCTTGGACGACCTCCAGCGCGCCCCTGGGATCATGCGACGGTTTTTGTCGCACCCCTTCGTGCGCCGTTCGCTGGAGCTGGCGCGCGCCACCTGGGAACCGAACGCCCCGCGCCCGGTGCAAGGAGTCATGGTCGGCTACAGCGATTCGGGCAAGGACGGCGGCATCGTGGCAAGCCAGGTGAGCGTGCGACGCGCCCAGGAGCTCTTGGTGGCCGAGGCCGACGCTTTGGGGATCGATCTGCGCTTCTTCCACGGGCGCGGCGGCACCATCAGCCGCGGCGCTGGGCCCACGGATCGTTTCCTGCGGGCGTTGCCGCCGCAGAGCCTGGTGACAGGCCTGCGGACGACCGAGCAAGGGGAGACCATCTCTCAGAAGTACGCCAACCGCATCACCGCCCGCTACAATCTTGAGCTGTTGTGTGCCGGCACGGTGGCCGCTTCAGTGCGGCGTTCCGACCCGGCCGACCGCTCCGCCGAAGACGAGGCCCTTTCGGTGCTAGAAGAATCGAGCCAGAAGAAGTGGCGGGCCATGGTGGAGCACGAGGAGTTCGCAGCCTTTTTTGTGCAGGTCACGCCATTGGATGTCATCGAGCGGGCCCGCATCGGTTCGCGGCCTTCGCGCCGCAGTGGTCGCCGCAGCGTGGCCGACCTGCGGGCGATTCCTTGGGTCTTTTCCTGGAGCCAGTCGCGCTTTCACGCCACCGGCTGGTACGGCGCCGGCACGGCTCTCCAGGAGCTGCGCGACGGTCACCCGGCGTTGTGGGAGCACCTGCGCAAGATCGCTGTGGAGCGTTCTTTTCCGCGCTTTCTGATGAACAACATCGAGGCCTCGGTCCACACCGGAAACGAGGCCATGGCTCGTCTTTACGCCGAGCTTGCCGAGCCGCGGCTGGGTGAATTGTTTCTGCCGGGCCTCTTCGAGGAGCGCGCCCGTACCGTCGCCCTTTTGGAGGAGCTTTTCGGGGCTTCCTTTGCGGTTCATCGCCCCAAGCTCTCGCGTTCGCTGCGGCTGCGCGAGGAGCCATTGGGGCTGTTGCACCGTCGTCAGATCGCCCTGTTGCGGGAGTGGCGTCCGCTGGCCGAGGACGACCCGCGCAAGGAGCCGCTCCTCAATGAGCTGTTGGGGTCGGTCAATGCCATCGCGGCGGGGTTGCGTACCACGGGGTGAGGTGTGCTCGGTGGGGTGCCGCGCCAGCGCTCAAGCCTGCGAGGGCGCGGGCAGAACCCGATAACGGCTTGCGGCGCGGTGAAAGTGCTTGGCCAACTTTTGGGCGTTCTCAGCATTGATCGGGCGCTTGCCCGAAATCATCTGAGAGATGTGCGGTTGCGGAATGCCAGTGGCATCGGCTAGCGCCTTCTGGGAAATGCCTGCCTTGAACAGGTCGATGCGCAAATACGAACCGCCGTGCATACGCGACTGGATCTTTTTGTGAAGGTCTGTGGATGCCCACTCGCGAGCGTCCGACTCTGATTCCACTACATGGATCGGATAGTCACCCTTCAGATGCTCCAGAATGTCGATCAAAGCGTCCTTTGGACCCTTGAAGCTGAATTCAATATGGGGCGTCTTCGCGACTGCCAGCATAGTAGACCTCGATGATGATGGAACCCTTCTCCGCCTTTCTGGTGACCTTGACGACGTAGCTCACATAGACAATATAACGAATAATAACGCACTATGCCAACGCCATCGCGGCGGGCCTTCGCGCCACAGGGTGAGGTGCGCTTAGACTGGTTCGGCTGTTGGTTGAGTTTGTTTGAACTGGGTTTGCAGGCGCTCCACCATTGCACCCGGGCCTATTTATGCGTGTTTTCCAGAGGGGGTGGCCGCACCCCCTCTGGACTCCCGCTCCCAGGGGTTCCACCCCGTAGGATCCCCGATTAGGCCGAGGCTCCGCGCTAGGCTTACTGCCAAGCTGCCTTGTGGGGCTCAGGTAAGACATCGGGTGCCGTTGTCGGGCAGCTGCTTTGTAGCGGCATCACGTTGGTGTTGCCCCCTCTCCGGCGTATAGCGGGAGAGGGGTGCCTGCGCTGCGCGCAGGCGGGGTGAGGTGGGAACCGGCACTAGAGGCGTCGGCGTGAGGTGGGTTGCCTTCAGAGCACGAACAGGTTGTCGCGGTGGACGGCCTCTTCGGGGCCGTCGTGGCCAAGCGCCGCCGCGATCTCGTGGCTGTGGCGACCGGCAAGCAAAGAGAGCTCCTCGGCGCCGTAGGCCACCGTGCCGCGCGCCAGGGGCTGCCCGGCCAGGTCGCAGATGTTCACCACGGCACCGACCGCAAAGCGGCCTTCCACCTTGCGGATGCCGCTAGGCAAAAGCGAGGTGCGCCGCTCCACCACCGCAGTGATAGCGCCAGGGTCGCAGAGGAGCTTGCCTGCGGGGCGGCTCACGAAGGCGATCCAGCGCTTCTTGGCACCCATGCGCTTAGCTGCCGGCAGAAAGAGCGTTCCGTGGGCGGTGCCGGTGAGAATCTCGGAAAGGCTTGCCTGGAAGCCGTTGGCGATCACGCAGGCCGATCCGCTGCGGGTCACTTGCTTGGCCGCTAGCACCTTGGTGCGCATGCCGCCGGTGGAGGCGATGGAGCCGGTGCCGCCAGCCAGAGCCTCGATTTCGGGAGTCACCTTCTGGACGGTGGGGATAAGCACGGCGGCGGGGTCGGTCTTGGGGTTTCCCGTGAAGAGGCCGTCGATGTCCGAGAGGATCACGAGCAGGTCGGCGCCCAGGAAGTGGCAGACGTCGGCCGAGAGCTTGTCGTTGTCCCCCACCTTGATCTCGGCGGTGGCCACGGTGTCGTTCTCGTTCACGATGGGCAGCACGCCGCGGGCGTGCAGGGCCTCCACGGTGGCGCGGATGTTCGCGAAGCGCTCCTTGCTGCGCAGGTCCTCCCCCGAAAGGAGGATCTGCGCCACCTGTACGCCCTTTTGGGCAAAGGCCTCCTCGTAGGCGTGCATCAGCCGGATCTGCCCCACTGCCGCGCAGGCTTGCTTCTCGGCCAGGATCTTGGGCTTCTCGGCAAAGCCGAGAATGCCCATGCCCGTCCCTACGGCGCCTGAGGAGACGAGCACCACGTGCCGCCCTGCGAGGATTCCGGAGAGGTTCGCGACCAACGCTTCGAGCTGCTCGGGGGCGAAGCCTCCCTCTTCGCGGGTCAGGAGGCGGGTGCCCACCTTGACCACGACGGTCTTCGCCTGCGACAGAATTTGTCGCCGCAGGTCGCTCACGCGGCGCTTCCGTGGAGCACGGCGGCGGCCTCGGGGGCGGTGCAGCGGTTCTCGAAGAGCGCCTTCCCGACGATCACCCCGACGATGCCAGGGTGGGCGGCGGCAGCGATGGCCTCTAGGTCAGCAAGCCCCGAGATGCCGCCCGAGACGATGGTCCCAAGCTCCGTCTCGCGGGAGAAGGTGGCGGTCTGCGGGAGGTTCGGCCCGGTCAGGGTGCCGTCGCGGGAGATGTCGGTGTAGACGCAGGTGGTGATGCCCAAGGCGCGCATGCCGCGTCCCAGGTCGGTAGCCTGGAGCTTGGCGCCGTCCACCCAGCCGCTCACCTTGACCTCGCCGTCGCGGGCGTCGATCCCCACGATCACCCGTTCATTGCCGAAGCGCGCCAGCATCGCCTCGACCACCGTCGGGTTCTTGGCGGCCACGGTGCCGACGATGATGCGGTCGACGCCCCAGTCCTCCAGGGCGCGGGCGGCGGAATCGAGGTCGCGGATGCCTCCGCCAAGTTCTGTCGGGCACTTGGCCTCGGCCACGATGCGGCGGATGGCCAGAGCGTTTTGCGAAGAGCCGTCGAAGGCGGCATCGAGATCCACCAGGTGAATGCGGTCGGCCCCGCCCTCGCGCCAGGCGGCGGCGATCTCCCAGGGAGCCGTGCTGTAGATGGTCTTCTGGTCGCGCTTGCCTTGGAACAGGCGGACGGCGCATGCCTCCATCAGATCGATGGCGGGCAGGAAGTCGAGTCGTGTGGTCATGTGTTGTGCAAATGGAACAAATCCCGCCGACATCGTCGGGGCGGAATCTGTCTTAAGGTTTGCTTAGGCGCCTAGGTGCGGCAGCAGGATGCGCGGCAGCTCCGGAAGCGAGCCGATGCGGAAGTCGGCCTTGTCCCAGTCGGGAAAAGCCTTGCGCACCAGCACTGTGCGGTAGCCCGTCTCGCGGCCAGTGGAGCAATTGTCGGGCTGGTCGTCCACGAAGACCACCTCCCCGGCCGGTTCCGGGTGGCGCGTCTTCACCATCTCGAAGACGGCGTGGTGGGGCTTGCAGTCGTAGCCGAACGAGGGCAGGTCGTGGATGGCCCCGGTCCACTCGCCAAGCTGCATCAGCCGAAGGCAGCGGCGCACGTAGGAATCTTCGGCGTTCGTGAAGATGTCGGCGGGCAGGCCGATGCGCGAAAGCGCGGCACCGATTTCGGGAGCCGGTGCCGGGAAAACGTCGTCGGGCAGATCAAAGACGAAGCGCAGGAAATCGTCGGGATCCTTGAGTCCTTCGAACATCAGGCCGTGCAAGGTGTTGCCGTGCTGCTGATAAAGCTCCTGGCGGCGCTTATCGCCTTCTTCGTCCGTAAGCTTTTTGCAGCGGGCCACGTAGAGGGAGATGCGGGTATCGATGATCCGGAACAGATCGTGGTCGCGCGGGTAGAAGGTGCCGTCGAAGTCCAGGAGCATCCGCCGGACGGAAAGCAGCGGATTTTGCCACAGCGCTTCCAGGGTGCGCAGGGTCATCCCCCACAGAGTCCCTAGCGAGGTGCGGATTCCGGGATAGCCTTCAGCGGGCGACGGCATGCGGGCCGAAGCGTCGTCCAAAAGTGTAAGTGGGATCCAGGCCCACTCGACCATTTCGCCATCTCCCCCAGGGGCATCCGGGAAATCTCCCAGGAAGAGCCAGGGTTCCACGGCCATCCATATGCCGGTGAGGCGTCCGGCGTGGGCGGTGGGAAGTTTTCCGGTGAGGTCTCCCCGCGTCAGGGAAAGACCCGATTCCTCGGTCAGTTCGCGCAAGGCGGTGTCGAGGAGGTCTGCGTCCGTTGGCTCGCGGCGTCCGCCAGGGAAGGCGATCTGGCCGCTCCAGGGGTCGTCGGGGCGGGCGGCACGGCGTCCTAAAAGGACTTCGGCGCTAGGGGTTCCTGCGTTTCGGATCAGGATGGAAACGGCGGCTTTGGGAATTTCCGTTTCCGTCACGCTTCAGCGGCCTTCGGAGAGGCGGCTGATGAGAAAGTCCGCGAAGTTGAGCTTGCGCATCTTTTCCTGGGCCTTCTCGATGTCGTAGGGGACGCGCATCACCTCAACCGAGAGGGTGTCGCTGTCGCAGATGCAGAAGCTTGCGTTGGGGTTGCGGTCGCGGGGTTGGCCCACCGAGCCGACGTTTACCAAGAGGCGCTGATTCTTGCCCAGGGTGTAGGCGAAGGATTCGCAGATGCGGAAGGACTGCTCGTTGTCCATGGTGACGAGCGACGGCCAGTGGGTGTGGCCGATGAAGCAGATGCGCTGCTTGAAGAAGCCAAAGGCATCGACGGCATCGTCCAGACCCGAGACGTAGTACCAGTCGGCTGGCGAGCGGGGCGAGGCGTGCACGAAGCAGAGATCGCCTTCGGTCTCCAGGTAGGAGAGCGTCTTGAGGTATTCGACGGTGGCGGGAGTCAGGTTCTCCTTGGTCCACTCGATGGCGCGGCGGGCGTAGAAGTTGAAGTTCTCGCTCGACTCGCGCCCCAGGGCCACCGAGTCGTGGTTGCCCAGAATGGTCAAGTTTGACTTCTGGCGGATCAGTTCCACGCACTCGTTGGGATTGGCGCAGTAGCCCACGAGATCTCCGAGACACACGCGACGCTCGACTCCAAGCTCGTCCATGCGAGCGAAGACTGCTTCGAGAGCTTCGAAATTTCCGTGGATGTCGGAGAAGATGCCGTAGCGCATGGAGGCCTGTGCGAGGAAAAGGTGTTAGGCGGCGCTGCCGTCGCGATCCTGGAACAATTTACTTCCCGTTGTGGCAACTTGGCCTTGGTACTTGCCTTGGTAGCCACCTTCTGAATCGCCTTCCATGCGTACCACCACGAGCTGACATACGCGCCAGCCGGCGCGCAGTTCGATCGGATGGGAAAGGCCGTTGTAGAGTTCCAGCGTGATCGAGCCTTCAAAGCCCGGGTCGACCCAGCCGGCATTTTGGATGAAAAGTCCTAGCCGCCCGATGGAGGAGCGGCCCTCCACGAAAGCCGTCAGGTCGTCGGGAAAGCCCACCACTTCGCGGGTGCGGGCCAGCACGAAGCTGTTGCCGGGCAGCACGAAATTGTCGCTTTCGATTTCCTCGTAGGGGATCGGTTCGCCGAAGCGGGAGATGGCTCCGGCCGAAGGGCGCGGGATCAGGAACTGGTTTCCCAGGCGCAGATCAATGGATGCCGGCTGCAGGAGTTCATCGTCCCAAGGAGAAACCTTGAGCCGTCCGCCCTCCAGTTCTTTGCGCAGCGCGCTCTTGCCCAGGACCATTACTTGGAACCTCCCCCATGAATTTCGTCAAAATAGCATTTTGAACATACGACTCATGGCGTTTGCGGTGATCGCCGTTTTCCGGTGGCCCTCGGAGCGCAGTAGTTTTCACCCTTCTCTGAAATTTGCCGATGTCCTGTGTACTTCTATCTCTCCTGTTTTGCCATTTTCTGTCAGCAGCGGATATTTCTGTCACGTCCTGGTCGGTGCGTCCCGAAGCTGTCTTCGCCATCGTCGACCCCACCGGTGACATTGCCTTGCAGAAAGCGCTGATGCAACGGGTGGGAGTGACGTCTTTCGAGAATTTCTACCCGTCGTCGACAAAGCAATCGGCTCAGGCTTTCAGTATGGGAGCTACCGGAGCGACGCCGGAATGGCACCATCTCTCCGCATCCCTGGGAGCGCACCTCACCTACAGCCATCTGTCCACGAAAGCGAGCACCGACGAGGTCACGCTCACTGGATTTTCCCTGGATATCGAGCCTGGCATTCAGTGGCGCCCTTTCTCGCGCCACATCTTTGCGCTGCGTGGCCGCCTTTCGGGGATTCCCCTGGGCGATCAGGACGTGCGCTGGGAGACGTCGGACGAAAGGACAAAAAACGGATCGGGGAATTTCCTTGCCGTGCGGACGACCATCGCGCTTTCGTATGCCTACCGGATCCTTGATCGGCTGGAGGTTGGCCTGGAGTTTGACCTGAATGAGCCTGGCTTGTATAAATCAAAGGCGATCCGCGCTGACGGCCTGGAATACCGTCCAGGCACCGACGGCGGCGGCAAGGAGATGCGCTTGCGTCTAGGGTGGCCAATCGCGCTCTGATTGGGGCTTGTTCAGGCGAACGGAGCGTGGCTAGCCTAGGCTGGCCGCACCGCCTCGACCTCTAGCCGAACCATGCGCACGTGGGTCCTTCCCGCCGCATCGGTTGGATGGCGCTCCAGGAAGCGTTCGCCGATGGCGGCAAGGAGCGCTTCGCGGCGCGCTTCAGGGACGCGGGCGGTCATGCCGAACCAAGTGGCGCGCATCCAGCCGAGGAACGCTTCGGGATTCTCATGGACCATGTCGCGCTCCAAAAACTCTACGCGCAGCGTCTCGAAGCCGCTTTTTGACAAAGCCTCCTGCGCTTCTTCGCAGGAATGGAGATGCCAAGGCAGCTCGAAGCCTTTAAAAAAGTCATGCCACTGGGGCTGCGCGACGACTTCCCAAGCGGCTTCTTCGACCTCGGCGATATTGCCTGTTCCGCCCATCTGAAAGAGCAGGCGGCCACCGGGGCGCAGGGCGTGCCAGGAGGCCTGAAAGGCTTGGTCGAGCTCGGCGATCCAATGGAGGGCGGCGCTAGAAACCAAGGCGTCGGCGGGCATGTCGACGTGGAAGCTGCGGGCATCGGCCTGGTGGAATTCGAGTCCGGGAAGGTCGGCGTAGGCGGTGCGAGCGTATTCGACCATGGCCGGCGAGGCATCCAGCCCGATGGTGTGCCCTGACGGATTCTGTCGCGCCAAGGCGGCCGTGAGGCGGCCGTCGCCGCAGCCGAGGTCGATGATCGTCTCCCCGTCGCAGAGCTTGAGCTTCTCGTGCAGAGCGCTCCCCCATGCCTCTTGGGCGGAGGAATTGGTGGCATAGGCCTTGGGGTTCCAATCGACGGTATCCATGATGATCTCCTTTGCGGCCTTCCCGGGAGGTGGGGGGCTCTTTAGAAGATGGGTGGCGTGGGCTGGAAAGGCCAATCGCAAAGGGCAATGGCTGCCATAAGGCGTGAATGTGCCAATCTTTAGGAAATCGGCATCTCCTCGCGGCGCTTGGAGCGCACGAGGCCCGGTCAGTTTTCCATGTCTTCCCCCTTCCGCATCATCCAAATGCACCAGGTCATCCCGACCAGGGAGACGAGAAAGGCAAGCGACCCACCAAGGCGCAAGAGGCCCGCAATGTGCTGGTCCTGAGCAAGCAGGCCCAGATGGTCGAGCAGCCAGTTCCAGTCGTGGGTCACCTCGCCCTCGCCGCCGCCGAAGGGGGTGACCAGGGGAAGTTCCATGGCGCGGGCGTCGGCGCAGTAGGTTGCCACGTCGAAGAGGTTTGTCGCAAGCCAGGAGGCCGAGAAGAAGAGCGCGAAGGGATCACGTTGGCGCACGAAGAAGAAGGCCCCGATGAACGGGACCAGGCACTGGGTGAGGCTACCGCCGGCGATCATGAGGAATTCCCCGAAGGGGGACCAGAGAATATGGCCAAGCTCGTGGATACCCAGGTTGAGGCCCTTGATAAGGTCGCTTGCCTGCGGATCGGCGAGATGACCTTTCCACATCCAGGCGCACCAGAGGAGGATGGGAAGCCGCGGCCACCACAGCCGTTCGCGGCATCCGGCGCGGCACCAAAGACGGAATTTGTCCAATAAGCCGTCCTCGCGCGGGCGTAGGTTCGGGAAGCGGGCACGAGCGGCGCGGAGATCCATGCGCCAACGATAGCACCGCTGCAAAGGCTATGCCTTGTCGCTTCCTGTCAAGATCTTCTGGAGCGCGAGGTTGGCGTAGTAGTTGGAACGGCCGGCGCGGCGCTTTTCAAGAATGCCGTCCTGAACCAGGGCGTCGAGGTACTTGGCGGCCGTGAGGCGGGAGATGCCCAGGGCCTTCTGGAAGAACTCGATCTTGGTGTAGGGATAGGCGAAGAGGTGGTTCACAAGATCCTGGCTGTAGAAGCGGTGAGCTTCTCGAATCTTGTGCTTGGCCGAAAGGAGAGCTTCGCGCAGCTCGCGGATGGTGGCGATGGCATCCTGTGAGGTCGCCTCTACGCATTCTAGCAGGTAGATCACCCAGTCTTCCCAAGCGTCTCGATCCCGCACCGCCTGCAAGTGCCGATAGTATTCCCCTTTGGTGCGCACGATGCTCCGGCTGAGGTAGAGGACCGGCGCATCCAAGAGCCCTTGCTGCACCAGGTAGAGGACGTTCACGATACGGCCCGTGCGGCCGTTGCCGTCGTAGAAGGGGTGGATGCTTTCGAACTGGTGGTGGGCCAAGGCCATCTTGACGAGCGGATCGGCTGTGAAGACGTCCGAATCGTTCAGGAAGCGCTCCAGTTCTCCCATCAGTTCCACAATGCGGTCGGGATGCTGGGGAGGCGTGTAGACGATCCTCCTTTCGCCATCCTGAAGCGTGGTCCCAGGAAGGCGGCGCAGGCCCGGCTTGTTCGGTTCCAGCACGGCCTGGATCTCCAGGATTTGGTTCAGGCTCAAAATTCCCCGGGCGTGGACGGCGTCCCAGCCTGCTAGCAGCGCTTGTCGGTAGCGCTGGACCTCCTTGGCGGCGAGATTGGATGGGGTTTCATCCCCGAACAGGTCGTTCTTGTAGAGCTCGTCGTGGGTGGTGACGATGTTCTCGATCTCGGAGCTGTCCTTGGCTTCCTGGAGGCCGAGGGCGCGGATCAAGATATCCTGATTGGGGATAGAGGCGGCGATCCCCTTGAGTTCCGCCAAGGCGCGGCTTGCGGAAGCGAGCGGTTTGAGGATCGAGGTGGTCTCGAAACGCTCGGGGCTAAGCTGGAAAAGAGAAGGAACAGAATCCATGACGTGTATAAAAATACGACTTTCCTATACATGTTTGCTATGACTTGTATAGATATCGCCATTTTCTATGCGCGTGACGGACGGACTGCATGGAAAATGCAGAATTCTATGCAGGTGAGGTCTCAAAGCCGCAGGTCGGAACCGCTCTTCTTTTCACGCAAGAGGATCTCGATCAGGTGGACGATCTGGGCACCTGCCTCTACTGGAGGCGTACCGCGTGGATGGATGTTGGAGATCACGGTGCGCTGGGACTCCGGCTTTTCTGGACTTGAGCGCCAGGCCATGTAGCAGCTAAGGCTCTCGTTTGTCGCAAGGCCCGGCCGTTCGCCGATCAAAAGCACCGTCACCTCGGCATCCAAGGCCACGCTGATCTTGTCCATCACCGCGACGCGCGCATGGCGCACGAAGATGGGCCGCCCCACGGTCCAGCTTTTGAGGCCGATGCCTTCCATCAGCACCGGAAAGAGGTCGGGGATGTTGCGCTCCACGGCGCAGGCGCTCAGGCCGTCGCCCACCACCACCTGCACCTGCACCCCGTGCGGGCAGGAGGCCTTGAGCGTCTCGATGGCTTCGGGCGAGAAGTCGCGTCCGAGGTCGGGGCGCTTGAGATAGGCCTCCTTGTCGGGGGCCAGGGTGGAGAGGCGCAAAAAGCCCATTTCCTCGAAGGACGTTTCGTCCACGTGGGCCCACACCGCGTCGTTGGCGGCGGCGTGGTCGGCCAGGTACCGCAGCATGGTTTCGGTGCGCAAGCCCGTGCCCGCTTTCCCTACGCAGATGCGGGCGTTGGTGGTGCGCTTGGCTTCTTCCAGGAAGGTAGGATCCAGGGGATCCTCCACGGTGACCCGCGAAGTGTAGTCGATTTCCGAGATGTCTCTGACAAATTCTGTCATCAGGCGGCCTTCCGGGAAGGGTGGAAGATCGAGAGGTCTCCGGCACGGTCGGTCAGGTGGCCGTCCTCCATGATGCCCAGTCGTTCCATGGCCATCTCGAATTCGGGGACGGGGCGCTTTCCTAGCACCTCGCGGATGGTGGCGATGTCGTGGAAGCTCGTGGTCTGGTTCATGAGCATGACGTCGTCGGCAACCGGGATGCCCATGATGTAGACGCAGCCGGCCGCCGCGACCAGAAGCGCCAAGTTGTCGGAGTCGTTCTGGTCGGAGGCCATGTGATTGGTGTGGCAGCAGTCCACCCCCATCGGGAGTCCCATCAGCTTTCCCATGTAGTGGTCTTCCAGCCCTGCGCGGATGGTCTGCTTGCCATCGTAGAGGTACTCCGGCCCAATGAAGCCCACCACCGTGTTTACCAGGAACGGCCGGTAGCGCCGCGCAAAGGCGTAGCAGCGCGCTTCCAAGGTGACTTGATCGGCTCCGTGGTGGCTTTCCAGCGAGAGCTCCGAGCCTTGTCCGGTCTCGAAGTACATGTAGTTGGATCCTTGGCTTGCCTTCTTCTCCCCCATCAAGGCGTAGGCCTCGTCCATCATGGCGACATCGATGCCAAAGCCCCGGTTGGCCGCTTCGGTGCCGGCGAGGCTCTGGAACATGAGGTCCATGCGGGCGCCGCGCCGCAGCGCCTCCATCTGGGTGGTGACGTGGGCCAGCACGCAGTTCTGCGACGGAATCTGGAAATCGTCGAGCAGGTCGCGGAACTTTCCGAGCGCCGTGATCACCATGTCGACGCTGTCGGTGACGGGATTCAGTCCCACCACGGCATCCCCCGAGGCGTAGGAAAGGCCCTCCAGGGTGGAGGCCATGATGCCGTCCATGTCGTCCTTGGCGTTGTTGGGCTGGACGCGGCCGGCGAAGATCCCGGGGCCGCCCACGGTGGTGTTGCAGGTGGCCGTCACCACGAGCTTGCGGGCCACGTTCACGAGGTCCATGTTCCCCATGAGCTTGGCCGAGGCCGCCACCATCTCGGCCGTGAAGCCCTTGGAAAGGGACTGAATCTCCTTGCCGGGCATCTTGAGCAGGAACTCGCGGAACTCCCCCACCGTAAGGCTTTTTACGCGCTCAAAGGCCGCCTTGTCGAGGTCCTTCTCCTGGAGCCGCGAGATCTCGTCCGTCTCGGGCGGGACGACGGGATTTTCCCTCAAGTCAGAAAGTGTCAATTCCGAAAGTACCACCTTGGCTGCTACCCGCTCGGCGGCAGTCTCGGCGGCGATACCGGCCAAGCGGTCGCCGGCCTTTTCCTCGTTAGCCTTGGCCAACACCTCTTTCACGTCTCGAAAGGCGTAGGTCTTTCCCAACAGCGTCGTTTTCAGGATCATGTCGTTCCTTTCCCGGTCCCCGACCGGAACACCAAGGTCTTGACCACCACCGGCACCACGTCCCCGAGAGGGGAGCCGATGTCGATGTAGTCGCCGTCGTCCATGCAAATGCCGTCCAAGCACACTACGCCGCACGCCGGAGCACCGCGTGCCGCGATCCCCTGCCCCAAGGCTCGCGCGAAGTCGTGCCGCACCAGGAAGAGCACCGGCCCGGGGCGATCGCGGTAATAGCCTGCCACTTCGTCCGCCAGGACCGAGATGTCCTTCCAGCTCATGGAGGCTTTGCCTTCCAGATAGAAGGCGGCCGGCGTTCCGTGCAGGCGCTGGCGGCGATCCATGCGCGTGGCCACTTGCGCAAAGTCCTCAGGCTCTCCCGGCGCAAAGAGGCGAGCGATGGGCACGTCATGGAGCGGCAGGGCATCGCTTCCGCAGGTCACTGTGCTGCCACTCAGGTGCACGGCATGGCTTCCGGCCCCGATCACGGTGGCGCGCAGCGTCTCGTCGGGACGGGAAAGTTCGATTCCTGCGGCGGCAAAGGCGGCGCGAACTTCTTGGGCCAGCAGCGGCCCGATGTCGCCAAAGCGCGCGATGTCTTCCAGGTTTGAGGCCGGAGCCGCCTCGAAGAGGCAGGCGCCCACGCCGCCAGAAATGCTGATCGACTGGGCCGTAAAGTCCTGCGAAGGGTGCCCGATGAAGAGGGCGCGCCGTGCCGGAGTGCCCGCTCGCCCCAGGGCCGCGTCGACAAGCGCCTCGGCCATCTCGCGGCAGAGCCGTTGCAGGGCGGCAAGGTCTATCGGGGAACCGAGCTCGGCATTGAGACCGCAGTCCAGGGACAATGGACGGATTCTGTCTGAAATTTCCGCGAGCGTGCCGTCGGAGGCGATCTTCAGGAGCCTCCCCCCGATGTCCATGGCCCAAGCGTCCGCGCAGCGGCCGTGGCGGAAGAGGGCGGCGTTGGTGGTGCCGCCGCCGATGTCGAGGTTGAGGCAGGCGATGCCTTCGCTTCGAGAGCGCTCGGCAGCTCCGGCACCCTGCCCTGCCAACACCGCTTCAAGGTCCGCTCCGGCGGTGGTGGCCACGAAGTCGCCAGCCCAGTGCGAGAGCTTTTGGGCGATGGCGCGCGCATTGTCGCGCCCGGCGCTTTCGCCCGTCACGATCACGGCTCCTGCTTCAACCTCTTCGGGGCGCACTCCGGCTGCAGCGTATTCCTCTTTGACAAATCGTTCGAGTGTCTCGGCGTCGATCATTCCGTCGGGCAAGAGCGGCGTGAAGCGCACCGCACTGCGATGGACAATGGAGGTTCCTACGATTTCGATCTTCGTTACCGAAAAGGCTGAAGAGATGTCTGCCATCTCGAGACGGCTGAGCACCAATTGGGTGGTGGTCGTCCCGATGTCGACACCCACACTCAGGATGGATCGTCGCATCTTGGTTCCTGTTGCAGCGTAACGCTGCGTCCTCTCGAGCCACCAATATGCACGGTGCGTGCCAATGGCTTAGGTACCGGCAGGAACGATCTGCATGTCAATGTCGTCGACATTGTTGAAAATTGTCAACACGTCGATGTGACGAAAAACGCCCAGCCAAAGCCGGGCGTCAAAACGACGGACGATAGAAGCGAAGCGCTAGAAGCGCAGCAGTGCCTGACTGGTTGTGACGGCCCCGCGGCAGCGCAGAATATGAAGGCCGCTGGGAAGTGCTCCGGTGGCGAGGTTGTGGGTATGATCTGCCACCAGATCAAGGCTTCCCAAGTCCTTCTCCAGGCGTCCGTGGGCGTCTACGATTTCCATCTGGACGCGCCCCGAGACATTGGAGCGGAGCACAAGATCGCTGGCATGGAGGGAAGCTTGGAAACTTCCCGTCTTCGCCGTTGACGTCATGATGCCGGTGGGGGTGGAGTTTCCAAAGGTGGGGAGCATGAAACCGGGCAAATCGGCGGTGTCCACGGCGAAGGCGAAGAAGTAGTCGGGGTAGCCGGCTCCGGCGGCGCCACCCTGAATCACGTAGTCGTTGTCGTTGGTGGCCAAAAGCAAGTGGCGGCCATCGGGAAGATTGGGGCCGAAGGCGTAGCCTTCGATCTTGTCGGGAAGGCTGTCGGTGCCGTTGATGGCGGTGAAGGGCCACGGGGTGGCGGTCAGCAGCAGCTTTCCGATGTCGGCAAACAGGGTTTTCTTCAGAGCGACGATGCCGTCGGGAAGATGGGTGCCGGGAAGCCCGCGCGTCTCCGTGGTGCCGTCGTAGGCGGTGGTGGCAAGGTCTGTTGGCAGAACATCCTGAGCGATGTCGATGAGATAGAGGAGCTTTATGCCCTTCTTGCCGCCTTTGCCGTTGCGCTCGTCCACCAAGAACTGATGGTTGTTCACGGCCACGACTTCGCTCACCGTCTGGTTGTTGTTGTCCACCGGATAGATGTATTGCTTGGGTGCTGCGGTGGGATTGGTCAGGTCGTAGACCAGCGTTCGGTTGTAAAGTCCTCCATAAGCGCCGCTATCCTGAACGGTGGCGGCCTGCAGCATCACCAAGAGCGTCTTGCCGTCAGGGGTGAGGGCCAAACCCTCGGCGCCCTTGTTGGTGTAGCGCCCCAGGGTATTTTCGGCCATCTCCTTGACGAGGGTCGAGTCTTCCTTGGCCAGGCGAAAGCCCACAGGCGTGGCCAGAGTGTCGATCTGGTTGCCTTGGGCATCGAAGTGGATGATCCACGGGCCGTACTCGTCCGAAACCCAGAAGCTGCCGTCGGATGCCACCCGCAGGCCTTCCGGGTCGAGTCGTCGGTTCTCATTGGTGGCGGTGGCAAAACCGGTGCTCAGACCGGTGTAGTTGTTGCCCTTGGCGTTCTTGAAAAGCACCGTTCCCTTGTGGGTGGCGGTGACGGTAAGCCTTGGAAAGGTGCCATTGACGCGGGCGATGCCGGTGGTGTCGAGTGCGATCTCGAACTTCTGGAAGCGGCAGGGGTAGTTGGTGGTGTTGTCCACCGAAGTGCCGCCGGCATAAGCCACCTTGTTGGGGCCGCGGTCCGAAAGGGCGTAAAACAGGTTTCCTCCAGCCCAGGCGAGGCCCGATCCGAAGCCGTTAAGGCCGTCCTTGGGCGAGACGCCGTCTTCCAGCAGGCTTGCGCCCAGTCCCGAAGCGTCGGTGCCGGTGCCGGGAAGATAGGCGTCTCCGATGAATGTGACCGATGCCTGGGCGAACGGGGCGCCAAGCGCCGAGCCGAGGATCAGAAGGTTGCGAAAGCGATGGTGGTGCATGAGCAGACTCCTTGGTTGTCTGCTGGGGAAGGATGCCACATGCCCGTTGCGATGCTGTTTCGGATCTGTTGGCCCGGCAATGCGACGAAAACAAAAACGCCGCCCCGGGGATCCCGAAGCGGCGTGGCAGAAATTGTCCTAAGAGCGGATCAGCGCTTGATCCACTCCTTGTGGATGTCCGGGACGTCGTCCAGGAGCTTGACCGTCACCTGGCTCTGGGGCTTGGTGATCACGTCGTCGGGAATGCCCGAGTCCACGATCTTGCCCTGGTGCATGATGAAGAGGCGATCTGAGACGTAGTAGGCAAGGCCAATGTCGTGCGTCACGAAGACGATCGTCATCGACAGCTCTTCCTTGAGCTTCATCAGGTAGTCCAGGATGTTGGCGCGCACGCAGGCGTCCACCATCGAGGTCGGCTCGTCGGCAATCAGCACCTTGGGGCGCAGCGCAAAGATGCGCGCCAAGAGCATGCGCTGCATCTGACCACCAGAAAGCTCGAACGGGTACTTCCCTTCGATGTCCTTGGGAGTCACGTTCACCGCCAGCAGACCGGCATCCACGCGATCAGAGATCTCGGCCTTCGTGAGCTTGTCCTTCTTGATCTTGAAGGCAGCTTCCAGCTGGGCGCGAATGGTGAAGAACTGGTTGAAGCACGAGAACGGGTCCTGGAAGACCGCCTGCACTTCGTTCCAGTGGGACTTCTGATCGGTGATCTTGTGACCTTCGTAGAGGAAGGTGCCGCTGGTCGGCTGGTAGAGGTCCAGCATGATCTTCGCGAGCACCGACTTGCCGCAACCAGATCCACCCACCACGGAGACGATCTCCTGGTCGGCGATGTCAAAGCTGACGTCGTCGACGGCCCGAATCAGCTTCTTGCCCGAACCAAAGGTCCGGACCACGTTCTTGGCCGAGAAAATGGGAGTTTCATTCGGCATAGTCGCACCTCACCAGGCGGTCGGCCAGGGTTCGCAGTTCCTGCTTCTTGAGCTTGCATTCGGGACGGGCCACGGGACACCTCTCGGCGAAGCGGCAGCCTTCGATGGGCTTGGCAAGCGATGGTGGTGCGCCTTCGATGGCGACCGGCTTGCGACTCTTCTGGCCGGGCTCGGCCGAAAGCATGGCGCCCATCAAGGCCTTGGTGTACGGGTGGCGCGGATCAAAGACGATCTGCTGGGCGGTGCCCTTTTCCACGAACTCGCCGGCGTACATGATGGCGATGTTGTCGGCCACATGGCGAAGCAGCGGCAGCTCGTGGGTGATGAAGATCATCGACTTGAAGATGCCCTTGTCCAGAAGCTCGAAGATCATCTTGATGACGACCTTCTGGGTGCTCACGTCCAGGGCCGAGGTCGGCTCGTCGGCGATCACCATCTGGGGGTTGAGCAGAGTCGAGATGCCGATCACCGAACGCTGGCGCTCGCCGGCAGTGAGATTCACCGAGTAGGTGTCCAAGATGCGCTTGGCGTCTTGGCCGAAGAAGAGCGCGAAACGCTCGTCTAGGCGCTCGTAGGTTTCCTTGCGGTTGGCGCCCTGCTTGTGGGCGGCAATGACGTCGGCGGCCAGGTCCCGGACCTTACGGGTCGGGTTCAAGGCATTGAAGGCGCCCTGGGGAATCATCGAGACCTTGCGGGCCAGGATGTTCTCGCGAATGTCTTCGGTGCCGCGGTTCATCAGGGATTCGCCATCCACCCGCACATCTCCGGCAGTCGGGTGCAGGGGCGGAATGAAGAGTCCCATCAGGCCGTTGACCAAGGTGGACTTGCCACAGCCGGATTCGCCGGCGATGCCCAGGATCTCGCCCGGCTGCATCGTGAAGGAGACATCGGTGACGGCGTGGATCTTGTTTCCGAAGCGCGTCAGGTAGTGAAGACTGAGGTTTTCAACCTCGAACACTGGGTTGGACATGCGTGGTGCTCCTAATCCCGCAGGCGGGGGTTGAAGACTCCCTCCATCGAGGTGTTGATCAGGTAGAGCGAGAAGACAGTCAGGGTGATGATCACGGTGGCCGGCAGGAAGGCCCACCAGATGCCGTCGCCCAAGGCGCCGTTGGCCTTGGCGTCGTTGAGGATCACGCCCAGCGACTGAGTGTCGAGAGGCCCGAGCCCGATCATCGAGATGGCCGATTCGGAAAGAATGCCCGAAGCGACCTGCATGATGAACACCATGAACACGTAGGAAAGCAGGTACGGAAGCACATGCTTGATCATGATGGCCAGCGTCCCGTCGCCGTTGATGCGGGCCAGCGAGATGTGGTCACGGCTCTTGAGGGCCGAAGCCTGGGCGCGCACCGAACGCGCCGACCAGGTCCAGCCGGTGCAGCCGATGATCAGTCCGATCAGCGTGAGGGAACGCCCGTCCTTGAAGGAGGCGCTGATGAGGATGAGGATCACCAACTGGGGGATGACGATGAACAGGTTCGTGAACACGTTCAGGATGTCATCCACCCAACCGCCCTTGAAGCCGCCGTAGATCCCGATGAGAGTTCCGAAGGTGGTGGCGATGATGCCGGCCAGGAAGCCGACATAAAGGGAGGAGCGCAAGCCCTTGATCAACAGCGAGATGTAATCGCGGCCGAGATTGTCGGCTCCCAGGAGCAACCCGTCGCCTGGAGGCGCATAGGATTCAGCGACGCGATTCAGGTCGACCTTGTGGACGATGGGCCCAAGCAGGGCGGCCAACAGAGAGAGGAGAAAAAGGCTCATTCCGATGACGAACATCGGATTCTTGAGAAGGTTGCGAAGCATCTTCATGTCAGTTTCCCCCCATTTGCAGGCCGGCCTTGACGCGCGGGTCGAGGAAGCCGATCAGGATGTCCACCGAGAAGTTGGCGATCAGCACGCAGGTGGTGATGATGAGCGTCACTCCCTGGATCACCGGGTAGTCGTTGTTCTGGATGGCGGTAAGCATGGCCATGCCGAGACCCGGATAGGAGAAGATCATCTCCGTGATGAGAGCGCCGCCGATCATGGTGCCGATCGAAAGAGCCAAGCCCGTCAGCTGCGGCAACATGGCGTTGCGGAAGATGTAGGCCAGGATGCGGCTTTCCTTGAGCCCCAACCACTGGGCGTACTTGACATAGTCGGTGCCCAGCTCGTAGATGCCCATCGAGCGCATGCCGATGGCCTGGCCGCCTGCCAGGATCAGGAAGATGGAGAAGAAGGGCAGAGCGTAGTGGTAAGCTGCCGAGCCGAGGAACTCCAGGGAGAAGCTTGGGATCAACTCGCCTGCGTATCCTCCCATTGCCGGGAACCAGCCCAGCACTACCGAGAAGTAGTAGACCAGGAGCATTCCGAACACGAAGAAGGGAAGCGAGTTGAGGAGAATAGCGAAGGGGAAGAAGATCTTGTCAAAGATCCCTCGTTTATAAGCGGCCAGCGCCCCCAACACGTTGCCGATGATCCATCCGAGGACGATCGTAGGCAGCTGTAGGGCGATGGTCCATGGAACGGCTTGTAGGATCACATCGGTCACCTTCTTCGGGTATTTCTGGAAGGAGGTGCCGAGGTCGCCGTGGAAGGTCATCAAGACGTAGTTGCCGAATTGCTCCAGCGTAGACCTCTTGATTGGCTTACCGGCGGCGTTGTGAAGGATCTTTCCGCTCGCGTCCAGCTTGACCAGTCCGAATTCTTTCAGGTAGGACTCTTCCTTCTCCTTGGCCGCCTCAGCCGAAAGGCCGCTGGAAGACCGCCCCATGATGATATCCACCGGATTGGCGGATCCCAGCCGGGGCAGAAGGAAGTTGATGGCGACTGCGACGAAGAAGGTCAGCAGGTACCAACCTCCGCGCTGCAGAATGAATCGTGCTGTGGGATGCTGTTTTAGCATAGGAAAGATCCTTGATCCTTACTTGGCCTTGAGGTTCCAGAGCGTCTTGATGCCGGCGCTCACCCAGGGCAGCTGAGGCGGCGCCGAGGGGTTTTTCTCCGTGGGCCAGCCGGTCCAGGTCTTGGTGCTGAACTCGTAGAACTGCTCCGGCAGGTAGACCAGCGGAATGGCCGGCTGGTCGTCCAGGAAGATGTCGTTGAGTTCGGCGTAGGCTTTCTTGAGGGCGCTTTCATCGGAGAGGAGAGGAATGGCCTTCAAGAGGCTGTCGACCTTCGGGTTGTAGTCGGCGGCCTTCGGGTTGTTGTAGCGGCCCTGGTTCTCGTTCATGCTCTTGCCGCAGGCAGCCCAGTTACGGGAGCTCATGACGGCTTCAAAACGACTCCACGGAAGCGACGGAGTGACGCTAGCCGAAGGCTTGTCCATCAGGATGTCGAAATCGCCGGAGGGCTTGGCGGGCCAGTAGAGGGAGGCGTCAACAAAGCCTTCGCGCACGTCGATGCCAGCTTCGCGCATGCTCTTGACGGCGATCTTGATCATGGCTTCCCAGTCGGACCAGCCGGCAGGAGACTTGATGGAGAGCGAAGGCAGCTTCTTGCCGGTCTTGTCCGTCATGTAGTCGAGCGAGCCGTCAGCCTTGAACACCGACTTGTAACCGGCATCGGCCAGGATCTTCTTGGCGGAGGCGGCGCCCATCGCGACGGCGTGGGCCTTGGCGTCGGCTTCGTTGTAGTACTTGGCTTCCAGGCCGGCAGGCATGATCAGGCCGGGCTTGAGGTCGTTGGCGTAGCCCGAGACCGCAAGTTCCTTGATGTCGCCGTAGTTGATGGCGGCAGCCATGGCGCGACGGAAGGCCTTGTCGTTCAAAGGCTCCTTGGTCACGTTGATGATGAGCATCGGGATGGAGCCGGGCACGAAGTAGGGAGCCTTCTTGTACCAGGTTCCAACGCCGTCCTTGGCCTTCACGCTGATGCGAGGGATGTAGGTCTGGGAAGCGTCGAGATCACCCTGCTGAAGGGCAATCGCAAAAGCGTTGTTGTCCTTGAAGATCGGGTGGATGATGTACTTGGGACCGGGTTTCTGGCCAGCATGGAGAGCGGCATTTCCCCAGTAGTCGTCGCGGCGTTCCAGCACGATCTTCTGGTTGGAATAGGTCTTCAGATTGTAAGGGCCCGAGACCACCGGCACGCTGTCGACCTTGAGCTTCTTGACGGCAGAAAGATCGCCGTTGTTCTTGTCCAGAAGCGGCTGGAAGATGTGAGCAGGAACGATGCGCACGGCTTGCAGGAGATCAAGGATCACCAGCGGGTTGTTGCGTCCCTTCTTGTCGACCAGGAACGAAAGGCGCTCGGTGTTGCCGACCTTGGCCACGTTGATCTGCGAGATGAACTCGGTGACGTAGGCGGTGGCGGCGTCCTTGTACTTGCGACCGAGGTCGTAGACAAACTTGACGTCTTCGGAAGTGACGGGCTTGCCGTCCGACCACTTGGCTGCCGGGTTGAGTTCGATAACGATGCTGTCGTTGCTCTTGGAGACGAGCGAGCCAAGCAGAGGCTCAACTTGGCCGGTCTGCGAGTTGTAGTTGATCAGGGGCTCGTACATCAGATTGAAGCGGTCGCCCACAGGCCAGGCGGCCTGCCAGCTTTCGGCCAGCGGATTGAAGGTGCTGGGGTCGCCCCATTGCGAGCCGCCCAGATACAGCGTCTGGTCGCGGGGGAATCCGCCGGCATCCTTGGCGCTATTTCCCTTGCATCCAGCGAGCAGGGAAAGGGCCACGGTAAGGGCCACGGGGAGTCCGGAAACGGACAACTTGGTTACTCGCATTCTTCCCTCTTTTCCGATCTAGCAAACCCCGCCACAAGGCAGGATCCATTGTGTTTAGACATGGGAGCCCCAAATATACGTTCGACAGAAGACTAAAAAGTGCCGAATTACGGGCATCGCAGCCGTAAAAAACCAGCATCCAAAGTGCAAGAACATCGTTCCAAATGCCGCAAGTGTGTCTAGATTCCTGAATGTCTTGCTTATGTCCGGGGTGCTGACTGCGCCCAAGGCACTCGGCCGGATGGAAGGGCCCACTGGGAGGGAGTATCGGTGATGAAGATTCGCAACTTCCGACTGCTATGTGCGTTGGCCTGCAGTGCCTGGGCGGTGACTCTTGTCGGCTGCAATGGCGCCAAGGATGGCGATGCCACGGATGGGCAAATCACGCTGCGTCTGTGGGCAACTCCCAACACCTCCAAGCCCAAGGAAGACCTAGAAAAGGTCGTGGAGCTTTTCGAGGCCAAGCACCCCGGCATCAAGGTGCAGGTGGAGATCCTCGATTGGGGAGCTGCCTGGACCAAGATCACCACGGCTGCGACTTCCGGTGCCGGGCCCGATGTCGTCCAGATCGGCTCTTCATGGGCCGGTTCCATCACCGATATTGGCAGCCTCATGTCGGTAAGCGATGTCCTCGATTCCGCCAAGAAGGACTTGAAGACCGATTCCCCCTTTGTGCGGGCCGCCTATGTCTACATGAAGCCCATCTATTCAGATAGCGTCACCTCGCTCCCTTGGCTGGTGGATGTGCGTCCGCTCTTCTACCGCAAGGACGTCTGGCAAAAGGCGGGCGTGGACATTCACGAGGCGACGACTTCCTGGGACCGGTACTTCGCGGCTCTCGACAAGATCAAGGCGGCAGGCGTTCTTTCGGATGGGCAGAAGGTCGAAGCCATCGGCATTGCCGGCAAGAACGACTGGAACGTGGTTCACAACTTCTATCCCTGGATCATCAGCGCAGGTGGCGGTGTCGTGAATGCCCTCGGCGATTCGGTGCTCTTGGACGACGAGAAGTCGGTCCAGGGCGTTCTCGCCTACTTGAAGCTCATCCGCTCGGGACTTTCTCCCAAGGCCTATCTGGAGAAGACCACGGCGCAGGTTTCGGCTGAATTCGATCAGGGGCGCATTGCTACCTGGCAAGAAGCTTCCACCAAGCTCGTTTACTTGGAGCGCCCGCAAGAGCAGGGCGGTGCCGGCAATTCGGTGGCTGCCAAGAACTATGGAACGGCGCTTCCTCCGGTGGGGCCTGCCGGGCGCAAGCTCTTCGTGGGCGGTTCGCAACTGGCCATCTTCAAGTCCACCAGCCACCCCAAGGAAGCTAAGGAATTGCTGCGCTTCCTCACGACGGACACCACCGCCGTGATGCGCTACTGCCGACTTTCGGGCATGGCGCCGGCGCTGCGCAAGGTCTTCGATAGCCCCTACTACTCCAGCAACGAAAATCGCCAGCTCTTCAAGCAACTGGCCGATGACGGTGTCCCCTACCCCGCAGTTCCTTATTGGGGGGAAGTAGAGACCTCCATCCTCAACACCCGCTTTGGCAACATCATCGACATCGCCTCTGAAGTGAACGGCAAGTACGACGAAGCCAAGGTGCGCGCTGAACTGAAAGCCGCCGCGAACCAGATCCGCGAACTCATCCGCGATCAGTTGGAGAAAAAGCCCCAGTACGCAGCCAAGATCCGCGCTTTCCGAGGGCGCTAGGGGGGATCTATGGCGCATTTCACCTCGCGCCGGAACCGCATGGCCTATTGGTTCCTGGCCCCGACGGTTTTGGGCATGGCCTTTGTCCATGTGCTCCCGATCGTGCAAGGGATCTGGCTTTCTTTCCTGGCGGCCCGCAAAAGCAATCTGCAGCTGTATTTGGACGCTCCGCTTCCCGACAATGGTCTGTTCGGGAACTACAAAGACGTTCTGTTCAATTCGTCCAGCGCCCTGCATGCCGGCATGGCCGATGCCGTGCGAAACACCTTCTGGTATGCGCTTCTGGTGACGTTGGGAACTTCGGTGTTCGGGCTCATGGGCGCCCTGCTGCTGCATCGTGCTTTCCGAGGCCGTTCCCTGGCGCGCACGTTGTTGCTTTTTCCGTGGGTGGTTCCCACCTACGTGGTGGGACTTCTCTGGGGCTTCATGTGGCAGCAGGATACCGGCATCGTCAACATTGTGCTGCACGATTGGCTGCACCTCATTTCCTACCGACCGGTTTGGTTGTTGGGCCCCAATACCTTGTGGGCCATCATCATCCCGACCATCTGGCGCTTCTGGCCTTATTCGATGCTTCTTCTGCTTGCGGGGCTGCAGAATATTCCGCATGAAGTCTATGAGGCCGCCGATCTCGACGGGGCCACGGTGTGGCAGAAATTCCGCCGCATCACCATGCCGCTGCTTTCGCCAGTGTGGTCGGTGCTGCTGCTCAACGGGCTCATCTTCAACGTCTATTCCTTCAACATCGTCATCATGATGTTTGGCAATGGAGCCGGTTTCCCGGGGCGTTACGGCGACCTTCTGATGACCGCGATCTTCCGCAACTCCTTCCAAATGTGGGATTTCGGCCACGGTGCGGCCATGTCCGTGCTCTTGATGCTCGGTATGATCGCGCTGGTGGTGGTGTGGTATCGCATCTTCCGCAATGATCTGACCAACGAATGAGCCTGAACTACCTAGCTCGTAGACGCCTTTTGGGCAGATTCCTCACCATCGCGACTTTTGCGCTGGTGGTGCTCAACCTGCTTCCTATCCTGTGGATGGTTTACTGCAGCTTCAAGGACAACAACGAGATTCTGCTGGGTCAAGTGGGGCTTGGTCATCGCAAGGCGCAAGTCCAAATGATCCGCGAGACCTCGGAAGGCATTCTGGCGGGTTCCCGCGACGGAGGCTTAGGGCTTTTTCAGCTGCGCGACGGAAAGTTGGAAACGCTTCGTGCCGTCAATCACGGCTGGTTTTCGGCGTCTTTTGCCACTTGGGATCGGGAATTGTGGGCTCTTTCTGCTGACAAAGGGCTGATGGAGCTGTCACCGGACTGGAAGGTGACACGTCGCTGGGACATGGGAGACCTGAAGGCCGCCTATCGTCGGCAGTTTCCCAACCATCCATGGAACACGGTCTGGGTCAATGACGTCTACGCCTCCTATTTGGTTGCCAAACCAGATGCCGTCTTCGGGGTGCTGCGCATGGATCGCGGTCCTGGTGTGGTGGAACTGGCCAAGCCGAATGGGGCGCCAAAGTTTCTGAACATCGCCAGTGGCCTTCCCTTTTCGGTGGACGAGCTGCAGGATGTGCCAGGAACTCCTCGCATCTTGATGGTCGGCCCCAACGGCCTTATCGTCTGGGATGCTAAGGCGCACGCTGAGGTGGCCCATTGGGAATGGGGCGTGGCGCTTCCGTGGGATCGTCCCAATGTGGTGCGTTCTCTGGATGCGGATGAAATCCTGTTTGGGCACTCCGGATTTGCCGACATCTTCTCGATCTCCCAAGGGAAGATCGTTCGAACCCAGGAGCTAGCCAAGGGAGAGGGGCGCGAGATCCAATCGGCGGCCGTAGACGGACGGACAGCTTGGTTCGGTGGCGTCGGTGGACTCTGGAAAATGCATGCTGTCCGCGATTCCGGAAGCGATTCCGGAGAAACGGCTCTATCTTCAAGTCGCGCACGCTTCGATGCTGTAGCACTGGCCAAGGTCGGTGATCAGGTCGTTGCTGGTGGGCCAGATGGTGAACTTGTGGCATTTTCCGCCGGGAACTTGGATTCTTTGGCTGCAGGGAGGCTTTCGCAGGGGCGAATCTATGTCCATTGGCGCAACTACATTGATCTGTGGCGGAATCTTCCCTTTGGAACTTACCTGTTCAACAGTCTTGTCGTATGCACTCTGGTCATGGCCATCTCCATGGTCTTGGCCTCGCTTGCCGGCTACGCCTTGGCGCGTTTCCGCTTCTGGGGCAAGGATGTCTTCGGCATTTCCATCCTTGCGACGCAAATGATTCCGGGCATCATGTTCCTTGTCCCCCTCTATGTGCTTTTCACCAAGGTGAGCCAAGCGACGGGGATCCGCATTGTCGGGACCTACTGGGGGTTGGTGGCCCTATACTCCGCCTTCTATGTGCCGTTCACGATCTGGATCTTGCGCGGCTTTTTTGCCGTCATCCCCAAGGAGTTGGAAGAGGCTGCCCTAGTGGACGGTTGTGGTCCCCTGCGTGCCTTCTGGTCGGTGATTTTACCGGCTGCCATGCCTGGGATCGTAGCGACGGGTATTTATGTTTTCCTGACAGCATGGGACGAGCTCATGTTCGCGTGGGTGTTGACCAACGAAAGCACCTACACGATCCCAGTGGGCATTCGTCTATTCGCCGGAAACTACCAGAACCGCTACGATCTCATGATGGCAGCGGCGACGATAGCCACCCTTCCGGTCATGGTGCTTTTTTTCATGATGCAAAAGCAAATCGTATCGGGCCTCACCGCAGGAGCGGTGAAAGGCTGATGTATCCTGAACCTTTCTATGAGTTTTGGCGACATTGTGCACGTGATCCACGCGGCTTTGGCCGCCATCCTGGAGTGAAGACGTGAAGCGAATCCTTCCAAAAAAACTGTCAGCCTTGGCGTTGGCGGTTGTGTCGGTACCAGCAGTGTGGTCGCAGTCGACGCCGCCCGCGCTGGGAGATGCGGCCAAAGTCGAACTCGACAGCATCAATGCCGGCCTTGACCAGTATGAAAGCATGGCTCGTCGCTCCATCCTGAGCGGTGGCTCCAAGCCCGTCTCGTTTGCAGGTGAAGCGATCGGCCACCTCGTCGGTTCGACCTATACAACCTATCCGGACTGGATGCAGGCCGACGCCACGCAGATGAAGAACAGCTATGCCACCTTGCGCATGGGGATGGTTGCTGCCCCTAACCGCAATCTCCGACTGTGGAGCAAGATCGCCTTCAACAATGCCTTGCTGGGGTCGACGGCCTCGCCGAGCAATGCGCAAGGCAATGGAACGCAAACGGGCACGTCGCTTCCGGCAGGTTATTACCGCTCTCCGACGACGGGAGAGGCCGGTTTCAAGGTCGGCTCCTTGGTTTTTGAGGACATGTGTGCGGGATTGGTCGCGAAGGTCGGCCCGACCACCTGGAGCGCTAAAGCTGGCGGTGTCTTGTGGAACGAACTTTCGCCGCTGACGGTCTGGAAGATGCAGCCGCGCATCTTCTCGTGGGATTACCTGCCCTTTGAATTGGAGCAGTCCACGGCCCAGTTTTACGATTACGGCACGGTCAAGGGCGAGAAGTCCGGCCGCGCAGCTTGGAACAAGAAGCCTTTTCAGGGACTTCAGTTGGAATCCGTGGAACTGCCCTTTGGTTTGTATGCCAACGGGTTCTGGGGCGTATACGAAGGCTACAACAAGAATCAGCCCTGGCTGATCCCCAACGACAAAAATACCGAATTGCAGATGATCGATACGTTCAACAACAGTTCGAATCCGACAGCGTATCGTAGTTATTCGACAAAGGGAATTGGCATCGGGGACGGTTATCGTTGGTCTTATTTCCTTCGTTTTGCCAAAAATGACCTTCCAGAAGGGTTGGCGGTTGGCGGTAACTGGTTCGCATACTATGTGGACCCGAATTATCCCAAACAGTGGGGATACCAAGCGAGTACGGATCTCTACAAGGCCTATACTTCAGTCCAAGTTTCCAGGAATGCTTTTTCGGTCTATAAGCAAGACACCACCGGGACCGGTACATCGAAGTACACGTACGCCATCAAGGATAGCCTTGGTAAAGGGCGACAGTTCATCAACAACTACTACGTCATTCCGCAGGTGGGATCCTTCGATTTCCGCAGAAACATCCCCGGTGGGGTCAATTTCCATGTGGATGTCGCGATGAGCCGTTCGGATTCCGTCTTTTACAAGGTGACGGGCAAGACGTGGTCGTCGCTAAATGCTTTTGATGCTGACAAGGGATACACGCTGCGGAGTTCAAGCAAGACTGCGCCGACTGACATGACCACTCAGGTCGCCGTCTTAGACAGCATCTACAGTTATCGTGGAGACATGCAGGACAAGGCTAAGACGGCAAATCAATGGGATGAGATTGGCCGCACGACGACGGGCTGGGTTCCTGGAGTCTATGCCGATGTTTCTTACCCGTTCCCCATGCTTGAAGCGGAATTGCGATCTGTCTATTTGCCCAAGGGATTCCAGTCGCCGGCTTCGATCGCGAATCCGATGGACGGAATCTTCCCTTACGAGTCGAACATGACGGGTGCAGGCAAGTTCGCCGGGGAAGACAATGGAACAGCTTATGCCAGCAACCTTGCCGGCGCGAATTTGATCTTGAAGGTTCCCGTACCTCGCGGCCATGCCAAGATCTCTTGGGGACTTCATGGTCAAGTGGAGTCTGGACGGGACATGATCTATTTCCCGTGGCGCCAGAATGGCGAGGCATACAGCTATTCGTTGGCATCGGACTTCACTCAGTATGACCAAGGAATCCTGACCGATTATTTGAGGTCTGCAAGCATCTTTAACCTTCGCCAAGTCAAGCGTCTGGGGGATGAGTTCTATTCCTCGTTGCCTGGTTCTATGCGCAACATCTATGCGCCGACGATTGGCGATGCCGGCGGTGAGCGTGGCACGTACCTTTCCGTTTACGAGGGCTTCATTCCTTACCGGTTGACTAAGTCGTGGAATAGCATAGATCCGACCTCAAAGACCTATGCGGATGATACGGCAAAATGGCATAACGAAGTCCAGCCGATCATCGACAACTTGGTTAACGGAACAGTGCCTACCAGCCGGAAATTTACGCAGAACTTGAGCTTCGATGCCAGTTATGACGTTTCGCGCTTTTGGAATGGTAAGCGTTCCGTGTTCCTGAGTGGCTACGCTGCTTTCAATTCCATTACGAAGGACAATCGCGTAGGGATTCCGGCATTTTCTGAAAATGACGACAATGTTCTCTTGATGGGACGCGATCTGCGATTCGAACCGGTTTTGCAGGTCACGCCCAAGTTTTACTTGATCGGCCTAATTGGTAATGAGATCTGGAAGTCTCGCTACGGTGTTGCTTATCTAGACACGGCTACCGGCAAGGCCCCGACGGACGATGCTAGCAATGCTTTGGTTATGATCAATTCAGCAGGAGCAACCACGGTCATCAAGAATCGCGGGAAGCTGGTGCGAGCACCGGTCGATTACAACGATTGGATTTACGGTCTTGGCTTCAACTGGGACATGGCTTCTCGTGTGGCCCTCAACGTCCGCTGCCAGTATTTCACGCATGAGGACAAGGGCGTTTCCGTGGATGTGCCCAAGGCCGCAGGAGTCAACGATTACAAGGCTTGGCTGACCATGGCCGAAGTGAAGATGTGGTTCTAAAATGGATAACCGCTATATGAAGGGAATACGCATGAACAGCAAGGCAACGGCCGCCGCCCTCACTCTGGCGATTCCGCTCGCCGCCATGGCGCAGACATCGGTTGAGGACCAGCAGTCCAAGATCGAAAAAGCATTGGAAACCGTTCTTTCTAAGCAAGGGATTTCCATCGGGGGGCTGGCCACTGGCGAGTACCTCAAGTCCGACTTTTCTGGGAGCGCGACGGACAACAGCCTTCGCACCACAGAGCCGGTAACGTATACGCAGGTCGACTTCGATTTGCGGGCGCGTCCGAATGCTTCAACCACGGCTCGAGCGGTTTTCCGATTGCATGAGGATTGGCCGAACTTCTGGGGGTCGCCTTCGACGCCGCTTGAGACCCGATGGCTTTCTTTGGACGGCAAGACGGCTGGCATGCTGTATTACGGAGTCGGCGACATGAGCGTGCGCTGGTCTCCCTATACCATGTGGGCACCCGATGTCGGCTTCCTCTACACGCCGCGTCTGTTCGAGCAGGGGCAGCAGCAGGCCATGAACGAACGTTTCCAGGGTGAAAACAAACGCAACCTGCAAGGCCTACAGTTTGGCTTGCGCGCTGCGGCTCCGGATCTGGCCATCGATTCCTTTGATGTCGGTGTGTTGGGATCCAAGTTGGCTTCGGCTGATCACTCCGATGCAGAGCAGCTCAAGGCTGCCTACCCGTTCAACTGGGGAGCCTTTGATCGCTACGTGCTCGCCGGCCATGGAGATGTCACCTTCCTGAAGGCGATCTCCCTCGGTGGCACTTATTTGATTGACGAGGATCTCAAGAGCACTTGGGATGTGGTCCAAAATGCTGATTCAGCTACGCTGCGCATGGGTCATGACTCGGCGCAGTCGGGGACTGTTGTCGCCGCACGAGCTGGCTTTCAGGCGGACAAGCTGCTTGATATGGGTGGAGTTAAGGCCGGCTTGAATGTGGAATTTGCTCATTCCAGCTGGGATGGCTACATCTACAGGTCTGGAATGGACACTGTGCCCAAGCTTACCGGAAGCGCTTTGAATGCTGCCGTAAATGCGGGATATGTCATTCCTTCGGTCTTGAACGTACGTGTGACGGGTGGATATCTTCAGAATGATTCTGCTTTCCGCAACGATTTGGCCCAGTCCCCCACCTTCCATGGCGGACGCATTCTGAACACCGAGCAATCGGCGAAGAGCACTGGCTGGAATAGTTGGAACACCTTTGACGCCATGTATCACAACGTGTACCGCTTCATTCCTGAGGCGCGCAGCAACAACACGGCGAAGAATCCGGTCGAAAAGAACAACTACACGAACCAAGTGTTTGATCCGACCCAGTATAGCCTGAATCAGCTCGATTGGAACCTGCAAATGGTTCTCCCGGGTGGAGAGGCGACCGCCAACCGCGTTGGCCCCAAGGTCGATCTTGATGCTTCTATCCTGGATGGGGCTGTCGATCTCAAGGGCGCCTTCTACAGTCTGCAGGAAGCCAAGGCATCCTTTGACAGCAGCAAGGCCAAGTACCAGAAGATTCAGGTCGGTGCCAAGGTGCGCGTCGACAAGTTCTTGAATGGCATCTGGGATCTTCCTTTGGAATTCGCGGGTTCTTACGAGCAGAACACCGGCAAAGCCAGTGGTTCGGCCTTGGATTACACCAGCAATGTGCTGAATCTTGGCGCTTACATCGCCATCCATAAGCGCGTGGCGCTTTTGGCTGGCTATCAGACCATCGATGGTAAGCAAAAGACCGGCTTTTCCGACAGCCTTTTGGCAAGCGCAGGTTATCCGATCAACAACAAGCAGACCAACCTGGGGCTCGGCGTTGAAGTCAAGATCCAGGAAGGTGCCTACGTGATTGGCATGTGGAACAAGCTGACGACCAAGTACACGAATCTGACGGACATGGATTACAATCAGAATATCGTGAACGTCAAGCTTCAGATGGCGTTCTAACCGGGGAACCTTCAGGAGATCTCCATGCGCATCATGCGAAATATGGCCGCCGCCAGTGCGGCCCTCCTTCTAGGGCTTTCGGGATGCTGGCTCCAGCCCATTCCTCAGCCGGACACCGCGGCACACGCTTCTGCTTCAAAGATGCTCGATGCCAAGACCTTAGGGCTAAAGGAAGGAGCCTATCCGGCGTACACTTTCTTTGACGAGGATTTCCAGCAAGGCGGCTTTAGTTACGTCTATGGTGGCTCTACCAAGGTCCGCCAGCAGGAAAGCGAAGGTCAGGGTGCCTTCGGCTCCGATTATTTCCTCCATTTCGATATCGATCAGAAGGACTATTCCGGTGCCGCTGTGTGCCTTTGGAACCAGTCCTTTGACATGACTCCGTATCTCAAGTCGGGTGCTGTGGTTTTCCAGGCTCGCGGCTTGGAGGGTGGCGAAAAGATCAAGATCGGCCTGGTGGACGACGAGAAGTCCGACGGCTGGAAGACGGTGGTCCGCGTCGATCTTTCGCCTAAGTACGGCGTGATCAAAAAGGGCGAATGGACCACTTTCGTGATTCCGCTGCGGGACTTCGGCAAGCGTGGCGTGGCGTGGGACGCTGCCAAGGGCATTGAAGTTGGTCAGCCGTTCCAGTGGGACTTGGTGCAGGAATTCCGCATCATCACCAACAAGAACGACAATCCCGACTGCAAGTTCGACATCGACAACTTCCAGATCTGGGCTGATGCCTTTGATCCTAGCACTATGCCCGTCTCGGAAGACTGGCTGGACATGGATCACTCGAGCGATGCTCCGACCCCGGAGCAGATGAAGCTCAATGACGAAGTTTTGGGGAACTTCTTCGTTGAAGACGTCCCAGCCTTCTCCTATGTCTACGGTGGAACCAAGACCGCCGTGAAGACTCTGGAAAGCTCGACTCCGGGAAATCAGCAAGTGCTGGCTACCTATATGGAGAACGACTACTCGGGCGTGTCGCTTTCCATCGGCAACGACAAGTACTTCGATCTGACGCCGTTCCGCAAGACGGGAACACTGACCTTCTGGGTCAAGGGCGGCAAAGCTTCGACGAAGTTCATGGTTGGCCTCATGGATCGCCAAGGGCCGGACATCAAGGTGCAAACCAAGGTGATCGCCAACGACTACGTCGACGGTCTTGTCGAGGAAGGCAAATGGATTCAGGTCCGCGTGCCGCTCAAGAAGTTCATCGACGACGGCACTTACTGGGATGCCAACAAGGGGCGCGAAGTCAGTCGCAAGGTCGATTGGAGCAAGATTCAGGAAATCCGCTTCTCGATCGGGCGCGATGAGAACAAGCCTGGTCCCGGAAAGCCAGTGACCTTCTACTTCGATCAGATCCAACTGACCAAGACGGCTATCGGCATGCGTGATGACGAGGCCTATTGGAATTCCTTCCAGTCCGACGCCAAGGACATTACGCTCTTCGACTTCGACGGCAAGGGAAACGACAAGTGGCAGGCCGTGCATGGCACCACCGCTGACATCTCTCGCAGCTTCGTGCCGGCCAGTGGCAAGTTCAAGGGCAAGGCCATGAAGATCGACTTCAAGCCGGGCGACTGGTATGACGATCTCTATCAGATGGGCAACGACCCCACCATTCACAACGATTGGACCAAGCATTGGGGCCTTTCGCTATGGATGTACACGGAGAAACCCTACCAGCAGGTGGATATCACTCTGGAAGACCGCGATCACGAGATGTTTATTGCCACGGTCGGCTCCAACAAGGGCTGGAACCAGGTAATCATCCCCTTCAAGGACTTCAGCAAGTATCCGTATTACCAGCCGCCTGAAGCCAAGCAGAACAACAAACTTGACTTGGATGGGGTTTTCCAGATCTCCTTCAAGCCTTCGGGTGACATTCCCGGATCCATGATGGTCAAGAACATCGCCGTGACCAATCAGCGCGAAATCCAGAGAGTTAAGGGCGCTGCCGTGGAAAATGCGGTGTTTGAAGCCAACCTTTCCAAGGTGGTTAAGCCCATTGGTGACATTTATGGCATCAACGTGGGCCTGTGGGCTCCGGAACTCATGGACCACGCTTCCATTGAACTGGAAAAGCCGTTGCACTTGGGTACGGTTCGCTATCCGGGTGGCCTTCGCTCTGACGAAGACCATTGGGAAGATGTGCTCAAGGCCAAGGACTTCAACATTGATACCGACGAGTTCCTTGACTGGTGCTTGAAGGTTGGTGTAGAGCCCATGTTCACGGCCAACGTCGGCTGCGGCACTCCTGAGGAGAACGCCCGCTGGGTCGAGTACGTGAACAAGAAGCGCACCGCGGGTCCGAAGGTCAAGTACTGGGAAATCGGCAACGAGGTCTACGGCAATTGGCACAAGTACTACGACCAGTGGGGCAAGGATGGCGGCGAAGCCTATGGCAAGAAGGCTCGCGAAGTCATCTTGGCCATGAAGAAGGCCGATCCGACCATCAAGATCACGGTGGTGTGGCAGCTCACCGGCGATTGGAACAAGAACGTGATGAAGCATGTCGCCGATATCGTCGATGGCGTCAACGTTCACCATTACGCCCAGAAGGCTGGCACCGACAACGATCTGGCTCTCTTGGCGGTCTCGGGCGAAGCCGACAAGCTGATGGAAGATGTTCGCTCCCAGGTCAAGAAGTACGGGGTTCCGGGCAAGAAGTACGACATCTGGCTGACGGAGTGGAACTCGGTGGACTTCAATCCGGGCGCGCAGATCCTGAGCCATGTCAATGCCGTGTTCGTCGCCGATTACCTGGGCCATCTGGCGCAGAGCTCGGTGGACAGGGCCAACCTTTGGGCCATGTACAACGGACGCGACAAGCGCATGGGCGATTACGGCGTTCTTTCGACCTCGGGCGATCCGCAGGGGCTCAACAAGGAACGTCCGACCTACTGGGCCATTGATATGATGGCAAACACCCTCAGTGGCCATCTTCTGAAGGCTGAAACCAACAAGGAAGACTTGATGGGCTGGGCGGCCAAGAAGGCTGATGGAAAGCTTGGATTCGTGTTTATTAACAAGAACATGGATTCCGACTACAAGACCAAGTTGAGGATTCCGGGGCTTCACGGGCAGGCTGTCGTCAAGACGCTGACCAAGGAGACTTCGGGCGGCCTCAAGAGCGGCGATCCGACCGGCGAGGTCTATCCTTCCACAGGTCCGAAGGTTGAAACCATCAATGTCAAGGACGGGACAGAGATCCTGGTTCCCAAGTTCAGCGTGGTCGTAGTCGACCTGGAATAGCAAGAATTTCGAAGATTTCTTTGGAAGGCTCCGGCAATGCCGGGGCCTTCTTTGTTTTATCTCATCACACCAAGTTGGGACTTGGTATTTTGTCGGGCATGTCCATTTCGGAGCAGATCCCACTCATTCACCTCCTGCTGCACATGAGTGCCGCAGGCATTCTCATCATTAGCCTGATCGCATTGCTTTCGATCATTTCGCTGAGCGTGCTGTTTCAGAAGATGAGCCAAATCCGTTCCGTGGTGCGGTCGGATCGCACCACTATGGCGGCTCTGGGGCGCGCGACCAACATGGCGGATCTGGCGCATATCGCCTCGAAAGGCACTCCTGAGGGGCTGCGAACAGTGCTGCGCTGGGGTGTGGCAGAGGCCTCACTGGTGCCTCAAGGGCATTCCGAAGGGGCTCAGATGATCCAGGAGGCCATCGAGAGCGGCATTGAGCAAGAGCGCTCGCGTTTGGAAGAACGCATGGCCATCCTCACGGTGACCTCGGCGGTCGGACCATTCCTGGGACTGTTGGGCACGGTGTGGGGCATCATGGATGCTTTCTTTGCCATTGGTAAGCTCGGCTCGGCAAGCCTTACGGTGGTGGCCCCGGGCATTGCAGAAGCCTTGGTGACGACCTTGGCGGGGCTTCTGGTGGCGATTCCCGCCGCCGCCGGATACCAGCTTCTGGCAGCGCGCATCCGGCGCCTGGAAAGCGATTGGCTGGTGGGAGGTTCCCGCTTGCTGTCCTTCCATCGTCGCGGCGAGGGCTGAGTCTTGCGGCGACGTTCGAGGGCACCGGCTCCGCAGCCGGAATTGAATCTCACCAATCTTATGGACGTGGTCTTCGCGATCCTGGTGGTCTTCATGATCACGGCGCCGATGATGACGCAGGGCGTGAAGGTGGAGCTTCCCAAAGGCTCCTCTCCGGCCCTGAACGAAAAGAAGACCGTGACGGTGAGCTTTGATAGCCAGCAGCGGGTTTTTGTGGACGGCCACGAGACTTCCCTGCAGGACTTCCCGACGGCTTTCGGACAGGCCTGGGGCGGCAACGAGGAGCGGGCCGTGCTGATTGAAGGCGACCGTTCGGTGCCCTACGGCTTGGTGCTCGAGACGGTGGACAGAATCCGTCAAGCCGGAGCCACCCGCATCGGCTTCCTGACTCAGCCTGGCGTTCCGGCGGTCGAGGTGCGATGAGCACTCGCGAGGGGGACGGTTTTTCCCGTTTTGTCGCGATCTCGATCGCAGCCCATGCGGGAATTCTGGCGGCGCTCTTGGCGTTCGTTTTCTTGGCGCGGCCCAAGGAAGAGCCGGTGGCGAGCTTCGAGCTGGTCGGCGTGCCGGGCCTACCGCCAGGCTCTGCTGGGGCGCCAGAAGGCGGCTCCGCTTCGGCGGCTGAAGAGGGGGCCTCTGTTGCGCCTGCCGACTCCAAGCCTCCGGAAGAGTCTTCCGAGCCCTCCATGGTGCCGGCGGAAAAGGCGGCCACCGCTTCCAAGAACCAAGTTCATCAGCCCCCAAAACCTCCGGGACGCAGCGATGCCAACTCGGGAACCTCAAAGACGCCGGGCAAGACCTCTGCGAATGCGGGCCGAGGAAGTGGCACGGGCAAGGGCTTTCTCAACGGCAAGGGCGGCTCTGGAACCGACACCATTGAGGTCGGAAATGGTGGCGGGGGTGGCGGGGCGCCATCCTATATGTCTTCCTGGCTTTCACGAGTGCGCACCTTGGTGGAACGCCAATGGAGAAATGTTCCTGCGACTTGGGGCACTCCCAAGGGCGCTCCGGTAGTAGTTTTCGCGATAGCACGGGACGGGCGGTCGGGACGTCCCGAATTGGTCCATGCGTCGGGCAATCCAATGGTGGATCGCATGGCGTTGCGGGCCATTCAGGCGGTGGATGCATTTCCTCCACCTCCCCAAGCCTGGCCGAAGGAAGAGGTCAAACTTCGTTATGTGCTGGAAGTCAATTCTCCGTAATCTCCTGGCGATCACGTTGTTTCTGTTCCTGCGGGCCGCCGCCCAGGAAGACTTCGTGCTGCGCTCGCAAGCTGGCTCTTCTGATGTGACGAAGCTTGCCATTCTGCCGTTTTCCGGGCTCGAAGGAGCGCCGGAGTTCTCGCAACAAGCGCGTCCTGAAGAGGTTCTGCGCGCTGACCTGACCTATTCCGGACGCTTCGAGATCACCGCTTTGCCGAGCGGGAAGAATAGTGCCGACGCGGCTGGAGCCGCGGCGATGCTGGTGCAAGGAGCCGTTCATCCGCTTGGTGGTGGCGATGTCGAGATTCGCTATCAGCTGCTCGATGCCACCAGTCGCGAGCCTTTGGTCGAGAAGACCTATTCAGGAAAGGCCCGGGATCTGCGGCGGCTCACGCACCGCTTCAGCGACGATGTCGTCTTTCAGGTCTATGGCGAGCGGGGCATCGCCTCGACGCGCATCGCCTATGTCCAAGGACGGCCTGGGCACAAGGAGATCTGGGCCATGGACTACGACGGCTTCAACGCCGAGCCTCTGACAAAAAACGGTTCTATCAACTTGGCGCCGGTGTTCGACCGCGAGGGCAACCTCGTGTGGATCTCCTTCCAGGGAGGCAACGGGGCGCGGGCCTGGAAGCGCACTCCCGGAGGCAAGACGAAGCTTTTACTGCCGTCCTTGGGCGGGATGCATTCCTCGGTGACGGTCAGTCCGGTGGATGGTGAGATTGCGGTGGCTTCTTCGGCCAGCGGGCAGAGCCAAATCTATCGCGCCAATGCCGGTGGTAGCGGTTTGGTGAGGCTGACCTACAACGACGCCATCCAGACCTCTCCGTGCTGGTCTTCATCAGGGTGGGAGTTGGCCTTCACTTCGGACCGCACCGGACATCCGCAGATCTATGTCATGGATCGCGAGGGGTCATCCACGCGCCGACTCACCTACAAGGGCGGCTACAACGACCAGGCGGCTTGGTCTCCCAATGGCGACCTCATCGCCTTCGGACGTCTTGCCGGTGATTGGCAGGTCGTCACCATCCGCCCCGACGGGTCTGGAGAGCAGGTGATCGCGGCTGGTCGGAACCCTAAATGGTCACCGGACGGCAGGCACATCGTCTACATGGTGGAGTGGCAAGGGCGAAGCGACGTCTGGACCTGCAACCCCGACGGCTCCGGCCGGCGCCAGCTCACTCATCGCGGCAACGCTTCGCTTCCCACCTGGTCGCCCTGAAGCTTCAGATGCGATTCGGGTTGGCGGCTGAGAACTGGGCCTGAGTGTAGGCGCGGCTCACGCGGTGGCGCTGGTCGGTCTCATGGGCCTCGTGGCGCAGCTGATCGATCTTTCGTTGCAGCATGCGCTCGATTCGGGCATCGCTGTGCGAAACGTCCACTCCCAGCGCTACCAAGTGGCTTCGTGCCGTACCGACGCGCGTCCGATCTTCGCTAGAAACGGTTTCCGCTTCCCATTGGTGCCATAGGCCTTGAAGCTCGTCCAACAGGGGCTGTGCTTGGGAAAGCGCCTGATCCCGAGCTTTCACAAGCTGCTCCAAGGGTTCGCCTCCCTCGGCCCAATCGGCTCCAGGGTTTGCAAACGGAGCGTAGACGTGCAGCAAGGCGCCGAAAATCTCGACGAGCCGGTCGGAAATCTCGGAACTGGTCATACCGACAGGGCGATGCCGTGCACCGCGCCGGAGAGAAGGGAGGCATTCGTCTTGCGGACATTTTCTGCCGCGACGGCCCATGCCGAGCGCAGGTCGTCGAGAAGTCCGCGGACCTTGCGGACCTTTTCATGGTCGCCGCTGCGCGAAGCCTGGGCGAGATACCAGGTCATGAAGTCGTAGAGCCGCCACAGATTGCGGGCGATCTCGCCGCCCTTTTCCATGTCCAAGGCGCATGTCAGTTCCGTGATGCCGCTCTGGACCTTGGAGATGGCGGAAAGCTTCCCGGGAAGGTCCTTGGCCTCGGCGCATTCCATGGCCTTGTCGCACCAGTTGATACAGTAGTCGTAGACCATGACGACGAGCTTGCCCCGATCTGCCGTCTGGATCGTGGTGTTGCGATAGGTTTGGATTGGGTTTCCCATCATGTCCTTCCAATCTGTGACATAAAGGAGTTGCTCTGGCTCTTGATGTTTTGCATGGATTTTTCCATGGCCGTGAACTGGTTCACAAGGCGCTGTCGGTAGGAATCCACGCGATCCTGTTGCTCGGAGATGTGCTTGGTAAAGTCATCGATGCGCGACTGCGTGCTCTTGGATGCCGAGGTGAGGGTGCCGCTGGCGTAATCGGTGACTTGATTGTAGAGCTGACTGATCTGATCGGCCACGCCGCGGACGAAGGTGACTTTGGCGGTTCCCACTGAGGCGGGTGCGTTGAGCATCATGCCGCTGGAATTCCCGTCGCGAGAGACCAGCAGATTGTCGCTGCGGTTGGCTGAGACGGTCGAATTGGGATCTACCGAGCCATCAGCTCGAAGGTTCGAGATGGTGTTGCCGACGGTGTCGATTTCGTAGTTGCCGGTCTTGGTCGTGTTGCTCCAGCGTCCCACCGTCACATGCGGGTCACTGGACCAGCCGGAGGCCGCGAACAGGCGTCGCACGCCATCGAAATCGGAGCTGAGTGCCTTGTTGAACTTGGTGTCGTCCAGCTTCAGCGTCCCTTCCTTGGCGTCGGTGGTGATTCCGATGGAGGCGAAGGAGGTGAACTTGGTCTTTCCAGAAAGCGCCTCGATGGAGGAGGTCATGATGGAGCGAAGCTGGTTCTTGAGGGCCGCGACCGAGGATTCCCCGACGAAAGGGCCGTAGGTCGGTGTGTTGACCGTCTTGCCGTCGGCATCCTTGGTCTTTTCGATGGTCACGGTGCTGTTGGCGTTGATCATCCCGATCAGCGAGTTGTAGCTGTCGAGAAATTCCGAGACCTTCCCCTTGATGGCAGCATCGTCGCGCGCGACCTCCACTTGCACGGGCCCCGAACTTCCGGTGGTCTTGCGCAGTTCTATAGTGGCTCCATCCAAGGCATTTTGGTCGCTGTTGGCGGCGCTTTGCAAGGAAAGTCCATTGAGGGTGTAGAAAGCGTCCTGGCCTTCCTGGATGACGTTGGCGAAGGCTCCCTTGCTTTCCATGCTGCCCAGCACTTGGCTGGATCCGTCGGAAGCGCGAGTCAGCTTGACGGCCAGGGTCGAGACGTCGACGCCTTTGGCCACGATGCGACCGGAATTGTCGAGGGAGATGTTCCCCTCGGCGGTTCCGAGATCGGTCGCCATGCGGCGCATCACGTCTCCGAGGGTGTTGTCGGCAGTGACCGTGTAGGCCTTGTCTAGATAGGTGAGGGTGTCGCCAACGGCGATGGTATGGCCGACTCCGGTGAAGATGTCGGTGAGCTTGCTGGAATCCTTGGCGGCACCGCCGGCGGCAAGCCGGAAGGAAAAGTCCGATTCCGAGCGGGTGCTGCCGCTGGTGAAACCCAGCGCCTTGGCAAGATCGCTGCCGAGGGAGGCATTCGGGTCGGAGATCGTAAATCCTGCGGCACCGGAATCGACGCCGGTAAGCACCAAGCGGGTGTCGCCGCTGGAGACGTTGAGCACCGTGGCCGAGGCTCCGGCGCCGGTGGCCGTGTTGATGCGGGCCGCGATGTCCGAGAGGGCGTCGCTGGCGTTGACGCCGATGTCCACGTAGGTGCTGCCGGCCGTGCCGGTGGTGCTGGCCTGGTGGGCGGCGGAGGTCGAGATGCGAAGGGTTCCGCTAAACCCTAGGGCGGCAGTGGCATCCGCAAAGGAATTGCTGGCGACCTTGAGACTTGAGGCAAGCTGTTTCACATCTACGGCGAAGTTGCCTTCGACCCCTTTGCCGTCGGCACCGGTCTGGATATCGGCCGTGTCGGAATCGGAACTGTTCGACTTGTAGATGCTGAAGCCGTTGATGGTGGAAAGTCCGGTGGCCTTGTCCTTGAAGGTGGCCAGTTGGGACTTCAGCTTGCCCAAGGTGGAAAGCGTCGTCTCGGCCGTAGCCTGACGCTTCTGGATCTTGGTCACCTTTTGTTGCTCAAGGGCCACGAGCTGATCGATGATCGAATTCGTGTCGGTGCCCGACGCGAGTCCTCCTACCGACAATGTGCTGGCGCTGCTCATGGGCGACCTCCTCGTTCACATATCGGAAACGGTGGGCTGAAACTGTTGCCTTTCCGTAAACTCAGGAATGGCTTGGCCACAAATTATCGCAATTCTGAGCGCCTTGTGCCAAATAACGATAAAACAAAAAGGATGATCGTTTGAGCAGAAAACGCTTGTGCCACTGCTCTGAAGAGCAGTATCTTGTAAGGCATGGCAGAAGCACTTACAGCTCGGCAGCGCGATGTCCTGGAAATGATCCGCAAATGCATGCACGAAACGCAGCGGCCGCCTACGGTGCGGGAGATCGGCGAGCATTTTCAGATCAGCAGCACCAACGGCGTTCGGGCCATTCTTTTGGCTTTGGAACGCAAGGGGCATCTCAAGCGTTCCCCTCGCCTTTCCCGCGGACTTTTGCCGATGGACATGGCGGAGGCTCAGGAAAATGAGACGAATGCCGACTGGCTGGAAGTGCCCGTGCTGGGACGCGCTGCCGCTGGTGCACCTATTCTGGCGGAAGAGACGCGCGATGGCGAGCATCTACGGGTGCCGCGCTCTTGGGTGCCCAAAGGTCGCGATCTTTTTGCCTTGAAAGTCCGCGGAGAGTCCATGTGTGAAGCTGGAATCATGGACGGCGACACGGTGGTGGCAGCCAAGGCGGCCGAAGCGCGCGACGGAGAAATCATCGTCGCTCTGCTGGGCGATGAGGCGACCATCAAGACTTTCTATTCCCGTCCGAACATGGTGGAGCTGCGACCAGCCAATCACACCTTCAAGCCAATTCACGTGAAGGCGACCAGCCCGGAATTCCGGGTGCTGGGAAAAGTCGTCGCTGTTTGGCGCAACTACCCGATCTGAGAGAGCGGAAATGAGGTTTTAGCAGCTATTTTGCTGCTATGACCAAGGCTTTCTACGCGACCACTCCGATCTACTATGTCAATGATGTCCCGCACATTGGGCACGCCTACACTTCGGTGTTGGCTGATGTCCTGTGCCGATACCATCGTCTGTGGGGCGAAGACGTCTTCCTGCTGACAGGAACTGACGAGCATGGTCAGAAGGTCCAGGAGGCCGCTCACAAGGCAGGGTTGACTCCCAAGGAGCACTGCGACCGCACTTCCGCGCGCTTTCAGGCGTTGGTCCAGCTTCTGGGCATCTCCAACGACCGCTTCATTCGCACCACTGACGAAGACCACATGGCCTATGTGCAGTCGGTGCTGCAGAGGCTCTGGGACAAGGGCGAGATCTACAAGGCCACCTACAAGGGTCTCTACAACGTGCGCGACGAGCGCTTCTACAGCGAGAACGACATCCGCGAAGGCCGCGGCCCGGCCGAGGGCGAGCCGGTAGAGGAAGTGGAGGAGGTCAACTACTTCTTCAAGATGTCGGCCTACCAGGAGCGCTTGCTCAAGCACATCAATGAGCATCCGGACTGGATCGTTCCCGACTACCGCAAGAACGAGGTGCTTGGCTTTTTGCGGCAGCCGCTGGGCGATCTTTGCATCTCGCGCCCCAAGCGCCGGCTTTCCTGGGGCATCGAGCTGCCTTTTGATCGCGACTACGTCACCTACGTGTGGTTCGATGCACTGCTGAACTACGTGAGCGGCGTGGAAGGACGGGACCGCGCCGACGGCTCCAAGTGGTGGCCGGCTTCGGTGCACCTGATCGGCAAGGACATCCTCACGACCCACTCGGTGTACTGGCCCTCGATGCTGATGGGCGCCGAGCTTCCGCTGCCGAAGCAGATCCTGGCCCACGGCTGGTGGATGGCTGATGGACAGAAAATGTCAAAATCGCTGGGGAACGTGGTCGACCCGTTCGCGGTGGTGGAGCGCTTCCAGGCGGTGGGCGGCAAGGACGCCTTCCGCTTCTTCCTGATGCGCGAGATGGTGGTGGGCGCTGACGGCTCTTTCTCAGAAAAGGCTATGCAGGCGCGCATCGACACCGACCTCGCCAACGACGTGGGCAACGTGCTCTCGCGCATTCGCAAGCAGGTGCAGACAAATTTTGGCGGACGCATCCCGGCGCCTCCAGCCGTACTTTCGGCGGCCTCGCAGGCGCTGCAGTTCCGCGCCGAGGCCACCTTGGCCAAGGTCGCCGAGCTCGTCGAGGCCTTTCGCGTGAGCGTGGCGCTGGAGGAGATCTTCGCCTATGCCAAGACCATCAACCGCTATCTGGAGGAGACCCAGCCCTGGAAGCTCTCCAAGGATCCTGAAAAGCGCGAGGAGCTTGCGGAGGTGCTGGCGGTCAGCGCCGAGGCGTTGCGCCTGCTCCTGACGCTGCTTTGGCCGGTGATCCCCACCAAGTCTGAGGAAGGTCTTGCCACCATGGGGCTTGCCGCTCCCGCGCCTTCTGACTGGGCTTGGGGAGTGCTGGGGGCGGATGTCGAGTTCAAGGAGGCACCGGCCCTCTTCCCGCGGCTCACCACCAAGGCCGAAAAGTCCGCTGCCGCCGCTCCTGCAAGCGAGGCTTCGCATCCGCTTGGGCGGGTCGACCTGCGCGTGGGACAGATCTTGTCGTGTGAGCCGCATCCTTCGGCCGAGAAGCTCTGGGTGCTCAAGGTCTCGCTTGGGACTTTGGGGGAGCGCCAAGTGTGCGCCGGACTGAAGGCCTTCTTTACCGCCGAGGAGCTGACGGGCCGCAAGGTGCTCGTGGTGGCCAACCTGAAGGCGGCGAAGCTTCGCGGCGTGGAGAGCCAGGGCATGGTGCTGGCCGCCGACGAAGCCGACGGCTCGGTGCGCCTGATCGCCCCCGAAGGCGAGCCGGGAGCCCAGGCGGTGCGCGAGGGGATCGTCTTCGCTCCGGCCAAGAACGTGAAGCTCGATGACCTGGACGCCTGCCCGCTGGAAATCCATGGCGGGAATCTGTGCCACGAAGGAACGGCGCTGACGGCGGGCGGCAAGCCGGTCCTGTGCCCGGCCGCGGACGGCTCGAAGGTCCACTGAACTGAAAATTGTGAAATTGCTGGACAGCTTGTCGTCAAAGCGATAGCCTTGCCGATGGTTGGGACTTTGCCCATCATCATTCTACCTTGCGACCTATGAAGATCCTTCTGGTCGGCGGAGGCGGGCGCGAGCACGCCATGGCCCGCAAGTTGTTTGAAAGCGCGCGGAAGCCCGAGTTGCATTTTGCACCGGGGAATCCGGGCTTTCACAATCTGGGACGATTGCACGCGGTTAAGGCCGACGATGTCGATGGTCTGGTGCGCTTGGCCTCCGAGCTTGCCGTGGACTTCGTGCTGGTGGGGCCTGAGATTCCGCTGGCATTGGGACTCGTCGATCGCCTGGACGAGGCTGGCATTCCCTCGGTCGGACCGACCCGGGCGGCCGCCCGCATCGAGTCGAGCAAGGCGTTTTCCAAGGATCTCATGGCTCGCCATGGCATTCCCACGGCGGCGCATCTCACCTTCACGGAACTGGAGCCGCTGCTTGCGCATCTCTCCGAGTGTCCGGTGCCGGTGGTGGTGAAAGCCTCCGGCCTTGCCGCTGGCAAAGGCGCGGTGGTGTGCATGGATCGTGAGGAAGCGCTGGAAGCCGCCCGTTCGATGCTCGGCGAAGGCCGGCAGTTCGGCGAGGCTGGCGACGAGGTGGTGGTCGAGGAGTTCATGCAGGGGGAGGAGATTTCTGTCTTTGCCCTGTGCGACGGTTCCCACTACGTGCTGCTGCCTTCGGCGCAGGATCACAAGCGCATCGGCGACGGCGACACCGGCCCCAACACCGGAGGCATGGGCGCCTATTCGCCAGCTCCTCGTGGCACGCCGCAGGTCTTGGCCACCGTGTGCCAGACCGTCATCGAACCGACGCTGCGCGCCATGGAGCTGGAAGGTTGCCCTTTCCGCGGCTTTCTCTATGCTGGACTGATGCTCACCAAGACCGGCCCCAAGGTGGTTGAGTTCAACTGCCGCATGGGAGACCCCGAGACTCAGGTGGTCTTTCCGGTACTTGAAGCCGACCTTGTCGACCTTTGCTTGGCCGCTGTGGAAGGGCGCTTGGGGGAGATCCACATTCCCGCTCCGCGCCGCCATGCCGCCGTAGTGGTGATGGCCTCGGAAGGCTACCCCGCTTCAAGTCCCAAGGGACGTCCTATCACGGGGCTTTTGGAAGCAGGAGCGCTGGAGAACGTCAGCGTCTTTCATGCCGGAACGGCCATGGACGACAAGGGACGGGTGGTCACGAACGGTGGCCGCGTCCTCGGGGTTGCGGGTGTCGGCGACACTCTCCAAGACGCTGTGGATCTCGCTTACCAGGCGGTCGACCGGATCTCCTTTCAAGGCGCACAGTACCGCAAGGACATCGCCCAGAAGGGCCTTGCCGCCTGGAACGAGATCGTTCCAGCCTGATGCGCGTCCTGGCGGCCTTATTTCTCGCAAGCCAGCTGGCCAGCGCTCAAATCGGATCTTTCGTCGGCGAGCGCCTGCGTTTCCAAGTCACCTGGAGCGGCATGACCGCCGGCTATGCCGACATGATGTGCCTGCCCTACGGGAACGGCGCTGTGATCCGCACCGTGGCCACAGCCAACTCCGCCATCCAGTCCCTCTACCCGGTCTACGACACCCTGGAGTCGGTGGTGCAGATGGATGGCTATCCGCTGCGCTTTGCCAAAAAGGTCCACGAGGGCTCCTATTGGGCGAACTTCCGCACCTTTTTCCGGCGCGGCAACAACACCGCCGTGGTGACGGGGCATGCCAAGGGAAAGCCTGCCCGCCCCGACAGTTCGATGGCCACGACGCCTGTGGTGTACGACATGCTTTCGGCCTTTTACGAGTTCCGAACCATGGACCTGAAGCCCGGCGACGTGGCACGCATGGACATCCTGGACAACCGCAAGATGTTCCACGGCGTCGAGATCCACTGCCTGCGCCGGGAGCGAATCAAGGTCCCCGCTGGCACCTTTGATTGCGTGGTGATCGAGCCCAAGATTCATTCCGAGGCGCTCTTCAAAGCCAAGGGAAGCCTCTACATCTGGCTGACCGAAGACGCGCGGCGTCTCCCGGTGCGCATGGAGTCGCGCATCTCGCTGGGGCGCATCCGCTGCGACCTGTTGCACGTCACGCGTTAAAATTCCGTTGAAAAAAGTCTTGGGCGTTGGCACTATTTGTGACCTATGCCCCTCGCGCTTGCGCTCTACGGACTCGTGTTCCGCGCCCTTGTCTGCGTCTGTCCTCTGCTCGTCTGGGAGATCCAGCCCGATCCGACGCGTGTGGACGACGCTTCCGGGGAGTGGTTTGAACTGCACAACCCAGGTGCAGAAAGCTGCTCGCTTGCGGGATGGAGCTTTGCGACCGGCTCTTCCGCCAAGCTCTCCCTAGACTCTTCCCTGACGATTCCGGCGGGCGGTTCCCTCACGGTGGCGCGTGCCGACTCTCTTGCCAACGGCGGATTCCGTCCGGGACAAATTTTGTCATCAGGCTGGACGCTTGCCAACAGTTCCGGCACTCTGCGGCTGTGGGGGCCGGATGGGACGCTGCGCGATTCGGTGGCTTGGGAAAGCGGCTGGCCGCTGAAGTCGGGCACCTCGCTGGAGCGCATCTCAGCGGCCTGCTCTGGAAGTGCTGCCGCCTGCTGGGGAAGCGCCACGACGCGCTATGGCCTGGGAGATCTCGGGACGCCCGGGCGCCGCAACAGTTGCGATACGGCGCGGGTGGACTGGGAAGGCGCGGTGCTGGGGCTAGACGCCGCCGGAACGATGATCACAGCGAAGGTCTGGAACCGAGGGCTGCGCGACTGGACGGCACGCGAGCTCACATGGGAAGGGACCTCGGTGCTGCGCAAGAATCTGTCCTGCCGCGCCGGCGACACCTGCGTCGCCAGTGTGGCAATGACAGAAATCGGCACCGGAGAGCGGATGCGGGTCCGGGTGCGGCTGCCGGCAGATTCCCGGCCCGAAGACGACAGCGCCGGGATCTGGATTTTGTCAGGAAAAGGAAAAGTGCTGCTTTCCGAGGTCCAGGCAAGTTCGGTGAACGGGCAGCCGGAATGGGTGGAGCTTTCCCAGGGGGTTGTCCAGAACTTCGACCTGTCGGGATGGAGCCTTGGGGATACGCTTTCCCGCTACCGCCTGACGGAAGGCACGATGCTTCCCACGGGAGGCTATCTGGTGCTGTCGTCAGATTGTGCTGCCTTGCGCGCTGCCTGGAAGCTCTCGGCCATGCCGTGCGCCGAGCCGCAAGGGTGGCCGCGTCTCTCTCAGACCGGAGATCTTGTCATGCTGCGCGACGCTGAGGGGCACGTGCGCGATAGCCTTTCCTGGGATTCAAAATGGGGAAGTTGGCCGGTGGGAAGAAGCCGTGAACGGAGAAGCCGCGACCTGCCCGCAAGCCTTGCCGAAAACTGGGCAGCCTCCCCCGATGCGCTTGGTGCCACGCCCGGCTGGGGCCTCGCTTCGGTGCCCGGTTGGAGTCTTCCGGGAGAGTCCGAGGTGTCGCTAGTCCTTGAGGAAAGACTTTTCTGCCCCGGCGATGCGGTCGTGGCGGCGATGCTTGGGATGCGGGTCGAGGCCCCCTCCGACGGGAATTTGACGATTTCCGTCTTTGACATGAACCGCCGCAAGGTCCGTTCACTGTATGCGGGAGCGGCACCGCCGAGCGGACGGCTTGTCTGGGATGGACTGGACGACCAGGGAAAGAGCTGTCGCATGGGAACCTACCTCGTGCTTCTGGAAGCCCGCCTGGGAGACGGCTCGCGCCGCGTGCGCCGCGAATGGGCGGTGCTGGGACGACGCCTGTGAAGCAAATCGCAGCGCTATTTCTGATCGCTTGCCTGCCCGCCTGGGCGCTGCTTAACGGTGCAGACCCAAATCCCGAGCGGTTGGCGACTGGCGGTTGGCAGCCGGCCCTGGAAGGTGGCGCTTCGGCCATGCGCGAAAATCCGGCCCTCATGGGGAGTCGCGCCGGCTGGGAGTTCGGCGCGGGCCACACCGAGGCCTTTGGAATGGAGGCCCTGCCGCTCTGGTCGGCTTGGGGCGCCTATGCCGATTCAGCTTGGGCTGTCGGCGGGTGGCTGCGCGAGATGCGGGCGGGTGAGGTGTTCCGCGAAGACCTGGTGCTGGCAAGCGTCGCGCTGCGGCGACAGAAATGGTCTGTGGGAATCTCTGGGGAGGCCGTGGGGGTGGCCTTCGGGCAGGGGCTCGGGCATGCCTGGAGCGGAGACTTCAGCGTCGGAGCGCAAGGACGTCCGCTTCCCTGGCTGTCGCTAGGGGCAGCGCTTCGCCAAGTGCTGCAGACTCCGGTGGGAGCAAGCGGCGAGGGCCTGGAACGGGACGCGGCTGTGGGCCTTGCTGTAGAGACGCGCGACCGGCGCTTTGCTACGGCGGTTTCCTTGAGTGGCCGCACCAATGCCGGCGACCGGCCGACCTGGCAGGTGGGACAATGCGTGCGCCCTTTCCCGTGGCTTTCCTTGCGCGGTGGGATTCGCCTGGAGCCGCTGGATCTTTCCTGCGGGTTTGGACTCGAGTGGATGGGCGCCGGGTTGGATGCCAGTTGGAGCGGGGAGGATCGCTTAGGCACCCAGTTCGCGCTAGCGCTGCGATGGCGGCGATAGATGGCCAGACGGATTTTGTCTTTTTGGGTGGCGGTTTCTTCGGGAACCTTCGCGGCGGAACTTTCGCCCCATCGCGCCCTTCAGCAGGAGCTGCGGGACGGTCGCCTAGACAGCGCCACGGCGCTGCGTCTGGAGGAGCTGCTCGCCTTCCCGGTGGCGCATCCGTCGGAGATTCCGGCCGATTTGCTGGAGATGATTCCTGGCGTGGACCCTGACTGCCGCGAACGGGGGCTTCGCTTGCCGCGTCCCCTTGCGGGGCGCCAAGCCTTTGAGGATGGCGTCGGCGACCTCTGTGCCGAGGCGCTGGAAGACTATCTGGAATTTGGCGATGCACCCGCGCACGGAGCCGTGCAGGTGCGCTCGGTCTCCCTAATGGAGGAGGATCCGCAATGGAAACGGGATCTTCGGGCCAGTCAGAAAGCGGGCCCTGTACGCCTTGATGCCGGCTGGGCTCCTGACCGAACCTCACCCTGGACAGTGCGCCGCGGCGAGGCGGTGCTGAACGGTTCCCGTCTGCGATTCGGAGACCTCGAAGGCTGGCGGGAGGCTCCGGATCTCTGGAGCCGTCCTAGAAAAGCGCTGCCGTCTCGCTCCTTCCTGAACGGATCGGGAAGCTGGATGAACGGCGGCCAGATCTCGATGCGCGCAGGATCCCTGGAGACGCGGGTGGCTGTTCATGAGCGCCTAGGCGAACATTCTATGGCCAGTGGTATCGGGACTTTGGGACAATTCCTGTCCGTTGCCGGTGGGCGCGGGGCCGCAGGTCGCTGGCTTGGCGCCGGGGGACGCTTTGGCCTTGCTACTGATGGCGCGGAGCTTCTGCTGCTGCCGACGGCTGCGCGCAACGGCGACACCTGGAACCGTTCGCTGCGAATGGAGGCGCACGGACATGGAGAAATCTTCGCGTGGTCGAGTTGGGCCGCTTTCCGGGAAGAGAATTTCCCGTCCCCCATGACGTCGCTTCCCTCCTGGACGAGCCGCTTGGGGCGCGACAGCCTCGGGACCTGGAAGGCCGGAGGCTTTGGATTAGATGGTGGCGACAGCTGGCGCTGGCACGGATCGCTTACGGCGGCTTCGCAGGAGGGTGGCAATGCCGTCCTGCTTCCCGTCGCTGACCTGTCGCATCGGCGCGAGGATGTTCGTCTGGAAACTAGCGTCCGCGGCTTCTGGCTGGTGCATCCTGAAGGAGAGGCGCGACGAGGCTGGGCGTCCCGACAAGGCGTTTCCTGGATGTCGGGGGCGCTGGCGCCGACCCTGTCCCAGGAAGTCGCCTTTGATACGGTTGGATGGCGTTGGGAGGTTTCGCCGGCGCTGCGCTGGTCGCCGTGCCGCGACTGGGAGGCTTCGCTTTCGTTGCGACAATTTTTGACTGATCTGAAGCGCCGCGAACTTGCTCTTGCCGCGACGCTTCGGCCGGTGCGCGGCACCTCCCTGGTCTCCGAGGTGGTGCGCCGGGAAGGAGCCTGGGCCGATGGTCAGGAGCGCTGGTATTTCCGCCTGGAGGGACGTTCGCGATGGTGAAGACGATCTTTCTGCTGCTCGTGGTGGCAGGGCTTGGCGCCTGTGATCGCGGCCTGGAGGCTTCGCCCCCGTGTGCCGGGGCCACAGCATTCTTCCCGGATGTAGGACAAGGCCAAGCCACTGCCATCCGATCCGGTGCATCTTGCGCGCTGGTCGATGCCGGTCCGGTCCCGGACACGGCGGTCCTGTTTTGGGGACGCACCATCCCCTGCGACTCTTTCGCGGCGGTGCTGATCACCCACTGGGATCTCGATCATCGCGGCGGACTCGATTCCCTGTTCGCCCTGCGGCCCGTGGGAGAGCTGCTCTACGGGCGCCTCCCGGAGGAAGACTCGGTGCTCGCGCGTCTGCAAGGCTATTGCCGCCGCACGCGTCGGGGCTGTCGGCAGGTGCGAGGCGGTGAGAGACTGGAGGTCTTGGAAGGTGTGAATTGGCAGATTTTGTCCACAGGTCCTGATTCTCTACCCGATGGCAACGAGACTTCGGTGGTGTCGCGCTTTTCTGACGTTCGCGGGAGCCTTTTGATTGCCGGCGACCTAGATTCTCTGGGAGAGCAGAAGCTTTTTATGACAGTTTCTGTTTATATGAAATCCGACCTGCTGCTGCTTTCGCACCACGGCAGCGCTGGATCCAACAGCCTCGCCTGGCTTGGCGCGGTGCGACCGCGTCTGGCGGTGGCACAGGCGGGCCGAAACAACCGCTACGGCCACCCCTCCGCCGCAACGCTGGAGCGGCTCGCTGCCATGGGAATCCCCTATTGGAGCACCGCAAACCTTGGCGGAGTGCGGATGCGCCTAGACGGCTCGGAACGGGAAGGCATGTAAAAAGCCCCGAATCTCAGTGAGATCCGGGGCCTTAAGACAAAAATCAAAAGACGCTTAGCGCTTCTTCGGTTCGACGCCCCAGATATTCCTGGCGTAGTCCTCGATGGAGCGGTCCGAACTGAACTTGCCCATGCGGGCGGTGTTCAGGATGGAGCGACGGGCCCATTCGTCCGTGTTCTTGTAGGCCTCGGCGGCGTCCTGGTGAGCCTTCTTGTAGGCCTCGAAGTCGGCGCAGACCAGGTAGGTGTCCTTGCCCAGGATGGATTCGAGGATGGGATCGAAGAGGGCCGGCTTCTCGGGAGAGAAGAATCCCGAGCGCAGAAGCTCGATCACCTTCTTGAGGTCGGGACTGGCCTCGACGTAGTCGGCCGGGCGGTAGCCCTTATTCTTGAGGGCGATCACCTCGTCGGACTTCAGCCCGAAGAAGAAGCAGTTCTCGATGCCCACTTCCTCGGCGATCTCGATGTTGGCGCCGTCCCAGGTGCCCATGGTCAGGGCGCCGTTCAGCGAAAGCTTCATGTTGCCGGTGCCCGAGGCCTCGTAGCCAGCGGTGGAGATCTGCTCCGAGAGGTCGGCGGCGGGAATGATCTTCTCGGCCAGAGACACGCGGTAGTTGGGCAGGAAAAGCACCTTGAGGCGCCCGCCCACGGCCGGGTCGTTGTTCACCACCGTAGCCACCGAGTTGATGAGCTTGATGATGAGCTTGGCCAGGAAGTACCCAGGAGCGGCCTTGGCGCCGAAGAGGAAGACTCGCGGCACGAACTCGGCCTTGGGGTCGGCCTTGATGGTGTTGTAGAGGTGGATGATGTGCAGCACGTTGAGAAGCTGGCGCTTGTATTCGTGCAGGCGCTTGATCTGGACGTCAAAGAGAGCGTCCGGATCAAGGCGCACGCCCATCTCCTGCATCACGAAGTCGGCAAGGCGCTCCTTGTTGGCGCGCTTGACCTTCTTCCAGTCGGCACGGAAGGCCTTGTCTTCGGCCCACTTCTCGAGGCCCTTCAGCTTGTCCAGCGAAACGATCCAGTCGGAGCCGATCTTGGATTCGATGAGCTGGGTGGCCGGGACGTTGCACTTCACCAGCCAGCGACGCGGGGTGATGCCGTTCGTGACGTTCTTGAACTTGCTCGGGTAGAGGTCGTAGAAGTCCTTGAGCGTGAGGCTCTTGAGGAGCTCGGAGTGGAGCTCGGCCACGCCGTTCACGGAATGGGCGGCCACCACGCAGAGGTGCGCCATGCGGATCTTGCGAACCGGACCTTCCTCGATGATGGACATGCGCGCCAGGCGATCGTTGTCGCCAGGATAGCGGAAGGCCACCTGCCGCAGGAAGCGGAAGTTGATCTCGTAGATGATGTCCAGGTGGCGCGGCAGGAGCTTTCCGAACATCTCCACCGGCCATTTTTCCAGGGCCTCGGGCAGCAGGGTGTGGTTGGTGTAGGCGAAGACCTTGGAGACGATGCCCCAGGCTTCGTCCCAGCCGAAGCCGTGTTCGTCCAGGAGCACGCGCATGAGCTCGGGAATGGCCACCGTGGGATGGGTGTCGTTGAGCTGGATGGCGGCCTTGTCGGCCAGGTCCTTGAGGCTCGAGTGGTACTTGAGGTGACGGCGCACCACGTCGGTGATGCCGGCGGCCACGAAGAAGTACTGCTGCTTGAGGCGCAGTTCCTGTCCGGCGGTCACCGAGTCGTTGGGGTAGAGCACCTTGGAGATGGTCTCGCTGTCGTTCTTGGCAAGCGAGGCGCGCACGTAGTTGCCGTCGTTGAAGAACTGCAGGTCGAAGTCGTTGGTGGCCTTGGCCGACCACAGGCGCAGGTTGTTGACCACGCCGTTCTGGTAGCCCGGGACCGGGGTATCGTAGGGGGTGGCCATCACCTTTTCGGTGTCCACCCACTGGAAGACAGTCTTGCCGGTGCGGTCGGTGTGGGAAGCCACGCGGCCATAGAAGTTCACCGCCACCGAATTCTCGGGACGGGGGATTTCCCAGGGATTGGAGAGGTGCAGCCAGTTGTCGGGCTCCTCGACCTGGTAGCCGTCGACAACGTTCTGCTTGAAGATGCCGTACTCGTAGCGGATGCCGCAGCCGTAGGCGGGAAGTCCCAGGGTGGCGCAGGAGTCGAGGAAACAGGCAGCGAGGCGGCCGAGGCCGCCGTTGCCCAGGCCCGCATCGGGCTCTTCTTCGCGCATCTCTTCGTAATCCAGGGCGAGCTGGTCCATGGCCTTGCGCACGTTCTCTTCCATGCCCAAGTTGAGCACCGAGTTGCCCAGGGCGCGGCCCATCAGGAACTCCAGCGAGAAGTAGTAGATGCGTTTGACGTCGTTGTTGTAGTAGGACTGGTGAGTTTCGATCCAGTTCTGGACCAGACGGTCGCGCACGGCCCAGGCCAGCGACAGGTAGCGGTCGTAGTCGGTGGCGGTGTAGCGATCGCGCGCCAGCGACAGGCGCATGTGATAATTGAAGGATCGACGCAGGGCGTCAGGTGTCGTGTCGATCAGATCGCGGATATCTTCCAACGCGACCGACTTTGCGGCCGGCATTTCCTTCTTAGGACTCTTTTCCTTGGCCATGCTTTCCTCCGAAATGGCGCCCATGCGCCGTGTTGACAGGAACGGAACGAAGGTAGCATTGCCGGGGGCCTCCGCGCCATCGGTAAGTTTCTGTCGCGTGACGGCAGTCATGGCAAAAATTCGCTTTAGATGGGGGCTAACTTTCATAAATGCGAAAGTTCCTCATTATTGCTACAGCGCTGGCACTGGCGTGCCCTGTACTGTCTAGCTATACCCCAATGGTTCCGATCTTCATTCCCATGGTTCCGATGTATGGGCCACAGGGGAGTTCGCCTTCAAGATTCATGGATTCGTCTACGCGGAAAGCTTTGGCCGCGCCGCTTGCTCCTAAAGATCCGGCATGGGCAGAGGCAAAAGGCAAGCCTGTCTTCCTTGAAAGGACAGGATACATGTTCCTGGACGATGCTCTGGAGCGGGGCTTTCGCGAACACTGGCCAGATGCAAAGTGGGAGTGGATCGCTGCGCACGATCTGGCGCAGTTGCGACTGGACTCTGCCGCTTTGGTGTTCGGCAACCAGAAGATTCGCAGCTACTATCGAACTTCCGAGCAGGGTTCGTGTGCCGAAGGGTGGGATGCCGAGAAGGAAGGGTGCTCCTTCGCGGATTCTGCTAGCGTTTTCTTCTTGTCGCTGCTGCGGCCCAATGGCACCGGAACGGTACTTCTGCACGAGGTTACGGAAGTACGTTTCCAGAAGGAAAGTGCTGTGGTGGCTGGCGATGTCGTCCGCGATTTCCACGACGTATTGCTTCGCCAATGGCGTGGGGACACGACGGACGACCGGCGGCTTCCGAACGGCACCTCATGGCAGTGGCTTGTCGCGGCGGATGTTCACCGGGGTCAGTGCCCGGTCTGTACACTTTACGTTCCCTTGGAAGGCCGCACGGATCTGTCCGCAAGCGAGATTGAGGCGGCTATTGGGCGACCTGTGCGCCTAGTGTCGCTTGATTCGTTGCAAGTCGCTCGGAGAGAAAATCGTCCGGGACTTTACCTGGAGACGGGAGGAAATTCGCAAGAAGTGCGTTTTTTGCGCGTGCGTTCTCTTTCCAACGGAGAGCTCTACACCGCCTGGGAATCGCCATACCAAGGCGGCCCTTATCCGCTTGAGAAGCGCATCTTGGGCCAAGACGACTTCGAGGAGCTGGGACATGTGCTTCAGGGGCAAGAAAAGCGCATTTCATGGAATGCGTCTGTGGAAGTCGTTGCGGCTGCAGAAACCTATTCCATCCTAGGGACAGTGGGCTTCGAGATCTTGCGAGGAGTGCACCTCTTTGGTGGCCTCGGAAAGGCCTACCCCACTTGGAGCGAGGTGAAAGGTTCGCTTGGTGAATGGACAATGGGTTTGCGATGGTATCCAGCCATGGATTTGGAGTCTCCTGCGCTTAAAACGCGGATCGTTCTCGATGCGCAATTGCTCTCGCAAGTAGGTTCGTCGCGGGCTTCGGATGGTTCAGGGGCGTGGCTTGCCCGCCCGAAACTGCTTGGCTGTGCGACCATTAACTACAACATCTGGGAGTTTGGCGTCGGAATGGCGCTTCCCATCGGCACGCAATATCGCGGCAATTGGGCGGACCCCGACATGAAGTCGCCATGGGATCCGCTGGCATTCAAATTTGGCATCCGCTTGGAAGGGCGCACATGGAGGAAAGGATGCCTCAAGTTCTGGAAGCCCGCGACTTCCACAGAGAATTCGAACGCCGAGAAAAGGGAATAGTTCGGTAGAGAACGAATGCAGGGCGTCGCGAAGCAACAAGACGCGCCAGGGATGCCGCCCGCTAGGGACGGGACACCGCCGTCCATGGCGTAGGGGCGAGGCATGGTTCGGCTTTGCTCACCACAAGTGCCTCGCCCCTACGGATAGCACAATGGACGGCGGGGCCCGGCAGGCAGCCCGGCCCGCCCGTCTCGGGCGGGAGGCGCCCATGCATCTGCCTAGTTGAGGACGATCTTGCTTTCGAGGGTGCGCAGCGTGGTGGCGTTTGCGCTTGTGCTGTCGCTTTGGAGGCGTGTGAAAAGTATCTGGCAGTCTTTCGACTTGTAGACGAAGAGGATCTCCCGCATCAGGAGGGAATACCCTCCCTCCGTAACCCGGTACTGGAGCAGCCATGCCGATTGCCCCTGGACCTTGATGGACTTGGACGAATCAAGGGAAAAATTGGAACTCTCCAGCTGCATGGTTTGCAGCTCGAGCTTGGCGGCCGAGTCGACGGAGATTCCTGAAGTGGGAGAGGTGACGATGGCGGCGTTGGGAGGATAGCCGGTCACGCTAACGGAGGTCAGAAATACGTCGGCGGTGATGGTCGAGCTCATCTTGTAATCGGTAGTCTTCATCCAGCCTGTAGGCGTGGTGGAGAAGTTGACAAGCGCGCTAGAGCTGGACGACGAGGTGCTATCGCAACCGGCAAGGCTAAGCACGGTGGCCAGAGTGGCGAGGATCAGATGTTTGCGGATGCTGCGGGGCATTGAACTTCTCCTTTGTGAGTCTAGAATGGGTGAGGAATTTAGCCTTCCAGCTTGTCTTTCAGCTTTTGGACGAAGATGAGCGCCTGCATCGGGGTCATCTGCATGGGGTCGGCCTCGCGCACCAGCTGGGCCACGTCCTCGATGCCGGGATCGCTTGCGAAGAAGGAGAGCTGCGGCGGGGCGGCGACAGGTTTTGGATTTTCGCGCTTCCCGATCTTGAGCTCCTGAGCCTCCAACTGGAGCAGGATGCCCTGGGCGCGCGTTAAGACAAATTCCGGCACGCCGGCCATGCGGGCCACGTGCAGGCCGTAGGAGCTGTCGCAGTTGCCTTCGGTCACGCGGTGCAGGAAGACGATGCGGCCCTCGTGCTCGCGCACCTTCACCTGCAGGTTCTTGACCCGTGGCAGCCGCTCGGAGAGGATGGTGAGCTCGTGGTAGTGGGTGGCAAAAAGTGTCAGAGGCCGCAACTGCGGCTCCTCGTGCAGCGCCTCCACGATGCCCCAGGCCAGCGAGAGGCCGTCGAAGGTGCTGGTGCCGCGGCCCACCTCATCCAAGAGCACCAGCGAGCGCGGCGTGGCGTTGTGGAGGATGTTGGCGGTCTCGAGCATTTCGACAAGAAATGTCGACTGGCCGCGCGAGAGGCGATCGGCGGCGCCCACGCGGGTGAAGACGCGGTCCAGGAGCGGAATCGTGGCGGCGTCGGCGGCCACCGGACAGCCGGCATGGGCCATCACCGCGAGGATCCCGACTTGGCGCAGGTAGGTGCTCTTGCCGCCCATGTTGGGGCCGGTGACGAGCTGCAACTGCGAGGTCTCGGGGTCCATCTCCACGTCGTTGGGGACGAAGGGAATGTCTGGGTGCAGCGCCTCCAGCACCGGATGGCGCAGGCCCGCAGCCTTGAGGGCGCCCTCGATCTCCATGTCGGGGCGCACCCAGCGGCCGTTTTCGGCGCCCTCGGCGAAGGCGCACAGGCAGTCAAGGGCCGAGAGGCTCGCGGCGATCTCCTGGAGGCGAGACAGATTTTGTCCCAGATCGTCGCGCAGCTGGCAGAACACCTGGTACTCGCGGGCTTCGATCTTCTCCTGGGCGCCGAGGACCATCTCCTCCCAGCGCTTGAGCTCCGGGGTGACGTAGCGCTCGGCATTCGTCAGGGTCTGGGTGCGCTGGTATTCGGGTGGAAGTTCGTGGTCGCGGTGGGCGTTGGTGATCTCGATGTAGTAGCCGAAGACCTTGTTGTAGCCCACCTTGAGAGTGGAGATACCGCTGCGCTCGCGCTCGGCCTCCTGCATGCCGGCTAGGGCCTCGCGGCCTTCGCGGGCGCCTTCGGAAAGGCGCGTGCATTCCTCGTCGTAGCCGGGCTTCAGGAGCCCGCCTTCCTTCACCGAAAGGGGAGGATTTTCCACGAAGGCAGCCAGCAGCGGTTCGCCCAAGATGGCGCAATTCTCAAGGCTTTGGCAAAGCTTCAGCACCAGCGGGACGCTCAGGGCACGGGCATTCTGTCCGATGGTTTGGGCCGTCACCAGGCTCCGCCCGGCGGCCAAGAGGTCGCGGGCGTGGCAGCGTCCGGTGGCGATGCGGCCGGCCAGGCGCTCCAGGTCGGAGATCTCGGAGAGGTCCTTCTGCAGTTCCCAGAGGCGCTGCGATTCCCCCCGCAAGGCCTCCACGGCTTCTTGCCGGGCGCCGATGCCGTCGAGGTTCCCAAGCGGGCGGGCAAGCCACCGGCGCAAGAGGCGCGAGCCCATGGCGGTGCGGCAGCGGTCGAGCTGGCCGGCGAGGCAGGCGCGCGAGTCGTCGTCGTGCTGGGGCCGCAGGATCTCCAGGTTCCGCAGCGTGGAGCCATCCATGACCAGGAACCCGCCACGGGCGCGCGGCCGCAGGGAGCGCAGGTGTGAGAGGTTGCGCCGTCGATCGTCGCCAGCGTAGCGCAGGGCGGCGGCGGCGCTGGAGAAGGCGGCGGCTTCGCTGCCGTCCCAGCCGAAGCCTTCGAGGCTCGTGGTGCCGAAGTGCTCGCAAAGCTGTGAGAGAGCCACTGAGCTGGAGGGAAAGGGGGCGCTGGCAAGGCTCCAGGAGCCTTCCAAGTTGGCAAGCTGCTCAGGCGCTTGGTCAAGCGTCTCGGGCCAGAGCAGCTCCACTGGGTTGGAACGTTCCAGTTCGGCGAGAATCTCGGCGGCCGGGCCTTGGCAGGCCTCGAAACTGCCGCTGGAGAGGTCCAAAAGGCCCAATCCCCACGGCTCCGACAAATCTTGTCCGGGAAGCACCGCGGCGAGCATGTTGTCGGCGCGCTCTTCCAGGCAAGCCTCGTTCAGGGTGGTGCCGCGGGTGACCACCTCGACGATGTCGCGCTTTACCACGCCCTTGGCTTGGGCCGGGTCCTCGGTCTGCTCGCAGACGGCCACCTTGTAGCCGGCGCTCACGAGCTTGGGCAGGTAGCGCTCCAACTGGTGGTGTGGGAAGCCGGCCAGGGGGATGCGTCCGGCGGCGCCGCTTCCACGCGAGGTGAGGGTGATTCCCAGCACCCGCGAGATGGTCTGGGCATCCTCGTTGAAGGTCTCGAAGAAGTCCCCCATGCGGTAGAGCAGCACCGCGTCCGGGATCCTGGCCTTGTGGGCCAGGTACTGCTTCATCAGTGGGGTTTCTTCCGCCGAAGCCGCTTTTGCCATAAGGCCTGGGAAGGTAGCTAACCGGGGCCGGGAAGGCGATGGTGCCGAGGCGGTGTGGGAAGGAATCTTGGAGAGAAAGATCTGGAAAACGAATGGAAAATGGCCATGAATTTCTTGCCGTCAAATGACGGCAAGAATGCCTCTGATGTGCATGAAATGCCGAAATTGGCTTGAATTTGCAGGAATCTTGTGATGGGGCTCACGTTATTGCCGATTTAGACTCGTTAGATTTTTCATTAAAGACCTGTGTAGACGCATACAATATCCCTTTCAGGAAATGGGTGGCTGGCTTCATGCGGACATTTTCCAGACGACTTTGCGCTGCGATTTCTCTGCTTCTGTTGGCCAAATATTGTCCAGCATGGGAATCGTCTTCCTCGCTTGCCGCGATTCCTCGGCGGGCTCCCGAATCCTTGCAGCTGCTTCCACCGCATGCGCTGCCCGGATGCTTAGAAAGTGCAGATACAGCTGCCATGGCTCAGGAGCTGATGGCCCAGGTTCCCAAGTCGGGAATCTTTCAGTTGGCCAAGGATGCCAAGGGCTTCCTGCGGCTCTCCGTGGACTCTTCTTCGGGGCTGTGTCATCTCAACGCCTCTCTGCAAGAAGAGGACGTGTTGCTGGAAAGCCATCGCTTGCTCGCTCCTGGCGAGAAGGTCTCAAGCTCGCACTGGGAGAGCTTACTTACCGAGCTCTCGCACTCGTGGCTAGCTCGCAAGGCGGCGCGTTTGGAGGTGACCACCAAGCCATCCGGGGGCGATGTCTACTTGGCCGGGCGGCTTGTCGGTCGCAGTCCTGTCGTTTTGGATGCCTTGGAGCCGGGAACGATGTCATTGCGCCTAAGTTCTCCCGGCTGGAATGATTTTCAGGACACTCTGCGTCTGGAGGCTGGGGTGTTGTTGCAGCGCGCCTACTCGCTCACTCGCAGCCAGGCTTGGCTTGATTCGGTGCATCGCGCTGAGGTGGCGCATCGTCGTGACAGCATCTGGACTTCGGCCCGCAGCACTCCGGCCCAGGCGCTTCCCGACCTTTTTGCGCGGCTGGCCCGCATCTCCCTTCCCGCTGGTCGCCAAAGCGTGGCGGTACTTCCCTTTCAGAGCAGCGGGACAAAATCTGGCGAGTACGACCCCGGCGTGATGGCGGCCGAGTACGGCGTTGCCTACTTCATGAAGGATCCGCGTTTCACGGTGGTGGAGCGCGACGGGCTGAACCGGCTTCTGAAGGAGCAGGCGCTGGCGCTTTCAGGTGCCGTTAGCGATTCCGGTGCGGCTGCTGCTGGACGCCTGGTGGCGGCGCGCTATCTGGTGACGGGCACGGTGACCACGACGGGCCGGACTCAGAGCTTCGCGGCGCGATTGGTGGATGTGGAGACGGGTGAGATCGTCTCGGCGGCGGTGGCCACGGTGGGCAGCGACGGGCTGGAGGAACTCTACCGCACCGCCATCGGGGAGCGTGGACAACTTTCGGGAAGTCTCTATCGCAGTGCTGCAGGTCCCGGCTGGGGCCAGTTTTACACCGGGCATCCGGTGCATGGGGGCGTGTTCTTGGCGGCAACGGTGGCGAGTCTCGGTTTTGTGGGCTGGAGCTATGCGGATTACCTCTCGAAGGACGACGACTATAAGAAGTTCCGCAACCACGACGTCTCCACGGTGGTGTCGGGAGAAAGTTCCGATCAGTGGCTTGCTCGCGCCGAGCATGCGCGCAGTGCCCGCAACGACGCAGCGACGCAAATCAACGTGTCGCTTGCGGTGCTGGGCGGCGTGTGGGTGGCAAACCTCGTGGATGCTGGAATCCTGGGCTACCAGGAATCGCGGCGGATTAAGGCGGAGTACTTCGCATGGGCTCCTGCGGCAGTCGAGGTTGTCCCCGGTGGTGCTCTTCTGAGCTGGAGGTTCTGAGATGACGCGCAAGGGACTTCTGACAATATTTGGCATAATTTCGCTGACCGGCTTTTTGGTGCATTGCGGCCAGGAGGACACTGCCTTCACATCTCAGGATGCCTCGGCCTTTGCCGGCAAAGTGGCTGGCCGTGTGGTGGACAAGAACGGTAGCGCCGTGAACGGTGCTCTGGTGACTCTTCGTCCTGGTGGTACGACGACCGTGAGCGGGGACAGCGGCAAGTACGAGTTCGGAAGCGTGACGTCGGGGAAGTACCGTGTGGAGTTCACGAAGGCGGACTATCGCGATACGGCGCGCCGCGACTCGGTGACGTTGGGTCTTCTGCAGACGGATTCTCTGGGTGCTTCGCCATTGTGTTATCGCTACGCCACGGTGTCTGGCTCCATTCCGAACCTGAGCAATGCGAGTTCGGTGTCTGTTGTGGTTGAGAACCAAGGCGCTACAGTCACGGCCGTGTCCAACGAACATTTCATACTCACAAAAGTTGATCCCGGGAGCGTACGTCTCTTTGCTGTGGCCAAGGAAGGTGGCTATGGGGTCAAGAATGTGACTCTGACGGCTGGTGACACCTCGGACATCGGTAGTTTCGCGATCGATCATGTTGGCGGTACGGTGACGGGCAAGGTGGTCGATGCCAGCGGCAAGGCTGCTGCCAGTGCCACTGTGACGGCTGTTGGTGGACTGCTTTCCACGACGACGGACACCGCCGGTGCCTTCAGTTTGGCCAACGTTCCCAGTTCGGCGACGGTCACGATTGCCAAGAATACCCAAGGTGTCACGGTCTCGGGCGTAGCTGTCAAGGCTGGTGGAAGCACCGACTTGTCGACTTTGAGGTTGTCCACGCTCACGACCGGTACTCTTCCCTCTCTGGAGGACGGCTATGCCGTGGGACTTACGACGGATTCTGTCATCACCTTGGTTGCTGTCACTGCTTCTGGTAGTGATACGAGTTGGCACATTCACCGCTACCTGTGGAATGCCGGTTCTGGCTGGGATACGACCCGTACCAACGTGCGTCGTTTGACTCCGTCCTCGCTTGGCGGTGCGGGCAGTTTTGCTGTGTCGGTCAAGGCGAGCCTATACAAACTTTCCGGCGGCCTTCTTCTGGATTCGGTCACGTCTCCTGCGGCGATCACGGTGCACATCTCTTTCCCTCTGGACACTTTGCCGCCGACGCTTACGCGGGTGAGTCCGACCTTGGACACGTCCACGCACGTGTGGACGGATTCTGTGGTTACGGTTTCGTGGAAGGTGTCGGACGATCGGAAGCTCGACACGGTGTGGCTTGGCGGCCGCGTGGCCACGGTGACGGGTGGTGTCGTATCGAAGACGGACACGCTTGCGGTGGGCGCGACGACGGTGCGGGTGGTGGCTCGTGACTCGTCAGGGAATGTGACGCGTGACAGCGTGACTCTGATTCGTCTTCCTGAGAGCGCCACGGACCTGAGTCTTTCCAGCCTTGTGTTGAGTACCGGGACCTTGACACCCAGCTTCAGTTCCTCGACGCTGAGTTATACGGATACGCTTGCCTCCACGGATTCGCTATTGGTGGTGACGGCGAAGCCTGCGGATACGACGGCTTCGCTTTCCATTGGCGGGACGAAAGTGACCTCCGGCAAGGCGGATACCCTTTTGGTGAAGAAGGACACGATCGTTTCGATTGTCGTGAGCCATGGAAGCTCGACGCTCACGTACACGGTGAAGGTGGTGCACAAGGCCGCCAGAGCTTCGGGGGCAAGTGCGTCGGGGACGTTCAAGGATGCGCGTGATGGTCAGAGTTACAAATGGGTGACGATTGGGACGCAGACGTGGATGGCGCAGAACCTGAACTACAAGCGTACAGGAAGTGATTCTGGTTGGTGTTACAACAGTGACACAAGCAATTGCAGCAAGTATGGGCGTTTATATACCTGGGCCGAGGCGATGGATACATCGTTCACGTACAATACGGTGATGCTTCTAAATGTCAAGTTGTCGCATCAGGGTGTCTGTCCGAGTGGTTGGCATGTTCCCAGCGATGCAGAGTGGAGCGCTTTGGTGCGATATGTTGATTCCGCTAAATCCGGAACCAAGTTAAAATCGATGGGAAAATGGATTGGGAACACTCTGGGCGATGATTCTTATGGATTTAATGCTATGCCAGCGGGCTACTACTATGATTCCTTCTATGTTCTTGGATCGTATACTGGCTTTTGGACATCTTTTGAAATAGATGGATCCAATGCTGTTGGTTGGAATTTTTATTCTGATAGTGCTTTTGCAACTCGCAGTCATTTTGGCTATAAGCCAGGGGGACTTTCGCTCCGATGTGTGCAGGGGACGGCCACAAATACCTCCTCCGACACCCAGGCCACTCTCCACAGCCTTGCCTTGGACTCCGGCACCCTGACAGCCACTTTCGATAGTTCTGTCACCAGTTATGTGGACTCTGTCGCCTCCACGGTGACAAGTCTAAAGGTGACGGCTAGGGCTAGTTCTGCTAGTGATACAATCAAGATTAATGGTACGGTAGTGAAGTCGGGTGCGAAAGATACTGTGAATGGAACTGTGGTTTCTTGGGAGGCTACGTCCGTGAACGTATCCACGGACACGACGATCACGATTGTGGTGAATAATCCCAATACGGCGAGTGCGAAGACGTACACGGTGCGGGTGGTACACAAAGCTGCTGGCCGTACAGCGGGAGCAAGCGCTTCAGGCACATTCACGGATACACGCGATGGCCAGACTTACAAATGGGTCACGATTGGTTCGCAAACGTGGATGGCGCAGAATTTGAATTACAAGGGAAGCGGCACGGACACGATTGGACACTGTGCGTTGGATTCGTGCTCCAAGTACGGTCGCTGGTACAGTTGGGCGGAAGTAATGGACTTGGATACTGGCTACAATATGACGATATGGGCTGGAAGCCTGCCTCGCCAAGGCATTTGTCTCAGTGGCTGGCATGTACCCAGTGATACGGAGTGGGGGACCTTGATTGCTTATGTTGGAAGTGATTCTGTGGGAACAGTATTGAGGTCGAGTAGTGGTTGGGCAAACGGAGGGAATGGAACGGATAAATACGGGTTTACGGTTTTGCCTCCGGGTGCCAGATTTGGGACTTTGTATAACAATTATTATACAGCCTACTTCTGGTCATCCTCCGAGGACGCTGCGTCCATCGCCTGGTACCGGTACTTCGGCTCTGCCTCCGCCTTCGTGACCCGCAACTACAGCAACAAGTCAGGCGGCTTCTCGCTTCGGTGTGTGAAGGACAACTGAGGTTCGCGCTCTTTTTTGCCCGATTCCTTCTGTTCATTCCACGCCTGCTACCCCCCTCATCCCCAGCCCTTCTCCCCCCGGAACGGGTGGAGAAGGGAGCTTTGCGACGGCGTCTAAAGCGTTGCCCCCTCTCCTGCGGGGGCGCTTCGCCCATGCGCAGGAGAGGGGTGGCCACCTTTGGTGGCCGGGGTGAGGTGGGCTAGGCGCAGCGGCATGGAATTGCGCTTGTTGACTCGAGAGGGGTGATGGGCTTAGGCGCAGCGGCACTGCATAGCAGAGTGAGACGGGTCGAGCGAATCAGGAATCGGCAGGTGTAAGTTTTGAGCATGGAACGTGAGCGCTTGGAAAATCCCCGATTTCTGAGACGGAGTTAGACGCTTTCGGAGGTTGCAGCCTGGGAACTTTTGCGGGACAGGCGATTCCAAGGCCTGAAGTTCCGCCGACAACACGCCTTGGGGCCATTTGTTGCGGATTTCTATTGCCATGAGTTGCGCTTGGTGGTTGAAATCGACGGAGGTATCCATAGATCATTGGATCGTCAGGCGTATGATCGTGAGCGCGACGACTGGATGCGCGATCGTGGTTTGCGTGTCTTGCGCTTGCAGTCAGATAGCCTGTCTCGTACTGCATTGCTCGAGGCGCTTACGAAATGTTTGTGAGTGAAGTAGATGCGTTTTCCCTTTCGTTTCCGCTACCCACTTTTTCCGCGCAAGCAGCAGGCCCCGGCCTTTTTTTCGCGAACTTCTGCTGCCCCCCTCATCCCCATTCCCTTCTCCCCCCGGAACGGGTGGAGAAGGGAGCTTTACGCCGTCGCCTCATGCTGCCCCCTCTCCGGCGTCGAGCGGGAGAGGGGTGGCCGCGTCAGCGGTCGGGGTGAGGCGGGCTTGGCTGTAGCAGCTCTACTTCCTTGCTTCGCTTTTCCAAGTACCGGTTTCCGGAGTTTGCGAGGACGTTCTCGCAACTTGCCTGCCGAAGCGTTTGGAACCAGCGAATCGGTGCTGCAATTGCTTATGTTTAGGCATTCTTATTGACCATTTTCGGTTTTCCCCAATCGGAGGAATGTCTCGTGACCGTTCTCAAGAAAGCTCTCATCACCGGTGTCACTGGCCAGGACGGCTCCTACCTCGCGGAGCTCCTGCTTGAGAAGGGCTACGAAGTCCACGGCCTCAAGCGCCGCGCCTCCTCGTTCAACACCGAGCGCGTGGACCATCTCTACCAAGACCCTCACAATCCCCACCAGCGTTTTCATCTGCACTACGGCGATTTGACAGATTCTGGAAATCTCATTCGCCTGGTGCAGGAGATCCAGCCCGACGAGATTTACAACCTGGGCGCCATGAGCCACGTGGCCGTCTCTTTTGAGCAGCCCGAATACGCCGCCGACGCCGATGGCATCGGCACGCTGCGCCTCCTGGAAGCTATCCGCATCCTCGGCCTTTCCAAGAAGACGCGCTTCTACCAAGCATCCACCTCGGAACTCTACGGTCTTGTCCAGGAGATCCCGCAGAAGGAGACCACGCCCTTCTACCCGCGCAGTCCTTATGCAGTCGCCAAGCTCTACGCCTACTGGATCACGGTGAACTACCGCGAGGCCTACGGCATCTACGCCTGCAACGGCATCCTGTTCAACCACGAGTCGCCCCGCCGCGGCGAGACCTTCGTGACCCGCAAGATCACCCGTGGCATCGCGCGCATCAAGGAAGGCCTGGACGACTGCCTGTACCTGGGCAACATCGACTCCCTGCGCGACTGGGGCCACTCGCGCGACTACGTGCAGATGCAGTGGTTGATGCTGCAGCAGGACAAGCCCCAGGACTTCGTGATCGCCACCGGCCGTCAGATCAAGGTGCGCGCCTTTGTGGAACTGACCTGCAAGTACGCCGGCATCGACATCCGCTGGGAAGGTTCGGGCGTGGACGAGAAGGGCGTCGACACCGCCACCGGCAAGGTCATCGTGGCCGTGGACCCGCGCTACTTCCGCCCCACCGAGGTGGAGACGCTCTTGGGTGATCCCTCCAAGGCCAAGCGCGAACTGGGCTGGACGCCGACCACCACGGTGGAGGAGCTGGCCAAGGAAATGGTGGAAAATGACCTGGACAACGCGCGGCGTGAAAAGCTGCAGCGCGAGCACGGCTTCAAGATTGTCGGAGCCCACGAGTGAGTCGCAAGGCCTTGATTTGCGGGGTCAGCGGCCAAGATGGCGCTTACCTCGCCAAGGCCTTGCTTGACAAAGGCTACGAGGTCACGGGCACGTCGCGTGATGCCATGGCCTCGAGCTTTGCGTCTCTGGAAAAGCTGGGGATCCGCTCTGCGGTCCGTACCCTCTCCATGGCGACCAACGACTTCCGCAGCGTTCTGAACGCCTTAGAGACTTCGCAGGCGACAGAGGTCTACAACCTCGCCGGGCAGACTTCGGTGGGACTTTCCTTTGAGCAGCCCGTGGAGACCATGGACAGCATCATGGGCGGGGTCTTGAGCCTGCTGGAGGCGATCCGCTTCACCAAGCGCTCCATCAAGTTCTACAACGCCGGCTCCAGCGAGTGCTTTGGCGACACCGGCGGCACGCCGGCCGACGAGAACGCCATTTTCCAGCCTCGCAGTCCGTATGCCGTGGCCAAGGCGTCTTCCCACTGGCTGGTGCGCAACTATCGCGAGTCCTACGGACTTTTCGCCTGCACGGGTGTCCTCTTCAACCACGAATCGCCGCTGCGCCCTAGCCGCTTCGTGACCCAGAAGATCATCCGTGCCGCGGCGAGCATTGCCGCCGGCCAAAGCGAGTTTCTGCACCTGGGCAACTGCGAGATCCAGCGCGACTGGGGTTGGGCTCCCGACTACGTCGAGGCCATGTGGATGATGCTCCAGCAATCCGAGCCAGAAGACATCGTGATCGCCACCGGTCGCACGGTTTCCTTGGAATACTTCGTCGAGCAGAGCTTCCGCTTCTTTGGGCTAGACTCGAAGCAGCACGTCAAGACTGACCCGAGCCTTTTGCGTCCTTCCGAGATCATGGTCGGCCGTGCAGATCCTCGGCGGGCCTTTGAAAAGCTCGGCTGGAAGGCCTCTACGGATGTCGACGGCGTGATTGCCCGGATGTGCGAAAGCGCCAAGGAATCGCTCGCTAAAGGTGCGTTGCGGCCCTAGAGCCCGCATGCTACCTGATCTTCCCAAAGCCGAATCGCAGACGGTGGAGTTCAAGACGAACTTCAATGAGGACGTGCCACAGACACTCACCGCCTTTGCCAACGCCAAGGGCGGCTCCGTATTTGTCGGCGTAGGCGATTCCGGCGAGGTCAAGGGCATACGCCTTGGTCGGGAGACTCTTGTGGGGTGGCTCAACGAGATCAAGCTCAAGACGACTCCGCAACTGATCCCCGAGGTCGACGAGTTGGATATCGATGGACGGGAGGACTTGAGCTGGAATCGCTCATCTCCTTTTTGCGCAAGAGCGAGCTGATCCAAGCTTTCGTGCGCAAGCGCATCCGAACCGCTTTTGCTGCGCAGGAGATGGCTATGCCGGAATTCCGTTGCGACGCTGATTCCGTAATGGTGGTCTCGGTCTCACGGCAGGAATCTCCCCCCTCAAACACTTGTGATCGGGTGCTGGAATGGTTCCGCTTTCATCCCGAGGGGAGCATGACGGCGCTCGCAGCGCATCTTTCGCTCAGCAAGGATACCGTCAAGGAACATGTGGAAAGGTTGAAGAGGGATGGTTTGCTGGAAAGAACCGGATCATCAAGGCATGGCCGATGGGTCGTGAAGAAGCAAATGTGATCCAGCAGAATGTCGTGGGTTGGGAGGTGACGGAGTGAGTTGCCACAATGCGCCAGCGGAGAAAATCAGTCAGCTAAATCTTCGGGAGCAAGACCGGTAATGTCGGTAATGTCGGCCCAAGAAAAGTCTTTGGCCAGCATGCGCCGGGCCATTTCTTGGGCATTTTGTTGCAATCCTCGCTCCAAACCCTGCTCCAAACCTTCTTGCAAGCCTTGTTGTAAGCCCTGCTGAAGACCTTGCTGTAAGCCTTGTTCGAGCCCTTGTTCCATGCCTTTTCGCAGGCCTTCTTGGATGGCGGCTTGCTCCATCTTGACGAGCAGCCTTGGCTTGGGCATGGTGGCGAGATAGCTCATGATGGACTCCTCTTCTTTTTCATCCAATTTACCTACTTCCACGAACAAAGGAAACAGTTGAGCCACTTCCGCGTCGGTGGCGCTGTTGCGAAAGGCTTCAGCGGCGGTGATGAGTCTTTGGGCTCCGTCCCATAATCCACCCATGGCCAGAAGCAAAGTGGTGGCTACCAGGTTCGAGGTGGATGCCCATCGATCGGCCTCTTCGCGAGCCAATTGCACCACCCTGGTGCGGAAGCGCAGGAATTCCTCGCCATCGCCTTGGCCAGCGATGCTGTCGGGTACCCCATGCTCTTGCCGCTCGGTAATCAGCGCCACGGGGATGATCTCATCGCTTGGGAAGCGCTCCATGAGATCGAGGTAATAATGGGCTGTCCGTACAAGATCGACGCTTCGAGCCTGGGCCCAGTGCTCCACTAGGACGAGAAGGACGGTCGGTCCTTCGGCAAAGCTGTAGCGGATGTTCAAATCCATGAGGTAGCCTTTGCCGCGCAGGTCTTTCTTGCGTACTTGGGTGGCCAGGAACTGCCAGCTTACGGGGTCGCCGCGGCGCCGTTGGACATTGGGCAGAAGAAAGGCGAAGGTGTCTTTAGGGCGGAGCTGTAACAGCTCCTTGACGCCTTGGTCGATGGAAAATCGTGGTTTGCGCGGCATGGTTCGGTGAAGATATCATGCAGTGAACAAAAGAGCAAGTCATGAAGCTTTACACTACTGGTGATCCTCGCGAGCCAGGATTCTGTCGGATTCTGTCGCGCTTGTTTTCGTGGTTTTCCATTCGGGGGAGGCCGCACCCCCTCTGGACTCCCGTTCCCAGGGGCTCTGCCCCTGGATCCTCGATTAGGCCGTGACTCCGTGCTCCCCCTCATCCCCTGCCCTTCTCCCCCCGAAACGGGTGGAGAAGGGAGCTTAGCGTTGGCGTTTACGTGCCCCCTCTCCTGTGAGGATGCATCGCTCGTGCGCAGGAGAGGGGCGGGGTGAGGCCCAAAGTGGCACCATGATGCTGTTGCTTTGCTTTTACGATTGCTTGCGGCACCACGCTGGTGTTGCCCCCTCTCCTGCGGTTGCCGTAGGAGAGGGGTGGCCGCTGCTCCCTGAGCGGAGTCGAAGGGCAGCGGTCGGGGTGAGGTGTGCTGGGCGAAGCGGCACTACACAATGGCGGGGTGAGGCGGGAACCGAGCCTCCAATGCCGGTGAATTCGCAAGTCCAACAGCCATGGACTTTTACGTATCTTTTCAAGCGTTTCCCGGTTGCCGTTGCCGGGGACGTTGTAGCTGAAAGGACGTTTCTCGCAGTGACCAATGGATCTATCCAAGGAATGCTCATTTTCTCCATGCATCGTATTGCCCTAACCTTCACGCTTGCAGGAGCACACGAATGACGCAGATGGAAAAGCATTCGAAGATCTTTGTGGCCGGCCATAAGGGGCTGGTCGGCTCCGCCATCGTGCGCGCCTTGCACAAGGCCGGCTTCGAGAACGTCCTGGAGCGCGATCGCCATCAGGTAGATCTGGAGAGCACCGCTTCCGTCGATGCCTTCTTCGCGGCAGAAAAGCCGGAATTTGTCTTCATGGCGGCAGCCAAGGTGGGCGGAATCCTGGCCAACGAGACCTACCCGGTTGACTTCCTTCGCAAGAACCTCCTGATCGAGACGAACATCATCGAAGCGGCCTGGAAGAACGGCTGCAAGAAGTTCGAGTTCCTGGGCAGCTCCTGCATTTACCCCAAGTTCGCCCCGCAGCCGATGAAGGAGGAGCACCTCCTCACCGGAAGCCTGGAGCCAACCAACGAGTGGTACGCCATCGCCAAGATCACCGGCATCAAGCTTTGCCAGGCCTATCGCAAGCAGTACGGCTTCGACGCCATCTCGTTGATGCCTACGAACCTCTACGGCCCCGGTGACAATTTCGAGCTCAAGGGGAGCCACGTGCTTCCCGCCCTCATCCGCAAGTTCCACGAAGCCAAGCTTGCTGGTGCCAAGCATGTGGTCATGTGGGGCACCGGCACGCCGCGCCGCGAGTTCCTGCACGTGGACGACCTGGCCGAGGCCTGCATCCATCTGATGCAGCACTACTCGGACCCCGAGATCGTGAACGTGGGCACGGGCACCGACCTCACCATCCGCGAACTTGCCGAGATGGTCAAATCGGTGATCGGCTTTTCCGGCGAGATCGTGCAGGACCTGGAAAAGCCCGATGGCACGCCGCAGAAGCTGCTGGATGTGTCCAAGCTGGAGCGATTGGGCTGGAAGGCCAAGATTGGGCTCAAAGAGGGGATCGAGAGCACGTATCGCTGGTTCTTGGAGAACCAGGGGAACGTGCGGCACTAAGAGTGTGATTTGATTGCGATTATAATCGTGATTCACATTTAAAATATCAACAGGTGCTAATGGTACGTTATTGTGGTGCTGGATCGAAGTGAGACGTCTTTTTACAGTAAAATGTTGAGAGGATGATATTGAAGCGAGTGATTAAGGCTCTTTTGAAGATGATTCCAGGCGTGCGGCGTTTGAGGTATACTTATTTGCATGCCAAATGGCTAAATTGGCATCAGGAGCGTTTGGGGAAGAGTAGTAAGAAGAGTCTTCTGTTCTATATGTTGAAAACTCATATTGTCTTAGGACATGGAGCAACGCCACAGACTCGGGCTGCTGACGCATTTTTCCGTATGTGCAAAAGTATACATTTACAGAGATCTACCTCCGAGCGTTTCCAATATTCTCTGGATTCATATACGGCTCTTATTCCCGATCCGGGAACGGCAGTCATCGGAAATATTACAATTAATTATGGCTCCTTCTTGGAAGGAGGCTTTATTGCACTTGAAAACGCCGTTCACGCAGCAATGAATATCCATGGTAAGACGGATTTTCTGCAGGGAAGCCTAAAAACTATTGGTGGACTTCGTTTTCTAGCTGCGCGTATTCAGAAATTTTCAGAGGCAGATCCAGATTTGATCCGAGCCTCCCGTGTGAAACGCGCCTTTTCTGGCATGGAAAATTCTGCAGCAGCTTCTCTCGAAGATGCACTACAGCGAATTCTTTTCTTGAACCAGCTTCTTTGGCAATGCCAGCATGGCCTAAACGGGTTAGGACGCCTTGATCAAATTCTTCTTCATTACTATAAGATGGATCTTGAAATAAAGGGCACAACACGCAACAGTGCATTGGCTGCGATTAAGGACTTTCTGGCACTTCTTCACGAAAATTATGAATTGAAAAGCTCCGTTCTTCTCGGAGACACAGGGCAAATCGTGATCCTCGGTGGCCTGATGGCCGATGGCAGGGATGCGTGCAATGAGTTAACAGAACTTTTCCTTGAAGCGGTTGGAGAATTACACTTACCCGATCCGAAAGTTCTTTTCCGTGTAAGTTCAAAGACTCCACGTCATTTTTGGAGCGAGGCAGTTCATTGCCTTGAAAAAAGAACCGGAAGCCCTTTGTTTTCGAACGACGATGTTGTAATTCCCTCATTGGTTGCCTATGGTTATCCTCTAGAAGATGCACGGAATTATGGAACTGCCGCCTGTTGGGAACCATTAATTCCAGGACGTTCTTTGGATCAGGGAAACCTTGCTAGTCTCGTTTTTCCAGCTTGCCTGCCGAAAGCTCTGGAGAGCACTGTATCATTGAATAGCGAAGAAGATTTTGAATATTTCCTGCGCCTTTGCGAAAAAGAATTGCGTAACCAAGTAAGGTTGCTGCTTGAAAGTAATAATCACTTGCGATGGTGTCCTGCACCATTTCTTTCATTATTCTTAGATGATTGCATTGGTGCCTCCAAAGATGTCTCCGAAGGCGGAGCACTTTTTAACAACTATGGATTCACTACCGTAGGCTTAGGAAATCTTGTGGATTCTGTGGCCAATCTGCACCGATTGATCATAGAGGAACATTCAATTTCATTCGCAGACCTTAAGATTGCTTTGCATGAAAATTTTAATGATTTCAGACTTTTATGGGATTGTCTTAAGGAGCAATCTTCTCGTTACGGTTGCGATGATCCTGGGGTGATCAGTTTTGCGAGGCGCTTTCTCCAAATTGTTGAAGAAGAGGTGCATGGGCGGCGTAACTGTTTAGGAGGGCTTTTCAAATTTGGCCTAAGTTCTCCAAACTATGTCAATTCTTCATCGAAGTTTCCTGCTACGCCGGATGGTCGCCGTAACGGTGAGCCTTTTTATGTCCATATTTCAAGCGGAGTGGCTGGGCAAAGCCCAACAGACTTAGTGCGCTTTGCTGGAAAACTTGATTATAGTGGCAGCAAATTCAATGGTAATGTAGTGGATTTCGTATTAGATCCTCGGCTTATTGAATCTGCTGAAGATAAATTCTGTGATTTTTTGGAAGGCGCCGTGCGCTGCGGCTTTTTTCAAATGCAAATGACGATTATTGACAGCGCGACCATCTACGCCGCTATGAAAGATCCTGATAAGTTCCCGGATTTGATCGTACGGGTATGGGGCTTTAGCGCTTACTTCAAAGATCTTCCACAGGAGTACCGTCAGGTGGTCTTGGAAAGGACGCTCCGTAGTGAAGCTGCTTGTCGGTAATATCCAACGCTATTGCATCCACGATGGCCCTGGAATTCGCACTACGGTATTCCTTAAGGGATGTCAGCTACATTGTCCTTGGTGTGCAAATCCGGAAAATGGTGAACGCCGAATTCAAACCTCTGTGCAGAGGCCGAAAAAAGTCTATGGGCGTTGGATGGAGGATGAAGAACTCATAGAGGAATGTTTGAAAGATGAGCCATTCTACGGAAGTAATGGCGGAGTGACTTTTTCTGGTGGGGAGCCTCTCCTTTGGGCGCAGGAACTTTTGCCAATTCTTTTTGAACTGCGCCAGCGCAACATCAGCACATGCGTCGAGACCTCGCTCTTTGCTCCGACGGAAGGAATTCGAACGGCGCTGGCACTGTTTGATTCTTTATTTGTAGACGTAAAGGTGCTGGACAACGAAAGATGCAAAGAAATCCTGGGAGGAGATCTTGCGCTTTTTTCTCGAAATTTATTGCTAGTTGAATCTGAATTTTCAAGTCTTCCTATGACATTCCGATTTCCTTTAGCAAATGGTCTTTCATTTGAAAATGGGAATCTTGCTCTGCTTCAGGAATTCATGGAAAAGCGTTCCACGTCCAGGTTCGAGATATTTTGTTGCCATGATCTGGCATCCAGAAAATACGAGGATCTTGGGCTTCCGCCGGTTCATTCAAATCGTGTTCCAGAATTTGAATATCGGTCTTTTCTTTCTCGTCTTCGTTCGGCTGGAATTCAGTTCACAGAGCTAACTCTTTGAATCAAAAATCCATAAAATTTAACGCCGCCATGAATATGATCAAGGCAGCGGCGAGTATGCTTTTTCCGCTTATCTCCTTTCCCTACACTTCTCGAGTGTTGGGGCCAGATGGTACTGGTAAGCTCAATTTCGCCACGTCTTTCGTGGCCTATTTCATCCTGCTTGCTTCCATTGGCATCCCTCTTTACGGAATTCGCGAAGTGGCCAAGGTACGAGATGATCCTTCATCCCTAAGCGCCTTAGTGCAAGAACTGCTAGTGATGCACGGTGGCGCTAGCGTACTTTCTTTTCTCGCTTTCCTGGGCATGATCTTGCTGAACAATAAAATCCATGCTGAAATCTTGTTGTTCCTCATCGTGAGTGCTTCAATTCCGCTTTCCATGCTTACTATGGACTGGTTCTACCAAGGAATTGAAGAGTACGCCTACATTACCGTGCGAAGCATTTCTTTTTCGGCACTTTCGTTAGTGGCACTTTTTCTTTTCGTACATCATGAAGGAGATTACTGGCTCAATGCGTTTATTACGATAGTAGCTTCGCTCGGATCGTCAGTCCTCAACTTTTGGAACGCGCGTCAGGTCATATTTGCCCCCCGCCGACGTCCTTGGGACTTTCGCCGCCATTTGAAACCACTCTTTACCGGCTACCTGTTGAACTTCATCATTAGCATCTATGTTAATCTTGATACTGTAATGCTCGGATTTCTCACGACAGCAAGGAACGTTGGTTACTACGCGAGCGCCATGAAGCTGACCAAGATGCTTTTGGCAATGGTATCCTCGTTCAGTTCGGTTCTGCTGCCGCGGCTTTCCTACTACACTTCAAACGGAATGTATGGAGAATTCAACAGAATACTACAGAAGTCCCTTGGCATTATGTGCTTACTCTGTGCTCCCGTTACAATGGCCTTGATTCTCATGAGTCGGGAAATTATTCTTGTCTTTGCTGGCCCTAAATATCTTCCTGCTGTGACATGCGTTGCGGTAACGGCTCCGGTGATCATTGCAATCGGTCTAAATGGCATCTTTGGCTTCCAGATTCTCTACTCCAAGGGGAAAGAGCGAATGTTCATCGCCGCGGTCCTTGTTGGCGCAGTGGTCAATGTAGTGATCAACTTGCTTTTGATTCCACGCATGGCACATATAGGGGCGGCGTGGGGAGCGGCCATTGCGGAGATCGTCATCTTGCTTGTAGAGATCATCATGGTTCGCACCTTTTATCAAGTGCATTGGCCATGGTTGAACATGCTTAAGTATTTCCTTGCTACAGCCACCATGTCGGGATTTCTTCTTCTAGTACGCCACCAAGTGCCTGAAGCACGCCTGTGGTTGCGAATCATTTTAGATGTACCGCTGGGGGCAGCGATCTACTTTTTCCTCCTGTTCCTTATGAAAGAAGAATTTATGGGCGAAGTCTACGCCAAGTTAAAAGGACGGCTCCATGCATGATTACGACTACCTGATCGTCGGCGCCGGTCTCTATGGAGCGATTTTTGCCCGCGAGATGACGCGATGCGGCAAGCGGGTTCTCGTGATCGACAAGCGCAGCCACATCGGTGGCAACTGCTACACGGAAAGCATGGAAGGAATCAATGTCCACAAGTACGGGGCGCACATTTTCCACACCTCCGACAAGGAGGTCTGGGACTATGTGAACGGCTTCGTCGAATTCAATCGCTACACCAACTCGCCGGTGGCACGCTGGAAGGACGAACTGTACAACCTTCCCTTCAACATGAACACCTTCCATGGGTTATGGGGAGTAAAAACCCCGGAGGAGGCGCAAGCCAGGATTGAGTCACAGCGCGCAGAGATGGCAGGACGTGAGCCCTCGAACCTCGAGGAACAGGCAATCTCGCTTGTGGGCCGGGACATCTACGAGAAGCTGATCCAGGGTTATACTGAGAAGCAGTGGGGGCGCAAATGTACAGAGCTCCCAGCCTTCATCATCAAGCGCTTGCCAGTGCGTTTCACCTATGACAACAACTACTTCAACGACGTCTACCAGGGAATCCCCATCGGGGGATACACCAAGCTCTTTAAGAAGCTTCTGGAAGGAATCGAAGTCCGACTCAATATCGATTACTTGGTGGATCGCATCGCTTTGGATGCCTTGGCGGAGAAGACCCTATATACTGGGCCGATCGATGCCTTCTATGATTACCGCTTTGGGGTTCTTGAATACCGCTCGGTGCGCTTCGAGACCGATGTGCTGGATTTGCCTAATTACCAAGGCAATGCAGTGGTAAATTTTACCGAAGCATCAGTGCCTTATACCCGCATCATTGAGCACAAGCATTTCGAGCATGGGATGCATCCCAGTCCTAAGACCGTGATCTCGCGCGAATACTCGAGCGAATGGAAATTTGGGGACGAACCTTACTATCCGGTAAACGACGAGAAAAATAATGCGCTGTACGTGCAATATAAGTCCTTGACCGATGCCGAGCCGCGTCATTTTTTTGGGGGACGTCTAGCTGACTACAAGTACTATGATATGCATCAGGTGATTCGGGAAGCATTGAAAGTGCGGGGAGGATTTCCGCTTGCAATGTGATACAGTAAGTGACCAGAATGTTGCATTTGCAGCTTCAGAAGTTAAAAACGCCAGAACGTCACCTTACTAACTAGGTATCGATTCAGTATCACTAATCCTATGGGAAATGGCGAATTTTCTCAAATTTCGGCCTTTTTTAGCGAATTATTGCTAAAACCATGATACCGGGTTAGTAATAAAAATTAGCCTGAGAGTAGAAAGTGATGCATATTTTTAGGCCCAAATCCACCTCTATCTCTTCATGAATTGCGATAAATATAAAGCCCAAGGATGGATACACATATGAATCACTTCAATGGAAAAATCATAATAGTTTGCTTCGCGGGTCGAGAAAAATACCTGGAAATACAAAAAGAATACATATTCAAAATATTAGACACTTACCAAAATAGCGAGTACCATCTTTGGAATTTTTGCCGAAACGCGGAAGATAATGAATATGTAAAAAGATTAGCAAAGCAGCATTCGCACATCAAAGTATTTAATCAATACTATGAGGGAGACAATGCCAACACCGTGTGCAAAAAATCTGTTGGGGTGCTCTGTAACTGTCAAAAATGTCGTGTTGGAAAATGGACTGAACCCTATAAAGCATACGCTCAGATGGAAGAGTATAAAGACGCATTTTTTGTTAAATTGGATGACGATGTTGTCTTTGTTGATTGCGAAAGATTTGGAGATTTTGTACATACGGCGAGCCTGAATCGGGGAAAGGTTATTAGTGCTTTTGTTATCAATAACGGATTATGTGCATGTTTTCAGGAAGAATACAAAAATGTAGTTATGCAAAATAATCTAGCAGTGTATGGTGTAGGAAAAAAGCATGGGGTACTTAACAGCATCGTGCGTAAAATAGGACTAATTTTGCAATTACCTGCAACGCCTGAAGATTGGTGGTACCTATGTACGAGTGTAGATTTTTTCCGCTTATCCCACAAACTATTCCTGTCAGATGTTGACAGTATAACTAGGCATGTATGGGATGGTCTAATTCCTCTTCCAAGCTCTAGATTCTCAATAAATACTATTTGCTTTGATTGGAATACTATGCGGAAGATCGCGGCTAGCCTAGGATCACACGCATCAATGAATGACGAGGCCGTAATATCAAAAGAATTCACAATATACATGGACAGGAATTTTACAACTTCACATTTTCACTTTAGCGATCAACGTAGCAGAATCAGTGATGATGAAGAAAGTGATTGGCTTCAAAAATATGCTCGACTAGCAAAAGAATTCGTTTACTATGGAGCCTGAGTATATGGAATGTGATGATAATTTAATAGTGCCGCTACTTATTGTAATGGCTTGGTGCAACGTATGATATATGTTGCTTGCCCCGCAAACATTGCAACAGGTGGTACAGAGCTTCTTCATCAATTTTATTTTGAGCTTAAAAGATATACTGAACAAGTTAGGATCTTTTACACGGGGGAAAATATAGATAACCCTGTCAATTCGCGCTTCCTAAAATACTCTCCGGAATGGGTTCAAATATTTCCAGACAGATATGATAATGTATTGGTTTTTCCGGAGGTGTTTTCACATTTTAGCAAGCGCTATTCGAAAGCGAAAATGTTTTGCTGGTGGTTAAGTGTTGACAATTATTTGATTCAAAGAAGAGCGCGCCGCTCTCGAATTTTTAGAAGGTTTGATCATGTGATTTCGTACCTGATAAAAGATGATGTTTTTACAAATTCACGAGTTGAACATTTATCTCAATGTGCCTACATATCTGATTTTCTCAAAAGAAACGGATGCAAAAGTGCTTTATTGTCAGACTACATTAATGAGCAGTTTGTCAAAGAGTGTGATTTAGATATTCATCCGAAGAAGCGTGATATCGTTTTGTATAATCCATTAAAGGGAATGGAATTCACCCAAAACTTGATAAAAAGTTCGAAGGGCATTGAATTCGTTCCTTTAGAAGGAATGTCCCCTTCTGAAGTCATCAAAGTCCTTCGCGAAAGTAAAGTGTACATCGATTTTGGCAATCATCCTGGAAAAGATCGTTTTCCTAGAGAAGCCGCACTAATGGGATGTGCGATTATAACAGGCAAACGCGGAAGTGCAGGGAACGAAATTGACGTTCCAATCCCGGCTGCTTATAAAATTCAAGATAAGATGGAAAATATACCATTAATCATTTCTTTAATTGAAAGAATATTTCGTAATTTCGCTCTAGCAAGTAATGATTTTAGCGATTACAGAAGGCTAATCATGGATGAACGTCATGTTTTTGAAGCAGAAGTGCAGGAGTTTTATAAGAAACACCTAACAGTATTAGCGTAATGAATAATGGATCAAAATGAACGCGAATAAAAATCAACCAAAGTTTTCTTGCATGCAGCGGATATTCCCATTCGGAGGCAATCGTTATGATTGCTAACCACACAAAGAGGGAAACAATCAATCCAAACCGTATTGAGCAGCAATGCGAAATGTCTTCTAGAGTCGCGATCATAATCTTGAACTTCAATAGAGCCAAAGATACCATTAATTTATGTACTGGGATTCTCAAAAACCTTTCCTCAAATTACTCTGTCATCGTGGTAGATAATTGTAGCGATGATAGAAATGAGCTAATCGAATATATTAATTCAAAAAATGGCTTTGTCACAAATCCGCCTGAATTCTTCGAAGAAGTTAACAATAGGCTGTTTTTAATAAATGCAGTTAATAACCTTGGCTATGCTAAAGGAAATAACTTGGGCCTTCGTTTTGCCTATGATAAGCATTATAGCCATGCGTTTATTGTGAATCCAGATGTTATAGTGACAAACTATTCGGTCTTTGATGACTTGATGCAAGTATTTAGGCAAAGTAAAGGAAAAATTTGTGCTGTAGGGCCAAGAATTTCAGCACCTGACAGTTCACACCAAGGCCCTATATACTATAGACAAGGGATCGGTTTAATTGTTTACGATTTCACATATCCATTATCGGCGATTTTTAGAATTATAAGATCCTTTATACTAACAAAATGTTATGGATTTTATTCAGTATATCTTGTGATTGGTTGCTTTTTTGCATTAGATCTCAATGTCTGGAATGACTTTGGATTTTTCGACGAAAATACTTTCCTCTATTATGAAGAAGCAATCATTGCAGAGAAAGCAAGAGGAAATGGCAGCAAAATTTATTATGCGCCTAGATTTTCTGTTTTTCACAACCACGTTTATAGAAAAAGTTGGACAAAAGGTAACCTCATATACAGAAAAAGTGAAGAGTACTTTAAGAGCAAATATCTGAAACACTCTTCAATGGTCAATAGACTTCTTTGGATATCTAGCGAATATCGTAGAATGCTTAGTTACCCAAAAATGAAATATGATAATGTGCACAAAACTCACAGCGATGCTTCAAATTAGTCTTGTGTCAAACGGAGTCGCTGAGCAGTAGAAGTAAGGCACATGACTTTTGTGATTTTGGCAATAAAAAAGTAACAAATAAGGAATAAATGCTTCAAATAATAAAGTTCATCTGGCACATACGGACATTTTTATTTATACGTCTAAACCACTTTCGCAACTTGATTGCTTTGCGTTTATTTAAAGTGACATACGAAGGACTTCTTCAGACTACTGGGAGAATTTATTTGCACAACTCTGGGGAAATCAAAATCGGCAAAAACGTAACATTAAACTCTCAACCTGGAGCACTTCCTTCCGGGAGAAATGCATGTATTTCTTTGCAAGTAAAAGAGAGCGCTTGCCTTACTATAGGCCATCGCGTAGGCATAACATGCAGCGCTATATTCTGTGCTCAAAAGGTCACAATTGAAGATGATGTTTTTATTGGCGAAGGCTGTCTAATAATAGATACTGATTTTCATTCGTCATCACTTAAAGATCGCATGAAAGAAAGACATAAAATTTACCAAAATATTAAAACATCACCAGTAATACTTCGGCGCGGTTGCTTTATTGGAGCAAAAGTGATTATTCTTAAAGGAGTAGAAATCGGCGAGCGCAGCATTATTGGAGCTGGCTCTACAGTTTCAAAATCAATTCCGGCAAGACAAATATGGGGAGGTAATCCAGCCCACTACATTCGCGACCTAAGGCCTAACGAAATTGATTAAGCCACTTGTCTCAGTTATCACGGTAACCTATAACGCAATAGCGACTGTAGAGTCTAGCATCTTAAGTGTACTAGCTAAGCAAAATGGTTATATCGAATATATAATAATTGACGGTGGCTCAACGGATGGAACCGTTGATGTGCTTGAAAAGTATGACAAAAATATTGATTATTGGATTTCGGAATCGGATCATGGAATCTATGACGCAATGAATAAAGGGATTGCACAAGCTTCTGGAGAATTTTTATATTTCTTGGGTGCTGATGATATTCTTTTAAATATCCCATTTGGCAAACTTAAAAATGTCGATTTGCTTCTTGGAAACGTTGATCTAGGCTTTTCAATATTTTCCCATACGCAGCCTTTTGACAAACTCAAAAAGAAAATGCGGTTCAGAAATGCGATTCATCCACAAGGCACTTTTTACAAAAAACTTGGCATCGAATATCGACTGGATTTCAAGGCGTGCTCCGATTATGCATTTAATATTGAGTATATCAAATCCGTCACGCGTGTAGAATATATCGACGATCTTGTTGCGTCATTTTCAACCGCAGGAGCTTCATCCGGCTTATCTGCAAAAAAAGAAATCATTGGTATTGCAATGCATGAATATGGATTATTCGCAGGGATTAAGTCTCTAGCTTACCATACGTATTCCGCAATCACATCTATAGCAAGAGAAAAATGAGCTGCGCTACACGTAACTTTCACATCAATTCCGACTCGAATCTGCTGTCTCCATTTTTATCTTATTTTGCACCTTTACTGTTTACGTTGATGCTCTACTATATGGGGTTTTCTGTATATTTTACTTCTGGATCGAATATTGAAACGCTGTTGTCTCTTGTGATTATATTTTTCGTCCCACTTTTTTATATGCAGACTCCAATGCGAAAGCCTTCAAATAGCTTTGCATTAGACTTTCATGTTGGTAAGGTCGTACTCTGGATGACAGGGGCATCGACCATTGCTTATGTAATCCAATTAGCTGTGCTAGGCATGCCTCCTTTGCTTAAAGCTCGCAATAAAGCTGCTTATTTCGTCTTTGGCGTGTCTCTGTTTTTTTATCTTGCACAGTTTGTTGCACCAATGGCCTATGCGTGGTGGAGAATTTCTGGGAAAAAATTATTTTTGTTTGCGTATTTTTTGAATTTATCCATGCTGGTATCTATGATGAACAAGAATCCGGTTATCCAAACATTATGTGCAACTTTTTTTATGCATTTGTTATTTTCTAAGCGAAAAATTACTTTTCTATGGCTTAAGGTGTTCGGATTCGCGTGTATGCTTGTGATTGTTGTCTACATGATGTTTTTGCTTAATCCAGTATTTGCCAATTATGAAGGCTATTTTTATATCCTACAGAAGGAGCAAGGAGTTATAGGCATAAAGGATCCAATTCTTTCGCTGATATACATGTATGCTGCTTCAAATTGGGAGAACTTTTTTCATTTTTTAGAAAATCCTGCAGGGTACTCTTATGGAAGCATGTTTTTTCAACCTGTTGTAAAACTTTTGAAGATTGATGCAATCATTCCTAGTGTGGTGTATCCAGAGCTAATAACTTCGACATTGAAAAGCCCACGCCTTATTACAGCAACTGCTTTTTTTCGAATGTTCTGTGACTTTGGATATTTTTCGTTATTTACATATTTGGTCGTATACTTTGGTGCAGTTTACTGTAACTATCGTAGGCTAGTGAAAAAATGCACATTCTCTCGCATCTATTTTCAAGTTTATTTGAATGTTTTCCTTGCCTTCATGTTTTTTGATAATTATTTCTTTTTGACGATTTCTGCGTTTGGATTCGTTTGTGCGTTCTTTTTTATCAAATTATCAAGATTCCGGTTCGTGTGGGGAGCGCCATGATCGGGACTTCTATTGTTGTTGTTACGTGGAATTGTGCCGCCTTCATTAAGCGCTTTGTGCGGGAGTTGGAGGCTTCGCTGCGGAGTGCAGGGGCCTACGAGGTGTTGATCTTCGACAACGCATCGTCCGATGGCACCGTCGATCTTCTGGAAGGCAAACTTCCAGAAGGCTTTCGTCTGGTCCGCTCCTCGGAAAACCTAGGCTTTGCTGGCGGGAATAACGTTCTCCTGCGCCAGTTGCGCTTCGATCATGTTGTCCTGCTTAACCCCGATATCTTTGATTACCCTGAAAACTTTTGGAAAAATGTTGAGGCGGCTCGTTTGCGTGAAAGAGCTGATGTCGTCTTCGTAAGGTTGTGTAACGTCGACGGCTCCTTCCAGGACTGTGTAGGAGACTTCCCCACCCCAGGTCGCGCTCTGGCTTTGCTTCTGGGGCAACGCAAAGACTGGTCACAGGTGATGCGACCTACCTGTGTGGAAGTGGGCATAATGGCCTTCCTATTCACCACCCGGGAATGCCTGGAAACTGTGGGGCTGATCAATGAGGACTTCCATATGTACTGCGAAGATGTGGAGTGGTGTTGGCGGGCGGCTCGCGCAGGGAAGGTGATCGTATATTTGCCAGAACTGTCGCTGACACACATCGGGGGAGCAAGTGCCTCCAAGCGATGGGATGATACGGAAAAACGAACAGTGAAACTCCAATCTGAATTACTTTTTGTTCGTAAACATTACAATGGCTGTTTGAAAGTTGCGGCAATCGCTGTGACGTGGGTGAAGCTTGGGATGAATGCAGTAATGCAGATTTTTAATAGAAATCGAAAAAAAAGAGCATGAGGATTTTGATTCCCGGATTTTATGTAGAAAGAAATTTGAGAAGAGGCGTCGAGACGTTTGCTTATGAGACGATTCGTCGGATGATTGTGATGAGGCCAAGTCATCAGTTCGTGATCATGTACCACGATGCGCCTGTTTTTTCAGAGTTCAGTAATGTCGAGAATGTGAAGATCCCAAAGAGTGTAGTCAGAAACGTCTTGTGGGATTTCCGCAGAATTTTCTATGCTCATGGATGTGATGCGTTTTACTGTCCGGGTCAGTATTCGTATTTAGGCTCTGATAAGCGTAGTGTTGCCGTTGCGCATGATGTGGCTTGGAAGTATTTTCCGGAGTATTTTCCATTTGCAATGCGACTCTCCTTGGAACTGCTGATGCAACAAATGGTGAGGTCTTGTACACGGATTGCGGCGGCATCTGAATCGACAAGGAATGACGTTGAAAAGTTTTATGGAGTAGGCAAAGAACAACTGACGGTCGTTTCAGAGGGATTCGATACTGAGAGGTATTTTTACATTCGTCAGGAAGCAAAAGTTATCGAATTACTTGGCCGAGTCATTGATCCCGGTTATGTACTTTTTGTCGGGACCCTTCAAAAGCGCAAAAATATCATCAATCTTCTTCGCGCCTTTGAAAAATCTGATGCTTGTCGAAACCGATTCCTGATTTTGGCCGGAGCTCCGGGCTGGTTCTACAAAGAAATTTCTGATGAAATCAGCATTTCATCAGCGCGGGATCGAATTGTTGAGACGGGATATATTAGCGATGACCAAAAAATCTTGCTGTATCGCAATGCCGGCGTGCTAGTCATGCCCTCTTTATATGAAGGATTTGGCATCCCTCTTGTTGAAGCAATGGCATGTGGCACACCGGTGATCGGATCAAATATATCTTCGATTCCAGAAATTATCGAGGATAAGCGATATTTGTTTGATCCTTTTGATATGGATGATTTGCGATTGAAGTTGGAATATGTTCTTGATGAGAAGAATCGTGAGGCTGCAGTCCAGCACGTTCTGTCAAAGTGCGCAGAATTTACTTGGGAACGGACGACAAATCGCCTACTTGAAATGCTGGAAGTGAACGATCCAAATTAGTGGGTTCAATAAATGATTATGCAAAAAAGATGTGTGAGATGTTCGGCGAGCCGGATCGGAATACTGTGATGAACGCTGGGCTTTGCATTCCTACTCACAATGCGGGATTTTACCTAGGACGCCAGTTGCCGGCCCTGTCCCGAATCCGTGAACTTTTCCATAGGGTCCTGATTGTTGATTCAGGTAGCCAGGATGGGACGGTTGAACATTTCCGAGCCGAAGGCTACGAGGTGCAAGGCATCCCCGCAAGCGAATTTGACCATGGTGGTACTCGTCAAATGGCTGTGGAGCAGATGAGCGACTGCGACATTGTGGTCTTCTTGACTCAGGATGCTATTCCGGTTTCTTTGGAAGCGACGCGCCCGCTTCTAGCAGCCTTCGACGATCCTGAGGTCGCGATTGCTTATGGACGCCAGCTTCCGCGTCCCGAGGCCGGCCCCATTGAAGCCCACGCACGCCTCTTCGGCTATCCAGCCACCTCGCGGATCAAGTCCAAGGCATCCATTCCTGAGTTGGGCTTGCGCTCAGCCGTGGTTTCGAACTCTTTCGCCGCTTACCGCCGTGATATTCTAATCAAATTAGGCGGATTTCCTAAGAAAGTTTTGTTTGGTGAAGATACTCTAGTTGGCGCGAAGGCAATTCTTGCTGGTTGGAAAATCGCTTATGTTGGAAGTGCTGAAGTCTATCATTCTCACAACTATTCATTAGTGCAGGAATTTCGACGCTATTTCGACAATGGAGCGTTCTATTCTCGCGAAAAGTGGATTTTAAATTCATTTGGAAAAGCAGAAGGAAGTGGTGTCGGTTACGTACTTTCAGAAGTGAACTTTTTGCTAAAAAAGGCACCTTGGCTACTGCCGATCTCTTTGGTCACTGTTTTTTTTAAGTACTTTGGCTATAAGACTGGTAGTGTTGAAAAGTATATCCCTCTTACTTGCAAAAAAATCTTGTCTATGAATAGGCTATTTTGGTCAAAATGATCATACAAATAGCTGTGTCGCATCTTTTTCGGATCAAAAGGAAGCAGAATGGTTGATGGGCATGCGATAAAGATTTATGTATTTGGTGGCTGCCACGCTATGAATTGCGGCTTTGGATTTGTTGACCTACTGCAAGCAGAGTTTCCTAACGTAGCATCCTTCCCTCATACAAAAGTGTCGCATGTTGATAGGGTGATCTTGCAAATAAGAAATTCTATTCCGGATGTCGTAATTATTCAGGTGGGAAATTATGAAAATCCATATCCAGTATATGATAGATGTATCAAAAAAATCGCAAGATCTTTCCACTTGGCAAACTTATTAAAGCCCTTGAAATATCCCTATCTCAGATTTGTTCCGTTTAGAACAAAAATCGCACTTGACAAAATCCTGCATTTGTTTGGCTTTGGGCTTGCAAACTCGTATTCATTTCATGAAAAATACAAAAGAATGCTGCTAAAAGTGGCTCAAGCTGTTAATTCTCGAGTATTGGTAATTGGATTGTTTCCATCTCCGGATCCGTGGATTAATTATGGACGTTCCCAAGCGAATATGTATATACAAAAGCTGTGCAAAGAGACTGCGCTTCGTTATCTCGACGTTTTTTCGATTTTGAAAGATTCTGAGTCAAATGTATTTGGGGATATCATGCATTTGAATTCAAAAGGACACCGCATACTTTATGACGCAGTCATTCCTGAAATCACAAATATCCTTGCTAGTGTGCCCTGAACAAAAAATGTGGTTTAGATTATGCGGCTAATGCTGAAATGCTAATTTGTATCCATGCACATCGTTCTCTTCGGTGGCACCGGTTTCATCGGTGCCCATTATGCTCGTCACCTCCTGGAAACCCACCCGGACGCCCAAGTCTTGCTCTGCGACCTTGAGCCGTTGGATGAGACCCGCTACGCTCCCGCTTTGCAACAGGCGCTGCGGGATCCCCGCTGCAGCTTCCGTACGCTCGACGTGCGGCAGCCGATCCCGACAGATCTTGTCAGCGGGCCGGTGGACTTGATCGCCAACTTCGCGGCCATCCATCGCGAACCCGGCTTCGAGCCCCACGAGTACTGGGAGACGAACATTCCAGGTGCAGAAAACGTCACGAGCTACGCTAGGGCCGTGGGTTGCAAGACCATTGTCTTCACCTCCAGCATCTCGCCCTACGGGCTTTCTCACGCGGCGCGCGACGAACGCTCCCTGACCATGCCGGCAACTCCCTACGGCAGCTCAAAATTGGCCGCCGAAAAGATCCATCAGGTATGGCAGGCGGAATCGCCCGATCATCGGCTTTTGATCGCACGTCCAGGCGTGGTCTTCGGCGCCGGCGAAGGCGGCAACGTAACGCGCATGGTCAAGTTCGTGCGCAAGGGGCTCTTCGTCTACTTCGGGAACCGCGGCGTCCGCAAGTCCGGCATCTTCGTCAAGGAGCTTTGCCGCATTTTCTCCTGGGGGCTGCAAAACCTCGGTGATCCCGCCTTTTGCAACCTTCGCCCGGGCGCTGCCCTTTTGAACGCGAGCTTTGACCCTCCGCCTTCGGTGGAAGACTACGTGACGACCATCAAGAAGGTGGGAGGCTTTCGGCGTCCGATCATTTCGGTGCCCTACGGCCTTCTCTTCTTTGCGTCCTTTTTCTGTTTCGGGATCGCCGGCATCCATCCGGTGCGCGTGCGCAAGTTGATCCGCCCCAATCTCATCCTGCCCACGTTCCTGAAGGAAAAGAACTATCCCTGGACCTGGACCTTCGAAAGCGCCTTGGAGGACTGGAAGGCGGAACTCCCCGAGGACTGGGGAGCCTAGCTCACCACTCCACCGAGGCGCCTGCGCTCCAGCGCATTCCCCGGTAGGCTGACGAGTCGTTCCAAGCGTAGCCGACAGATCCTGTCAAACGCTTGCCGAACCACGGCTCCCAGCTAGCAGCTCCGCCCATGGTCCAAGTGCGAAAGGCGTGCTCCAGGAGCGAGACATCGTAAGAGTCCTGTCCGTCGTGCACGACGCCCAATTGTGCTTGCCTTCCGATTCCCTTCTCCTGCAACGAGAACTCCGGCCCCAGTTCCAGGGAAGCCTTGGGGCGCCACTGGATGCGCACATGGGTGGAACGACTGTCGGGGCCGCCTTCGCTGCCAGTAGCGAAGCCGTAATGTGAAAAGGTGTAGGCAGCTTCACGGCCTCCCGTGTAGGTCCAGGGGCGCACGACAGAGACCTCGGCGGTAAGGTCGGCATCAATGCTTTTCCAAGGAGAAAGCAGCCGGAAGCCACCCAGAGCGGCCCAGCGGTTCAACCAGTGGTTGTTGAACATCGTCGTCGGCCCATCTAGGTCGTCGATGAAGAAGACGCCCCACAACGACAGGTAGGGGATGCGATCGATGCGGGCGTCGAACTGCATGGCGGCGTTGTCGCGATTGCCACTCAGGTCCTGAGTAAAGAAGATGGGCACCAGCGGTAGCAAGTACGCTGGCTGGAGTCCGCCCGAGGAATCGGCTGGATAAGTGACCATGTTCTGGAAGGCTAGCGCCACGCCGTCGAAGGGCCGAACCTCGAAACGGTGGACGTGCAGCCACTTGCGAGTGTCGCCTGCGTAGTAGCGCGGGTCGCCAGCGCCCGTGTAATAATCGGTCGAGCGCGCTTCTAGGACGGTGGCTTGCACCGTGAGCCAGTCGAAAGGATCGATGCGCGTGTCGAACATCGTCCACGGCGGCAGGAAGCGGGAGGTGGAAAGCCCCGTCCATTCGCCAGGGCCATGCTGGATATGGTCTCGCCCGTATTTCATGGTGAGCCATTTGTGTTGCCACTGCAGGTAAGCGGTGTAGCGGGCAAAGGTGCGCTTCTTGTAGAGGCCGTTTTGGTTGTCGTCTCCGAACGGCACTTCCGAAGGCTCTCCGTCTGCGTTTGGGTAGCGGTCGTAATAGATGTAGTCGTCCGCCCATTCGGTATTGACGGTCGCCTGGCTGTACCACTGGATCTCCCCGCCCAATGTCCCGTAGAGCTGTCCCCCCAAACTTCCCAAGCGGCGGGTCAACGAGGAATCCCGCCGCACGCTGCCTTGCACCTGCGGCTCGATGGCCAGGAAGGTCCCGTCGTCAGCGCGTTTCCAACGCTTTAGTTCGCGCGGAGAGTCGAGGAACTCGGTAAGCGCCAGGCTGTCAGATCTTGTCAATCCTCCTCGTTCCGAGGCTTTGGCCAGGAACTCACGGATCTGCGTCGTGGAAAGCGGCCAACCCTGGTGCGGCAGGGAGAGGCCGGAGCGCGTCGAGATTCTCTCTAGGGCGTCGTGGAACGTCGAGAAGCCACTCCAGTCGAGGCCTTCGGGAAGCCTGTCGGTCGCCGCCTGAGCAAGTGCCGCCAGAGCTATCGCTGCCACGCCTGTCCACCGGATCGGGAACCGTCTTCGCATCGGCCAAAGATAGAGATAGTGCAGCGCAGCTCATGGCCACTTCGCAGCTCACCCCGCATTGTGTAGTGCCACTTCGCCCCGCCCACATCCAACGTACGGGCGATTCATGAATCGCCCCTACAGTGGGCGGGGCAACACCAATGCTGCCGCTCAGGCACCGCAAATGGGGGCAAGCAGACGCTACTTCACCGCAGTCCGTTGACCGGAGCACCCGACAACGGCACCTGCTTGCTGTTCCCCCTCGCCATTTATTGGAGAGGGGGCTAAGGGGGTGAGGTCAGAAACCGGCGCCACATGCTCTGGAAAGCCAAGCGCCATCGCAACACCTTACTCGAAAAGTTCGGCGTGAGTTCCCGTTCGCACGAATACGATCAAGCAAGGCTTGACCACATCGTCGAGCCTGTACGTCGGCAGTGCCCCGTTCCCAATCCTTCAAGAAGGACTTCGAGTAGTCCGCCGCACGCGGCAGCGAGCTCCGGAAAACGATGGCGCTATCTTACGGAGTCTGATGGACACCTTGAATCCGCTTGATCTCGCGATCAAAGTCGGAGAGGTAATCCGCGTCTTGCTTCACTCGGAAGACCTCGTACTCATGCTCCGCCTTTAGCCTAGCTTCCAATGCAGAGACTTTGCCCTTGTCTTCAAGGATCGGGTAGCTGGAGAGTTCAAGGAAGCTGTTCAGGAACCGAGCCCAGTCTTCCATCTTCATCACAATGCCGCGCTGGGCACGATTTTCGGCCAAGTCTAGATAGGCCGAGACGATGCGATTCAGCTCCTGGATATGCGCTTGGTTCAGGTAATTCTTGGCAATCGAAACGTCCGATTTCAGGATCTTGCCGTCGGGAGCATGCTTCCAGTTGGTGAGGCCCATGTGCCGCAGGGCGGCATTGGCCGAGTCGTGGACAATTTCTGCCGCGGTCTTTCCGGTGATGGCCCAGTGGAGCTTGTTCTGGACGCTGGCGAAGAACTCCTTGGTCATTGGAGCATTCTTGTCGTAGTCGACAGCAAGCGCATAGATGTCGGTGATCTTCTGGTAGAAGCGCCGCTCGCTGGCTCGAATCTCCCGAATGCGCTCCAGCAGCTCTTCGAAGTAATCACGGCCAAAGACTCGGTTTCCTTGCTTGAGGCGCTCGTCGTCCATGACAAAGCCCTTGATGAGGAACTCCCGCAGGTTCTTGGTGGCCCAAATGCGAAACTGGGTCGCCTGGAAGCTATTGACCCGGTAGCCGACCGCGATGATAGCATCGAGGTTGTAGTACTCTACAGGGCGCTTGACGGTACGGGAACCTTCTTGTCGAACTATTTCCAAAATGGAAACAGTTGCCGCCTCAATCAGCTCACCGCTTTCAAAGATGTTTTTCAGGTGCTTGTTGATGGCGGGCGTTTTGACGCCAAAGAGTTCGGCAAGCGCCTTCTGGGTCAGCCAGACCGATTCGTCCTGGAAGAACACATCGATTTTCACCGCGCCGTCGGGAGCGGTGTACAGCAGGAATTTTCCCTGTTCGGGCATTTGTGCGCTCATGTCTTCTTCCCCGTCACTAGACCCATGATTCGGTGAACCTAGGTCGTGAAGGTACTTGCTGTGTGGCGGCAAAGCGCCAATGTACTTTCCCACCATGGACTCGGCCTCTGACAGCCTGCAGCCTCTTCCAATTGGCATCCAGGACTTCGCCCAACTGCGCGAACGAGGCTTCCTCTATGTGGATAAGACCGAGCTCGTTCATCGCCTAGTGACCACCTCCACGGCGGTCTTCCTTTCGCGGCCCCGCCGCTTCGGCAAATCGCTGCTCATCAGCGTCTTCCAGAACCTCTACGAAGGCCGCCGCGAACTTTTCCAGGGTCTCTGGATTGAGGATCACTGGGACTGGAGCAAGACGCACCCGGTGGTGCGCATCTCTTTTGGAACAGGGAAGTTCCAACGACGCGGGGAATTGGCGCACCGACAGCGCCAGGAGGTGGACCAGCAGGCCGCGCGCCTGGGCATTTCTCTTAGCGAGGAGACTCCAGATGGCCGCTTTGCCGAGCTGCTGCGGGCTTTGGCGCTTCGCGGCCCTCGCCCGGTGGTCTTGATCGACGAGTACGACAAGCCTATCCTGCAGTGCCTGGAAGACATGGGAGATGCTCCCTTCGACGGGGCTCAGGGAACGGCCAGCAAAGCTTTCCTGGAGGCACACGAAGAGGAACTCTCGGTGCTAGAAGAAAACCGCCAGGATCTGCGGGCCTTCTACAGTTGCCTCAAGGATGCGAGTCCGGAATTCCTCTTCATGACCGGAGTGAGTCGCCTCGCCAAGGCCAGCGTCTTTTCGGAGCTCAACCACCTAGACGACATCACCTGGGCTGAAGAATACGCGGCACTATGCGGTATCACGCATCAGGAACTGGAATGCGATTTCGCGCCCCATCTGGAAGCCATGGCGCAACGACGGAAATTGACGTATTCCGAGTTGCTGGAGCGCCTGCGCAAGGATTATGACGGCTTTCGCTTCGCTGCTGGAGACGATGTCCCGACCGTCTACAACCCATTCTCCACCTGCCGCGCCTTGAAGGAACGTAACTTCGGCTCTTACTGGACAGAAACTGGCACGCCCGAGTTCTTGGTGCGCCTGATGCGGAAGTCCAATATTGAACTGGGAGAAGTAGAAGGCGTGTGGCTTTCCAAATCATCTTTGGCCACGTTGGACCCCAGTCGTCCGCGGGTCTTGCCGCTCCTCTTGCAGACCGGCTATCTCACGATTGCCGGCTGGGAAGGCAACAACTATCGACTGGGTTTCCCTAATCGCGAGGTGCAGACGGCGTTTTTGGAGCACCTGCTGCTTGTCATCCACGATAAGCCCTCCGAAGAGGTCGCCGCGCGAGCTCAGGCGCTAGCCAAGGCGCTGCTTTCTGGAAAGCTCGACAAGTTCCTTTCGGAAATGAAGCGAGTCTTTACCGGCATCGCCTATCAATTAGACGATGCCCATGAGAAACGCTACCACGGCCTCTTTCACGCCATCTGCATTCTGGCCTTTGCCGAAAAAGGACTCGTGCTCGCGGAAGTCCCCAACGCCATCGGCCGTTCGGATTTGGTGATCGACCTTCCCGAGACCTGTTGGATCTTCGAGTTCAAGCGCGACACCGACACCGCCGAGGCCCTGGCCCAGATCGCCGAGAAGGAATACGCCAATCAGTGGGAAGGCCGCAAGCTTCCCAATGGCACGACAAAACCTGTCAAAACGGTCGCCGTGACCTTCGGCACGGAGGCGCGCAACATCGTGGCCTGGGAAGCGGCGTAAGCCACTACTGTTCAACAACGGCCGGCTTCCTGAGCGCCCGGTCGCAGACCGGGGGTATCGAAGGACGGGCCGCCACTCAGGGAGCGGCAGATGTATTTTCCCACCATGGACTCGGCCTTCGACAGCCTGCAGCCTCTTCCAATTGGCATCCAGGACTTCGCCCAACTGCGCGAGCGAGGCTTCCTCTATGTGGATAAGACCGAGCTTGTCCACCGTCTGCTGAAGACCTCCACCGCGGTCTTCCTTTCGCGGCCCCGCCGCTTCGGCAAATCTCTGCTCATCAGCGTCTTCCAGAACCTCTACGAAGGCCGCCGCGAACTTTTCCAGGGCCTCTGGATTGAGGATCACTGGGACTGGAGCAAGACGCACCCGGTGGTGCGCATCTCTTTTGGAACAGGGAAGTTCCAACGTCGCAAGGAATTGGCGCACCGACAGCGCCAGGAGGTGGACCAGCAGGCAGCGCGCCTGGGCATTTCTCTTAGCGAGGAGACTCCAGATGGCCGCTTTGCCGAGCTGCTGCGGGCTTTGGCGCTTCGCGGCCCTCGCCCGGTGGTCTTGATCGACGAGTACGATAAGCCCATCCTGCAGTGCCTGGAAGACATGGGGGATGTTCCCTTCGACGGGGCTCAGGGAACGGCCAGCAAAGCTTTCCTGGAGGCGCATGAAGAAGAACTGTCGGTGCTGGAAGCAAACCGCCAGGACCTGCGGGCCTTCTACAGTTGCCTCAAGGATGCGAGTCCGGAATTCCTCTTCATGACCGGCGTGAGCCGGCTTGCCAAGGCCAGCGTCTTCTCGGAGCTCAACCACCTCAAGGATATTACTTGGGCAGGGGAGTACGCGGCCCTTTGTGGGATCACCCAAGATGAGTTGGAACGCGATTTTGAACCCTATCTTGCGGCAATGGCCAGCCGACAAGAAATGACCAAACCCGCTCTGTTGGAACGGCTGAAAGCGGAATACGACGGCTTTCGTTTCGCTGCGGGCGCACACGCTTTGTCGGTCTACAATCCCTTCTCAACCTGCCGATGCCTAGATAGCCAGGAGTTCGGCTCCTACTGGACAGAAACTGGCACGCCCGAGTTTCTCGTCCGCTTGATGCGCAGCACCGACACGGAGCTGGCGGACGTCGATGGTCGTTTTCTGCCGATCTCCGACCTTGCAAGCTTGGATCCCGAACGTCCTGATGTGCTGCCGCTTCTCCTGCAGACTGGATACCTCACCATCACTGGTTGGGAAGATGCCTCTTACCGCCTGGGATTTCCTAACCGCGAGGTGCGCACGGCCTTTGTGGAGCACTTGCTCAGGGCATCTTATGGAAAGCGCGCCCGTGACGTGGCCCCGCGTGCCCAAGCGCTGGCGAAGGCGCTTCTCGCCGGCAATCTGGAGCGCTTCTTCGCGGAGATGAAGCGTGTCTACACCGGCATCGCCTACCAATTGGACGATGCCACCGAACGTCGCTACCATGGGCTTTTCCAAGCTTTGTGCATCCTGGCACTCTGCCCCCCGGCCACCGTGCTCGCGGAGGTTCCCAACGCCATAGGCCGTTCGGACTTGGTGATCGACCTTCCCGAGACCTGTTGGATCTTCGAGTTCAAGCGCGACACCGACACCGCCGAGGCCCTGGCCCAGATCGCCGAGAAGGAATACGCCAATCAGTGGGAAGGCCGCAAGCTTCCCGACGGCTCGACAAAATCCGTCAAAATGGTCGCCGTGACCTTCGGGACGGAGGCGCGCAACATCGTGGCCTGGGAGACTGTGTAGCCCACCATCGCGCCAATGATCGAACTGGCACAACGCCACAAAGCCTGCCCAACTCTCCGCCGCCGGGCCGCCGCGCTATCTTTCCCGCCCTTTGCGGGAGGTGTGGGATGAGCGAGGCATTGTTTCTGAAGAACCGCGAGGAGCGTCGCGTCCTCTCCGGGCATTTGTGGGCCTTTTCTAACGAGATCGCTTGGGAGCGCACGCCCCGCCCCGAACCGGGCGAGACGCGGGAACTCCTCTCGCACCGGGGCCAGCCGCTGGGCTTGGCCGATGTCCACCCCGGTACCCTGATTGCCGCCCGCCTGCAGCCGCTGCTTCCCGGTGCCAAACCTCCCACCGACTGGTGGCGCGACTTCTTCGCCGCCCGTCGCGAGGAGCGCCGCCGCTTCTGCGGCCGCGAGAGTTCCTTTCGGCTGGTGAATTCCGATGGCGACTACCTGCCGGGGCTCACCATCGACGACTACGGAACCCACGTCGTGGTCTCGGCCCAGACGGCCGCCATGGAAAAGCGCATGACAGAAATCGTCCCGGCGCTCCTGGAGCTCGGCTACCAGGGCGTGCTCCGGCTCAACGACACCCGCTCGCGCGAACTGGAAGGCCTCTCTCGGGAGGATGTCTGGGAAGGCGAGCCGCTGGAGATCGCTTGGGTCCCGGTGCATGAAAAGGCTTCCGCCGCTGCCTTGCTCGGACGCCAGAAAACCGGATTTTTCCTGGATCAGGACGCCAATCGCCGCGCTTTGGCCCCTTTGGGACGCGGACGCTCGGTGCTGGATGTCTGCAGCTACACTGGCGGCTGGGGCCTGGCCTTTGCCGCTGAGGGTGCCGCTCAGGTTGCCTTTGCCGATCGCGACCGCGCTGCTTTGGAGTGGTGCGCTAAGGGGTGGATGCAGGCCGGTCTTCCTGGCGAGCCGGAACTTTTGGAAGGCGATGCCTTCGAGATGCTGCAGGCCTTGGCCCAGGCTGGACGCCACTTCGATGTGGTGGTGCTCGATCCCCCGGCTTTTGCCAAGAGTCGCAAGAGCGTGGACGATGCACTGGCCGGGTACCAGCGACTCAATAAGCTGGGACTTACGCTTGTGGCCCCGGGAGGTGTGCTGGTGACCTGTTCTTGCACTGGGCTGGTGGATCGCTACGATTTCCGCCATGCTGTGCTGCGCGGTGCCCGCCAAGCGCGCCGTCGCCTGCGCCTTGTGCGCGAAAGTGCTGCCGGCCCCGATCACCCCTCCCATCCCGCCATGCCCGATACCGAATACCTCAAGTGTCTGGCCTTCGCGGTGGAATGACTTCTTTGCTCAAAAAAACACTTGCCCCTTTGAGCACCTGCTGTATATCTTGAGAAAAGATCCGCAAGGATGCCTCCCGCCGGACACGGCAGAGTCAAGACAACAGCAAACCACTCAAACACCAACTGCGTAATTCGCGATCAATGAGCGGAGGATAAGCATGGCATTCCCGACAAAGAAAAAGGCCGACAAGGAAGCTGTCATCATTCCAGGTCTGGCGGCCGACAAGGAGCGCGCTCTCAAGGCAGCGCTGGCCCAGATCGAGAAGAATTATGGCAAGGGCAGCATCATGACGCTGGGCTCCGGCACTCATCAGGAAGTGTCGGTGATCCCCTCGGGTTGCATTCAGCTCGATGCCGCGCTGGGGGTGGGCGGTTGGCCGCGTGGTCGCGTGGTGGAAATCTACGGTCCCGAATCCTCCGGCAAGACGACGCTCTCGCTTCATGCCATCGCTCAGGCCCAGAAGGCTGGTGGCGTGGCCGCCTTCATTGATGCCGAGCATGCTTTCGACGCCCAGTACGCGAAGAAGCTTGGGGTGGATATCGACAATCTGCTGGTCTCGCAGCCCGATACCGGCGAGCAGGCCCTGGATATCGCCGAAGCGCTAGTGCGCTCGGGGGCAGTGGACCTGGTCGTGGTCGATTCGGTCGCGGCATTGGTGCCCCAGGCCGAAATCAACGGCGAAATGGGCGACAACCACGTGGGCCTTCAGGCTCGTCTCATGAGCCAGGCGCTGCGCAAGCTCACCGGCGTGCTCAACAAGAGCAACACCTGCATGATCTTCATCAACCAGTTGCGCATGAAGATCGGCGTGATGTTCGGCAATCCCGAGACCACCACCGGTGGCAACGCCCTCAAGTTCTACGCCTCGGTGCGCGTAGACATCCGCCGTATCACCTCCATCAAGTCGGGCGACGAGGTCATCGGCAACCGCACTCGCGTGAAGGTGGTCAAGAACAAGGTGGCGGCTCCGTTCCGCCAGTGCGAATTCGACATCTATTACGGCGAGGGAATCTCGCGCTATGCCTCCATTTTGGATCTCGGCGTGGAGATGGAGATCGTCCAGAAGAGCGGTTCTTGGTTCTCCTACGGGCCCGAGCGCATCGGTCAGGGACGCGACTCGGCCATCGAGTTTCTCAAGCAGAACGCGACGATGTGCGAAGAGATCGAAAACCGCATCCGCGAGACGCTGCGTGGCGACGATTTTGTCAGTGTCCCGACGGAAGAAACTGCTGGTGAAGATGAGGTCGCCGTCGAGGAATAGGTGCTTTAGGGGCGATAGGGCTACGAAGCTCTGAAGTTTCGAGGACGTGGGAAGTAGTTTTGGCGCCATGAAATTCTTGGCCGAAGCCCATCCAACCACGCCCAAGGGATTTGCCGCTGCCCGCCACACCTGTGGCATCAAGGCCTCCGGCAAACCCGATCTCGCCCTGCTCGTCTCTGAAACGCCTTGCCGCTGGACGGCCGCCTTCACCACCAACAAGGTGGCGGCGGCGCCGGTGCTGTTCGGACGCGAACGTTTGGCCGAGGGCAAGCCCTTGCGGGCGGTGCTGGTCAATTCCGGCAATGCCAATGCCTGCACTGGAGCTGAGGGGCTGGAAAATGCCCGCAAGAGTGCCGCGGCACTGGAAGCGGCCCTGGGGATCGAGGCGGGGGAAACCATCGTCTCGAGCACCGGCATCATCGGCCATCAGATGCCCATGGACAAGATCCTGGCCGGCATTCCCCAGATCGCCAAGCTTACCGCTCCCGATGGCGGCGTCGAGTTTGCCGAAGCCATCATGACCACCGATACCCACGCCAAGCACTGCGGAGCCGAGGTCGCGGTCGCAGGCGGGACGGTCACCATTGGCGGTTGCGCCAAGGGGGCCGGCATGATTCACCCGCGTTTGGCCACCATGCTCTCCTACATCACCACCGACGCTCTGGTTCACCCCGAAGTGCTGGAAGGCGCTTTCCGTCGCGGCCTGGAGAAGAGTTTCAACCGTGTGAGCGTTGACGGCGACACGTCCACCAACGACACCTGCGTGCTGCTTTCTAACGGCTGTGCCGGACTCCCCGAGATCCTGCCCGGAACGCCCGAGGCGACGGACTTCGAGACGGCTCTGCATGCCGTGATGACAAGCCTTGCCCGCGAGATTGCTCGCGATGGCGAAGGAGCCACGGTACTGGTCGAAGTCAAGGTGAGTGGCGCCAAGAGCCCCGAGCAGGCCGAGGCGGTCGGCCGGGCCATCGTCAACTCGCCGCTAGTGAAGACTGCCGTTCACGGTGCCGACCCGAACTGGGGACGCGTCCTGTGCGCGGCTGGCTACTCGGGCGGGGACATCAAGCCGGAACAGTGCGCCCTGACCATCCAGGATGTCACGGTCTTGCGCCGCGGCACTCCCATCGATTTTGAAGCGGCGCCGTTGTCCCGCTCCATGAAGGGGCAGGACGTGCGATTTCATCTGACCCTTGGGGAAGGCTCCTTCGAGACGGTCTTTTGGACTTGCGACTTCTCGAAGGAGTACGTGGCGATCAACGCCGACTATTCGACCTGAATCCTCGCTTCCGCCAGAAGGTGAAATGCAGTTTTCCTGGCAACGGACGGGATGATGAGATCCCTCGGTTTCTGGAGGACTGCGGAATGGTCGAAGGTACGGTAGTGCTGCTGGGTTGCGGAAACATGGGTGCGGCCCTGATTCGCGGGGCCGTGGCCGGAGGTGTTCCCGCTGGAAGCATCCGCCTGGTTGACACCGATCCCGCCAAGATCGCCGCCCTGACCAAGGACGGCATCGGCAAGGCTTCGACTCTGGAGGAGGCGCTTCCCAAGGCTTCCACGGTGATTTTTGCGGTGAAGCCTCAGGTCTTCCCGCAGATTGCCATTCGCATTGGTCAGTTGCTGCCCGAATCGGCGCTGTGCATCACCATCATGGCTGGCGTGGCGGTGCGCCGCGTGCGCGAACTTTTGGGACGCCCCGAGCAGCGGGTGGCTCGCCTGATGCCCAACCTGCCGCTCACGGTGGGCGCCGGCGCCAGTGCCGTGGCTGTAGGTGGCCTTGTGCCTGAGGATCTTGAGCTGGTCCGCTCCATCTTCAAGCCCACTGGTGCTTTGGTGGAAGTTCCCGAGTCCCAGCTTGACGCCGTGACCGGCCTTTCGGGAAGTGCCCCGGCCTATGTGCTCAAGTTCCTGATGGCCCTGGAAGACGGTGGTGTGCAGGCCGGACTCCCGCGCGGAACCGCTCGCGAGCTCTCGCTTGCCACCATTGAAGGCACCTGCAAGCTGCTTCGGGCTTCGGGCGCCGAACCTGACGTGCTGCGCGGCCAGGTCACCAGTCCCGGCGGTACCACCATCTATGGCCTGCGTGCCCTGGAAAACGGTGGCTTTGCGGCCAGCGTGATGGAGGCCGTGATGGCCGCTACGCGCCGCTCGCAGGAGCTTGGCGGCTGAGATGCCACGCGAGGTGAAGCTCGAGGAGAGCTGGCGCTCCCGGCTGCAGCCGGAATTTGACAGTCCCTGGTTCGGGGAACTGGCAGCCTTTTTGCACGCCGAAAAGGAAGCCGGCAAGGAGGTTTACCCTCCCGGTCAGCTCATCTTCAACGCCCTGAACACCACGCCCTTTGACGCGGTGCGGGTCATGATCGTGGGGCAGGACCCCTACCACGGGCCGGGGCAGGCCCACGGGCTCTGCTTCTCGGTGAATCGCGGCGTCCCTAAGCCTCCGTCGCTTGTGAACATCTTCAAGGAACTCCACGACGATCTGGGCGCGCCCATACCCTCGCACGGGAATCTTGAGCACTGGGCCCGACAGGGCGTGCTGCTCCTGAACACCTGCCTCACGGTGCGGCGCGGCGAACCGCTCTCGCACCAGAATCGCGGCTGGGAGCGCCTTACCGATCGCGTGGTGCAGCTCCTGGCCGAGCGGGAGACGCCGCTGGCGTTTCTGCTATGGGGAGCGCCGGCCCAGAGGAAGGCGCGCTGCGCTGACCTTTCTCGCCACGGAGTCTTTGCTTCTCCGCACCCTTCGCCCCTTTCGGCCAGCCGCGGCTTCTTCGGCAGTCGTCCCTTCAGCAAGGTTAACGCCTTCCTGGCCGAGCACGGCCTGCCGCCGGTCGACTGGGCCATTCCCGAATAGACGATTTCTGTCAATAGCCCGCAAGGCGGGCGGGAGGTTCCCGATGGTCCTGGATTTCGAAGGCCGCCAGTTCGGTTATGACGAGGCGGGAACGGGAAAGCCGCTCCTCTTTTTGCACGGCTTTCCCTACCGGCGGGGCTTCTGGGAGCCGCAGCTGGGCGCACTTCCGGCCCGCACCGTGGCCGTCGATCTGCCTGGCTTTGGCGAGAGTTCGGCGCTTCCCGAAGAGGCGAGCCTCGAGACCTTCGTGGCGGCGCTGCGCGTCTTCTGCCGGGGCCTTGGGCTCGTGCGGCCGGCGGTAGCTGGGCACTCCTTCGGCGGATATCTCGCGCTTGCCTGGGCGCGGCTCTTTCCCGGGGAATTGTCCGGAATCTGTCTGGTGGCTTCTCGGGCCACACCTGACTCGCGCGAGACGGCCGGAAACCGCCTATCCATGGCGTCTGCCTTGCTTGCCGGGGGCGACCCGGTTCCTATGGTGGAGGCCATGCCAACCAAAATGCTCTGCCGTTCGCACAATCGCACCGAAGGCCAGCGCGAAGTGCGCGCCCTGATGGATCCGCTGCGTTCCGAGGGCATTGCCGCCGCCCAGAAGGCCATGGCCTTCCGTCCCGACGCCTCGGGAAGCCTTTCCGACCTCGACATTCCCGCCCTGGTGCTGGCCGGCGAAGAGGATCAGCTCATTCCGCTTGCGGAATCGGGCATCGTGGCCGCCGCCCTGCCGCAGGGGCGCCTGGTCGTCCCGCCCAAGACCGGCCACTTCGTCTCGCGCGAGGCGCCCAAGGAGAGCAACGCCGCGCTTTCCGAGTGGCTTTCGCGGATCGCCTGAGGCGGGCGAGCTAGCTTTGCCGGGGCCATGACACTAGCCAACCTTTCCGACGCCCTTCCTCGCGGGGAGGCGTGCTCGGATGATGACCTTCTGACGCGCTTTCTCGAAGTGAACGCCGCCCGCGGCCTCTCGCTCTATCCGGCCCAGGAAGAGGCCATCCTGGAACTCTGGGACGGCAAGAACGTCATCCTGAACACGCCGACAGGATCTGGAAAATCGCTGGTGGCCTCGGCGCTGCACTTCCAGTCGCTCGCCCAGGGGCGCCGCAGCGTCTACACCTGCCCCATCAAGGCGCTGGTGAACGAGAAGTGGATGGCCCTCTGCCGCGAATTTGGCCCCGAGAACGTAGGGCTTTCCACTGGCGACGCCTCGGTGAACCACGGCGCGCCCATCTTGTGCTGCACCGCCGAGATCCTCTCCAACATCGCCCTGAACGAGGGCGAGGACTGCTCCATCCTGGACGTGGTGATGGACGAGTTCCACTACTACTCCGACCGCTCGCGCGGCGTGGCTTGGCAGATCCCGCTGCTCACCCTGTCGCGGGCACGCTTCCTGCTGATGTCGGCGACCCTGGGCGAGACCTCCTTCTTTGAACAGGAACTGACAAAACGCACCGGACGCCCCTCGGTCACCGTGAAGTCGACCGACCGACCGGTGCCGCTGGTCTTTGATTGGTCCGAGAATCCGCTGGCAAACGAGGTGCAGGGGCTAGTGAGTGCCGGGCGTGCGCCGGTTTACGTGGTGCACTTTACCCAGGCCGATGCGGCGCGCAATGCTCAGAACTTCACGAGCCTCGATCTTTGCACCAAGGAGGAGAAGGTCGCCCTGGCGAAGGCCCTGGAAGGCTTCCGCTTCTCCTCTCCTTACGGCCCCGACCTCAAGCGCTGGCTGAAGCAGGGCATCGGGCTCCACCACGCCGGGCTCTTGCCCAAATACCGGATTCTGGCCGAGCGGCTGGCGCAGCAGGGACTGCTCAAGGTGATCTGCGGCACCGACACGCTTGGGGTTGGCGTCAACGTGCCCATCCGCTGCGTGCTCTTCACCCAGCTCTGCAAGTGGAACGGCGACAAGACAAGTCTCCTCTCTGCGCGCGATTTCCACCAGATCTCGGGCCGGGCCGGCCGCAAAGGCTTTGACGACGTGGGTTACGTGGTGGCGCAGGCGCCCGAGTACGTGATCGAGAACGCCAAGGCCGCCGCCAAGGCCGCTCAGAACGGCCGCAAGTTCCAGAAGGCCAAGCCCCCCGAGAAAGGCTTCGTGCCTTGGGATGAGGCGACCTACCGGAAGCTCATCCAGGCGCAGCCAGAAAAACTCCAGTCGAGCTTCAAGGTGAGCCACGGCATGCTCCTCAACGTGCTCTCGCGGCCCACCGACGGCTGCCGGGCGCTGCGACAGATTCTGTCAGAATGCCACGAGACCGAGCGGCAGAAGAAGGAGCACAAGAAGCGCGCCTTCCAGCTCTTTCGCCCGCTGGTGGAGCGGGGAATCATAGAGTTCATCGAGCCCGCCGGACCTGGGATGGCCAAGCTCCGCGTCAAGGCCGAGCTCGGGCAGGACTTCTCCATGGACCACGCCCTTTCGCTCTGGCTCCTGGATACCTGGCCGCTCCTCGATCGCGAGAGTCCCGAGTACGCCCTGGACCTGCTCACCCTGGTGGAATCGATCCTCGAAAATCCCGAGCTTATCCTGCGCAAGCAGCTGGACGTGGCCAAGACGCGGCTCATGGCCGAGATGAAGGCCGAGGGGATCGAGTACGACGAGCGCATCGCGCGCCTGGAGGAGGTGGAATACCCCAAGCCGCTGCGCGAGTTCGTCTACGGCACCTTCAACGCCTTCTCCGAGAAGCACCCTTGGGTGGAGCACGAGAGCATTCGCCCCAAGGCGATCGCTCGCGAGATGTTCGAGACCTATCGCACCTTCTCGGATTACGTGAAGGAATATGATCTGGAGCGAAGCGAGGGGCTCCTCTTGCGGCATCTCAATGCGGTCTTCCGGGTGCTGGTGCAGACGGTTCCGGAAGCCGCCAAGACCGAGGAGGTCCATGAGATGGAGACCTACCTCGGAGAGATGATCCGCCGCGTCGATTCGAGCCTTTTGGAGGAGTGGGAGCGGCTGCGCGATCCCGGCTTTATTCCCGACGAATCCCAGGAACTGCGGCCTCTGGGCGCCGAGGCGGCCGAGCTCGACATCACCCTGGACACCCGCGTCTTCCTGGGGAAGATCCGCGAACGAATCTTGTCGGCGCTGCGGCTGTGGTCGCGCGGTTCCTTTGAGGAGAGCTTGGAAGTGCTGGGGGCGGGGCCTCACGAAGATGTCACCGGTATGCTGTGGACGCCGCTGCGCCTGGATACCGCTTGGCGCGAATATTCCGCCGAGCACGGCACCGTGCGGCTGGACGCTGAGGGGCGAAATGCTCGCCACACCAGGGTGGAGAAGGACGACGAGCTGTGGCACGTCGAGCAGATCCTGCAAGACGACGAGGGCCTCAACGACTGGGGAATGCGCCTGGAAGTAGATCTTCCCGCTTCGCGGACGGCTCGCGAGCCAGTTCTGCGGCTAGTGTTCTTGGGAGACCTTTCTGCGGCCTAAGCTGTTATCATTGCTCCCATGAGTCCAACGAAGCCTCTGTCGGTGTTGGTGGTTGACGACGAACCGAGCATCCGCCGTTCGCTGACCGTCTGCCTGGAGCTGGAAGGTCATGCCGTTGCCGCAGCGGCGACGACGGAGGAGGCGCTTTCGTTGGCGTCTCGCCAGGCCTTCGATCTCGCCTTCGTGGACCTGCGCTTGGGAACCCGTAGCGGGCTGGACCTGGTCCCGGAGCTCTTGCGCCTGCGCCAGGATACCAAGGTGGTGGTGATCACCGCCTTCGCCTCGGTGGAGACGGCCGTGGAAGCCATGCGGCGCGGCGCCTGGGACTACCTCCCCAAGCCCTTCGAGCCCTCGCAGGTGGTGGCTGCCGCCGCCAAGGTAGCGGCGCTGCGGCTGCCGGCCTCGGGTGACGATGGCCTCATTTTTGACAGTTCCTGTCAAAAGATGCGCGAGGCCCTGCGGCTTGCGCGTCAGGTGGCGCCCCGCGAGTCCACGGTGCTTCTGCGCGGCGAATCGGGAACCGGCAAGTCGGCCCTGGCTCGCGCCCTGCACGGCTGGAGCGCCCGCGCGGCGGGGCCCTTTGCCACCATCTCCTGTCCGACCCTCTCGGCCGAACTCCTGGCCTCCGAACTTTTTGGGCACGCCCGCGGGGCCTTCACCGGAGCCGTTGCCGATGCTCCAGGGCGCGTCGAGGCCTGCGGCGGGGGGACGCTTTTCCTGGACGAGATCGGAGAGTTGCCGCTCGAGCTCCAGCCCAAGCTCTTGCGCCTCCTGCAGGAGCGCGAGTACGAGCGGGTGGGCGAGACCCGCACTCGCAAGGCCGATGTCCGCATCGTGACGGCCACCCATGTCGACCTCGCCCAAGCGGTGCGGAATGGCCGCTTCCGGGAAGATCTGTACTGGCGCTTGAACGTGGTGGAGATCGAACTTCCGGCGCTTTCGGAGCGCCGCGAGGATATCCCAGTGCTTGCCAACGTGGCGCTTTCCCGCGCCTGCCGCGGCGGGCGCGCCGTGCTTTTTGCGCCAGGGACGACCGAGGCGCTTTCAGAACGGCCCTGGCCCGGCAACCTGCGCGAGCTCTTCAATACCGTGGAGCGGGCCGTGGCCCTGTGCGAAGGCGACACCATTGGATTGGAATCGTTTGGCCCCGAAGGTTCAACGGCAGTAGCGACAGTTTCTGCCGGTGAACTCATGCCGTTGGAACGCCTGGAGGAGCTTCACATCCGCCGCGTACTTTCGGTGACGCGCACCTTGGAGCAGGCGGCGCGGGTGCTCGGGATTGATAGCGCTACTCTTTGGCGCAAGCGCAAGCGCTTCGGCATCTGAATCGAGAGATCTTGCATTTTGCAACGATGCGTGCGATTTGAACCCTGCATTTTGCAAGATGCGCCTCAGGTGATGTAGGAAGGCATTTGTGCAGGCTTGGCAGGAAGCGTTGGCGCAAGCTTTGCGGGAATAAAAACTCCTATGATCGGCTTTCGTCCAAAGCTCATGGCCGGATTCGGCTCGCTTTTGGCCATTTTGCTGGTCACCGGCGTTCTTGCCATCGCGCTCTTGGAGCGCTACAGCGGCACGCTCGACCGCATCTTCCGCGAGAACTACGACAGCGTCCGCTACGGCCAGGAGATGAAGGACGCCCTGGAGGAGATCGAGCGCATCGCCGAGCAGGACGTGGGCAACGATTCGGTCGCGCTGCGATTGCAAGCCGGCTTCGGGCGCTTCGAGAAAAATCTCGTGCTGGAGCGCGGCAACGTCACCGTTCCTGGGGAAAATGTGACGGTGGATTCCTTGGAGATGCGCTGGAAGCGCCACCGGCTTTTGCTTTCGCGGCGCCCTGCTGAACAAGCAATGCGGGCTGCCTGGACCGATTCCCTGCATGCCTCTACAGAACGAATTTCGGCCTCGGCCCAGGCCGTGGTGGACGTGAACTTCCGCAACATCCTCTCGGTGGACGGTCAAGTCCGGCGCAACGCCGCCTGGGCGCGTCGGATGCTTCTCACGCTTCTGGCCGGCGGCGTCCTGCTTTTTCTCGGCCTTTCCAGCCTGGTGGCGGCCTGGGTGCTCCGGCCTGTCTCGGCGCTGACAAATTCTGTCCGCGAGATCGGACGCGGAAACCTAGACCTTGCCGTGCCGGTGCCTTCGCACGATGAGCTGGGTGAGCTTGCCGAGGCCTTCAACGCCATGGCCGGGAAGCTTCGGGAATCCCGCCGCATGGACCGCCAAAGGCTTTGGCGGGTGCATCGCGCCACCCAGAACGCTATCGACTCGCTACCCGACGCAGTGGCCGTGGTGACTCCGAACGGCGAGGTGGAGATGGGCAACAAGGCGGCGCGGCGGCTCTTTTCGCTCGATTCCGGAAAGCGCTTGGAAGACTGTTGCGAAGGGCGTTTCATGGCGGCTTTCCGGAAAGCCGTGGAGTCCCGCAAGCCGGTGTTTTCGCACGGCTTTGACGCGGCCTTTCAGGTATTCGACGAGCGGGAGCGCTTCTTCTTGCCGCACGCCCTACCGGTCCTGGATGGGGACGGGGCCGTTGCCGGCGTGACGCTAGTGCTAGCAGACATCACCCAATTGCGCCGGCTGGACGAGATGAAGAGCGGCGCCCTTTCTGTAGTGGCCCACGAACTGCGCACTCCTATCACTTCGCTGCGGATGGCTTCCCATTTGCTCCTGGATGAGCGCATGGGAGAGCTTTCGCCGCGCCAGGAGGAGCTTGCCACGGGCTTGCGCGAGGACTCCGAGCGGCTTTGGCGCATCGTCGAGGAGCTGTTGGATGTCGGACGGATGGAGGCGGGAAGTGCTGCCTTGGAACTTGCGGTGGCGGATGTGCATGCCGTGGTGCGCAAGGTGGCGGAGGAACGGCGCGAGGCCTTCCGGGCCAAGGACGTGGCCCTAGAAATTCCGGAGGGAAGCGATGTGGCGCTTGCGCGGGTCGATGCGGCGCGACTTTCCCTGGCCGTCGGCAACCTGCTTTCCAATGCTCTGCGGTACACCTCCGCAGGTGGCACCGTGCGCGTAGAGGTGCTCTCCGGAGACTGTTTGACAATTTCTGTTCAAGACGACGGCGAAGGCATCGCCTCCGAGCACCTGCCGCACCTTTTCGAGCGCTTCTACCGCGCTCCGGGGCAGGACGCCGCTAGCGGCGTGGGGCTGGGACTTGCCATCGTGCGCGATGTGGCCGAGGCTCATGGCGGGCACGTTCACGTTGAAAGCTGCCTTGGCGAGGGAAGCCGCTTTGTGCTGGAGCTGCCAAGCCAAATGCCTGTTGCATTGGAGGCCGATCATGGGCTCTGAGACGCCTTTCCTGCAGCTTATCCGCCGCGCCGAGCGGGGGCGGCACAAGATCTACCTGGGCTACTGCCCGGGCGTGGGCAAGACCTGCCGCATGCTGGAAGAAGGCCATCGCCTGCGCGCCGAAGGCATCGACGTGGTGGTGGGCCTGGTGGAGACGCATGGGCGGGAGGGCACCACGAGGCTTGCGGAAGGGCTTCCCGCGATCGCCCCGCGGGTGGTTGACTATAAAGACATCCGCCTGGAAGAGATGGACCTCGACGCCATTCTCGAGCGCCATCCGCAGGTGGTGCTGGTGGATGAGCTCGCCCACACCAACGTTCCGGGTTCGCGCAACGGGAAGCGCTGGGAGGATGTCGAGGAGCTGCTTTCGGCTGGCATCCACGTCGTCACCACGGTGAACATCCAGCATCTCGAAAGCCTCTACGACACCGTCGGCACGCTTGTCGGGGTGCGGGTTCGCGAGCGCCTGCCAGATTCTGTCATTCTGGAGGCCGACGAGGTGGTCAACGTGGACCTCTCGGAAGAAGACCTTCTGCAGCGCCTGCGCGAGGGGCGGATCTACCCCGGCGAGCGCGTGCCCCAGGCCTTGGCCAACTACTTCCAGACGGCGCGCCTGGAGCGCCTGCGCGAGCTGGCCCTGCGCGAACTGGCGCAGCGGCTCGACCGTCGGCGCCGCGAAGTGCATCCCGAAGAGGATGCGCCGACCGGACTTTCGGACCTGGTCATGGTGGGAATCTCGGGGAAGAGCGGAAGTGAGCGGTTGCTGCGGCACGCCTCGCGGCTTGCGGGGCGCTTGGCGCGCGACTGGTACGCGGTGCATGTGGAGCCGGAAGACGTGCTCTCCGAAGATGCACGCGAACGACGGGAATTGTCCGATACCCTGACCCTGGCCGGGCGGCTTGGGGCGACAGTTTTCCGCCTGAAGGGGCGCGACGTGGCGGGGACGCTGCTTTCGTTTGCTCGCGAGTACGGCGTAGGTTACGTGGTGGTGGGACGTCCTTCGCGCAAGCCTTGGTGGCGCCGCCTGCTTCGTCCTTCGGTGGCTGAAGATCTGGTGCGCCGCGCCAATGGGCTCACCGTCGACGTGGCGGATGTGACCGTGCCAGACTCCGGAAATGCGGCTCCCGCCGCCCGCGCTCTCGAAGACTTCGAGCAGTTGCTGCCTTCCATGGAAGTGCAACTCTGGAACCGGCCCGTGACGCGCGAGGAGGTCGTCGACTCCCTGGTGCGCAATTGCATCGAAGGGGATGATCCGCTGCGCATGTGGGAGGCGCTGGAGGCGGTGCGGGAGCGCGAAGCGCAGGGCTCGACTTTCCTACCCGATGGCATTGCCATTCCGCACGGTAGGCTCGGCAATTTGCAGGCGCCGCGCTGTGCCATCGGAGTGGCGCGTGAGGGCATCTCCGACGCTCCGGCTGGCCTTCCTGTAGATCTCGTTTTTCTGCTTCTCACCCCCAAGGAAAATCCCAAGCTCCACCTCAAGCTGATGTCGGCCGGAACGCGCTTTCTGCGCGATCGCGAGCTGCGCCGCCGTCTCCTCATGGCCGAGGGGCCGGAAAGCGCCCGCGAGATCCTCACGACCTGGTGGGCATCCTCGCACGGACCGAATCGCACGTCACGGGAGATGCCGAAACCTTGAGCCCTTGCTGCCGCCAAAAGACAGAATCTGTACAGTCCTTCCTCTTTGGGAGTAAATGATGAATCCTGACACCGTGATTGCCGCCTCGCCCGACCTCTCGCAGCCGAAAGACAATCTCTGGCGGCGGATCCGCCACCTGGCCCTAGGAAATCCCAAGGACCCCTTCGATCGCTCCATCTTCCACAAGCTCGCCTTGCTGCCCTTCTTCGCTTGGGTGGGACTCGGTGCCGACGGTCTCTCGTCCTCCTGTTACGGTCCCGAGGAAGCCTTCAAGGCTTTAGGGAATCATCCGGTGCTCGCCCTCTTCGTGGCCCTCTGCACCGCCATCACGGTCTTCGTGATCTCGGCGAGCTACGGGCAGATCATCGAACTCTTCCCTTCCGGCGGCGGTGGTTACCTGGTGGCCTCGAAGCTCCTCTCTCCAGGCTGGGGCATGTTCTCGGGATCGGCGCTGCTCATCGACTACGTGCTCACCATCACCCTTTCGATCGCCTCCAGCGGCGATGCCATCTTCAGCTTCCTGCCGCACCATTGGCTCTGGGCCAAACTGCCCTTCGATCTTTTCCTTTTGGTCCTGCTGGGAGGACTCAACCTGCGCGGGGCCAAGGAGTCAGTGAAGACGCTCGTCCCCATTTTCCTGGTCTTCGTGGTCACCCATATCGTGGCCATCGTGTGGGCGGTCGGGATCCACGTCCCGGAGGCCGGCGCCGTGGCGGTGCACACCTCGCATGACGTCTCGACGGCGGTGCGCGACCTCGGACTTCTGCCCATGATCTTCCTGGTGCTGCGAGCCTACTCCATGGGTGCCGGCACCTTCACGGGCATCGAGGCGGTCTCCAACGGCCTGCCCATCCTGAGCGAGCCCAAGGTCCGCACCGGCAAGCGCACCATGGCCTACATGGCCATCTCGCTCTCTTTCACGGCCTTCGGCCTGATGCTCGCCTACCTCCTCTTCCGCGTCGCGCCGGTGGAGGGCAAGACCCTGAACGCCGTGCTCTTCGAGAAGCTCACGGCAGGCTGGGGCGGCTTCGGAACGGCCTTTGTTTTGACAACTCTTGTCTCCGAAGGCGCGCTGCTTTTCGTGGCCGCTCAAGCGGGGTTTATCGACGGGCCGCGGGTGCTCTCGAACATGGCGCTGGACCACTGGCTGCCCTCTCGCTTCTCGCTGCTTTCTGACCGTCTAGTGACACAAAATGGCGTATTGGTGATGGCCACCGCTTCCTTCCTGGTGCTCCTGGTGAGTCGCGGCGACGTCGGTTTCCTGGTGGTTCTCTACTCCATCAACGTCTTCATCACCTTCACCCTGTCACAGGCCGGCATGGTGCGGCATTGGTTCCAGGAACGCCGTGCCGCTCGCCGTTGGGCTAGGCCCATGGCTATTTCGGCCTTGGGGTGTGGTCTCTCGGCCTTCATCCTGGGCTTTGTTGTCTTCGAGAAGTTCGCCGAAGGCGGCTGGCTGACGATGGTGATCACGCTGGGATTCGCCGGCTGCGCCATCCTGGTGAAGCGCCACTACCGCGCCACCGCCCAGACATTGGTGCGCCTCGACACGCTGGTGAAGGCCGCTGAGACGCCGCGTTCGGGAACAGCCGTCGAGGTGCCCGAAGCTGATCCCAAGGCGCGCACCGCGGTGCTCCTGGTGAACGGCTGGAACGGCTTGGGGCTTCACAGCCTGCTTTCCATCCTGCGGCTCTACGGTGACTTTTACCGCAACTTCGTGGTGCTGCACGTGGGCGTTCTGGATGCCGGCAGCTTTAAGGGAGCCGAGGAGATCGAGGCGCTGCGCTTGCATTCCCAGACAGAAACCGACAAATACGTGGATTACCTGCGCGCCAATGGCCGCTACGCTGAAGGACGTTGCATGGTCCACGCCGACGTGGTCGACGCCCTGGAGGAGCTTGCCCGCGAGACGGTGCTGAGCTTCCCCAAGAGCGTCTTCTTCGGCGGGCAGCTGGTGTTCCGCAACGAGGGAATCTGGACCAAGCTGCTCCACAACAACGTGGTCTTTGCCATCCAGCGCCGTCTCTACATGCGCGGCCTGCCCTTCATGGTGCTTCCCATCCGGGTGGACTGAAATTCAGCAGCCGGGTCCCAGCTGGCGCAGCGCTTGTGGCAATGCGAGCGGCTGGTGGCCCTTATCCCGCCCTACTCGCCCATGGCGTCAATTTGACACATTCCGTCCATGGGCTCGCCAAGCCTCCTCGGCTTCGACTCCGCCCCTCGGCTCCGCTCGGGGGGAGTCTATGGCTCCTTACAGCGTCTCGATCACCTGGCGCAGCGAGTCTTCCCAATGCGGCAGGCGGATGCCGAAGTCGGCAGCGAGCTTGTCGCCCGACATGCGGCTATTGGCGGGGCGGTGGGTCTTGACCGGGTAGGCGCTTGAGGGAATGCCCTTGAGCTCCTTGAGGACCTGCTCGGACTTTTTGGGATCGAGGTCGCGGATGGCCGCGGCGAAGCCGTGCCAGCTCGTGAATCCCGCCTGCGGCATGTGGTAGACGCCACTTTGGTCATCCCAACGGGCGATGGCCAGGGCCGTGGCTTCGGCGATCTCGCGGGACCAGGTGGGCGCGCCGATCTGGTCGTTCACCACGGAGACCGTCTCCCGCTCGTGGAAAAGGCGCAGCATGGTGAGCAGGAAGTTCGATCCGCGGGCTCCGTACACCCAGGAAAGTCGGAAGATCAGGTGACGCGGGTTGGCTGCCGCGATGGCCTGATCGCCGGCAAGTTTTGTCCGTCCGTAGGCCGAGAGAGGACCGACCTCATCCGTCTCGCACCAGGGGCGCTCGCCGGTACCGTTGTAGACGTAGTCGGTGGAGTAGTGGACGATGGCGGCTCCGAGCTTCGCGGCCTCCTCGGCCAGCACCCCAGGCCCGGTGGCATTGATGGCGTGGCAGCGCGCCTCGTCTTCTTCGGCCTTGTCGACGGCGGTGTAGGCGGCGGCGTTCACCACGATCTGCGGCTTTACCTCGCGCACCAGCTTGCGCAGGCCATCGGTGTCAGTGAGGTCGACGTCGGGATAGTCCAGCGCCGTCACCTTGCCCAGCGGCGCCAGGGTGCGCAGGAGCTCCCAGCTGACCTGGCCGTTGCGGCCGATGAGAAGGATGGAGGGTTGCTGGAACGACATGAGGATCTCCTGGGAAAGCTTCGACGCCGAGAACGGGGCGTCGTCAAAATCTAGTGGCTGGCGAGATGGAGCTGCAGCACTGCCACGTCGGCCGGGCGCACGCCGGGAAGCCGCGCCGCTTGCCCCACCGTGAGCGGGCGTTCCCGCTGCAGCGCCTCGCGCGCCTCAATAGAAAGGCCATCGGCCTGTAGCCAATTGATGTCGCGAGGCAGCAGCGCTCCCGAAAGGCGGCGCACCCGCTCCAGGTCGCGCGCTTCGCGTGCCTTGAAGCCTTCGTAGGCGATGTCGCTTTGCAGAAATTGCGTGCCGGATCGGCCCAACTTTTCCTGCTCCTCCGAAAGTCCCGCCACGGCGCAGACCTCTGAGAGCTTTGCCTCGGGGCGCCGCGCCAGCTCGATGCCGGGAATCTTCTGGGTGAGAGGCGGGTCGTTTCGGCCCGAAAGCCATGCTGCGGCATCCTCGGGGCGCACCCGCGATGCCGACAATTTCTGACGCAACTCTTCGCAGGCCGCGTGCCGTACGCAGAAGCGCTTCCAAGTCTCGTCGTCCACCAGGCCAAGCTCATGCCCCACGGGCATCAGCCGCTCCTCGGCGTTGTCGGCGCGCAGGTGCAGGCGGAACTCGGCGCGGCTGGTGAAGAGCCGGTAAGGGTCTGGACGACGCAGCCCGGTCAGGTCGTCGAGCATCACCCCGAGGTAAGAGGTGGCGCGGTCCAAGAGGAGCGGCGGACGTCCCAGGGCGTGCAATGCAGCATTGGCTCCGGCTGCCAAGCCTTGCCCGGCGGCTTCCTCGTAGCCCGAAGTGCCGTTGGTCTGGCCCGCCAGGAAAAGCCCCGGGTGGCGGCGCGATTCCAGGGTGGGATGAAGCTCGGTGGCGTCGACCGCGTCGTATTCCACGGCGTAGCCGTAGCGGATCACCTCGCAGTTAGCGAGCGCCGGAATGGAGCGCAACGCCGCATCCTGCACCTCGGCCGGGAGCGAGGACGAAAAGCCGTTCACGTAGATGCGGTCGTTCTCCAGGCCTTCGGGCTCCAGGAAGAGCTGATGGCTGTCGCGCTCGGGAAAGCGGGAGACCTTGTCTTCAATAGAAGGGCAGTAGCGCGGCCCGGCCCCGACGATTTTGCCGGTGAAGAGCGGACTGCGCGCAAAGCCCTCGCGCAGGAGCTCGTGGGTGCGGGCACTGGTGCGCACGATGTGGCACAGCGCTTGGTTGCGCACCGGCTGGGCGGTGCGGAACGAGAAGGGCCACGGCTCGTCGTCGCCGGGTTGGGCCTGGGTGAGCGACCAGTCGATGCTACCGCGGCGCAGCCGCGACGGGGTTCCGGTCTTGAGGCGGCGAAGCGTTAGCCCCAAAGCCGCCAGTCCGCGCGAGATGGCCTTGGCGGGCGCCTCGCCGATGCGGCCGCCGTCCCAGCGTTCCTCGCCGCGATAGAGAAGTCCTCCCGCGAAAGTGCCGGTGGTGACCACCAGACTCCGGCAGAGAATCTCGCGTCCGTCCTCCAGGGGCAGCCGCCAGCCGTCCCCCTCTGACAAAATCTGTCCGACTTCGCCTTCCCACAGCTCGAGGTGCGGCGTCGCTTCCAGGCGCGCGCGCATCCAGCGCGAGTAGGCGTCCATGTCCTGCTGGGCCCGAGGTCCCCACACGGCGGCTCCGCGCGAGGTGTTGAGCATGCGGAAGTGGATGCCGCAGGCGTCAGCGGCAAGTCCCATGAGCCCGCCCAGGGCGTCGATCTCGCGCACCAGTTGGCCTTTGGCTACGCCGCCAATGGCGGGATTGCAGCTCATGCGGCCAATGGCATCGAGTGATTGCGTGACTAAAAGCGTCTCGCAGCCCATGCGAGCGGCGGCGGCGGCAGCTTCGATGCCGGCGTGGCCACCTCCGACCACGCAGACGGTGCAAGTGTGTTTCATGGCGGAGCTCAACCTAGAAACCGGCTCAGCCGGGGTCGGCCGGCAGGTCCTTGCGATGCGCCGCCGCTACGGCCAACTGGTCGCAGCGCTCGTTCTCGGGATGGCCGTTGTGACCACGCACCCATTCGAGTCGCACAAACTTTCCCGCCATGGCCGCTTCCAGACGCTGCCACAAGTCCACGTTGGCCACCGGCCCGCCGTCGGCCTTGCGCCAGCCCTTGCGCTTCCAACCGGCCAGCCACTTCTTTTCCAGGGCATCCACCACGTAGCGCGAATCGGTCGTCAAGACCACCCGCTCGCCGCGGGGGATGGCTTCCAGCCCCGAGATCGCCCCCATCATCTCCATGCGATTGTTGGTGGTGACGCGATAGCCGCCTGAAAGCTCCTGGCGTCCTTCCGGCCCTTCCAAGATGGTCCCCCAGCCGCCAGGACCAGGGTTCCCCGAACAGGCGCCGTCCGACCAGATTTTCCAGGCCACGGCTTCGTGTGAGCGGGGGCTCGGCACCGGAAGCGCCGGCTCAGAGGGTGGCGGTGCCGCTTCCGTGGCGGTTTGGGCGAAAAGGTCGGGAAGCGGTGCCGTCGGGTGCAGGCGAAGCTCTCGTTCAAGCAGATCAAGCACCAAGGCTTGCCGCGTCACGCCCAATTCATGTGTGCGCGCTGCCAGCCAAGTGTGCTGGGACGGCGATAATTTCAATGTGAGAGAGTGTTCCAAGGACAGCAAAAGCTACTTACTATTCCACCTATGCAGTTTACGGTCGCGAAGTCCGCTTTTCTTGAGGCGCTCCAGGTCTGCGGCAATGCCGTCCCGGCCAAAAGCACCTTGCCCATTCTCCAGAACTTTCTCCTGACCGTGCGCGGCGGGCAACTCCTGCTCACCGCGACCGATCTCGATTTGGGCGTGCGCATGTCCATTCCTGTCCAGGTGCAGGAGGAAGGCGAACTGGTCGTGCCGGCCCGTCATTTGATTGACGTGGTCAAGGAACTTCCCGACCTGCCCATCGACATCGCCGTCAAGGACTACCACCTCTCGCTCAAGAACGAGAAGGGCTTTTCGGGCAAGCTCGCCGGCGTGGACGCCAGCGAATACCCGGCCCTGCCCGAGCCCGAGGGCGAAGGCTTCCAGGTGCCGGCCACGGTGCTGCGCGATCTTTCCGAGCGCACCATGTTCGCCGTCTCCACCGACCAGACCCGCCTAGCCTTGAACGGCATCTACTGGGAACCGGTGGAAGACCACATGGTCATGGTGGCCACCGACGGTCACCGTCTGGGCCACGCCACTGCTCAACTCGATGCTTCCGGACTGCAAGGCGGGGTCATCCTCCCCCCCAAGGCCATCCAGCAGGTGCTGCGCGTGGCGGTGGGCGACGAGGCCATGGTGGAAGTCCAACTGACTGCCAACTCGGCGCGCTTCCAGTGCGGCGTGGTGGAGATCTTCACCAAGCTCATCGAAGGCCCGTATCCAAACTACCGCCAGGTGGTGCCGCGTGCCCACGCTCGCGTCGCGACCCTGCCGCGCGAAGAGTTCATGGCCGCGGTGCGCCGCGTGCAGACCTTGGCCAGCAAGTCCACCCGCCAGATCCGCCTTTCCTTCCGGCCCGGCCGGCTGGAGATCTCGGCCCAGAACCTCGACGTCGGGGGTGAGGCCAAGGACGGACTCTCGGCCGAGTACGAAGGCGAGACCTTCGACATCGGCTTCAATGCCGCCTATCTGGAAGGCGTGCTGAAGCTCGTGGCCGCACCCCAAGTGCGTTTGAAGATGAACAGTCCCGTGCAGGCCTGCATGGTGGAGCCCGCCGTCGACGAGCCGGACTGCTTCTTCATCCTCATGCCGCTGCGCCTGGCCGACTAACGTGCGCGTCCTGCGCCTTGCGGTGCGGGATTTCCGGTCCTGGGCCGTGGCGGAGCTGGAACCGCATTCGGGCGTCAACTTGCTTTTGGGCAAGAACGGCGCCGGCAAAAGCAACCTGCTGGAAGCCATCCACCTCGCGTGCCTGGGACATTCTGCCCGCACGCGGCGCGAGACGGAACTGATTCGCTGGGGAGGCGACCACTTCGACCTGCGTCTAGAAGGCCAACGGGGCGATGAGGCCGTGGCCCTGGCTGCCCGCTGCCGTTTCGATGGCCGCAAGGAGACGCGCGTGAACGGCGAGACCGGGCGTCTCTTCTCGAAGCTCATCGGCCACATTGCAGTGGTGGGCCTTTCGCCCGATGACATTGAGCTGGTGCGCGGCGGTCCGCAGCTGCGCCGCGGTTTCTTGGACGGACTGCTGTGCCAGCTCGATCCGTTAGCTATGGAGGAACTGCGCACCCTGCAGCGCATTCTGAAGCAGCGCTTGGCGGCCCTGCGGGCTCCTGAGACCTTCGATGGCGACGTGCGCGCTGTCTTGGACGACCAGCTCTTGGATGCCGCCGTACCGGTGTTGGAGCGGCGGCTGCGCCTCACCCGCGAGCTGCGTCCGCTGGTGCGCGGCATCTACAAGCACCTCTCGGGCAGTGAAGAGGCCGATTTGAGCTATCGCGGTAGCTACGGCGAGCCGGTCGATCCGTCGTGGCATACCGACACCCTGCGCGAGCTCCTGACGCGGCGACGCGCCCAGCTGCGCAACGCCGAAAGTGCCGCCCAGGCCTGTTTGTGGGGGCCGCAGCGCGACGATTTGAATTTGACAATTGCCGTCCAATCGGCTCGCTCGACCGCTAGCCAAGGCCAGGCCCGGAGTCTTGCTATTGCGCTGCGCTTAGCCGCCACGCGGCTTTTGGAGGAGTCCCAAGGCCTGAAGCCGGTGCTGCTTCTGGACGACATCTTCGCCGAGCTCGACGGCCCGCGCCGCGAGCGCCTAGCTGCGCTCTTGCCGCTGGGTGGGCAAGCCTTTCTTGCCTCGCCACGGCGGGCTGACCTTCCCTTTGAGGTCGATCGCACCTTTTTGCTTTCTGGTGGGGCTTTGGAGCCCGTATGAGCTCTAGGATAGGATATTGATGACCATGTCTCCCATTGCTACTGAATCGTCGCCGCGCCGGCCACTGCTGGCTCGCTCCCTTGCGTGGATGCTTGCCGTATTCCTCGTCCATCTGGTGCTGCGCATTGCCGTGCTGGGGCGCCCAGATGCTTTTGGGTTGCCCTTTGTCGGCAAGTTTGACTGGTACATCTTCCATGCTGCCTTCTTTGATGTGCGCTGGATCTCCTGGCTCTCGGCGTTTTTTGTGGCTCATGTGGCCTTCTGGGAGACTCGCAAACGCCGCTGGGCGCATGCGGGATTGTGGGCGCTCTACCTTGTCCACGCCGTCCTGCTGGTGGCCACCCTGATCGATGATGAAACCTATCGCTTCATGGGGTGCCATCTCACACCGAGCCTCTTCACCACCTACGGCAACGGCGCTGCCACCCGCCAGGTCTTCAACTTCTTGGCGGACGACAAGGGGGGACGCTACCTGCCCCTGGTGCTGCTGGCCCTCATGCTGCCGCTGGCCATCGGTCTTACGCGGTGGCTGCGGCGGCGCACCGTCTTCTCCGACCACCCCCGCTGGAAGCCTTTCCTGATCACGCTCTTGATCGCGAATGCCGTGGGTTGGCTCTACACCGAGGTCATCTGGACCGGAGGCTTCCGGGCCAAGAAACTGGCGCCAGTCCAAGAAGTCTGGTGGACGGAACTGCGCCAGAAACATTCCCAGTACATTGGCGATGCCGAGTTCCGAAATCTGACAAATGCCTTCCGATCCCGCTGGAAGACAGAAAATGTCAGCGATACGCTGTGGGACTTCCCCGACTCCAACCTGCCCTACTGGAAGGTGCCGCGCGGCGGTCTCCACGTCGCCCCGCGCGACTCCCAATGGAACATCGTGCTGATCGTACTGGAATCGCATCGCGCGCTCAACTGCGGCTTCCTGATGCCCTACGGCGCCGTACGGGACGCGACTCCCTTCCTGGATTCGGTCGCCCCCAAGGCCGAGATCTGGACCCGCTACCAGTGCCCCGCCCTTCCCACCATCCGCGCCCTGGCAAGCCTCCACCTCGGCATTCTCAACCATCCTTCACGCAACTTCACCAGCGACAACCCCACGCTTGCCAACACCAGCCTTCCGGCCATTCTGGGGCATGCCGGCTGGACCACGCGCTTCTTCTCGGCGGCAGACCCGGCCTGGGACAACCAGACGCCGTGGCTGCGGCAGTGGTACCAGGGATTTGACTACGACCGCTCCCGCGAGAGCGACGCGGAACTCTTCTCGCACGCCTCGCACTGGATGCACGACAGCCTGAACGTGGGCAAGCCCTTCTTCGTGGCCTTCATGTCCAAGACCAACCACTATCCCTTCAACCCCGAGCCTGGCGTGGAAGCTGCTCCTAACGGGGATCTGCAGGCGCGCATGCGCGCCACCATGCGTTACACCGACCATTCTGTGGCCACCTTTGTGAACAGTCTGCGCCGCGAGCCTTGGTTTTCCCGGACAATTTTCGTGATCACCGGCGATCACGGCTTCCCGCTGGGGGAGCACGGCTCGTCGAACATCGGCTACGGGCTCTACTCGGAATCGGATTGGCTGCCCCTGGTGATCTTCGGCAACCATCCGCGTCTGCATGCCGGGCAGGTTCATCCCGAACCGGCTTCGCACCTCGACCTCGGTCCCACGCTGCTTTCGCTTGCGGGCGTGCGGGCGGCCAACCACTTCACCGGCCGCGACCTCTTCTCGCCGGTTCCAGCGCGTTTGCAACGCACCACCACTCAGGGGGATGAAGTGCTTGCGGTCACGAGCTCGCTGCGGGTACACGGCACCCTTTCGGGGGGCGTACGCGAGCATGGCAACGAGGTCTTTTCGGCCCAGGACATTCGCGAGACGCATCCTCTGCCGACCGACGCTGCTGTGACGACGCCGATCCTGAAGGCTTCCCGTGAAGAAAGTCGGCTTTTGGAAGCCGTACTGCAGCGCGATGCCTTGGCGCCCCGCAAGCCTTAGCAACAGAATCTGAACACGACCGCAACCAGGATGAACTAACCTGATCGCATTCTTTGGAACGATCCCTCAAAACTTTAACGGGGGAGATTCCAATCGATGGGGGCCAGGCCTTGCTGGAAATGTCATGTCGGACGACGATCCCCTTTCACCGTCCCTGGAAGGGTGCGCGAGATTCCGAACTCATCGCCCGCTGTCTGGAATCGGGCTCACTTTCTGGTGATGGTCCCTTCACGCTGCAGGCTCGCGCCCTCCTGGAGCGTCTCACCGGCGCTCCGGCCGTCCTCCTGACGACCTCTTGTACGGCAGCCCTAGAGCTTGCCGCCTTGCTCCTGGACATCTGCCCGGGCGACGAAGTCATCCTTCCCTCCTTCACATTTGTCTCCAGCGCCAATCCTTTCTGCCTGCGCGGCGCCCATCCGCGCTTTGTCGACATCGATCCGCGCACCCTGAACATGGATCCATCCGGGATTCCCGAACTGCTCACCGAGCGGACCCGCGCTGTCGTTCCCGTTCACTACGCCGGGGTGGCGTGCGATCTGGATCCGATCCTGAAATTGTCGCAGCGCTGGGGCTTTCACGTGGTCGAGGATGCCGCTCAGGCCATCGGTTCTACTCGCAAAGGGCGTCCTTTGGGCACCGAAGGCGTACTGGGAGCCGTCTCGTTTCACGGCACCAAGAACATTGGCTGTGGCGAAGGCGGCGCGCTTTTGGTCAACGATGCAGAGCTCGTAGAAGCCGCCTTGGTGCTGCGCGAAAAGGGCACCAACCGCAGTCAGTTTTTGCGCGGCATGGTGGACAAATACACTTGGGTGGATGTCGGTTCTTCCTTCCTGCCTTCGGATCTCTTGGCCGCCTTGCTGGTCTCGCAGCTGGAAGATCTTGAACTCGTCACCCGCAAGCGACGGCGCCTGTGGATGCTCTATCACGAAGAGCTTCTGCCATTAGCGCGCCAAGGAGTGCTGACCCTCCCCGATCCAGCCGATTTTGCCGAGGCCAACGGGCACATATTCTGGATGCTCTGTGGCGACGCCCTGGAGCGGACCCGCCTGATCGACTTCCTCCGCTCCTTCGGCATCCAGGCGGCCTTCCACTACGTCCCCTTGCACCTTTCCCCCATAGGACGCCACTTTGGCGGCTGCGAAGGCCAGTTGCCGGTGACCGAAGACTTGGCCGAGCGATTGCTGCGCTTGCCGCTGTGGGCTGGCATGGAAGAAGATCTCGTCCACCGCGTGGGGGAGCGGTTGCGGGAATTCTACGGCGCATGAGTCCTGAACTCTCGGTGGTGGTCCCCGTCTACCGCAGCGCCGCCACCCTCCCGCTGCTTTTGGAGCGGCTCCAGGCCGAGCTCGCCCCGCAGTATTCGCGTTGGGAAGCCATCCTTGTCAACGATGGCTCCCCCGACGGCAGTTGGGAGGTGCTGACAGATCTTGTCCAACGCTACGACTTCCTGGTGATTGCGGATCTGCGCAAGAACTGTGGGCAGGACAACGCTTTGATGGCCGGTCTGCGCCTTTGTCAAGGTGATGTCGCCATCATCATGGACGACGACCTACAGCACGACCCGGCAGATATCCCGCGCCTAGTCGACAAGCTCCATGAAGGCTGGGACGTGTGCTTTGCCGCCTTCGGAGCGAAGCGGCAAGCCTGGTGGAAGAATCTGGGAAGCCGCTTCAACGGCTGGGCGGCGCAGCAGGTGATTCAAAAGCCCGCGGGCATCTACCTCTCGCCCTTCAAGGCGCTCGCGCGCGGCGTGATCGACGAAGTCTTGGCCTACCAAGGCCCTTTCCCCTACCTGGACGGATTGTTGCTTTCTGCTACCAGTCGCTTCACGCAGATTGAGGTGGCCCACCATGCGCGCCCGGTTGGGCACGGCAACTACAACCTGCCGCGCAGCGTCGCCGTGTGGCTGAAGCTTGCCACCGGCTTTTCGGTCCGCCCGTTGCGCATCGCCTCGGTGGCGGGGCTTTTCACGGCGTTCTTGGCCCTGGCCTTTGGCTTCGGGCTCATCGTGCGCCATCTGCTTGGGCACGAGGAGGTAGAAGGTTGGACCTCCACGCTGGTGGTGGTCTCGTTCCTCGGCGGGCTGCAGCTTTTTTGCCTTGGCCTTTTGGGCGAGTACGTGGGGCGCGCCTACCTGGTGCTTGGTCGCAAGCCTCAAGCGCCGGTGCGCTGCGTGCTGCGTCGCGAATCTACCGAGCTCGGTTCCTGAGTTCTTCCCTGGAGTTTTTATGACGACTGCCCAAAGGCCTCGCGTCCTCCTTCCCAGCCTCAGCGTGCTGGGTCTTTCGCTGCCCATCTTCCTTTTTCTGTGGTCGTTCCAGCTGCTGCGCGAGCTGGGCTACTGGATAGAACACGGCAAGACAGAAATTGTCATCAACGAGCAGCGCCAGGACGGAACCTGGCGGGTCTTCTCGGGGGCGCCGCGCACCCAGCCCGAGCGGACCGAGGAACGGGGCTTTGCCCCCGAGCGCGACCTCTTTGCCGTCGTCGACGCAGGCTTCCACCAAGCTCATGGTCAGGACGTCTATCGCGCCGACATTGCCGTTGCCGGCTCGCAATGCCGTGTGACTTCGCGCCTAGAAGGCGGCAAGCGCTGCGTCACGCCCAGCGGCTGGGAAGCGGGAACGCGCCGCGTCACCTTCATCTTTTCCGGGAAGCTCAAGGACAATGCCGACTGGGTGCGCGCCGGGCTGCTTCCGGATTTTGTCGTAATCCGCTGGGCCGATTGGCCCGGTTACCTGCGCGGCAGCCTGCATGCGGAGCTCTTCATCGAGTCGCTGCTGCTGGCCGCCTTCCTGGTCTTCCATGTCCTGTACCTGCGCCGCCGCTGGCGTCCCATCTTGCTTCCGGGGGTGGCGCGACGCCCTTCGGTGAGGCTTTGGCGCTGGCTTGGCGGCATTCTTCTGACAGGAATTGTCGTCTATCAGTTCCCCGCCTTCCACAACGTGGTATTCCTGTGGTTCGGCGCTTGGACGCTGCTTGCGGCGCTTGCCTGGAAGACGCTGCAGCCGGCCTCTGGAGCCAGGACGCCTCTCCCCAGGCGCTTTGAAACGGCGCTCTTGCTTGCGATCCTCGCCGCGGGCATGGTGCCGCGCGCCCTTCATCTCGATTGGGGGCATCCGCTGATGTTGCACCCCGACGAATACGCCTTCACGGCCTTCCCCCCGAAGATGGCCGAGACCAACACGCTCAATCCGATGGATTTCGAGCGGCCCAACCATCCGAGCATCTACACCAACTCGATGGTCTACGGCGTGGCCTCGCACCTCGTCTTTGGCCAGCCGCTGCCGCAGTCCTTTCCTACCCACGAGTTCTTCTACCACCTCCTCTCGCGCTGGATCGTGGCGCTGTGGGGTGGCATCGGTATCCTGGCCGCTTGGTACGCCGGACGCCAGTTCTCGCCAGCAGCGGGGCTCTGGGCCGCAGCCTTGCTCGCCGTGCATCCGCTCTTTGTCGAGCACGCCCACTACGCCACGCCTGATGTCCCCATGACCGCCATGCAGCTTTTCTCCATCGCCCTGGCGATGCGCTTTATGAAAAGCGGCTCCTGGCGCGACCTGGCTCCCAGCGTTCTTTGGGTGTCCTTGGCTACCGGCGAGAAGTATCCGGGAGTGCTCTACTTGCTGGCGCCGCTCTTTGCTCTTGTCTGGCAGCGGCGTCACGAAGGGACGCGCCTGCTCGACGACCTGGTGCGACTAGAAATGACATTTCTTGTCGGACTTTTCGCCTTTGCTCCCTACGTCTTTCTCAAGGCGCATCTGGTGCTTCTGAACCTCATCTCGGAATCGCGCCCCACCCATCTCGGCTCCGACGGCCTTTCGTGGGCCGGAAACCTCAGCTATTACGCCGACCGCTACCTTCAGAGCGGCTCCTGGGGGCTGCTCGCCCTCTTTCTCATCGGAGGGTGGATGGCGTTTCGCAAGTACGGTACCCTTGCCGTTCCCGCCTTCAGTGGCCTTGCCTACTGGGTCATCGTCTCGCGACTGCCGCTTCATTGGGAACGCTGGAGTCTGCCCATGGCGGTTACGCCCTTGCTGCTTTCCGCCCTGGCATTGGCTTGGCTCTTTGCCTATTCGGGCCGCTATCGCTGGATGGCGCGCCTCTTCGTGGTGGCCTGCGTTGCCGTGATCTTTTTGGGGCAGGCCTTTCGCAGCGAGCTGGTGCTGGTGCGCCTCGGCGCCACCGACACCCGTGTGGCCGGGCGAGCACCGCTTGCGCATCTGGGTGTCGATACCGCTAGCGCCGTGGTCAGCCAGTACACGCCGCTAGCACCCGCGTGGAAGCCGGGGTTTGATTTCGTAGCTGCCGTCTGCGACAGCGAAGCTTCGCGAGGCCGCCGCTATGCCGTGGCATCCAGCTGCATGTACGATCGCTACCTGGCCGAGCCCACCCGCTATCGCCGCGAGGCAAGCTTCTACCAAAGCCTTTTCCGGCAGCCAGAATTGCTGCACTTGGATCCGACGCCCATTCCTTTTGACGAAGGCAGTCGCTGCGACTGGGAACTGGCGCGGCAGTTGGTGCCCCTGCATGCGTGGCAGCAAGAGCAGCACGGTCGCATTCTCACGGGGCCGCAGATTCGCGTCTTCGAGCTCGTGAAAGGCGGCGTCACCTGTCTCCAGGAAGAGATACCGTTATTCTTGGCGAATGGCGTCCACCGGCGAAAGGCGTGAGGCGCGCCAGGCCGGATACAAGGCGGCGAGCCAGCAGATGACGTTGGCGGCCACCGCTACGATCACCACGTCCATGGCGTGCACGTCCACCGGAAGCTCGTCGATGAAGTAGATGTCTCCGGGCAGCTTGATCCAGTGGAAGTGGTTCTGGAGCCAGCACAGCAGAAGTCCAAAGGAGATGCCCGAGCACGATCCGATGAGGCCCGCAAAGGCACCCTGGAAGAGGAAGATGCGCAGGATGGTCCCCGAATCGGAGCCCATGGCGCGCAAAATGCCGATCTCGCGGGTCTTTTCCAAGACGCCCATCACTAGGGAACTGGCGATGTTGAAGGCCGCCACCAGCACGATGAGGCAGAGCACCACGGTGACGAGGATCTTTTCCAAGCGCATCCACTTCATGAGGGCGGCGTTCTTGGTGAGCCAGTCCAAAGGCTCGAGGTGGAGCTTGCCACCGAGGCTCTGCCCGATTTCGCGGGCTTGCCACAGATCCTTCACGCGCACCTGGATGCCAGCGACGCGTTTGCCTGTCTGGTAGAGCCGCTGGGCCGAGGGGATCCCGACGTAGGCCATGTTGGCATCGTATTCATAAAGCCCCGAGGCATAGACGCCCGTCAGCACGCAGCGCTCCATGTGCGGTGGCGCCCCCATGCCTGAAAGCGCCGCTGCCGAGGAAAGGCTCACGAGCGTCGCCTTGTCGCCCACCATCATGCCAAGGCGCGAGGCCAAGGCGTAGCCCATCACGATGCCGTGCTCGATCCGGCCGGAGTCCAGTTGGCGCTCATAAAGGTCGAGCTTCCCCACGGTCATGTACTTCTGGAGATCGATGACCTTGGTTGCTCGCTGCGGGTCGATGCCCATTACCACGATGCCGTCGGCCGATGTTCCAGTAGAGATGCCTGCTTTGCCGCCCAAGAAGGGGCTGGCCGCCACCACTCGAGGGTCGGTCTTTTCCACCAGATTGGGCAGCGAATCGCCGTCGGGAAGGCCGGCGGAATCTCGCGAAAGCAGATCCAAGTGGCTGTCGCGTCCGATCAAGCGGTCGCGCACTTGCCCGCTGAAGCCGTTCATCAGCGCCAAGGCCACCACCAGCGAAGCCGTGCCGATAAAAACGCCGGCGATGGAGAAGACTCCCACCAACGAGGAAAAACGCGAACGGCGCTGGGCGCCCAGAAAGCGTCGGGCGACGCGCAGCTCAAAGACACGCATTACAGCAGCTCCATGGGTTGGGTGCCCGAAAGCCGTCGGGCGGTTTCGCGCAGTCCGCGCGGATCAATCGGCTCGGCCGCCACGGCTTTTAAGGAGAATTCCCGCCCCGGCAGGGGGACGGTGCCAAGTACTTCGGGGCCCATGCCGTCTCCGTAGAAGACGCCGATCGGGCCGGACCAGTGGCCATGAGGCGGCAATTCCGCCTCGACTCGCCATTCTCCCAGAGGACGTCCCTTCCAGGTGACGTCAAAGACGATGCGCCGGAGTCCCCACGCTGCATCAGAACGGACCTCGGCTTGGGCATTGCACCACACGCCGATGTTGGCGCGCGGCTCGGCCCGCAGGATTCGCCCGTCCAAGAGGGCCAACTGGGTCTTTTCCAGCGAATCGAGGGCATGTCGGTAGCGCTGTTGTCCGGCAGCCCCGATCGAGACGCGGGCCGCAGAGCCTTGGCCGACCACCGTCACAATGCGGGAGGAATCGGGAAGACTGCGCAGGTTGTTGCCGCCGTGCAGAGTGGCCGCCAACGAGCGAAGCGAGACGCCTGGCTTGCGCAGCGTCTGCAAGAGATCCCAATCGGGGATGCGTCGCAGTTGCTGGATCTGCACTCCGTCAGAAACGCGACCGATCTCGCGGGTCTCAAGTAACGTATCGTAGTCGCGCGGACGAGAGGTGTCGGTGCAGAAGGCGATGAACGCCTCCCGTCCGAGCGCGGCCTTGTCCGCATCGACGAGCATGTCCCAGGCCTGACCGGCCTTGCCGCTGTCGATGCGTGCAAAGAACATCGCGGCGACTTCAGATTCCTGGCTTGGACCACATCCCGCCAGAAACGTCGCCGCAGCGGCGAGCAGGGTCAAAGCCGCCGCGCGCATCTCAGTCGTGGTGATGCTCGTGGCCTTCGCCGCCGCACTGGCAACCGCCCTCTTCGCCTTCACACTCGCACTCGCCATCTTCACAATCGCAGCCGCAGCCGCATTCGTCTTCATCATGGCCGTGCAGGCCGTGGGCGTGGCCGTGCTCGATTTCTTCGGGAGTTGCCGGGCGCAGTGCAACGATCTCTACGTCAAAGAAGAGGTCTTCACCGGCCAGCTCGTGGTTGCCGTCCAGTTCAATGTGCGTCGGGGTGATTTCCTTCACGGTGACAACGCCCCAGCCATTGCCGGTGTCCACCTGAAGCATTTCGCCAACCTTGAGCTTGCTGCGCAGGTCGGGCGGGAACTTGCCCTTCTCGACCTTCTGAATGAGCGACGGGTCATAGTCACCGTAGCCTTCGTCAGCCGTGACGGACACCGAAAGCTTGTCGCCCACGGCAGCGCCGGTCAGAGCCTTTTCCAGACCAGGAACGATGTTCTCGTGGCCATGGAGATATTCGAAACCGTCTTCGGCGCTGGCTTGGTCTAAGACCTCGCCTTTGCTGTTCTTCAGGATGTAAGCAACGGTGGCGACGACGTTCGTCTCGATCTTGGTGGGCATGAGAGCCTTTCCTGGCTGGTTGCGAACCGAATGGCATCGCCAAAGACGACGCAGGGGAATGCAGGCATTCCCCTTGAGGCGCTAAGATATTAACCGGCCCGTCTCCGGACCGCTCACAAATCGCTCAGACCGCTTCGTCCTCGGCCAGTGCGCCCTCGTCACCTTCGTAATCGGTGTCGTCATCGCCATGGCGCTTGATCAGATACCAAGCCACAGCTCCCAAAGCGATGAGAGCGAGCCCGATGCCCAGACCGAGCAGGATCTGCTGCAGGCGGATTTCCTTCGACTGGCGACGGAAATAGGGCAGGTAGACGTGCTCCTTGACGTAATCGGAAATCGTCATATGGCCTCCTTAGGCCCCGCGGAAGCGGTGCCAAACGTTCGAGAGCTTTTCGCGCGTTCCATTGACGCGGCGATTCAATCCGCCCAGCACACCGCCGGCGAATTCTTGGAAATCGTCATCTTCACGCCACAGATACCACACGAGAAAGCCCGTGAGCACTGCCGCGCCCAGAAGACCAAAGATGAACCACTTGCGCATCCTACACCTCCCGGTGCCCTTGCGACACCGTTTCGGAACGTCCATTAGGCTCGCCGTTACCGGCACACTGGAAAGTATACACCCTTCCCGGAAAGGGAGACAACGGGAGTTCGTCCTATCTTTGCGACCGATGCGAGAGAAGGCCCTGGAGACGCTCCGGTCGGTGTTCGGCTACCGGGAATTTCGTCCTCCCCAGGACGAAATCGTCGAGCATGTGGCCCAAGGTGGAGATGCCTTCGTGCTCTTGCCCACCGGCGGCGGCAAGTCTCTCTGCTACCAGATTCCGGCCCTGCTTCGCTCGGGGACGGCCATCGTCGTTTCGCCGCTGATCGCTTTGATGGACGACCAGGTGGCGGCGCTTCGCCAGAACGGCGTGGCTACCGCGGCGCTCCATTCCGGCAACCGCCAGTCCCGCATGGATGAAGAAGACCTTTTGGCCGGGCGACTGCAAGTGGCCTACGTAGCGCCCGAGCGTCTGCTGACCGATCGTTTCCTGGAGCTTCTGGACCGCTGTCGGGTCTCCCTCTTCGCCATCGACGAGGCCCACTGCGTGAGCCAGTGGGGCCACGACTTCCGGCCCGAGTACTTGGACCTCGGGCGTCTGGCCGAGCGCTACCCCGAGGTGCCGCGCATGGCCCTCACCGCCACTGCCGACGGCCCTACCCGCAAGGACATCGTCGAGAAGCTCCATCTGGAGAATGCGCGGTGGTTCACCAAGAGCTTCGACCGCCCCAACATTCGTTACCGCATCGGCCTCAAGGACAAGCCCCGCGAGCAGCTGTTGCGTTTTATCCGCGAGGAGCACTGGGGGGATTCCGGCATCGTCTACCGCACCTCGCGCCGCGACGTGGAGGAGACCGCCGAATGGCTGCGCAAGCAGGGGGTCTCGGCCATGCCCTACCACGCTGGACTTCCCGCCGCCACCCGCTCGGCCAACCAGACGCGCTTTCTCAAGGAGGAAGGCCAGGTGATGGTGGCCACCATCGCCTTCGGCATGGGCATCGACAAGCCCGACGTGCGCTTCGTGGCTCATCTGGATCTTCCCAAGTCCATCGAGTCCTACTACCAGGAGACCGGCCGCGCCGGCCGCGACGGACTGCCGTCGGACGCCTGGATGGTCTACGGCCTGCAGGACGTGGCCCGCCAGCGCTCCATGGTGCAGGCGTCGGAACTGCCTCCGGAGCGGAAGCTCTTGGAAGGACAGAAACTGAACGCCCTCTTGGGCCTCTGCGAGACGGCCGGATGCCGGCGCCAGGCCATCCTCGCCTACTTCGGCGAGGAGATGGCCGAGCCCTGCGGCAACTGCGACACCTGCCTTTCGCCGGTGGAGACCTGGGACGGCACGGTGGCGGCCCAGAAGGCCATGTCGGCCATCGTGCGCACCGGCGAGAGGTTCGGGTCGAATCACGTGGTGGACGTGCTCCTAGGCGAGGCCACCGACAAAATCCGTCAATTCGGCCACGACCGCCTGCCCACCTTTGGGGTCGGACAGGATTTGTCCCGGCCCACCTGGATGTCGGTGCTGCGCCAGCTGGTGGCGGCTGGGCATCTGATGGTGGACATGGAGGGCCACGGGCGGCTTTGTCTGACGCAGGATTCGCTGCCGGTGCTCAAGGGCGAGTGCACCATTCATCTGCGCCACGACCCGACGCCCCAGAAGGCCACCACCAAGGTGCGAGGGCTTCGCTCGCGCAGCGCCAAGCCCGCCCCCGAGGGGATGGACGGCGACCTCTTCGAGGTGCTGCGCAAGAAGCGCCTGGAGCTTGCCCGCGAACTGGACATCGCCCCCTACATGGTGGCCAGCGACCGCTCGCTTCAGGAAATGGCGCTGATGAAGCCGCGCGACGAGACGCAGCTCCTGGCCGTCTACGGCTTCGGCGAGGCCAAGGTGGAGCGCTTCGGCGCGGCCTTCCTGGCCGAGCTGAGGCCGTGGCTGTAGGAACAGCAAGATAAAGACACGCAGACGCAGATTTACCGCCAAGAGATGATCGGAGCTCATGAGTTTTAAAATCTCATTTAGGACTCATCTACGTCTCATTTGAGAAGGTAGATTGAAGTCATGAAGGGGGCCATCTCATCCAAAAAAAGAGCCTCCGCCGCCTTGGAAGCAGCGGAGCCGATGGCCGCGATTCTGAATTCCAGGCCTCGCGCATGCCTTGCGTCAATGACCCTTCCTGAAGGTTCCTTTGCCCTCCTCAAGGAGAAACTCGGAATTTCTGACCTTGAGGCGGCGGCCTTGCTTGCCATTCCTCGCAGCACCTACATGCGCAAGAAGCACGGACCTCTCGACGCCCGCATTCGCGAGCGTCTGGACTTCGTCATGGGCGCGGTCAGTGCTGCCGAACGACTCTTCAATGGCAACCGAAGCGCTCTTCAAAGCTGGATGCGTCGGCCAGCCCTGGCGCTTGGCGGCGCAGTTCCCCTCGAGCACTGCAAAAGCCTTGCGGGGATCGAAGAGGTGAAGCTCCTGCTCGAACGGCTTGAGTACGGGGTCGTCGTCTGATTGCCTTCCGGATCGTGAAGCGTCGCCATGCCGAAATCGCCTTCGACGGTTCCGGCACCCTTCGCTACGGCTCTCGCTGGACAAATGCCGGGCTTCGGGGCGTCTACCTGGCCGACTCCCTGTCGCTGGGCATCCTTGAGCTTTTGGTTCATCTTGGCCGGGAGGAACTTGCGGGCATGGAATTTGTCGGATTCCGAGTGACCATTCCCGACGCACTGATCGCGCCCCTTGCCGCCGAGGCGCTTCCCGAAGGCTGGGATGCAGGCCATCCCACCCCAGAGATCGCACATCGCCTCAAGGCCATCGGAGACGCCTTTTTGTGCTCAAGCCCGAAGCCCGTCCTGCGGCTTCCAAGCGCAATCGTCCCCTCTCAAGCGAACTTCCTTTTTTCCCCCGAACATCCCAAATTCCAAAGGCTCCAAATCGAAGCGATCGGCCCCGTGTCGCTGGATCATCGGCTGAATGGGTAGCTGCGCCTGGGTTTACTCCGTGTCATCGAAGCGGTTCCATACCCAGGTTTCAAACCAGTGAGGCATTGATTCGGCTCTGATTTCGAGATCGATTCCGCAGACGAGGAATGGACAAGCTCAATTCCGTGCCGCTTCGCACACCTCACCCCGGCCACCTGCGGTGGCCACCCCTCTCCTACTCGATCGCAGGAGAGGGGGCAGCATTAGACGCCGCTGCAAAACTCCCTTCTCCACCCGTTCCGGGGGGAGAAGGGCCGGGGTTGAGGGGAGAAGTACAGGAAGAGGTCTTCGCACTGTGAACGCCATCTTGCAGGACGTGGCCGATCACCTGGACAAAACGCGCGAACAGGTTGCCCTGGAGCTGTTCCGGGACTGATCTGCAAGTTCCGTTTTTGAACATCGTTTTCCAGAGGGGGGGGGGACCGCACCCCCTCTGGACTCCCGCTCGCGGGGGCTCTGCCCCCTGCACCCCAGCAAAGGGAGCCTCCAGAAAGCTATGGCAGCGGAAAAGAAGCCTTACGGAACCCGGCGAGCGAAGGCGATGCGCCTTCGACGCTGGGGCCCAAGGAACTCAGCGGCGAAGTGAAGTGCCGTGTTGTCCGGACCCGCCTCACCCCGCCCGCGAAAGCGGGCACCCCTCTCCTACGGAAACCGCAGGAGAGGGGGCAGCATGAATCGCCGACGCTACGCTCCCTTCTCCACCCGTTTCGGGGGGAGAAGGGTTGGGGATGAGGGGGGCAAGCAGGCTGGCGTTTACAGAAACTATCGTGGGAGAGGGAGAAGTGCCTCAGTTGTCTTTTACGCACCGAAGCGATAACCCATATGCTTTGTATATGGAACTGCGGTCTATATAAGCGATAGCGCCGCCGACGTACTGCCCCCAAGATAAAAACGCATTATCCTCAGAAGCTGACCAAAAGAGAGTATAGCTATTGATGTTGACATATGCCCCACCATAATAGCCTGCAGGCAAAGCGTGGAAACCTTTCACGTCTGTCCCAGTATTCACTGTCCAAAGGCTGCTAGTGGATTTTAAAGCTATCCCTGCCGTACTAGAATCTAACGCTGTATCAATCAGCTTGCTCCATTCCGCATCAGCGGGAACATGCCAACCAGACGGGCAAATCCCTTGATGCGGCAAAGAACCACTCCAAGGCGTACTGTCGTACGTGCTCGCAAGATCCATCGCTGCTACCCACGGGTACAAGCGCCCATATTTGTGACAGTTGTTGGTGTCGTTGTCGTAACACCGCGAATTGTCCGTCTTGTAGTTCAGGTTCTGCGCCATCCACGTTTGGGTCCTGATCGTCACCGTCCGGTACACCTGGCCATCCCGGCTATCGGTCAAGCGGCCATACGTCACCGAAGAATTCCATGGAGCCATAGGACCGAAGCAGCTGGAAGCTGTCGATGGAACGACCTTCGGATGCAATGTATCGATCGCGATAGCTCGATAGGTCAAACTGTCATTCCCGGGAAACGTTAGGCCATCGATGTACACGGCGGAACGGATGCTCGGCGCTGTTCCATCGGTGGTGTAGTGGATCACCACTCCTGCTGTGGAACATGAAAGGCCGATTTTGAAAGGTGGCCATCCGACATTGCCATCGGCAGCGATCGCAACAGGTCGGACTTGCAGAACGATCTTTCGGCTCACGATGGTACTGGCTGTGAAACCCGTCTTGATCGCAATTGCCTCCAAAGCCCGGCTAGAATCGATCAGGATGCCCGTATCCCTGTATGTGGGCGATGAAGCTGTCGGATTCGAACCATCCAAGGTGTAGTGAATCTCGGCTTCGGAAGTCAGGCTGGACAAGAACACATGCACCGGCTGATCGAAGGTATCTACGCTGGAACCTGTTGCCCAGGCTTTCACACTCGTCGAATCCAAGGTCGGAGCATTCACTGTCCCACCCGAGGCTGAACCTCCGTTCGCGGCGCTCACCGCACTCACCGTGATCGCAAAATTCGTATCTCGCGTGCTCGGAGGAAGCGTCACCGAACCGCTTCAGAGAACGGCCAGCGTGTTGCTCAAGCCTTCCATCGTCACCACTACGCCCTGGTCGCTGGGAGCTGAGACCGTCGGAATCGAATGCTTGGAAAAGAGCACCGTGTCGTCGGCAAGCACCGTACCGTTGACCGTTGCCAGCTTCACATGCACCGCCGAAGCGGAATCAAACAACGATTCCGTCACGCTCGCGTCGCGGCTCACACGCGCCGAAACGCTGCGAAGATCGGAACTGTCGGCCGATTCGTTCGTTGAACGGTCGCAGGAAAGAAGGGCCGTAAGGGCGAAAAATGGAAGAATGTGCAGCTTCATGGTCCTCAATCCTCCCATCACCAGGTGACCGAAACGTTGCGGGGAGACGAGCTCGAACTGGATTTGTCCTGTGTCAGCAATACGACCGCCGCAGCGGCTCCTCCGGCAACGGCGACGCCACCGACGATCCAGGGCCACACATGTCCGCTGCTTTGGGCCACCAGCACGGTATGGCTGTTGTCGGGCTTCTTCTTGCCGCTGGCGATCAGCGCCATCTCGGCGCAGCCGCTGCGCAACACATCTTCCAGACCCCCTTGAATGTCCAGCACGTGGCTGAACTCCGTCTGGCCGCTGCCCACATCGGTCTTCTTCACCGAAAGGCTCCAGGTCTTACCCACCTTGGATAGGTCGCCGGTGAAGATTCCCTGCACGCTCAAAAGCTGTCCGATCTCCACCGAGCACTCGCTGTTGTCGCAAGCCCCCGATTGCTGAAAACCTTGTTCTTTCAGGATCTTGTCGATATTGCGCCGCTCCACGATCTTGAAGCTGTCGCTGGCCAAAAGCTCGGACTCGAACCGATTGGTCACGGTCGAGAGATCCTTGGCTGAAATGCCTTCACCCGTAAACGAGAGGACGGCCACTTGAGGAAGCCGCTTGAGGACGAATTTGCGAGATGCTGGCTGAGCGCTCAAAGAATCCTGTCCTGAATGCGCTACCGAAACAGGGGCGGAGACCGTATCCGCAGCAGGAGCCGCCATGGAATCATGCTTTGCGATAGCCGTCGCAGAAACTGTCGCAGTATCTGGAGGCAATGACGGCGCAATCGCAGGAACTGGAGCCGAGACAATCGCGTGAGCTGTGGTATCCGTTGCCATGGGCGTTGGCATGATCGCAGAGGACGAAGAGTCAGGTGGCGGCGCTGCGGAGGTCGAATCTTTCGCTTGGGCCATGACAAACGTCGGAAGCCACAAAAGGGCAAGTGCAATCAGCAGGTATCGGCGCATAGAAGACTCCGACGGCAATTCCCGCACGGGTGAATCGGGGCGAGGGTGCGCCGTCGATTCAAGTATAGCCAAGGCGACTTGGAAAAGGTGTGCGCTGCATCACACTACGGGCGCCGCAGAAAAGCCGCGAAAGCCCCAAGCGTCTACTTTACCCGTTCTGCGCGGCTGCGCGGGAAGGAAGGTCGGAGATGACAGGAAACGGAAAGGTCAGGATCGACGCTGAGCTCTTGCGCAAGTACGACGTGCCAGGACCGCGCTACACCTCCTATCCGCCGGCGCCCCACTTCCACAAGAACTTCGCGCAAGCCGACATCCCCGCCGCCTTGGAGCGGTCCAACAGCGAGGGAATGCGCGAACTCTCCTTCTACGTGCATGTTCCCTTCTGCCCGCATCGCTGCCTTTTCTGCGGTTGCACCACCGAGATTGGCCGCCCCGGGAGCTACGTGGTGCGCTACTTCGAGGCGCTGGGCCACGAGATGGAGCGGACCCTTCCGCTCCTGGACGCCAGTCGTCCGGTCACCCAGGTCCACTTCGGCGGCGGCACCCCCAACGGCGTGCCGGCCAAGTTCCTGCGACAGATTCTGGATCGCCTGCGCGCGCGCTTCTCGTTTTCGCCGGAGGCCGAGGTCGCCATCGAGTGCGACCCGAACCTGCTCACCCTGGAGAAGCTCGCCGAGCTTGCCGACATGGGCTTCAACCGCGTCTCCTACGGCCTGCAGGATTTTGACAAAAATGTGCTTGCAGCCGTCGGACGGGGCTTCCCGAGGATCCCTCCGACGGAACTTGTCAAAAAAGCCCACGAGCTCGGCATGCGCGGCGTCAACATTGACCTCATCTACGGGCTCCCGCTCCAGACCCCGGAGCAGTTCCGCCGCACCCTGGAGGCCACCGTGGCGGCCTCCCCCGACCGCGTGGCGACCTTCTCCTACGCCCACGTCCCCTGGATGATGCCGCAGCAGAAGGCTCTTGAGGTCTATCGCTTCCCGAGCCCCGAAGAGAAGGTGGAGATGGCCATCTCGGTGCTCGACATCCTGCAGGAGGCCGGCTACGTGGCCATCGGCATGGACCACTACGCCCGTCCCGACGACGAGCTGGCGCAGGCACTTACCTCCCATCGGCTTCACCGCAACTTCCAGGGCTACTGCAGCCGGCGCACCACCGGGCAGGTGGTGGCTTTCGGGGCCTCGGGCATCTCGCAGTTGGAGTCGGCCTACGTCCAGAATCTCAAGGAAAGTTCGGCCTGGATCGAGGCCGTGGAACGGAACGAATGGGCCGTGGAACGCGCTTATTTCCTCACTCCGCAGGAACGGCTGCGGCGTTCCCTCATCAACCGCATCATGTGCGAAGGGCGCCTGGACCTCGCCGACCTGCCCGTGCTTCCGGGACAGAAATTGTCAGACATCGAGGCGGTGGCGGCTCAGGGCTGGGAGAGCCTCGACGACCTGGAGGCCGACGGCCTGTGCCGGCGCGAGGGGCGGCGCCTGCAGCTCACTCCGCTCGGGCGTCTGCTGGTGCGGGTGGTGGCCATGCGCTTTGATCCGATGCTCAAGGATGGTCCGGGGCGCTATTCCCGCACGGTCTGAGGTGAGGTCTCTTCCTTACCTGTTTTCAACGGGAGGAGGCTTCGGACGCTCCCACTCCCACGAGAAGGCTAGCGAACCGCGCCACCATTGAGCTGGCAAGCCGCCGGTGGCAGAGATGCTGCCGAGTCCCACTTGAACTGCGCCGCGTTGGAAAAGGCGGATCTGTGCCCCCAGGTCGATGGCGACGTAGTTGATGTTGCGGGAGGCGTCGGCGTTGTCGCTGGCCACGTTGTCGGGGGCGATCTTGGGGTTGAACTGCCACGCGATGGCGACAAAGGGGCGGACCTTACTCTGGTCGCGAAAGGTGGCCGTTAGTCCAAGGCGCTCGGTGGCTCTGAAGCCGTTGAAGGAGTAGGGAACGTCCTCGGTGGAGGTTGTGACGCCAAGGAAGGTGTTCTTCTTCTTGACGACGAGATCCATGCTTATGCTGTGGTAGCCAAGGCCACCGTAGAGAAGTACGGTGGCAAGCTCGGAGCGGTGGATCCAGCCGGCTTCCAGGTCGACGCCGCTCAGATCGCCTTCCAAGGCCGCGTAATAGTCGTGCAGGAAGGTGGTGCCGGCACCGCCGCCGGCGGTAAGGGAAGCAATTTCGGCCTTCAACGGCTCGCCGTCGGCGCCATCCAAGGGCGCCGTGTCCTCGAAGGATCCTTTGGTGGCAAAGGCTGCCTTGCCCCAAGCCGCGAAGCAATCGGGCGTGCGAGGAGGCACCAGTGGTTGCGCGGGCGGCGGCAGTTTCACATGAGCTTGGATGAGGGCGCGGCTCGTCGAGGAGCAGCCTCCTAGCAGAACAAGGACGGCAAGCGGCGGGATGAATGCGCACTTCATGTCATCATCCTACCACCTTGGGTGTTTTAGAGTTTGTTAGAAACTGGTTTATTCAACGGCAGATCGGTGTCGAAGAGCAGGGACACGCCGCCTCGCCACCAGGAGGCGTGCAGATCCCGGTAGGCGAAGACCTTGCCAACTTCGGCCTCCAGGAAGCAGTGCGGACGGATTTTGATCTGGGCACCGACATCGACCATGGAATAGTCGATATGCTTGGAGGGCGTCGGATCGTCGTCAAAAAGGTCATAGGGACCGTTGGTTTGGATTTTCGGGTTGACTTGCCAAGCCACAGCTACGAAGGGACGCACCGGGCCGGAATCCAGGACGGCGATGGTCAGGCCCGTGTGGGTCGTGAAGCATGGCGCGTCGTTGGAAAAGGTGTCGTGGCCGATGGATGTGCGGCCATCGTCATTCCGCCAGATCTGCCGCACGATCAGGTTGGAGCGCATGTAGTGAAGGCCGAGGCCGCTGTGCAAGAGGACCGTGATCTGGTGCGTGCGCAGCGAAACGCCGCCATTCCCATCGATGCCGCTGTTGTCGAAGCTTCCGGACATGTGGAGCCACCCCAAGGGCGAGAGGGAAAATCCGCCGCCCAAAAGCATCGGGACGGTGGCATGCATGGACTCTGCGATGGAATCTTCCAGAAAGCCGAAGGACGAGAACGAGGTATGCGAGGCGACGGATGCGCCGAACTGGAGCTGGCCCGTCATGGCGCGTGGGTTGGGAACCACAGGCGCGATGGCCGGAGGCAGGCGCACGTCGGCGTGGACGATCCGACTGCTTACAAGCGTATCGCAGCCGCACAGGATCGTGGTGGCGGAAAGGAGTAGAAAGTTGGGGAGTCTGGTCATTGGGATGGAAGAGGCTGCTGCGGACGCCGCATCTAGGCTTCGTCGTGGCTGGGGTGGTATATGCCTAGGCGTTTCATCACGTCGCGCAGCACCTTGCGGTCCACTCCCAGGATTGATCCTGCCTGCGTGAGATTGCCGCTGCTGCGGCTCAGAGCCTTTTCGATGGCAGCGCGTTCGGCGGCTTCGCGTGCCTCCTGAAGGGTGCCGGTTTCGGTGGGGCGGTCTTCCGCGAAGCCGAAGTGCTCGGCTTCCAGGCGGATGCTGCCGGCCTCCAGCAGCGCCCGCTGCATGCGGTTCTCCAGTTCCCGGACATTCCCCTGCCACTGGTGGCGAAGCAGCGCCTTCTCGGCGGAACGGGCCATGCCTTGGTAGGCGATGCCGAATTCCACCGCGGCCCGTTGGGCAAAGAGGCGCGCCAGCGGCAGGATGTCCTCGTAGCGCTCCCGCAGTGGGGGGATGTGCACGCAGGCCACGTTGAGGCGAAAGAGCAAGTCGCGGCGGAAGGAGCCCTTCTCCACCATGTCTTCCAGGTCGCGGTGGGTGGCGGCCAGGACGCGCACGTCCACCGGACGTTCTTGGCTTGCGCCGACGCGGCGGATGGTTTTTTCCTGCAGCACGCGAAGCAGCGCCGCCTGCAGCTGTGGTTCCAGTTCGCCGATTTCGTCCAGGAAGAGTGTCCCGCCGGTGGCGGATTCAAAGAGGCCTTGGCGTTCGGTGGCGGCACCGGTAAAGGCGCCCTTCTCGTGGCCGAAGAGCTCGGCCTCCATCAGCGAAGCGGGAATGGCGGCGCAGTTGACGGCCAAAAAGGGGCCATCCTTGCGAAGCGAGGAGCGATGGACGAGCCGGGCGAGCAATTCCTTGCCGGTGCCCGTTTCGCCCAGGATCAGTACGGGCACATTGGCATGAGCAAAGCGCCGCGCTTGGGCTACCACCGTCTGCATCTGCGGCGAGACGGCCAAGAGTCCAGTGGAGTCGGAGGCCTGGAGGGACTCCAAGGCCATGCGATCCTCGCGATGGCGGCGGGCGGCTGAGAAGACGCGTCCCAGGCTTGTGGCGAAGCGGTCGAAGGCTTGACGCTCGAACTCGCCGAAGGGTTCCCCTTGGCCGGTGCGATGCAGGTAGAGGCAGGCTACCACGTTGCCGTCGGGGTCGCGCATGGGCGCCACCAGGATGGAACGGATGCCGCCGCGGATGATGGACGGCCCGGAAAGGGGGGCGTCCGAAGGCCCGGCGTCGGCCCACAACACAGCCTTGCCAGCCTGGAGGCTTGCCTTGACGGCGCTTTTGGAAAATTCCGGCGGCTGCTCCTGCGGCCAGGTGGCCAGCACTTCGTCATGCTCGGAGGCGAGGAGGACGCCACCCGAGGCGTGCAAGTAGCGGGCTGCGAACTGCAAGAGGCTTGGCAGGATGGCTCCTGGGTCGGGGGCATCCACCAGCGCCTCGACAGCCTGAAGGACCGGTTCAACCTCAAAGATGGGGCCGCTGGTCTTGGTGCGATTGAGGGTCCAGACGTGTCCTGAGATCTCCAGTTGCGCGCCTTCGTCCAGCGATGCGCGTTCCCCTGGCAGCAACGGCTCGCCGTTGGCCTTGGGGCCAGGGCGCAAGGCCTCCACTGAGACTTTGTTGGCAAGCACCAGGAGTTGCACCGCCTGGGCCGGCAGTCCAGAGACGCGTAGGTCGCAGTCGGAGGCGCTTCCCAGCACCAGGACTTTCTTTTTCAACGGCAGCTCGGGTTTGCCAGCCAGACACCAATCCATCAACTCGCCCATTTGTCCCAATGTAGAGAAAGCTTGGGCAATGATGCGTGGATTGATCGCGGACGCTCAGGTCGCAAGGATCAGGCTTGAATTGCACGCCGGGAATGAGAGGATTTAACTTATAGTCAATAGGTTAGACTTAGCACAAATCTGTACAATTCTCCTCATCGGAAAGCCGTACGCATGGAATGCCGTAACATATTCCTCTTAGGTTTGGCAGGAGCTCTCGCAGGATTGGGTGCTTGTGACGATAGCAACTCATCCCAGCCTACGGCCGTTGCTTCGGCAAGCGGGAGTGGGAGCACAACGTCGCTGGTGCGCCCGACTATCAAGGCGTGCTCGCACGATTCCACGTATGACTACGCGGATTCCTTGGTCGTGGTGAAGGTCTCCATCCAGGCCAGCGACACCTTGAGCAGTCTGTTTTTTGTCAACGGCATGCCGATGGCAAAGACGGCCAATCAGGCGACCGCATCTCTGAATCTTGCCTTGGGACAGAATCTGGTCACCATGAGAGTCCAGCGCGTTGGGGACTCGACGAAGTACTGTGACACCACGATCACCTTGACGCGTCGCTTGCCGCTGCCGGTCTTTTCCGTTCGCGACACGATCGTCTACGATTCCGTGACTGTTGCCCTGAGCTTTCCCTTTGGGTTCTCGGGCACGATCCGCTACACCACCAGCGGGATCGACCCAATCTCTAGCGACACCGCGTATGCATCGCCTCTGAGGCTCAAAGGAACCACGACGCTCAAGGCGCGGACATTCTCTGGTACCGAACAGAGTGGCGTTACAAGCCTCACCTATCACGTCTATCATCAGGTGCAGGCTCCGGTCCTGTCGCAGCGTTCCGACACCTTCAATGCGCCCGTGAAGGTGGCGATCCGCCGCGCCTCGTCTCTGGACACCGTCTATTACACCACGGATGGCGGGGAGCCTTCGCGGACTTCGTCGCTGTACTCGGACAGCATCGCCGTCACCCAAAGTGAGACGATCAAAGCGCGATCCTTCTGCGGGATGAACAAGCCAAGTTCCGTGGAGTCGACGGTGGTCGTTCTGGCGGCCCTCAAGCCGACCTTTTCGGTGCCCGAGGGCATCTACCGCATGGGGCAGAGCATCGCCTTGAGCAGCGCCTCGCCCGTGACCGTCTATTACACGACCGATTCGACCGTACCGCAGTCCAAATGGACGCGCTACGCGACCCCTTTGACGGTGGATTCCGCAAGGCGAATTTGGGCTTACGCGACCAATCCCGGCTGGACTCCGAGTCCGGTCGTGACTGCCTCCTATAGCTTCACGACGGCGATTCCCTCGTTTTCGCTGGCGGCGGGCGTCTATGACACGAACAAGTCGCTGGTGCTGAATGATACCGCGTCCGGGGCCACGGTCCACTACACCTTGGACGGCAGCACGCCGACATGCACGAGCCTGACTTACGCGGCACCTATCGCGCTCTCCGGGACAATTCTTGTCAAGGCGATCGGTTGCCATGACGGCTGGCTTCCCAGCGCGGTGGATTCCGCGTATTACGAGTTCAAGGTGGCTTCCGCGATCTTCTCGGCCGATTCCGGCATCTACCGCGATATCCAGACGGTTTCCATCAAGTCTCGTTCGCCTGGCGTGACGTGGTTCTACACCACCGACAGCACCCTCCCAACCTGGGATCCGGCGAAGTTTCTGCCCACCGGAACCACCAAGGCTTTGATCTCGGGAAGCAGCTTCAAGGTCGGAAACAGCCAGTGGATTCGTGCTATTGGCGCGCGCTCCGGCTGGACGTCTTCCGACACGGCCTTGCGGCGCTACGTCATCCAGGGAGACACGATTCTCGTCATGGACTTCGAGCAGTCGAGCCTCTCGGCTCCGGTTGGCGACGAGAACCTGCACTTCTTCACCTGCAAGTATTGCAGCCAGGATGCTTTGGCGAGCCAGATCGCCAAGGCATTGGATAGCACGGCCGCCGGTTACGACAAGGCGCTGGGCTTCCTGGCCGCTGGCATGCACTTCAACCTGCAGAACACCGGCAACATTCAGACCTCCAGCGAGGCGGCACCTGCCTACGCCGGCTTCTCCATCAATGTTCCGCCCGCGAAGATGGACAGCACCTATCGGGTCTCCTTCTGGGCCAAATTCGTTCCCGATCAAGGCTATGTGCTTCCGTCCGCCCCCATGGTGGTGGAATTTGCTCTGACCGACCTGGACAACCAGAACGGTGGCTACTCCGACGGATTTTTCCGCGACGTGGTTCCCGTGACGGCGACCTGGCAGCATTTCGTGATGGACTATCGCGACTTCTTCTATGCCGGGAACGCTTACCACGGGGTCCAGCCTGACTCCACCAGCGACAACCCCAAGCTGCCGGCGCGTTTCAGTTATGTGGACAGTGCCGCGATGAATGCCCTCGGCCTCACCAAATACCAGGGGCGCGTGTTGCACAACAACTTCACGCCGAGCTGGATGTGGTCGTTGAATCGCGACAATGGCTATAACAAGGGGCACATCAGTGCGTTCCGCTGGTCGATTCTCCAGCCGTTGCAGACGGCCGCCGTTGCTGCCGCTTCCCCGGATGTCCAGCCGTCGGCCTCTCCTAACGAGCCGGGACTTACGGTCGCGCAGCAGGCTGCTTTGGTGCCGCTGGCCGGAACGCTGTGGGTCGACCGGGTGCAGTTGGTCCGGAAGCCTCAGTAGATCAGCTCCAGGAACGCAGATGTCAAGGGCTTTGCTACCTTACGTTTTATGATTCTGCCTAGAGAAGCAAGGCTCCTGCCGTCGCAGGTGAAGGAGCTGGAAGAGATCGCTGCCGAGTACGGGTGCCGCATTACTCCCATTGAGGGAAGCACCCGCACCATCTATGCCATTTCTGGCGACGAAGGTGACGAAGATTTCATCACGCGCCTGGAAGGCCTCGACTTTGTCGAGCGGGTGGACCGCATCCAGGTTCCCTATAAGCTGATGCACCGCAAGTCCGACCTCGCGCACCACGAGGTGACGCTGGGCGGGGTGGTGCTCAACCACGGCTTTCACGTGATTGCTGGACATTGCACCATCGACCCTAAGAATCCCCAGTTCTACCTGGAAACCGCCCACGCGGTCAAGGAAGCCGGTGCCATTGGTCTTCGCGGTGGCGTCTGGAAACCCCGCACCAGCCCCAATGCCTACCAAGGTGACGATGCGGCCCTCAAGATCCTGATCCAGGCCAAGGAAGAAACTGGTCTTCCCATCTCCACCGAGGTGATGGAAGAACGCCAGATTCCCATCGTGGTGGATGCCGGCGTGGACGTCATCCAGGTGGGAGCCCGCAACGCCCTCAACTACGGCCTGCTCAAGGCTCTCGGGCGCGCAACCGCCGGAACCGGCATCATCGTGCTCCTGAAGCGCGGCATGCACATGGGTCCGATCGACGAATTTCTTTCGGCCGCCGAGTACATCGTGGCCCATGGCAATCCCAACATCGTGCTCTGCCCGCGCGGCACTAAGCCCGAGGTGGATGGCTACCGCAACGCTCCTGACGAGTGCATCACGCCGCTGATCAAGGGACGCAGCTGGGCACCGGTGTTGGTCGATCCGTCTCACTCGGTGGGCAAGGCCACGTACGTGCCTTTCGCCGCCATGGCTGCCGTGGCTTACGGTGCCGACGGCCTGAACGTGGAAACCCACGTATGCGGTTCCAAGGGAATTGGCGACGATCCGAAGCAGGCGATCACGCCGGCGGTGCTGGCGCAGATCATCCGCGACGGAAAGGAACTGCACGCGCGCATGAAGGGCTACACCCTGCCGCTGCAGTCGGCTTAATTGCTGCTTCGCGTTCACCCCGAAACGCCGCAAGTGCGTTTCGTGGAGCAGGTTGCCAAGACGCTTCGCGACGATGGTTTGGTGGTCTATCCCACCGAGTCGGGTTACGCGCTGGGGTGCCTAGCCTCCTCGCACAAGGGGCGTGATCGCCTCTACAAGCTCAAGGGCAAGGACAAAGGCAAGGTCATGGCGCTCTTGTTCCACGACTTTTCCCACATTGCCCAGTACGCGCGCATCTCGAACTTCGCCTACCGCACCATGCGCCACGTGATGCCGGGGCCTTATACCTTCATCCTGCCTTCGCAGGTGCGCACCGCCAAGCTTCTGGAAAACAAACGTCCAGAAGTGGGCGTGCGCATGCCGACCCATACGTTCCTCCAGGCCTTGCTGCCGCTCCTGGATGGTCCACTTTTAAATACTGCAGCGCGCTTCGCTTCGCCTGAAGAAGAGCATCTTTCCGGTGAAGAGATCGAAGAGAGGTTTGGACATCTGGTCGACTTGGTCGTGGATGCCGGCGAAATCCCGCCGTGCGGCACCACGATTGCTTCCCTGACTGGGGAAGAAGTCGAGCTGGTCCGCAAAGGGCAAGGTTTGCTTGCGCCTTTGGGAATCATTGAGGAGGGATAGAGACATGGAATCGCTCACAATCGTGGAATGCCGAGTGCTCGGGACACTCATCGAGAAGTCAATGGCGACTCCCGAGTATTATCCACTGACCCTCAAAGGCCTCCAGGCGGGTTGCAACCAGGCCACGAGCCGCACTCCGGTCACCAATTACGCCGAGGCGGAGATCGACAGCGCCCTCAAGAGCCTGAAGCTCAAGGGGCTTTCGCATTACGTTGAGCCGCAGCGCGGCGGCACCGCTTGGCGTTACGGGCATACCCTTTTTGAAGAGCATCGCTGGGGGCTCTCGCGTGGCCAGGCGGCCCTTGTCTCGGTGCTGATGCTGCGTGGCGACCAGACGACCGGCGAACTGCGTCAGCGTGTCTCGGCGCTGCACATCTTCCCAGGCCTGCAGCAAGTGGAAGATTCCCTCCAGGCCCTGACCACTTCGGATGATGCTCTGGTGATCGCGCTTCCCAAGGCTGCCGGGCAGCGCGAATTCCGCTGGCGTTTCACACGGGTGGATGGTTCCGGGGAAATTCCTCCCGACGCCCTCCAGCCGGGAGATTTCCATCCCGATCAGATCGATCCGGAAATCGCCTTGCCGACGCGGCTGATCATCGCCCGCTCCGAGTTCGAGGCCCTTTGCGAGCGCATCAGCCAATTGGAAGAGCGCTTGACGCATATTGAATCGCTACAGGCGACTCCTGAAATGGACGCTCCTAAGGACTGAACGTTCCCCGTCGCCGTCGCACAAACGCGCTGCGGGATTCCCGAAGAAGGCATACCGTATGGGAGTGGGTTTCGGGGCGACGATTTTTCGTGTCGCAGAGGGTGATGGCGGGCAGCGGCTGGATAAGTTGCTGCGGCGGCGTTTCCCGGCTGTTCCGCTTTCGCACATTTTCCAGACTCTCCGCAAAGGAGATGCCCGGATCAATGGTGTGCGAGCCAAGGGCGAAGCGCGCGTGCAGGATGGTGACGAGATTTCGGTGCGCCTCCCGACCAAGGACAGCTGCGATCCGGCTCTTGGACAGGTTCCCGAGGCTCCCTCGTTTCGTGGGCGCATCCCGATCCTCTGGGAAGACGACGACCTGCTGGTTCTCAATAAGCCTGCGGGCTTAGCGGTCCACCCGGGGACGGGCGTGAACCCAGGGCGCACCGTGATCGAGATGGTGCAGGCGGCCTTTCCTGGAGCCGGTTTTCCGCCAGCTTTGGCGCATCGGCTGGACAAAGGCACCTCGGGCGTCTTGGTGCTGGCCAAGACGCGGCAGATGCTGGTGCGCATTCAGGACGAGATCCGCGCCCACCGCACCGGCAAGACCTACCTGGCGCTGGCCGAAGGGCGTCCCCGCGCAAAATCGGGGACCATCGATGCGAGACTTGCGCGCATCGATTCCGCTCGCGGCGGTGCCAAGGCCATCCTGGCGGAAGAGGAGTCGGGCCGAGAGGCGCACACGCGCTGGAAGGTTGTTCGTCAATTGCCGCGGCACGCTTACTTGGAAGTGGCCATCGATACCGGACGCATGCACCAAATCCGTGCGCACTTGGCTTCCATTGGGCTTCCCCTGGTGGCGGATGAACGCTATCACCCTGACGCTTCGCACGACGCTTTAGGACTCAAACGTCCTTTCCTGCACGCGGCACGCTTTGAGGTCCACCTGGGCGGACGCCTGTGGGCTTTTGACGCTCCGCTTCCTGAAGATCTCTCCCAGGCGCTTTCCCGCGCGGAGGCCTTGTGCTGAACGATCCGGGCCTTTCCCGCATGGGGCGCGAGCCGTCCTTGGGACTGGGGCCCGGCGCCACGCTGGGACGCTACGAGATCCTCGGGGAGATCGGCTCCGGAGGCATGGCGGTGGTCTACCGCGCCCGCGACCGCGAACTGGACCGCATTGTGGCCCTGAAGGTGCTGCCGCACACCGTCAACAACGATGACCGTTTCGTTTCGCGCTTCCTCACCGAGGCGCGCAGCATCGCGCGGCTGTCGCATCCCAACATCGTGCAGGTGCACGATATCGGGCAGGACCGCGGCTCCTGGTACATCTCCATGGAGATGGTCCCTGGCATCAACCTAGCTGAATATCTGCAGCAGGAAAAGCCCGATCTGGAGCGTTCGGTGCGCATTGCCTTGCAGATCGCCGAGGCCATTGCCTACACCCACCAGCATGGCGTGATGCACCGCGATCTGAAGCCTTCCAACGTGCTCATGCGCGGCGAAGTTCCGGTGGTGATCGACTTCGGCCTCGCCAAGGACACCATGCTCCAGGGTGGCTCGCTGATGACCCAGGACGGCGAGATGGTGGGCTCGCCCGCCTACATGTCGCCCGAACAGGCCGAAGGCTCGTCTCTCGACGCCCGCACCGACATCTGCTCGCTGGGAATCCTGCTCTACGAGCTCATCGCTTTCAAGAACCCCTATCTTGATCCGCGCAGCCTCCACCAGACGGTGCTCAATGTGTTGGCGGCCGAGCCGGTGCCGCTGCGCGACCTCTGTCCGTGGCTTGATCGCAACCTCGATGCCGTGGTGGCCAAGGCCATGGCGCGCGACCGGAACGAACGCTACGCCACCATGGCGGATTTCGCTTGTGACCTGCAAGCTTGGCTCAACGGCACGCCCGTCTCGGCAAAGCCCCTCTCGCGTCCCGAACGGATCTGGAACTTCTTGCGCCGTCGTCAGCGCTATGCTTGGATTCCGGCGCTGCCGGTGGTGCTGGGGCTGGGGCTCTTCGCCTACCATGTGGTGCAGGAGCGACTTTCGCGCACGCCTTGGGCACCCTATGCGGAAGAGACCTTCAGTAGCCCTTCGCCGCAGATTGCCTTCGAGTCCTTCGACGTGCAAGGAGGACGCTCCGAGCCGGTTATGGTTCCTTCGAATTCTTGGACGGTACATGACAACGCTTTGGTGGGCGTCTCCAAGGGACTTTCCTTCGCGCGCTCCAAGCAGGACTTTCTGGGCAATATCCGGGTGGAGTTCGAAATCGAGGGGCTAGAGGGCAACAACCACGACTTCAACGTCTTCCTGCAAGGCGAGTCGCCCTCAGATGGCGTGCGTTTTTATCTGGACCAGTGGGGAAGCCAGCGCTGCGGCATCGACCCGAACGGCAAGGCTTACAAGTGGCTGCCTGCCACGCTCGCGTTGGAGGCGGGGCGCAAGTACGATGTGGCGGTGGAGCGCGATGGTCAGGCGCTGCGGCTGTTCGTGGACGGAAAACTGGTGGACGAGAGCATCCGCGTGCTGCCCTCCACGCGCTCCAGCGGCTACCGGCTCGGCTTCTTCACTTGGAACGGTTCCGTGGCGGTGCGCAACGTCAAGGTGTGGCGGCGCACGGTGGCGCTGCAGGCAAGTCCTACCGTGGTGGCTGACGCCTTCCTGGACGAAGGTTTTCAGGACCACGCTATCAACTCCTATCAGGCGGTGATCCAGTCGTATCCGTCCCACCGGGTGGCTCAAGAGGCTGAGCTCAAGATGGGTGCCGTGCTGCTCTCACGCAACCAGATCAAGCAGGCTCGCGACGTCTTCGAGACGGTGCTGCGCGACCCGCGTACCAAGGATCTCAAGGTGCGCGCCTACTTCTTGGAGAGTCTTGCCGAGCAGAGCGCAGGCAACCTTCTGGAGGCCCAGAAGAAGCAGCACAAAGTCGCCCAACTCGACGCCTCCCACTACGCCAACGCGGCTCTCATCCAAAACCAGTTGGAGCGCATCGAGCCGTGCCTAGATCTGTCACAGCCCATGTTCTTCGGCTGCGCCTCTGACGGTGAATCGGTGTTCCACTTCCTCACTGACGAGCAGTCCAAGCGGCAGTTCCAGTTCGGCCCGGTCCATGCGCGCTTCCTGGAGGCGCTGCGGCTGTGGTCGGGCGTCTCTACGGACACGTCCTTCCTGAACGCCGGCTTCAAGTACCGGGACTACTACATCAAGAAGGACGAGGAAGTCGCTGCCCAGATCCGCTTGGTGGAAGGGCGCCGTTTCCGCGATCTGGAACGGCTAGATGAGGCCCTCAGCATCTTCCAGGACATCGTGGAGAACGGCGATTACAGTGCCGCCCCCGAGGCGCGTCGCCAAGCCATGATCGAGCTTGGCCGGAGCTTTGCCTGGAGCGGCAAGCCGGCCGAGGCCCAGAAGTGGCTTGATCAGGTGGTCGACGACGGTTCGGCACCGGATGCCGACGTGAGCCAGGCGCTCTTTGAGCTGGGCATCACCACGGTGCTCGCTTCCCAGGACGCCACGCCGCGCTGGAAAGCCATCCTAGGGCATGGCACGACGTCCTGGTTGCTGCGGCAGCAGGCTGCCTTCTTCCTCGGCAAGATCGACGAGACCACCCTGCGCGCCGACATGACCACGCCTGAGGGCGCCAATCCTGAGATCGCCTTGATCCTGGCCATCAACGCTTTGCAGAAGCGCGACTTCCGCGCTTGGCACGGCTTCGTGGACGAGTACGTGCGCCGCTATCCCTTCTCCACGAGCCTATGGGAGCTGCGCCGCGTGATGAACTGGGCGGCCCAGCGCACCCCCCAGGCTGACGAGCTGCGGACGCGCTCGGGTCGTCGTCGCGGCTAGAGCCTGCGGGTCGGGAAGTACATGTACTTCTGGCCGTTCTCCGAGACCTCCACGTTGTCGTGGACCGACCCGGCAAGCGCCAAGCTGTTCTTTCCGAGGTAGCGCAACGACTCCCGGAAGCACTCCAGTACGTCCCCCTCCACCTTGACGCGCAGGTACTCAAAGCTCGGCACCGTCCACTTGGTCCAGCCCTCGGGGGCGGTGGCGGAGTCCTCCACCTCGACGCCGGCCAGGTAGAGCCCCTGGGAGAAGCTTTCCCCCCACGGCTGAAAGGTGCGCGAAAAATCGCTCATCAGACCCCAGACTCCAGCAAGGGAGCCGTCGGCGTTGCGCTTGGCAAGCCCGGCGATCTCCTGGAGGCCTTCGTTGGCGGCTCCCCACAGCCCCTCGACAAATCCCGGCCCTTCCTCGGTGGAACCTTCCTTGCCGATGACAGAAAATGTCTTCTTGATGCGAGTGCTCGTCTCCATGCTTGCCTCCCATAGTTGAGCGCGCCCTGTGCGCGGCTACGAATGGAAGGTAATTGCGTTTCCAATACCAATCCTTTGGCGTGGGAATATTCCAAGAGCTTCGCGTTACAGCGCGGCGATCTTGTGCCCGAAGTCCTGCACAGCCTCCCAATCGGTGAATTCGTAGCTCCTCGAAGTGTCTGTAGGCCCTTTGGTAATGCGCATGATCAGGCGGATCATGAAGCGGTCGAAGGGGCCGTAGGCGGGATAGTCGACCTTGCCGGCAAAGACGGCGGCAAGGTTCGGGGTGAAGCCGGCCATCGCCAGCAGCCGAGCCGCGTAGGGATTGCTTTCTGGGGTGTTCCGGTGCGGCTTGCGGGCAGTGACGTTCACGGAGAAGATGGCCGTTTGCTTGGTGTGCAGGAGTTCCCGATGTATCTCCAGGAGCCTTTGCACTGCCGGTCGGTACTTCCCGTAGACGATGCTCGCTCCCAGAACGACGATCTTCGCGCTCTCCAGGTCCGCCGTGCGGGCCTCCCCGATGGGGGCGAGAAGTGTGCTGGCTCCGGATGCCTTGGTGATAGTTTCTGCCAGGCGTCGGCAAATTTCTGCGGTCTGCCCTCGGGTGGAGGAGTGGTACAGCGTGATGTTAGCCATGAGACTTCCTTTCGATTATTCCGAAGGCGGGATAAAGCCGACCTTCCAGCCCCACGGGCGGGCGATCCGCTCCAGCGTCTCCAGGGTGGGATTGGCTGTGCCGCGCTCAATCTCCATGAGCACGCGCGGAAAGACCTTGGCGACCTTCTCGGCGTAGTCCTTCTGCGTCATGCCGGTGAGGCGGCGCATTTCCCGTACGCTCTCAGAAAGAGAGATGCGCCCGGCCCGCAGAGCCGTCTTGAGCGTCTCGCGCCGAGCATCCAGCTCTTGCGGTGAAAGGCGCTTCATGTGGCCTCCAGATCGCCGGCAAGCGAGTCCCAGCGGGGGTGGCAATGCGCCGCGACCTCGGCAGGGAGCCCGCAGCGATGAGCTGTCTCAGGAAGTCCCCGCACCTTGGCGGCAAGCTCTCGAAAACGATTTCTGACCGTTTCGGGAGCAATCCATTGTTTGACGGAATCTGTCACAAGTCTCCAGTCGGGGCGCAGGTGGCCTTCTCCCGGCCAGCGACAGGCGCGCGAGACTCCGATCGGATCGAGCTCCATGGGGCAAATATCAAAGAGGGGAGAGAGTCGCACTTCCGGGCCGTCCTTGAGAAAGGCGGTGTTGCGAGCGTGGTTGTCGGTGTTGGCCAGGGCCAAATTCAGGACGTCGCGACCAAGGTATTCGAGCAGGTCCTCCTCGGGGCGACTCGAGAAGCGCATGATCGCCGCGCAAAGCTCGAGGTGAGGAAATTCGTGTCCGAATTCCGCTACCCCAAGCGCCGAACAGAGCGACTCCAAGCCCAGGCGCCGCACGCCTTGTTGACTTACGGGGCGGTCGAAGCGCGGCACGAAGAGGATGTCGCGTTCCCACAAAAGCGGCAGGCCGCAGCGAAGCCCCCAGTCGCGGGCGATTTCGAGCGAAGGGGCTTCCGAGCGCAGCACTAGGCGGTCTCGTTCCGAATTCCCGCGCGGGTATTTGAGCAGCCAGAACGCCGCGGCCTGTGCGTCAGGAAGAGTTCCCTCAGCCCACCAGAGCCCTTCGCGGTCTTGGGTCAGCAGGTACTTGGGCGCGGCTCCTTGGGTATCGACAGCCGAATAGGGAGAGTCGTTGCCGGTCTGACATTCCTGGAGCTGAACCTTTCGCATGTATTCCAGGAAGGCGCTTCCCTGGGCGAGCACCTCTGCGCGAGGGAAGCCTCGCACCGCTTCAGGTTTCCAATCGCGCGCGTGGGCAAGGCGCAGGTTTCCCACCGGAGCGCGTCCTGCATGCAGGAGAAGCGGCCCGTCGGCTCCTTTGCCATTGGGAATCTGCAGATATTCGAGCCATTGCTCGCGGGCTTGGCCGGCCGGGAGGAGGTCGAGTAAGAAGGCGGGCCAATGCGAGAGATGCGTCGAATCAAGGCTCAGGGGAAGCGCCAGCGAGACCGAAGCCCAGGGCGTATCGAGATGCTCCAAAGCCCAGTCCATGTCGTAGCTCCAGCGGCCGGGCGCATCGATGCGAAACGGCGCATTCGGGTCGATGTTCCAGCTTCCAATGCGGCGCCAGCCTTGCATCGTGTGGATCTCGATAGGTAAATCCATAGGCTATTAAGATAGCTTGAAAATTGGAGATATGCAAGCAAATAAGCTATCTTAGTGTCTTGTTTGTGTGTATTGCCAAAAACAAAAAGGCCGCGTTGCCGCGGCCTTCGTACGCGAATCGGAGGCTTCCGATTACTTCTCGGAAAGCGCCGCGACGCCCGGAAGCACCTTGCCTTCGAGGTACTCGAGGGAAGCGCCGCCGCCGGTGGAGGTGTGGGTGACCTTCTTGTCGGCGCCGTACTTCTTGGCGGCCGTGGCGGTGTCGCCGCCGCCGATCACGGTGGTGGCGCCCATCTCGGTGGCCTTTACCACGGCGTCAGCCATGGCCTTGGTGCCAGCCTCAAAGGCCGGGAACTCGAACACGCCGGCGGGGCCGTTCCAGACGATGGTCTTGGACTCCAGAATGGCCTTCACGAAGATCTCGTTGGACTTCGGACCAACGTCCAGGCCCAGCCAGCCTTCGGGGATGCCGGTGGAGTCGTCGGCCGCGCCCACCTGGGCGTCGGCGGCGAACTTGTCGGCGGTCACGTAGTCCACAGGCAGAAGAATGGTCTTGCCCTTGTCGGCGGCCTTCTTCATGAGCTCGGGAACGATCTTGGCGCCCTCGGCGTCGAAGAGGCTCGCGCCGATGGCCAGGTTGTTCAGCACCTTCTTGAAGGTGAAGGCCATGCCGCCACCGATGATGATGGTGTCGGCCTTGTCCAGCAGGTTGTTGATGAGCTGGATCTTGTCGGCGACCTTGGCTCCGCCCAGGATGGCCAGAAGCGGGCGCTTGGGGCTTTCCAGCACGGCCGTGAAGGCGTCGAGCTCCTTCTTCATGAGGTAGCCGGCGGCGCGCTGCGGCAGGGCCACGCCGGTCATGGAGGAGTGGTCGCGGTGGGCGGTGCCGAAGGCGTCGTTGATGTAGACGTCGGCGAGCTTTGTCAGCGAGGCGCGGAAGGCCTTGACGGCTTCCGGATCGGCCTTGATCTTGGTCTCGGTGCCGTCGGGGTTCTTGACCTTGGCTTTGCCCTCTTCCTCGAGGTGGAAGCGCAGGTTCTCAAGCAGGATCACTTCGCCGGGCTTGGCCTTGGCGACTTCGGCCTCGACTTCGGGACCGACGCAGTCGGAGAGGAACTTCACGGGCTTGCCCAGGAGCTTCTCGAGAGCCTCGGCGACCGGCTTCAGGGTGAACTTGGGGTTCACCTTGCCGTCGGGACGTCCCAGGTGGCTGGCGAGGATCACCGTCGCGCCCTGGTCCAGCGCGTACTTGATGGTGGGCAGGGCGGCTTCGATGCGCTTGGTGTTGGTGATGGCGCCGGTGGCCTTGTCCTGGGGGACGTTGAAGTCGACGCGAATGAACGCGCGCTTGCCCTTGAGTGCGAGATCCTCGATGAACAGCTTGGCCATGTGAGACATTCCTTAGTGAAGGTTGGAAGAAGAACTAGGAGAAAATTAACTCAATGCTCCACTATCGCTAGCGTTCCGAAAAGACGGATTTTGTCTTTGGAGTGTGATCTGCATCACACTGCAGCGACCGCGAAGCGGGAATCGCTTGGAGAACGGCAAGCTCTGCCGTATCCTTTGTCTAGGGCACTTCCCTCCTGAGGCCATTCCTCGAGGCTTTGGGAGGACCTGCCCGATTTTCGCAAACGCCAAAAGCCCACGTCCGTCAGGATGTGGGCTTTGGTGTTTCGGGAAACCTGACTCAGGTGACGATGAGCAGGTTGTTTAGACCGTGCGGGCCTTCCACGACATCGCGTTCCGGATCGTGCTCCCAATTGCCGTCAAAGACGAGGCGGTACTGGTAGTTGCCCGGGGCGATCGAGATCTCGCCGCGCCAGATGCCGTCGGCATCGCGGGAGAGCAGGAAGGCGGTCGGGTCCCAGCCGTTGAAGTCGCCGGCCACGGCTACCGAACCGGAGGCGGGGGCGAACTTCTCGAAGGGCACCTTGCGCAGACCGGCCTTGGCCTTGGCGGCCTTCTTGACGGGCGCCTTGGTTGCTGGCTTAGCCGCGACAGGTGCCGCGGCCTTGACGGGCGCCGCCTTGGCGGGGGCGACCTTCTTGGCAGGAACCTTAGCTGCTGGCTTAGCCGCGACAGGTGCCGGAGCCTTGACAGGAGCCGCCTTGGTAGGGACGGCCTTCTTGGCGGGCGCCTTGGTTGCCGGCTTGGCAGCGACAGGTGCCGCGGCCTTGACAGGAGCCGACTTGGCGGCGACCTTCTTGGCGACGGGCGCGGCCTTCTTGGGAGATTCGAACTTGGCGACCTTTTTGGGCGCCGTGGCCTTGATTTCAGCCTTGGGGGCGCACTTGCGAACAGGGCTCATGTGCATTTCCTCACTGGTGGGTGGCCGATGACGTCGGCCATCCTTACGATAGCCAATTTTCCAGAGCTTGTCCACAAGACGTGCACCGGTAAAGAGGCGAATTATGACGGATTCTGGGGAAACACAAGGAATCCGGGGAAGCGCCGCGAAATTGGTACATTGCCTCTCCGCAAATGGTCTAGTGGGACTCAAACTGGGGAGTGTGCGATGTCTGATGCGATCCTAGCTCTGGAGGATGGCACGATCTTCCGCGGCGAGGGCTTCGGTGCGGTGCGGGAGACGGCCGGCGAGGTGGTCTTCAATACCGCCATGAGCGGCTATCAAGAGGTGCTGACCGATCCGTCCTATTGCGGACAGATCGTGACCATGACCTATCCCGAAATCGGCAACTACGGCATCACTCCCGAAGACATGGAATCGGGCAAGGTGCAGGTGGAAGGCTTCGTGGTGCGCAACCTCTCGCCGGTGGCCTCCAACTGGCGCGGTGGGAGCAAAACTTTGGACGCCTTTCTCAAGGAGCAGGGCGTGCCGGGCATCTCCGGCATCGACACCCGCATGCTGGTGCGTCTTCTGCGCACCAAGGGTGCTCAGCGCGGCGTGATCGTCCCGGCCGAAGTCGGCGACGCGGCGGCTCTAGAGAAGGCGCGCGCCGTGCCTTCCATCGTCGGCATCGACATGGTTTCCCGCGTGACCTCCACGGAGGCCTACGACTGGCACGAGCCGGAGTTCCGCTTCGGTGCCCAGCCGGCCCTGCCGCCTGAGTCTGAGCGCCCGCTGGTGGTGGCCTACGACTTTGGCGTCAAGCGCAACATCCTGCGCATCCTGGTGAGCCAGGGCTTCCGCGTACATGTGGTGCCGGCCTCCACGCCGGCCTCTGCGGTCGAGGCGCTTGCTCCCGATGGCATCTTTCTCTCCAACGGCCCCGGCGACCCGGATGCCGTGCCTTACGCCATCGCGGCGGTGCGTGAGCTGGTTCCCAAGTATCCTGTCTTCGGCATCTGCCTGGGGCATCAGATCCTGGGCCTTTCGCAGGGCGCCAAGACCTACAAGCTGAAGTTCGGTCATCGCGGTGCCAACCACCCGGTGCAGGACACGTCCAACCTTAAGGTGGAAGTGAGCTCGCAGAACCACGGCTTTGCCGTCGATGCGACCACGATGCCCTCCCACATGGAAGTGAGCCACGTGAACCTCAACGACCACACCGTAGCCGGCATGCGCCACAAGGAGCTTCCGGTCTTCTCGGTGCAGTACCACCCCGAGGCAAGCCCCGGCCCTCACGATGCGCACTACCTCTTTGAAGGATTCACGCGCGCCGTGCAGGAACGCCGTCGCGCCAAGGCCGGCGCGTGAACCGCCCCTACGGGCCTGGGGGAGATTCTGACGGATTTCGTCGCAGCGGAGGACGTCCTCCTCAGCGGCCCGCGTTTCGTCCCGAGCGTCCGGAGCCCCCGGCCTGGACGCCGGTGGACGGCGAGTCGGGCCTCGTGGCGGGCATCCACGCGGTAGATTCGCTACTGGAGACCCAGCCGGGCCGCGTGCAGCGGCTTTTGCTGCTGCGCGGCTCGGGCAACGAGGTGCTTTACAAGATTCAGGCCAAGGCCGAGGATTTGGGCATCCCCTGCCAGCAGCTAGAACTGCGGCAGATGGACATCAAGGCTGACGGTCATCGCCACGGCGGCGTGGTTGCTCTGTGCAACGCCCGCGATTACGTCGAGTGGGGGCCGCTTCGCCGGGTGCTCCTGGACGAGGCCGAAGAAGGCGGATCTCCCATCGTGGTGGTCGGCGCGGCCATCGAAGACCCACGCAACCTGGGCGCCATCGTGCGCTCGGCGGTGGGACTGGGGGCGCGTGCCCTGCTGCTTCCGCGCAAAGGCGGTTGCGGCCTGACCGGCATCGCCGAGGAAACTTCGGCCGGAGCCTTGGCATATCTGCCGGTCTCGCGCCCGGCCGACCTGGAAGCGGTGCTCAAGGACCTTGCCTCCAAGGACTTCAAGATCGTGGGCCTCGATGCCACGGGGAGCCTCGCGAGCGAAGTGGACCTCAAGGGGCCGCTAGTGCTGGTGGCCGGCGGCGAAGACCGCGGTCTTCCTCCGCATCTGCGTCGCCCGTGCACCCAGTTGCTGCGCCTTCCCATGGACGAGCGGCTCCAGAGCTACAACGCTTCGGTGGCGGCCTCGCTTGCCCTTTACGAGGCGGCCCGCCAGCGCGGACTGGCCTAGTACTCCACGCGAGTACGCTCCCTTTGGGCTGAACACAAGGGGGCGGGCGTCCGCCGATTGCGGGCGTATATTGATGCGTGGGAGACCGCTATGAAGATCAGTACAGCTCTACTACCGATCCTGCTGATCCTGGCCGCCACGGCGGTCCGGGCGGAAAAACTGTGGGTCGCCAAAGAGGGCAACGTGAAGGTCTGGCTGAAACCGGACCACGAGACAGACGAGTCCCCGCTTCTGGAAGCTGCGTCCACCGAGCCGCTCTTGGAACTTGATTCCAAGGACGGACTCTTCAAGGTCAAGACCACCACCGGCATGGTGGGCTGGGTCGATGCCTCTCAGGTGCGCACCTGGAAGAAAGGCGAAGGCCAGAACATCAATTTGGGCGAGGGCAAGGTCAACGGTGTTCTGGATAACCCCAACGCCATTTACATCTTGGACGATTCCAAGGACCCCCCGGAAGCCTTTCAGATCCATCGCGATTTGGCGCTTCTGGTGAGCCTGGAAGACAACATCGACCGCGAAAGCCTCGAACGCAAGTACGGCGAGAACAACTGACTTCCTAGTTTGTCCTCTGTGAAACACATCCTTCTTGCCGCTCCGCGCGGCTTCTGTGCCGGCGTCGACCGGGCCATCGAGATCGTCGAACGCGCGCTGCAAAAGCACGGCGCTCCCGTCTACGTCCGTCACGAGATCGTCCACAACCGCTTCGTGGTGGAATCCTTGCGCGCCCAGGGCGCCGTCTTCGTGGAAGAGCTCGACGAGGTCCCATCGGGTGCCATCGTGATCTTCTCGGCTCACGGCGTTCCAGAATCTGTTTTTCAGGTGGCGCAGGGGCGGAATCTCCACGTCATCGACGCCACCTGCCCGCTGGTGAAGAAAGTTCACATGTCGGTCAAGCGCCATGCTGAGCGGGATCGCATCGTGGTGCTCCTTGGGCACCATGGGCATCCGGAAGTGATCGGGACCATGGGGCAAGCGAGGCCGGATCGCGTGGTGCTGGTGGGGACCGAGGAGGAGGCGCGTGCGCTCACCTTGCCGCCGGGGCATGCTGTGGCCTACACCACCCAGACGACGCTTTCGGTGGACGAGACGCGCGAGATCATCGGCATCCTGAAGGAACGTTTTCCGGGGATCGAAGGGCCCGGCAAAGGGGACCTCTGCTACGCCACCACCAACCGCCAGGAGGCGGTGCGCGAGATGTCGCATCTGGTGGACGTGCTCTTGGTGGTGGGCTCCAAGGCGAGCTCCAACACCAACCGCCTGCGCGAGCTGGGCGAGAAGCTCGGCATCCGATCCTACCTGCTCGACAGCGCCGAGGAAGCCGATCCCGCCTGGATTGAAGACGCGAAGACCATCGGCATCACCTCGGGTGCTTCGGCTCCCGAAGACCTGGTTCAGGGCGTGGTGGCTTGGATCCAGGCCCTGCATCCCGGTTCGGACGTGAAGACGTGCACCGTCAAGGAAGAGAACGTGCACTTCTCGCTGCCGCCGGAACTCGCCTAGTCGTCGCGCCTGGTCGGCACTCCGCTAGAACAGCATTCCTCCCGACCGTCACCCGGCAGGGCCAAGACACCGCAGGCTGAGCGTGCCCCGAGCGGAGCCGAGGGGCGGAGTCGAAGCCGAGGAGGCTTGGCGAGCCCATGGACAGAATGTGTCAAAAAGACGCATGGGCGAGTAGGGCGGGATGAGGGCCCTTTGCGCTTGGTTGCGAAGCTTGTACATTCGGGTTGATTGAAATTGCGACTCATTCCATATGTGAGTTGAGCGCATCACCGCCGATCTTTCGGCACAGCCAGGATGAAGCCATGCTTGACCAACCCACCTACGACCCGATTGCCGTCGCGCCGCTGCGCCAGGAACTTCTTGACGTGGGCTTTGCGGACCTCTTCAGCCCAGAAGAGGTGGACGCCGCCTTGGACGCCCCGGGCACGACGCTCTTGGTGCTCAATTCTGTCTGCGGCTGCTCGGCCGGAAGCGCTCGCCCCGGCGTGTGCGCCGCGCTTCAGAACGACCTCATCCCCGACCGGCTGGTGGCGCTTTTCGCCGGCCAGGAGAAGTCTGCCGTAGCCCACCTGCGCAGCCGCTTTCTGGCGGGCCACGCGCCAAGCTCTCCCAACATCGCCCTCTTCCAGGACGGAAAGCTGGCTCTTTTGTTCGAACGGACGGACATCCAGGGGATGGAGCCCGAGTCCATTGCGGCGGCGTTGCGAGCCGCTTTTGACAAAATCTGTTCGCGGCCCGGCCCGAGCGTCTCTCCGGAGGATTACGCCGGACTGGAGCATGCCCAGGCCTGCGGTTCCAAGATGCCGCGCACGGACGGCAAGCCCGGAAGCTGCTGACTTAGGGGAACGCGAACCAGCCGGAAAGCTGCGGGCCCAGAAACGGCGGCAAGAGGATCGTCAGGGCGCACAGCAGGAGCGCGGCGATGCCGGGAAGCACGGACCACAGCGGCTCGTGCCGCCACGGGATGAGGGGCTCGCCGAAGAGCATCGGGAGCACCGCCTGCAGGGTGGTGGCGAAGATGAGCAGGAGCAGCAGCCCCCAGACAGAAAGCGAAATCCAGTTGCCGGCGGCGAGGCCCGCCTGCGCCGTCAGGAACTCGGCGGCGAAGGTGCCAAAGGGCACCATGCCCGAAAGGGCCAGGATGGCGCCGAGCCAAAGCCGCGCCGAGATGGGGCGCGAGCGGAGGCTCCCGCGGATGCCGCTGACGTTTGGGGTGACATGGGAGCGAATGAGGTTGCTGGCGGCCAAGAACCCGGCAGTTTTGGCAAAGCCTTGGGCGGCAAGCTGCAGGAAGGCCGCCGCCGGGGCGCCCACGCCCAGGGCGAACACCAGGAGGCCGCCTTGTTCTACGCTGGACCAGGCCAAAAGGCGCTTCACGTCCTTTTGGCCAAAGAGGAAGACCGCCGCCGTGAGCAGCGAGACAAGGCCCAAGAGGCGCAGCACGTCGCCGGCCATGGGCGCGAGGCCTGCCGCGTGGACGAGCTCCACCGCCCGCACCAGAGCCAGGAAGGAACAGGCCGAAAGACCTCCCGAGAGCACGGCACTGGCGGGGCTGGGAGCTTCGCCGTAGGCGTCGGGAAGCCATCCGTGCAGCGGCGCGAGGCCCAGCTTGGTGCCGTAGCCGACCACCAAGAGCAGGAATCCCGCCGTGAGCCAGGGCTTATTGAGAACCTTGGCGGCCCGAAGTAGGGCCTCAAGATCCAGCGAGGAATGGCCATGAGCCGCCACCGCCACGAAGAAGGTCCCCAAGAGGGCGATGGCGAGGCCCGTGGAGCAGACCACTAGGTACTTCCAGGTGGCTTCCAGCGCCTTGCCGTCGCGGTGGTGGAAGACCAGGGGGGCGCTCGCCAGGGTGGTGGCCTCGACCGCCACCCACAGGAGCCCCAGGTGGTGGGCCAGGCACACGAGCGCCATGGCCGCCTGCAGAAAGAGGAAGCATGCCGAGAAGAGCGCCTCGGGAGTGCGGGAGAGGCGCGAGGCCTCCATCTCCAGGTCGACCTCGTCGCGGGCCGAGCGGACCAGGTAGCCGGTGGCGTAGAGGGTGGCCAGAAGACTCACGGCCTGGCAGACAAGAAGTGTCCAAAGGCCAGCCGGGTCTAGGCGCAGCCATCCCCAGCCGACTTGCGCCAGGGCCGATGGGCCGTCCGAAAAGAGGAGCGGAAGCTGGGAGGCTGCGGCGAGGAGCGAGAGGCCGCTTGCGCCCACCGCCAGGCGACGACGGGATCTGTCATCGCGCACGCGCAGGCAGAGGAGGCCGGCAAGGAGAGGTGCCAGGAGGCAGAGGAGGATCATCGGTCCTCCCGCAGTTGCGAGAGCTGCGACACGTCGGCGGTCTCCAGGTGGCGGTGGATGTGGAAGAGCACGAAGCCCATGACGAAGACCGCCACCAGAACGTCCAGGAGCACCCCCACCTCCACCAGGAAGGGCTCGTCGGGGACCACTGCCAGGCCGAAGATGTAGATGCCGTTTTCTAGCACGAAGTAGCCGAGGATCTGGTGCAGGGCTTGGCGGCGGCTGATGAAGAGGAAGAGCCCGGTGGCGGCCGTGAAGAAGGAGGCTGGCACCGCGAAGGAATCGCCGGCGTCGGCGGGTAGCGAGAGTCGGCTGGAAAACCAGAAGGAAAGCCCCAGGAAGACGGCTCCCAGCACCAGCGAAAGGGCGTAGCCCACGAAGGGTTCGCGTTCGCGCCGCTCGCCGCTTTCGCGCAGGGCGTAGTGCAGGATGCGCGGGAAGGCGAGGGCCTTTACCGCCACGGTGCCCAGCGCCAGCACCACGGTGCGCGCCGTCAGCTCGTGGTCAAAAAGTGGCAAAAGCCCCAGCAGCAGGCCCTGGGCGGTGGCAAGCTTGATGGATGTGCGGAAGAAGCTTGTTCCCAGCAGCAGGAAGTCGGAAAGCACTAGGAGCAGCAGCAGAATGTCGACTAGGTCTCTCATCGCCACACCAAGAGGAAAAGGGCCAGGAGCGAGAGTCCGGCAGCGCCCAGGAGGAGCTGCGGAACGCGGGGCATGCGCAACCGCGCTAGCGACGATTCGATGATGCCGGTGAGGAGGGCGGTGCTCGCGGCGCCGCCCACCGACAGAACTATGCGCAGCCAGAAATTGTCCACAGTGGGTAAGATGATCGAGGTGGTGAGCGCCCCCAGTGCCCAGAGCTTCAAACAGCCGGCGTATTCCAGGAAGGCGAGGTCTGGCCCGGAGTGGTCAAGGATCATGGCCTCGTGGATCATGGTGAGCTCCAGGTGGGTGGTCGGGTCGTCCACCGGGATGCGGCCGTTCTCAGCGAGGAAGGCTGCGAAGAAGGCCGCCGCCAGAAGCGCCGTAGCGGCCTGGGTGCCATGGTGAGGGAGACCCTGGCAAAGCGCCCGCAGGGTGGCTGTGTGGTCTCCCGCCGCCAGAAGGCCCCCGCCCAGTGAGAGCATCAGGACGATTTCTGTCAGGGCCGCGAAGGCGGCCTCGCGACTGGCGCCCATGCCCTCGAAGGACGACGACGTGTCTAGGGCGGCGAGCATCAGGAAGAAGCGCCCGGCCGAGAAGAGTCCCAATAGAAGCAGGAAGTCGCCGGCAAAGGAGATCGGCCCGCCATCCACCCCGCACACGAGGGAAAGCGCGAGGAGCGAGGCCGCCAGGACCGCCGGAGGCGCCAGGCGGAAGACCGGCGAGACCGAGTCGCTCAGCACTTGCCCCTTGTGCAGCAGCTTCCAGAGGTCGCGGTAGACCTGCAGGAGCGGGGCTCCGGTTCGGCCGCCCACACGCGCCTTGATGCGGCGCACGATGCCCGGGAGAAGCGGCGCCAGCACGAGCGCCAAGACAAATTCTGTCAGGTAGCTCAGAGTTTCCACAGGAGGAGTCCCAGCAGGGTGAGGGCGATGTAGAGCACGTAGGCCTGGGCCTGGCCGCTCTGCAAAAAGCGCAGCATGGCTAGGCGCTCGCGCAAAAGCGCCCAGCCGGGGTGAAAGACCTTCTCGCGGAAGGCGTCGCGCGCCTGCGTCTCGAGCTTCTGGCGGATCAGGAAAAGGTCTCCCTCGTGCTCCTGCCGCCGGCGCACCATGTGGAAGAGCCCCGTTAAGGGCTGGGCAAAGGAGGTGGCGGTGTACTGCATGCGGGCCGTAGGGGCGTGGTAGCCGCAGTCCCAGGTGGGGCCTTGTGCGTTCGTGCGTCCGGCCAGCAATCGCCCGCGCAAGAACCAAAGAAGGCCCGTGAGGAGGCAGAGCCCCAGCCCCAGGAAGGTGGCCTCCCGCGGCAGGGCCGAGGTGGCGAAGGGCAGCAGGTAGACGAGCAGGAAGATCCCGAGGCACCCCACCAGGAAGGCCATGGCGGCCTTGAGCGGCCAGGGGGATTCGTGGGCGCGTTCGGCGACGGCGCTGCGCGGAGTCCCCAAAAAGACAAAAGCTGTCATGCGCACGAAGGTGGCCAGCGCGAGCCCCTCCACCAGGCCCACCAGGGCGGCGACGCCCAGCAGCCCAAGCGCGATTCCCGAGGCGGGAATGGAGAGCGCTGCCTGAAAGAGTGCCGACAGAAACAAGAACGGCCCCCAGAAGCCCGGAGTGCCGGGAAGCCCGGAAAGTCCGGCGGCGGCGATCAGGAAGAAGGTTCCGGTCCAGGGCATGCGATGGATGAGCCCCCCCAAGCGGTCCATGTCGGCCTCGCCGGTGGCGTGTAGCACGCTCCCGGCCGCCAGGAAAGCCAATCCCTTCAGCAGGGCGTGGGCCACCAAATGGATCTGGAAGGCCCACAGCGCTATTTCGCGCACTTGCGGAAACAGCTGCGAAAGCGCCAACATGCCGGTCATCAGCCCCATGTTCTCAATGGTGGAGAAGGCTAGCGAGCGCTTCAGTTCGCGCTGCGAAAGACTCCCTAAGGCGCCCCAAAGGGCGGTGGCGACGCCCAGGATCAAGATGGCCCAGAGAAAGGCGGGAGAGATGCCGGGGGCTTCCACGATGTGCAGGAGTCCCCACAGGCCGGCGGTGGTGAGCGAGCCCGAGAAGAAGGCCGAGACGTGGCTAGGTGCGGCGGCGTGGGCTTCCGGGAGCCAGCCGTGCAAGGGCACCAAGCCGGCTTTGATGCCAAAGCCCACCAGGCCAAACAGGATAAGGGCCGGAAGCGGAAGCAAGGCGGCACCGGCCGCCCAGAGCATCAGGCACAGCGCGCCCAGTTGCGAAGCCACGAGGTAGATCCAGGACGCTTCACGCACCTTGGGTTGCTCGCAGGCCTGCGACACCAGGAAGAATCCCGAGAGCGACATGATCTCCCAGCTCACCAGGAGCCGAAGGGGAGAACTTGCCAGGAAGACCCCGGCCAAGCCCACATTGGCGGCCAGGAACCATCCAAGGTGCAGGGCAAGACGTTTACGCGGAATGTTCGCGAGATATCCGGGCGCGTAGACAAGGCCGGCCAAGGCGAGCAGGCCTTGGGCAACTAAAAAAGGCGTCGCAGCGCTCTGGCAGAAGGAGGTCAAAGCCATCAAGGGCGCAAAGTTAGGTCCCAGCGAGTTCTTTCGAGTCGGGAACTTCGGCGAAGTCGGCGTGCATTGGGTATGCTGGGGGCATGATTTGGTTCCGATGCGTCATGGCTGTAGGAGCGGCTGCTTTGCTGTGGGGGTGTGCCAGCCCGGTCGGAAATCTCGTGGCCCTCCAGGGAGAAGGTGCTTCGGCGGGGGCGCGTCTGGTGGTCGGGGCACCAGTTCCTCCCGATGCCCGTGCCGCGCCGGTCTTCACTAGCGTCGATGCCGCCTGGGTCGGCCCGCAAACCTATGTCCGCGGTGAAGCTTCGCTTTTGCCGCCGCTGCCGCTTTTTGCCGGGGGCTCCTTGGGGGCGGGACTCCACTGGCGTGATCGCGCCGCCCTGGGTGGTCATGTGGTGATGGCCGACGGCGCCGGCTATGGCCTAGATCTCTCGCTGCGACCTTGGGAGAAGCGTGCGTGGGTGCTGGGTGCCTCCTGGACGCCGTCGCAAAAGCGGGCCGACTCTCTGTACGCACGCCCCAAGATCGGGCTGACGCGCGATTGGCAGATGTCGCTGGGTTGGGCTCCGGTGGCCGATTCGCAGGGCGGCCTCATCTCGGTGGAGCTCGGTGCCCAGAAGGCGGCGTCTCCGGGCGGGTGGTCGGGCTGGCTTCGCCTCTCGGGAGCGCTGCGGTTCTTTACTCCTTCTCGGAAGTGATCGTAAGAAAGCGTTTCGACAATTCCTGACGAATCCAAGCGAGCAGCGTTTCCGGATGTTGAGGAGCCCAGTCGCGTTCCAAAATTTGGAGTTCGGGCGCTTGAGCCGGCCAACGGGGACGGTCCTTGGCGGTTCCGACCCAAGGAATGCCGGGGAAGTCCTGGCTCAAACGATTGATGGCGCGCCGCGAAAAAGGACGATGATCGCCCACCACGTGCTCGCCGACGATCTCGCAGCCAAGCTCATTCAGATCTTTGCGCACGCCCTTTGGGTCTCCGACGCCGCAGGCCAAGAGGCATGGCCCTGCCTTCATGGCTTTCGGCAGCCGCAGGTCCCAGTGGTAGTCAAAAATCGTCGCGCCTCCGCTGGGAGGCGGCAGACCTTGGCGAACGAGTACGCGATCGGCGCGTGTGGCGGCTAAGGCGAGTTCTCGGAAGGGGCCGCAGGGAAGCAGGTCGCTTAGGGCCTGTGGTGGTGGAGCGTTCCAGAGCAGAAGCTTCACGGCGCTGAGCAGGCGTGGATCCTGAAAACCGCCGTCGCAGATCGCGAAGGGGAAACCGGCGCTTTGAGCTCGATCCCAGGCCCGCGGGATGGCGTTGTTTGCAAAGACGCGATCGCCAAATTGATCTCGCAACAGAATCTCTTCATCTGGCGTTGGGTGGACGAGTATGGCCGCCTCTGGAAGGTGCTCGGCCAGCCAAGAGACTGTCGGTGTCTTGCCACCGCCGCCGCTGCGCAGGCTTCCGACCACCACGAGGGGAAGGTTCTGGACCTTGCGAGGATGTCGCCAGTGGCGATGAAGCTCCGAAAGCGCCAACCAAAGGAGTCCCAACAGTGATTTCCATTGATTCGCTGGACTCATTGGTGTGATAATCTAGCTGCGAAAGGACGGTACCCTAGAATGGCAATTATCGATGAAAACGGCGTACGTCGCCGTCTGAAGATCATGCTTGGCACGGAAGAGCTGGCCGACGACTACATCCGCCGCTATGGATACACCATCCATATCGCCAAGGTGAATGGACTCCGCTTTGCTAATGAGTACCGCGAAAAGATGCGGATGGGCGTGGCGCCGGAAGAGCCCAAGACCGATCGCGATGATCCGCTCTTCCAGATCCATGTGAAGTGTCCGGCTTGCTATGCCGCCGAGATTCCGCTGTGGGAGCAGAAGGCGCGCAGCCTTTCCAGCGTACTGGACCGCTTCCAGATGCCTTCCTACAAGCCGGTCGGAACCTTCCACCCTGCGGATTACAATCTGGTTGCCGTCACCATTTGCCCGCAGTGCCTCTATGCCAGCCCCGACAAGAAGGACTTCATCTGCCTCGATCCGCGGCGCAACGAGGTGCCGGCGCGATTGCATCAAGGAGAGCTCGCGGCCATCCTGGCCGATGCAGACAGCCGTACCAGTGTGCTCGAATCATCCGGCCTGAACGTCCCCAAGGAACATCTCTTTGCTCGCGAGCGCACTCCCCAGGCGGCGCTGGTGGCCTACCAGTTGGCCATGGAGCGCGCTCAGATAGAAAGTGCCCGCAACGTGGCCTTTTCGCGCTTTAAGCTGGGCGGCTATGCGCTCAAGCAGGCGCTCATTGCCCGCACCTACGGCGTGGGTGAGGAAACGCCTTACTTGGAAAAGGCGCTGGAATTCTACAAGCAGAGCTACGAGACCTCCAATGCTTCGGGCGCCCAGTATGAGGGTTGGTCTCTCTACGAGATCGTGGTCTTGAACACCCGCTTAGGCAATGAGACGGAAGCTGGCGCCTTCTTGGGGGCCCTGGATAAGGTCAAGGCCGACATGGCCACCGTAGACACCATGTTTCTGCGCTGGTACAACCTGACGCGCGATTTTTGGTCCGAGCGAGATAATCCAGACCTCTGGAAAAACTGAATTCCCGTCGCGGGAATCCCCGCTAGGTATCTTGGTTCACATGATTCGCGGTCTCTTCTTCTGGCTTGTCCTAACCACCGTGCTAGCCGGCGCTTCGATCGGCGATTGGCAGGCGTGGACCTACGTCCTTTCACCTAAGATGGCGGTGGCGGGACGAAACGGCATCTGGTCGGCAACGATGGGCGGAGTCGTCTACTACGACACCGTGAACCAGACGGCCAGGACCTACACCAACCTCGACGGCCTTCCCAGCGTCGACATGGCCGGCATCGGCATCTACGCAGACGGCACGGTGTGGGCGACCACCCTTTCCGGAGATCTGTGTCGCTTGAAGACAGGGGCTTCCGCGACTTGGGAAGCTATGGGGTCGTATCGGCAGAGCGGATGGAAGTTCGCCCAACGCGTCTTGACCTCTTACAAAGACTCGGTTCTCCTAGTGGGCGGGTCGCAGGGCTTGAGCTTCTATTCCACCACCCAAGGGGTTGCACTGGACAATGTGACGTCTTTTGGTGAGTTGCAGGAACAGGGTGTCCATGCGGTGGCGGTCGAAAACGACACCGTCTGGGTCGGGCTGGATGCTGGAGCCGCCTGGGCGGTTCCCGATTGGAAGAACCTCGGAAAGGCCGGCCATCTTCTGGCCGATCCCTCGCAATGGCATGTGCTCGGTTCCTCGGGATCGCCGATCATCAATTTGTTTCGATGGTCGCCCACAGGGGGGATGAATTACGACTCCGCCTTTCCTTCGGCCATTGATCTGCCGAGCGGCCCTTTGATCGCCACGGGCTGGGATCTTTCCTGGAAGGGCGTGAGCTACCGCCAGCATCCTAGCACGACTTATGCTTTCCCGGTGGGGACGTCTGTTGGCCTCTGCGTGCCGGATTCCGGGATTGCCATTCTCCAGAGCAATGGTTCCAGTCGGATTCTTGCCGCGCCCGTGGGGTTGCCGGCGACGCCGGTGCATCACGTGAGCATGAACGCCGACGGGACGTTTTACGCTTGGAGTCAAGATGGTCTGTGGAAGACCAATAGCGCATTTTCTTCGCTGCAACAGCTTCACAACTTCTACGGACAGCGCAACGAACAGATGGACCGCAAGAATTCGACGCTGCAGCACGATCCTTTGGGCAATCTTTTGGTTGCCACTTGGGGCGATGGTCTGTGGCGCTGGAATGATGCGCAGGCGCAATGGAAGCATTGGACGGACGCAAATTCCTGCCTGGTGACGGCATCTTCCGGTTCATTTCCGGTGGTTACGGCGCTTTCCTCCCCAACATCCAAAGGCAATTGGATCAATTTCCTCGGTTTGGATAACAGCCTGATCCGCATGGCGTTCCTTCCTGCGGGGAGCGACACGCTTGTCTGCCATGATTCCCTCTACATCGCTTCTGCTGCCCCTTCTGGAGGCGCAATGTTTGTGCGCGCCATCGCGTCCGAAGGGGACAGTGCCGTGTGGATTGCCCACGTTGGAGGGATTCAGAGGCTTTCCGGCGGCGTTTCTGTGAAGAGACACACGGAGGGGGCGCTACTGACCACACCCGAGGTCAACTGGCTGCACTGGCGCGATGATCGGCTGTACTATGCGGCCAGTGGCGAAGCTGGATATATCCGTCGCACTTCCAATGGCTGGAAGAAGTTCTCGAGCGCTTCGCATGGGATCAAGGCCCAGAACTATCGGCAGGTGGGCGTTGACGTCTTGGGAAATCTTTGGGCCAGTGGCGATGCCGGGATCGACGTGATGGCCGTCAGCGACACGACATTCGCGTTGCACCAGCGCATCGATACCGCTACCGGGTTGCTTTCTAACAACGTCTACGGGTTTTCCTTGGACACGAGCAGCGGCGTGGTTGTGATCGCTACCGACCTTGGTTTGGACATTTACCAATCCTCGTTCAAGCTGCGTCCGGATGAACTTAAGGCAAGCTCTGTGCACCCTTTCCCTAACCCCTTTCGCAAGCTCGCTCATGCCAATGGCAAGGTGGCCTTCGCTGGAGTGACGGCCAACTCCGAGCTCTTCGTCTACTCGGCTGACGGGGGTTTGGTGGGACATCAGGTGGGCAAGGATATCGTTGGCGACGAGTTCATCTGGCTGCCGCCTTCCAGAATCCGTCCCGGCATCTATTTCTGGGCGGTGCAGGACGGTTCCACGGTGGTGCGCGGACGTTTGGTGGTCAGCGACTGATGTCTGAGCCATTGGTCACGGTGGTTGTTCCGGCCTATCGGCACGCGGCCTATGTGGAGGCGTGCCTGCGTTCGATCGTGGAGCAGGAGTACCCGGCCAAGCAGGTCGTGGTCGTCGACGACGGCAGCGACGATGGTACGGCAGAAATTGTCGAAAGGGTGGGGCGGGAACTTGGCCTGGAGTGGCGCCGGGCGCCGCATCGCGGTCTCATGCCCACTTTGCAGGAACTGATTTCCCTTGCCCATGGCAAATATTATGTGAGCATGGGCTCGGATGACATCATGGTTCCCGGGCGATTGCGCTGCCAAGTGGACTTTCTCGAATCTCACCCCAATCGCGTTGGCTGTTCGGGGCAGGCGCTGGCGCTTCATCCCGACGGCTCCTTGACGGCCATGAAACAGTATCTGCGGGGAATCCCCGAGGTCTCCTTTGAAGACCTGTTCCTGGCCCGCAAGGAACTGCACACCGTGAGCGTGATGTGGCGCCGCCAGGAGTTCCTGGAGGCAGGCGGATACGACATGGGCCAGTCCGTGGAAGATCTTCCCATGTGGCTGCGGCTGACGCGCCGCTTCGGACCGATTGCCGTGCTGCCCGAAGTATTTACCCACTATCGCATCCACGGAACGAACCTCCACATGCAGACGGATCGCGTCTATTCGGCTTTCCTGGGCGCCTTGGAAAGCCATCGCGACCATCCCCAGTATGCTGCCGCGGTCGCGGCCTGGAAGGCCAACTGGTTCTCGGAACTGGCCCAGACAGATCGGCGCGAAGCTTTGCGTCGCTTGCCGGAACTCGCCAGTTGGAGCGCTCCCTTCCTACGTCGTCTGCCCAAGCTCCTGTTGCCTCGAAAGGTGCTTCGCTGGTGGCTGCGCTGAGGGATTCCACCTTGGTGGTGCTGGTGTTGCGGAACGCTTCGCTGATGGACGTGCCGGCCCGCATTAGCCTGGAAAAAGCTCCTGGGCTCTCGGTGCGCCTCTACGACAACGGAGGCGGGAGGGTTCCGGGCTTTTTTTCTCCTTCCTGGTGCCTGGTTCGCGATGGGTGCAATCCCGGCGTTGGGCCGCGCTACTTGGATGCCGCCGCTGCCGCACTTAAGGAAGGACGCGAATTTCTGCTGCTGCTAGATCAGGACTTCGGGGCCGAAGGGGACTGGTGGAGTTGTTACGAAGACGCTGTGGCCTCCTGTCCTGAGGCGGTTGCTTGGGCGCCGCAGTTGCGCTTTGAAGCGAAAAGGCTTTCGCCCATGCGCTTGCGGCATGGATTGCCTGAGCGACCCGTGGATGGCATCGTTCCTGCATCCGGGCATCTGGCGCTCAACTCCGGCTTGTTGGTCCGCGCTGCGGCTGTTTTGGAAGCGGCTTCGGCGTTGGAGCGCTGCCCTTTGGATTTTTCCGATTACGCTTTGTGCTGGAGCCTAGGCCGCGCCGGTGGGCTCTTGGCGCCGGTGGCGCTTTCCCTGGAACACCAGTTGTCGACCTTTCTCGCCGTGTCGCGGGATGTTCGGCTTTCCCGCTATCGCTGGTTTGCCTATGGTGCCCGTGGCTGGAGCCGCATCAATCCCGGTGACCGATTTCGCATTACCCGATGGGCGCTGGGGCGAGCTGTCAAGCTGTCGATCGCCTGCTGGACGTTGCGTTTCCTGGAGGCCTTTCGGGAGCACTATCTGCTGGGGCGGTTCCCCGGAGCCGATGCGTGAAAAGCGTTTGCCTGGCCAGTCACGACGGACGCGACTTCCTGGAGCGCCAGGTCCTTTCCATCTTGCCGCAGTTGTCACCTGAGGATGAATTACTGATTGGGGATGACGCCTCTTCTGACGGGACGCCAGACTTGGTGCGCTCCCTTGGGGATCCGCGCATTCGCCTTTGGGAAGGCCGCTTCGGGGGCGTCATCGCAAACTTCGAGTTCTTGCTTTCGCAGGCACGAGGAACTTGGATCTTGCTGTCCGATCAAGATGACGAATGGCTTCCCGGTCGGGTGGCGGCCCTGGAGGAGGCGCATCCAGAGACGCAGCTCGTATTGTGCGACGCCGAAGTTGTCGATGGATACGGGAAACTTCTGAGTCCTTCGCTGCTGGCCACCTATCGGGCGCATCCTGGACTCTGGCATAATCTGCTGCGCAATGGCTACAGCGGTTGCTGCATGGCCTTGCGTCCGAATCTCTTGCCTCGCCTTTTGCCCTTCCCGGCCGGGATCGGCATGCACGATTGGTGGATCGGCTTGGTGGCGGAACGGTTGGGAACGGCGCATTGGATCCGCCGTCCTCTGGTGCGCCACTATCGCCATGGCCGCAATGCGAGCTTTGGCCTGGAAAGAAGCCGCATCCCGCTTCTCCGTCGAGCGATGATGCGAATCCAGCTCCTGCGCGCGCTACGGCAGCGCTGCGGCTAGCGCGACACCGCCACGACGCCCCGGCGCTCGACTTGGCTCCAGGAGCCGTTTTGCCCTGGGATCCTCAAGAGCACGGAGAAGGGGTAGAGGCCATTGGCCACGGCGTTGCCGGCTTGATCGTGCAGGTCCCATACGGCCTTGGGCAGAAAGGTGCCGTCCCGGCTGAGTTCGACGCGCAGCACCTTGATGAGCTTTCCCGAAAGGGTGTGGATGCGGATGGAGGCCTTGAGGGACGAGGGGATGGCGTTGTTGGTGTCCGGATCGGAGGATACCTTGAAGTAGAAGGCCGTGACGTCTCCGCTCTTGACCGGGTTGGGACGATTGAAGACGTCGTAAAGCGAGTTCGTTCCGCTGCTTAGGATCTGCAACTGCAGGCTCTTGCGGCTGTAGTTCCCCATCTGGTCGTGCGCAAGGACCGTGACCGTGTAGTTTGTGCTGGCCGCGTAGTTCGAGGAGTCGATGGTCATCTGAAAGGAGGCTTGGCGGTAGCTCGAGCCGTTTGTCAGTTCCGGCCTCCAGGTGTCCAGGACTCCTGGCACGTTGACGATCACGCCTTCGTCGGGGCCGGTCGCCGAAGAAATGCCGGAGCTGTCGGAGAGATCGACCTGCAGGCAGAATGGCCGCACGATCTTGGCGGTTCCCGTGAAAGCTTGACCGGCGCTGTAGGAAGAGTCGCAAGGCCGGAAGGTGATGGAGGGGCCGTCGACGTCGCTGGAGAGCTGCGAACTGGTGCCGTGCTGCAGCACGTGTCCTTTGTACAAGCCGGCGGAAAGCCCGGTCGTCGGGTCAATGGCATAGGCGACGAAGGATCCGTAGCGTCCGAAGTCGAGCTTGGCGGGGGTTAGCGCGTCGATGGAGAAGTGTCCTGGTGTTCCGGTGACACGGGTGGACAATAGCGACTTGGGAGGCAGGGTGATGGGCGTCGTGCAGTCCGGACAAGGGTAGGCGGTGTAGCGCAGCGTGTCGGCTGATGTCGTGTCTTGGAAACGGAAGACGACGGATGCCGCATTTTGGCTGAAGGTGCTCCCCGTGCCCTGTAAGCGGTAGAGTGCTGCTAAGGTGTCGGGAAGTGCGCTGAAGGTCAGCGGAGCTGTCCCGGCATTGGAGTCCGCCACAGGAGAGAAGACCATGGCGGGGTCGCCTAGCAGTACATAGGCGTCTTGGTTGGTGACGACGTTGGTATTGGGGATGCTGTTGTTGGCCGTGCTGGAATCCTGCAAGTAGTTACGTGCCACCATCAGGGCTTCGCCGAGCGTTCGTCGGCTGGCTGTGGAATCCAGCGTGAAAAGGGTGCGATAGAATTCCTTGTTGAACTGGGCGTTCGGCACGGGGAAGGTGGCGCGCATCCCTGCGATCGAGGCCACGGCGCCGCGATTGGCTGCCACGACCAAGGCTCCGGCTAGCGGCTGCTGAACTGGGTCGTCAAATCGGGCGACGGCGCAGGCGGCGGCAAAGAAGATATGGGGGTAGGCGGTGTTCGTGAGGCTTGTGATGGCGGCGACGTCGAAGACGCGCTCGTGCGCCAGTTGGGTGGCACTGCCGTGGCCGATGTAGTTGAAGAGCGAGGTGCCCTGGTTGAGCTGGGAAATGATGGCGCTGCGGACTTCCGGCTTGTCGCCTTGGGCATTTTCTGAGTACTTGGCCATGAAAATCTTGTCTTGGAAGTTCCAGGGACGAGCGGCGAGGATCTGCTGGGAGACGGTTTCGGTCTGGCGCGCGTGCTCGTGAATTTCGTCCAATCGGATGTTCACAGAGTCGTTTTTTGAACAAACCGGATTCGAGTATGGGCAGGCTTTGTAAGCATAGACCTGGAAGTCGTCCGCCACCAAAAAGGATGTGTTGCGCCAACTGGGGTCTTGCCCTGCGGTGGGGAACTCAAAGATTTTGAGCTTAGCAAGCCAAGCCGAAGCCTCGGAGCGCGAACGAGCGGGGATTCGCCCCAGGGCGATGTCGATGCGCCGCGAACCCGGATATTTGGACCAGTCCGCCGAATCCAGGTAGGCGAAGTAGTTGTCGGTGGCGCAGCTTCCGGCTTGCCAAGTCGGGATGGCGCTGACATATCCCGATTTCTTCATGTTGCGCAGATCGTAGCTGCCGCTGCCGAAGAGGAGCACGTGGCTGGTTCCCCAGTTGGCGCGTGCCCAGCGCAGGAAGTCGCGCAGCGCCGTCGGATCGGTGGCACCGCCTGAGTAGAGCAGGTAGATGTCTTCCAGGCGCACCACCTTGGTGGGGAGCTTGCGGCGAGGACTTTGCGAAGAGCGGTAGTCGGCGTACTGCTTGGCGATGTCCACCAGGCTGTCGGGAGCGATCACGACCATGGAGTCGCCCTTTTCTGAGGAAAAGTTCGTGACTGCCGAGGCATTGGCGCTCCATGCCGAAAGGTTGGCGTAAGAGGTGCTCGAAGACGAAAGCATGGCCGCTGCGGTAGACACCCGATAACGAGTGGCAAGGGTGCGGACGCTGTCCGAGAGCAAATACGTGGTATCAGAAAGCCGTACTATGGAAGCTTGGCGCGCTAGAGCTCCGTTTTCCACGGCGTAGGCCAAGGGCGTGTCGGATCCGCTTGGGACATGGATCTCGATGGAGATGCTGCCGAGGGCTGGGGCGGGAAACTCCAGCGAGCCGTTGGAAAGTCTTGCCACGACGCGGCCATGGAGAGCGATTCCTTGGAGGCGATCGCCGATAACGTCCGCGATCGACAGGCTGTTTCCAGTGCTCTTAAGGCCTGAAATCGTCCAAAATGTGCTATTGAAAGATTTTCCGGCGTTCTTGGCGGTGTCTCCGTTCAGGGTGAGCGTCGCGCCGGAGTTGAGCATGGTCGGCGATCCTGCCGAATTGCCGGCCATCGAGACCTCGATGCAGGCGGAATCGGAAACGAGACCGGACAGGTCCATGGAGGGCTGGATTGTCATGGCGCTGCTCGATTGGGTCTGCCAGAACCAGTTGAAGCCGGTCTTTTCGTCGGAAAAATCGCCATTTCTGGTCTCGCCGAAGTCGAGGTCCTTCAAGGCCATGTGGTATTCTTGTCGCCAAGTCTGCATGACGGAGGCGTAGCGCGTCGCTCCGGAGACGCTTCCGATTCCGGGAAGGTCGGCCGATCTCGGCTGTCCCAGATTGCTGTTTGGCTGCAGCGCCACGAGGTAGCGGCGGCCCAGTGCGTAAGGGCTCGCTGAGAGACGCCACCCCGTGCCGCAAGGGGTTAGGTTGTCGCGAACCCACACTGAGGTCCCTTCGACGTAGAAGCGGATCTCGTCGTCGTCCCGGATGGTGTCGCCGTTGCCGCTCGTGATCCTCTGAACGGCCACCGCTTGAAGTGCCGGTGCCGTCGGGCTGGCCGCTGCCGAGGACGGCAAGGTGTCGCGTGCGCTGCAATACACCGAGACGTTGGCCAGACTGCTTCCGTTCAGGTTCCCGAAAATTTTGCGCAGGTCCTTGCCGGTCAGGCGGAAGATGCCGTTGTCGTCGGTGCGGCTCACCTGGCGGTCATTGCGCTTGGTCAAGTCGCCGATGTCCAGGACCAGCGTCGGTTGGCTTGCCTCGAAAAGCTGCGGCAAGGAGCCGCTGGAGGCGCGGGAAGCGACGGAAAACTTCCCGAAGCGGCTTCCTCCTCTTGGGTTGAGGATGGTGTTGCGCACGATGGGAAGAAGGGCCGCTCCCAAGCTTCCCTTCCAGGAAAGCGTCAGACGCACGCGATGTCCGGACAGATTCTGGACATGGCGTTGGGCGGCTGAAAGGCTCAGGTTCAGATGCAGGATGCGAGCACCGGACCAGTTCACGAAGGAGGACTTGGCGGCCACGGCCGTGCCTTGGGTGTCGCCTGCCGTCAGGAAGGTCGCATGCACCGTTGGCGTGGCGTCCCAGGGAATAGCGAATTCCGAGAATGCGAGGATTTGGTTCGCGCTGTCGGAGGAAACCAGCTGCAGTTCGCCGACCCAGCCGTTGGAGGCGTCGCGCAGGGTCTTCCATGCCGCATGGCTCATGGTCGCAAGGACGAGGACGATGGTCCATAGACGATGGTTAGACATAGTGGCAAGAAAGAAATCGGCTATCGGGAAGACAACGTCGATGCGATGGCCGCGACCGGAATATGGCTTCGAAGAATTGATGACAGCCAATTGACAACCAGTGACAAACGTCAAGAAGCTGCGGGTGGATTGCGCTTCTTCGGAAAGTTCGGGGCATGCAGAGCGGAACGGCGCGGTGCTTGCTAGAACGTTTTACAGAAGAAGGAGGAGCGCATGCAGACCCCACCGAGATTGGAGGCCGCAGCTGATTTGCGTCTTGTAGGCGGGCTTGAGACATTCATGGGCCGCCGGGACGCTGTTTTGCTTGCTCAGGTGCAGCTTACGCATTCGCTGCAGTGTGCGGCGAGCATTGCTGGCGTCGGTTATCGGCAGGCTCTGGACCATGTCCGGGCCATCAACGCTTGGGCTGGCCGTCCGCTGGTGGAGTCGCACCAAGGCGGCGCTGGGGGTGGCAGCACCAGTTTGACCCCGCTTGGAGAGAAAATCCTCGAACTCTACACGGGTGCTTCCCGCGAGCATCAGAAGTGGGTGGTGGAACTCAACCAGCGCCTGCGTCCGGAGCTTGCCTGGACGCTGCGGGAGTCCCCCGAGTGATCCTCGACACCACGCTGCGCGAAGGCCTGCAGAGGGTGGGGGTCTATCTCGACCTGCCCGCTCGCCGCAAGGTGGCTTCCGCATTGCTTGAGGCCGGGATTCCGGAGCTTGAGCTTGGTGTGGTGGGACGTGACGGTCTGCTGAAACCTCTGATCGATCTTGTCGCGACAAGCGGTTCCGGAGCCAGGAGTTGGGCCTGGGCCCGCATGCGTCTTGAGGATGTCGAGCAAGCTGCCCGGATGGGTGTCCGCAATCTTGCCCTTTGTGCTCCCGCTTCGCCGCAGCACCAGGAGCTGCGCTTGGGGCTTTCCTCTGAGGCCGCTTGTGCACGCGTGCATGAGGTCGTGGCGCGCGCCGTCGCGCTCGGAATGACGGTTTCTGTCGGACTCGAAGACGCATCCCGCACTCTCTCCGAGAGCCTTCTCGCCACCGCTGAGGTGGCCCGCGAGGCGGGTGCGGTGCGGGTGCGCCTGGCCGACACGGTGGGTGTCCTTGCCGCCGCCGAGGTCTCTGCTTTGGTCGCGCGTCTTTGCGCCACGGGGTTGGAGGTCGGCTTCCACGGCCACGACGACTTCAGCATGGCGACGGCCAACGCCCTGGCGGCCCTGGAGGCTGGTGCCGTGGCCGTGGACGCCTCGCTCTTGGGCAGTGGCGAGCGCGCCGGCATCGCCGCCACCGAGGTGCTGGGCACCTGGCTTGCGCTTCGTCGCGGCGCGCCATTTTCTCCGGCGCGGCTTGCTGCCGCGGCCAGAGACTTCGCGAACCTTTCGGGGCAGGTGATCGCCCCGCACGCTCCCGTGGTCGGTGAACGCCTTTTCGCCTGCGAGACGGGGCTTCACGTCGCGGCCATCGCCCGCGACCCATCCCTTTACGAACCCTTTGATCCCGCCTTGGTCGGATCGCGTCGGGAACTCTGCGTGGGCGGCAAGAGCGGTCTGGCCGCCATCCGCCAAGCCTTGCTGGAAGACGACCCAGAAATCGAAGTCACTTCAGATCTCGTCTCTCGCGTGCGCCGCGCGGCCGAGCGGTTAGGACGTCCTCTCCAGCCCGGCGAACTTTCGCGTCTTGCCCGGGCCGCCTGAACAAAATCCGTCTAGAAGGTGACTTCGGTCGGGAAGACCCAGTAGATGGCGCGGTGCGGGTAAACTTTCACCGCCGGCGCTGGCCACTTGATCATGTTGGCGTAGTGCAAAGCCCGCTTTCCTAAGGTGGATTTGGGATGGAACATTCCCTCCAAATCCCAATCGGGTCCCACGTAGTATTCGCGGCTGCCGGCGCCGATTCGTTCGCTGAAGGTCCGCCCGTCGATGCCGGCGCCGACGGCCAAGTTCAGCCAAGCGGGCCAATAGGGCTGCGCTGCCTCTGGGAGCGCCTTGTGGACCTTGATCGAGGCCCAGAAGGTCTCGTTGACATAGTCGTCCACCCACACGTGCATGTTTGGTCCGCCTGTCGGGGAGTCGTAGTAATCCGTGTGGTTGACCCAGTAGCTGTACTTGATGTCCACGTAGGCGAAGGGGATCGGGACGTAGCGCCGGGCCATGGGGTAGAAACCGCCCAAGGTTCCCGATGTGACGTCCCAGACGCTGAATCCCCAGGTGGGGGCGTAGGCGTCTTTGAGCTCGATTCCGAGGTGGGTGGTCCCGGTGCTTAGTCCGGCCAGGGCGTAGGAAGAAAATTCGCTAAAGCCCGCCCATTGGTAGGCGTCGTGGAAGCCTTCGCCAAGCCATGTCCCGAAGTAGAAGTGCCCGCACTTGTCGAGGTTGTGGGCGTAGTGGAAGTCGTTGCTGGGCTTCTCCCAGTGGAAATCGCTATTGGGTCCGCTCCACCATCCCCGTTCCAGGATGAGCCCATAGGCTGCGGCGGCAGCCGTGACCGAGGCGGCACCGATCACTCCGACCTTCCAGGGAACGATCCGCGTCGAGTCGTGGGATGCGGTGTCCACTGCATGAGGGGTGGAATCTTGCGCCACTTGGGCATGCACAGATGCTGCCATGGCGATACAAGCAAGGACGCCGGGAATTCTTGACATCTGACAAATTTAGGCCCCCCAAGTGAAAAGGGGAACCCTGAGGAATCAGCTTTACAAAGCCATTACGATCTGCCGTGCAAACTCCGGCAGTCCGGGGTCGCGCGCTCCCATGGAGGCGATCACGTCCCCTTCGCGGGCCATGGCGGCGGCGAGGGCTGCAGCCTCCTCGCGCGTCGGGGTGAGCACGGTGGCTGGGCAGCCCGCGAGCCCCGCCGAAAGGTCGATGCTCGAGATGCTGCGGTCGGCGGTGCCGCCGGCGTCGTAGACGGGAAGCAAGAGTAGCGCGTCCTGCGGCTCCAGCACCTCGCGGAAGCTCTTCGCGAAGTCCTCCAGCAGAAAGCGCAGCGGCCCGTAGCCGTGCGGCTGAAAGAGCGCCACCACCCGGTGCGAAGGCGCCGCGGCCCGGAAAGCCTTGATAGCGGCCGCCACTTTGGCGGGGTTGTGGGCGAAGTCGTCAAAAACTGTCACGCCGCGGCGCGACCCGATTTTCTCGTGGCGCCGGTGTACGCCGGCAAATTTTGTCAAAGCCTTGGCCGAGGTCGTGAGCGGCACGCCCGCGGCGCGGGCCGTAACGGCGGCGGCGGTGGCGTTTTCCACCATGTGGCTGCCGGGAAAGGGAACCTTGAAGTCCACGCCGTCGAGCTCAAAAGCCACGTGGTCGCCGGCCAGCTCCACTGCCTTGGCCGCTCCGAAGAGCGCGGCCCCGTCTCCGGCGATGGCCACGCAGTCGGGACGCTGGCCGTTGGCCACGAAGGTGCCGTGCACCTGCGCCCGGAAAGTGCGGAAGATCTTCTTGAGCTCCTCGGGCTCCTTGTGGTCGCGGTCCAGATTGAGCAGCACGCCGATCTCGGGGTGATAGCGCACCAGTGTTCCGTCCGACTCGTCGGCCTCAAAGACCACCCACTCGCCCTTGCCTCCGTAGGCGTTGCCCCAGAGTCCCCTTTGGCGCAGCTCTAGGAGCGGGGCGCCCGAGACCACCGAGGGATCGTAGCCGGCCTCGCGCAGGCAGGCGTAGACCATGGCGGTGACGGTGGATTTGCCGCTAGTGCCCGAGATGGCGATGCCCTTGCCTTGCTGGCAGGCCTCTTCCAAAATCTCGCTGCGGTGCAGGATCGGCGCGCCGAGCGCGCGAGCCTGCTTCACTTCCGGTGAGCTTTCCTCGATGGCGGTAGATACGACGAGCCGGCTGTCCGGCCCGATCCCCGAGCCGTCTTGCGGGAAGATGCGTACGCCGGCTTTCTCCAACGCCGCGCGGATCTCGGCGCCATCGCCCCGATCAAAGAGCCGGTCCGATCCCGACACTTCCTGTCCGCGTCCGGCGAGGTAGAAGGCCAGCGCGCTCATGCCGCTGCCGCCCACGCCGGCGAAATGGCTTCTCACGGCCGCACCGGAAGGCCCGCCTGCCGCACAGCCTCCTTCAGTTGCGCGATGGTGTAGCCGTCGATGTGGGTGAGGCTTGCCACCAGCGCCGCGTCGGCCCCAACTTTCGGCTGCAGCACCTCGGCCAGGTGCTCGGGCTTGCCCGCGCCTCCCGAGGCGATCACGGGAATGCCCACGGCGGCCGCTATTTTGGCGGTAATTGTCAGTTCGTAGCCGGCCTTGGTGCCGTCGGCGTCAATGGAGTTTAGGCAGATCTCCCCGGCCCCGATCTCCTCGGCCCTTTGGGCCCAGGCCACGGCGTCGAGGCCCGTGCGCTCGCGCCCGCCCTTCACCACCACCTCGTATCCCGACGGGACAGATTCTGTCGCCGGGACCTTCAGGACGTCCATTCCCAGCACCACGCACTGGTTCCCGAAGGCCTTGGCGCCCTGGGTGATGATCTCGGGGTGCCTCACCGCGAGCGAGTTCACCGAGACCTTCTCGGCCCCGGCCAGGAGCACCGCCCGCATGTCGTCTAGGTTCCGTATGCCGCCGCCGACAGAAAATGGAATAAACACGTTCTTCGCCACCTTGCGCACCATTTCGAGGTCGATGCCGCGCCCCTCGGCCGATGCCGTGATGTCGTAGAAGACCAGTTCGTCCACGCCTTGGCGGTAGTATTCGGCGCCCATTTCCACGGGGTCGCCCAGGTCGCGGTTCTCCAGGAACTTCACGCCCTTGGTGACCAATCCGTTGCGAACATCCAGACACACGATGATGCGTTTTGCGAGCATTTGCAAAAGGTACCCTCTGCACCTGAGATTGGGCGCCCGCCGCCTGCGCCCTCGGCTGCGCTCGGGCTCCGGCGTCGCCGGGCTGCCTGCCGGGCCCCCGCCCGCCGATATTGGATCGGGCGTGCCCGATCCCTACGGTGGCGGGTGTCCCGTCCCTGCGGGCGGCATCCCTGGCGCATGGAGTGCCGTTTCGAGGTTCGATGACGGTTTTTGTTGAGGTTTGGTTTTGCAGGCGCTCCGCCCTGCACCCGGCCAAGGGGACTGCCGCGCCCCCTTGGAACCCGCTCGCGGGGGTTCCACCCCCTGCACCCCAGATTAGGCCACGGCTCCGCGCCAGGGCTCCGGTTAAGTGACCTTTGTTGACTCAGGTCAGTAAGGCATTGGGTGCCGTTGTTTTGCCGGGCGGGGTGAAGCGAGCGGCATGCCTGGCACGTTGCTTGTGCCAGTTCTATACTGATGTGCATGTCCTCCCCACGCATCTTGCTTTTGCTTGCCTTGTCGGCCATTTCCTCCTTCGCTTCCGGATACCTCGCTCAGGATCTCAAGGCGCTGTACACCATGGAGGCTTGTTATCAGCAGGAGCGGGATGCCTTCAGCAGAGATTTTTCTGCAATCGAATATGTGCCGTCTTCGAGGGTATCCGGCTTGTGGGCCGATAGTTTGGCAGCGAATTTTTGGGTCGGTTTCGATTGGAAAGACGGCATGCTGCGGGCCGTGAGGCTCGAATCAGGAGTCGTAGGTCCTCTCGGCTGGTCCGACACGGCCGTTGTGCCGTCTATGCGACAAATTCTGTCTGGCAACCTCACCGCTGCCGCTCGCGACACCACTCTTTCCGGGCGTACGCTGCGGCTTTGGAGTCGGACTTCCGGAGACACCCTCTGGAACCTGGTGCTGGACACGTCCTCCCTAGAGATCCTGGGCCTCCGCCGTGTCGCCGGCACCCAGGAGTTCCTCGGTCTGGACACCTTGCCTCGCGAACTGTTTGTTTATGGCCCGGCATTCAAGGATGCCCAAGCGGTGGTGGCCCAGGCAGAGAGTGACGTGCAGGAATTTGATTCCTTCCCTGATATGGCCTCCCTGGAAAAGATGACGTCGTCCTCGGGCTTTGTTCGGATTTGGCAGCGGAATTCGCACAATGATTCTGCCTTGCTCGTCGTCTTTGATCCCGCGAGTTCCGACTTTGCGCTTTGGTCTTCAGGAACGCAAATTCGCGCATTAAGCACCCGTGATCGCAGCGCCTTCGCTGCAGGAATCCGTTTGCGCCTCGATTCCGCCTTGTCCGGAAAGGCGTCGCTTCCGGGCCTTGATCAGGGCTGGAGTGCCAAGCGCGACACCCTGCGCATCGGAGATTCCGTGCTCACGCTGAATGTCGTTGCCTTCCGCCACGGGGATACCGCCGTGGCGCTTGCCTTGGATCGCGATGGCCTTTCCGGTTTCGGTCGGCTTGTAACTCCTGCGGGGAACGTCGATTTGGGCCTCGCTATGCCAGCCTCAGACGTGCCAGTTGCACGCCGTACCTGCAAGCCTGTCACGGCGCAGCCTGGGGTCGATATCCTGGGACGGTCACGATCTGGGCACTACTTGGGTACCACGCCGCTGCCGCTCAAATAATTGTGTAGGGGTGAGGCGTGCCTCCCCGACCCTGTATTTTATCTGCGGAACGGAGGTGTCCTAATGCCAAGCAGTGAACTGACGGGCTGGACGGCCCTGGTGACCGGTGGCGGTTCTGGGATCGGCTACGAGATTGCCCGCGAGCTGGCCGCGCGGGGTTCCGATCTCGTGCTCTCGGGGCGCGATGTTTCCCGGTTGGAGGCGTCCGCACAGCGGCTGCAGGCGGATTTTGGCGTGACGGTCCGCACCGTGGCCGCTGATCTCTGCGCGCCCGACGGCGTCTCGCGCCTGTGGGACGCCGTGGCCGAGGTTCCTCCTGACATCCTGGTCGCCAACGCCGGGGCAGGCCTTGCTGGCCACTTTGAGACGCTCGATCGGGAGCGCCAGCTCGACGATATCCGTCTCAACGTGCTGGCCGTGACAGATCTTGTCCATCGCGTTCTTCCCGCCCTGCGGGCTCGGGGGCGCGGGCGCATCCTGCTTCTGGGCAGCACGGCGGCCTTCCAGCCGGGTCCCTTCATGTCGGTCTACTACGCCACCAAGGCCTACGTGCTCTCGCTGGGGCGCGCCCTTTCCGAGGAGCTGCGCGGGGGCGGCATCACCGTCACCACCCTCTGCCCGGGGCCTACCCGTTCGGAATTCTTCGACCGCGCCGGCATGGCGGAGCAGTCTCCCCTCAAGCGCCTAGGCTTAATGGCTACGGCACCGGTGGCGCGTTTGGGCGTCAAGGCGCTCCTGAAAGGGCGACGTGAAGTGGTCGCAGGCCGTCTCAACCTATTAGGAACCTGGTTTGGGCAGTTTCTCCCCACGGCGCTGGTGTTGCGCGCCGTGGCTTTTCTGCAAAGGCCGCCGACCTAGCGATTTCCCTGCGTATTCCCTTATCTAATTCGCAATTTTCGGGGCATGTCTGAAGCATCGGGCGCCAAGCCCTCTTGGTATGGTCTATTTGCGGTCCAATTCTTGGGATTTTTCAGCCGTGGTTTTCTCCTCGGAATGGTCGGCATGGTCGCTGTGCTGGGCAAGGGGCTGGAAAGTGCCACCCTGGCCTTGCTCATCTATCTGCTTCCCTATCCGCTGCTTTCGCCGCTCTTCGGGCGCCTTTCGCGGGTGGTGCACCGCGATAGTGTGGTCCACATCGGTTCGGCTCTCGACATCCTCTGCGTGGGCGTGGCCATTGTCGCCTTTGCTGCCCAGCTTTTGCCGCTAGCCTTTGCTGCCGCTTTTCTGCTCGGCATCCAATCTGCCCTGATCGGCCCGTCTCGTGCTATGCTAGTGCGCGACTTCGCCGGGCGCCACGGCCTGGTCTTTGGAAACGGAATCCTCGCCATGCTGGCTTCCACTTCGGTGGTGCTGGGCCTCCTGGCTGCCGGACTCGTCTCGCATTCCGAGCACCGCGTCGGCTGGGCCGTGGCAATCTGGCTTGCCGCCACCATCTCCGGTTGGGCGCTTTCGCTCCTCGTGCGGGTGCGCGAGCGCGAAGCCGCTCCGAACCAGGCACCGCCGTCGCTGGGAAATCCCGTAACTTACCTCCAGCAGTCCTGGCAGTCGGCTTCCGGTAGCCGGGGTCTCAACCTTGCGATTCTCGGAAACGCTTCCTTCTGGATGATCGGCACTTTGGTGCTGCTTTCCCTCTGGCTTCACGGCACGCGCGTCCTTCATCTTTCCGACACTGGAATCCTGGAGGGGCTCGCTGGGGCCGGTACTGCCTTCGGATTAGGGTGCTTTGCCGCGGCGCTCTTCTCCAAGGATCGCATCGAGCTTGCCTTCCTGCCTCTGGGCGGCATCGGTCTTGCGGCGGGCCTTTCGGCGGCGGCTCTGCTTCCCTTCCCCTCGAGAATCTTTCTCTTGCTGGTGGCGGCCGCGGCTTTTGCTAGTGGCTTCTTCAAGATTCCCACGGTGGCCTGGATCCAGGGGCGCACCCGCCGCCGCGAGCGCGGGCTCGGTTCCGCCATGACCTACATGGGCCTTGCCAACTCGGCGGCCGTGCTGCTGGGGCTGGGCATCGCCTGGGCCTTTTCGCGGCTCATCCCCTCCTCGTTTCTCGGCATTCCCAGCTCGCGGGCCCTGCTTGCTTTTGCCGCCGCCTGGGCCTGGCTTCTCACCCTGGTGGTGGTGGCGAAGTTCCCCAACGTGAGTTCGCGCACCGTGGCGCGTCTTCTGATGCGGCTGCTTTTCCGCTTGCAGGTGCGCGGTGCCGAGGCCGTCCCTGAATACGACGGGGCGCTGCTCGTCTGCAACCACGTCACGCTGATGGATGCGCTCTTAGTGCAGGCAGCCTCGCCGCGCGGGGTGCGCTTTGTGATGCTGCACGACGTGTGGTCTCGGCCGCTTGCCAACTGGTTCTTCCGCATGATGGGCGTCATCCCGGTGGCGCCCGGGAGCTTGCGCTCGGTGACAGAATTTGTCAAAAATTGCCGCGAGGCGCTCAAGGGCGGTCAGGTCATCTGCATCTTCGCCGAAGGGCAGCCTTCCCGCACCGGCTACATCCAGGAGTTTCAGCGCGGCATCGAGGTGGTGCTGCGTGACCTGGACGTTCCCGTCATCCCCATGTGCATGGATGGCGTCTTCGGGGCCCCCTTCAGCATGCCGGGCGGACGCTTGCAGCTTCCCACCCTGGTCAGTTGGCGCAAGCATGTGGAAATGCGCTTTGGAGAGCCGATGAGTTCTCCGGTGGCCGCCTGGCAAGTCCGTCAAGCGGTGCAGGAATTGTCCATCCAGGCCTTCGCCGACCGTCTGCCCCCAAATATGACGCTTGCCAGCGGTTTCCTGGAGGTCGCACGCAGCCGCTCCTCGAAGAAGCTCCTAGGAGATTCGACCGGCGTCTCGCTCACGCGCCGCCAGGCACTTTTGCGCGCCGCCGCCATCGCCGAGTATTGGAATGAGCGCTTCGAGCCGGGCGAGAGGGTGGGACTGCTGTTCCCCTCCACCGCTGCCGGGGCGCTCATGAACATCTCGCTCACTCTCTCGGGCCGGATCCCGGTGAACCTCAATTACACCGCGTCTAAAGAGGCTTACGAGAACGCCTGTGCCAAGGCCGGAATTCACACCATCATCACTTCCAAGGTCTTCCTTGAAAAGCTCGGTCGCGAAGCTGAGCCGGGAATGCTCTTTGCCGAAGAATTGACAGGACTCCTGCAGACCCGCCACAAGCTGAAGGGAGCTTTCTACGGATTGCTTGCCCCGATTCCTTTCGCCTGCCGTCACTTCGCGCGGCGCAAGGTGTGTCGTGACGACGTGGCGACCATCCTCTTCTCGTCGGGTTCGACGGGCCTTCCCAAAGGAATCCCGCTGACCCACGGCAACATTCTCGGGAGCGTCGAGGGCTTGCGCCGCATCTACCGCTTCCTCGACGACGACGTGATGGTCGGGGCGCTTCCCTTCTTCCACGCTTACGGCTTTACGGGCACTATCTGGTTCCCCATCTTCGACCACATCTCGGCGGTCTATCATCCCAATCCCACTGAGGCCAAGGCCGTGGGCGATCTCATTGAGGCGTCCAAGGGCACCATCATCATCAGCACGCCCACGTTCCTGGAGAACTACCTGCGCCGCAATCCCCGCGAGAAGCTCGGAACGCTTCGCCACATCATCAGCGGCGCCGAGAAGCTCTCCGACCAGTTGCGCAAGCTCTGGCACGACATGCAGGGAGGCTCCATCCGGGAAGGCTACGGAGCGACGGAGTGCTCGCCCATCATCGCCGTGAACAGCCCCGACTGGGAAGGGACAGATCTTGTCGGCCAGACGGTAGTCCAGCGCGGCACCCTAGAACATGCCGTGGGAATGCCGGTCCCGGGCGTGGCGGTGCGGGTGGTAGATCGCGACGACTTTTCTCGCGTGCTGCCGCCCGGTGAAGAGGGCATGCTGCTGGTCAAGGGAGCCATCGTGATGAAGGGCTACCTGGATGATCCCGAGGCCACAGAAAAGGCCTTCCACGACGGTTGGTACGTCACCGGCGACATCGTCCGGGTCACTCCCCAGGGATTCATCCAGATCACCGACCGCGTGTCGCGCTTCTCCAAGATCGGCGGCGAGATGGTGCCCCACATGCGGGTAGAAGAAGAGCTCCAGATGCTCTCCGGCCTTGTCGAGCGCGCCTTCGCGGTGGTCGGTCTCCCGCACCCGGCCAAGGGCGAGCAGCTCGCGGTGGTGACGACGCTTTCGCAACAGAAACTGTCCGAGCTGTTTGATCACCTGAGCCACGACAGCACGCTTCCGCCGCTGTGGCGTCCCAAGCCCAGCATGTTCGTGCATGCCGAGGAGCTACCGCTCATGCCCACCGGCAAGACGGATCTCCTCTCGGTCCGCAAGTTCGCACGTGAGGCCCTGCTTCCGCAGGATGCGCGCTGACGTCCTCCGTTTCGGTGGATGCGCCTAGGGATCTGGACGCTCTGGCGGCCGGCTTTGCCGCCTTCTTCCAGGGCGCGGCTCCGCCCGAATCCGCCTTGCTTGTGCGCGCCGTGGCCGATGGCTCGCTGCTGCGCCGCCTCGACCCTAAGGCCGACGAGTCGCTACGACAGTTTCTGACGCGCATTGCCGCCATCCCCGACCGCAAGGCGGCCGCCTGGACGGCCTGGAATCTCCTGCAGGAGCGCGCCCAAAAGCCTGCTCCGTCGCCGCGTCGTCGCCGTTCTCCGCTCTGGGTTCTGCTCTTCCTTCCCGTACTTGCGCTTCTAATCCTTGGCGGCACTTGGCTTGCCGTGACGCTTGGCTGGACCAACGCGCCGAGCCGCATCGAGCGCCGCACCTTCGGCCAGGTCTTCCGCTCCGGCGACATCCGTGCCGGCCTAGAGGACCAGATCGCCACTCGCCGTCGCATCGAGTCGCTTCTTGCTCACGCCCCCGAGAACGCCCAGCTCGTCTGGCGGGTACTTTCTGATAGCGGTGACGGCCCCTTGGTGTCGGCCATGCTCTTGGTCATTGATTCCACCTCCGCCGCATCGGTGCCCGTGACAGGAAATGTCTTTCTCTGGGCCCACGATCCCGCCTGGGATTCCTGTGCCCTGGCCGTTGCCGCTGACCTTCCCGCCATTCGCGCCGCCGCCGCAAAAACTGGACTTCCGGCTCGTCTGGTGGCGCTTCCCGCCATCTGCGAGCAGCTGCGCCGCACCGAGTCCTTCCGCGAGGCCTACAAACAAATCTTTGCCCGCTTCGTCCCGGCCGGCAACCTTTCCATGGGCGTCACCGGCATCAAGCCCGAGACGCTGCGCGCCACCTCGGCGTGGCTTCCTTCGGCTGATCGCCCTCTGATCGATTCCGTATCAGACGACTCTCTGGCATCGCGCCTCAAGTCCCCGGACCACGCCTGGGCCTACCTTTACGCGGCCCTCTGCATGAAGGGCATCCTGCGCCGCTGGGCCGCCGCCGGTATAGATCTCTCCCGCCGTCCCGAAATCGTGATGACGGTCTACAACCTCGGCTCCAACCGCTGTCCGCCGCGTCCGGATCCCCAGGCTGGCGGCGCGGTGTTCCGCATCGGCACCCGCGAATACAGCTTCGGCTCCTTCGCCTGGGAATTCTACTGGTCCGGCATCCTTTACCCCCAACTCTCGTTTTAAACCCCATTGGTATGGGCGCCCGCCGCCTGCGGCGTCGCCGGGCTGCCTGCCGGGCCCCCGCCTTCCCCGTTTGTGTGGGCGAGGCGTGGGCGGGTGTCCCGTCCCTGCGGGCGGCATTTACGGTGAGCCATGCCGAACCGTCCCTGGCGCGTGTTGTGCCGCGCTGCTGTGTTGCTTTTGTTTTCGCCGGCATTCCATGTTGCCCCCTCTCCTGCGTCAGGCAGGAGAGGGGTGCCGGCGCTACGCGCCGGCGGGGTGAGGCTTAAAACCGGCACGGCATCATGCTGCGAGTTACTGCTGTGCTAACGAACGGGGTGATGTGTGTAAAGCGGCACAGCATTGCATCGGCGGGGCGATTGCAAATCATTTCATTTCTGAACGCCTATTTCTTCTGCAGCGCTTGACTTCTGTCCTCCAACACCTGTAGCTTCATGTGTCTGGGATCACAAAAAAAGGGGGGACAGATCATGGCTAAGCCTTCGATCGTTTACATGCTGCTCATCGCCGGGGCAGCCGCCCTGGGTGGTTTTCTCTTCGGGTTCGACACCGCCGTGATCAACGGTGCGGTGCTCGCCCTCAAGGAGCACTTTGGTGCCGGCGACTGGCTGATCGGATTGGCCGTGTCGCTGGCGCTTCTGGGCGCCGCTGGCGGTGCTTTCTTTGCTGGCCAGCTCGCGGATCGCTTCGGCCGCAAGCCCTGCATGGTCGGCGCCGCGGCGCTTTTCTTCGCGAGTTCCATTGGTTCAGGGGCGCCCTTTGGCATCTACGACTTCATTTTCTGGCGCGTGGTGGGTGGCATCGGGGTAGGCGCCGCCAGCGTCATTGCTCCGGCCTACATTGCCGAGACCGCAGCGGCCCGTTTGCGCGGTCGCTTAGGGAGTCTCCAGCAGTTCGCCATCGTGCTCGGCATCTTTGCTGCCTTGGTTAGCAACTTCGTGATCGTGCGTCTCTCCGGCGGCGCCAGCCGTACCTTCTGGCTCGGCACCCATGCATGGCAGTGGATGTTCTGGGTCGAGGCGATTCCGGCACTGGTCTACGGTGCTGCGGCCCTTTGCATCCCCGAGAGCCCGCGTCATCTGGTGGCCAAAGGCCGCATCGAAGATTCTGAAGTCATCCTGCTGCGTCTCCAGGGAGACGAAGCCATTGGCCGGGCCGCAGAGATTCAGGCCTCGCTGCGCGGCAAGCGCAATCCGCGCCTCTCCGATGTCCTCATTGAAGGCGCCAAGGGTTTGCGTCGCATCCATCCGGTGGTGTGGTCGGGTTTGGGCCTGGCCGTGTTGCAGCAATTGGTCGGCATCAACGTGATCTTCTATTACGGCAGTGCTCTCTGGCGTTCCGTAGGCTTTTCCGAGCAAGACTCGCTGATGCTCAACGTCTTCTCAAGCATCGTCAACATCGCGACCACCCTCATCGCCATTGCCACGGTAGATCGTTTGGGTCGCAAGCCTCTACTCTTGGTCGGAAGCCTTGGCATGTTCGCTTCGCTCTTTGCCATGGCCATCGCCTTTGCCACCGCTCCTGTGGTGGGCGGTCAGCCCTCGCTATCCGGCATCGGCGCCTGGACGGCTCTCGGGGCGGCCAACCTCTACATCGTCTTCTTCGGCATGAGCTGGGGTCCGGTGATGTGGGTCATGCTTGGCGAGATGTTCAACAACCGCATTCGTGGTGCCGCCTTGGCGCTGTGCGGCCTCTTCCAGTGGCTCGCGAACTTCGCCGTGAGCATCACCTTCCCGCCTTTGGCTTCCGGGATCGGCCTAGGCGGAGCCTACAGCATCTACGCCTTCTTTGCCTTCATAAGCATCTTCTTCGTCTGGAAGGGCGTCACCGAAACCCGCGGCGTTGAGCTCGAAGCCATGAAGTAACCTCCATCGTATCCCCGGCACTCCATGTTGCCCCCTCTCCGGCGTCTAGCGGGAGAGGGGTGCCTGCGCTGCGCGCAGGCGGGGTGAGGCGGGAACCGGCGTCTCATGTTGCGATCTGTTACTGCGTTAGCGGGCGGGGGTGAGGCCAGAGCCAGCAGCTCATTGCGCTATGCATCGAGGATGAGGTTTCCTTCTCCTTTGTGGAGCAAAAGCGCCTAGAGAATGCCCGTGCCTTGAAGTCAAAGCCGACGCCCTCCGAACAGGTGGCATGGGAATTTCTGCGTGACAGGCGAATGCTTGGCTTAAAATTTCGCCGTCAGCAAGTGCTAGGCCCCTTTGTTGCCGATTTCTACTGCGACGTACTGCGTCTCGTGCTCGAAATCGATGGAGGCATCCATGAATGCGAAGAACAGCGGGCAAAGGATGAAGAGCGAGACATCTGGATGCAAGGGCAAGGCTTATGTGTCCTACGTATCCGTGTCGCAGGCTTGTCCAGAATTGCCCTAATCAAGGCAATCTCCCCGTTTCTAACCGGCACCTGACGGCATCCAGAGTATCCAGTACTTAACTCGGCACTCCATGTTGCCCCCTCTCCGGCGTCTAGCGGGAGAGGGGTGCCTGCGCTGCGCGCAGGCGGGGTGAGGCGGGAACCGGCGTCTCATGTTGCGAGTTGCTGCCGCATTAGCAGGCCGGGGGTGAGGTTACCGCCCTTCCTTCTCCGCCAGGATCTGTAGCCGATAGGGAAGGATGTCGTGATCGCCCGGGACTTCCGCCGCCGCTCCGCTCACCAGCACGAAGAGTCGTGCCTCCGTCCAGGATGAGCAGTGCTTGATGGGAAGCTCCGGCCCGATGGCGTAGACAGAATTTGGCGCATCGTCCAGCCGCTCCACGATCCAGCAGCCGCTCTTGGAGTCGTAAGCTGAGATGTGCTCGTGGCCGAAGAGGGTGTGTCGCCCCAGCACCCAACGTCCGATCCTCTCCAGCGGTTTGCGAGAAGATTCCAGGATGGCATGCAGATCATGCACCATCTTCTGGTGAATTTCCGGGCTGGCTTCGTCCCCGGTCTCTGACGTTGATTCCATGTCTTCACGTTAGCAACTTTGCGCAGGCCGCGAGAACTCCTCTTTTCGCTTTGCCAGGCGCACCTCCGCAGAACTCGCCGATGAGCTACATTGCCACACTCACCTTTCATAACCAATAGCAGGAGAATTAGGCCGATATGGGCATGCTTCCTTCCAATCTGTGGCGCAAGCGCACCCGCGTAGTCGTCGAGGGCACTCCTTACGTCTTCACGGAAGTGAACTTCGTAAAGCCGGGCAAGGGCCAGGCATTTTTGCGCTGCCGTCTCAAGGCTCTCACCGATGGCCGTACCCTGGAGCGTACCTACAAGTCCGGCGAAGAGCTGGAAGAGGCCAATATCGAGGAAGCCGAGGTCCAGTTCCTTTATACTGACGGCTCGATCTGGCACTTTATGAATACCGAGACCTTCGAGGAACTCGAATTCAACAAGGTCCAGACCGAAGAAGCCATCCCCTTCCTGCTTCCCGAGATGAAGTGCACGGTCCTCTTCTTCAATGGTCAGCCCATCGCCATCACTCCGCCCACGTTTGTGGACCTTGTGATCACCTACTGCGAGCCGGGCATCAAGGGCGACACGACCAACACCCCCTTCAAGCCGGCCACTCTGGAAACCGGATCCCAGATCCAGGTCCCTCTGTTCGTAGAAAACGGCGAAAAAATCCGCATCGACACCCGCACCAGCGAGTATGTCGAACGCGTGAAGGGGTAAATTCTGGAGTGATGGGGCCTGGGCGGGTGGTGTTCGACTTGTCAACGAGCATTTTTTTGCCAGATGGAAACGAACCGCGCGCCTTGGCTTTGCGACCTAGATTGAAAGCAAGGTAATGGCCTCCCTGGTGGGGGGGCAGTATTTTGTTGCATTTCAGATGTCTATGGCCCATTGGAGGTTGTCATGAGATTACGGACTTTGGCATGTGCGGTTCTGCTGAGCCTCGGTGCTTCCTATGCCCTGACCCCGGTAGCGACGCATGGCACCCTCAGCATCAAGAATGGGCAATTGGTGGATTCCACTGGCTCTGCTGTGATCTTGCGGGGCGTCAGCATGTTCTGGAGCAGCGAGCCGGACGGCAACAGTTTCTACAACGCAGGTGTGGCGCAGACGCTTTTGGGTGACTGGAAGGCTGCAATCGTGCGCGTTCCTCTGGGAATCGAGCATGTGAAGAACGCACCTACCGGCAACACTTCGTACCTGGAAGATCTGTCAGGAGGGGCCACTCCCACCACCTCGATAAATGCCCAGCGTGCCTTCAACATGGTGGATATCTGCATCAGGCAAGGCCTGTATGTGATCCTGGACTGGCATGCTGAGCAGCTTCATCAATCCGAAGCCGTGACGTTCTTCACCCTGGCCGCCAAGAAATATGGGAATGTTCCCAACGTTATCTTTGAGACATTCAACGAGCCCAATGGCCCGGGGTGGAATGATTTGGTCACCTACCATAATGCGGTCATTGCAGCCATCCGAGCTCAAGGCGCAAAGAATGTGGTGCTGGTCGGGAGTCCTAGCTGGTCTTCCCAGCCGAACTTGACCCCAGCCGTCACCGACCCGGCCGGAAACGTTGCCTATACGCTGCACTTTTACGCCGGGGCAAGCGCCCACGACGCTTATCGTTCGAACGTGACCTCTGCCTTGGGCATGGGGCGCGCGGTGTTCATCAGCGAGTGGGGTACGACTTCCGCCGATGGTGCCTCCAACGTCAGTACTGGCAACAGCACCACTTGGCTGAATCTTTTGGAGACGAACAAGGTCTCTTCTTGCAATTGGGCAGTCAGTAATCAGTTGTTAGATCCGAGCAACTCCTCCTCTACCACGGTGCAAGGATCTGCGGCCTTGCTACGTGCCGCCGCTAAGACTGGTAGTTGGGCGACGTCGGATCTCACCACTTCCGGTAACTTTGTCCGCACGTGGCTGCAGGGAAAGCAAAGCGCCTATACCTTGCCCCGCATTCCCGATACGATGAGCATCCCGTCGGACACCGTGTTTGCGACCTCGAACTATGACGGCACCAAGGCGGATTCCGCCGCCTCGACGGATGGTGGCTCCCACGGTATGTTGAGCGTCGCGAGCGGTTCCAGTGCCAGCTACTATCTGATTTCCAACATCAACTTCTACCTGAAGGTCGTGGCGCGGGTCAAGCCGGCCTCTGGAGGCGGGAACTTGGTGTTTTCCTGGGATGGCACCGCGCTGGATACCATGAAGGTGCCTTCTGGCACGGCTTGGACGACGATCACGGACACTTTTAAAACCAAGACCACGACTGGGTCTCACGTTTTGAAGGTTGACGTTAAGGGAAGCATCAGTGCCCTTTCAAACTTTACCTTTGTCAAGATGCCGATTTCTTACAATCCGATTCCGGTGGCCATTGCTGCTTCGGCATCGCTGGCGGGGCGTCTTTCGGCCCGAGCCACCGCGTCAGCCATTGTGGTCGATTTGCCGCAAGGGCAGACTTGGGCCGTGGCTCGTCTAGTGAACGCCCAAGGGCGCGAGATGGCACGGGTTTCTGTTGCCAATGGCGCAACCCAATTGAGCCTTCCGCCTCTCCGCAGTGTCGGCTGGGTTCTTTTGGAGAGCGGAACCTCCCGTATCAGCATTCCTGTAGCATTGTCCGCAAATTGATCGTTTCGGTTGAACCTAGGCGATCACGGCTGCGACTAAATAAATGTGCGGAAGTGCTGGGTTGGAAACGCCTTGCGAGATCCGCACCTCCGACATACATTTCCGAAACTTAGAGACACCACCACACCACCACAACTCAGGAGTCGCATATGCGTAAACTAGCTCTGGGTCTGATCGCGGGTTCTATCCTGGCAACAGGGGCGCGAGCAGATCTTCCCATCACATTTCCTGCGCAGACGTTGAAGAGCGCCATGACCGACACCGGTGCCACTTCGGTCAAAGGCTTGACGGGCGTGACCGGGTACCACGGCACGGACAACTCGACCTACACCACCTACCTGACCACCGATAGCGCGGTTGGCCTTAACTACTCTGTCGCGATGGGTCCTACTACCGCAGACTATGGTGCTACCGCCGGACTTTTGGTGCCCATCACCACCGATTGGCAGACCAAGGACCTTTCTAAGGCCACGGCCATCACCTTCTACGCCAAGTCGAGTGCGGACAACATCATCCACGTCATCATCGGTTCCAAACTCTACGATGCAACGACGACTGCCGCCAATGCGGCGCTCACGAGCGTCGACTTCTCAATCACCAGTAGCTGGAAGCAGTACACGGTCGACCTCACCGCCATCGCAATGGCGAGCTGGTACAAAGAATGTGCGGGCGATTGCTTGACCACGGGGTGGAGTGACGCGGCCAATACCATCAACATCGGCACGGCTGTGGATAATCTCAACTTCCAGCCGGACAACTTCACTTTTGGAAATAAAGGCAAGACTGGCCCGACCGTTGGTGCCAAAGGTGACTTTTACATCAAGGACATCAACATCGTGGGTGCCAGCAAGTACCCAGACATCACGAGTACGGCTTGCGCGGCGGCCTCCAAGTCGTTCCGCATCGACCACTTCGACGCCGTGAAGGAGGACAACACCCTAAGCGCGGAAGGCAACTATTGGTACGTTTTCTCCGACACTAGCTCCACCAAGGTGGATGACTCGGCCACGGGTATGTCCACCATTAATATCGGGACCGCCAAGGCCTGGACTCCGAACGCCACTACCGGTGCCGCAGTGCTGACGGCCACTCTGAACAAGGAAGTTCCGACCTCCACCTTCCACTTCCATCCCTATGCCGGCTGGGCGACCATCGGTGTTGGCTTGGGGCGCGGCGATGGCTACAAGCCTCTGGATCTTTCCTCCACCGGCTTTAGCGCCTTCGGCTTCACGCTGTATGGGCCTAGCGATTTGGGTGGCTCTTTCGACGCGGCCAAGGTGCCTGTAATCAACTTCAAGGTCGGCAAGAAGACCGTCGGCGATGCCGAGACCTACGCCGCGGCCATTCCTGTCACGCAGTTCGGTACGACAATCTGTGTCGATTTCACTGCCCTCAAGCAGCCTTCCTGGTACGTCACCAACAATCTGGGCGGCAACGTCACTGCCTTCACGGCTGATTACATGACCAAGCTCGGCTGGGAAATGAAGGTCGAAGACCAGAAGACGGTCTTGACTTCGGGCCCCAACACCTTTGGCATCGGTGCGGTCACCCTCTACGGTGTGGACAGCGCTGAAGTTGCCGCACTTGAGTGCGATCCTGCAACGGATGTCTGCGATGACCCGAATGCTGCCATTGCTCCGCGCGCTGGCTTTGCTTCCTTCCATGCCAGCTACAACAATGGCTTGGTGCTGACCTACTCGGTCAAGGGTGCTTCTGCTAAGGTCGACGTGGTTCGCATGAACGGCTCGCGCGTAGCTTCCTTCCAGGCGGCTCCTGTCGCCAATGGCATGAGCTACCCGGTCAAGCTGCAGAGTGGTTCCTACATGGTGATCGTTCGCGGCGAAAGCGGCAACCGCATGGTTACTCCGCTGGCCGTCACGCACTAATAGGGCTCTTGCCCAATTCTTGTTGGGGATGCCTTAATGGCATCCCTTTTTTTTTGAACATTTTGCTGTCGCTTTGCAACTTACGTAGAGAGGAAGCGCTTTTTTCGCTTCAGGTGGAGAACGTCCTTTGCAAAGTTCTTTACGGGTGTATTTATAGATGCTGTCTATGAGCGCACTTGCGCACTTGCGAAGTGCGACATTTGTCTTAATCAAAACCAAATCTTCACCACGATCCACTCGAGGTGCCCAATGCGTATGAAACGACCTTTGTTTATTGGCTTGATCGCAGGGCTAGCATGTTCTGCAAATGCCGCGAAATTTCTTCCGTACGATGAGCCTTACAACAAGTACCCTGCTGCAGTGGCTGGCTGGGACACGGCTTTGACAATCCATTGGGCGCAGTGGAAGACGGATTTTTTGAATGGTGGCCTTGTGCTGGGAAAAGACCCCAGTGGCAACGCGAGGACGATCTCGGAAGGGCAGTCCTATGCCATGCTCATGTCCGTCTGGATGAATGACCAAGCAACCTTCAATTCCGTTTGGGCCGCTACAGAGAATTCTCTGTGGAACAGTGGCTCGGGATGGTACCGGTGGACACCCAGCGATCCCAACTACGCAGGCGATGCAGACTTCGACATCTGTGGAGCTCTCATTTTTGCTTCAGCTTTGGTGGATAAAGGCTATTGGAAGAGTTATTCGACCGGTGGAAACACCTACAAGTCCAAAGCGAAGATCATCCTGCAGTCTCTCATCAAGAATTTTATTGATGTGAACAGCAACTATCGGATCAATTCTTGGCCTGGCGCAGGCGATGGAATTCGCAATCCCAGCTATCATATGCCGCAGTGGTACCCGATTTTCAAGGATTTCGGCGATTCCAACGGCGTCTCGGGCATGGATTGGACGAAGGCCAAGGCGGGAGCCTACGCATTCATCAATGCACAGCCCAATGCTTCCAAGGGCATGGCGCGCAACTTCAGCAGTGCAAATGGCGGCACGCCAAGCGGCGGCACTTCGTCACCCAACAACTTCGACATGGGTTTTGACGCCATTCGCGTTCCGTATCGCATGGGCATGGCGGCGCTGTGGAACAAGGACGCCGAGGCCATTGCCTGGTGCAAAGGTGTTTGGAACGGCGGGACCGTTTTGAATAGTTCTCCTGGAATGTATTCCGTCTCTGGTGCAAAATTGTGCGGATGGAAAACGTCAAACACCTGCAGCAGTGGCGACGGTTGGACTAACGATGCCTATGAGCCTCCCATGACCGAGGCTATGTGGGGAACCGCTGCTCGTGGGGCCGCTGCTTCGGATGCGGTGTCGCAAAAAGCCTTTACGATCATTACATCGCTTCTTGCAGCCCCTCTAAAGCAGCATCCTTATTTTACGACGTATGATGATGCGCCCCAGAAAAATTATTTCGCCCAGTCTCTGGGTCTGATTGGTTGCATTGCCATGAATGGGCGCGCCTGGAACGTGTGGGATGACTTGAAGCATCCGACAGCAGTTGTGGACACGTCCACAAAGATGACGACGCCTCTGAGCGCATCGCCAAGCACTAGCGCGACCACGGGCACAATTCGGGTCACGGGCAAGTTCAGCAAGAGTGCATCCTGGACGCTGAACATGACCGGAGCAACGTCGGGCGCAACCTACACTTCGCTCTCCTTCACCACTGACACCATTGATTTTCAGTGGACGCCGAGTACGATGCGCAAGCTCAAAGCTTTCGCCACGGAGAATGTGACGATCACACTTAGTGTGGGCGGGCGCACGGACTTGAGTGGTGCGACAACAACCGTTGCGCTAACCTCCGCCGTAGGCATTCATGGCCAAAGCGTGCATGGTGCAGCCACCACCTGGACCGGTGAAGGCTTGCGGGTTTCAAGCCAAGTCGCCCAGCCTGGGCAGAGGTACTTAGTTCGAGTCTTCAATCTCCAGGGGCAGCAAGTTCAGCAAGACCAGATGGTTATGGCTCAGGAAATGGGGAGCACGACGCTTTTAAGTGCTGTTCCACCGCTGCGTCAGTCCGGTATGCTTTTTGTTGAGCTTCAAGATGCCCAGGGCGCCAAGCAGCGTCTATTGCTGCCTCCTTTGCGCTAAGGCCTGACTCAAATTGAGAGAATGGAAGGGGAGCTTTTGCTCCCCTTTTTGTTTAGGGATTTTTTCTCTCAAGGGGGCGTGGTTTCCTTCCGATACTTCAATCAAAGGGGCCAGCAGGGACGCTGACACCAGAAGTCTGGAATCGGCCAGCTTCAAGTTTGAACACGGAGGAAGAGCCATGCGTATTTACAACAACGTTGATGCCATCAACACCCAGAATTCCATGTCCGTCAACAACAAGCTGATGTCTAAGAGCTTGGAAAAACTGTCGACGGGCTTGCGGATCAATCGTGCAGCGGACGATGCTGCAGGACTTTCGGTTTCCGAAGGCTTGCGCTCGCAAATTCGTGGTTCACAGATGGCTCAGCGCAACGGAAACGATGCGACGGCCCTTCTGCAGGTCGCTGAATCGGGTGCACAGCAGATCGTCGATTCGCTGCAGCGTATGCGTGAGCTGGCTATCCAGTCGGCTAACGGAACCTACAGCAACACGGATCGCGCTTACATCCAGCAGGAATTCCAGCAGCTTACCTGTGAAATTACCCGTATCGCCGGTTCGACGACGTACAACAACATTGCTCTTCTCAACAACGTCAACACGACGTTCACCTTCCAAGTCAGTGCCGCCGCTTCGGGGTCTGCTTCGTCTTCGACGATTTCATTCCAGACAGTGAACTTGGCAAGCTTCGGTGACTTTAGCGTTGTTGGAACCGTTTCCGGCCAGGATTTGGCACAGGCGGCTGTGGCCTCCATTGATGTCGCGCTGAACTCTGTACTGAGTCTGCGTTCCAACATTGGTTCAGTCATGAACCGTTTGGACAAGACGGTCGAGAACCTTGGTAACATGGTCTCCAACCTGTCGGATGCCGAGAGCCGCATCCGCGACGTCGACTACGCCACGGAATCGACCAAGTTCTCTCGCAACCAGATCTTGGTGCAGTCGTCGCAGAGCATGTTGGCGCAGGCAAATCAGCTGCCCTCTAGTGTCCTGAGCCTCTTGCGTTAACGCAGAAGCAAAGAGAGTGAATCGTAGAGGCGTTCCACATGGGGCGCCTCTTTTCGTATGTGCCTGCAGTGCGAAAGGCTAGCAGGGCGCGATGGCCAACACCGGGCTCACAGAACGCTCTGCATTTTTCTTTCTAAAAAACCTTGTAAGTCCTTGACAAGTGAGTGAGTTGGGCTATCTTTAATGACCTCGGACGGCGGTAACGCCTCTCCAAGCCAGCCAACAGACGAGAGTCTATCGGCTAAAGATCTTTGACAGTTTAGGGGTAGAGAAGAAGCGGGAGTCGAGCGCTTTAATCGAG
>Ga0302287_10000009_pt1 | contig 254388 bp, 217 predicted proteins | sample III_Fen_E2_4_FD_200452 | JGI IMG/M metagenome (GOLD analysis project Ga0302287, IMG submission 200452) | Peat permafrost microbial communities from Stordalen Mire near Abisko, Sweden - III_Fen_E2_4 | ecosystem: Environmental > Terrestrial > Soil > Wetlands > Permafrost | place: Sweden... | reverse complement strand
CCTCGCGCACATCCTCGCCGATGCGCACCCGCTCCTTGCCGCAGCAAGGACAGGTCTTTTCGGATTCGGGGACGTCCAGCACGATCTCTTCGCGCAGCAGATCTTCGGGCAGCGGGGCGCGGCCATGGCCCACCTTGGGAAGAACCTGTCGCTGATGAGCTGCCACCTCGATTGCGCCGACCTAACGCCACTACAATGGAAAATCGCGCAAAATAGCGTTTCGGAGCGACGAGATATAGAGGGGATCACTGAGCACTTATCATCTGCGAGGCACTGCAAATGAATCCAAACCTCATTTTCGCCCCCTTAGTGGCAAAGCACAAGGCAGTTCCTTACGAACCTCAGCGCAGCCATTTCTTAGATGGCCAAAGTGTGCATCACCATATCACCACAGCCTTCGGAAGCATAACCCTAGTTCCGATGTTTGGATTTTAGCACGAGTCGCACAATGGCATGAGCACAGCAGAACCTTCCCTAGCGCGTCAACATCACCGCTGTGGACCTCATAGCCATGAAAGTCGCCCCGGGCAGACGGGCCACAGACGCGTAGATTTACCTCATGTCTTCCAGCACCTCTTTTGCCATGCCTTCGTTTCCTGTCCGCCTCCCCGAGACCCCTGCTGCCGCTGGCGGGGATGCGGCCGGCGTACACTGGGATCTCTCCGAATTCTACCCCGGTCCGCAAAGCCCCGAACTTGAGGCCGACATCGCCGCCTGCCGCAGCGAGTCCGCAGCCTGGAAGGCACAGTGGGCCGGAAAGCTCTCGAAGCTTACTCCCAAGCAGGCGGGAGAACTGCTGGATGCCTACGAGGCCCTCACCGGCCGCCAGTGGAAGCTCTTTAACTACGCAGCGCTCTTCTACGCCGCCGATGCCCGCAATCCTGAGGCCACGGCCCTGCAGGCGCGCATGCGCGAACTCGGATCAGAACTGGAAGCCCAGCTCTCCTTCTTCGCCGTGGAGCTCGCCGCTTTGCCAGAATCTGTCATCACGGCTTGGTGGCAGGAGCCGCGAGCCCGCCGTCAGAAACGTATGGTCGACGAAGTTCGCAAGTACCGCGACCACCTGCTTTCCGAGCCCGAGGAGCGCATGGCCAGCCGCAAGGACCTCACCGGCAAGTCGGCCCTGGAACAGCTCTTCGACGACCTAACGAACTCCTTCTCGTTTCCCTTCGACGACGGTTCGGGCCTCCGCGAGCACACCGCCGCCGAGATGCTCTCGCTCTCGCGCCACGCCGACCCCGAGATCCGTCGCAAGTCCCATGAGGCCTTCCTGGCCGTCTACGAGAAGAACGGCCTAGTGCTTTCGCACGTCTTCAACGGCCTGTGCCTAGACCACCAGACCGACTGCGAACTGCGCAAGTATGCCCATCCCATGGAGCCAACCCACATGGGCAACTCGCTGCCCACCGAGGTGGTGGACACCATGATGCGCGTCACCCGCGACAACTACGCTATCGCCCAGCGCTTCTGGAAGGCTAAGGCGAAGCTCATGGGCGTAGCGAAGCTCTCCAACACAGATCTCTATGCCCCGGTGGTGGAAAAGGACCGCAAGTTCTCCTGGACCGAGGCTCGCGACACAGTGTTGCACGCCTACCACGCCTTTAGCCCCGAGATGGAGGAGATCGCCCGCCGCTTCTTCGAGAAGGGCTGGATCGACGCCGAGGTGCGCCCAGGCAAGGAAGACGGCGCCTTCTGCTCGGGCACCCTCCCCGAGCACCATCCCTTCGTGCTCCTGAGCTACACCGGAAACCTGCGCGACGTCTTCACGCTGGCCCACGAGCTGGGCCACGGCATCCACTTCACTAAGAGCGCGGTGCAGCCACTTATGAGCTACGATGCCCCGCTGGTGCTGGCTGAGACGGCCTCGGTCTTCGGCGAGATGCTCCTCGCGCAGGAACTTTTGGCCCACGAGACCGATCCGCTGGTGCGCCGCTCCATCCTCTCGTCGCGCATCGAAGACGCCCTGGCCACCTGCTACCGCCAAAACGTACTCACCGAGTTCGAGCTCTCGCTCCACCTGGCGCGCCGCGCGGGCCTGGTGGCCCCCGACAAAATCTGTCAGCTCTGGACCAAGGCCAACGCGGACCTCTTCGGCGACGCCGTGGACATGAACCCCGCCTACGCCTGGGGCTGGAGCTACATCCCCCACTTCATCCACACCCGCTTCTACTGCTACGCCTACACCTTCGGACAACTTTTGGTACTGGGGCTCTACCAGTGCTGGAAGGAGGATCCGCAGGGCTTCGTGCCCAAGTTCCTGGAGCTTCTTTCCAAGGGCAGCAGCGAGGATCCGGCCCAGGCCTGCGCCTCGGTGGGCATCGTCCTGGACGAGGCCTTCTGGAACGCCGGCAACCGCGCCGTCGAGGCGCTGGTGGAGGAGTTCGAGGCCCTGGTGGGGTGATCCGGCGTTTGACGCTTTCCGTCCGGGTGAGCTCAGGCCTTTCCCGGCGGCAAGGCGGCCCGGTATTGCGAACGAAAGAAGCCGTGAACCGGATCCCGGCTTCCGTTCCAAGCGATGGGATCCCCTCCGGCGAGGTCCACCTTCAGGCAAATGCCAGCGTTGCCCGGATGGTTCGGATCGCAGACCTTCAAGGTCAGGCGACTGCCCTCGATGTCATAGCCCCAGGCGAGCACCTGGTGGTTCTTGCCGATGTCGCAGGGCGACCATGAAAGGGTGTGGATCAGCCCTAAGGAGGACGGATGCCCGGAGTCGATGTCGGCCTTCACGCGCGGCCATTCCTCGTGGACAGTGCGTTCCCAACGCCCCTGAATGGTACCGAAATCGCGCCAGGGGCGAGCCGGGCACATCCAGTCGAGGCAGCGCAAAAAGCCGGCGGGAATGTCGAAGCTCGCCAGTTGGCGGGCGCACAGCGCCTGAAAAAGTGGCCCCGAGGATGGCGCCTGAGCCACGTCGGGAGCCGGCTGGCTAGCCTCGAAATAGTCGCGCCCCAGGAAAGTGATGCCGCCGCACAAGCCGTTGCCTGCGGTAAAGAACGAAAGCGGATGTCCCCAGATTACGACTTGCATCGGCACATTGGGGAAGTCGTTGGCAAAACGGAAACCGTTTTTCGCCACGCTGTAACCGGGGACATCGGGCATGGATCCTCCTAGGTAGGCTTTTCTTAGAAATAAGCCGCCTCAGCAGCCAAGTCAATCCATTCCCGCACGAAATCGCTTGACTCGGAGCCTTCCGCTCTCCATCCTATCGGTATGCTCTCGATCCTCTTGGCCGCTTCGCTTTCGCTTGCCTCCGCCACGGATACTTCCTTGCCCAAGGCAGAGGTTGTGCTACCCGGCCTCAAGGTGGTGCAGGTCAAGGCCAAGATCGTCTCGCGGCTGATGAACCGCGAATGGCAGATCCGGCAAAACAAGAACGACAGCCTGGACTTCACCCGCCTCGCCGACAGCGGCCTGGTCTCCGGACTGTTCCAGGAATCCTACCAGCCCCAGCAGCGCGTGCAGCTGCGCTTCGGGCTGCACCAGCTTCCCGACGGCGTGCGCACCCGCCTTCAGGCCTTCCTGCTCACCCCCGATTCCCTAGGGCACCTGCGCCGCAGTCCTGCTACGGCCGACAGCGCGGCCTTGCGACAGAATCTGGAATCCATCCAGCAGGAAGAGTTCGGCCACGGGATCTTGATTCCCACCGCCGACAAGCCCAAGAAGAAGCACAAGTAGGTAGCGGGCACAGGCCGAGCCCCCCTTAGGGGAGCAGTTGGTACTTTGGAGAGATGCCGCTTTCCAGAAAGGTCCGGGCGCTGGTTCTGCGCGGACGCCGACGAGGACGCTCACCGGCTCCACCTGCCAAGGCGGGCTTTCGCATCACGGCCCTGATCGTGGCCAGTGCGCTCTTCATGGAGCAGCTCGATTCCACAGTGCTTTCCACAGCACTTCCGACCATGGCGCGCGGTTTTGGCGTATCGCCCTTGCACATGAGCATGGCTCTCACCGCCTACCTGCTCGGCCTTGCCATCTTCATCCCGGCTAGCGGCACCTTGGCCGACCGCTTCGGCGCCAAGCGCATCTTTCGGCTGGCTATCGTGGTATTCCTGACCGGTTCCATTCTCTGCGGTCAGGCCGGGAACCTTCCGGTGCTGGTGGCGGCGCGCTTCTTCCAAGGCATGGGCGGAGCCATGATGGTGCCGGTCGGGCGGCTCCTCTTGCTGCGCTCGGTAGCGCGGCAGGACATGGTGGCCGCCATGTCGTGGTTCACCATCCCGGCCCTCCTGGGTCCCGTGATCGGCCCGCCGCTGGGGGGCTTCTTCGTGACCTACCTCTCCTGGCGTTGGATCTTCTACCTGAACATCCCCATCGGCCTCGTCGGCATCGCGCTCGTCACCCGCTACATCGAAAACGTACGGGAGCCCTCGCCGGCGCGCTTTGATGTGCCGGGCTTTCTGCTTTCGGCGCTTTCGCTCTCCTGCCTGATGTTCGGCCTGGAGCTTGCCAGCCGCGGCGGCATCTCGGGGGCGGCGACGACCTTGGTGCTGGGTGTCGGACTCGTCGCGGGGGGTGCCTACTTCTTGCACGCCCGGCATACCGCGCGCCCTATCCTGGACCTGCGACTGCTGCGGGTGCCCACCTTCGGGCTTTCTGTGATTGGTGGGTCGCTTAGCCGCATCACCGGAGGTGCGCTGCCCTTCCTACTTCCCATGATGATGCAGCTGGGATTTGGCTTTTCGGCGGCCAAAAGCGGCCTCATTACCTTCGCCGCTGCCCTCGGCTCCTTTGCCATGAAGATCGCCAGCCCCGCCATCTTGCGGGTCTTCGGCTTTCGCAACACCCTGATCTGGAACGGCCTTTTGGCCTCGCTGCTCTTGGCCGTCTACGCTGCCTTTCGTCCGGGGTGGCCGATGGCCGCCATCTACGCGGTGCTGCTTCTGGGGGGCTTCTTCCAGTCGCTGCAGTTCACCGCCTACAACACCATCGCCTATGCCGACATCCCCGCCCGGCGCATGAGCGCGGCCACCAGCCTCTACACCACGCTGCAGCAGACCATGCTTTCCATGGGCATCTGCGTCTCGTCGGGGGCCTTGGCGCTTTCGGTTTTTGTCACGGGACACGGCTATCCCCGCTTTCCCGACTTCTCGGCGGCCTTTCTCACGGTGACTGCCATCTCTCTGCTGGCTTCTCCGGTTTGCGCCCGCTTGCCGCGTGGCACCGGGGACGACATGAGCGGACACCACACCCGACGGAAGATCAATCCCGGACACATGGAGACGCGATGAAGACGACGCTTGCGCTTGCGATGCTCTTGGCCACCCTTGGCGGGGCCGGAAGCCTCATCCCCACCAAGGCGCCCCTGGTGAGCGATCGCTCCAAGGCCTCCGAGGTCGATCTCAAGACAAACGGCCTCCTGGCTCTCGTGCGTGACACCGGCTTCAATGTGGGAGTGCGCATGGATCTGATGCGCATCTCCGACCAGGAACGCTACCGCATTTTGCTCGACCCGCTGCGCGACCCGACGGCGGCGCGCTGGCTCTCGCCCACCTTGGTGCTGCAGCAGCTCCCTGAAGGCCGCTACACGGCGGTCCACATCCTTCTCGGGAGCGACCAGACCCAGCCCTTCACAACCGACACCTTCGAGATCAAGAAGGGGCGCATCCTTGCGCTCGGGAAGATCCACATCTACCCCGTAAAGGACTTCTTTGGTTTCATGAAGCAACTGGTGGTGGAGACCTCGGGAGACACGACCTTGCTCGCTCTCAAAAGCATTCACACGTACGGCATCGATACCTTAGGGCTTGACACCCATCCAGTGCGTTGGGTGAAAGAGGCTCCCTGAGCCCCACTCAGGAACTACAGGTTGTCAAAAAGGAATTACAAGGCGTTGACATTGTCGCTTGCGGCAACGCCTTGCGATGCGTTCTCCTTCACGCTTCGGCGGCCTTCAACCGTTCTTTGGCAGTTGTCAGATCTCGATAGGTCTCGAAGGTGCAGGTGGCGATTTCAGGGATTTTTTCCCAGCCGAGCGGCAATTCCTCGCTCAAATCGTGCAAATCCATCTTCAAATGGACGGCCCGGCGGCTCAGTTTGCGGATGCTTTCGCGCAGCGTTTCCAATTCCTGTGGCTCCATGAGGTCCTCCTGTGCCGATTGATCATGCAGGAGGTATGCCAGTCGATGCGGGACACTAAACTGTGGCCCGCCTTTTGCAATGACTATGGACATCACGAAGGAGGTGTCACATGTCGATCCAAGGAGCCATCCACTTTCTGAAGTCGGTCGACCGTCTTGGGTTACGCACCGATCTGTACGGCTGCGACAGCGAAGCATCCCTCTACGGATGCCTGCACGAGAACGGCTTTGATTTCGACGGCGGCGAGTTCGAGGAAGCCGTGAACAAGATGCACGTGCAGTGCCAGTTTGAAGACGAGGCCGACGAGCTGATCAACCGGGCCAACTGGTTTCGGATGATCTCCGCGAACGTCTAGCCTTCCAGGATAGCCATCGCCAAAGCCATCTCCCGCTCGTGCGTCAGGGAGATGTGCAGGTGGTGGGCACCCATGGCTTCAAAACGTTCTTGTGCCGCACCGTGAAGGTGGCAAACGGGAGCGCCATTGGAAGCGGGCAATATTTCGATGTCGTGGAAGCGGATGCCGGCGCTGATGGCCGTGCCCAAAGCTTTCGCGACCGCCTCTTTGGCCGCCCAGCGCGAGGCGTAGCGCTCCAGGCGGCGCGAGGAACGGACTTCGCAGTAGGTACGTTCGTCGGGAGTGTAGACGCGATCGAAGAAGCGATCGGGCAGCCGTTCAAAGCGCCCGATCGCCGTCAGGTCGGTACCGATCCCGAGGATCACGCCGCGGCCGGAAGCTCCGCCAGGGCTTTGCGCATCCGGCGCACCACGCGCTCCTTGCCCAACGCCTCCAGCATCTCGAAGAGTCCGGGACCGAAGGAAAGTCCCGAGACCGCGAGGCGGGTGGGATGGATCAGTTCAGCGAACTTGCAGCCGCGCTTTTCCGTCTCCTGCCGGTAGAGCTCTTCCAAGGCGTGGTGGGTCCAGTCCTGGTGAGCGGCCAAGACTTCAACAAATTCTGTCAGGCGTTCCTTGGCGGCGGCGGTCCAGTGCTTGCGAACAGCCTTCTCCTCGTAGCTTTCGGGATCGCGCCAGAAGTAGAGGCCGGTATCTACTAGCTCGTCGATACGCTTGGAGCGCTCCTTGAGCAGCGCCACGTGGTGTTCCAGCATCTCGGGCTGTTCCGCCAGCTCCTTGGCGTAGCCGCGCAGTTCCAGGATGCGGCGCACTTCGGGGTAGAGCTTCTCGGCAGCCACCTCGATGAGGTACTGGCCGTTCAGCCACTCGAGCTTGATCTCGTCGAAGGCGGCCGACTTGGGGTGGATGCGCTCCGGCTCGAAGGCCTTGATCATCTCAGGGATGGTCATCTTCTCGCGCTCGTCGCCAGGCGACCAACCCAAGAGGGCCAGGAAGTTGAAGAGCGCCTCGGGCATGTAGCCCTTCTCGCGGTACTCGCCCACCGAGACGGCACCCTTGCGCTTAGAAAGCTTGCCGCCGCCCGGAGCCAGGATCACTGGCAGATGGCAGAACACCGGCGGCTCCCAGCCGAAGGCCTTGTAGAGCAGCACATGGCGCGGGGTGGAGGGAATCCACTCGTCGCCGCGCAGCACGTGGGTGATGCCCATGGCGTGGTCGTCGACCACGCTTGCCAAGTGGTAAGTAGGATAGCCGTCGGTCTTGAAGAGGATGAGGTCGTCCAGCACGTGGTTCTGGTACTCGATCTCGCCACGCAGCATATCGTTGAAGACGGTCTTGCCTTCTAGTGGGGCGCGGAAGCGGATCACGTGGGTCTCACCGGCGGCGGCGCGGGCGTCAGATTCTGCCAAATCGAGTTCGCGGCAGTGGCGATCGTAGCCGGAGGGAAGGTGGTTCTCTTCCTGGCGCTTCCGGAGGGCGTCCAGCCGGTCGGAAGTGCAGAAGCAGCGGTAGGCGCAGCCCTTATGGATTAGTTCCTCGGCAGCCTGCTTGTAGATGGCAAGGCGCTCGCTCTGGACGTAGGGGCCACAGGGACCGCCGACGTCGGGACCTTCGTCCCACTGGAGGCCCAACCACTTGAGGTCGCGCACCAGGTCATGCAGGGCCGCTTCGTTGTAGCGGCTGCGGTCGGTGTCCTCGATGCGCAGGATGAAGGTGCCGCCGACATGCTTGGCGAAGAGCCAGTTGAAGAGCGCCGAACGAGCGCCACCGACATGCAGGTAGCCGGTGGGCGAAGGTGCGAAGCGGACGCGGACGTTTTCTGCCATGTGCCAGACTTCCTTTCCAGAAACAACGAACCCCGAAGCGGCTGCCTCGGGGTTCGAACGGAGGAGGGGGGATTCGAACCCCCGGTAGGGTTACCCCTACAACGATTTAGCAAACCGTCGCCTTAAGCCGCTCGGCCACCCCTCCAAAGGTGAAGATCCAAAGTTAACAACGGATCGAAAACGGTCAACAGGATGCGCGCCAGGGACGGTTCGGCACAGCTCACCGCAAGTGCCGGCCGGAGGCCCGGGACCCCGCAACCCCACCCGCGCCGTAGGGGCGAGGCATGCCTCGCCCTTACTTGGGGTGAGGAGGCCCGGCAGGCAGCCCGGTCCCGCCGCCTAGCGGCGGGAGGCGCCCAATCACCAGCGCATCAGTCGATCAGTATGGCCCGCGTTTCGGCACCGGCATGCACGTAGACGATGCCGCGCGCCAGTCCCGAAAGCGTCGTCTCACCCATCTGGGCCGTGCGGGCCAAGACACGACCTTGCGAATCGCACACCACAGCGCCACCCGTCGGCACCGTGAGCCCTAGGCGTCCCTGACCAAGCGCATGCGCCTGCAGTGCGGCAACGGGGGTCGCATGGCTAGAAATGGCCGTAGGATCGGTGGGGCGCGTGCTTCCCAACGGATCGGAGGGAAGCGTGGCGGGGAAAGTGCCTTTCTTGGCGGCCGTGGAAAGCATCATCACCAGATAGCCGTTGATCACCTTGGCATTCTTCGCCGTGAAGGTGGCGTAGTTGCCATCGAAGGTCCAATCGCCGAAGGCCCAACGGGACTGATTTAGTGAAGAAAAGTCGTCCACCCAGGACTGCGTAAAGTTGCTGCCGTTGGGGCCGGCACCCGGCGTGTAGGCTGAATATGCCATCCAGTTCACCACCTGAAGGATGGGCAACTTAGCGGTATCGAGCGCGCCCACCCAACCCGGAGAGTTCGATCCCCACACGTTCATGCGGAAAGTCTCCAGGCTATCCTGAAGATCGGTCGTCTGCTGGTTGGTGGTCTTGCGCAGCGTCGTTCCGTCCAGACGCCAGACGACGGAATCAGGGGTCCAGTCGAGCACATAGGTATGGAAGTCTTGGGACAGATCAGCAGTGGAAGCGTGATACTTTTCAGAGACCGTCTTGCTTGCGGCATCGCCGGTGATGATGTTCGACTGGAAGCCCGTGGGCTTGTTGCCCAGCACCTCGATATCGATCTCACGCCACGGTGTGGGCAAGCCCAGATAGGAGTCCGGGTAGTAGGTGAAGAAGCTCGACACCGAGCCCGGCGTCGCGGCAGCCTTCATGCGGATTTCCCAGCGCCCGTAGCGAACGCTAGACTTGGAATAGATCTCCACTCCCGAAAGGGAGATGGCGGCGCGAGCCAGCCCAGCCGCCAAGAGCGGAAGCAATATGTAGAGTCTCATGGTTCCATCCTTTCCCAGTTACGATGTCTTTGCAACGAAAAGATCGCCTCAACGGCCGCAGATAGCTGTGCCCGTTAGCGCATTGACGCATAGATTGTTTTCATGAGGGAAAGCTCCATCGACCGCACCGAGGTGCTGCTGCGCGAAGCCCTGCAGGGAGACTCTTCCACCCCTCCTTCGGCCCGCCTCTTCTGCCGCCGCCACGGCATCTCCAGTCGCACATACTCGGCCGCATTGGCGCGGTTGACGGCCGCAGGAACCGTTGCGCCACGACGCGGCCCCCGCGCCCTGTGGCAGGAGGTGGCCCGGGCCTTGGAAGCGGAAATTCGTTCCGGAGAGCTGCCTTCGCGAACGGCGCTCCCCTCCCCCAAGGAACTTTCCCGGCGCTTTCGGGTGCACCCGGTTACCATCCGTCGCGCCCTAGGCGAATTGACAGAAAATGGCATTCTGGTGCGGGAGGGGCGCCGTTGGAGCCCGACACGACTGCGCTCCTCCTCCGCGGTCACTGCCGCGCCGATGGTGGCGTGCATTGGGATGCAGATGGACGGCGAGCGCGAGATCGACGTCTGGCGCGAAGTGCAGTCCGAAGCCGCAGCGCAAGGACTAACGGTGCGCATACTGCCTTGGGAAGGAGAATTGGGAGAGATTCCAGCCGGCACCATCGGAGCGGTCGTCTCCACCTGGCACCTTGCCGACCCGCAGGAACTGCTGCGACAACTAGTGGCACGCCGGCTGCGCAGCTGCATCTGGACCGAAAGCGCCCTGGACCGCGCCACCCGCGACTGGCAAGGCGAGCGCTTCCTGAGCTTTCACGACATTGGCAATTCCCGCACCAGCGGCCGTGACATGGCGCGCCATCTGGAAACCCTGGGGCATCGCCACATCGCTTGGCTTTCGCCCTTCCACGGCAGTCATTGGTCCAAGAATCGCCTGGAAGGGCTGCAACAGGAATTTTCCGGCACGGTATCGCCCTTTGTGCTGGGCGCCGTCTCGGAAGGCGACTTCATGGCTCCCGTAGCCGAGACGCTGGCGCGTTGGGAGGGTTCCTTCGAAGAGATCGGCCCCTGGCACCTTTCGCCCATGCACCCGCTTTGGGAAGCCTTCAAGACCCAGACCTGGGCGCGCCTGATGGAGGCCTTCGAGCCGTGCCTGGAAGGAGCCTTGGCCACGAAGGCCACTGCCTGGGTCGGCGCTTCTGACCTGGTGGCCGCCCTCTGCCGCCGCTGGCTCTTGCGACACGGCCTAGCTGTCCCCCAAACCCTTTCGCTGTGCGGTTTTGACGACACCAGCCTTTCCCTGCGCGAAGACCTCACCAGCTACCGCTTCGACACCGCATCCATGGCGCGCGCCATGATTCGCAGCCTGCTTTCAGATCGCCCCGGAGAAGGCCGTCGCACCTCCCACTCTGGTCGCGTGGTGGCACGCGGAAGCACCGCAGCGCCCAAATAAATCTATTACTCATATAGCTTTAGTATAGATGGTGCTTGCGATTGCATGAGGGGAGGCAAAAGCCATGGCGACACATTTCCAAGGAAAAGCCCTTCGCGTTCAGCCGGGACCGGCGAACTACTGGTCGGGACCGGGAGCCATCGAACATCTGGAAGAGCTGTATTCCGCAGAGACGTTGGCAGGAGCGGTGTGGATCTCGGGGACACGCGCCCGCGCCGCCGCCGAGAGTTATCTCCCCCCGAACTTTCACGCATCCCCTTCGCGGCAAGTGGCCTTTGCCGGGCACAGCACCCATGAGCTGGTGGACGCTCTTTGCGAGCGCTTCGGCGCTTCCGCAACCCTTGCCGTCGGCATTGGAGGCGGAGCCGCATTGGACACCGCAAAGGCGCTGGGAGCCGCGCTGGACATTCCCTTCGTGGCGATTCCCACCATTGCGGCGACCTGCGCCGCTTTCACGCCGCTTTCGGTCTGGTATGCTGCGGACGGCCACGCCCTGGGCTACGAGATTTTCAAGCGGGCCGCGGAAGCGGTTTTGGTGGAACCGCGAATCCTTCTGAACGCTCCGGCGGAATATCTGCAGGCAGGACTCGCGGACACCTTGGCCAAGTGGTACGAGGCCGAGATTCTGTGTGCTCGCGAAACCTCAATCCCGCACACGGCACAGCTTGGACTCGACATCTCGAAGACACTGCGCGACCTTTTGCTGGCAAAGGGCGCCTCGGCCTTCGAGGCCATGCGGGATGGAGAACTCACCGACGACTTCGTGGCGGTGGTGGATGCGATCTTGGCCGGCGGCGGCTTGGTCGGAGGCCTTGGCGAGCGCTACACCCGCATCGCGGCGGCCCACGCAGTACACAATGGCCTTTCGGTATTGCCCGAGGCGGCGCGACATCTGCACGGCATGAAGGTGGCCTATGGCCTTTTGGTGCAGACGGCACTTTTGGGCAAGCGCGACGAACTCGGTCGCCTAGCGGTAGAGTTCAGGACCCTTGGACTTCCCGTCTCTCTTGGCGATCTCGGCATCGACGCCCGCGATACCGCCAAGATCGAAGCCTTTGTGGAGGCGACCTTGGTTCCCCACGAGTCGATCCACCTGCTGCCGTTTCCGGTCGATCACAAAACGCTCGCCGCTGCCGTACACCTCGTGGAAGAGGTTGCCGCCGCCCTCTGAAAGCTACCGTTGCAGTTATGTCTTCCCGCGTCCTGACTGCCGCTTTCGCCCTTCTTTGCCTTGCTTCCACGGAAGTGGAGGCCTGGGGTGCCATGGGGCACGTGGCCGTGGCCGAGATCGCTTGGCAACGGCTTTCTCCAAAAGCCCGAACGGCGACAGCGCGTCTGCTGGGCCCTGGAGTCCCGCTCGATTCGGTAGCCAACTGGGCCGACAAAATCCGCTGGATGCGCCCTGAGACCAAAAACTGGCATTTTGTGGACATCCCCTTGAGCGAATCCCGCTACCTTGCCGCCCGCGATTGCCCCGATTCGGAGGGAGGCGACTGCATCGTGGCTGAACTGCAGCGCTTGCGGCGCGTGCTTGCTTGCCCCGAATCTCCGGCGGCTGGGCGCGAGGCGCTCAGCTTTGCCGTCCACTTCGTTGGCGACCTCCACCAACCTCTGCACGCCCTGCGCGAAGAGCGAGGCGGCAACGAGGTGAAGGTCCGCATGGAGACACCGGACAAGACACTCCGAGGGAAGCGCCGCAAAGGCTCGAACCTGCATCACGTCTGGGACGAGGAGGTGCTGCGCGGCAATTGGGACTCGCCGCAGGCCTTGGCCGCCGCAGGCCGAGAGGCTGCTTCCCTGCCAGCAAAGATCCCCGTTGATCCGGTCCAGTGGGCCGAGGAATCGCACCGGGTGGCCCAAGACGTGTGGGCTTGGCCGACCGCCACAGAAAAGGGAAAACGCATCATTGACGAGGCGTACCTGGAGCGCGCCCGCCCGGTGGCCGCTCGGCAGATCGGACGCGCTGGGATTCGCCTGGCCGCCTTTCTGGAAAGCGCCTTTGCCCAAGGCTGCGGGAAATAACCAGTTTCTGGAAAACAAACGCATGACCCGAGCCGGGTCTTGGAAAGGTGGACACGTGAAGATCGCCAAGCAGATGGTGCAGGACTGGGCCTATGCCATTTTAAGCGGCAAGGAGAGCGTCCATTCGCTGGTCTACCTGACGCGAGAATGGGAAGCCGTCGAGGCCGATGCCGAAAAGATCGCCCGCAAGGTCGCGACCTTGGCAACCCCCATGAAGAAGGATGCCTTTTTTGCCGGCAGCGCCTACGCCGCCTACCGCGAGAGGAACCGCGAGATTCTTGCCGGGCTCCTGAAGGCGATGCCCAAGAACCCCTTCGTGCTGGACCACCTCGCCGACTTCGAGCCCGACCCTAAGGCGCGGCTAGCCCTGAAGCTCAAGGCCCGCAAGTGCGCTTGGAAAGACGACGAGGAGTTCATCGCGGGGCTGGAGCAGGAGATCGCCGAGTTGCAGCAGATTCTTAGCCACGCAGCACCGTCGGTTCCCGCAGCGCGCGCTTCCGCTCGGAAGCCAAAGCGCTAAGCGGCGAGACAAGCGGAGCTACGAACAACGGCACCACATGCGCCAGGGACGGTTCGGCACAGCTCACCGTAAATGCCGGCCGCAAGGCCCGGGACATATCACTTGACCGTGGCTACTTCACTCCCAACTTCTTCACGGTTTCGAGCGTTTGTCCATCCGCGCACACCACCCGGATTTTCCAAAGGTAGACGCCCGAAGGCACCGGCTGTCCGTTGCTCGAGCGCAGGTTCCAGCGCACCGGCAGCACCGCTCGCCCGTCGCCGGAGGAGGCGAGTTGGCGCACTTCGAACGCCGACACATCCCGGCCCCACGAGATCACAGGGACGCCCAGGAGGTCGAAGATGGAGACGTCAACGCTGGCGGGTCCGGGAAGGAGCACATCCACGGACAGATCGTTCTCGCCGGCGATTCCCGCCTCGAGCGAACCTTTGTCCGCGCCCAACGCGACGGAAGCGATGACCCGAAGAGGATGGACCGCCAGTTCGTGCGAGATCGACTTTGCTGTCGGACGTACCGAGAGGGAGCTCGGCGTCCTGATCTTGAAGGTCGCGCCATGGAAGGTCACGTCGTAGTTCGCGCCCGCGCTGAGCGTGCCCAGCCGGATGGGATAGTCGCCATCGCTCTCGCCCGCATCCCGGGAAAGGGCTCCGCTCCAGGTGTCGCTTCCCAACAAGGGGGTGGCAGACCATGGCAAGACAGGATCCGTCATTCCGCCACTCCTGGAGGTGTCGCGAGCCGTGACGGTGATCGGGTAGGTGGTGATGGACAGGCTGTCGCCCAGGATCGACAGACTGTAATTGGTGCCCGCACTGAGCGTTCCCTGCACTATCGCGTATTTTCCCACCGTATCGCCCGAAGCACGGGACAACATGCCTGTGAAAGCGTCGCCGGAATACAGCGACGGGCTAACGCCGTAGTTCAATGCCGGATCGGAGGATCCGTACACCTTGGTCTGCGCGTTTGCTGTAACCGTGATTGCCTTTGCTCTGACGTTCGCCGTCAGATCCGCGACCTCGGTGAGGTTGTAGTTGCCCGCCTTGGTGCCGGACAGCGTCGATCCCGCCACGGTCACGGCCTTTGCGGTACCGGTGTCCTTGTTCGCGAAGCTCGCCGTGCCCAAGACCAGCGACACGTCGTCGGAATTCACCTCCCCCGAAAGTACCGCGCCGGTCACGCTCGCCGAAACCGTGCCGTCGTAGACCTTGCTCGAGGCAACGGCACCAGTGATGGCCAAAGGTTTCTTGGTCACCGTCATTTTTTGGGAAACCGGAGCCGCCGCCAAGTAGCTTGCGCTGCCCGACTGGCTGGCCGTGATCGTCGCGGTGTCCGCCGCCAAAAGGTAGGCGGTATCGTTGGAGATGCGGACCGCCGCGCTGTTGGCGCTCGTGTAGCTCACCGGCAGGCTGGAACTCGCCGTAGCGGTCAACTTGACGGAAGCTGTCCCGTAAACCTGGGACGTCAGGGTGCCAAAGGTGATGGTTTGGGGCGCCATGGGCGTCATGCCGTTGGAGGTGTCGGAGGCCGCGCTGGTCCCTGCGCTGTTGGTGGCCGTTACCGTAAAGGTGTACGCCGTGCCGTTGACCAAACCCGTCACCGTGATGGGGCTTGCCGTGCCTGTGGCCGTTATCGCGCCAGGACTCGAGGTTACCGTGTAGCCTGCGATGATCGCTCCGCCATTGCTGGCCGGGGCCGTGAACGCCACAGATGCTTGGCCATCGCCAACCGTTGCAGTTCCGATTGTTGGCGCGTCAGGAGCGACAGCCGTCACAATGAAGCTGCGCGACACCGTCGGGGCCGCTGCGAAGCTCGCATTGCCGGCCTGATCCGCATTGATGGCGCAAGTGCCTACCGTCACAAAGGTCAGGACTCCACCACTGGTGATTGTGCAGACTCCGGTGGTGCTGGACGTGAAATTCACGGCAAGACCCGAACTCGACGTGGCAGAAATTGTCGGTGTCGTGCCGAAGCTCTGCGCAGTCACAGCTGCGAAGGCGATCTTCTGGCCGGGGTGGTACGGAATGAACGCGCCGTCGGTGCCCTTGAACGTATTCTTGACCAGGATGGAATCCGCCAGAATCTGCCCGAACAGGTGGACATTTTCGTTGAGAGTGACGTTGCGTGTGGGTACCACCAAGGTCGCCCACAGTTCCAATCCCACGCCAAGGGACACGGGCTGCGCGGCGTAGATCATCAACGTGCCGCCCGCGAAATGCGCCGCATCGGTGCCGTAGCCTCTGACATAATTCTCAGGAGCGATCACGTTCAGGCGACTCGAGGTCTGGGCGTCCAGTTTTCCCTTGACCAGGATCACCGTTTGCAACCCGTTCGGCTGACGGGCCAGCAAGCGGGTGGAATCCGTTCCCGACGAGGGGGGAAGGACCACGTTGTTGAAGGAGTAGGTCCCTTCGTCCAAAAACAAGGTGGAACCATACCAGAGATTCACGTCCCCGTAGTTTCCAGGAGGCAGGATGGTGTCGTTGGTCGAGCAGATGTGCAAGGCGACCAAGTCCGAACCACCGGCCTGGGCGTTGGAACCGCAAGTCCAGCGATACTTGCCGCTGGCGTCCTTGGAACTCGTGAAACTGGTGGCAATGCTGATCGACGAGGCCGAGAAGGCCGTGTCGGGGAAAGCCCATGCCGAATAGGGAGTCGCCTGCGGTTGCACTCCCCAGGTCAGGCCGGGAATGGAAGCCGGAGAGCTGAAGATCGTCGAAACTGAATTATTGAAGAAATCCGATCCGTTGAAATAACTGTGGTTCCACGCCGACACGGTGAGCGATCCACCCGTGTACACCCGCCCTTTGAAAATGTTCAGCATGGCCATGGTCAGGTCGCGCCCCACATAGGTGGTTCCCCCGATCGAGTCGTTGTACATGGAGGCGCCACCTAGGTCGTTGGCCACCCGCACATCTCCCCAGATCCAGTCGCCACTGTTGTTGATCTGGAAATCCTTCCCGGAAGTCACCGTCGACCGCAGGGTATCGTTCGCATCGATCTGCACCAGACTGTCGGAACCGATCCATCCACCTGCGGAACTGGACGCGGCATGCTCGAACTGCACGAGATTCCGACCGTAAAGCGAATACCGGTTGAGGGAATCGTCCACGACAAGTCCGGCGCTTGCGGCCGAGGCGAGAAGGACGATTCCCGCCAGAGCAGGTCTCAAGCTGTTTTGCCAATACTGTTGAGTCATATGGCTGGATTGTTGCATACGGAGATTTCCGATGACGGATGTTTGCGGCCTTGGATCGTCGACATCGACACTCAACAACCTTGCTTGCCCCCTTTTGAGGAGACGATCGGGTCGAATGGCCACGCTACCTCAGCCCGAGCTTCTTCACCGTTTCCAATTTCTGTCCGCTCGTCGTCTCCACCTCGATCTTCCACAGGTACACCCCCGCCGGGACCGCCACGCCATTTCCTGCGCGCAGGTTCCACGAGAGCGTGGCCACGCGGCGGCCATCGTTGGTGGCATCCAAGGTCGCAAGCGTGGAGGAGTCCACCGACTGGCTCCAGGAGATCACCGGAGTCCCGAGCAAGTCGAAGATGTGGACGGAAATTGTCCCGGCCTCGGGAAGCAGGATGCCCACGCTCTGGCATCCATCCACCTCCTGGCAGGAAGAGAGGCCGAGCTGCGCCGAGGCAATTCCCTGCGCTGCCGAGGGGAGGATGCGAGCGGCCGAAAGGTCCAGCGATCCGAGCGTGTGGAGACGGAGCGGGTTCAGGCTGGAAATTCCGGTGGGCGGAGAGGCGATGGCCAAGGCGCCGGCATTGTAACGGATCAAGTAGCCCAGTTGGGAGGAATAGAGGCCCTCCGGAACGATCGCGTATTGGCCGACGGCCACGGCTCCCTGGCTGGTGCCGCCGTAGGTGAGCGTCCCCTTGACCAGGGAATCCACGACCAAAGCGAGGGAATAGCTCACGCCGGTCCCGCCGGAGAAGGCGGCTCCGTCGTAGGTCTTGGCCGTGTCCTTGGCCGTGACGGAAAGCGGCGTCAGGAAGGCGCGCAGCAGAGGCGTCGTGTGACCGTCGTACTGGAACCAGGTGGAGTCGTAGTCCAGCGAAGAGAAATTCGAGGACCGCAGCATCGCCGCGCTGTCCAGCCCCGTGACGGAAAGCGACGACTGAAGATGACTTCCAAAGCTGGATGCCTGTCCGGTGGAGCTGGTATTCCAATAGCTGTTTGCGATGAGGCTTCCCGCTGCCAAACCACCGAAGCCACCCACGTTATTGTTGGGCGATTCGATGACGCGGATGGGGCCGGTTGCGAAGCATCGGCGAATGGTGTCACCACCTTCTTCAGAACCGATGAAACCACCCGCATTGACCAGCGTATCCTTTGCGATAATGGCACCGGTCGCATAGCAGTCGCTAATGTTTGTGAACAAACCATGTCCAACGAAACCACCAACATTGCCAGCCAAATCAAGCGTGACAGAGCCGCTTGCATAGCTATGGCTGATGTTTGCGCGATGCTCGTAGCTCCCATAGGTCACCCCCGCAAGTCCGCCCGCATATGAGGAGGAAGCGGCAGCAGAGACCGATCCCGTTTCAAAACTGTACTTGATGCTCCCCCTGTTCATCCCTGCCAGAAAGCCGACCTGGGCTTTTCCTCGGACCGATCCGCTCTCAAGCCCCAGGCTGTCCACAACGCCGAGCAAATCGATGTATCCAAACAGACCGACCAACTCCACAGACGGCCTGTTGATGGTCAGTCCCGTGATCTTGTGGCCAGCTCCGTGGAACGTGCCGGAGAACGAGTCGATGGGCGCGAAGCCGCTGCCTCCGTTCTCCGTTTTCGATGGGCTCGCATCGATGTCGGCGGTCAGGCGGTAGACGGCCGACAGGCTGTTGGCCCCCACGCCCACGGCCTTGAGGTCCGCGTAGTTGGCCACCAGGTAGGGATCGGCCTCCGTACCCGATCCGGGCAGGGTGAACAGCCCTTGGAGGACGGGATACCCATTGTTCATGCCGGAGATGATTGCCCAGGTGCTCGCGAAGTCCCAGCCCGAATCAATGAAGGTGCTTTGCGTCTTCATCAGCGATGTGCTGCGGGCCGCGCCGCCATTGCTCGTCTTCTGACCCGAGGTCGTGCTGTCCCAGAAGCTCGAGTCCACCGTGCCGGTGTTGGTGCCCACCAGACCGCCGCCCGAGGTGACAGGCCCGGCGCTGTAGCTGCTGCGGATGGTGCCCGTGAAGTTGTAGCCCACAAGGCCACCCACGCTCGCCGCAGCCGTCACCGTATCCCGGCTGTAGCTGGAGACGACCGTGGCCGCCATGTTCACGCCCACAAGGCCACCCACCCAGTTGCCGGAAGCCGAGACCTTGCCCTGGCTGAAGCTTTGGGCAATCGTCGAGCCGTTGTCGTTATGGCCCACAAGGCCGCCGCAGCCGCCGCCCGCGCAACCTTGGACGGTCGCCACCGCGTAGCTTGCCGTGATGACAGATCCGGTCTGCAAGCCCACCAGACCGCCTACGTGCAAATTTCCGGAGTCGCTGCCGCTGGCGTGGCAATAGGACACGCTCGAGGCCGAGTCATGGCCCGAGAGGATTCCCACGTAGGTGCTTCCCTGGACCGAGGCACTAGCCACCCCCAGGCTGTCGAGGCTTGCCCCGACGAGATGTCCGAAGAGCCCCACGTAATTGGACAAAGGCCGGTGGATGGTCAGCCCCGAGATCACATGGCCTTGGCCGTGGTAGCTGCCCGTGAAGGGTGTTGCGCTGTCGCCAATGGGCGAGAAGCCCGCGCCGTTATTCCAAGCGCTCGTGACCGAGGCATTGATGTCCGAGCTCTGCCGGAAGACGGAACCCCATGCGCTCGGTGTCGAGGAAAGCCACAGCAGATTGGGAAGGCTGTCGATCAGGAAGGGATCGGCACTCGTGCCGCTGCCCGAAGGCCGAGGGAACGTCACGACCACGAGACTGCGCGCCTGATTTCCCCAAAGGGTGTCGCCCGTCGAGGCTTGCGGTATTCCAGCCCGGTAGACCACTCGCAAAACATCGCCACTCTTGGCGCCGGACGGCAGCACCACCAGCGTCGAGGAATCCGTGGAACCCGCGCTCAGGGAATCGACATGCAGCACCAGCGACTTGAGCGAGTCGAGGTCGAAGTCGTTGGCGAGCAGGGATTTCAGGGATTCCAAAGGTTGCCATGCGGCCAAGGTGTCGGAGAAGGCAAACGGCGCGTCGGCGACCGCACGAAGGCCGGGATAGGTGCTGTCCTGCCGGATGCTCCAGACGGAGTCGAAGCTCCCCAGTCCTGAAAGGTTCGCCGAACGCTTCATCTGCGCGGTAGAAAGACCGGTCGGAGACTGGCTGTTGCCGTCCACTCCAATTCCTTTTCCGGTGCCGAATCCGGATGTCAGCGTGTCCCAGTAGCTGTTGGAAACGATTCCAACAGGATTGCTGCCGACCAGACCGCCGACCGAAGACGAACCGCTCACTTTTCCGGCGCTGTAGCTGCTGTGAACCTCGCCCAGATTCAGTCCCAGCAGACCGCCGACAACCGATTCATATCCCTTGACGCTGGCCGTGCTGTAGCTCTCGGAAATCGTGGCATTCTCGCTGAATCCGACCAAGCCACCAACCGTATCGGAAGCATAAACGGTTCCCGTGCTGAAGCACCGGGATACAGTGCCGCCGTTGTAGCCGACCAGTCCACCGACGTTTGAATATCCGTGAATGGTTCCCGTAGCGCGGCAGTCGATCACCGTGCCGTCGTTTTCACCGACCAGGATTCCGGCCACCATCGCCGTGTCACATAGAATGGAGGCATTTTCGACCACCACTCCCTGCAACGTTCCGTCAGTCCCCACGTAACCGAACAGTCCTACGTCAGGGCCAGGGACTTGACCGATCGACACCCCCGTGATCTTGTGGCCTTGCCCGTTGAAGGTCCCTGTAAAGGCTGTGGTCTCGTTACCGATGGGCGTCCAGGAGCTGATCCCCGAAGCGTCAATGTCCTTGCCTTGGACAAACACGCTCCCCCAAGCGCTCGTGGTCTGCGACAGCCAATAGAGGTTTGGGAGGCTATCAATCTGATAGGGGGATTCCGCCGTCCCGGCACCGGAAGGAGCCACCGAAGCCTTGGCGTGCAAAGCGATGGGCAAGATCACCAGCGCCAGCAGTTTTATCATCGCGTTCATCGATTCGTCCTTCGTGCCATGCAAACCAAAGGTCCTCTCCCCTGCAGGGCTGGGAAAGGGACCGCGAAAACCGGGGTCACTTGACCCCCAGCTTCTTCACCGTTTCCAATTTCTGTCCGCTCGTCGTCTCCACCTCAATCTTCCAGAGGTACACCCCCGCCGGGACCGCCACGCCATTTCCGGCGCGCAGGTTCCACGAGAGGTTCGCCACGTGGCGACCATCGCTGGTGGCATCTAGAGTCGCGAGTGCGGAGGAGTCCACCGACTGGCTCCAAGAGATCACCGGAGTCCCGAGCAGGTCGAAGATGTGAACGGAAATTGTCCCGGACTCGGGAAGCAGGATGCCCACATTCTGGCAAGTCCCGGCATCCTGGCAGGAAGAGAGGCCGAGCTGCGCCGAGGCAATTCCCTGCGCTGCCGAAGGGAGGATGCGAGCGGCGGAAAGGTCCACCGAGCCCACCGTGTGCAGGCGAGAGGGATTGGAGCCAATGATGCCGGTGGTGGCCGTGATGGTGAAGAGGGCGCTGTCGTAGGCGATGGAATAGTTTGGCCCGGCGGAAAGGGAGCCCAGGCGGATCACGTAAGTGCCCACAGAACTTCCGGTATCGCGAGAAAGAGCGCCCGACCAGGAATCGCCCGTGAACAGGGAGCTTGCCGTGTAAGTGAAGACAGGATCGTTTGCACCAACAGTCTTGGAGGCCGCGATGGCGCTCACCGTGACCGGGTAGGCCGTGATGGAAGCCTTCAGACCCGTCGGTTGCGCACGCAGCGTGTAGTTCCCTGCGTTCGTTCCGCTCAGGCTGTACCCCGTGGCAGTCACCGTCTTTGCCGTGCCCACGGCCTTGTCGGCAAAGCTGCCCGTGCCCGCGACCAAGCTCACCGCATCGCCCGTGACCACGCTGTCCAACGCGCCACCACTCAGCGTGGCGGTCGTCGTGCCGTCGTAAACCTTGTCGCTGGCGCTCACGCCGGAAAGCGTCAACGGCTTGGCCGTGATGACCAGGCTTGCCGCCTCGGTGGAGTAGCCGAACAGATAGCCAAGCTGCGTGGACCAAAGCCCCGTGTCCAGAACGGTCAGGGTGTAGTGCCCCGTGTCCACGGCCCCCTGACTGGTGCCGCCAAAGCTTGCCGTGCCCACCAGGATCAGGCTCTTGTCCACCGTGGCAAGCGAATAGGTCAGACCGCCACCGGCAAACGCGATCTTGTCGTAGACCTTGGTGCTGTCCTTGACCGCGACGGTGAGCGGGGTCAGGAAGGCGCGCAACAGCGGGTAGGTGTGGCCCTGGTACTGGGTCCAGGTGTTCGCAAAGTCCCAAGCCGAATCGGTGAAGGTGCCCTGCGTCTGCATCAAGGCGGTGCTGCGGGCCGCGCCGCCATTGCTCGTCTTCTGGCCTGAGGTCGTGCTGTCCCAGAAGCTCGAATCCACCGTGCCGGTGTTGCTGCCCACCAGACCGCCCCCCGAGGTGACCGGCCCGGCGCTGTAGCTGCCCCGGATGGTGCCCGCGAAGTTGTAGCCCACCAGCCCCCCCACGCTGCCAGAACCCGACACCGTATCCCGGCTGTAGCTGGAGACGACCGTAGCCGCCATGTTCACGCCCACAAGGCCCCCCACCCAGTTGCCGGAAGCCGAGACCTTGCCCTGGCTGAAGCTTTGGGCAATCGTCGAGCCGTTGTCGTTGTGGCCCACCAGGCCGCCGCAGCCGCCGCCCGCGCAACCTTGGACGCTTGCCACCGCGTAGCTTGCCGTGATGGCGGATCCGGTCTGCAAACCCACCAGACCGCCTACGTGCAAATTTCCGGAATCGCTGCCGCTGGCATGGCAATAGGTCACGCTTGAGGCCGAGTCATGGCCCGAGAGGATTCCCACGTAGGTGCTTCCCTGGACCGAGGCGGCTTCCAGCCCCAGGCTGTCGAGGCTTGCCCCGGCAAGATGCCCGAAGAGCCCCACGAAATTCGACGAGGGGCGATGGATGACAAGCCCCGTGATCACGTGGCCATGGCCGTGGTAGGTGCCCTTGAACGGCGTTGCCGAATCGCCGATGGGCGCGAACTGCCCGCTGCGGGTCGCGGTGGGCGAGGCGTCGATGTCGGCCGTCTGCTGCATGACCGAGTCCCAGACGCTTGGGGTCTGCGAGAGCCACACGAGGTTGGAGAGGCTGTCGATCAGAAAGGGGCTGGCTGCGGTGCCCAGGCCGGAAGGCCGGGTGCCTTGCAGGATCACAAGGCTGCGGGCCCGATTGCCCCACAAGGTGTCGCCCCAGGCGGCGCGGACCTTTCCGACCCGGTAGACGATCCGCAGCGTGTCGCCGGCCATCGCGCTGGAAGAAAACGAGGCGCTGGAGGCCGAGTCCGTGGTCCCGCTGCTCAGGGAGTCCACACGCAGGACCAGGACGGGAGCGGCCGAATCGACATCGTGGTCGTTGCGCAAAAGCGTATCGAGGGAAAAGGTCGAGGCCAGATGCAGGGTGTCGGCAAAGGCAAAGGGGGCGTTGTCGATGACGCCGAAATAATCCAAGCCAGGGTAAGTGCTGTCTTGACGGATTTTCCAGTAGCCGGTAGAAAAGGTGAATCCAAAGTTTCCCGACTTCTTCATTTGAGTCGTGGTCAACCCTGTACCATAGCTATCGGTGATTCCACTGCCTGCAGTCTCGGTATTCCAATAACCAGATAGACTTGTCTCCCCATTTTTAGCCGCTTCTACAGAGCCAAATAGTCCGTGAGCCGAATTGTTCGATGATGAGGAAATGATTTTGCCAACACTAAAAGAACTATCCAGGTAGCTTGCATATACGTATCTAGATGCGCCGAAAAGGTTGCCAATAAGTCCACCAACATAATTGTCACCTTGGATATCCCCTGTGTTATATGTGTTATCGATAGTCATCATGATACCAGCGTTATAAGAGCCGTTCCTCATTGCATCACCAATCAAGCCTCCGGCTTCCGCAGACCCCGTAATATTCCCGGAATTATAACAGCTTCCGACCTGAATGCCACCATCCATAGATCCTACAAGTCCGCCAGCCCATTCTCCGCTGATATTACCAGTATTATAGCAGAATCGAACAACCTCATCAGAGGATCCTGTGTAAAACCAACCAACAATGCCTCCTGCAACATTGCCTTGCACTCTCGCACTATTGCCACACCCCGCTATGGCTATACGACTCCACCCTACAATCCCACCGACACGCCCGGTTCCGTTTACATTCCCTGAAACATAATCATAAAGAAGTCTGCTCCCTGAAACTGCATACCCCACAATTCCGCCAACATAAGCACCGCCTTCAATGGAGACATTCTTGAGGATCACACTATCGATCCTATAGCCGGCAAAAATTCCAAACAATCCCACGTAGTTTGCACTTGGTCGGCGAATCGTCAGTCCTACAATGGAATGGTATTTGCCATTGTAGGAGCCTGTGAAATTAATGACGCTATCTCCAATGGGGGAAAAGCCCAAGCTATCGTTCCAGCCCTTTGTTTCCGAGGCATCGATATTGGCCGTCTGGACAAAGTTGTTGCTCCACACCGTGCGGTGCTCCGAAAGCCAGCGCAAGTCGGCCAAGGTCGCGACCTGGTAGGGGTCGGCCTTGGTGCCGGACCCTGCAAAGCTCGCCGTGGTCAAGCGCACCGTGTCGCCATAGGTCGTGCCCGAGGCATTGGTCGCATAGGCCCGCACCCAATACGTGGTTCCGGCGACAAGTCCCGCAAGCGTATCGGCAAAGGAGCCGGTGTCTGAGGCTGCGCCGAGGTCCTCGGTGTCGTTGGCAATGGTCGGCGTGCCCGTGCTGCTCCAGCAGAACCCGCGAGACGTCACGCTGGAGGTGCCCAGCGAAGTCAGGCTTCCTCCCACCGCCACGCCGCTGCTGATCTGGGACACGGTGGCGGTAGTGGTCACCACCGCCGTTGCCGAGGTCTGGGCGTGCGCGAGCAAGGGCACGAACAGGGCAAGAGCCAGAAGGCGGAAGCGCAACGAAAAGAGCGAGATCATGCTTGAACCTTTGGACACAAGTCAACCCACAGACTCTGCTTAAAATGTGCCCAAGGAGGACTGAGGACCAAACGAATTCCCCTGTGAAATTGATTTCACGGGGTAAAAAACTGCGAAATTGCGCGAATTTCGCCATTTGTGCCAATCTGAAATTTTGGTGCCGGTTTCGACCTCACCCCGGCCAGCCATGCCGGTGAGCTGCACAAGCAAGACAAACCGACCTTGGCCCACCTCACCCCGCCCGCTCCCCTCGGCTATCGCTCGGGGCAAGTCGCGGGCACCCCTCTCCTACTCGATCGCAGGAGAGGGGGCAACATTTAGATGCCGTCGCAAAGATTCCTTCTCCACCCGTTCCAGGGGGAGAAGGGCATTGGGGATGAGGGGGCTTAGGGGGTGAGGTGGGGTGCAGGGGGTGGACCCCCTGCGAGCGGGTTCCAAGAGTGCGCTGTACCAGCTCCCCATCGCCGCTTGTCGGAGAGGGGGCGGGGGGGTGAGGTCCGGGTGCAGGGCGGAGCGCCTGCAAAACGCAGGAGGCCTAATGGTTTACCTCAGAGGCCCAAGTGAGCATCTCCGAGGCCTAAGGTTTCGCCCCAGAGACCGAACCGAACACCCCTGAGGTCCAACGCTTCACCTCATAGACCTAAGCGAACATCTCCGAAGCCTAATGGTTTACCTCAGAAACCTAAGCGAGCATCTCCGAGGTCTAATGTTTCACCTCCGAGGTCGAAGCGAACACCTCGGAGGTCTAAGTGTTCCTCTCGGAGGCCTGATGATTGGCCTCCGAGACCAAAAGAAACGCCACCCGGAACCATTCCGAAGTGGCGTACAGATTCAGAAGGGACGATCAGACGGCGGCAGCGGGCTTTTCCTTGCGAGTGCGCTTGAAGAAGACGGAAAGATCGTCGCGCACCGCCCCCAGACCTGCGATCTTGCCGCTATTCTGCTTGACCGCGCCGTAGACCTCCAGGCCGGAAGTCATGAGATCGCTGGCCAGCGCCGTATGAGTGTTCTCCAACGCCTGAGAAAGCTGCCGAACCTGCTCGCATAACGGCTTCAACGCCTGGAAAAGCTCGTAGTCGCGCTGGAATTCCTCGCGGTCGAAGGTGCCAGGGAAGATCTCGGGGTGATCTTCCACCACGCGCACGGTCTTGTCGAGGAACGGCGCAAAACCGTTGGCGGCCTTGATGAGATGCTGGATCTCCTCGGCGTTCAGGGTGACTAGGAATCCGAGCTTGGCGCGGATCTCCGTGAGCTTTCGCAGGATCTCGTCGCGATCACCCTGCGGGAGCGCGGCGGAAATCAGGTTCTGGGTCGGCATGGGGACACCTCTTTCTTGGAGGGTTGCGAATGTCGCCGGATGGCGGGCCCCGTGGCGCGGGAATGCGGGCACGGATATAAACGAGATGTAAATATCCCGCTGCACATTTGCCAAGAGCTCACTCACACGGCGCTTCGCGTCTCAGCCCGTTCCCGTTCTCCAGCCGATCCACCAGTTTCCGAAGCTTGGCGGCCAGCTCCTGGCCTTTTCCTTCCCGCTCGGCAAGAGCCAGGACGTAGCGTGCCGATTCCTGCACCTTCTGCCAGCGCGGCTGCCGCGGCGTCTTGCCAGGGTCCAGGTACTTGTCCAGCGTTTGGGTGCGCCGCCAGCCGTCGGCATCCGTGCGCACGTTCCAGATTCCCGAGGCCTCGGCAAAGTCCGCCCGGCTCCCGTGGGTGAGGCTCTCCCAGAGGCGCAGCGATGCCTGCATGATCTCGCCGGCCAAGACCGATTCCTGATGCAGCGGATCGCCAAGCCTTTGCGGACGCAGATGCAAGGCCACCCGCGCCAGCAGCTCCTCGCGCAAAAAGGGCTTAGAGATGTAATCGTTGCCGCCCACGGAATAACCGTGCAGGAGATCATCCATGCGGTTGCGGGCCGTCACGAAGACCACCGGCAGTGCCTCCTCTGCATAGCGCGTGCGGATCTCCCGGCAGACGGCAAAACCGTCGCGCCCCGGCATCATCACGTCCAGCAGCACAAGCGCCGGTTTCTCGCGCTTGATCCGCTCCAGGACGTCATCTCCGCCCTCGGCGCAGACCACCCGGTATCCGCAGGAGCTTAGGTGATTTTCCACGATGCGTAGGTTCACCGGCTCGTCGTCGATAACCAGGACCACTGGCCCCTCTCCCTGAAGCAAGGTGACAATTTCTGGCACATCCTCACCCCCCTCGGCAAGGACCGGCCGCGACCGTGGCGCCTCCGCCTCCAAGGAAAATTCTCCTTCCGGGGCTAAGGGGAGCGTGAAGGTGAACACCGAACCGAGTCCTGGTTCCGAGGTCACGGCAAGGCGGCCACCGTGCAGCTCCACCAGGCGGCGGGTGATAGAAAGGCCCAGCCCCGTGCCTCCGCGGCGATGCTCCCCCACCTGCTCGAAGGCCTCGAAGATGTGCGGCAGATCCTCGGGAGAAATCCCGATGCCGCAATCGCGCACCTCCACCTCGAGGCAATCCTTCCCGACCTGCGCCGCGACCGTCACCCGGCCACGGTCGGTGAACTTGACGGCGTTGCCCACCAGGTTGAAGAGGACCTGGATCAGGCGGTCTTCGTCGGCGAGCACCGCAGGAAGACTCGGCGGGATCTCGGAAAAGAGCGCGATTCCCTTGCGTTCCACCTCCGGACGGAAGTGGACTAGGACTCCCGTCACGATGTTGGAGAGATCCAGGGGACGCAGCTCCAAGGCGATGTCCCCGTGGCGCAGCTTCGAGAAGTCCAGGATGTCGTTGACGAGATTCGTCAGGCGGCGGGCGCTAGCGATCACCATTCGCACGTCGCTGCGGATCGCCTCGGGAAGGCGCGCCGACCCGGCGAGCATCGACTCCGAGATGCCGATGATCCCGTGCAGCGGGGTGCGCAGCTCGTGGCTGGTGTTGGCCAGGAAGTCGTCCTTGATCCGGTCCATCCGCGCCAGTTCGTCGCTGTGCCGCTCCAGCGCCACAAAGGCTTCAGCATAGCGATGCGCCACCACCAAACTATTGCAGCACGCCATGGCGAAGATGCCCCAGTCCAGCAGGTAGCCGGTGCCGATCAGATCGCGCGAGACGAGCACGTCGTTGATCCCGCAGGCGCAGAAGAGCGCAAAGCCCACAGCGAGCAGAACGCCCCCCTCGCGGCGCTCCCATAATGCCCGAACAAAGACCCAAGCCATGTAGGGAATGAAGGCCATCCCGACGGCCTGCACGAAGGGAAGCGTTCGTTCAAAGAGAGACGGCGGCGCGACGAGCACGAAAGCCACCACAAGCGCCGTGCCCGCCTGGTAGGCGCGCAGCAGAGGACGCGCGACGAGGCCCGGGAATGCACCGTGGCCAAACGTCAACAATAGCGGCAGGCAGGCGTAGAAGGCCGCAAGCTCTAGGCGGGAAAAGACGGCGTACGATAGTCCGGGGGAAAGCAAGGCGAGCAGCCGGTAACCGGACCCGTCCTCCGCCAAGAAGGCAAGGGAAGAAGCGAGGCACGCAAGCGCAAGCGGCACGAGGGTCGGGTCCTTGCGGCGCATGAGATAAAGGCAGAAATGATAGAGGGAAAGGAGCAGCAGCGCTCCCGAGAGGAAGGCTCCTTTGGCGATGCGATGTCCGTCCTCGCGTGCCAGGAGTTCAGGGGATCCCAGGCGCGGGGCATGTTCCGCCCCACCTTGCGCAGCCTCGGTGTTGGCGACCTGCCAGACGAGCCGGATCCGCCCGTTCTCCGGAACCACCGGCACCGGCGAAGACGTGCCCCCCTGCCGGGCAGCGCTTCCGCCATCCTCGCGCACAGCATGGCCGTTGGCCCAGAGCCGCCCTGCCGTAAGCACTTCGGGAACCTCCAGGGCCAGCGGGTCGGCGCCGTCGGGAACCCGCACATCCAGCACGAAGGTGGCGGAGTCCACCGCCCCGATCTTGCGGCCACGATAGGATAAGTCGTTCCAAACTCCGGGCAGACGGACCAGCGTATCCGGCACCGAGCGGTCGACCTGCTGCGGAGAAAGCAGACGCCCCCAATACACGCCCCATTCCCCAGTCAGTTCCATCGGAAGAGCGCCCTTCCGAAAACAAGTCCTCAGATCCACCGCGCCTTGTCGAGCATGCGGCACCGGATCTTCGCCGCAGGAAGCCAGCAGCAGGATCGCGACAGCGGCGAAGAAACGCAGGCAGGACATTCAGAAATAGTAGGTCTTCACGCACCCAGCCATGAGCTCAAGTCCCGAAAATATGCCTGAGAAAGCGCTCAGAGTTGCCCACGGACTCTTTAAGAAAATCGATGAGATTTGCCAGGAATGGCAGTTTTTGTCCCTGTGAAAGCAATTTCACAGGGGATTTCGCTTGGAGGCGAAATCGTCCCCCGCCATCTTCAAGCCATTGGGTGGATTCCTGCATTCCCGCTGGAATCTTGAACTTGGAGGTTAGTGTATGCGGAGACGATTAGGTCTATGGGCAATATTTGCCCTTGCCGGTGCGCTCCCGGGAGGCGCTTGGGCGCTGAGCGGAACGTTTCTCAACAACACGGGGACAGCCCTCGCGGATGCCACTGTAAGCCTGGTGAATGCTGCCAAGCAGACGGCCACCGACAATGCGGGGCATTTCGCCTTTGCCGGCCTTTCGTCCGGCGTGACGAGCCGGACCGTGCTCGGCGAACCGGCTCTGACGGGAAACCGCATCAGCTTCACGGCCACGGCTGCGACACAGGCGTCCGTTTCCCTCTACGCAATCGACGGCTCCCTGATCGCTCACAAAGAAGCCCTGGTGCCGGCGGGAACCCAGTCCATCGATCTCCCGGATGCCGGAGGGCGCCACCAGTTCGCCATCGTCCGCTTCTCGGCGGGCGGCAAGGCACGTAGCTTCCGCTGCCTCCTGGGAGAAGGAATCGCCTCAAAGAGCGGTTCTTCCTCCTCAGCATCACCATTTCTCCTTGCCTCGGGTCTTTCGGCAAGTGCGGCTCGAACCGCCGCCAAGGACTCGGCAGTAGACACCTTGGTGGTGAGCAAGACCATCGGGGACGTCACCAGCACCCGCAAGCTCCTCGTCTGGAGCTATGCGGACAGCGTCAACACCTACCTCAGCGATGGCAAGCAAATCCTGATCATCGACCCATCGAACGACAACGACGGCGATGGCATCTCCAACTACGATGAGCGCTACCGCTACCACACCAACGCCGAACTTTTTGACACCGACGGCGATGGCGTAGACGACTACACCGAGATCAAGAATGGGACAGATCCGCTTGTTGCCGATATCCCGGACTTTTCCTTTGCCATGACGAACTACCCGGTCATCGTCGCGAACTATTCAAAGACGGTCGGGTCCGAAAGCAACAAGACGATCTCCTCGGGCGGGGAATACAGCAACAGTTCAACGTTCTCGGAACAATCGCAGGCAACCGCAAGCGCCGAGGAGGCCATCGAGCTCGGCATCGAGTCGACCGAAGGCGCAGAAGTCGGGACGGAGACCAAGGCGACCGCCTCGCTCACGGAGAGCTTCAAGTCCACCACCACCTTTGGATTTTCGGTCAGCCAGACTCTGGGGGCAGAATGGTCAAAGACCGCCTCCTCCAACTGGGACGAAGCACAGTCCACCACCAGCAGTGCCGACGAGACCATTTCCGGCGGCGACATCAAGGTGAAGATCAAGTTCACGAATAACAGCGACGTCGCCTTCACAATACAGAATCCGCACGTTTCCCTTTCAGCGACGGGCTACGACCTAAGCACCCTGAGCACCCAGATCGGCGATCTGACCACCACCGACGGTGCCATCACGCTTCCTTCCAAGGGCACCGCAAGCGCCATCTTTTCGGCCACCATTAACAATGCCAACCTCATTGAGAAACTCGCCTATTATTCCACAAGCCTCGTGGCTCAACTTTCGAACTACGAGATCGTGATATCCGGCACCACGACGGACACCATGATGACCAACGTCTACCGCCGCACGACGCTCGTGACGATCGATCCGGGCTGGTATGCGAAGGACGCCTCGGTGAAGAAGAAGCACATCGCCAAGCGCAGCATCTACAACGACTTCTATACCTCGTTGCTTGACCGCTATCAAGGCAACACCCTCTATGGAATCCTGGCGGCAGCCAAGGATACGCCGACGCTTGACTCCACAAAAGGGAGATTTGGCATATTCTCCATCCGCGGCCTCAAGAATGGTGAATATCGCGGTTCGTGGGGCGTGATCGTTCAGAAGACAAACGATTCCGTCTCCATCTACTCGCCCTCCATCATAAGCTACGACCCTCGGAGAATCTCGGTGGACACCACGGCGTACGTGACCGTCGTCTACTCCGCCGACCAGGACAGCGACGGCCTGTCGGGGCGCATCGAAGCGGCCTTAGGAACCAGCGATCTCAATCGGGATTCCGACAGCGACGGCATCTCCGACAGCGCAGAATGTGCCGGCTGGAAGCGTTCGGGAGGAACGACCACCTGGGTAACCGACCCGCGGCTCAAGGACACCGACGGCGACGGCATCTCCGACCTCATCGACCCTGACCCCCTGACAGCGGAAGCCACTCCCACGGACAGCACCGTGATCCTCACCTCGCTCCTCATCTCGCCGCTTCAAGGTTCCTCCTGGAGCCCGTCGAGTCTGTCTTCTGGGAAGAACGACACTCTTGCGGTCAATAGCATCCTCCGCGGAACCAGCAAGATCTCTTTGACCTTCAAACACCCAGTCAAGAAGATCTTCCTCTCCGTGGATGGTGGCGATTCAGTGGTGACCGACGTGGCAAGCAGCACTGGCGCCGACTCGTCGGTGACTTACACGCTGAACATCCCCTTGGCCATCGGCTCGAATGCCTTCAACGTCACCATCTACTCCAAGAGCGGCACCTATCGCAAGCAGCTGCGCCTCACGGGAATCCAGCGTCGGCTCGCCCGGAGCGTAACAAGCGAGGCCATTACGGTAGAGAAGCCAGCCCTCAACCTGCAGGGCAAGGCCGCAAATATCACCATGTCGTTGAGCAAGATCAAGGCGAAGGATTCGCTGGTGAGCGGCGTCTACCTCTTCCGGACGCGCACGTTCGCAGTCCCGGTCGTGTCCTCGGATTCGGCCAAGATCCGCCAAGCGGATAATCTCGGAGACTCCGGCAACGCCACGAAGAGCCTAAGCGTTGGCAACATCGTTGTGGGACTGGACGGCCAGAACAACCAGTACACGTTGGTCCACGTCTTCACCGACGACCAGACATTCACCGACTCGACCCTGGGGCGCGATTCGGACTACGTCTACTTCCCCTACGTCTTCAACAGCACCAAGACCTACCTCACCGCCCCCTCCACCGAAGGCGCCTACTACATCCCCAACCGCGACATCACGATCGATTCCGTAGTGCTCTCGGAAAAGTGTCTTTACGGCTGGCTAGGCTCATCCAGTTGGAACACAATCATGCGTGCATACGTGGTCGTCAACGGAGACACAACCTATAGCGACAAGAATCTGTGGCTCAACAACGGTGACAGCACCTCGCTAAAGATTCCTGCTAGCGGCAACATTGCGGACCGGGCGTCCATCAAATTCCCTTACATCTATTCCCAGTTCGTTCGATTGGACGTTAGCACATGGAAAGATGATGCGATTCTTCCCTTCTTCCTTGAAACGCCCTACATCACGCACCCCTCAGGAACTATTGCCGGTGCAACTAATCAGAACTGGACAGGCGACGGTACCCAGTGGACCTACGTGACCAGTGACGGACCAGCAGCAGCAGGTGGTCACGACTATTTCCGAAACCATCTACGGATCTACTGGCACTACCAGGCAAACTAATCGCACACATTCGTCGCCGTCAGCCGTTGCAGACGGCAGCATTCCAGCCCCTTTGGAGAACTCTCCTGAGGGGCTTTGCGTTTCCTATCCCCGCTTCGCTTTGGCCTCCCGCACCGCGCGTTTCAGTTCGCGGGCCGCGGCAGCGATGTCGTCGGCCTTGGTGAGGGCGCTCACCACCGCCACCCGATCGGCGCCGGACGCGATCACCGAGGCGGCGTTCCCGAGGCCGATGCCGCCCATGGTGGTAACAGGAATTGCCGATAATTTGACAACTTCCGTCACAAGACCAAGGCCGATGCCGGTCTTGGCCAGGGCCACTTGCTTCGTCTGGGTCGGGAAGACCGGCCCGATGTTGATGTAGTCGGCACCTGCGGCGATGGCCTCATGTGCTTCGGGCACATCATGGGTGCTTACGCCCAGGGTGGCATCGGGCCCGAGCAAACGGCGCGCCTCGGCCACCGGAAGGTCGTCTTGCCCCAAGTGGATGCCGTCGGCTCCCAGGAGCGCTGCGATGTCGGCGTGGTCGTTGAAGAGCAGCGGCACGCCCAGGCGCCGGCACAGTTCCAGAAGCGTCGCGCCGCGCTGGTAATATTCCCGGGCGGTGGCCGTCTTGTCGCGGTACTGCACCAGATCGACGCCGCCAGCCACGGCGGCTTCCACCACCTCCAGATTGGAGCGTCCGCGGGAAAGCCCTGCATCGGTGACGAAGTAGAGCTCTACCCGCGCGAAATCCACCTTCATGCCGCCACCTCCAGGAGCTTCTTCAGTTGACGGCTAGCGTGTTCGCGCTCCTTGCCTTCGGGGATGAGGCTGCCGTCGGCGCGGGTGAGATAGAAGGAGTCGATGGCGCGGTCGGCTTCGGTGAGCACACGCGCGGTGTGAATCACCCAGCCGTGCTCGGCAAAGAAGGCCGCGATGGCAAACATCAGGCCCAGCCGATCGGGAGCGGTGATGTCCAGCACCGAGTGGTCGTCGGAAGCCTGGTCATTGAAGGCCACCAAGATCTCCGGGATCATGATGCGATGGAACGAGGCGCTCCAACGCTCCGCATAGGCCTTCATGCGCTCGTTGACCGCCTCGTCGTCCAAGCCGCGCAACTCGGCCATGGCTGTTTCCAGGATGTTGGCAAGCTCCAGCGCCGAACGGTGCTGGGTGCTGTCCAGTGGCATCACCGAGAAGAGATCCAGCACCACGCCGTCCACACGAGTGTAGACCTGGGCGGTGGCGATGGAGAGGTGCGCGAGCGAAATGCCGGCGCAGATGCGGGCCAAAAGCCCCGGGCGATCGGCGCTGGCCACGGCCACCTCGTAGTGGGAGCCGCGATCCTCCACCCGCACCGCCACGGAGCGCCTGCTTCCTAGTGAATTGATCAGCTGCAGATGATCCACCAGCTGCTGCGTCGAGACCTGGCTCGCGTAGCGGCGCGGCAGGCGCATGAGGTGTTCCAGGGCCGCCGGCTGCACGTCCTCGGGAAGCGAGGAAACCAGCAGTTGGCGACGGGTTGCCGAGTCCGGCTGCTGGCTGTCGTCGCCCGAAAGCTCGGACTGGGCGCGAGTGTAGAGCTTGTAGAGCAGGTGCGCCTTCCAGTCGTTCCAGGCATCGGGGTGGACCGAGGAGATGTCGGCCCAGGTGAGCACGAAGAGCTTGCGCAGCTGGTGCTCGTCGTTGATGGTGGCCAGAAGATCGCGGATGGTCTTGTCGTCGTCCAGGTCGCGGCGCTGGGCGATGTAGTTGAGCAGCAAGTGGTGGCGCACCAGGTCGGTCACGTTGGTGACGCGCGCCTCGCTCCATCCGGCCTCCTGGGCGTAGCGCTGCACCATCTCGGCACCGATCTCCGAATGGTTGCCCCCCACGCCCTTGCCGATGTCGTGAAAGAGAGCCGCCAGATGGAGCACCTCGCGATCCTTGATCTTGGCGAACTCCTGCTTGAGAAGGCTCAGCAGCGGATTTTCCGAAGCCTCCAGCTCCGAGAAGCGCTCCAGCACCGTGAGGGTATGCTCGTCGGTGGTGTAGACGTGGTAGACGTCGTGCTGGCTCTGACAGTCGATTTTGCCAAAATCTGGCACGATGAGCTTTAAGGCCCCGATGCGGTGCAGGTCGCGCAACCCCACCTCGGCGGCGCGGGGATGGCGGGAAAGCGCCAGGAGCTTGGGCAGCAGCTTCTTTTTGTCCACTTCGGCCGGAGTGAGGATGGAGACGGCCTGCCCCACGTACCAGCGGGTCTGGGAGTGAATGGGAGCGCCGGTCTCCTGGGCCTGGGCGTAGAGATCTAGCACCAGTTCGAGGTTTCCCAGGAAAGGGTTGACGCCGTCCACGGGAAGCTCCAAGCTGCCGTCCTTGATGCAGAAGCGCGCATCCTTGGGCACCTTGGGCTTGCGGCGGGAATTGCTCTCCGAGAGCTTGCTCACGTAGTTGGTGGTCAGGGTGTCGACCACCCGCACGTGGCGGTAGAAGTCGTGCTGGAAGCGCTCCACCGCCGGCACACCATTTTCCTCGCGGTAGCCGAGGATGTCGGCCACCTCGTTCTGCACCGAGAAGTCGAGCAGATCGGCCTTTTTGCCGGTGGTGTAGTGCAGTCCGATGCGCGCCCGCAGCAGGAATTCGTTGGCGGCGCGCACGTTGTCGGCCTCCTCGGGCCGGATGATGCCGGTGCGGGCCAGGTCGTCGAGGCCGCGGGCGCCGTACTGGATGCCGCCCAGCCACACCAGGGTGTGCAGGTCGCGCAGGCAGCCGCGTCCTTCCTTGATGTTGGGTTCGAGCATCTGGGCAAGGCCGCCCTGTCCGGTGAGGCGCTTTTGGCGTTCTTCCAGCTTGCGCGAAAGCAGGTCGCGCTGGCGGCGCGAGGAAGGCCGCGCCAAGACACTATCCACGAAATTGCGGTAGAGAGCGAAATTGCCGGCGATCAGCCGCTCCTGCAAGAACGAGGTGTAGGTCTCCACGTCGCGTTCGGCGGCGTCGAGGGCATCATCCACGGTGCGCACCGACTGCCCGACGGCAAAGCCCAGATCCCAGAGGGGATAGAGCATGGCCTCGGCCTCGGCGAGGATCTCGGGACGGGGTTTCTTGGGCACCAGGATGAGCAGGTCGATGTCCGACTGCGGGCACATCTCGCGACGTCCGGTGCCGCCCACGGCCACCAGCGCCAGCTCACCGGCAGCGGCAGTGCGGTTGCGCCGCGCCTCGTAGTGAGTGCGGATCAGGAGATCCACCAAGTCCGTGATGGCTTGGCCAGTAGAAGTCCCGTGCGGATAGGCTCGAAAGGAAAGCTCGATGCGGTTGCGCTCTTCGGCGAGAATACCCCGGATGGTAGAGAGTCGCTCGGCCGGATCGTCGATCAGGAAGGAGGCGCGCCGCAGCGCCAGCATCGTTTCGTTCATGGCGTAAGAATACACGTTTGGCCGGACTTTCGGAAAGTACGCAGAAGATCCAGCGTGAGCGGGAACTCGGGGTCGTGTTCGGGGACTCGCGGACCGGCATTTCCCGGCGTTCCTCCCCAGGGTTGGAAGCGCTCGGCGCGACGCGCCTCGGCTTCCCAGGAATTGAGCGGGAAGTGGTCGTAGGCGCGGCCACCCGGATGGGCCACGTGGTAGGTGGCTCCAGCCACGGTGCGATCGGCCCACTGGTCGTGAAGCCCAAACACCAGCGGCGCATTGGCCGGAAGCGTGGGGTGCAGGCAACTGGGAGCCGTCCAGGCCCGAAAGCGCACGCCCGCCACCGTCTCGCCGGCCGTCCCGGTGGAAGTCAGAGGCACTTTCCAGCCGTTGCAGGAAAGCACGTAGCGCCCTTCGGCGGCGTTCTTCACCAGAAGTTCTAGGCGCTCTACGGTAGAATCAACGTAACGGACCGTGCCGCCACCACCGGCCTCTTCGCCCAGCACCGGCCAGGGCTCCATGGCGGTGCGCAGCTCCACCTGCACCGGTCCGAAGGAGAACTCCCCGAGCTTTGGGAAGCGAAACTCGAAATGAGGCTGGAACCAGGCCGGGTCGAAGCGCATGCCGACAGCGCTAAGCTCCGAGAGCACATCTTGGAAATCTTCCCAAAGCAGCCGCGGCAGCGCATAGCGGTCGTGGAGCGCGGTGCCGTGACGCGGCGGCCGGATCAGGTAGGGGCGCTCCCAGAAGCGGGCCACCTGGGCACGCAGGAGCAGTTGCTGGACAAGCGACATGCGAGCGTGCGGCGGCATCTCGAAGGCGCGCAATTCCAAAAGGCCAAGCCGCCCCGAGGCCGAATCGGGGTTGTAGAGTTTGTCGATGCAGAATTCGGTGCGGTGGGTGTTGCCCGCCACGTCGGTCAGCAGGTTGCGGAAGACGCGATCGACGAGCCACGGCGGACAGTTTCCGTCTTCGGGAATCTCCGCGAGGGCCGTCTCCAGCTGGCGCACGGCGTCGTGACGCGCCTCGTCAAGGCGCGGTGCCTGGCTCGTCGGCCCGGTGAAGAGTCCCGAGAAGAGGTAGGAGAGACTCGGATGGGCAAGCCACGAGAGCACCAGGCTGCGCAAGAGGTCGGGACGGCGCAGGAAGGGCGAATCGGAGGGCTCGGAGGCGCCCATCACGATGTGATTGCCGCCGCCGGTGCCGCAATGGCGGCCGTCCACCAGGAACTTCTCGGCCCGCAATCCCACCGCGCGGGCCTCTCGATAAAGAATCTCGGTGCGCTCCGAAAGCTCCTGCCAACTGTGGCTTGGATGGATGTTCACCTCGATCACCCCAGGGTCAGGAGTGATGGCAAAGCTTTCCAGGCGCGGATCGCGCGGCGGCGGATAACCTTCTAGGAGGACGCGCACGCCGCTTTCTCGCACCGCAGCCTCTATCGCTGAGATGAGGTCCAGCCAGTCCTCCAGGTGAGCCAGCGGCGGCAAGAAGACGTGTACGTGCCCGTTCCGCGGTTCCACGCACAGGGCTGTGCGCACGAGACGCGAAGCAGATGCTTCGGGCCAAGACAGAATTTGTCTCCCTTCCTGGCGTTCGGGCACCGGGGAAGGCTTTGCCAAAGGGATGCGCCGCTGCAAGGGATCGGGCGCATCCTCCCAAGAAATCTCGCCAGGAGCACTCCAAGGGAGGCTATCGAGCGGCAGCCGCCAACCCATGGGGCTGTCTCCGGGGATCAGGTAGAGGTGCTCGCGGCGCAGGAACCACTTGCCGGTCTCCCAGCCCGTTTCCCCCTTGCGCAGCGGCAAAGCATATCCCACCACGCTCTCCAGGCCCTGCTCCCAGACCCGCGCCAGCCGCTCGCGCTCCAGCGGGTCGTCCAGGTGGCTTTCCAGCGGATCAACGTTGGCCGGCAACCGCCGCTCGCGCCACAGCTGGTACCAGACGTCCTCATGGCCGGGCAGACTGCATGTGTCATCCACCCCCAACCGAGAGGCAAGGACTGACAGAAATTGTCGCGCTTCAGCAATCGAGTCGCGTCCGGTCAGGGACTCGTCGGGAAAAAGCGCCGGGTCCCGCCATACCGGTTCGCCGTCACAGCGCCAGAAGCAGGAAAGGGCCCAGCGCGGCAACGGCTCGCCGGGGTAGTGCTTGCCCTGCCCGAAGTGGAGCACGCCGCCGGGCGAGAAGCGCTCGCGCAGCCGCCGCAACAATTGCCCAGCCATCTCGCGCTTGCGGGCTCCCAGCGCCTGGGTGTTCCATTCCGGCCCGTCGGGATCGTCGATGGCCACGAAGGTCGGCTCGCCGCCCATGGTGAGCCGCACCTCTCCGGCCTCCAGCCGTGCCTCCACGGTTTTTCCCAAATTCTGGATGGCCGCCCATTGGGCCTCGTCGTAAGGCGCCGTGGTGCGGGCGGCTCCCGTCAGCCGCATCACCTCCATGGTGACATCAAAGTCCACCTCGCACTTCTCCAGGGCACCGCTGATGGGCGCCGCCGAGCGGGGCGACGGCGAGCAGGCTAGCGGAATGTGGCCTTCGCCGGTCAGGAGCCCCGAGGTCGGATCGAGTCCCACCCAGCCGGCCCCCGGCAGGAACACCTCGCACCAGGCATGCAGATCGGTGAAGTCCTCGCTTGGGCCGGCAGGCCCTGTCAGCGGAGTCTCGTCGGGCACCAGCTGCACCAGGTAGCCCGAGGCAAAGCGCGCTGCGAGGCCCAGGCGCCGCATGATCTGCACCAGGAGCCAGGCCGAGTCGCGGCAGGAGCCGCTGCCCTTCTCCAAGGTCTCTTCGGGACTCTGCACCCCCGGCTCCATGCGAATCAGGTATTTGATCTCATGGCACAGGCGCCGATTGAGGGCCACCAGGAAGTCTGCGGTGGGCTCGGGCTCGCGCGCCACCGAGGCAAGCCACGCCTCAAGGCGCGGGCCGGCCGGCTCGATCTCCAGGTACGGTGACAATTCCTGTCGCAGCTGAGGCTCGTACTCGAAAGGACAGCGGACCGCCGAATCTTCCAGGAAGAAGTCGAAGGGATTCTGCACCACCAGGTCGGCAGTGACTGAGACCTCCACCACGAAGCGGCTCACGGGCTTCGGGAACACCACCCGCGCCAGCCAGTTGCCGTAGGGGTCCTGCTGCCAGTTGAGGAAGTGCCCCGAAGGCTCGATGCGGAGCCCGTACCCCAGCACCGGCGTGCGGCAGTGGGGCGCCGGCCGCAGGCGGATGGTCTGCGGCGCAAGCGTGATGGGCCGTTCGTAGCTGTAAGAAGTGCGATGGCGCAGGACGACCTGGATGGACATGGAACTCCTGTGGGATGCGCCCGGAGGCTACTGCATGGCCATGACCGCGTCCGAAACGGTCGGCGTGGGATAATCGATCCAGGCGTGGTGGATGGCCGAGTTCAGGTCCAAGAGTTCCTTCTCTGTCTCCTGCAGCAGCGTGGCGTAGTCCTGCGGGCGGACCTCGTCTAAGGCGATGTAGCCCAGACGCGCCGCAAGTTTTCCCGCCAACCGCTCGGGCCGGGCACTTTCAGACCGGGCCGGGTCGGCGCCGATCGCCTCCAGGGCCTCCTGCAACTTTTGGGCGCTATAGAGGATGGAGCGCGGAAACTGCGGCGAGAGGAAGAGGAACTCCAGCACCTTGTCGGGACGGATGTCGGCGGTGTAGCTCTTGCAGTAGGCCTCGAAGGCGGTGCAGGAGCGAAGCAGCCCCGCCCAGGACAAAAATTGTCCATTGCCTTCCAGTACGCCCCGAGCGATGTCCCCGGCATGCTCCGAGAGAAGCGCCGTGACGGCGCAACCGCGCTCCAGCGAGCGCCCGATCTGGATGAAGCGCCAGCCCTCGCCACGCAGCAGGATGCCTGCGATCACACCGTGCACCTGCTGGCAGCCGAGGATCACGTCGCGCAGGAACTGGTGCGGCACCCGTCGGCGAGCCGGTTCGTCGCACGCCTCGCGCACGTAGAGATGGAGGCTGTTGATCTGCTCCCAGATCTCGGAAGTCACCTGCTCGCGCACCTGTCGCACGTTTTCGCGAGCGGCTGCCACGCAGAAAGCGATGGAATCGTGGTGGGCGCGATCGAACATGAGCGTCCCGGCCACCGCCCAGGCCTCGCGGTCATGGCGCGGCCCCACTTCGGTGCGCAGGCAGGAAAGTACCCGGTCCCAGCGGCGCTCGGCCACCTCGGGGGTCTCGTCCAGCATCTGCTTGAGGTTGACGTCGATGAGCCGGGCGGTGTGCTCGGCCCGTTCCAGGTAGCGGCCCATCCAGAAGAGGGAATCCGCCACCCGCGAAAGCATCAGTACAGTACCCATGTGTCTTTCGAGCCTCCCCCCTGCGATGAATTGACCACCAGCGACCCTTCTTTGAGCGCCACCCGCGTGAGTCCTCCTGGCACCGTCACGGGGCGCTGCCCGAAGACGGTGTAGGGGCGCAGGTCGATGTGACGCGGACGCGCCTTCCCATCCACTAGGCAGGGAGCCGTGGAGAGCTGGAGCGTGGGCTGGGCGATGTAGTTCCTGGGATTTTCCTGGATGATGGCGCGGAACTTCGCGATCTCCTCGCGAGAAGCCTGCGGACCGATCAGCATGCCGTAACCGCCAGCCTCGCCGACGGCCTTGACCACCAGATTTTCCAGGTTCGCCAGGGCGTACTTGAGCGATTCCGGCTCGGCCAGAATGAAGGTCTCGATATTGGGCAAAATCTGTTTTTCGCCCAGGTAGTGCTCGATGATGCGCGGCACGTAGGCGTAGATCGCCTTGTCGTCGGCAACGCCGGTGCCGATGGCGTTGGAAAGCGCCACGTTTCCCGCCTTGTAGGCGCGGTAGAGACCAGGTACCCCCAGGACGCTATCCTTGCGGAACACCTCGGGGTCGATAAAGTCGTCGTCCACGCGGCGGTAGATGACGTCCACCCGATGCAGGCCACGCGTGGTCTTGAGGAAGACCTTCTCGTCGATCACCACCAAGTCTCGGCCTTCCACCAGCGGAATGCCCATCTGGCGCGCAAGGAAGGCGTGCTCGTAATAGGCGGCGTTGTAGACGCCCGGCGTGAGCAGCACGATGACGGGATCGTTCCCCCGCTCCGGCGCCAGGTGGCGCAGCGCCGCCAAGAGTTCCATTGGGTAGTGATCAATGGGACGCACGTCGTAGCTTCCGAACAGAAGCGGCATCACGTGCTTCATCACTTGGCGATTGGCCAGCATGTAGGAGACGCCCGAAGGCACCCGCAGGTTGTCTTCCAGCACCGCGAAGCTTCCGTCGGGCAGGCGGATGAGATCAGTCCCGCAGATCTGCACGTAGCGCCGGCGCGGCACATCGAGGCCCATCATCTCGGGGCGGAAATGCTTGCAAGATTCCACCAGCTCGCGCGGCACGATGCCAGCCTTGAGGATATCCTGCTCGTGGTAGATGTCCCAAAGGAACATGTTAAGAGCCCGCAGCCGCTGGTCGAGCCCCGTCTCGATCACGTGCCATTCTTTGGAAGTCAGGATGCGCGGGATGAGGTCGTAGGGGAAGACCCGCTCGGTGCCCTCGGCGGCCCCGTAGACGTTGAAGGTGATGCCCTGATTCAAAAAGAGCAGATCGGCCTCGGCCTGACGAGCCGCCCAAATCTCGTTGGGAAGCGACTCCAGCTTGTCCAGCAGCGGCTGGAAATGCGGGCGGGCGCCGCCCATGGCGGCCATCATCTCGTCCCAGGCAGGCAACTTCGGATAATCGTTGAATAATCCCGCTTGCTTCCTCGGGAAGGAGGAATTGTCAACAATTGTCGAACTTAAAACAGCCGATTCCTGACGTTGCGTCGCTGTGTCAGCCATACATTCTGCTTTTTCTGCCATTGCAAGCCTCCTGGTCCCCGGGTCTGTCAGATGAAAGCGCAAAGGCCGGGCCAACCGGATGAGCCAAATTTCGAGAGGCTTCGTGGTTCCTCTTTTTTGCTTCTCTGGCGAGAAAATGGACTTCGCGCGATTTGAACTTGACTCCTTTCCAAGGAAGGCGCTAGAATCGCTCAGAGCAGCCCGAAGGAGAACTCTCGATGCGTGCAGAATTGATCAATCCATTCCTCAAAGCCACGGTGTCCACATTCACCACCATGGTCAATACCACCCCCACCCCGGGAAAGCCTTTCGTAAAGGTGGAACCGGGACTGAGCCATGATGTCTCCGGCATCATCGGCCTCTCGGGAGGGGCCAAGGGGGCTGTCATCATCAGCTTTCCTTCGGAGACCGCGCTGACCACAGTTTCGGCCTTCATCGGCACCTCCGTGACGACGGTGGACGCCGACGTGACCGATGCCGTGGGAGAGCTTGCGAACATCATCGCCGGCGCTGCCAAGGCCGATCTTTCGGGCCTCAACGTGAATATCTCACTTCCGAGCGTCGTGGTGGGGACCAATCACAAGGTCAACACACCCAAGGACATTCCCTCGGTTGTCATCCCTTTTAGCTGCACCCACGGCGAATTCGTCGTCGAAGTGTGCATCGCTTTGACCTAAGAGAAAGGGTCGTTCCATGAAGATCCTGCTAGTCGACGATTCGAACACCATGCGGCGCATTCAGCGCAACACCCTTTCCGGTCTGGGCTTCACCGACGTGGACGAGGCCGAAGACGGCGCCGACGCCGTGGCCAAGGTCCAGGCGGGCAACTACGATCTGGTCCTCATGGACTGGAACATGCCCAACATGACCGGCATTGAAGCTCTGAAGGCCATCCGCGCCAATGCCCAGACGGCAGCGGTTCCGGTGATCATGGTGACCTCGGAATCCGAAAAGACCCGCATTCTGGAAGCCATCCAGTCCGGTGCCACCAACTACATCGTGAAGCCCTTCACTCCCGATGTCCTGCGCGAGAAGCTTGCCGCCTTGGGCAAATGAGCTTCGCCACGGATTTCAGAAGAGCCTCAAGAGCGAAGCCCCATCAATTAGATTGAGGGGCATGTCTCCTTTGCGAAAACTAGGGGGAGTCTGGGTCTTGGCACCCATGCTCGTCTTTGCCGCAGGGCATCTGGAAACTGCGCGCCAATTGGCGCACGGCGGATCTCCTGCGGCAGCTGTTCCCGAATACCAAGCAGCTCTCGAGGATGCTCCCAAGGACCCGTCCTTGTGGGTGGAATTGGGCGAAACGCGTTTGGCGGCCTCCCAATCCAAGCCTGCCATCAAGGACTTTCAGAAGGCCCTCACGCTCGACCCCGGTCGCGTGCGCGCCATGCGCGGCTTGGCGCGTTCCCTGGAAAGCTCCGGCGATCCCAATCGAGCCCTGCTCGAATGGCGTCGGGTAGCCACCGGCAGCCAAGGAGCCGAAAAAGCCGAAGCCGAGACGCACATCAACGCCCTGCTCAAGCAGGTCGGTTTGGCCGTTTCCGAAGCCGAAGCGACACCGACCACCGCCCCGAGCACGCCCACCACCGCCGAGGCACCGGTCAAGGAAGGCCACAACACCGCCAAGGCCCCCGATGCCGACAAGGATCAACTCTTTAAGAGCGGCGTGGACGCCTATCGTGCCGGCAAGAAGGACGCCGCCCTGGAGACCTTCCGCAAGGTGCTCCAGAAGCACCCTGGCCATGCCGGTGCCTACTACTACGCCGGCTTGATCCGCTTTGAAAAGAACGACGCCGACAAGGCCAAGTTCAACCTGTCGCGCGCCACCGGCCCCTACTACCGGCCACGTGCCCTGTATTGGCTTTCGCGCATCGACGAGAAGGCCGGTCGCAAGGCCCAGGCCCAGACAGGATACCGCAAGGCCCTGGAAATGGGACTGGAACCAGATCTCGCCGCCGATGCCAAGAAGCGCTTGTCGGGACTTCATGCCGCCGCGCCCGCGCACCTCACCAATGGCAAATCCCACCTCGCCGTCGCCGAACCGACCGAACGCGAGGCACGTCCCGCCGCCTATCCCGACACCCTGCGGCATTTCTCCAGCTGGAATCCCCCTGCCGTGCCGTTTCCCGCCCTCGAGGCCAAAGATCCGGCCGCCCGGACGTTCGCCGACGCCGCCGAGAAGCGCAAGGCCAAGCGCTATGACGACGCCCTGGAAGTGATGCGCCAAGTCCAGGTGCGCTATCCCAACACTCCGGCCTCGCAGGCGGCGCTCTTGGGAACCGGCGTGATCCAGTACGACATGGGACTCTTCGACAACGTCATCGCCTCTTGTGACGCCTTTCTGAAGGAAGGCTCGCGCTCCGATCTCGCGGCCCAAGGCAAGTTTCTCAAGGCGCTTTCTCAACTGCGCAGCGGACACCCCAAGGAATCGCAGGAGAATTTCGCCTTGCCGTCCCACAAGGGCTTTCCTCCCGAAGCCGTGCGCCAGTCGGCCTTAGCGCAAGCGCAGAGCCTCTCCGGCAAGCGCGCCGAAGCCGCCTCAACGCTGCGCACCGCTTTTGGTCAGGAGACAGATCCTGTCCAGCGGCGGTCATTGGCACTGCGCGCCTACCGGGAATACCAGGCGGTCCACGCCGGCCCTCAAGCCCTGCCCATCGTCCAAGAAGCCTTGAAGGGCTGCGACAAGTCCTCGGCCTGCCTGCGCCTTTCGGTGGCCAAGGCCGATCTCAGTTACCAGTCCAGCGCCTACAAGAACGCCCTGGACGAATACACCCACATCGCCGCCGCCTGGCCCGAGTCCCTGGACGCCCCCTGGGCCCGTTACCAGACGGGCAACTGCCATTTGCGGCAAGGGCATTCCAACCTCGCCGCCCAGGCTTGGAAGGACGCGGCAAGATCCACCAGCTACTGGGGCCAGCAGGCCAAATTCCGCCTGGAAGAACTGGCTTGGCGGAATCAAGCAGGAAACCGTCCATGAGCCGTACCTTTACCCCGACCGAGATCGTCGTCTTGGGGCACTTCTTCACCAACACCGATGCGCAAGTCTACTGCGCCACCGACCGTCTACCGACCTCGCTGTGGGCGTTCCTGGAAGGCGGCTACAGTCGTTCCCAGCTCACCATGCGCGAGCGCTTCCTCAGAATCTTCGAGGAGATGCGCGAGGAGGTGACCGCTGGACGCCTGCGCAAGGACGAGGCCGTCACCATCGAGGAACTGGCCGACTCAATCGCCGCCGGTCACGCCCCCAAGCTTGGCGTGGCACTGGAACGAGCCGCCCGCTTCATGTCCAAGTGGGCGGTGGAATACGGCCACAACTCGCTGAAGGACGGCGCCATCGACCGCTTTGCCGTCGAAGGCGTGAGCCAGCGCGCCACCAAGATCCTGGAGTCGATGCCCTTAGGGGCCTACCAGGAAAAGTCCACCCGCTACCTCGACTTCTCGCGCGACCTGCTGGTTTTCCCGCAGACGCTGCTGCAGAGCCGCTTCGGCGAAGAGGCGCAGTGGCAGGCTGGCCTCATGATGAAGGCCTACCGCGAACTTTTGGCCACCCTCTCGGAGCACTACACCTCTACGCTAGCGCGCAACGAGTTTCGCTCTGACGCCGCCTGGAAGCGCACCGCCCAAGCCAAGGCCTTCGACAGCGCCCGCTACCTGCTGCCGCTTTCGGTGCAGACGAGCCTTGGCATCACGCTGCCCACTCGCGAGACCGAGCGGCTGCTTTCGATGCTGTTGGCCTCTCCCAACGAGGAGATCCGCAGTCTGGGCGAAGCCATGTTGGCCGAAGGCACCAAGATCAATCCTGGGCTGCTGCGCCACGTGCGCGCCAACCCCTACCTGGAGCGCAGCCGCGGCGCCGTGGCCGAACTCTGCCGCGAGATCGTCCCGCCGCTTCCGGAACTGCCCGTCGAGTCGGGCGCCACTCTGCTGTGGGCCACCCCGCACCTGGAGACGCTGGCGCTTGCTTCCCTGCTTGCGGCTAGCGAAGCCACCCAGCTGGACCTCGGCGAATTGCAGGAACGGGTGCGCGCCGGCGGCCCCGAGCTTGCCGACCGCATCGTCACCGCCGCCCTGGGCGACCGCGGCCCGCACGACGAGTGGCCGCGAGAACTGGCCGTGGGCCAGATCGGCTTCGACCTAGTGCTGGACTACGGCGCCTACCGCGATCTGCAGCGCCATCGCGTAGGGCTGCAGCTGCGCGCCCGCCCCACCGCTGCGCTTGGCTACGCCATCCCGGAGGTTCTGAACGAGCCCTCGCTTGCCGCCGCCCGCGACAATTACCGACGTGCCATGGACCGCATGGGCGAGCTCTACGAGCGGGTGCTCCCCGAGCTTCCCCTGGAAGCCGAGTACCTCACGAGCCTTGGTCACCTGTGCCGCTACACCTACGCCTGCGACCTGCGCCAGTGGGCCTACCTGGTGGAGCTGCGCAGCGGCCCCTCGGGGCACGCCAGCTACCGCCGCATCGCCCACGAGATGGCGCGCGCCGCGCTTCCGCTGGTTCCCTCCTTTGCCCGCAGCCTGCGGGTGGACTGGAGTGGCGAGGCCGACCGCCGGGATGCCGAGGAGCGCACCCAGCGCCGCCTGGAAAGCCTCAAGGGAGACGCATGAGCGACCTTTCCGAGCTCTTCTCGATGCAGGCCGAGCTCAACGACAAGATCTTCGCCAAGAAAAGCTTCAAGGGCCGTGACGGACAGAATCTGTCCATGGCGATGCTCCTGGAGGAGGCCCGCTCGGGGCGCCCCTTGGACGCCAACAGCGACGTGGCCCAGTGGTTGCGCAACTTCCTGAAGGCCCACGACGACGAGGCCCGCGAGCTCTCCGAAGAGTTGCCGTGGAAGTGGTGGTCCAAAGACCCTCTGGACATGGAGGCTATTCGGGTGGAAGTGGTCGACATGCTCCACTTCTGGATCAGCTTGGCGCTGGCCTCGGGCATGGACGCCGACGAGACAATCCGGCTCTACCGCAAGAAGCACGAGGTCAACGAGCGCCGCCAAGACCAGGGCTACAGCGCCGCCGCCAAGACCGGCCGCGACGACCTCGACGTGGTGTGACCACTACAGGTCCTTGATGAAGAAGGCCGAGCGCTTCGCCTCGCGGAAGCCCTGCCGCCGGTAGAAGGCGTGGGCGCGCTCGCGGAAAAGCTGGGAGCTGAGCATCAGGAGCTTGCAGTCCCGCAAACGGGCCCAGCCTTCGCAGCGGCCAAGCAGCGCGGCGCCAATTCCCTTCCCCCGCAGATCGTCGCGCACCAAGAGGGCGACGACCTCCATGGCCGTGCCCATGCCCACCATGACGTGCAGGCCCAGCTGGGCGTAGCCGGCTAGGCTTCCGTCGGGCGAGAAAGCCAAGAGCACCTCGCCGCCGGCATCGCGCCGGGCGCGGCCGACCTGCTCGGCGAGCTCGGGCTCCGCCACGATGGCGTCGCCGTCGTCCCACTGCAGCAGGAGTTCCCGGAAGGCCGCGAGATCAGGACCTTCCAGCGGGCGAATGACAAGATCTGTCATTATTGGTACAGGAAGGCCATGGACCGGTCGGGCGGCCCTTCGATGGGATCACCGTCGCAGTCGAACCAGAGCTCCTTGGGGACGTCCTCGGGATTCTCGAAGGGCGCAGTGCCCAAAAGCTCTTCCTCGGTGAAGGCGTTGGTGTGGAAGTCCTGCGGCAGGGCGTCCTTGTGCTCCTTGCGCATGAGATGGATCCACCAGAGTCCCTTCTCGGCGCGCAGGGTGTGGAAGCGCGGGAAGGCGCGCTTCACGTCCTCCTGGTTCTCAGGAGCTTGCAACTGCTGGACCACCGCCTTCATGACCGTATCCAGCCGCCCGCGTTCCAGCCGCAGCGGCAACGGCAGGTGCATGAGCACCAGGCCGTCCACGAAGTAGTCCTCGGCATCGTACTGCGACTCGGTGTTGCGGTAGTGTTCGGCGCACAGGAGGTAATCCAGGAGCTGGCCCTCGTCCGGCGTCTCTTCAGGCAAAGCGTCATCCATAGTGGACGCCAATAGAAGAAAACGGCACCGCGACCCGAAGAATGCGCCAGGGATGCCGGCCGATAGGCCCGGGACACCCGCCCATACGCCGACGTAGGGGCGAGGCATGGTTCGGCTGTGCTCACCACAAGTGCCTCGCCCCCGCAAAACGGGATGGGGCGGGGGCCCGGCAGGCAGCCCGGCGACGCCGCAGGCGGCGGGCGCCCTTGCGCCTAACTGCGCCTCTCGGTCTGACCTATCTTATGGGTGCTGTCGCGGGCCGTCGCGACGCAAGGAGCAGAGATGTCAGAGGAGAGCAGCAACCAGCCGATCGACCGGCCCTTCACCATCGCCGGCAAGACCTACAAGAGCCGCCTTCTGGTCGGGACCGGCAAGTACGCCGACTTCGGGATTATGAAGGAGGCCCTCGAAGCCTCTGGGACAGAAATTGTCACGGTGGCGCTCGGGCGCGTCGACCTCAAGGCCCCCAAGGGCAAGGGGGTCTTCGACGCCATCGACCCGGCCAAGTACACCATCCTTCCCAACACCGCCGGCGCATTCTCGGTGGAGGACGCCCTGCGCATCGCCCACCTCTCCAAGTCCATGGGCTGGAAGCTGCTGAAGCTCGAAGTACTCTTCGACGCGAAGACCCTGCTGCCCGACCCTTTGGGCACCTACGAGGCGGCGCGCCGACTCAAGGACGAGGGCTTTGACCTCATGGTCTACACCAACGACGACCCGGTGCTGGCCCAGAAGCTCGACCAGCTCGAAGTGGCCGCCGTGATGCCCGCCGGAGGCCCCATCGGCTCCGGGCAGGGGATCCTCAACCCCTCCAACTTCCGCATCATCCTAGAATCGGTGAAGGCTCCAGTGCTGGTGGACGCCGGCCTCGGAACCGCCTCGGACGTGGCCCAGGCCATGGAGCTCGGCGTGGATGCGGTGCTACTCAACTCGCCCATCGCCCTGGCCAAGGATCCGGTGCGCATGGCGCGCGCCATGCGGCAGGCCTGCGAGGCCGGACGCGACGCGTACCTTGCCGAGCGCATCCCGCGCAAGCTCTACGGCTCGGCCTCCTCGCCGCTGCAAGGGCTCACGCCGCCGCGCCGTCCGGGAGCTTGACGTCACTCAGTCGGGAATGGGACGATCGCACATGACCTCAAGCGAAGGCGACAGCCGGGCCAAAGCGCTTCTCTGGAACGTCCTGACCAGTTCCAGAGGGCTTTCTGCGCACGAGAGGCAGCAGATCGTGCTGTGCAACCTCGTGTCGGGAGTGCTTCTGCTCTACGGCGTCCTCTTCGGCATCGCCACCTTGAGGCACGGACAAACGTTCGTGGCCATCATGGACCTCACGGCAGCGGCCCTGTGCATTGGACTGGTCTTGGTGATGCGCAGCGACCGCATTCCCGTGACCATGGGAAAATGGGGCATTCTGCTGCTCAACTGTGCGCTCTTCCTGGCCCTGACCTGGACCGGCGGCGAGCAGATGACCGGCGTCCTGTGGTCCTTCCTCGTACCTCCCTCGGCATTTTTCCTGCTTGGCCCCCGTCAAGGACTGCTCTATTCGCTCGGTTACTTGGCGCTGGTGGCGCTGGGAATGGGTACGCATCTCTTTTCCTGGCAAGCCAATTGGCCCGTCTCCTTTAGTGGACGTTTCCTGGGCACCTTCTTTGCCGAATGCCTGCTTGCCTACCTCTACGAGAATGCGCGCAACAAGGCTCAGGGAGATTTGGAGGCGGCCAACCGCGATCTGAGTCGCGCCATGGAAAGTCTGGCTCATGCCAAGATCGTTGCCGAGGCAGCCAACCACGCCAAGAGCGAGTTCCTAGCCACCATGAGCCACGAGATCCGCACCCCCATGAACGGCGTGATGGGCATGACGGCGCTGCTCTTGGAATCGAAGCTCGAGCCCGAGCAGCGCGATTGCGCCGAGACCATCCAAGCCACCTCCGAAGCCCTGCTGACCATCCTCAACGACGTGCTGGACCTTTCGCGCATCGAAGCTGGACGCATGGAGCTGCACGAGGCGGACTTTGCCATAGCCGGCCTTGTAGAGAGCGTCCTGGCCGCACTGCGGCCGTCCATCGTCGCCAAGGGCGTCCAAAGCCTCCAGGAGATTGATCCGGCGGTTCCGTCCCGCCTGCGCGGAGATGCCGGGCGCTTGCGACAGATTCTGTTAAACTTGGTGGGCAACGCCGCCAAGTTCACCGAAGAGGGCCACATCCTGATCCGCGTCTGGCAGGTGAAGGAAATGGCCGGCGGGCGGCAGCGGCTGCGCTTTGAAGTAGAAGACACCGGAGCGGGCATCTCTCCCCAAGACGTCTCGCGACTCTTCCAGCCGTTCTCGCAACTGGACATGGGCAGCAAGCGCGTCCACGGCGGCTCGGGGCTGGGACTTTCCATCTGCCGCCGCCTGACCGAGATCATGGGCGGAGAAATCGGCGTGGAAAGCCATCTCGGACAGGGATCCAAATTCTGGTTCACGGTAGATCTGGCCCGCGCCTCGTCGCTTGCCTCGGCCGCGCCAGAGTCGACAACGCCGCTTTTGGACCGTCCACTGCGAATCCTCCTGGCCGAGGACAATCGCGTCAACCGCAGCGTCATCTCGCGCCTGCTCCAGATCATGGGGCATGAGGTGGTCACCGCCGAGAACGGGCGCGAAGCGCTACAGAAGCTTCCCGGGAGCCAATTCGACCTGCTGCTCACCGACCTGCAAATGCCCGACATGGACGGCCTGGAACTGACCCGCGCCATCCGCCAAGGCTTGGTTGGCCAAACCTGGCAAGACCTTCCCATCCTGGCCCTCACCGCCGCCGCCATGGACGGCGATCGCGAGCAGTGCCTGGCTGAAGGCATGAACGGCTACCTCGCCAAGCCCGTTCGCAAATCTGAACTGGAAAAGGCGCTACAGAAACTGTCGGTAGCCTAGGCCTGCGGCTCGGTATCGACCGAGACCTGCACGCTCTGAGCGCCGCCTCCCAGCACCAGCCCCTTCCAAGGGGAGACGTCGGCATAGTCGCGGCCCCAGGCGGTCACGATGTGGCGCTCTCCCACCAGGCAGTCGTTGGTCGGATCGATATCCACCCAGCCAAGCGGCGGGCACCACACCGACACCCAGGCGTGCGAAGCGTCGGCGCCCACGAGGCGCGGCATTCCCGGCGGCGGCAGCGTCTCCAGATATCCCGAGACGTAGCGGGCCGCCAGGCCCATGTGCCGAAGCGCCGCCACCATCAGGTGGGCGAAGTCCTGGCACACGCCGCGCCGATCTTCCAACACTCGCGACAGCGGCGTGGATACGGTGGTGGCGGCCGGATCGTAGCAGAAGCTCTGGTAGATGCGATGGCACAGCGCCTGGGCCGCCTCAAGCAGCGGTTGTCCGGGAACAAAGAGGCCGTCGAGCAGTTCGGAAAGGCCCGGCAGGTCCGGCGTCATGGCCGTAGGCCAAAGGAAGGGCAATGCCTCGTGGGCCGAAGGAAGATTGCGCGCAAAGCCGCTCCGCACGGCTTCCCAGGGAAGCGCCGCCACCTCGAAGGCCGGCGTCGGTTCGGTCCGCACTAAGGAACGGGCCAGCACGTCCAAACGGCGGTGCGGCGTGTCGAACTCCAGGTAATGGACGTGGTTCCCGAAGGCATCGCGATGCTCCTCGCGATAGGAGGGCGCCGGATCGAAGGACAGATCCCACTCCAGGCAGCTCTGCCGCGTCCCGCCGCGTGGACGCAACCGCGCCTCGTCCTGCGAGAAGGAGACCTCGGTCTCGTAGCAGTAGGTGGTGCGATGGGTCAACCGGTAGATCATGCGTGCTCCCCTTGCCAAGCCGGCTCGACATGGGCGAACTGACGCGTCTCCAGGGTGGCGGCCAGACGCTCCAAAGCCTCGGAAAAGGACGCAAGCCTCGCGACCAGATGAACCCGCACCGCCTCGTCGCCTTGGATCTCCATCTCCTCTAGGGAGCATTGCCGCAGCGCCTCCAAGAGCGCGTTGGCGACGGCCAATTCGGCGCGGGCCCGCGGCAAGGCCTGCAGATGCGCCACCATCTCGGCCACCTGAAAGATCAGCGAACGCGGATTGGTGGCATCCAGCAGGAGCAGATCAGCCGTCTGAGCTGGCGTCGGAAGCGCCATGTAACGCGAGCGGTAAGTGAGGGTGCTGTCCCACACCTCCAGAAAAGCCGAAAGTGCAGCCGCCTCCCCCCCTGCGGGAGTGGAGAATACGAAGTGCATCTGGCGAGCGAGACCCATGGCGCGTTCCAGACGTCGCCCAAGCCCCAGGAAGCTCCAGCCGTGCCCCCGCACAGTATTCTCGGCGCCGAGGCCCGAAAGCGCCGCCAAGTCGAGCAGGATACCGGTGAGTCGCCGGGCCGCCTCGGCCGAGTCGCGGGTCTGCTGGCTGCGCAGGGCGTCGCGCTCCAGGCGCTCCACCACCCGCGCGGTGTCGTCCGAGAGCCGCTCCCGCACCGCCCAGGCGTTGCGGGCAGCAGATCGCAGATCCAGCGCCGCCGCCTCCAGGGCGGCATCGAAGCACTGGTCGGCAAGCATAGCGAAGTCCTCGCCGCGCACGTCGGCCAAACCGGAAAGGACGTGCACCTCGGCAAGCACGCGCGCATCGTCCGAGACGCCGTCCAGGCGAAGCAGCAGCGAGCGCAGGGTGCGCACCCGCACCTCGGAACGCTCGGCGTAGCGCCCCATCCACCACAGATTCTCGGCCACCCGGCTGGGAACCTCGCCGCTGCTGCGACGGATCCCCCGCGGTCGCCACGAGGACGTTTCCTGGCCGCGCCGCGCTGGCACCCACAGGTCCTTGCACACCACCGAGACATTCCCCAGGGCGTGATGGCGCACCGCCTGGGCAAAGCCTCCCGGCAACACCCTCCAGCCGTCCGGATCCTTGGCCGCGAAGATCCTGAGGGTGGCCGGCAGCATCTCGATCCCATCGGGCCCGCACAGGGGCTGGCGCTCGCCCTCGACGCGCTCCTGAGCGATCCAGGAGAAAGGGGCCGAACGAATTTTGTCAGCAAGAATCCCCTGGGCCTCGGCGCCCACCAGGTGGGAACCGCTCAGAGAGCCGCCCTGGCCGGGGAAGGCGCGCTTGAAGATGTAGCCCGAGCAATCTTCCAGCACCTCCCGCCACGCCTCGCGCTCTTCGCACGAGACGCTTCGGGGAACGGCCAGGCGCAGCGGCTCGCCCAGCAGCAATTGACAGAGATTGTCCTGATAGGGCCACAGGGCGGCGCTTTCCAAGACCCCTACGCCGGGAGGATTGGCCGCCTGCAGGGAGCCCGAGCGGATGGCCTGGCAGAGCGCCGGCACGCCAGGACCCGTATCGGGACGCAGCTCCAACGGGTCGCTCCAGACATCGGGCAAAAAGCGCAAGAGGCCCCGCACCGGCAGAAGCCCCTCCACGGTGCGCAGCCACAGCCGGCCTTGGCGCACCACCAAGTCCTCGCCGTCCACCAGCTCGATGCCGAGCCGCCGCGCTAAGGCCGCGAACTCGGGAGAAGGCGTCTCATCGAGATCGGGCGCCAGGATGGCTACCCGCCCGGGCATGCTCCCGGGCACCAGAGGGCCTTCCAGCAGATCGCGCAAGCCCCCAATGCCCGAAAGCCCCTGGGCGGGATGCAGCTCGCGCAAGATCTCCGGAAAGGCCTGGGTGGAAAGGGCGCGCAAAAGAGGAATGCGCTCCAGGCCGCGCGGCTCCTGGACGTGATCTTCCAGCACCGTCCAGCCGCTTGCGGTGCGCACCACGTCGAAGGCGGCGATGCCCAGCCAGCCGCCACGAGGCGCCGCCCCGACCATCGGCCACAAGTAGGCAGGGTTCGCGTGGACAAGGCGCGAAGGCAGCAGGCCTTGCCGCAACACCAAGCCATCGCCGTACAGGTCTTCGGCCAGCCGTTCCAGGAAACGGGCGCGCTGCAGCAACCCCGCCTCCAGGACATCCCAGTCGGCTTCCGCCATCAGACAGGGAAGCGGATCCTGCCGCCACGGCGCCGCCGTGAGGCTGCGGCCCACCGGACCGCTCCAGGGCGTCCATTCCGACTCGCGCCAGCGCTCCTGCAACTGCTCCAGCGACCACGAAAGGAATGGCACCGGGATGTTCCCATATCCCGGCGCGGCCAGCCTCGCCAGCTCCCCTTCGAGGGTGGATCCCGCCATGGGTCAGCTCAACGCGGCGTTGGCGGCCCCGTAGAGGCTGATGGCGTAGTCGCGGATGAGGTAGATGGGCACTTGGCGCAGCATCTTGACCAGATTGGGATTGTAGCTCTGCTCGAAGGCACGCGCGAACTGGTGCTCGTGCTCGATCCAGCGCAGTTGCTTCTGAGCCACGCCGCCGGCCAGGTAAAGGCCGCCCAGCGGCAGGAACACCGAGGCGATATCGCCCCCGAAGCGGCCCAGCATGCGCGCGAAGAGCGAGAGCATGGCGGCTGCCGTGCCGTCGGTCTCGGAGAGCTTCGAGATGAGCGGAGGACGCTGGGACGAAGGAGCGGCCTCGATCTGCTGCCAGGCCTCGCCCTTGGGAAGTCCCTTGACGTCGCGCCACCACTCGTAGAGGTTCGCGATGCCCAGGCCCGACACGAAAGGCTCTACGCCAGGAGTGCGGTCGAAACGACGCGCGAGGTATTCCTGGAAAGAGCGGGTGTCATCATCCCAGGGCGCAAAGAGGATGTGTCCGCCTTCGGAGCTTGCCGGGATGTAACGCCGTCCGTCCCAAGCCAGGAAGCCCACGCCCAGTCCCGTGCCGGGGCCGATCACCGCCTTGGTGGTTGCCTGCGGAGGCGGGCACGAGCCGTCGGGATGGGTGAGCACCGCAATCTGGGCCGGATCGTTCACGTCCAGCGTGGGAATGCCATAGCCAATCGCGAGGAAGTCGTTGATGACGCGCACGACGATGCCGAACTCTGCGGCCAGCGCCGGGCCGTCGACGCCCCAGGAGAGGTTCGTCATGGTGCAGCGGTTGGCGGTCACAGGGCCGGCAGCGCTGATGCAGGCGCGCGAAGGAGTCAGGTCGGGACGCTTGGCGCGGCCCAGTTCCAGGAGTTTGTGGATGGGCTCCGAAAGGCAAGTAAGGTCGCGAGAAGCAAAGACCGCCTCCAGGACGATGACGAAGCGTCCGCCGGTCTCGCCGACCAAGGCGAGGTTGGTGTTCGTGCCGCCGACATCCCCGGCCAGCACCAGACGCTCAAAGGCCGCTTCGGGATTTCTCCAAACGATCTCCATGGACGTTCTCCGCGAAAAGTGTGGAGAGGGAAGATAGCTCCGCGTCCGCCCGCCCGCAGCGGTCTAGATCAGAGCGTCCCTTTGGTGCTCGGGATGCCGTCGCCGGAACGGGCCGGAGCAATAGCCATGGCCAGCGCCCGCGCAAAGGCCTTGAAGGTGCTCTCCACCGCATGATGAGCGTTGCGGGAGCGCAGCAGGTCGAGGTGCAGCGTCATACCGGCGTGCTCGGCCAGGCTTGCGAAGAAGTGCTCCACGAGCTCCGCATCGAGATCTCCCACCTTGTCGCGTCCGGGGTGGGCGTGAAATTCCAGGGTAAAGCGCCCCGACAGATCCAGGCAGCAGCGCGAAAGCGACTCGTCCAGTGGCGCGTAGTAGAAGCCGAAGCGCTCGATGCCGCGCTTGTCGCCCAGGGCCGCCTTGAGCGCCTCGCCAAGGGCGATGGCGAGGTCTTCCACCGAGTGGTGCAGGTCGATGTGGACGTCCCCCACGCAGGAGGCCTCCAGATCGGTGCCGCTGTGATGACCGAGCTGCGTCAGCATGTGATCGAGAAAACCGCTGCCGGAGGCGACCTTGGGGGGCCGCGCCTGATCCAGGTTCCAGCGCACCTGGACATCCGTCTCACGGGTCTTGCGAGCGATGCGTCCTTCCCTCATAGCTTGGCCTCCTTAGCCTTTTGCTTGCACGCGGCCTCAGCCGCAATCGCAGCTTCCCGTTTTTCCTTGAGCTTGCGGCGCTCCTCCTCCACAGCCTCAGCACGGCGCTTCCAGTCTTCTTCAAGGGTGCCCAGCTTCTCAGAGAGCCGATTGACGCGCAGCGTCACCCAGGCCATCAGCGGCAGCAGCCCGAAGATGAGGAGGATCGCAAGCCCCTTCATGCCGTGGCCTTAGGGAAGCAGTGCCAGAAATTGTCTAAACAGGCAGCCCCGAGCTCCGCGACCTCCTCGCCGCGCAGGCAGGCGAGCTCCGCAAGCACCAGGGCGGTGCGGGCCGGTTCGTTGGGCTTGCCGCGAAAGGGCACCGGCGAAAGGTAGGGAGCGTCGGTCTCCACCAATAGGCGCTCGCGCGGCACCAGCGGCGCAAGCTCCCGGAAGGCTGCCTTGGGATAGGTGAGATTGCCCGCAAAGCTGATGAAGAATCCCAGTTCCAAAGCCGCTTCCAGGCATTCCCGGTCGCCCCCGAAGCAGTGGAAGACCCCGCCAGGGCTGCCCTCTTCGCGAAGCACTCGCACGGTGTCACGGTCGGCGTCGCGATTGTGAATCACAATCGGGAGCTGAGCCTCCAGGGCTAGGCGGATCTGCGAGCGAAAGAGCCGGTCCTGAGCCTCTTTGTCATAAGGCAGGAAGTGGTAGTCAAAGCCGATCTCCCCCACCGCCACGCAGCGCGGATGGGAAAGCAGCGCGCGAATGCGCCCCTCGTCGTGACGCGCCGGGTCTTCGGGATGGGTCCCGGCAGAAAACCACAGCCCGTGTGCTTCGGCAAGGCTTGCCGCCCTCTCCGAAGTGTCAGGATCCGTCCCCGGCAGCAGCACCGTGACGACGCCAGCCTCGCGGGCGCGGGCGAGCACCTCCGCCATCTCGTCAGCAAAGCGCTCGTCCTGCAGATGGCAGTGACTGTCGGGAAAGGAAAGCGTGACTACTCCTTGTCGCCCTTGCGGTGTCCGTGCCAGCGAGCCATGACGGCATTGTAGCGGCGGAACCATTCGGCGTCCTCCACCGAACGGACCCAGAAGGAATCTCCCTTGGAGCCCGCCTCGAAGAACTTCCAGGCTACCGAGTCCTTGGGGTTGGAGCCGGCGAACTTGAGGCACTTCCCGGAAAGGTTGCGGAAGAGCATGGTGGTGTCGCGCGGGATCTGCAGGCTGTCGTGAGCGCCTTGGAAAGTCTTCTTGTGGACCATCTCGTCGCGCAGATAGAGGACCGTCACCACTTCGGAGGTGTCCTGCAAGCGCAGGGAGGCGCCGGCGACGACCGGCGGCGTGGTCTTCTCGGCGACGGTCGCCACGCTGTCGACGGTGGAGTCCTGGGCGGTGTCCGCAACCGGAACAGATGGCGGCGGGGTAGCATGCTCGGGAAGCCGGGTAAAGAGGATGGTACCGGCAAAGAGCAGGGCGATGACGCCGATGGCGATCCAAAGTCCCACCGGCTTGCGGGTGGGCACCACCTGCTCGCTCTCGGTCTCCGGAGTGAAGTCGGTGATCACCTCGGAAGGCAGCGCCGTGTCCATGGGAACGATGTTAAGCTCGCTGCGCAGGAGGCGCACGATCTCGTCCTGGTCCAGGCCATAGAGCCCGGCCAAGGTGCGCACAAAAGCGCGGGCGTACACGGCGCCCGGCAAGCGGTCCCAGTCACCTTCCTCGATGGCCTTCAGGAAGTCCACGGGAATCTTGGTCTGCTGCGAAACGAGGTCCAGCTCCCAACCTTCGCTTTGGCGGGCTTCGCGAAGCCACTGGGAAGCGGAACGATTGACGGATTCCATGCTCATGCCATTCCTCCGATTGCAAGCAGCCGCAAGGTGGCGGCCACCGGCAATCCGGCCACATTGTAGAAACACCCGGCGATTCCCTCCACAAGTCTCGCCCCCGGGCTTTGGATCCCGTAGGCACCAGCCTTGTCGAAGGAGTCGCCGGTATCGAGATAGGCCTCGATCTCCGTTTCGGCAAGGGGGCGGAAGCGCACGCGCGTCAGAACCACCTCCTGCCCAAGCTCTTCGCCCCCGCGAACCAAGCTCACGCCAGTGTGAACCTCGTGCTCGCGCCCCGAAAGCCGCTGCAGCATGGTACGCGCCTCGTCGCGATCAGCGGGCTTTTCCAGAATCTTGCCGTCGATGTGGACCACCGTGTCGGCCCCCAGCACGAAGCGCTCCGGGAAACGCCCCGAGACCTCCAGGGCCTTGCCCCGGGCGAGCTCGCGCACCCGAAGCGAGGGATCCTCGTGGTGCAGTGACGCCTCGTCGAAGCGGGAGACCACGGCATCGAAGGGGATCTGGAGGAGGGTCAGGATTTCGCGGCGGCGCGGCGAAGCGCTGGCTAAGATGATTTTTGTCATTCTGAAGTTGTGCTGCTCTTGGTTTTGCGGATGCTGGTGCTGTTGGCCTGCACCTTCACGTCGGGCAGGTCGCGGATCTTCACCTGAAAGGTCCAGCCGCGGGCAGGTCCCACCGGAGTCCAGCCGAAGTCTAGGTCCCAGCAGCCGATCTGGCGCTTGAAGGCAAAGACCTGGGAAGCGAAGTCCCCTTCGTCGAAGTTGTAGCGCGCCGTGTAGGTGGCACTCCAGGCCCGCGTAGGGCTGAGGGTCAGCGACAGGCCGCCGCTCTGGGTGCGGGTGGTCCGGAAGGTGGAACGGTTGGCTCGCGTCGAAGAAATATCGCTGGATAGGTCGGCCGAAGCGTTCCAGCCCTTGGATTCCAGGCTGTCGGGGGAGATCTGGAAGCCGTCGGCAAGACCTCCGGAGAAGCTCCAGGTCTTGCGCAGCGACACGTTCCAGCTCTTGAGGATGGGCGCCACGATGCGGGCAGAATCTCCGCCCCAGGAATCGTAAAGGGTGTGCGTCATGCCTCCCGAGAGGCTAAGAGAAAGTAGGCCGGTGCTGGCGGTACTGACAATATCTGACCAAGGGCGCAGCGTCTTCTCGAGGTCGTAGCTCACGCTGGTGTTGGCCGAAAGGAGGCTGTAGGGCGTTCCCTTCTTGGCCTTGGTCTTGTCGGCGGGCTTTCCGGAGGTATCGGCGGAGTAGATCTTGGCGTCGAGCTTCTGCCCAAGCCCCAGGGTAAGCAGTTGGGCCCGGTTCTGCCCGATGCTCTGCGAGAGCGTCGGATTGGCGACGAAGCTGTAGCTGGTGTCGTAGTGCGGATAGAAGGTGTATCCGACCGACGGTGTCAGGGTGTGGCGCAGCCCCCCGAACGAGCCCCACTGCGGCATCCAGATGCCGTAGAGGTCCGTGGCGGCAGTGACGCCAGTGTTCCACAGGAAGACGTTGCTGGGATCATAGCGGTCGGAATAGTTGTGCCACCCCAGCACCGTGTCGGCGCGCGAGGCGTAGGAATTGGCCGTCCAATAATGATTGGCGGTGATCTGCGGGGTGAAGCGCAGGTAGCCCAGGGTGTGGGTGGCCGTGAGGCTCGCCGTCTGGGTGGCTCCCATGTAGTGCAGCATCGAGGGGCGACCGGTGAGGGTGTCGGCATCGGCCTTGCGGTTATCGTAGCGGTTTCCTTGAGCCGAATAGGAATACTGCCAATCGGGAAGCAGGGGGATGTCCTGGTCGATCCAGGGGAAGAGCTGCCCCGAGGAGGTGAACGAGGCAGAGGGCAGTTGGCGGGTCAAGAGGCCGGTACTCAGGTTCTGCTGCTGGTTGCCCAAGAGCACGAAGCTCGAGTTGTCCCAACGGTACTGCCACTGCAAGTTGGCGTTGGCCGTCTGGTTGAGCACTTCGTCGCTGGTCAGAGCGTTGTCGGAACGCACCGTGCGACTGGACACAAAGTGTCCTTCGCCCTTGATGGTGCTTTTTCCAGGCTTTGGCAGCAGCTCTTGGGAATGGGTGTAATCGGCCTGCCATCCCGACCCGGCGCTGCCGAACTGGTTCAGGTACTGCTTCCAGCCAACGCTTCCGTCCAGCAGGTAGCGCACCTTGTAGCGGGTGGTGGAGGTGAACGAGGCGTTGTCGAAGCGGCCTTCCGTTCCTTCCACCAAGTCGCTGGTGACCTGCTCGTCGGCGTAGTCGTTGATGGCCCAGTAAGCGCCGGCGTTCTTGATGAAGAAACCCTGGAGCTGGTCGCCGCCAAATTTTGGCGTCAAAAGTCCTGAGCGCCGCCCCTTGCCCAGCGGGAAGTAGGCCAGCGGCAAGGCCACGATGGGGACGTTCTCCACGTTGAGCACCACCGGAGCCGCCACCGCCGAGTTGTTCGGCTCGATCTCCATGGACTCGCTTGCGAAGTAGTAGTCGGGCTCTGTAGAGTCCCCTTTGCACTCGCAGTAGTCGGCATCCACCACCTGCAAGCGCTTGTCCTGGGAGCGCCGCACCTCCAGGCCGCGGTAATGCTGGCCATTGTCGTCCGAGCCGCCGTCCAGCACCTGCCCAGAACGCGTCTTGAGGTTGTAGCGCATGCGTCGTCCCTGGAAGGGGGCTATGGTCGGATCTTTGAGGCTCGGCGTCCCAGCGGCTTCCAGAAGGCCGGCGTTCAGGTCGTACCAAATACTGTCAGCAGTGAGGATGCTCCTGCGGTACTCCAGATGCGCCGAACCCGAAAGCAGGAAGATGCGCGAGGCGTCGTCGTATTCCAGCGAGCTTGCAGAATAGTGCAGCGTGTCGGGCGCCTTGGAGGTGTCGTCGAGCCCACCGGCCATGCTCGCCATGGCCCCGATGGTCGACGGAGTCCCGGAAACACCGACTTCCGCCGTCTGGGCAAGTCCCTTCACGGCCCCAAGCAGAGCCAAGGCCAGGAAGAATGGGAGACGGCGTGCAAACATCGGCCCTGCAAGAGTAGCAACCCAGCCCCCCTCTCGGCAGGATTCCCTGTGCTTCCAGTGATTGAAAGGGACGACGCTTGCCCGTTGCGCCATCATCGTCTGATACTGGAAATGGTCAACACACAAGATTTCGCTACCAGCCGACATCAACAGCACGGCATTTTGAAATCACTCTACAGCAAGTGATCGTCAGCGGTCCTCAATTTCCTTGCGCTCCTGCACATCTCGTTGATAGTTATTCAGCGCCCTTTGCAGATCCTCAGAGTTCTGAGCATTTCTGATATCACTCTCATCTTGGATGACCGCTTGATTGGCGGTATGCAGGTCATTGCTCCGTTGAATCGTCTCATAGACTCGACGATTGTCATTTCGAACCTTGGCCTGATAATCTTGCTGCCACTGTTGCGAATTTTCCATGGTTTGCGCGGCAAGTGCCTCGCGCTGTTGCTCACGAACAAGCCACGCTTGTGCGTTGGCATCACCATGCTGGGCACGGCGTTGCATGACTTTCTTATTATGCTCGCGCGTCTGCATATTCGTGACGGTCGCCTCCTGGGACAGGCTTACCACCAATGGGCGTAATTTGAGGCGGCGCAATTCGTCGTTCTCCTGCTGCATCGCTTGTAGGGCACTTTGGCTTGCCGCTTCCGTGACTTGGTTCATCTGGTTTGCAAAGTTCATGATCGCCGTGATATCGTACTGAGCCGAAACAATGCCATAACCTAAGAGCATCGTAATCGCAAAGAAATGACACTTCATGCCTTGAACCCCTCTTGTTTGTTCTTTTTCAATTCATCTGGATAACGAAATGTTTCAAACACAGAATGCGCACCTCCATTATATCAAAAAGTATAAGGAGGTGGAGGTACATTCTCGGTGCCTAACTATCTTGCCCTCCCTATGCCTGAAAATCCGGATGCTGCCAAGTCCTACCGCGTAAAAGAACTTTTCCTCACCCTCCAAGGCGAAGGCGCCCGTACCGGACGTGCCGCCGTCTTCTGCCGCTTCTCGGGCTGCAACCTGTGGTCGGGACGTCCCGAAGACCGCGACCGCGCCGCTTGCCGCTTCTGCGACACCGACTTCATTGGAACCGACGGCCAGGGCGGCGGAGAATTTTCTGCCCCCAAGCTCGTGGTCTTGGCGCGCAAGCTCTGGGGAGACCGTCCAGGGGTTCCCTACGTGGTCTGCACCGGCGGCGAGCCTCTGCAGCAGCTCGACAGCACCTTGGTGGCGGCCTTCCACGACGACGGCTTCGAGGTGGCCCTGGAGACCAACGGTACGATTCCCGTCCCCACCAGCATGGAACTCGACTGGATCAGTGTGAGCCCCAAGGCCGGGACCCGCATCGCCCAGCGCTGGGGCGACGAGCTCAAGGTGGTGGTGCCGCAAGAGCACGACTGGGACGAGCTGGAACGCTGGGACTTCCCCAACCGCTTCGTGCAGCCCATGTACGGCCCCGAGAAGGACCACAACACGAGTCTCGCCATCGCCTTCTGCCTGTCGCGTCCCCAGTGGCGTCTTTCCCTGCAGACCCACAAGCTGCTGGGAATCGCCTAAGGCAACACGACCGACTGGGAACGCTCGAAACCCGCCGAGCGCACCCGCAGGATTGCCAGTCCGTGCCCCGTCGAAGACACCACAAGGGTGGCCGATCCGTCAGTACCTGCCGTCTTCGCGGCGTTTGCCAGCACGCGGCCACGGACGTCTAGAAGTTCGGCGCGCACCGCGGCATTTGCATCCAACCCCGAAAGACGGGCCAGCACCCCATGCGCCTGCGAGACCACGGCAAGGCGAGCCCCTGTGCGCAAGGCCCGGCCGCAAAGGCCCACGGGACTCGGATTCGAGGAATCCTGCGGTGCAAGAAGCGTAGCGGCTGTCAGGAGCTCAGTGGTCCCGTCCAAGTTTGATCTCGTCTGCCTCTCGTTGTTCCAACTGTCAAGCAACATACCGCCAGAAGGCAAAGCGCCCGCGTAGAGGGCGCCCACAGGGACTGTGTAACCGTAGTTCGGAACAAGCATATCGCTGCCATCGGGATTTGCCGCCCGGTGGCTGGGATGGCTCAAGGACTTGGTGCCGACCCCAGCAACGAAACTTACGCCCCAGGGGTTTGTCCCCAAGAGATAATCAAGGTGACGCAAAGCCATCGCCGTCACCTCCTCGACAGGCCAGGTCTTCGCTGCGAGCTCAGCACCACCGTAGCCCTTCCGCATCGCCGCAGCAAGGTCGGCATAACGCAGCAGCTCTGCCGCATTGGACGCGCAGCTGACCCCCATTCCCAAGTAAGAATCCACGTACAATAGCCCCCAGGCGGTATCGCCCCCGCATTTCGGGTAAAGCAAATGCTCATCGACCTTCGGAAACTTGAAGCCCACCGGCCCTCCCGAGATGTCCCCGAGATTTTCCTGCATACCTGAAAGTACGCGCATTAGCAGAAGCTCTCGCTCAGGCTCGTCGCGCACGCCCAACGCAAGCGCCGAGTCCTTGTCCAGGAGTATGAGTCGCGCGAAGGCATGAAGCGCTACGTCGTTCAGTGCAGAAGAACTTCCAATCGTATTCCCTTTGATGAGGTTGCAGCCGTTGGATGCGAGCCAACCGCCATCAAAAGAGAATCTCGGGATGGACGTGCTGTAACTGCACTTCCCGAGCGTGTTGTCGTAAGCGAGGTCGCGTAAGTAGGCGGTGTCGTGGGTTACCCAAAGCAGGGCGACACTTGCGAGCGCAAGATTCGCATCAACAAAGACCTTTCCACTGTATTGCGAACCAGAGACGATGCGGTCCGGATGCTTCTTCGCCCAGGCGTACATCTCCTTGGCTGCGGCAATGGCTGTATCGGCCCAAGCTGCGTCGCGCGAACGCCACAGCCGCGAAAGCAAGGCGAGCGAAGCTGCGACATCGCTCACCGTGTTGGCACCGAGCTCTGAGCGCACCGTACGACTGGATGCCCCATCTACAGCTTCAGCCATCTCGGGACGTCCCCACCAGGAATACTTTTGGGGATCGCCAATTCCCATCACCATACCGGTGTGGGCCACGCTGTCCGTCTCGGTTCGGGAGCCATTGCGTAGCCAGGAGCCGAGGAAAAAGTCCGCTCCGTGTCGCGCCTCCTTCAGAATGTCAGGGACCCCATCCCGTGGCGTTGTGGCACTGTGGATGGCTCCCCAATGATCGGCGTCCGCACGGGGCGTGGTGGCGGCAATGGCTGCGAGCTGGACCAGCGTCGAAGCCATGGTCTGCGGCTCCTTGATATAGTCCCCGGCATCATACCAACCGCCACTGTAGGCCCCGGAAGCGCCGACCAGCGAGCCATCGCTCATGTGTGAGGCCCCGTGGAACCAGGAAGAATCTCCCGAGCGCTGCACCCCAAAGAAGCGCACGGCGGCGTCACGCACCCAGCCGTAGAGAGAATCTGACACCTGGAAGGCCGGCGAGGCATCAGAACCCACAATTACCCGATAGCGTCCCGCCGGAAGTGTTGCGGGAAGCGTCCCTTCTTGCGCCGCTGCTGCCGACAGAGACGTCTTCGTACTATCGGAGCTCAACACATAATTCTGCGTCATGTCGTTGAAATAGGCCTCCACCTTAGTCGCTGCCGTGACAGTAAACCCCAGCGACTGAAGCGTTCCCGAATCCACCACGCCGCCCGCATTTGCAGACATCACGCGAAAGCGGCTTTCCGTGCCGAAGTAGCGAATCCTAGCGTACCCAGCCGCGACGTCCACACGGCGATATCCTGCCTGGTTCACGCGCACACGCCCCATGCGAACAATAGCTGAATCCAAAGACGAGCGTCCGCTGCGCGGAAGCGCCGGCGAGGCGATGGCCGCATACGGAAGGATGGCCCCTGAATCAGGGTCGGCAGCAGCAACGGTATCTGGAAGCCCCGGTCCCGAACCGTCCGGTGCGGTTCCCCAGATATCCGTCCCCAAACGTCGCACCAGTACCCGCGGATTACTTGATGCCTTCCAGAATGCGTCGTTGACGTGATTGAATGCAACGGAATCCGTTCCAGAAAACGACCAAGAAATGGCAAGGTTGGGTACTTTTTTCGCATGGTCTTGGAGGGACCACCAACCGTCCTCGCCGGCCACGGGAAGCGCTTGGCCCGGCAGGAAGGGCGCAACAGCAGCAAGATCTTGGGCCTCTAAAGAGGATAGCGTCAAGTCGTCGGCGGAGCGATCACACAGAAGTAAATCCAGGCGGAGCGTTTCGCCAAATCGCAGCCGCAACGCGCTCAGAGGGATATCGAAGGCCCAAGTGCGCATCCCGTCGGCACCGACAGGACCGACGGGACGCGGAACGAGAAGCGTCTGCGCATCCCAAAGCGCAGCGTAGGTACTATCGGAAAGATTATGACTGCTGTCATTGCAGGTCGTCTCGTGCCCTTTCGCATTGAACACCCAGCAGACACTGTGCTTCAAGCCAATCGTCGTCGGAAAAGGAGCGGGCACGATTCTATCTGCCCTGTAGTGAGTCCCATTCGTGTCGCGGGCATTCACGAAGATGCGCAGCACGAAGGAATCGAGCGCCGTCGCGTCCCGATTGAAGACGAGTAACGAGATCATGGGCAAGCCGTTATAGGAACTGCGCACGGTGCGCACGTCAAGATTAGGAACGGCAGCGACTGCGTGCAGGGACAAAGCAGCAAGCAAAGGAGCGAGGAGTTTTCGGATCATGGCGCACCTACGAAGGAGGGGGAAGGAGACCTTATCTACCGCCCAATTTTAGCATTTATCTGCTACAATTTTGCGGATCGGTTCCTCGCCGAAAAGATCTAGCGCCCCGCCAGGATTGCCAGCACGATGCGACGGATTCCGTCAAAGACGAAGTAGAAGCCCATGACCACCGACACGATGCGCGCCGCCTTGCGTACGTAGATCTTCCGAGCGGCAAGCCCCGAGAAAAAGAAGGGCAGCATGTAGACCGAGGTCGCCAGGAAGAAGAAAAAGAAGAAGAGCACGCTCCCCACGAAGCTCTTCAGGTCCACCGCCGCCGAGAAGGCAAGCACGAAGGGCGGGCAGATGTTGAGGCCGGTGAGCAGCCCCAGCACTAGGAGGTAGTTGGAGGACTGAAAGCCCTTCGACATGGCCGCGCAGAGCTTCGCGTGAGGGAAGCTCTCGACGATGCCGTAGAGGGCCATCAGCCCTCCCGACACGATGAAGATCGCCGCCACCGCCATGTCGGGGATGCCGTGGAAGTCGCCCAGGAAATGCCCCACGAGCCCGGCCACCGCCCCCACCAGGAGGTAGGCGACGAGGCGGCCTGCCAGAAACTGTCCTAGCGCCACGGCGGTGTCCCGCAATCGCGACTTGCTGCGCGAGAGCATCGCCGAGACGAGCATCGGGAAGCAGGCGGTGGCGCAGTAGAGGCCGGTGGAAAGCCCCAAGAGGAGCGCGCGGATCACCATTTCTGGCGTTCCAAAGAGGCCTGGCGCCCTTCCGGAGTCACAAACTTCGGGCTCCAGTAGTTGCCGAGCACCTGCACCGAGACGTTGCGGAAGAGGCCCGAGTTCGCCAACTGCTTGCGCAGCCGCTCCCGGATCCAGCCGCTGTTCGGACAGGCCGGAGTGGTGAGGACAATCCCCAGCGTGACATTGCCGGCCGAGTCGGCGTCGATCCGGCGCACCAACCCAAAATCATAGAGATTCATGCCGACATCGGGATCGACCACCCCGCGCAGCAGGTCCTGGATGATCCGCGTGTCCACTGCTGAACGGTTGGCGATGCGCGGCGAAATGAAGCCAAGCGGCGTCTCGCCAGAATTTGTCGCAAGCACCCGCGCGGCTTCGCCGGGAGCCCGCGTCGTGACAGAATCCGTCTTTTCTGAAGCCGGAGCGGTTCGGGACGACGTCTCCGGCTTTGCGGATGCCTGTTCCGAGGTGGCCGTCGAAGCCGCAGGCGCGGTGTCCTGGGGCGCAGCTTGGGGCACGCCTTGCAAAGCCGTGGCCGACGCTGCTTTTCGGATCGCCGCTGGGGGCCGGGAGGCGCGGTCGGCGGTCAGGTTCACGAGTACCGAGGGCACCGCCAGGATCGCCCCCATCACCACGAGCGCCGCCGCCACTTGCGGAGCATGGCTGCTCCCTTCGTGGAATTTCCTCCAGGCTCCGGAAATCTTGGTGAAGAAATAGCGCGAGCGCTCCAGGACGTGCCCAAGCCCTGCCGCCACGAGTCCGGCGCCGCTCTGGTTGTGCAGCCGCACGGCAAGACTAAGGTCGGAAAGGAGTGACTTAAAACCAAGGAGAATCCCGGTCACGGCGCAGGTCACAAACAGGAAGAGCAGGACGAAGTTCCAGGCGGTCCGGTGGGAAGCTCTCTGAAAAAGTCCTCGCCGGGCAAGCACGGCACTTCCCAGGTAGAGTACGGCGGTGGCGAGCATGGGCAGCAGAATGTCCACCGCGAAGGCGGGCGTAAGCAGGTTCACCGATCCTCCACGCAACGAAATCCCAGCGCACTTCGCTCCGTCTGGGCCGCGACGTTGCCGCGCGCCGAGACCGAAAGCAGCCTCCCGGAGGTGAACCAGCCGCCACCCCGGTAGGTGCGGTAGGCGCCGTCGGGAAGGCCGGAGGGAGCTTTGCGCGGGCTCTTCTCGTAGTAGCCCGAGCCATACCAATCAGAGGTCCATTCCCAGGCGTTTCCCAGCATGTCGTAGAGGCCCCAGGCGTTGGGGAGCTTTGCGGCGACAGAATGTGTCACATAGCCGCCGTTTTCCATGACCCAGGCGTGGGTGGCAATGCCCGCCGCGCCTTCTGCCCAAGTGAGACGACCATGGCTTCCCGCCCGAGCCGCGTACTCCCACTCGGCCTCGGTGGGGAGGCGCCCTCCCGTGGCGGCGCAGTAGGCGCGCGCCTGGTCGTATTCCACGCACACAGCTGGTTGCCGGGTTCCGCGAAAACTTTGCGGGAGAATGCCGCGCCGCCAGGAAACGCCGCTCCAGACAAAGCACTCGCCATCGTCCCAGTGCGGGTTCTTTCCCAGCAGTGCCTCGAACTGGGCATTGCTCACCTCGTGGCGATCCATGCGAAAACTTTTGAGGCACACCTCGTGGGCCGGCCGCTCATCGACATCCCCAGAATCATTTCCCATGACAAAGCACCCGGCGGGAATATCCGCCCGGTCTCCGACGAGAGGCGGAGCAGAGACCAGGGCTAGGATGAGGGCGATACCGATCATGTCAACTGAAGGATAACCAGGAAACGGGAGAAAATCACCGCTGCAATCCCGCTGAAACCGCCCATTTATCGGCCGTTTACGCTGTCAATGACAATTTCTGTCAGAAACATTATTGCATCAGGTTTGAAATTTCCTCTCCATAGATTGCCGTGGAGCACCACCCTCCAAGGAGAAGACACAATGAGAGTTTCCAGAGACAGAACAGCCAAGTTCGTCGCCGCCGCCCTTTGCGGCTGCGCCCTGCTGGCGCACGCCGAACCGTGGAAGTTCGGCATCATGGGCGACACCCAGTGGAAGGGCGACGCCGACTCACTAAACCCCAACACCGTGGCCGCCGGAATCATCAACCAGGTCAACAAGGAAATGGTCAAGCACGGCGTCAAGTTCGTGGTGGCCGTCGGCGACCTGGCCGACCAGAGCGGCGAGAGCGAAGACGGCAACGTCTCCAAGGACAGCGGACAAAAGTTGGCGAAGTTCATCGACACCCGCGCCCTCTACGCCCAGGAGCTCTACAACAACGGCATCGGCTTCTTCCCGCTGCGCGGCAACCACGACGCCTCCAACTATGTCGCCCAGCGCTTCCTGCGCGACTTCCCGCAGGCCCTCACCGGCGTCCAGAACAGCCTGCCCGAGGACAGCCTCGACGCCTCAGCCTGGATCGATAGCTCCCACATCCATCCCGTCCACCGCGCAGCCGGAGCCCAGAGCTTCACCATCGGAAGCAGCTTCACCAGCCCCAGCGGCAGCCTCAGCTACGCTTTCCAGGCACACAACGCCACCTTCATCCTGCTCGACCAGTTCTACTACACCGACAGCGTGGCAGTTCCCGTCACGGCCCAGCAGAACTGGATCGACTCGGTGCTCTCGCACCGTCCCGCCGGCACCCACGCTTTCGTGTTCGGCCATAAGGGCCTCGTGATGGGCGATCACACCGACAACCTGATCAGCGACACCAGCAACGGCAACGCGGCTGGCATCAACGCCTTCATCGGCTCGCTGCAGACCAACAACGCCCGCTTCTACTTCTCGGGCCACGATCACATGCACGAATACTCGCTAGTGAAGAACACCACCGGTACAGCCTCCGTACATCAGCTGACAGCGGCTTCCGAGAGCTACAAGTTCTACACGCCGTTCACAGACACCTCCGCCAACGACAGCAGCAAGTCCGCCTCGTCCAACCTGAGCCTCTACGGCATCGTCCGCCAGATTCCGGCCGCCCAGGAACTCTACGTCGTCGGCTACTACGTCGTCACTGTCGATAGCGCCAACGTGGCTGTCGACTTCTACTCGGTAAACGCCGGTGCCAGCAAGGCCAAGGGCAGCATCACCACGACACCCGCCCTCACCGGCAACTGGCGCTGGCGTACCCGCTTCGGCAACAGCCTTTCGGGCAAGGAATTCGTGATCAACCAGGGCGATGCCTTCACCGCTGTGGCCGACACCTTCTCGGGCACGTCCGTGAAAATCCTCGGCGGCATCAACACTGCCAAGGACACCAACCTCCAAGGCCGCCATCTGCGCAAATTCGTGAACACCGGCTGGTCCTCGGCCGACACTTTGAAGGGCCAGGCCAGCCGCATTCTCAGCTTGTGGGGACTTGAAGCCACTCTGGGCAGCGACACCACGGCACCCTTTGCAATTTCGCTGAGCTACGACAGCACCAAGGCCGTCAAGGACTCGCTGCTGGCCGGCAAGGTGCAGCTGCTTTCCCGCGACACCCTCGGCACCTGGAGCCTTGCGGCGGCCCGCAGCAAGACGACGCCCACCTTCGCCGCGCGCGCTTGGACGAACACCGACACGCTGGGAGCCTACGGCGTGGACGTCGCAACCCACACCCTGTGGGCCGTGGTCAACCACGGTGGCGACTATGCCGTCGCCAACATCGCTAGCGCCGTTGCACCCGCCGGAATCGCTTCCGGCGCCAAGGTAGCCACCACCCTTCCGGTACGCGCCATCGGACGCGTCCTGGTGGCCAGTCGTGCCACCGACGTGCAGGTGAAAGACATCTCCGGTCACACGGTATTCTCCCGTCGCATGGCCGCCGGCGAGACCGCCGTCCTCTCCTGCCCCGCTGGCATCTACGTGCTGCGCGCCCAGGGCGCCCAAGGCACCATCCTGGTACACTAGCCGCAACTCCCCGCATTCCCGACGCGCCCCCACCCTCATGTAGGATCAGGCATACCTGATCCCAGCGCGGGTGGGGGCTTTTTTGTTTCCACGTTCAGAAGCGCTATTTCCTTGGACGGATGGCTTACGCCTTCCCAAAAGAATATCCTCAATGAAATCGTTTACCGCCCATCCATCCGTGCAGAAAGCCATTTCGGAGGATTCATGAAACACCATTCCGTCACCGCAGCACGTGCCCGCGTTCACTTCCTCGCTGCGGCAGCAGTATCGTTAGCCTTTCCCTTGAGTACGCACGCCGCGTTTACCGGATCCGGCTCTCTTGCCCTTTCCAGCGGAACGCGTACGGTCTCCGACAGCACCATCACGGCCAGCAGCCTGAACCAGTCGGCAGTCTACGTGACGGGCGGAATCTTGACGCTGAAGAACGACAAGGTGTCGAGCACCGGCTACGTGTCTGCCAGCACGTCAACGTCTTTGCCGGGAGCCGGTGGAGGAGGGCCTTCAGCTTCTGGCACCGATAGCGCCAGTTTCTACGGTCTGGCCGCGGGAATTCTCGCCTGGTCGGAAAGCGGCAGCGCCATCATTGACGTGACAAATACCCACGTCACGACCACCGGCACCGGCGCCAACGGCGTGTTCGCCTACAGCAAGGGCGTCATCTCCATCACCGGAGACTCGGTCATCTGCACCGGCAACTACGCCCACGCCATCATGTGCTCCGGCGGTGGCAAACTCACAGCCAAGAACCTCTACCTGAGCACTGCCGGCACCAATTCCGGAGCCGTAGCCACCGACAGAAACGGCGGCACCATTACATTGGACAGCAGCACGGTCATCACCAGCGGTGCCGATTCTCCGGGGATCTATTCCACCGGCACCATCACCGTGAGCAATTCCTCCGTGAGCTCCGCCACTGAGGCGGCAAGCATCGAAGGAACGAATTCCATCATTCTGAGGAATACCAAACTCTCCGGAAGCGCCGGCAAGAAGTCCCGCGGCATCTTCATCTACCAAAGCATGTCCGGAGACGCCACCGGTTCGCACTCTACCTTCAACATGACCGGCGGTTCCTACACCTGGCCATCTTCGTCCGGCCCCGCATTCTTCGTCACCAACGATACCGGCGTCATCACCCTGACCGGCGTGACCGTAAGCAACAGCTCCCCGCTCCTGGCACTTGCTTCCAGCGTCGCCTACGCTACCAAGGAAAGCTGGGGAACCACCGGATCTAACGGCGGCAAGATGCGGTTCACAGCCGACAGTTCCACCGCCCTGGCAGGAAACCTCGTCATCGATTCCATCAGCGATCTCTTCCTGACCCTCAAGCACGGCTCCTCGCTTACAGGCAATATCGACTCCGCAAACTCCGGCAAGCTGGTGACGGTCACGCTCGATTCTACCAGTACCTGGACGGTAACCAAGACATCCTACCTCGACACCATCACCGACCCATTGATCAACACCAACGACTACACAGTCACCAATATCGTGGGAAACGGCCACAACGTGGTCTACGCCAAGGCGGCCAACTCCAAGCTGGGCGGCAAAGTGTATGCCCTAGCTGGCTCTGGATGCCTGGTGCCTAGCGACTCCGTGAGCGCCACCTGCAGCAACAACCCTTCGGCAGGAATCGCAGCCCAAGCGACATTGGCGCCGAATTCAAGCATTCACCTGAGCGGATGGGGACGCATCTCCTTGGGCTCCGCTTACGCAGGCAAGGTGAAGACTCTGGCTCTCTACGACTTGCAAGGCAAGTGCTTGGGCATCCGCACCACCACCAGCGACGACATCTCGGTGCAAGAGCTCTTCGGCGCCTCCCAAAACGCCTTGCATGTATTGAAGATCCTTTCCGCGCATTAACCGATATCCATCAATCTCTTACTAACTAGATATTGAAATAGTATCATTTATTGTTATATTTAATGTATGGACAAAATGCTTCCAGAACAAGAAGCCTGGCCAGCGTCCGGTTCAAGTGGAGCAGTGGCTTAAGCAGGAATATCCTGCAATCCAAGCTCAGGCCCAGAAAGAGAATGCGGAGATCTGGTGGGGCGATGAAACGGGTGTCCAGAACCAGCCGCACCAGCTGCGTGGCTACTCTCCTTGCGGAGTAACTCCCAGTTTAACTGGACCACGCAAGCGTCTTCACCTTCATATGATTTCTGCTGTAAGTAATCAAGGAGCGGTTCGGTTTAGAGTTCATCCGGATTCCATCAATGTCGATAGATTTAAGGATTTCTTGGAAAGGATGATCAAAGACTCAAAGGGAAAGAAAATAATCCTAATAGTCGACAATCTCAAAGTTCATCACGCCAAGATTCTGCAACCTTGGCTTTTGGAAAATAAAGATAAAATAGAACTAAAGTTTCTTCCATCATATTCTCCAGAGATGAACCCTGATGAATATTTGAATCGTGATTTAAAGTCCAGACTCTCGAATCAACCAACAACATCAAATGGAAATGTCTTGGAGGATCGCGTTATGAAATACATGGATATGCTTGGAAAGGATCAATCATTGGTGTGCTCTTTTTTCGCTGGGCCTCAAGTCAGATATGCGGCATAATGATGAAACTTTGATACCGGGTTAGTACATCCTCTCCCCCGGTTTTTCGGACCGGGGGCTTTTTTGGGGCTAGCGTCCTTTCTGCGAGGCCAGACGAGCAGCAACTGTCGGAAGCGTCGTCGCATCGGAGACCCGCGAGAACGTTCCGGTCCAACTGGATCCCAGCTTGGTCGTTAAGGTCGAATCTACGACGGAATACACTAGGGTGGCGCGGTTGCCGACGTCTTCGCTCTCGGTGGAAGCTGTCGTGACACGAGTGAGAGCATCTCCCGTGACGCTCCAGGTTCCCGTGGCAATGACGGTACCGACACCGTATCCGCTAGAATACCGATCAATGCTCGAATAGTGATCGGTCATGCCGAACTTTCCATCGGAGGTGTAGACAAACACTGTCGTGTCGTGCTCCCGGTAATCCAGATCCCCGTTCCAGCTCGTATCACCCTTGGCAGACACGACGTAATTTGAATCGATAAGTCGCCAGGTTCCATAGAGAGTAGTGGCTCCGCCGATCACGTACGTGGCGCTCGTTATCGCGCTTGTGGCGCTGTCTAGAATCGCGATCGCCCGAATTGTCTCGCTCACTGCCACGGTGACCGGATGGGTGAACAAAGTCGAGTTCGCAGTCGGAACGCTCCCGTCCGTGGTGTAATGGATTTCTGCACTGTCCGAGGTACTCAGGATGTTCACATACTGCGTGTCGCTGTACGTACCGCCGACTAGGTCGAAGGTCGGCGCCGGCACGGCAGAGGTCGTGGCGGTTGTGGTGGACGTGGAGGAAGCGTTCTTCGCTTCATCGTTTGTCGAACTGTCACAGGACACGAGAAGTCCTAGGCACCCCAGCATGAGGCAGACAAATCCAGTGCGCATCATCCTTTTCCCTTCCTTAAACCGTGGAACTATCCGCCATGGCGGCGCCTTGAAGCTAGACAATACAGAAACGGCTGGCTTCCATTCCAGAGAAACGAAAAAGGCCCTCCGCCGGAATCGGCGAAGGGCCTTAATGACAATTTCTGCGAAACTCAGACGAGCTTGTCGTCGAAGCTCTGCAGCGCCTTCATGTAGTTGGCGCGCTCGTAGGCGGTCGGATCGGCAGCGTTCTTGTGCGAGAGAGCCCCGCGCATCTGGGCCACCGAAGTGTACTCGTAGTCGCGCATCCAGTCGGCAAGCTCCGTGAGGATGCCGGCGGCCCGCTGCGGGCCCTTGGCGATAAGTTCCGAGGCCACCTGCCCAACGGCAGCGCCCGACATCACGACCTTCACCAGATCCCTGCCGGTGTGGATGCCGGAGGTGACCGCAAGGTCGACCGGCAGCGTGTCGTGCAGGATCGCCGCCCACCGCAAGGGCAGACGGAGGTCTCCGGAGGTCGAGAGCTGAATGGTCGGAGAGACGTCCAGGTTCTCGGGATCGATGTCGGGCTGCAGGAAGCGGTTGAAGAGCACAAGTCCGTTGGATCCGGCCTGCGCCAGGCGGCGCGCCAGATTCGGAAGTCCCGCAAAAAACGGCGAGAGCTTCACGGCCACGGGGATCTTCACCTGCTTGCGCACCTCGTGCACCAGGGCCACGAAGTCGTCTTCCACCTGAGCGGAAGTGACGTCGGGGTTGGTCTGCACTTGGTAGACGTTGAGCTCCAGCGCGTCAGCGCCGGCCTCTTCGATTCGGGAAGCCCACTTGGACCATCCGCCTAAAGTGAAGCCGTTGAGGCTTGCGATCACGGGAACGGAGAGCGCCTCCTTGGCCGAACGGATGTGCTCCAGATACTGGTCGGGCTCCATGTTGTAGTTGCCTACGTCAGGGAACCACGTCGCCGCTTCCGGAGTCGCGTTCGTCAGCCGAGTGAGATAGTAGTCCAGTTCCTGGCTCTCGTGAGCAATCTGCTCCTCGAAGAGCGAGTGAAGGACCACGGCGCCGACGCCGGCGTCCTCCAGCTTGCGCAACGAATCGAGCTTCTTGGAAAGGGCCCCGGCCGCTGCGACCAGGGGATTCCGAAGAGACAGCCCTAAGTAGTGAGTGCTAAGATCTGGCACGAAGCCCTCCTCTCCCTCAGACATTCGCCGCCGACCCGGCCAGCGCCGACAACCCGGCCCACTTCTGAGCGATCTGGCTGTTTTCCTGCGCCAACAGAGATGCGGCCCGGTCCTTGTCCATGCGAGTGAGCATCTTATAGCGCGTCTCGTTGTAGGCGTACTGCTCGAAGCTCACCGACGGATCCTTCGAGTCAAGCTGGAGAGGATTCTTCCCCTGCTCGATCAGGCGTGGGTCGTAGCGGTAGAGCGGCCAGTGACCGGACTGGACGGCCAGCTTCTGCTGGGCCAGGCCGTTCTGCATGTTGATGCCGTGCGAGATGCAGTGGCTGTAGGCCAGGATCAGGGACGGTCCGTCGAAGCTTTCGGCTTCCAGGAAGGCCTTCACCGTCTGCACGTCGTTGGCGCCCATCGCCACCTTGGCCACGTAGATGTAGCCGTAAGCCATGGCGATCATGCCCATGTCCTTCTTGGGCATGGCCTTGCCGTTGGTTGCGAACTTGGCAACGGCACCAATCGGGGTGGACTTGGATGCCTGACCACCGGTGTTCGAGTACACCTCGGTGTCCAGCACCAGGATGTTCACGTTGCGACCGGTAGAGAGGACGTGATCCACGCCGCCGTACCCGATGTCGTAGGCCCAACCGTCGCCGCCCACGATCCAGACGGAACGACTGACCAGCGTATCGGCCACCTGCAGCAGGTCCTTGGCCGACTGCGAGGTCTGTCCAACCAGCTTGTCGCGCAGATGCTTGACGCGCAGGCGCTGATCGGCGATGCCCTTCTCGGTCGACTGGTCGGCCTCGAGAATGGCGGTCACCAATTCGTCACCCACCACCGAAGCATGGGCCTTCAGCAGTTCCTTGGCAAATTCCGTCTGCTTGTCGACAGCCAGACGCATGCCCAGGCCGAACTCCGCATTGTCCTCGAAGAGGCTGTTGGACCAGGCCGGGCCGCGTCCGTCAGCGTTCTTGGTGTACGGGGTGGTCGGCAGGTTGCCCGAGTAGATGGAGGAGCAGCCGGTGGCGTTGGCGATGTGCGCACGGTCGCCGAAGAGCTGGCTCATCAGCTTGACGTACGGGGTCTCGCCGCAGCCCGAGCAGGCGCCCGAGAATTCGAAGAGCGGCTGCAGCAGCTGGCTGCCCTTCACGTTGTTCAAGGTCACCAGGGTGCGATCCATGTCGGGAAGCGACAGGAAGTAATCCCAGTTGCCGTTGGTCTTCGAACGCGCATCCTCGATGGAGTGCATGTTGAGGGCCTTGCGGCTGGCATCCGTCTTGTCCTTGGCAGGGCAGACCTCGACGCACAGGGCGCAGCCGGTGCAGTCTTCCACCGAAACCTGGATGGAGAACTTCTTGCCCGGGAATTCCTTGAAGAACTTGGCCGGGGTCGACAGGAAGGTCGCAGGCGCCTTCGCAAGGTCGGCATCGTCCACGATCTTCTGGCGGATCACGGCGTGCGGGCAAACGAGCGAGCACTTGCCACACTGGATACACACGTCCGGGTTCCACTCGGGAACGTCCAGCGCGATGCCGCGCTTTTCCCAGGCGGCGGTGCCGGTGGGGAAGGTGCTGTCCACGGGAATGGAGGAGACCGGCAGGATGTCGCCATTGAAACCGATCATGGGCCCGAGCACGTCCTTGACGAAGGCCGGTGCGTTGGCCGGAACCGGAGCCAGGCGAGGCTTGCCGGTAACCGTCGCGGGAACCTTCACCTCGAACATGTTGGCCACCGACTGATCGACGGCGTTCCAGTTCTTCTTGACGACTTCCTCGCCCTTCTTGAGATAGGTCTTCTTGATGGAGGCCTTGATCTTGTCGATGGCCTGATCAGAAGGAAGAATCTGGGAGATGGCGAAGAAGCAGGCCTGCATCACGGTGTTGATGCGTCCGCCCATGCCCGTCGCCTTGGCCACCTTGAAGGCATCGATGACGTAGAACTTGAGCTTCTTGTCAATGATGATCTTCTGAGTCTCGGCCGGGATGTGCTGCCACACCTCTTCAGGTCCGTAAGGGGAGTTCAGGAGGAACGTGCCGCCCTCCATCGCACCGGCCAGCACGTCCAGCTGCTGAACGTAGCCGAACTTGTGAACAGCGATGAAGTTCGCCTTGGTGATCAGGTACGGAGCCTTGATCGGATTGGGCCCGAAGCGAAGGTGCGAGACGGTGATGCCGCCCGACTTCTTCGAATCGTAGAAGAAGTACCCCTGTGCGTAGTTGGGGGTCTCTTCACCGATGATCTTGATCGAGTTCTTGTTGGCGCCCACCGTGCCGTCAGCGCCGAGGCCCCAGAACATGCAGCGAACGCAGCTCTTGTCCTCGATGTCGAAGTTCGGATCGTAGTCCAAGCTCAGGTGGGTGACGTCGTCGTTGATGCCCACCGTGAAGTGGTTCTTGGGAGCGGCGATCTTCAGGTTGTCGAAGACGGCCTTGGCCATGGCAGGAGTGAACTCCTTGCTCGAAAGGCCGTAGCGACCGCCGTAGATCTTGATGTCCACGCGTCCGGTTTCCATGAGGGCCGAAGCCACGTCCTGGAAGAGCGGCTCGCCGGCGGAGCCCGGCTCCTTGGTGCGATCCAGCACGGCGATCGACTTGACGGAAGCCGGGATGGCCGCCACGAAGTCCTTGACGTCGAAGGGGCGGAACAGGCGAACCTTGAGCACGCCCACCTTCTCGCCCTTTTCCACCAACACCTTGACGGTCTCTTCGACCACCTCGGCGCCCGAACCCATGACCACGGTCACGTGCTTGGCGTCAGGAGCTCCCACGTATTCGTAGAGCTTGTAGGAACGACCGGTGAGCTTCTCGAAGCGCTCGAAGTACTTCTTGACGATGCCCGGAACGGCGTTGTAGAACGGATTGGAGACCTCGCGCGCCTGGAAGTAGACGTCGGGGTTCTGGGCCGTGCCGCGCAACATCGGGGCATCAGGAGTAAGGCCGCGGGAGCGGTGCGCCTGAACCAGATCGTGGTCGACCATGGCCGCCAGATCCTCGTCCGAGAGGGTCTCGAGCTTGTTGATCTCGTGACTGGTGCGGAAGCCGTCGAAGAAATGCACGAACGGCACGCGGGATTCAAGCGTAGCTGCCGTGGCGATGGCCGCGAAGTCCTGAGCTTCCTGCACGTTGTTGGAGCACAGCATCGCAAAGCCGGTCTGACGCACGGCCATCACGTCCTGATGGTCGCCGTAGATCGAAAGTCCCTGCGAGGCCAGCGCACGCGCCGTCACTTGGAAGACGGTCGACGTAAGTTCGCCGGCGATCTTGTACATGTTGGGAACCATCAGCAGGAGGCCCTGCGACGCGGTGAACGTCGTGGTGATAGCTCCTGTGGTGAGCGCTCCGTGAACGGCACCTGCGGCACCGCCCTCCGACTGCAGCTCCATCACACTGGGAATGGTGCCCCAGATGTTCTTCTTCCCCTGCGCCGAATACTGATCGGCGAACTCTCCAATGGGGGTAGAAGGAGTGATCGGATAGATGGCGATCACCTCGCTGAGCTTATGAGCGACAGCGGCCACCGCTTCGTTCGCATCGATAGTGACCTTGGCTCTGCCCTTGACCTCTGCCATGCTGTTCCTTTCTGTGGCGGAAAAAGTCCGTTCCACTTTTCACGCTGGGACGAAAGATAAGGTTTCTCTCGGAGATGTAAGACGGATTTGTCTAGTGATTTCTCCACTATCATCTCCTTTTCGCGCGCGGATTCCTTTGCCCGGCTGACTCTGAGACAGAGCACTTTCACGCAAAGGAAAGCTGTTGCTTCACTAACTTCGCGAGAACGGCTATAGTTGTAGCGAACTTGGAGGCAGACGGCAGTGGCCCTGAAGCTTGGAGAAATGCTGGTCGAGAGCGGGCTCATCTCGAAAGAGCAGCTTCTAGCTGCGCTCAAGAGCCAGCGCGCTAGCGGTGGCAAGCTCGGCGAGAACTTGGTGCGGGTGGGCGCCATCCTCGACGAAGAGGAAATGGCAAGCTTCATCGCCCGCCAGATGAACCTCGGAATCATCACCCTTTCCGAGATCGAGATTGACGAAGAGACGGTGCGACTGGTTCCCAAGGACCTCGCCCAGAAGTACCTGCTGATTCCCGTCTCGCGCACCAACCGCGTGCTCACCGTGGCCACCGCCGACCCTCGCAACGTGCAGGCCCTGGACGCCATCAAGTTCATCACCGGCTGCACGGTAAAGCCTGTGGTGGCCCCCGAAAGTCAGATTCGCGCCTGCCTGGAGCGCTACTACTCCGCCGACATGCAGCGCGAGATGAACGACATCCTGGGCGCCGCCTCCGAGGAAATGGAGGTCGTCAAGGAAAGCGAGGCCGAGAGCGAAGCCGCCACCATGGCCACCATCGACGACGCGCCGCTCGTAAAACTCGTCAACAAGATCCTGCTCGACGCCATCCGCCAGGGCGCCAGCGACATCCACATCGAGGTCTACGAGAAGGTGATGCGGGTGCGCTACCGCGTCGACGGCACCTTGCGCGAAGTGAGCACGCTTCCCTTCAAGCTGCGCCAAGCCATCATCAGCCGCCTCAAGATCATGTCCAACCTGGACATCTCGGAACGCCGCCTTCCCCAGGACGGCCGCATCAAGCTGAAGACCCCGAACGGCAAGACCGTCGATCTGCGCGTCTCCTGCCTTCCCTGCATCTTCGGCGAGAAGGTGGTGATGCGCATCCTGGACCAGTCCAACCTGCAACTGGACCTCGGCAAACTCGGGCTCCACGAGAAGGGACGGCAGGATCTGCAGGACGCTCTAGAAGCCCCCTACGGCATGATCCTGGTCACCGGCCCGACAGGTTCCGGCAAATCCACCACGCTCTATTCGGCCCTCTCCACCATCAACTCTCCCGACGTCAACATCATGACCGCCGAGGACCCGGTAGAGTACAACCTGCCCGGCATCAACCAAGTGCAGGTCCACTCAGAGATCGGCCTCACCTTCGCCGCGGCCCTGCGCTCCTTCTTGCGCCAAGATCCCGACATCATCATGGTGGGCGAAATGCGCGACCTGGAGACCGCCGAGATCGGCGTCAAGGCGGCCCTCACCGGCCACTTGGTGCTTTCCACTCTGCACACCAACGACGCCCCCTCCACCATCAACCGCCTGGTGGACATGGGCATCGAGCCTTTTCTGGTGGCAAGCTCTGTGCGCCTAATTGTGGCTCAGCGCCTGGTGCGCCGCATCTGCCCCAACTGCAAGGTCGAGGAAACGGAAAAGCCCCCCATCCTGCAGCGTCTGCTTCATCTGGACGATTCCCAATTTGCCGCCCTCAAGACTTGGAAGGGCCAGGGCTGCGACCTGTGCAACGGCACCGGCTACAAAGGGCGCCAGGGCATCTACGAGATCATGCCCATCACAAGTTCCCTCAAGCAGCTCATCATCGACCGCGCCTCGACCACCGAGATCGGGGAGCAGGCGGTTTCCGAGGGAGTCCTCACGCTGCGTGCGGCGGCCATGCAGCTTCTGGAAGAAGGCATCACCACCGCCACGGAAGTCATCCAGAGCACCGACTCCTGAGGAGCCGGCATTCTATGATAGTTTTTGACAAAATTTGTTCCCAAGAGATGGAGACACCATGGCTAACATCCTCGATTTGATCGTCAAGATGATCGAATGGAAGGCTTCCGACCTGCACCTGACGGTCGGCGCCGCCCCTATGCTGCGCGTGGATGGCGAACTGCGCCCCTTCGACAATCACCCACTGACCCCCGACGAGACGCAGTCGCTCGCCTACTCGGTGATGAAGGAGGAACAGAAGAAGAAGTTTGAGGACTTCGACCTCGACAAGGAACGCGGCCGCCAGGTGGACTTTTCCTTTGGCATCCGCCACCAGACCGCCGATGGTCATCCTTTTGACGCGCGTTTCCGCGCCAACGTCTTCATGCAGCGCGGCATGGTCTCTCTGGTGCTGCGCCACATTCCCACCGAGATCAAGGACTTCGACGCCCTAGGCGCCCCCAAGATCCTCGCCGAATTCTGCGACCGCCCGCGCGGGCTGGTGCTGGTCACCGGCCCGACAGGATCTGGCAAATCCACCACGCTTGCCGCCATGGTGGACAAGATCAACCGCGAGCGCGCCGAGCACATCCTCACCATCGAGGACCCCATCGAGTTCGTGCACAAGCACAAGAAGTGCATCGTCAATCAGCGCGAGGTCTATTCCGACACCACGAGCTTCGCGCAAGCCCTGAAGGTGGCGCTGCGCCAGGATCCCGACGTGGTGCTTTTGGGAGAAATCCGCGACAAGATCACTGCCGAGATCGCCCTCCAGATCGCCGAGACCGGCCACCTTACCTTCGCCACCCTGCACACCAACTCGGCGGCCCAGACCATCAACCGCCTGATCGACATGTTCGAGCAAGGCGAACGCGACGCCGTGCGAGGCCAGCTCGGCTTCGTGCTGGAAGGCGTGTGCTGTCAGCAGCTCATCCCCAAGATTGGCGGCGGTCGCGCCTTAGCCGCCGAGGTGCTCAATGTCACGCCCGCCATCCGTTCCCTGATTCGCGACGACAAGGTCCACCAGATCCAGGGCATCATGGAAGTGAGCCAGAAGTACGGCATGCAGACTCTGAACATGGACCTCGCCAAGCTCGTCATCAGCCGCAAGATCTCCAAGGAAGAAGCCTTCACCTATTCCACCGAGCACGAGCAGCTCGAAAAGTTCATCTCCGGCAATTTCCGCATGTGAGAGGCGTCATTGGCAAAACGGGCGCTAGATTGAGGAAAACCCTGTCGAGGAGGATCTGATGGCGAAGTTCGCCTACACGGGCAAAGGACTGAACGGCAAGGACGTGAGCGGCGAGGTGGAAGCCGAGAACCACGACGCCGCGCTATCCCTGGTCAAGAAGAAGCGCCTCAAGGAGATCAAGATCCACAAGGTTGGAGGCATGAAGTTCCAGTTCGGGAGCGGCGTTGGCCTCAAGGATCTCTCGCGCTTCACGCGCCAGTTTTCAGCCATGACGCAGGCGGGCCTTCCCCTCATCCAGTGCCTGGACATCCTTTCCGAGCAGACCGAAAACAAGAACATGTCGACCATCGTGAAGAAGGTCTCGATAGACATCCAAGGCGGCGGCACACTGGCCGAGTCGCTGGAAAAGCACAAACCGGTCTTCACCGAGCTCTACTGCCAGATGGTACGCGCCGGCGAGGCTGGCGGCATTTTGGACACCATCCTCAATCGCCTAGCCGACTACCAGGAAGCCGCCGAAGAGCTGCGCCGCAAGGTGAAGGGTGCCCTCACCTATCCGGTGCTGGTGGCCATCGTGGCCGTAGTCGCAGTGATGGCCATGCTGACCTTCGTGATCCCGGTCTTCGCGGGCATGTTCAAAGACATGGGCGGCGAACTGCCGGCACCAACCCGCGCCGTGATGGCCATGTCGGACTTCGTGAAGCACTACATCGTCTACATGATTCTCGGGACCGGAGCCGTCATCTTCGCTTTGGTCCGCTACATCCGCACTCCCAAAGGGAAATGGAACTGGGACAAGATGATGCTGGTGCTACCGCTCTTCGGCGATCTCACCCGCAAGACCGCCGTGGCCCGTTTCTGCCGCACCCTGGGGACCTTACTTTCTTCCGGTGTGCCCATCATCGAGGCGCTCACCGTCACGGCGCGCACCTCCGGCAACAAGGTGATTGAGATGGGCATCTTCAAGACCGTGGAGGCCATCTCTGGCGGCCAGTCGATCGCCGACCCGCTCAAGGCCACCGGAGTCTTCCCCCCCATGGTCATTCAGATGATCGCCGTGGGCGAGCGCACTGGCGGCCTTTCCGACATGCTCACCCGCGTCTCGGACTTCTACGATATTGAGGTAGAATCGGCCGTGGACGCCCTGACCTCGATGCTTGAGCCGTTGGTCGTGGTGGTGCTGGGCGGCGTCATCGGCTTCATGCTGATCGCCATGTATTTGCCCATGTTCTCGATGGCTGGCGCCGTACATTGACCTCCCGCAGGCCCACGTTCCGGGCCTCCGCCTGGTTCGCGGGCGCAAAGCTCCTCTTACTTCTGGGCCTCACGCTTGCCGGTTTCCAATGTGGAGCTGAAATCGGCTATTGGTTGGTTCTGCCCGTCTACGCTCTGCTAGCGACTCGCCTTTGGCACCGGGCCTACACGGACATGGCCGAGGAATTTGATCTCGACGTGCCGCACGGACTGCTCTTGACGCTGGAACTGGGATGCGAACTCTATCTGTCCGTTCACGAAGCCCAAAGTCTGAATGACCCGACGCTGCTATTTCTCCTGACAGCGACCTTCTCGGGCTTTCTCTACCGCTTCTGGGGCGCTCTTCCCGTATCGCTCTCCTTTGCCATCGGCTCGGGACTCCTCAGCCTGGTCCACGGCATCGGCGTCCTTCATTTCACCGCCCTAGACGGCTTGGACGGAGGCGCCATCCTTTCGCGCTGGGCGCTGCCGGCAGCCATCGGCTTCTTCCTTTCCATTCTTACCGCTTTCCTGTCCTCGTCCTTGCGCAGCCACCGCATCGCCCTGATCGGCACCTCGCAAGCACTGGAACTCGCTCGTCTAGACATGGACGCCGTGGTCAACAGCATCGCCTCAGGCGTATTGGTCTTCGACGACACGCTGCGCCTGCTTTATTCCAACGAACCGGCCGCCAGCCATTTTCCGGCCACCATTCATCCAGGAAAACCCTTGGCCGAACTGGTGGAGGGCGAGACATGGGGACAAGGCGTGCTGGAAGGTTGCCGAATGGTGCTTCAAGGCGGCCTTTCCTGGGATCTCGAAGCCACCGGTCGCCACCAGGAAATTCTCCTATTTCAGGCTTCGGGGCATTGGGCGCGCGGCAAACTGCGCATCCTGGTGCTCACCCTCCAGGACATCACCTCGCTGCGCCACATGGAAGCCGAGGTCCGCAGCGCCGAGCGGATGGCCACCTTGGGCAACGTGGCCGCTCAGATCGCCCATGAAATCCGTAATCCCTTGGCATCCATCTCGGGGTCGGCCGAACTTCTGGAAGGCGTTCAGGATCTCGGCGACGAAGATCGGCGACTTTTGGAGCTCATCCGCGAAGAATCGGCTAGACTCAACCGCACCCTCCAGGAATTTCTGGACTTTTCTCGCCTCAAGCCCCCCTCGTTGCGACGCATTCCGCTCCGGCCGCTTCTGGAGAAGGTCCGCCTCTTCCTGTTGCAGCGTCCTGAAAGCCAATGCACTCCCCCACCGCTCGTGCAACTGGAATGCTCACCGACCCTGGAAATCCACACCGACAGCGATCTGCTGCTGCAGATCCTTCAAAATCTCGCCTTGAACGGCTTGCAAGCCGTGCCTTCAGATCGGCGCTCGGAGCTAAAGCTCTTGGCGAAACCGGAAAAACAAGGTACGATTGAAATCACTGTATCGGATAATGGCATCGGGATGAGCAAATCAATTCTAGAGAGAGCCGGCGATGTCTTCTTCACGACGAAGTCGAACGGCAATGGATTGGGCTTGGCTGTGAGCAAGCAACTGGTTGCATCCCTGGGAGGAGAGTTGGTTCTGGATTCCGTTCCTGGAACCGGTACCAATGCTCGTCTGGTTCTGATACACGTCGCAGAGGGGAGTCTATGAGGATCGACAAGCGCGCGGTTGCGGGAAACACCGTTCTGGACGTTGCAGGACAGATCCGTGGGGTTGATGTGGCCACGTTTCGGCAGGCAATCCAAGAATGCCTACGACTGGGCGAAGTTCAATTGGTCGCCAACCTGCACGAAGTTTCCTTTATCGACAGTGCTGGTGTGGGCATGCTCATCCACTGCCTCCAGGAACTCAAGGCCAAAAGCGGCGATCTGCGCCTCTTGAACCTTCCCGATGACATCCACGATCTCTTTGAAATGGTCGCCATCGACCGCTTCTTCGTCATCTTGCAAGACGAAAGCGAAATTTGATTTCAGTCTTTTTCTAAAAAGACCGATATCTTCAAATAGTCATGGACATCCAACGCCTATCAACGCTGCAAGCTTCTCAAGAAGCTTCTGCCGCTCCCACCGGGAAGCGCAAAGGGGTTGCTGCAGACTCCAAGCAGACGCAGCGCCAGGATCCGGTCCAGATCTCTTCCCAAGGGCGGGATTCCGAGCGTCAGCAAGCTGATGCGGTCGCCACTTCCCGTGCAGCAGCGCTTCCTGAAGTTCGCGACGACCGCGTCGAGCAAGCGCAGACACGGGTGAATCAAGGCTACTACGACTCTCCAGAAGTCCAGGACAAGCTCGCGGATACGTTGGCGCGCAGCCTGACCCAAAGTAAGTCCTGACATAGCAACAGCCGTCTGCGGATGCCTCTTCCATCTAGCAGGAGAATCCCCCGCAATGCGTTCCTGTGAAAGGCTATTTTGGAGCCATGACGGTGTCGCTTGATCCGCAAAGCCTACGAGAAGTTCCTCTTTTCGCCACGATGAGCCCAAACCAACTTTCGGCCATCGCTTCCGTTTCAGAATTTCTGAACGTGGCACGCGGTGCAGCCATCATTCGTGAGGACGAGGAAGAAAAGTTGGGCGGCTTTTTCGTACTTCTGGAAGGCACCGCCAAGGTCGTCATTGCCGCTCCGGACGGCCGCGAAGCCATTCTTGCCCTCCTCACCGAAGGCGACTTCTTTGGCGAGATGTCCCTGCTCGACGGCGATCCTCGCTCCGCCACGGTGCGCACCTCCTCCCAGTGCCGTCTGCTGCACATCCGTCGCGACAACTTCGTAGGCCTTCTGCGCGAGTACCCAGACATCGCCATCGGCATGCTGGTCGAGCTTTCGCTGCGCTTGCGCCAGGCCAACCGCCGCATCGAGGCATTGGCCCTTATGCCCGTCAACGGTCGCGTCGCCGCCGCGCTCACCCAGATCGCCGACACCCACGGCGTTCGTTTGCGGGGGCAGCTCATCTTGCACGAGCGCCCCACTCAGGCGGAAATCGCAGAGCTCGCCTGCACGACACGGGAAACTGTCTCGCGGGTTCTCAGCTCAATGCAAAAGGACGGCATTCTCACTTCGGATGGCCGAGGCATGATCATCCTTGACGAGGATCGCCTGCGGCAAGGAGCGGCATGATTCGATTCAATTTCAAAGAATGGACAGGGCGCAAGCGCCTGTTGGCGCATTTTGTTCTCGCCGCCGCATCGATCGGCTTTCTCTGGCTGATCGGCCTTCTGATCTTCGACAAGATCGTGATGCCGCGCGTGGTCGGCAGAAACATCGCCTTGGTAGAAGTCCCCTCGGTGATCGGCAAGAGTCCTGAAGAAGCTGCAAGTCTACTGCAAGCCGCCGGGATGACTCCGATTCTAGACCCTGAACTCAAGCGTTCCGAGTCGGTGGAACAAGGCATGATTGCGTTGCAATCCCCTACGGCCGGCTCCCAGGTGAAGGCCGGGCATTCGGTACGTTTTTGGACCTCCGCCGGTCGCACCTCGGTCATCGTTCCCGACCTGCACGGACAGGACAGTTCCAAGGCAGCTCGCGCTCTTGAGGAAGCCGGCCTGACTCTCGGGGCCCCCGACCATCAGATCGACAGCACCGTTTCCATCGGCAAAGTCGTGCGCACCAACCCTGCCGCCGGCTCCAAGCTTGGCCCAGGCTCCAAGATCAGCCTGATTCTGAGCTCCGGCAAGGAATCCAAGGACACGGCTTCCGCAACTGCGGACACCGCCCAGAGACGGGGCCTTTTCTGAACCTCTCATCTTGGTCAATTCTCGCGGCAGGGGCGCTGCTCTGTTCTTGCGCCAAGCCGACTCCAGAAGACGCTCCCTCCATTCCTCCACGCGAGTTTCTGACGCCTTCCGAGCGCCAATCTGTCGCTCATGAGGCATTTCTCCAATACCTGTTGCTGGACGACCAAGGGCAAGCGCAGCATGCCTTGGATGCCGCCCTTACAACCCTGTATTACGATGACTCCGACCGCTGGCTCTTCGTGCAGACAGCGCATCAGCTGCGCGATTTGCACCGCAGCGCTGATGCCCTGGCACTTTTCCGCAAGAGCTTGACGTTTGCTGCGGAACCCGAAGCCTCCGATTGGGAATTCCTGGCTGGCCTCTTCCTGGACTTGAATCAGGCTGATTCGGCGCGTACCGCCCTGAATCACGCCCTTGCTCTTGATTCCTCATCCCGCGAAGCCTTGATGGGCTTGGCGCTGCTTGCCGAACGCGAGGGACGCGCCCCGGAAGCAGCCTCCCAATACGCTCGTCTAGCACTGTTTTCCGAAAATCCGGCCCCCTTCTCCCAGAAGGCCTACGGACTTTGGATGCGCGCCGGTCACAACGACAGCATTCTCGCCCTCTCGCGCGCGCTTTGGTCGCACAATGCTTCGGTCCTAGATGGAGAACTCTCCGCTGAACTGCTGTCTCGTCAAGGCCGCATCGACGAAGCGCTTGGCATCCTGGACACCATCGGACGCGAAAATCTGGATGAAGACACCCTGCGCCCTGCGCTCTTGACAGTGCGTGCAGAGTTGCTTTCCGGTCGTCTGGATAGCGCTCGATTGCGATTGCGGGCCTTATTGTTGACGGCGCCTCGCGAAGCCGATCAGGGTTTGATCGGCGGGCTTCTGATGGATGGCGATTCCGGCGAGACGGTCCGCGGACTTCTTTCCGGCTTATCTGAGGCCGAGCCGCTCAATGCGCGCTACTCTGACCTGGTCGGCAGCATCTTCTTGGCGCGTTCCCAATGGGACTCTGCCCGGGTTTGGCTCGATCGCTCCTTGGCCAGCGACTCTTCCCATGAGGATGTCTGGACACGACGCGCGCTGTTGGAACTTGAAGCCGACCATCCCGAAGAGGCCGTCGCTGTCGCCATTCGGTTTCGAGTTCATTTTCCAGAACTGGTACGGGCACGCTGGCTGCTGGTGCAGGCTTTAGAAAAGCTGGCCACCGCCCGCTTGCATTCCCACCCTTGGCAGAATCCTCCTCCGGATTCGGAGCCGGCAGCCACGGCGCTGCGACAGCAAGCTCTGGCGCAACTGGACACCGCAGCCCGTCTCGATTCCTCTTTGCCTCAACTGCGTTTCGAGCGGGCCACGCTGCTGGAACGTCTGGGGCGCTTGGATGAAGCCTATAAGGAATTGCATACAGTCCTTGCCAACGATTCCACCAACCATGTCGCCATGAACTACCTGGGGTATGTGCTGGCCGATCGCAACCGCGGGAACTTGGATGAGGCAACGCACCTTCTGAACAAAGCCTTGGAACTCTCCCCTAAAAATCCCGCCTATCTTGATTCGCGTGGTTGGCTGCGCTATCGACAGGGACACTTCAGCGAAGCCCTAAACGACATCGACTCGGCTCTGGGAACCTTGCACGACGACGAAATCGTGGTGGAACATCACGCCTACGTACTGGAAGCCTTGGGACGCAAAGAGGATGCTCGTCGCGATTGGATGCTTTTGCTCCAACGCCTGCCAGGCTACCTACCGGCGAAACAAGCACTCCAGCGCCTCCCGAACAATGGTTGGAGGAAGCCTTGACTCCACGCTTGACCATGGCAGTCTGCGCTGCTTTGCTGCTCGGTGGTTGTGCCTCCGCGCCGCGCACCTTTCCGGCCGGCGAGACCCTCCTGGGACGATCTCCGACGACACCCGACTGGTCTGCCGCTTCAGTGCGCGCCCGCTACCAGATTCGCTGGGTCACCCCGCGTACTCAAGCCGTTTTCAATGCCGATGTGCGAACCTTGGGCAGCGTAGGACGCACCGATTTCACCTTGCCCAGCGGCATTCCTGTCGCCTCGGTGGCTTGGAAAGGCGATCGCTGGCAAGAATTTCTGCCCTACCAAGCCACCATCGTAGAAGGGCAGGGGGAACTCGTACCGCTGGCTCCTTTGGGAATCCCTGCTTTTCCTTTGCTTGAGCTGGAACGGCTTTCGCGCGGCCTGGTGATTCCCCCCGATGCGGCACAGCGGAAGCTGACCACGCTTTACTCCGGCAAGGGCATGCGCGTGCTGCTTTCCGATCCCGATGCTCAATCCCATCGCTGGGCTTTGCATCTCGCAGAATCCGATGGCTTCGTCCAGCGGATCCAGCGTTTCCAAGGACCGGTGCAGGAAGAAGACATGCAGATCCAGAGTTATCTCCCGCATGTCCCCGTCCCCAACCGGCTGCGGCGCGAATTCGACACCACGACATTCTTAGATATGGAGCTCCAAGGATGGACGGATCGCAATTTCGTTTCTCCTACGGAACTGTTGCTTCCCTTTGACCCGCAGATGGACACCATCGCCATCGGGACAGATCGCTTCGGCAAGCGCTACTACACTCTCCGCGCTTCCCATCCCGACAGCCTGCTCCCCTTTCCTAAGGACTTTCTTGCCGATGTCGTCTTGAGTCCCGACAGTTCCATCGAAGATGCGGATGATTCGGCGGACGATTCGGCCGAAGTCGATAGTCTCGAACAGGACAGCGACATGCCGGACATTGGCGAAGAGGACTTGGAAAGCGCAGACGACAGCGTTGCCGTCCCTCCTGTCCCCAAGCCAGCACCAGCCTTGCCTGCCGTACTGAAACCTCATAGCGAAGCGCCTTCGAAGACTCCCGCAACTCCCGCCCCAGCCTCGGATCTTCCGTCAGCCCCTCCCCCCACGGAAAGTATTCCTCGCAAGTTCTAAAAAGAGAACCGCCCAGCTTTGAGGGCCAGGCGGTTCAATTTTGCGCGGAGGGATTGGCGGATTGGATTCTTTATTGCATCTCTTCAGAGGAAATAAGACTATTCATCTGATAGCTTATTCTGACTTGCGATGCTGGGCAGTCTTGAATTTCGGTTAACGGGCCGAAAGAAGACCTATTTCTGATCTTAAGGATACAGGAAAAAGCATCATAACGCAAAGTAAGAATAGCGTAATCAACGAGACGAATTCTCATTCTCGCCTCTCGCCAGCAGAATTCTTGATATTTTCTGGTCTTGAACAGGAAAGGCCATCATGAAAAGTCTTGTCATTTCGCTGCTGGTCGCCGCGGCAACCCAAGCCGCAGCGCCAAAGGGCAGCATTCCCCCCGGCATGGTCCGCCTTGTCGGCAGCTGCTTTGAAATGGGCGCAGATGACGGCGAAGCCAACGAACGCCCCCCGCATGAAGTCTGCGTACAAGGCTTCCTGATCGACCGCACCGAAGTGACCCAAGAGGCCTGGGGCAAGACGCACATGGGCAATCCCGCCGGTTTCAAGTGCGAGAAGTGTCCTTTGGAGCGCGTGACCTGGTTCGAAGCCGAACAGTACTGCCGCGAGAAGGGGTTGCGCCTGCCCACCGAAGCCGAATGGGAATACGCCGCCCGCGCCGGAACCCACACCCCCTACCCAAGCGGCCCCTACCTTGATGGCGAGCACGCGTGGTACGATGGCAATTCCGATGGCAAAACGCACCCCGTCGCATCGCTTCGTCCCAATGCTTGGGGGCTCTACGACATGCTGGGAAACGTGTGGGAATGGGTTAACGATGGCTGGGACTCCACCTATTATGCGAAGAGCCCGCGTCAGGATCCCAAAGGTCCTACCGAAGCCTCTGAGCGGATGGCGCGCGGCGGCTCCTGGTACAATTTTGAAGGCCTGGTGCGCTCCTCGACGCGCATCCATTATCCTCCCGCCCAACGCTTTGTGAACGTGGGCTTCCGTTGCGCCCGCGACCTGGTTCCCCCAGACACGACGCACAAGCGCACGCCTTGAGATCTCCTCGACCTCTGCTCCTGATCGGAGCCGGAGCCATGGGCCAGAAGCACCTGCGCCATATCGGCGGTGGTGGCCACTTTTCCCTCGCCGGCATCTGCGATTCCAATCCAAGCGTCTTCCCACCTGGAGTGCCCAGCTGGACCTCCCTGACGGAAGCACTTGCGGCATCTGATGCCAAAGCCGCCTTGGTCGCCGTGCCGCCCCAAATACATGCGGCCTGCGCGCACGCCTGCCTGGATGCAGGCCTTGCGGTGCTCATGGAAAAGCCTCTCGCCCCAAGCTTTGCGCAAGCCAGCGAACTCCAGCAAGCCTTTGCCGCCGCGAAGGTCATTCTTCAGCCGGCCATGGTGGAGCGCTTCAATCCGGCATGGCAAGCGCTGCGTCAGCGTCTGGCTTTGGAATCCATCCGCGCCATTCGCATCCGTCGCGAAGGCGGCACGCAACGAACTGGACATGCGATCGGCGTTGGGCAAGACCTCGCCATCCACGATCTTGACTTACTCCTAGATCTGTTTCCCGATCTACAGCGAGAACGTCTGCTCCGCGATGGGATACCGGGAAACGAACATCGGCTCGAGATGCGACTGTCGAGCCAGGGGGTCAATGTGGAGCTATGTGCCGCATGGGATCTGCCGCCATGCCGCACTTGGACCATTGAAACGACAAAAGGAACCTATGCCGTCGACTTTCGGCACAGTTCGCTCTGCTGGAACGATGAAGCAATCCCGTTGCCCAAGGTCGATGCCTTAGCATCCCTCCAAGAAGCATTTGGCGATCTTTTAGAGCGCAGCGAAACGGACCAGGCAGGACTTACCCGCGCCCTTTCCGCCCTAGCGCTCCTGGAAGACTAGCCCAAAAACGCGACGGCTTCGATCTCGACCTTGACGTCGCGCGGCAAGGAGCTCACTTCCACGGTGGAACGGGCAGGCGCCGCCTCTCCCGGGAAGTAGCGGGCATAGACCTCGTTCACCGCCGCGAAGTCATCGAGATCGGAAAGAAAGATGCCGGTACGCACCACCTGTTCCATGCTCGCGCCTCCGGCGATCAGCACGGCCTTGAGGTTTTTTAAGACCTGTTCAGCCTGCTGAGCGGCGGTTTCTCCGATGGTTTTGCCGGTCTTTGGATCGATTGGAATCTGTCCGGAACACCAGAGAAACCCGCCTGCCGACACGGCTTGCGAGTAAGGCCCAATGGGCTTTGGAGCTTCTTCCGAAAAAACGCTTTTTTTGTCCATGATCATGCCAAATGAGATACATATTTCCGTCATGCACAAGCGTCATACCAAAATTCTTGCAACCATCGGGCCATCTTCCGAGCCTCCAGAAATGCTGGAAAAGCTTTTCAAGGCTGGACTGAACGCCTGCCGCCTCAACCTCTCCCACGGCGATCATGCCGAGCACGGATCTCGCGTCAAGAACATTCGCGAAATCTCGGCTCGACTGAACTGGCCCGTGAGCATCGTCTTGGACCTGTGCGGCCCCAAGGTGCGCACCGATACCATGACTTACGAGATCGCCGCCGGCGAAACTTGGCGTCTGGTCGCGGCTGGCAAGGGCGATCCGGCCACCAAGCGTATGGGCATCCAGCAGCCGAACCTCTATCAGATCGTCAAGCCCGGCCAGGTCATCCTGTTCGACGACGGCAAGATGGACGTGGTCGTTACGGCTGTTGAAGGCGACGAAATTCTCTGCACCGTCCGCACCGGCGGCAAGGTCAAGTCCCGCAAATCGGTGAACACCCCGGGCGCCGACAACGGCCTGGACGTGCTCTCCGAAAAGGACAAGAAGGACGCCATCTTTGGCAAGGAAGCCGGCGTCGACTGGGTCTGCCTCTCCTTCGTGCGCCATGCCAAGGATATCAACGATTCCCGCGCTTACTTCGACAGCATTGGCTGGCACGGTGTGCCCATCATCGCCAAGATCGAGACCCCGCTTGCGGTCGAATGCCTGGAAGACATCATCAAGGTGGTCGACGGCATCATGGTTGCCCGCGGCGATCTCGGCATCGAGTGCCCCACAGAAGAAGTTCCTGTCATCCAGAAGCGCGCTGTCAAGCTCGCTCGCAAGCATGGCAAGCTCCTGATCGTGGCCACCCAGATGCTCGACTCCATGGAGCGCAACCCCCGCCCGACGCGCGCTGAGGCTTCTGACGTAGCCAACGCCGTATTTGACGGCACCCAGGTTGTGATGCTCTCTGGTGAGACGGCTTCGGGTGACTATCCCGAGCAGGCGGTCCAGACCATGGCCACCATCGCTCGCAAGGCCGAAGGCGTCGCAGACATCCCACAGGACCTTCCGACGATCTGTTGCCAGTCCCAGGAGATGATTGCGGCGGCGCTTCGCCTGCACACCCACTCCAAGTCCCCGGTGCTGGGCATCTTCAGCGACGACGCCGCCGTCATCGGTGCCGCTGCCGCCTTCCATAGCGATGCCACCATCGTCGCCCTGACGACTGACCGTAAGGTCTACCAGCGCGTTGCTCTGCACTTCGGTGTAGTGGCCGTGCTGGTGCCAGCCTACACTCAGATCGACGCCGCCATCCCCGAGGCCATCAAGGAGATCAAGGCGCGCGAACTGGTGGACGAGTCCGATCGCATTGTGTTCCTGTACGCCACCCCGGTGGGCGCCAAGACGCACAACACGATCCGCTTGGTTCCTGTCGCCGGCTGATCGCCGAACTCTTTCGTGTGCATTTGGGCCCCGGGATTTCCTGGGGCCTTTCTTTTTGTCCTCAACGCAAAAAAGGGCGGCTCCAATGGAGTCGCCCTTCGCAGTTCAAAATCTTGGCGGGATCAGCCCTGTTCAAGCCCCAGCGTCTTGGTGGTGGCGTCGCACACTTCGGCAGGTCCCCAATACTGGATGGGGCCTGGGTAGACGTAGGATTCCGTTTCGGCCCAAGTGTCGCGATTAGCGGCCAGGGCGCGGAAAGGAGCTCCGTCGAGTTCCACCAGCGCCTTGCGGATCACGGGCTTGTCTTCGCCGTGACGGCGTTCCATGTTCATCATCATGGTGATGGGAATGCCACCGGGCTTCCAGCCTTCGATGCCCTTGGTGAGGTTCGACACGGTGGCCATGTAACCTGTGTATCCGCCGTTCACGAGGAGCGATGCCACGGTGCCCAAAGAGTAGCAGTAGTCGGCGTCGAAGTTCGACGGTGCAGCGCAACGCCCTTCGTAGCCGAAGAAGTGGTGAAGCGCCGAAAACTTGGCCTTAGAACCAATTTTCGTGAGCTCAGCAGCAACCATCTCCGAGAGGAGCTTTTCCGTCTCGATGCGCGAGACCTGGACGTTGCCGTGCGGGTCGCGATCGAGCAGCAGCTGCCCGCGGATGCCCAGCGGCAGCGAGAAGTAGGTGGCGGCGATGTCGGCGGTCAGGAACTTCTTGAGCAGCTCTTCCTTGGCGGCCTGGTCGGCAGCGGCCTCGAAGGCCTTCTCTTCCTTGGCCATCAAGTCGTTCAAGGTGGCGATCAGCTTCTTGACGTCGGGCATGAACTCGACCAAGCCTTCGGGAACCACGGCCACGCCGAAGTTCTTGCCAGCCTGGGAGCGCTTGTCCACCAGAAGGGCGATGGAGCTCACCACCTGAGCCAGCGTCTGCCCCTTCTTCTCGACTTCTTCGGAGACCAAGCACAGGTTGGGCTGGGTCTGGAGAGCGGCTTCAAGAGCCAAGTGGGAAGCGCTGCGTCCCATGATCTTGATGAAGTGCCAGTACTTCTTGGCCGAGAGGCAGTCGCGCTGGATGTTGCCGATCAGTTCCGCGTAGGTCTTGGAGGCGGTATCAAAGCCGAAAGACGTTGGGATCTGGGCGTTCTTCAGATCGCCGTCGATGGTCTTGGGAGCACCGATCACGGCGATCGAGGAGCCCTGGGCCTTCAGCCACTCACCAAGCACAGCGGCGTTGGTGTTGGAGTCGTCGCCACCGATGATGACCACGGCAGCGGCCTTCAGGTCTTCAAGAACCTTCTTAGCCTTCTGGAACTGCTCTTCGGTCTCGAGCTTAGTGCGACCGGAACCGATGATGTCAAAGCCACCAGTGTTGCGGTAGGAAGCAAGCAGCTCGGAAGTGATCTCGATGAACTTGCCGTCCACGAGTCCGGAAGGGCCGCCCAAAAAGCCCAGCACGCGGGAATCCTTGTGGATGGCCTTCACGCCGTCGAAGATGCCGGCGATGACATTGTGGCCGCCGGGAGCCTGGCCACCCGAAAGCACCACGCCCACCGTAAGCGGGCCGCGCAGCGAAGATTCGCCCGCCACGAACTCGGCCACCGGCTGCCCGTAGGTCTTGGGGAAAAGCGCCTTGACACGAGCCTGGTCGGCCACGGACTCGGTGCCTTGGCCGAAGGCGATCTTGACGGCCGCCGGGCCTTGGCGAAGAACAGGAGGAAGTTTGGGCTGGTAGGCCTTGCGAGCGGTCTGGAGAGCCGAGAGCGTCATTTCTTGAGGTTCCCTTGTTGATGTGATCAGTGAAACACCGGAGCACAAAAATAGTTCGAAAGATCCACTAAAACAGAAAGCCCTCCGTCGCAATGCGACGAAGGGCTCCATCATCTCCCGGGTGGGGGGATGAGATTACTTCTTGGCGGTGTCCTTAGCGACTTCGGCCTTCTTGGCGGTGTCAGCCTTGACTTCGGCCTTCTTAGCGGTGTCCTTGACGGCAGCGGCCTTCTTAGCGGTCGTATCCTTGACGGCTTCGACCTTCTTGGCCTTCTTCACTTCGGCCTTCTTGACGGTGGCCTTGGCGGAATCCTTGGGGGTTTCGGTGGCAAAGGCGGCGACAGAAGTTACCAAAGCGGCGAACAGGATCTTCTTCATGACATTCTCCTAATTACTGTGGATGAAATACTTTCGTCCAATGACACACGACACCTTTTGCCATCAGCGAAAATCAACGGGACCGGATGGTCTAACGAGAAAATAAACACAGTCGTAAATAAACGCAGGAAGATTCCTGCTGCCACGACAATAAATCAGAAATCGTTTTCCTTCCCTAGGCGCCCCCGGGAAGCAAAAAGCCCCGGCTCGCAGAGCCAGGGCCTTTGGTCTTACGACAGACGTCAACAGCTCAGCCGGCCGAACCCACGACCAAAAAACGACGCGCTTCCTGAGCATCTTCGCTCTCCGGATAGAGCTTGATGAGCTTCTCGGCGATTCCCCGAGCGCCATTGGCGTCTCCCTGGGCATCGCGGACAAGGATCTGCTGCAGCATGACCTGCGAAAGGAAAGGAAGCTGATCCTTGGGCTCATTGCCCAAACCACGCGCCTTGGGGTCCCCCGTCACGCGCTGATACTTGGAAAGCACCTGGGAAAGCAAGTTTTCCGCCGTCTTGTAGTCCTTGCGGTCAATGGCGCACACCGCCAAGCCTCGCAAGGCCGCTCCCTCGATCAACGGCAGGGAACTCTTGGAACGGGCGATCCGATAGTTCTTTTCCGCCTTGTCGAACTGTCCCTTGCTGAGTTCGATGTCGGCGAGAATCACAGCGGCCTTGGCCGTCTCGATGTCAGCGTTGGACGCAGCGACCTTCTCGAGATAAGGAACAGCGGAGTCCACCTGATTGCGCGAGAGGAGCATGTAGACCTGCCCCATGTCGGCACGAGCCTTTTCGCGCGCGCTGGAAATCATGTTGGCGCGGATCACCCACAGGGCAAGCCCCGCCAGGAGAAGCCCCAGAACGGAATAAGCAACGGTCTGGTTGCGGCGCAGGAAATCTTGCCCCCTGCGCACGGCCTCTGCTGCGCGTTCCTCGAAAGGGAGCCCGGAGGCGAGATTTTCATTCGTCTGCTTGTCTGCCATGTCCAAGAATTCCTTTTATTGCGTCGACACTAAGGAGGGAGGCATTGGCCTATACCCTGCGAAAGTGAATATAGAACCGGAAGTGCTCCTTTGAACTCCCAAGAGACAAACATCTCCACCCCCACCGATACCCGCCAGCTTCATCTGTTGCGCGAGCGCCTGGAATCGATTGCCATGGCCAGCGAGATCCTGCGCGCCATGATGGCTTCGGATGACCTGTCCAAGGCGGTCAGTACTTTGCTTGTCGGACTCGGAGAAATCATTCCCTGCCGTCGCATCGTGCTTTTCGAAGCCACGCAGGAAAATTTGATGGAAATCGGCCGGACCGCGGCCACGCCCTCCGACCAGCCCAGCCGCCTGTCGCTCCTGTCCAAGCATCCGGCCGTGATCAGCCTCTTGACCGCCCGCCACCAGATCGAAGAGGTCCTTAGCCCCCTTTGGGACGAAGACGCCCTCAGCGCTCCCGCCATCCTACTTCCCTTCGAAGGACGATTGGGAAGCGACCCAACCAAGGGACCATCAGCCTCTCACCTGCTCTGGATCGACGCTCCTGCGTTGTTTCCTCTCCCCTCCTCGCTCTGGGATCTGTTGGTAGGCATCACTGGCCAGGCCGGCGCGCTTTTGAGCGGATTCCGCCTGCGCGATGATCTTCGCCAGACCTACGATGCTCTTCACGAAGCCAACCACCAGCTGCAAAAAGACATCGACCGGGCACGTCGCATTCAGGAAGGCCTGGTTCCCGGTGGCGACCTGAACGCCCCGCACATGCTGGCGGCCAGCCGCTACCTTCCCGCCGCAAAGGTCTCTGGAGACTCCTTCGACCTGTTCCCCTTGAATCCGGACGTGCCCTTGGGAAAGCAGGCGCTGCTGGTGGCTGACGTTTCCGGCCACGGCATCTCGGCAGCCATGGTCATGGCCATGTTCAAGGTGCTGCTGCGCCGTTCATTGCGACGCGCCATCACCTTGCAGGAAGCCTTGGAGGAGATCAACCAAGACCTCCTGGCACAGGTCCAGGGACTGCATTTCGTGACGGTGTTCCTCGCAGTCTTTGATCCCGAAAGTTGGCATCTCCACTGGATCTCCGCCGGGCACTGCCCGCAGATCCTGCTGCGACGCGACGGCACGCTTCTGAACATGGAGGCCTCCGGCCTCTTCCTGGGCGCCTTTGATGATCCGCAGCTCTCGATCGGAACGCTCACGCTGACACCTGGCGATCGGCTGCTGCTGCACACCGACGGCATCGTCGAAGCGGCGAACAGAGACGGTGAGATGTTTGGCTTCGCCCGCCTTTGCGAACGTCTGCGCGACAGTCAGGAATTCTTGCCCACCGCAGCCCTGGATGCCATGCTGCATAAATGGCGGGACTTCATCGGAAGCGAGCCGGTGGAAGACGACGTGACACTGCTTCTGGTGGAATTCACATGAAGGAACTCTGGCGACAAGGCGCGATCCGCGTACTGCTGTGCGAGGCCTTCCTCGACGGCCATAGCTGGGACGCCCGCGAAGAGGCCGATGTCGAACTGGTTCGCAAGCGTCTGGGATGGCCGACGCCCCTTCGCGCCACGGTCCAGGTCCATGGCACCCGCATCCTCAGCTCCGAGGAGAAAGGCGATGCCGACGGCTTCCTGCTGGGACCTGGAGATGCCGCGCTGATCCGACATGCCGACTGCTTTCCGGTGGCGATTCTCGATTCTCACCGCAACGCCGCAGCACTTCTGCACTGCGGCTGGCGCGGTGCGGCCGGGCATCTGGCGCGGCAAGGAGTGGAACGGCTGCTTGCCGAAGGATCGCGCTGCGAAGATCTTGAGGCCGTGATCGGCCCTGGCATCGGCCCAGCAGACTTCGAGGTGGGGTCGGAGGTGCTGGATCAGTTTCCTACCGCATTCCACGGCCATACCTCCTGGGGAACGCTCTCTTTGGACCTTCCTGCCTTCCTGCGTCAGGAATTGTCGCAGAGCGGCGTCGATGCCGCGAGAATCACTTGTGATTTTCGCTCCACTTTAGGAGATTTGCAACTGCACAGCTACCGTCGCGCGGGCGCGCGCGTCGGTCGGATGGCCACCCTCTGCCTCATCGCGCCCACTGGAGGAATATGAAGCGTCTTTCCCTTTCCATCGTTGCGCTCGGCCTGCTGGCCGCCACCCCTAGTCACGCTCTGTTTGGGCTGGGCGTCAACTACGGTCACAACTTCGCCGACGTCAAGAGCGAGAACAGTACGCTGACGGCTGCGCAATTGCCCAGCTATTTGCAGAGCTATGCTCAGAGCAACAGCCTCACCAACCCCACGCTTGAACTTGATCGAGAGAAGGTCTCGGGGCTCCAGCAACTGGGCGTCAAGGCCTGGATAGACCTCCCCTTCACCGATCTCTCAGTGGACGTTGCCTCGAATGTCGCCTGGGGAAGCTACAAGAGTGAAGTGATCTTCGACGACGGCACATCGGATGGTGCCCACAGCTTCTCGGCAAGCCCAAGTCTCTCCACCAGCTTCCCGGTCTGGGGCATCGGCAAGAACGAGACTCCCTACATCAACCTGCTCAACGACCTCACGCTGCGCTACACCTTCCTGAAGCTGCCGCCGCTCTCGCCGCTGCAGCCGCTCAAGATTTCGGCCGGTGCCGGCGCTACACTGGTCTACGGAACGCGTGTGGTAAGCAAGAGCGACGTCGAGAGCATTCTTTCCGGAACAGCACCAGCGGATCTCAATGCCGCGACAGCACAGAAGAAGCTCTCCGATAAGATCAAGAACAACCTCTACACCACCACCTGGGGCGGCCATCTGGACCTCAACATCCTTCTCAAGGTGCCGGTGCTGCCCATTGCGGTCTACGCCGACGGCAAGTGGTACATCCACACCAGCGTCTCGGACGCCGCCTCCAAGTATCCTCTGGCCCTGAGCGGCGGCCTGGCCTTTTCCCTCTGATCCTGCCATGTCCCTCTTCCAAGACAGCCAAGCCTTCCTGGAAGAGGGGTTGAATTTCCGCCAGCGCGAGATCCTCGCCCACGACCTGGAGCAGACACCACTTTTGGTGCTCGCCGGTGCGGGCACCGGAAAGACCGCCACCATCACCCGACGACTGGCGCAGGAAGCGCTGCGGGACGGTTCCGGGGAACACGTGCTGGCGCTCACCTTCACGCGCAAGGCCGCCGCCGAGATGCGCGAGCGAGCTGGACAATTATTGTCAAAGCTGCGTGCCGGCTTTGAAGCGCCCTGGTGCGGGACCTTCCACGCCTTGGGACTGCGCATTCTTTCGGAAAGCTGCGAAGGACGCACCGGCTGGGACCGGTTGGGGCGGAGCGCCGCGCGACTGCTTTCTCCCGAGGAGGCCGACCGCTCGCGAGCCAATTTCTGGCAGGAGCGCTTTCGCGAAAGCCCTACCCGCGCCTGGACCCAGATCGAACTCGAACGGCTGCGTTGCGCCTGGACCGAGCCCGACGAACTGGAACGCGCCCAGCCCGCACATCCGGGACTTGCTGTGTGGCGCGCCTGGAACGCCTGGAAGGAGCGCCACGCCACCCTCGACTTCGAGGACCTGATCGGCCTTGCCATCCGTTTGCTGGAAAATGACGCCGAGCTTGCCGCCCGGTGGCGCAACCGCGCCCGCACTCTGCTCGTGGACGAATACCAGGACACCAACCGCTCGCAGTACCGGCTGGTGCGCGCCCTGTTGGGAAGCTCTTCCCGGCTTCTAGCCGTGGGCGACGACGACCAGTCGATCTACGGATTTCGCGGTGCCGACATCGGAAACGTGCTGGACTTTCGCCGCGATTTTCCCCATGCAAGCATTCTCAAGCTGGTGGAAAACTACCGCTCCACCGGCACCGTACTCGGAGTGGCCAACCGCATCTTCCCCGACAAGGCCGCCGACTTTCGCAAGAACCTGGAATGCGGCCGCTCTGAAAAGGGGACGCGCGCCGCCTGGTGGCTGGCGCTGGACGAGGACGAAGAACTCGCCTGGATTCGCGCCCAAGCCGAGGAGTTTCTGCGCCAAGGCATGAAGCCCTCGCAGATCGCTTTGCTCACGCGGGCCAACCGCCAACTGGAGCCGCTGCGGCGCTGCCTGCAAGGAATTCCGCAAGCCGAGGCAAGCGGAGAAGATGGCGTACAGATTCTGACGGTACACGCCGCCAAGGGGTTGGAATGGCCGGTGGTGTTCCACCCCTTCGTGGACGCCGCGCGCCGCGAGAAGACAAAGCTCCTCCCCGCCGGAGAGGACGAGGAGCGGCGACTCTTCTACGTGGCCGTCACGCGGGCCCGCGACCACCTGCGCCTTTCTAGTGCCGCCCGCCGTCGCCGTCGCGACGACTGGGAGCGCTACGAGCCGCTCCCTTGGCACCGACTGGTGCGCCCGGAGCTTTCACTTTTGCCGGGAAACTGGCGGCGCTTGCGACATTTTCTGTCTAGCGGAAAGCTGCGGCTGGAACCGAAGTCGGCATGCTGACCACCGGGGAACTGGCACGGCTCCTGGGAATCACCGCACCGACGATCATCCACTGGATGGAGACCGGGAGACTTCCCTTCCAGCGGCTGGGGCCGCGCGGACGCCGACTCATCCGCGAGCAGGACGTACGGGACTACGTGGCGCGCGAGGGACTGGATCCGGCCCGGCTGGATCCGGAGATCTGGGGGCGGGTATTTTCCGTCACGGACGTTCCGGGCGCCGTTCCAGCGCTCTTCATCACCAACCGAAACTTCCGCTGCGTCCACTGGAATAGCCAGGCGCAGGCACTGCTCGGCTGGAACTCAGCCGATGTGCTGGGAACCGGCCTAGAAAAGATTGGGGCGCGGGTGCCTGGCATGGAGGTGGACCTGCGCGGTCTTTCCGAAGCGCCGCCGGGCCAAGAAGGGCCGCTTTCTCTGCACGTGGAGATGCGCCACCGTTCCGGAGACTGGATCGCGGTAGAGCTCACGCTCAACTGGATCCGCAGCCACGACCGGGAAATCGAAGGCGTGGCCTTCGTCTGCCGGAAAATGACATGAAAAAACCCGCTCCCCAAAAGAGGGAAGCGGGCCGAATCGATCTTCGCGAGAGCTTAGATCAGAGCTTCTTGACGGTCGCGAAGTAGACGGCCTTGGCGCCCAGCTGCTCTTCGATGCGCAGCAGCTGGTTGTACTTGCACAGACGGTCGGTGCGCGAGAGCGAACCGGTCTTGATCTGGCCAGCGCCGGTGCCCACCGCCAGGTCGGCGATGAAGGCATCTTCGGTCTCGCCGGAGCGATGCGAGGTGATCACGCCGTAGCCGGCCTTCTGGGCCATCTTGATGGCTTCGAGGGTCTCGCTGACGGTGCCGATCTGGTTCACCTTGATGAGGATAGCGTTGGCCGCACCCATCTTGATGCCCTTCTCCAGGCGCTCGGGGTTGGTGACGAAGAAGTCGTCGCCAACGATCTGGATCTTCTTGCCCAGGGACTTGGTGAAGGAGACGTAGCCTTCCCAGTCGTTCTGGTCCAAACCGTCTTCGATCGAGTAGATGGGATACTTCTTGACCCACTCGGTGTACTTGGCAGCCATCTCGTCGGCGCTGTAGAGCTTGTTCGGCTCGGACTTCCAGAACTTGTAGCCCTTGCGGTCGCCTTCGTCGAAGAGCTCCGAAGAGGCGCAATCCAGGGCGATCTTGATCTGGGATCCTGGCTTGTAGCCGGCGGCCTTGATGGCCTCCATGACCACTTCCAGGGCCTCGTCGTTGGTGATGTTGGGAGCGAAGCCGCCCTCATCGCCCACGGCCGTGACATGGCCCTTCTTCTTCAGGATGCCCTTGAGGGTGTGGAAGATCTCGGCGATCCAACGCAGGCCTTCCGAGAAAGTCTTGGCGCCCACCGGGGCGATCATGAACTCCTGGAAGTCGATCTTGTTGTCGGCGTGCTTGCCACCGTTGATGATGTTGGCCATCGGAACCGGCAAGGTGATGTCGGAAGCCTTGGTCTTGTGGAGCTTGACGATGTACTTCCAGAGGGGAAGATTCGCGGACTTTGCCGAGGCGCGGGCCACGGCCAGCGAAACGGCCAGGGTGGCGTTGGCGCCGAGCACGGCCTTGTTGGGAGTGCCGTCCAGCTCGATCAGGAGCTTGTCGATAGCCTTCTGGTTGGAGGCCTCTTCACCCTTCAGCGCCTTGGCGATGACGGTGTTGACGTTCTCAACGGCCTTGAGGACGCCCTTGCCAAGGTAGACCTTCTTATTTCCGTCGCGCAGCTCAACGGCTTCGTACTCGCCGGTGGAGGCGCCCGAGGGAACCGAGGCAGTTCCGAGGGAACCGTCGTCGAGGGTGACGTCGGCTTCAACGGTGGGGTTGCCACGGGAGTCGAGGATCTGACGAGCGACAATCTTCTTGATCGTGGACATGCATTCTCCTGATGGGTTCCGGCGGCTGTGACAGAATCTGTTAAAACCTGTCATGGATCTCGCTGTGAGCAGCCGCTCGTAGTGATATTCAGCGACCGCAGGAATGTAGAATGCGATCACTTTGTCCACGAAATTTTTTGGGATCCTTTCGCGTCTTTTAGCGACCGGCGCCTAAGGAACAATTGCAGGCTGACGGCATTTTCTACCCTGCGGCGATGAACGGAGACACCCACCGCGAAGTGCGGACGATGCGACAGACGTCCGATTCCAAGCCATCCCCCTTGGAGCAGATGGACGCGCTCCTCTCCGAGATCGAGGCGCTTACCGCCAAACTTGCCCGCCTGGAGACCGAGGTTCCGGCCTTTCTCGCGCAACTGGAAGGCGCCTGCCGCCCGGCGCTTTCCGAAGCGGTACTCGTTCGCAAGCGCCTGATCGCCCGCCTGGAGACCATGCTTCCCGACGGACGCCGCCAGAAGCGGCTGTACCGCCGCGGCATCGAGGTGGTACTGGAACTGGCCGGCGACCTGGAACGCCGCTTCGGGGAGGACATGAGCGAGGTGTTCCGCCGTTGGGACGTCTTCGACGAAGACGAACTCTCTGACGGCGACGCAGAAGAGGACGAGGCCTTCGAGCAGCTGGAGGACTTCTGGGAGGAGACCACCGCGCCGCGCCGCGAGCCACCGGCTCGACCGACAAATTCTGTCAGGCCACGCGGCAAGGCCGCCGACCCCGAGGCCACGGCCAAGGGCATCTACCGCGCCCTGGCGCGCGAACTACACCCCGACAAGACCACCGACGAGGGCGAGCGGGAGCGGCGCAACGGACTGATGCAGAACCTCACCGAAGCTTGGCGGGACCGCGACCTAGGAACGCTGCTGCGCCTGCTGCACGCCCACGGCAGCGAGACAGCCAAAGCCGGCTCCATGGACGAGCGCTCCCTGAACACCTGCCTAGCAGAGCTGCGAACGACCCGCAAGCAGCTTCAGGATCGCTTCCGGGCCCGCAGCTACGGAGAACTGGAGACGGGGCCGGTCCGCTGGGAAGAACTCTTGGAGAATCCCGCCCACCAGGAGCGCTTGCTGCGCTACTACCGTCGTGCGGCCAAACAAGAACTGCGCGAGGCCCAGGCGCTGGAGTTGCGCTGGTCTTCAGCGGCGCGCTTTCACGAGGACCTCGCCCACCGTTAGGCGACGGCCTTGGGTAAAGTCGAGATCGCTTTGACCAAAAGCAAAAGAACCCCTCGGATTTCTCCGAAGGGCTCTCCTTCGTCCCGAAGGACTGAAGTCTTACTTGGCGGCGCTATCGGCCTTAACAGCCTTGGCCTTCTTGGCATGCTTCTTCACATGCTTCTTGGCCTTCTTGGTGGTCTTGGTGGAATCGGTGGCTTCGGCAGCGTAGGTGGAAACTGCGAAAGCGGCGAGAACCAGAGCGGCGAGAATCTTCTTCATGGCTTTTCCTTTGGATGATGATTTTGGCCTTCGAAAACCGAAGACCGTCGTTGTGCGACACCCGATATTAGATCAATAGTCGTGCCAAATCTTTGAGCGCCACATTCGTCGCACAATCGTGAAAAATGAGCTTTGGAAAGCGGAACTGCCGGTTCCGCTAGAGACGCCAAGTTCCAACTTTTCCAGAAACCTTGCCCAACATCGCTGCCGCAAGCCAGTCATGGATGGAGATTGACTTTGGAAAGGCCGACTCCCCCCAGCCACGCGCATCGTTCAGGCGTGAGCGGCTTCCAGGAATTTTTCCGTGGCCCACTGATTGAGGCTCTTGCCTTCGGCGGCGGCGGCATGGGCGGCCACCGAATGGACCTCGGGAGGTACACGCAGCATCATGCGGCCGGAGTAGTGCCGTTCCGGCTCAATCCCCTTTTCGGCGCACATCTCTAAGAAGACCTTGAGAGAGGCGGCGCCCTCCTTTTCCAGTTCGGCCGGGCTGTTTCCGTAGAAGTCCGCCCCGCCGTTGAGTCCCTGGAATTCGCCGCGGAAGGTGCCGATCTCGGGATCGTAGCTGATGGTCGCCTTGTACTTGCCAAAATTCATCGTGTTCTTCATGGCTTCACCCCGTTTTCATCCAACCATTTTCGGATGCTCACCACCGCGCCCTTGTCCGTGTCCGGTGACGGGTGCGGGCGATGAAATACGCGCACGGCACCGAAAAGAAAGACGCCAATCCTTGAGCCTTCGCGCTCACTGATTTCGGCACCCAGCTCCCGGAAAAGGGCTTCAATGGCAGACCAGCGGATCCCGCCTTGCACAGGCCGGGCGTAGATCGCCACCAACGTCTTGTAGTGTGCCGGCTTCATGGATATATGATAGCACTTTCTGCAATCACTTGCCACTGGTTTTGCGCTCACAGAAAACATCCACACCGGCGGCAGTCTCGAGAGAGCAAACCTGGCGAGGCTGAAACCGAGGCATTTGACAAGCCCCCCTCCGGCTCGATCCCCTTTACACGAAGCGGCAGCACCTGCGCCAGGGACGGTTCGGCATGGCTCACCGTAAATGCCGGCCTTTGGCCCGGGACACCCGCCCATTCACCAACGTAGGGCGGGGGCCCGGCAGGCAGCCCGGTGCCACGGTAGGGCTGGGCTAGAAGCCCGGATCTACCCGGGGGCAGGCGCCCAAAGGACACAAAAAAAACCGAAATCGTGTGATTTCGGCTTTTCTTGGACCCTTTCGGACCCTCTCTTTATATCCCCATGGGGATTCGAACCCCAGTTAGCGGACTGAAAATCCGCTGTCCTAGGCCTCTGGACGATGGGGACCTAGTGGACGGGCAAAGATAAAGAAAACCATCGTCAAAAACAAGCCCGCAATTGATCTAGCGGCAATTTTCCTGCTGCAAGGCGGCTTCTACCTGCGCCACATGCTCTGGACGATCTACCGCCACCCGTGGCAGATCGCGCACCAGCGCCCGCACCGCCATGCCGGCTTCCAAGGCGCGCAGCGGCTCGATGCGGCGTTCCAACTCAACAGGAGGTTGCGGAAGGGCTCCAAAGCGGGCCAAGGCTTGCGCAGAGCCCGCATAGAGGCCCACATGAACGCGAGCGCAGGACTCCAGCCCTTGGGGCAAGGTGCGATGGAAGTCGGTGGCTAGGCTCACCGGCGCCTCGGGATGCTCTAGGCAAATCTTGACGATATCGGGATCAGCTAGCTCTGCCGCAGTCAAGGGAGCCGCCTGGGCGCAGGTCCAGAGCACTTCGGGATCTTCAGGCAAGCAAGCCGCGACATCGCGCAAGGCCTGCGGAGGAAAGATCGGCTCATCCCCCTGCAGGTTCACCACCCATTCGGACCCCAAGACCTGGGCCGCCCAGGCCACGCGATCGGTGCCGGTGGGAAATGGCGGAGTCTTCAAGGCCTCGACCGTCCAGGTGCGGCACGCTGCTACGATGGCATCATCTTCGGTCACCACCACCACGCGCGCAAAACACTTAGCCGCCAAGGCCTGGCGTGCAGCGCGGACCACCAAAGGGACTCCGTTGATCAGCACCAGCGGCTTGCCTGGGAAACGGCTGGAGCCGAGACGGGCCGGAAGCAGGCAATCGACGAGGGTCAACTTAGACGGCGCCAATCACCTTCGGGATGATGAAGAAGCCATCGGCGGCCGCAGGAGCATTTGCGAACACCACGTCGCGCGAAAGCGAGGGCTGCGGTTCATCAGCGCGCAGAGGACGCGGCGAGTCGTCGGGGTGCATCATGGGTTCGACGTCGGAAAGGTCGAGGGACGCCAGCTCCTCGAGATGCCCGAGGATGGGCTGCAAATCAGCGGCGACGGCCTCAAGGCGGTCTTCCGGCACATGCAGGCGCGAGAGCGAAGCGATCTTGCGGACATCATCGGCTGTGAGTTGCATAGACCCAAGATACATCTGAAACGCAGGGGATGGCCAGCACGACCTCTCCCCCTTTGCCTGATGGGAAAAATCATTTCCCACCGAGAAAGGAATCTTCCCAAAGGCTTCAAGCTCCCAAAATGGCGGCGTTTTGAGCCGGTTCTTCTTTGAAGAACCCGCGTACGCGTACGCGAGGCTTGGCACGGCTTTCGGATTGAGGATCGGTCACAAGGGTCGGAAGTCCGATCCGGGAACAGGAGACCTCACCATGAGTCCTTCGAGCATCACCAGCCTTCATGTGGAAAAGGATCGCCCCGTCATCGAGCTTTCGGTGGTCCTAGAGCGCCGCTTCCGCCTGGAAGGGGTGCTGATTCGTCCAGACGCTTCGGGGTGGACCGTCCTGCTTCCCGGCGAAGAGGATGGGCACGGTGCCCTCTTCCGCCCCTTGGGCGCCACTGCCCTGGGGTCCCTCAAGCGAGAGATTCTGGAGGCGTTCCAAAAGATCCGTCCGGGAGTGCCCCGGAAGGCCGGCGTCGCAATCTGAAAAAGGAGAAGAACCATGAGCACGAACAACATCCAGGTGACCGACGTCCAGGTGTGGCCCACCCGCAACAGCGAGAGCCGCGTCAAGGCGATGGTGGCGGTGACGCTGAACGGAGCGCTGAAGCTTTCGGGACTGCGGCTGATCGAGGGGAAGAACGGACTGTTTTTGTCTTATCCCAGCGAGAAGAAGGCCGGCACCGACCAGTACTTCGCCTTCGTCCACCCCATCGACCGGAGCCTGGCCGATGCCATCCAAGGGCAGGTGCTGGAAAGCTTCCGCCTGACCACTGCCCGCGCCGCTTAAGCCCCCGCAAGGCCCGGCCCGATATGGGGCCGGGGCCTTTTCGAAAGGTTTGCTATGATCGCCACTTTGCAATCGGCCACCCTGGTCGGACTCTCTGCCGTTCCCGTGCGCATCGAATGCGAGGCCGGACTGGGGCTGCCTGGTTTTTCCCTGGTGGGACTGCCCGACGGCGCCGTGCGCGAAAGCCGTGATCGCGTACTTTCGGCGCTGAGAAATTCCGGCTTCTCGGTTCCAAACCGCCGCATCGTCGTCAATCTGGCGCCGGGAGATTTGCGCAAAGAAGGCACCGGCTTTGACCTGCCGGTGGCGCTCGGGGTGCTGTTGGCCTCGGACCAGTGCACCATCCTGGACGAAGAAGCCTCGCGAGTATTCTTGGGCGAGCTCGGGCTGGACGGCCAGGTGCGCCCGGTGCGCGGCTGCCTGGCGATGGCCATGGGACTGCGCGAAAACGGGCTGACGCGCCTCGTGGTCCCAAGCGACAACTTCGCAGAGGCAAGCCTTGTGCCCGGCATGGAGGTCGTGGGCGTCGCCAACTTGGAAGAAGCCGTGCGGCTAGCCCAGACCGGAACGGCACCGCCCCCGCCACCAGCACGTCCGCATATTTCTGTCCTTTCTTCACCGCCAGATTTTGCCGACGTGCGCGGCCAGGAAAGCGCCAAGCGAGCTCTCTCCATCGCCGCCGTAGGTGGCCACAACGTGCTGATGTGGGGACCTCCAGGATCTGGAAAGACGCTGCTGGCGCGCCGTCTGCCCGGCATTTTGCCGCCGCTCCTGGGCGAAGAGGCGCTTTCAGCTACCCGCATTCATTCGGTAGCAGGACTTTTGGAACCGGGCACAGGGCTCCTTTCCGAGCGTCCGTTTCGTTCGCCGCACCACTCCTCGTCCATGGTCTCGCTGGTGGGCGGAGGCACCATTCCGCGACCCGGCGAGGTGTCGCTAGCCCACCACGGCATCCTCTTCCTGGACGAGATCGCCGAGTTCCCGCGCCACGTTTTAGAGTCGCTGCGCCAACCTTTGGAAGACGGTGAAGTGAGCATCAGTCGCGCCCAGCAGGCCACCCGCTTTCCCTGCCGCTGCCTCGTGGTGGCGGCCATGAACCCTTGCCCCTGCGGACATCTCGGATCGCGGCTGCGCTCCTGCACCTGCGCCAGTCACGAGATCGAGCGCTATCGGAATCGCCTCTCAGGCCCGCTGCTTGATCGCTTCGATTTGCACCTGGAGATTCCTTCCATCTTGCCCGAAGATCTCGAAGTGGCTCCGCGCGCCGAACTGGACACAGCAACCCTGGTGGCGCGCACCTGCCGGGCACGGAAGTTCTCTCAGGAGCGACAAGGGAATCTCCTCAACGGGCAACTGGGAGGACTTGCGCTGCGGGAAAATTGCGACCTGGAGCCATCTTCCAAAGCCTTCTTGGTACAGGCCTCCCGCAAGCTCGCCCTTTCGGCGCGCGCCCACGAGCGGGTGCTGCGAGTGGCACGCTCCATCGCCGACCTCGATACCCAGGCGCGCGTCACGGAAGCGCACCTCGCCGAGGCGCTGGCTTTTCGGGCCACAGATCCGCAGACGCGCAGCTTCTAGGCCGCATTCACCTCGGAAGCATCCTCTTCCTCGGGAACATCCGGAGTGGCGGCGGTCTGCGGAAGCTCGACGCAAACGCGCGCGCCACCTTCGGGACGCAGAGCGATCTCCAAACTTCCCCCGTGAGCCTGGGCGATGGCCTGGCAGAGGGAAAGGCCGATGCCTCCGCGACCAGAATCGTGATCGAGCTGCTCGGGAGGAAATCCTGGCCCGGTATCATCCAGTCCCAATCGCACGGCACCGGGAATTTTTTCTGCCCACAGACACAGCGCCGTGCCGTCGGGAGTGTGACGCGCGGCGTTGTCCAAAAAGTTCACCACCACCCGTTCGAGCAGCACTCCATCCCCCCACACCAGCGGGAAATCCTCCACCAGCCGCAGCTTCACTTGGCGCGTTCCCAGATAGGCTTGACGCTGGCGCAACGCTGAGGCGAACAGCTCTTCGACGGAGTTCCAATCAGCCTTGAGGGAAACGCCTCCCGATTGCAGACGCGCTAGTTCCAGGAGATTGGCTACCAGATCGGCCATGCGGCGGGCTTCGGCGTTCAATTGCTGGGCAACTTGGGAAAGGTCCCCGCAATCGTGCAATTGAAGTTCCTCACCCAGCCGATCGGACTGGGCCACGATGCCGGTCAGGGGCGTGCGCAGATCGTGCGAAAGAGTGGACAGAATATGACTGCGCAGCTTCTCGCCTTCCATGCGCACCAGAGCATCGCGCGCCACCTCAACCAGATGGATGCGCTCCAGCGCCAAGACCACGAACGAAGCGAAGGCTTCCAACAGCTCCCGGTTCTCTTGAACCTGCGGGGTTTCTTCCAACGTCAGGAGGCCAAGCACCCGACTGGGAGAGTGCAAAGGAATGGCGATGCGGGACGAAGGCGCCGTTTCAGGGGCGGTTGCCGTCATGTCCAAGGTGGGAACGGTCCCGAAGACCTCGGCGATCCGTTCGCCGGCGATGCGAGCGACCTGTGAAACCGTGACGGCGCTCGAAAGGTCGCGCGCCAGTTGCGCTGTAGTCTGCGCGTTGCGCTGCCCGCGAAGCGCCGAAGCGGCGGCGGTTTGAAGTCGCGCCGCCATGTGCCCAATGGCCAGGGCGATGGCCAGCATCAGGAAGCAACTGAACAGATATGGAGTATCCAACTGAAAGGAATAACGAGGTGGCAGGAAGAAGTAGGCGTAGCTGAGGGCGGAGGTGGTGGCCGCCACCAAGCCCGGAATGCGCCCCCACAGCGCCGCCGCCACCACCACGCCGGAGAGTACAAGAAGCTCCAGGTGGTTCCCGACTAGGAAACCGTGAACAGCTAGGCAGACGATCGTCGCCACGAGACTTGCCAACACGGCTCCGACGATGGGAACGACATAGCGACGGAAGGAGGATTTTGAAACGTCCATTCCGTCAAGTTAGGTCGTGACAGATCTCTTCTGCCAGAAGCGATTTGACATCGTTTGACTGGCGCTTGCTTCTCTAACAGTGTTCATTAGTGTCATGGCCATTCCTTTCACGAAGTCCTCCATCTTGCTCGATCTCGAAGATCGCGCCAACAGCCTGACGCACGCCGTCGGAGCAGGGATCTTCGTGGCCGGGCTCGCGCTCATCATCGTGCTGGCAAGTCTCACGGGAGACCCCTGGAAAATCGTCTCGGTGAGCATCTACGGAGCCACCTTGGTGATCCTCTACACCATCTCGACGCTCTACCACTCGGTGAAGAGCATCAAGGTCCGCCGCGTCTTCCGCATCCTGGACCACGTCTCGATCCACCTGCTCATCGCCGGCACCTACACGCCCTTCATGCTGGTGAGCTTGCGAGGCGCCTTCGGCTGGAGCATCTTCGGGATGATCTGGGGACTGGCAGTGATCGGCATCGCCGCCGACGTCTTTTTCACCGGGCGCTTCAAGACGCTTTCCACTATCCTCTACCTTTTGATGGGATGGCTCATCGTGATCGCCCTGCGTCCCCTTTCCCACGTGCTTCCCACGGCGGGGTTGGCCCTGCTCTTTGCCGGCGGTGCCGCCTACTCGCTAGGAGCGGCCTTCTACCTCTTCGACAAGCGCCTTCCCTTTGGACACATGGTCTGGCACATTTTCGTGCTGGGCGGCAGCGTCTGCCACTACCTCTCTGTGGTGCTGGGAGTCCTAGGCTAAGGGCAAGACCCCAGCCAGTCGCAGCGCTTTAACGGGAAGCGAACTCACCAGCACCTGCGGCAATTCCTCGCGCGGGAACCAGGCCATGCCTTGCGGCGCCATTCCTGAAGCTCGCGCCTTCGCCACCCTCCAGACAATGCGGTGGCAGGTGATGGCATGGCGCACCACTCCGTCCAAAAGTCTGGGCGATTCCTCGGCAAAGCCGCGCAAATTTTCGGGAAGCCGCAGCGCACCATCCTCGGTGACAGGAAGTGTCCAAAGCCCCGACAGCAGTTCCCCGGGACCAGCCCGACGCAACAATACGCCGCCGGCGCCTTCCAGCACCAAGGCGGTCTGGCGGATCTCCACGATTTCAGCACGAGCGCGGGGCAGCGGGTAAAGCTCTGCTTCCTCACGTGCACCAGCCAAGCACACATTTCCAAGCGGGCAATCTTCACAACGGGGTGAGCGCGGAGTGCAGACCACGGCGCCGAGTTCCATGGAGGCTTCGTTCACGAGGCCCGGATTCCCGGCAGAGACCCAGGCTTCGGCCGCCCGAGCGAGGCGTCGGCGTCCGTCCCCGGCGCGCAGGTTTCCGGATAGGGCATGGACGCGTGCCAGCACTCGCTCCAGATTGCCGTCGAGCGCCGCCACTTGCTCCCCGAAGCAAAGGCTCGCCACCGCCGCTGCCGTATAGGGCCCAACGCCGGGAAGTTTTAACAGGCCGGCAAAATCGCGCGGCCAGCCAGATTCTGTCACCTGCCTCGCCAGCCGATGCAGGGCACGGGCACGGGCGTAATAGCCAAGGCCCGCCCACATCGCAAGGACATCAGATTCTTCGGCCACCGCCAAGGAGGCGGCATTGGGAAATCGCCGCAGCCACTCTGCAAAGCGCGGCACCACCACTTCCAGGCGTGTCTGCTGGCTCATCACCTCGCTGACCAGGGTGCGCCAAGGATCGCGCCCCCCCGCCGGACGGTCACGCCAGGGAAGCGCCCGCGCAGCCTTGGCAAACCACGCCGCAAATTCCGGCGGCGCCGGACGGAAATCGTCTTCGCCCATCATTGGGGCAATCTACCAAGAGCCGCCTCCACCGCCGCCGTCAGGAACTATTCATTGACGGATGCGTTGGTTCTCGCTGCTTCTTGCCTTCGCCGTCTGCGCCCAGGCGGATTGGAAACTTGGCCTCTGGTGGGAGCTTGCCCCCGGCCGCGACTCCGTGGTCGCCAAAGAGTTTGCCCAAAAATTGTCTGCGGACTTCGATCGGCGCCTGAAGGCCTCAGGTAGGCGCGGGGCTGCACTTTCTCGACTGGTGCTAGTGGAATCCGGGCGTCTCCCTCTGGCCGGCAGCGACCCCGTAGAGCACCCCGACCTACGCGACTCCGCCATAGACCTGGAATGGGGCATTCCGGCAAACCGACCACTCCCGACACCGCGCGAGATCGAAGAAACCTGGCTGCGCGCCCTGGGCTGCCCTGACCCCTCTACCTTCGCCGTGGGATGGGATCTCTTCCTGCTGCAGGAAAACGGCAAGCCGCTTCTCGGGACGCCGCAATTTCCTTTGCTCCACGGGCTTTGGGCCCACGAGCCATCCTGGAAGCTTGTCGACAGCGCCGTGGACACATTCTGTCTGCGTCTTGCCGAGGCCGACACGCTCCCACACGGACCGCGCCTGACGCGCAAGGAGACGGCTCTAGCACGCCTCGTAGACATCCTTCCGGAGACGTTGACAGTTTCTGTTCGCGATGCCATTGGACACCCCATCCAGGCGCACGTCTTTTTGTGGCACGGGCGTCCCGATGCGCGGCGTCCCTACGCCAGCCTCTTCGACGGCCCCTTCGACACCCTGGAGACCGATTCCTCCGGCCTTCTGCGCCTTTCGCGTGAGCGCTGGTTCGGAGCCGCGCCGCGCCACGGCCGTGAGGGCTCGAATCTGCAAGCGCTGGTGCGCGCCTCCGCCGGAGGCAGATCCACCTCCTGGCGCTGGATCGAGCCGCGCGACCTGGTCCTGGACAGCGGGCGCCTCGCGCTCGTCTTGCCGGCCGGAGAGAGTCAAGCCTGGGCGCTTGCCAGCCGCGCCTATCCGACCGGCGAGCTCATCGCTGCCCAATCCGACACCGGTGCCGTCTGGGTCGGCATCTCCCTGCTTTCCCGCTCGGACGTCGTGCTGCGCGTGCTGGAACCCGATGGCCGCGAACTGTTTCGCTCGCGCGCCTTCAACTTGGCTCCCGGCGCCTGGGAGAGGCGCCTGCCGCTGCACCTCTCCAACGGCTCGGCCTACGACCTGCGCCTGGACACTCCGATCTCGCGCCGCCTAGTGCGCTTCGTGGCCGGCGCCAGCGCCTCGGCCCGCTGACGAGCGGTCTATATTCGCAAGCCATGGATCTAGATCTCCTGCGCACTTTCGTGGTCGTGTGCGACGAGGGCAGTCTCACCCGCGCCGCCTCCAAGCTCTTTCGCACCCAGCCGGCCATCACCCAGCAGATCCAGAACCTCGAGCGGGAATTCGGATACCCCCTGCTGGAGCGCACCGCCCGCGGTGTGCATCCGACTCCGCAAGGGAAGACCTTGCGCACCCGCGCCGGACGGCTCTTCCGGGAATGGGACGGCGTGGTAAACGAGATGCGCGACCTTTCCGAGGGCGTCCGCGGAGACTTGCGCATCGCCTGTAGCGACACCGTGGCGCGCTACTTCTTGCCCCGCATCCTCTCAGAATTCGTGCGTCGCCACCCCGGCGTCAAGCTGGGGCTGCGCAACGCTTCCTCTCCAGAGATTGCCCGCCTAGTCGAAGACGGCGAGTGCGAGGTCGGCTTCGTGCTTTTGCCGCTGCCGCAGAGCAAGCTCACACTGCGCCCGGTGCTTGCCTACACGCACGTGGCTGCCTATCCTCCCGACCGCGAAGTTCCAGCCACTCCTATCGCCGCTCAGGAACTCGGACACGAGCGGTTGGTGCTGCTGCCGCGTGAGACGCGCACCCGCCGCCATATAGAAGAAGGCTTCCAGCGCCAAGGCATCTTCCCTGAAGAGGTCCTGGAAGTCGGCAACGTCTCGGTCCAGAAAGCCCTGGTCCGCTCAGGCTTAGGTGTGGGCATCCTTCCCGACTACGCCCTGGACCCCGACGACGACCTGCATTGCCGCCCCATCGCCGACTCGCACCAGCGCACCATCGCCGCGGCCACATCCCGCGACACAGCTCCCTTCGGGGCCGCCCGGGAATTTCTGGGAATGCTTCCTCAACTGGAATCGAGTCCGACCTAACCCGCAAGGCGGGCACAAAAAAACCGCCCCAAATTTCTTCGGGACGGTCAAATTTCAGGACAAAGGCCTTAGTTCGCGGCGGAGTCTTCGCCGTCGAGCTTGACGTCGTCGAGATTGGGCTTGGCCTTGGGCAGCATGCGGCGGCCATGACGGATGGGCTGCTCAGGAGCTTCCTGCGCCAGGCTCACAGCGGCCAGGGCGTCCACCGAAGAGGCATGGGATTCGGCGACCGGAGCGGGAGCCGTGCCCACGGCAGTCAGAGGACGGCGTCCACCCACGGCAGGGCGGGACTCAGCAACAGGAGCCACGACAGCGGCGGGAGCCGATTCAGCGGCAGCCACGACAGGCTCAGCAGCAGGGGTACGCTCAGGACGGTCCGAACGCTCGGGACGGTCGCCGCGATTCTCGCGATTGCCACGCTCGGGACGGTCGCCACGATTGCCACGGTCACCACGCTCGTTGCGGTCGCCGCGATTGCCACGGTCACCACGCTCGGGACGGTCACCGCGATTGCCACGGTCACCACGCTCGTTGCGGTCGCCACGATTCTCGCGATTGCCACGCTCAGGACGGTCGCCGCGATTCTCGCGAGCCTCAGGACGAGCCTCGGGGCGGGCGCTGTCGCGATTCTCGGGACGCTGCAAGGTCTTGAGGCGGGCCTTGAGCTCGGGAAGATCCTGGGCACGCTTGATGGTGGGAAGCCGGACTTCCTTCAGCACTTCTTCCAGGCGCTTGTACACCAGGAAGAGGAGGCCGAGAACGGCCACGAGGACGGCTAGGATTGCATAGGACATGTGAACCTCAGGATTCTGATTCTTCTTGTTGGGAACGCTCTTTCCCATGACGGGACGCCGAGCGCAAAAGGGCGAGGTAAGGCTCCAAGGAACTTCCATTCCATTTCGACAAGGAAGAAACGTCAAAAGACAGCACATCCCCGCGAGGAGAATTGCGGCGTCTCAACCAACCGATCGCGGTCAGATCTTCCACAGCCCTTTCCACATCGCGGGCAGAGCGGCTCAAGGAGCGGCAAAGTCCATCGAATTCCATGCGGAAACCGGGGTTGCGCAAACAGAAGGCGAAGAGTTCCTGATGGACTGGCGTGCGAACGATGACCGGAAGCAGTACGCTGGGATCCACCGTCACGCCTTGACCTGAGCCTTTTGCAAAAGGCGTTCCAGGCGCTCATCCAATTCCATGCAACGGATCGCCACGGCACTCAAGTGCGCGGCGAAAACGAGTAAGGGGGCTGCAACCAGCAGCACCAGGAGCCATACCATTCCATTTAAGATAGCTATTTGCACTCCCGATTGCGTCCAAGAACAACGCGTTCCACAAGAACGGAAGTCATAAAACATCTATCGCCATATATCTGATCTTTAGGGTGGCTTCGCTTTTCCGAAATGGTTAAGCTTGCTTTGTAAGCTTTTTGTGACGTTTCCCCAAAACTCTGGAATCTTGCCGTCGCCAATGATGTCTAAGGTTCGTCCCCGGAGTATAGATGCCCATCCATTCCAGCACAGGAACGAGTCAGCACCGAAATCCGCAAGCCGCTGCGGAAGAAGCCGTGCATCGCGCCCTGAACGGCCTGGAAGGGCGAGCGCAGTTTCTGCTGCTGTTTGCGGGCATCGGATACGATCAGGCAAGCATTGCCCACCACGCCTGGGAAGCGGTCGGTCGGCTGCCCATGGCCGGTTGCGGTGCCGAAGGCGGCATCGGCAAGGGCTGGAGCGAAGAGTCCCCCTTCTGGGCCAGCGCCATGGTCTTCTCGGGCAAAGGCATCTCCTTCCGAACCGGCGTGACCGAAGGTCTGAGCGAAGCCTCCCAAGCGGCCGGCAAGCAGATTCGCGAAACGGCCTTTGTCGGTGGGGAACGCGCCGTCTTTCTCTTTTCAGACGGCATTAGCGTGAATGTCACGGAATTCCTGCGCGGCCTGGGAACAACCAAAGCGCCTCTTCTTGGGGGCCTAGCCAGCGACGATTGGCTCAAAGAGGGGAAGACCTGGCAGTACTGCGACGGCAAGGCCTTCCATAACGCTGCCACTTGGTTCTCGGTCGCCGGCAATGTCCATGTCGCTTGGGTTAGCCAACATGGCTGCCGCCCCTTTGGGAAGGATTCCCACATCACGCGGGTCAGCGGCACCCAGATCCTAGAAATCGACAACAAGCCCGCCATGGACTATCTCGCCGACCTGACCTACTTGGAAGACAACGAAGCGGGGACGCTCCCCAGCGTCAACATCGCTCTAATCTACCAGCCTCCTGCGACCACGGAACCGAGAGCCCTCCATTTCGTTCTCCCGGAAGTCCATCGCAACGGCACTTTGCCCCGAACCCAGGTGGAACTTCCCGTCGGAACGCGCATCTGGCTAGCGCGACGCGATCCGGATGCCATCCGCAAAGGCTTGCCGGCGCTGATCCAGACCCTGACGAACCGGCTGTCGGGCCGGACGCCCAAAGCCCTTCTGCAGATTGATTGCGCCGGACGCGGACGCGTCATGTTCACCCAGGAGCAGATCCTGGACAACATGCGTTCCATCCAGCAAGCAGTTCCCGGAGATCCCCCCTGGAGCGGGTTCTATTCTTACGGAGAGCTTGTTCCCGATCAAGGAGGCAACGCCTGCACTCACTACACCACCCTTCTTGCGACCCTGAGCGACCCATGACTGACCTGGATCCGAGAATCGGCAACGAAGCCGTGGTAGAGGAAAATCGCCGTCTGCAGCGGGAAGTCCGGCATTTGGTCCGCGTCGAGCAGCAGCTTCATTCTGCCCACGCCAAGATTGATCGCCAGATCGACGAACAGCATCATCTACTGGAAACCGCCCAGGTCATGGCCGATACCCAGGACATCGCGGAGCTTGCTCATCAAGCCGCCGCGTTCTGCGTCTACGGGATCGGATGGGCGCGTGGCTTTCTCTTCCGGACGCGCACAGGCTCGCCCTTGGCCGAGGTCTGCGGCTTCGAAGGCGAACTGGATCGCCGAGACTTTGATCGTTTGCTGACACCAGAGATCTCCGCAGAGCTGTTCCAGGAAATTCCCACACCGCAGCTGCTCGGATCAAGGCTGGAGCTCGGCAATTTCGCAATTTCACAGATCCTGGAAGATGCGGAGACCTGCTATTGGCTGGTTGGCGGCAATCCGCCAGGCGCATCGCGTCACTTCCGTGCCGTGGACGATGCCCAAGCCCGGACCAGCCTCTCGCAGCTCAAGGCACTTTTGGCAACCAACCTGCGGCGCGTCCTTGCCTGGCAAGCCCTCCGCGACGCGCACGTACAACTGGAGGAACGCGTGCGCGAACGCACCCGCCAACTGGAAGGCGCCCTGGAAACGGCCAAGAAATCCCAGCAAGAGAAGAGTTCGCTCTTTGCCGGCATGAGCCACGAGATTCGCACTCCCCTCAACGGCATCCTGGGCATGGCCGGCTTGCTGCAGGAAACCAAGCTCGATCCCGAACAGGCCGACCTGCTGCGGATGCTGCGCCAGAGCTCCGAAGGCCTGATGGCCATCATCAACAGCTCCCTGGACGCCGCCCGCATCGAGGCCGGCGCCGTAGAGGCCTCGCAAGAGGCGTTTCGCCCCTGCGACGAGGCCTTGCACGCCCTGGAAGCCCTCTCTCCCGCGGCGCAAGCCAAGGGAATTGCGCTGATCCTGGAATGCAACCCTTCCCTAGCCGGATCGTGGCAGGGGGATCCCGTTCATTTCCGACAGATCCTGACAAATTTGGCCGGCAACGCCGTGAAGTTCACCCAGCAAGGAAGCGTGCGCGTGAGCCTCGACTTCTTGTCCCATGAAGACTCCGAGCAGCTTTCTCTAGAAATCTGCGACAGCGGAATCGGCATGAGCCCCGAGGAGATCCAGCGCATCTTCGAGCCGTGGGCCCAAGCCAACGCCTCCACCTCGCGGCGCTTCGGCGGTAGCGGCCTGGGGCTTTCCATCACGCGCAAGCTGGTGGAGCTTCTGGGAGGCACGCTCACGGTGACCTCCATCCCCAATGCAGGAACCTGCTTCACCTGCCGCATCCCCGCACAACGCATCCCAGAAAACCGACAGCTCTCAGGACGCCGCATCTTGTTCGGATCGGCGCACCCGGAGCACTCCGACCTGCAGGATCTGACGCGCGTCGCCCAGTTCCAGGAATTTCTGTCCCGCTTGGTCGGCGACGAGCGATGGGACGCCGCCATCCTCGATGCCGAACTGCTCCCGAGCGACTTCCACCTTCCGCGCGAAGCCGTCCATTGCCCCGTCTTTCTGCTTTCGTCGCAGCAGGACCTGACGCGAGCCCGCCACGACCGCGAGCAGGGCATCGAGGGCCGCATCTTCGCTCCGCTGAGCGTTGCGGATCTAGATCAGCGTCTTTCCAAGCGCACGGTGCTTCCGGAATTTCAGGAACGGCCGCGCATCCTGCTGGCAGAAGACAACGCCGTCAACGCCCGCATCACGCAGCGCCTCCTGGAACGCCAGGGCTGCGAGATCGAACTCGTGGTCGATGGCATTCAGGCTTTGGCCGCCTTGGCCGAGAAGCGCTTCGACCTGGTGCTGATGGACATCCAAATGCCGGAACTGGACGGCCTAGAAGCGACCCGTCGCCTGCGCCAAAACCCCGGCAGCAACGATGGCGTCCCCGTGGTGGCCCTGACCGCTTGTGCCTTTGAAGAAGACCGCGAGCGCTGCCTAAGCGCCGGCATGAACGACTACATCTCAAAGCCCGTGGCGTCGGCAGAGCTCTCCCGCATCATCCACCACTGGGTGCGCAGCTAAGACCTACTCGGGATCGCTCCAGCGCCCCTGCTCCTTGATGAGCTCCACCAAGGCATCTGGCGCCTGTGCTTCGGGAACCCCCTTGCGCACGCAGTCGCGCCCCACATAAAGGCTCACCGTTCCCGGGGCTCCGCCCACGTAGCCGAAGTCGGCGTCGGCCATCTCGCCAGGGCCGTTCACGATGCAGCCCATGATGGCGATCGAGACGTCCTTGAGATGCCCGGTGCGGGCGCGGATGCGGGCCGAAGTTTCGACCAGGTCAAAAAGCGTCCGGCCGCAGCTCGGGCACGAGACGAACGAGGCCTTGCTCTGCCGCGCGCCAGCGGCCTGGAGCACGTCATAGGCGAGATCCACGCATTCGTCCACCGGCTTGCCGGAGAGCGCCACCAGATCTCCATAGCCATCGCACAAGAGACTTCCCAGCACCGCTGCCATGCGCAGTTCGTCTTCCTCGTCGCCGTTCAACTTCCAGCGCAGCGCCAGGAGGGGACGGCGACTTCCATTGGACAGGCGCGCCGCCAGCCGGCGCACGCCCCACGGCCCTTGGGTTTCAAGCGAAGAAGCCACCACCGAGGCTGAGCCGACGCTTGCCAACTGCTCCTCGGTCCACTCCACAGCCCGCTCCTTGCGCTCAGGCAGGAAAGTGTCGGCTCCGACACGCACCGGAGATCCGGAACCGGCCGAGACGCCGCCGATCTGGACCGGAGCCGTCTCGCGGCGCGCATACTTCAGGGGGTCGCAAGATTCCATCAGACCGTCGTCCGTCTCGGCGAGACGGGTGCCGCCAAAGCCTGTCGCAATGGACACGTCCTCGGCAAAGGGGCGGATGCAAGCGCGCACCAGCGTACGCCCTGGGGCAATCTCCTCCACCGGATCTTCCGTCAGCGAGACGCGGATGGTGTCGCCCAGGCCGTCCAACAGCAGCGCCCCGATGCCCACAGCAGACTTAAGACGCCCATCGCGGCCTTCACCGGCCTCGGTCACGCCCAAGTGGAGAGGGTAGGCCTTGTGGCCACCTTCAGCCAAGCGCTGCACCAACATGCGGTAACACTGGATCACGACCTTGGGGTTGGAAGCCTTCATGGAAAAGACGACCTGGTCAAAATTCTCGGCTTCGCATACCGCGAGATATTCCAGGGCCGAAACCACCATGCCTTCCGGGGTGTCCCCGTAGCGCGCCAGGATGCGGTCGGAAAGGCTGCCGTGGTTGGTGCCGATGCGCAGCGCCACGCCGCGGCTCTTGGCTTCGCGCACCAGCGGAGCAAACTTGTCGGCAATCTTCTGCAGACCGCGATCATAATCGCTCTCGGTGAAATCTTTGCGAAAGCCATAGGCGGTCTTGGCGTCCACGAAGTTGCCAGGATTGATGCGCACCTTCTCCACCCACTTGATGGCCTCGAAGGCAGCGGCCGGCTGGAAATGGATGTCTGCGCACAGCGGTACGGTGACTCCCTGGGATCGAACTCCAGCAACAATCTTCTCAAGGCAAGCGGCATCCGTCTGCGTCGGCGTAGTGATGCGCACCAGATCGCAGCCGGCCTTGGCCAACCGCACCGTCTGGGCGATGGTGGCCGCCACGTCCTTGGTGGAGGTGGTGGTCATCGACTGCACCAAGATGGGGTGGCGCGCACCAATGAGAGCCGAACCAATGCGCACCTCGTGAGTCACGCGTCGGAATCCTGCAAAGCGACCGAGTTCTTTCATGAGGCGCAAAATACAGCAAAAAGGGGAGCTCGATGGCTCCCCGATATTTTCAAACACAGATCCTCAATCCTACTTAGCGGACTTCTGCGCCTCCAGCCGAGCCTTAGCATCGGTAATGGCCTTCTCGATGGCGGCGCGGCGAGCCTCGTTCTTCTTGTCGAGATCTTCGATCTTCGCCTGCACTTTGGCCTTATCAGCATCGTTCAGTTGGGCAAGGAAGACATCGCGGCGGATCTTGGCGTCAACCTTCAGGGTGTCGATCTTGGCCTTCAAAGCTACGGCATTGTTCTTCAGGACTGTCTGCAGCGAATCGCGGACGTGCTCGATGCGTGCACGATTCTGGTCCAGAACGACCTTCACGGAATCGGGCATGTGGGCGGCCCAATTCGTGTCGGGCTTCGTGGGAAGGCTCGCCCTGAGGGCGGCGAGCTTCACCGAATCCGTTCTGGCCATGGCCTTCAATGCTGAAGCCTCGGCGGCAAGCTTGGACGCCTCGACCGAATCGCTGCGGCCATACTTCGCCAGCACGCTATCGATCCCGCGACGTGTCCCGGCAGCGGTGTCGTGCTTGTTGTAAATAGCCAGAATCTCATGCGAAGCCGTGTCGTGCTTGATATAGATGTCCGGGACACCCTTTGGAGCGACAGTGTCAGCGGTACCGGCAAAGGCACTTACGCCAGCAAAGAGGGTGAAAATGGCGATCATGTTCTTCATGGCATTCCCTTTCTTTCACATTGGACTCGAAGGTGGTGGGCTCGGCTGCAGGCATTCCCGTGAACGCCGATCTGCCCATTGTTAATGGAACTTTCGTGCCAAGATGAAACGAGAAGCTCGCAACCGATTCTGACAGCACCGCCCACTTTTTGGCCCCTCTTAGAAGGGACAGATGGGGCACCGAGCCACAATTTTCTCGCCTGTAAGCGAGAAAATTGCGACAGGCTATTCGCGATGCTTGTAGTTCTCGGGGCGGATTTCCAAGCGTTCAATCATGCGGATCAGCACCTTGCGGTCCACGTCGAGAATCCGGCTGGTCAAACTGACGTTTCCCTGAGATTTTTCCAGGGCCCGTTCGATGCAGCGGCGCTCGACGCGTTCGCGAACATCATGAAGGGTTCCCTCGATTTCGCTGCCCGAGAGCAGCGAAGATATTTCCAGTTCCTCGCCATCACCCAGCCCCAGGTCCTCGGGCACAATGCGCTCCTGGGACGAGAGCAACACGGCCTTCTGGATGCGATTTTCTAGCTCCCGCACGTTTCCGGGCCAACGATGAGAGAGAATGGCCTTCTCGGCGGCACGCCCCAGTTCCTTCGGGCCGACCCCATACTGGGCCGCATAGAGCTTCATGTAGTGGCGCGCCAGGAGCACCGGATCGCGATCGCGCTCACGAAGCGGAGGCAGCTTCACCTGAATCACGTTGACGCGAAAGAACAGGTCGGCGCGAAAACGTCCGGCATCCACCTCCTGCTGCAGGTCGCGATTGGTGGCCGAGACCAGGCGAAAGTCGACAGGAATGGGAACCGTTCCGCCCACGCGCACCAGCTCTCCCTGCTGAAGGACCCGCAGCAGCTTCACCTGAAGTCCCAAGGGAAGCTCTCCCAGCTCGTCCAGGAAGAGCGTGCCACCGCCAGCAGACTCTACCAGGCCGACATGCGTAGCAGCAGCGCCGGTGAAGGCCCCCTTCTCGTAACCGAAGAATTCCGATTCCATCAGATTCTCGGGGATGGCTCCACAGTTCACGGCCACGAACGCGCCGTCCCGGCGCGGGGAACTTTTGTGAACAAAACGGGCAAGCATCTCCTTGCCGGTACCGGTTTCTCCTACGATCAGCACAGGGACCTGCGCCCCTGCAACTTGAGAGGCCTCCAGGAATGTGCGCGTCATCGCTTCGCACTCAAAGACCGCCCCGAGCGAAGGCAGAAGTTCGGCGTGAATTTTCTGGAGCCGAGCAATGGCCATGACCTGGCTTTCCTCGCGCAGCGAGCGCGCCAGGAGCTCCGCGAAGAAGGCGCGCCAATCCTCGAACTCCTCGCGCTCCTCCTCGGTGAAGCCTGGATGTCCCGATAGCCGATCGACGTAGAGAAAGCCGTCGCCTCCATTTTCAAAGGGCAGCGGACCGCACAGCACGGAGCGGATGTCGTTGAGCAGGATACTTTCCTGGGTCGGAAGCTCCTGAAGATCGGAATGGGAAAAAAGCACCGTGCCACCGCGTCGCTCGGCCTCGGCTAGCGCGCTTCCCGAGAAGCGATTGCGGGTCGCCCCTTCGGGATAGGTCACAAGCGACCTGGGAGCCTCCTCCTGACGTGCGAAGATGAGCTGAGCCCCGTCGCAGCGCAGACGCACCGCAACCTCCCGCAGCAGCATGGGCAGCAGGCGATCGCGATCGCTCTCCCCTACCATGCGTGTGAACACATCCACCACCAGTCGCGCTCCATCCGCAACGGACTGCCCTTCCCGGTGCGTACCCTCCAGCACCTCGCCGGCGATGCGCACCGCAGGCTCCACCCCGCTTTCAGAAAGGCGAAAGTGCGCCGCGCCCAAGCAGAACTCATCGCCTTCGTGGATCTCGACCTGATCAGCACAGGGCTTGCCGTTGACCAGAACCGGATGCGCCGAGTCTAGAGCGCGCAATTGCCAAGCGCCCATCTGGAAGACCAAGTAGGCGTGGTGCGGCAGCACTCCTTCAGCTTCGACGCGAACGGTGTTGCGCGCATCGCTTCCCAGCGAGGCCATTCGCCGTTCCAAGGCAATGCCTTGGGTATCGGGGAGATCCAGTCGCGTCAGCAGGTGGCTCATTTCATTCTTTCGGCTGCAGTGTGGAGGCTCACGACCTGATAGGCAGTGGCCTTGACGCGGCCCTGCCAGAGGAATCGCCCGCGTCTGCGCAATTGGACAAGATGATGGCCGGCATCCAAGGGGTAATGTCCCGGCCGCGCTGCCGCCACCGGAGCACCGTCCACCAGCACCGTGCAACGGCACTCCTCAGGCACCAGGAGCGAAGCCGGGAGCGCCGGTGGAAGGCCTTCGGAAAAGCCCGGCCCATCCGGCCTAAATTGACCTTCGGAACGCTTGCTCCCCAGCAGTTCAGGCGCCAGCGAAAGAGAAAGCCCGGGCCGCGCCGTCCCGATCACCGCACGATGGCTGCCGGCGAAATAGCCGAAAAGTCCCGCCGCGGCGACGAGGCATCCTCCCAGAACCCAAGGCAGGCGATGACGACTCACTTTCCCGAGATCGATGCGCCCCAGCGTCTCCATGGCTGGCCAGTGATCCGGATCCCATTCCAAGGACTCGGAGACCAGCCGAAAGGCCGTCTGTGCCTGTCCCCGTCGCAGATGTTCCTGTCCCGACTCCAGGCAGGCGCGCGACATTTCTCTGCGGAAGGGAGGATCTGCAAGTTCAGAAAGAATCTGGCGCGCCGCCGCCTCGTCAACGGGAATCGCCTCGATTCGCTCCGTCCATGCCTCGGCATCCGGCCAGCGCGCCTGCGGATCAGAAGCCATGCCGCGCCCCAGAAGATCCCGCCATGCAGAAGTCAGTCCCAGCGCAGAGATTCCCCGGTCCACTTCATGGGCCGCGGAAAGGCGTCGCCCCAAAAGGCATTCCCCGAGCACCAGCGCCAAGGCCCACAGATCACCGTCCGCAGGGTGGGCGCCGTCCTGAATTGCTTCCGGCGGCATGTAGGCAGGTGTCCCGCACCGAGCCGCGGCCGAGCCCAGGGGCTGTGAGAATCCCAGGTCGAGGATCCGGACGTCCCCGTCCTGGAGCACTAGGATGTTGGAAGGCTTCAGATCTCCGTGCGCCAAGCCCCGACGATGAATTTCCGCCAACGCCCTGGCCAGCGCACGTCCCAACAACCAGGTCGCGGCTTCGGGAAGCGCCCCGCCCTGCAGCAGCTTTTCTAGGGAGATTCCCTGCAGCCATTCCATGGCAACGAAGGTGCGTCCATGCCAGTGGAAGGCATCGTAAACCGCAGGAAAAGCCGGGGCATCCAGCGCAGCTTGTCGACGCGCCTCCTCGGGGTCACGCGTCCCGGGCAGGATCTTGAGCGCAACATCCCGCTCCAAGGCTTCCTGACGCGCCCGCCAGACTTCCCCCCAGGCTCCCTTTCCTAGCAGTACGGGATCGCCATAGCCGGAAGGAAGACGCGGAAGGTTCATGACCCCAGCCTCCGCTCCGCCTGCACCAGCCACCACAGGGAATTCTCGTCGTGAGGATCGACCTTAAGGGCGCGCAGCCACCATTGGTGCGCCTGGGGAATATCACCTTCCTGCCATTCCAGGAGTCCCAGGTTGTAAAGGGACGGGACATCCGTAGAATCGATGGCGACGTTCTGCAGGAACAGCTCCCGAGCCATGCGAGGATGGTTACCGCGATATTCTAGGATGCCGGCAAGATTGCGCGCCGGAAGTTGCCGCGGATCGGCGCGCAGCAGTTCCTTCAGCCGCCCCAAGGCCGCGGCAGTGTCCCCTTTCTGAACCAAGCTCCTCGCCCACAGATAATTGGCGCGCGACCAGCTGCTGCGCAGCGTGGTGTCGGAAGAAAAGCCCTGGGCAATCTCTAGCTCCCGAACGGCTTCCTCCCAAGCCGAAGGCTCGTCGCGCTGGGAAAGCGCCTGGGACTCGGCGCGCTGCACCAGGGCACGCGCCATTCCCACGCGGGCCGCCGGATCGGCCGGGTCGTCGTCCAGGATCTGTGAGAAGAGCTTCTGGGCGCGCGGCCAATCTCCCAGCTCCAGACAACGCACGGCCGCCGACTCGCGATCGCGACGGCATCCGCAAAGGAGAAGCCCCGCAGCCAGCAAAAGAGTCAAGGCACGACGCATCAAAAGGAAACGCTCCATGCAAGAGAAAATGCACGAGAATCCCAGGCGTTTTCGTCGGAATCCTTGTTCTCAATGGTACTCCAATTCTGCTCGAAGTTCCAACTTGCCGTCAAGGTTCCGCTGCGCCCGAGATCCAACGTCGCGCCCAGCGTGCCCGAGCAGTCGAGATCCTCCCGGCGCCGCACGAAGAACTCGAAGGGCAGCACGCGACGATCGATGTCGTTGCCCTGGGAGGTGTGCGGCTCCATCAGATACCATTTGCCCGTCTCGCGATCATGCCAGAGCGTGATCTCGTCACTCGCAGAATTCTTCCCGAGCATGGCGATGCTCCAACGCGTCCTCTCGAACCAGATCTTCCAGGAAATCCCGCCCGTAATGAAAAGAGATGCCCTCGCGATCGGGCTCCAGGAGAGGGAGGCATCCAGGCTCGGGCCACCGCTAGAAGAAGGGGAAATCTCCGCGAAGGGAACGTTCGCAGAGCGCGTGGGAATGCCGTAGATGCCCCGAAAGCCTGGCGTCCAGGAATTTCCAGAGGTGTCATAGACAGAAAGCCAGGAGGGCAGCCCCTTCAGTTCGCGCAGGTAGAGCACGGTGTCGCGCATGCCCGAAACGTCGGCAATCTTTGCCACCGAGTCCATGGAGCGGCTTTCGGGCCCCAAGAAAGCGGAAAGTCCCAAGGATCCCGAAAACGAGAACCCATGCGGGAAAAGATGGCGCCCGGAAAAAGCAATTCCCCCTTGGGAATAGCGTACGGTCGGCTCGCCCACCAGCGAAACGGAAGCCGAGCGGCTGCCCGAGGCGGATACCCTCCAGTAACCGTCGTTCATGTAGCGGGTCCAACTGGCCGAAAGGCCCGCATCGTTGCGCATGCCGTCGGGAAAGTAGGCCGTACGCGACAGGCTCGCAGAAAGGCCCAGAAGACCGGCACGAAAGCCTTGGGCCCAAGAGAGACGTGTCCCTCCAGCCCATTGCGTGAGCGTATCCGCGCCCGCATCGAGGTTCAGGCGCCCCCAAGGTTCGATGCGCAGGCTGCCCGATTCCCCGCGCCAGGTCCAGGCTGCGCCTGCCGAATGGGTCTTGACGCGTCCGTACACTCGCACCGTGTCGAGATTTCCCGAGACGGCCGCAGGCGGCGTTCCCCGTGTGATCTCGCTCGCAAGCTCTTGGATCCTGGAACGCACCGGATCGTAATGGACGCGGCTATCCTCCATCTCGAAGGAATACCAGCCGCTCCAGTTCGGAAGAACCATCTGCCGCCGGGTCGGCCTCAGGAAAGTTTCCGTCTGGCGCGCTTCCTTGTCCATGCCGAGAGCGCGAAAGAAGCGCAACCGCTGAGCCAGGAAGAGTTCGTGATCGCCCGGAAAGTGTCGTTCCATCGCGTAGTTCAGCCCAAGCGCGCTCTCGAAATGTCCGTCGGCAAAAAACTCGTCGCCTTCCAGCAGACGCAGCCCCCGGTCTTCCCCGTAACGCCGCATGCCCTCCTCGAGAAGTCGTGCCGCAGCTCCGTGGCGACCGGTGACAGAAAGCGCAAAGGCAGCATCACGCAGAAAGGCGTTCGTGGAGGAATCCTCCCCAGCCTGCAGCGCAATGGAATCAGTAGGCACGCAGGCGAAGGTGTCGCAAGTAGAATCCCCTCTCGTCACCGCAGGAGCAAAGAAGCGACCATCCCAGCTCGCAGCGCGAACGGCAAAGATTCCTGAGAGCAAGGCAAACACGACACCAAGGAGCCCCAAGCGCGCGTCACCGCACTACGAAGAAGGTAGCGCTTCCCGTGCGTCGTGCGCCTCCATCGCCCTGCCAGGAGGCGCGCACCACGTAGTGGCCGCTCGGCATGCCGTCCAGGGAGCGGATGGCCGATCCCTGGACATCGATTCCCAGTCGTCCCCACGTCCGACCACGGGTATCGAGGATCCATCCCGCCGCCCCTGCCGGCCCGTGGATCACGAGTTTCGTCCCGTCTTGGCGCGCCGAGAACCGCACGGAGGCGGAGCGGACGGCACTTACTCCCACATTCCATGTGCGAGAAACCTGGATGCTGTCCAGGTCTCGCATATAGCTTGCGTAATTTTGCGACACCGTAGCAGTGTCTCCCGCCAAATACACCTCCCAGCCATAGGTGCCATAAGCAAAGTAACGCTGCTGCCACGCCTCGGACGTGTCGCAAAGGGAACCCGAAACCTGGACGCTGTTCAGATAGGTTGCCGGAAGATTATCCTGGCTGTAGTTCGTCCAGGAGTAGACAGATCCTCCGCAGGCATTGAACTCGATGTTGATCTTCTGGGCATAGGACATCTCGTAGGGCCAATTTGCGACCGAGTCGCTATCAGCGCTAAGTCCTTCATACAAGAAGACGCCAGCATGGACATGCTGCGCCGTGTCCTTGGGAACCCACGCGTAATGCCAAATTTGTCCAGAGGAATCGGCGCTGCTCACGGTGTCCCAGCCACTTGGAAGACTAATGGAAAGTCCCACTCCCGGAAGCGTCACCCGACTGGATGCCTCTGAAGTGGAACCAAGGGCTGCAATCAGTAGCGGCAGCACGGCAAATGGTCTTCTCATGGGGAACTCCTTTCGGGAAAGGAACGAAACAGGACTACTTGTCCCGAAAGTTCTTAGGACCCTGGGATGGATTGGAATGCTCCTCGATCTGGCGAATCTTCTGACGCAGGCGTTCCCGCTCGCTTTCCGGCAGCGACTGCAGAAAACGTTCGCGCTCCAGCTTGGCGTCCTTCTTGGCGGCCTCGCTCTGGCGACGCTCGTGCATGGAAGAGGAATTATTGCCTCGCAAGCTCTGCAATCGTTCACGCACATCAGAAGGAAGTTCGGAAGCGTAATCCTTCCAAGCTGTGTCCGCCTTGGCGCACCATGCCACCCCCACCGTTGCCAAGACCAATGCCGCGATCAGGATTGTACCAAAGCGTTTCATAGGCATCTCGATTGTATGAAGTCCTCTTCACGGAATCGCAATCTTCGAGCCATTATATCCCTGAGCGCATCAGCTTCTCAAGAGCCCAAAGTTCGCTCCTTTTTTTGGGGCAATCCGGGACACTTCCAAAACGTCAGTCCCTTTTTGCCCCAATCTCTGCCTTGGCCGCATTCCAAAGTTCGTCCAATTCCGCAAGACTTCGTCCATCCAAGGGTTTACCCTGCTTGCTTGCCTGCGCCTCCATGTTCCGGTAGCGCGTCTCGAACTTTCGTGAAGCCGCCAAGAGCGCCTCTTCGGCACCAATCCCCAGCTTGCGCCCGAGGTTCACGCAGGTAAACAGCAAATCGCCAAATTCATCCTCAATGGCGTGGCGATCCCCTTGGCCAATCGCTTCCCGCAGTTCGCCTTCCTCTTCGGCGAGCTTTTCCCATACCGGGGCAGCATCTGGCCAGTCGAAGCCGTCCTTGGCCGCCCGCGATTGCAGCTTGGCCGCTCGCATCAGGGCCGGGAAGCTCGGTGGGATGCCATCCATGCGGCTCTTGCGATCTTCCTTGCCCTTTTCACCGTTCTTGATGGTTTCCCAGTTGCGCACCACGTCGGCGGAATCCTTCACGTCCACAGATCCGAAGACATGCGGATGGCGGCGGATGAGCTTGGCGCACAACTCGTGGATCACCACATCGAGATCGAAGCGCCCTTGCTCGCTTGCCATCTGCGCATGGAAAACCACCTGCAAGAGCACGTCGCCAAGTTCTTCGGCCATGCCGTGGTCGTCGCGCAGATCCACGGCCTCCAGGAACTCGTGCGCCTCTTCCAAAAGGCACCCTTTGATGCTCTCGTGGGTCTGCTCCTTGTCCCAAGGACAACCGTCAGGAGCCCGCAGACGCGCCATGATCTTGCGCAACTGCTCAAATGAGTAGTATCTTTCTTCCATAACCTTTCAAAGGTAGCGCCAATGCCCAAACCTGCTTTGCTTTCTGAACACAGCCAGACGCCCAGCGCTGCCTCCGAGGCCTCGCAAGAGCTTTGGCTTGCCCTGAGCCGCGTCTCCGGACTCGGCCCGGTCCGCACCACGACGCTGCTGGAGCGCTTCGGATCTCCTGACGGGGTCTTTGGCGCCAGTGCCCAAGCGCTTTTTGACGACACTCTCGCCATGCCCGAGAACGTGGTGCGGGAAATCCTGAAAGGTCCCGATTTGGCCTGGGCCGAAGTCCAGCAGGAGAAATGCCTGCGCTTTGGCGGGCGCGTGCTCAACTTCGGAGATCCGGCCTATCCGGCACGCCTGCGCACCATCAGCTCGCCCCCGCCGGTGCTCTTCTGCAAAGGGCCGCTTGGCTATGACCATTTTCGTCCCGTAGGCGTCGTGGGCACCCGCCATCCGACCGAACTCGGGCGCTATGCTTGCGGAAGTTTTGTGCGAGAGTGGGCATCTCAAGGCATCCGCATCATCTCAGGGCTAGCCATGGGCATCGACGAAACATCCCACCGCGCCGCCTTGGAAATCGGAGGCGAAACCGTTGCGGTGCTGGGCAACGGACTCGACCAATTTGGAGAAAATTCCCGCACCGACCTTTTCGAGCAGATCGCCGAAGCAGGCCTCTTGGTCTCGGAGTTTCCGATGGGCCTGGTGCCTTCGCCACAGACCTTCCCGCGGCGCAACCGCATCATTTCTGGGCTTGCACGAGCGGTGGTGGTGGCCGAAGCCGGGCTCAAGAGCGGAGCCCTCATCACAGCCCGTGAAAGTCTCGATCAGAACCGCGAGCTCCTAGCCATGCCCGGACTGGCTGGTTGGACAAAATTTTCAGGCTGCCATCGATTGCTGCGGCAAGGAGCCACCTTGTGCGCCGACCCTCAAGACCTTCACGAGGCTTGCGGCTGGCGCAGCAACGTCTCGCTCACTCTTCCCAACGAAGTCGGTACCGCCCATCCCGTCGTGGCCTTGCTCCGCTGCGAGCCGTTGGGCATCGAAGAACTGGCTCTGCGTCTCGGACGCCCGGTCACGTGGCTCTTGGCCGAAACGGCTCGCCTGGAAATCCAGGGGCTGATCCGCAAGCTTCCCGGTGGCATTTTCGCTCCGCTTTGATTCAATCATTTTCCGCATCTTGCTTCGTCCATCGCAAAGCGGTAGTCTTGAAAAACCATGGATACTCAAGCTCTGATCGATCCTGCTGCCCTGGAAAAGCTTTCCAAATACGGCCCCCCCGGCTTTATTGAAAAGCTCGTCGTCATGTTTGAGCAGAATGCCCATAAGCAGGTGGATCAGATCCACGTGGCTTTGGATGCGAATGATGGCGCCCAGGCATCCTTTGCTGCACACGCCATGAAATCAAGCGCCGGCCAAGTGGGAGCCCTCGAAGCGCATCGCATCCTGTCCCGCATCGAAGCCCACAGCAAGGAAGGGCGGCTCGACGAAGCTCGCCAGTCGCTTGCCGGCCTCGACGACATCCTGCCCAGCTCCATCGAGCAGTTGCGCAAGTTGGCGGGAATCTCCGGAGCCTGAAGTCTTTTTGTATCGTTAAGAGCGGGGCCCCAACAGCGGAGAGAGCTTGAGAGTTTTGATCGCCGAAGATGACCGCACCAGCGCACTCTTACTAGAACACGCCGTAACTCGTGCTGGCCACGAGGCATTGGTCGTCCAAGATGGCCAAGAAGCCTTGTCTCGCCTGAAGTCCGGGGAGTTCGACGCCGTCCTCACCGATTGGATGATGCCTCGCATGGATGGCATCGAACTGATCCGGAAAGCCCGGGAAGACGTGGCAGAGCCGCCCATCTTCCTGGTCGTAACGGCCCTCGCCTCCGCCGAAGCGCGCCAGCACGCCTTGCGCGCCGGAGCTGACGACTACATCGCCAAGCCGTTTTCCGCTCGCGACGTGATCGAACGCTTGGTGAACTGCTACGACCGCCATCGCCAACCGGAGCCAACTCGGCCTCGCTTCGAGCCTGCCGCTAATTTAGCGGCGCTGCCGCCGCGCGTCGGCGTGTGCATTGCCGCCAGCACAGGCGGTCCCGAGGCCTTGAAGGAAGTCATCGGATCGCTCGGAAGTCTGCCAGAGGCAAGCATCTACATCGTGCAGCATGGCCCAGCATGGATGTTGGAGACCTTCGCAACTCGTCTTCAGGAAGACGCCGGCATGCCGGTCTATCTCGCCAAGGACGGCATGATGAGCCAACCGGGCGCCATCTATATCGCTCCTGGCGACCGCCACATGACCGTGGCCCCAGAAACCTTCGCCCTGCAGCTCAACGACGAGGCACCCGAAAACTACATGCGTCCGGCTGCCGATCCGCTGTTCCGCAGCGTGGCCACGGCCTTCGGCCCCTACGGCGTTGCCGTGGTGCTCACCGGCATGGGCCGCGACGGCACCCTCGGAGCAGCAACCATCGCCGCCGCCGGCGGCGTGGTGTTGGCTCAGGACCCGCGCACCGCCGTGGCATCATCCATGCCGCAGACGGTGGTCAACATCGGAGCCGTTCGCGAAGTGGTCGCCCTGAAACTTTTGGGCACCTCCTTGCGCACTCATATCCTGACTTTGGCTCAGAAACTGGCGCGCTAGCCCTTCCCAGACGGACCGCTTTGTGGTACACTGCCTTCATGCAGGCTGATGTGCCCACTGTGCCCCTCTCCGAGTTGAATCGGCGAAAGTATCAGGAGATCCTGGAAGACGTCGGGCAGATTCCCACGCTCCCCACCATCGTGATGCGAGCCATGGAGATCCTCAACGACGACCATGCCCGCGCCGAGGATTTGGGACGTTTGTTGGCGCGCGATCCGGCCCTTTCTGTAAAGGTGCTGCGGTTGGCAAACTCCGCCTTCTACGGCATTCCGCGCACCATCAGTTCCATCAATCAGGCCGTCATCATCCTGGGCTTCGATACTCTGCGTTCCCTGGTGCTATCGGCGACGGTCTTCCGGCTTTTCGACGGTCGCCAAGCCAACATCGATCACGGACGCTACTGGAAGCATTCGGTAGTGGCGGCCATGGCCACCCGACGGCTCGCCCGCCATGTGGCGCGCTTTCACAGCGTCAATCCGGAATCGGCTTTCATGACGGGACTGCTCCACAAGATCGGCATCCTGATTTTCGACATGATCGCCCCCGAAGCGCATGCCTCGCTGTTTGCGCAACTGAAGGAAAGCACCAGTACGCTTGCCGAACTTGAAACAAGCCTTCTGGGCATCCACTATGCCCAATTGGGAGGCATGCTCGCCGAACGCTGGGAACTCCCCGAAGAGTTGCAGCGCCCTATCATGAACCACCTGCAGCCGTCCGCCGATCCCGAATGGGCCGTCTCGGCGTCACTGGTGCATGTCGGGGCCATCCTGGCCGAGCGCAGCGGAACCGCCCTGGTGGACTCCGTGGCAGCCTTTCCTTTGGACCCCACGGCCCTGGAGATCTTAGCCTTGACGGAAAAGGATCTCGACAATCTTCTGGTAGAACTAACCCCGGAAATCGAAAGCGCTAGCGGCTTTTTCGAACTCGTGCAAGGTTGACGCCGATGAACGACAGACTTCCTTCAGTGGACTTCCACGCCCAGCACGGCGCCTTTGGCGCCTATGGCAGCTTCACGCTCGGAAAGCACGGCGCCACCGGCGGCTTTACCGTCCACGACGGACGCCGCCCCGGAAATGACGACGTCTACGTGGGTATCCTGCACGAGGACGGTCACCTCAAGCTGCTCCCCTTCTTCAAGGCCGCTGGCCGCGACACCCAGGCATTTGCCATTCGGGAAAATGAACCGGAGCTGCGCGTCGAATCGATTTCCCCCGAAGACATCGTTCGCCGCATGGGATTCGGCACCGATCGCTGGGAAGCCCCAGGGCTCGCTTTTGAGCTGGACACTCCCCTGTGGCCGGTGCCAGATCCAGCGCAGGGAGAAGCTGAGCCTTTTGCCACCGCTTGCCTGCCTGCCGTGACCGGGCGCCTGCAGGTAGACAACAGCCTCGGCACCAAGCCCGTGCTGGCGGTATTCGGACTCTGCGGCGAGGAGCAAGGCCTCACCATGCTTAACGAGGCGGGGATGTGTGCCATCTTGCGCCAAGAGCGCGAAGGCATGGCCGTCCCGGAATGTCCGGGGCTCGTCCCCTTCGCTGGATTTGCCCTGGAGAAATGCTTCGGCAAAGACTTGCTGGTCCGTCCGCCGCACCTTCTCGGGGCCTGTACGGGATTTTCCGTGCGCGTGGAGGCGGGACAGAAATTGGATTTGCCGCTGGCTCTGGGGTGGCATGTGGCCGGCCTTGCAAGCGCGGGAATATCCTCTCGCTATGCCTACCTGAAACACCACACCAGCCTTCCTGCGGTGTTGCGCACGGCCTTGGACCAAGAGCCCGAGCGGCATCGGCGCAGCCAAGAGATGGACGCCGAACTGGAACACCAAGAGTCCTCTCCCGAACGGCGCTTCCTGCTTTCCCACGCCGTCCGCGCCTACTTCGCCTGCAGCGAGCTGCTGCGCTCCGAACCCACCGGAGAGCTCCTCTACGTCGTGAACGAGGGCGAATATTGCATGATGAACACCCTCGATCTTTCGATCGATCAGGCGTTCTTTGAGCAAGCGTTCTTCCCCTGGACCACCGAACAGATTCTCGAGCAGTTCGCAGACCGCTACGCCTATCGCGACCGCGTCAATCTCCTTGGCGCCACCTCGTGCGACGGCGGCGTCTCCTTCACCCACGACATGGGGGTGCGCAACGTCTTTTCGCCCGCCGGCACCTCCAGCTACGAAGTCTCCGGCAAGGATCGCTGCTTTTCCTTCATGACCTGCGAAGAGCTCTGCAACTGGCTCTTGCTCTTTTGCCTGCACACCCGCGCCGGCAATGCGCGCCAGGATTGGGCACGCGAGCACTTGGCCTTGCTGAAGGAATGCCAGGAAAGCCTGCTCTTGCGCGAACACCCCGATCCGTCCCTTCGGCGCGGACGCTTCGAGACCGACTCCTCCCGCTGCGGCCTCGGCGCCGAGATCACCACCTACGACAGCCTGGACGCATCCCTCGCCCATGCCCGCGGCAGCGTCTATCTCTCGCTCAAGGCCTGGGCCTGCCACGTGGGCCTTGCTCGGCTTTTGGCCAACTTGGGAGAGATCCCGGCAAGCCATTTGTCAGAAACTGCCGCACTTCGCTTTGCCGATGCCGTGGCGAGTCTCCCCGAGATCTTCGAGGGCTGTCTGCCGGCCAACTTCGAGGCAAGCCAGAGCACCGTGTTGCCCGCGATCGAGCCCCTCATCTACCCTTGGTGGTGGGAGGACCGCGACGCCGTCGCCGAGACGGGCCGTTTTTCCAGCTTAGTCCACCGCTTGCAGAGACACGCCGTGGCCGCGCTTCGTCCCGGAATTTGTCTTTCTCCCGAAGGCGCCTGGCGCCTCTCCTCGAGCAGCTCCATGACCTGGATGAGCAAAACCTTCCTCTGCCAAGCCGTGACGGAACAGGTCTTCGGACTGAGCTGCGACACTCAGGCCGACGCCCTCCACGCCCGCTGGCAGCGCGAAGGCATGGGCATCTGGGGATTTGTCGACCAGATCGTGGACGGCCACGACGTCGGCTCGCGCCTCTACCCCCGCGGCGTCACCGCCTGGTTGTGGCTTACAGAGGAAAAAATCCCCGTTCGCGCAAAAGCCTGACCACCCGCGGGCTGGAAGTCGTTTTATTGAGAGTGTAGAGGTGGATGCCTTCGCAACCCTCGCGCAAAAGCTGTTCTGAGAGATCCGCAGCCAGCTCAATGCCAGCCGTCACCATGGCTTCGGGATCGTCCTGGAGCGGCGTAAGGCGATCGATCACCGCCTGTGGCACGCTGGCGCCGCAACCTTGTGAAAAACGCACGATGCTTTCCAGGTTGGTGATGGGCATGATCCCAGCGATGAGCGGAAGGGTCACCCCAGCCGCACGCGCCCGGTCGCGAAAGCGCAGCCAAGCATCGGCAGCGAAGAACATCTGCGAGAAGCCGAGCGAAGCCCCATTTTCCTGCTTCAGCTTCAGGAACTCAAGATCCTTTTCCGCCGAAACAGCCTGCGGGTGGACCTCGGGATAGTAGGCGCAAGCGATGCGGAAGCTGCGACGGCGGGCGATGTGAGCCACCAGTTCCGAGGCATGGGCGAAGCCTTCCGGATGAGGACGGAAATCACTTTGTCCCTTCGGAGGATCCCCGCGCAAGGCCAGCACAGTGTTGACTCCGGCATCTTCTAGCTGCTCCAAAACCGCATCGATCTCGCCCTGGGAGTGCCCGACGCAGGTGAGGTGGGCCATCGGAACCAATCCAAAGTCCTGGCGAATTTCGGAACACAGCTCCACCGTCTTGGCGCGCGTGCTGCCTCCCGCACCGTAGGTCACCGAGACGAAATCGGGGCGGTCCTTGCGGCTGTCGGCAAGCGTTTCGCGCAACGTGCTCCAACCGTCCTCGGTCTTTGGGGGGAAAAACTCAAAGGAAAGCGTCGGGCGCTGGCGAGTCGGGACTGGAAAGCTCATACGCATCAATATATCAAGATTCGTTGATATAAAGCAACTCAAACATCGGGAAGATCTCCCTTTTGAAGCTTGCGATAGAGGGTTTTGGGGTCGATCCCTAGGATAGAACAGGCGCGAGTGCGATGACCACCGGTATGTTCGAGCACCTTGGCGATGTAGCGCCGCTCGATATCCTCCAAGGTGGTCCACTCCTCGGCTGGCCCCGAAAGGCTCTGCGAGGCGATCAGGAACGAAAAGTCCTCGGCCTCTAGGGTGTCACCATCAGTGAAGGCCACCACGCGCTCCATGGCGTTTCCGAGTTCGCGCACGTTGCCGGGCCACGGATAATCCAAAAGCAGCTGCTGGGCCTCCTGAGTGAGCCGCTTGACGGGAAAGCCCGCCTTCTGGCAGTGGCTTTCCAGGAAGCGCACGCACAGCGGCAAAATATCCGCGCGGCGGTCGCGCAGCGGCGGAAGTTCGATGGGAATGACGCACAGGCGCCAGTAGAGATCTTCGCGGAAGCGCCCTTGGCGGACCTCTTCGCGCAGGTCGCGGTTGGTGGCCGCCACGATGCGCGCCTTGAGCATGAGCTGCTGGTTCGAACCGACGCGACGGAAATTGCCATCCTGCAGCACGCGCAGCAGCTTTGCCTGGATGGCGATGGGCATCTCGCCGATCTCGTCCAGGAAAAGCGTCCCCTCGCCGGCCGTCTCGAAGAGGCCCTGGCGGGTCCGGGCGGCACCGGTGAAGGCGCCTTCTTCATGTCCAAAGAGCTCGCTCTCCATGAGTTGCTCAGGAATAGCGCTGCAGTTGATGGGCACGAAAGGATGCTCGCGGCGATGCGAAAGCGTATGCAGAGCTTGGGCCACCCGCTCCTTGCCGGCGCCCGACTCTCCCGTCACCAAGACCGTCCCCGAGAGCTGCGCCAAGCGCGGGATCTGCTGGTAGATCTTCTGCATCTTGGGGTCGTGACTCTGGAGATCGGCCCCCGAGGCCTGCGAGGCACGCAGGCGCGTGAGCTCCTCGCGCAGCCGCACGTCTTCCAGGGCGCGGCGCACCCACAGGAGCAGGTCCACAGCGTTGATGGGCTTCGTGAGGTAATGGAACGCCCCTTCGCGCACCGCCTCCTCGGCTCCCTGCACCGAACCGAAGGCCGTGAGCAAAAGTACCGGCACACCCACCTTCTCATCGCGCAGCGTCCGCACCAAGTCAAGCCCGGTGAGCTTGGGCATGTTGAGGTCGGAAAGCAGCACGCGGCAGCCGTGCGCCCGCGCCCGCTCCAGGGCTTCGACAGGATCTGTCAGAGCCTCAGCGACGATACCCTCGGAGCAAAGCAGCTCCGCCAGGGCGCTGCCCATCTCGGGCTCGTCGTCCACCACTAGGAGGTCAATCGTGCTGGATTGCCGTCGTTCCATCCCACCTCCTCAGTTCTACGTCAAAGCGCGCGCCGCCAAGGTCTGCCGATGCGTCCACCCGCAGATCGCCACCCATGCGTCGTAGCAAGTCCAGGACCACCGTGAGTCCCAAGCCGGACCCCTCGCCCTGCTTCTTGGTGGTGAAGAAGGGGTCGAAGATAGCGTTGCGCCGCTCCTCGGGAATGCCGGGACCATTGTCCTCGACCCGCACCCGCACGAATTTTCCTTCGGCGCGAGCCGTGAGGCGCACCAAGCCGCCTTCGTGGTCAATCGCCTGCAAGGCGTTGATCACGAGATTCAGGAAGACCTGCTGCAGGCCGTTGCCGTTGCCGGAGGCCGCCGGAAGCTCCTCCGGCGCGTCGATCTGGAGGCGCGAACTCTTGCGCTGCGCCATCGGGGAGAGCAGGCTCTCCACCGTAGACAGAATCTGTCGCACATCCACGGCGCTCTCGGGCATGGGCTTGGCGCGCGCGAAGTCCAGCAACTGGCGGATAAGCCCCGTCACGCGCTCCAGCTGCGAAAGCAGGATGTCGACGGTCTTGGTCTCCTCGGAGCCCTCCTCGAAACGCCGCCGCAAAAGTTGCAGACGCATGGAGAGCACCCCGAGAGGCGTTCCGATCTCGTGGGCCAGCCCCGACATAAGCACGCCTGCGGTAGCAAGCTTTTCGGCGCGCACCAACTGTTCGTCCTTGCGCCGCATCTCGCGCAAGTGGTCCAGATCGCGCGTCAGGCGCTCAAGCGAAGCTTCGCGCCGCAGCAGGAGCCAGGAGAGGAGTCCCCACAGAAGGCCCACGAAGAGCAAAATCCACAGCGAACGCCACAGTTGCCCCAGCAGCACACGATCCATTTCAGTGCGCGGCCCGTAGAGCACCAGCGTCCAGTGCAGGTCGCCCCAGGCACGGATGCGCCGGGCGTGCACCACCGCACCGCGCTTGAAGGGATTCCCCGGCCCTGGCGCCCAGGCAGCATTGAGCCCTCGCGGCTGCTCGAGCAGCCGGTCGAGGATCTCGTCAGGCAGCAACTGGCCGTAGGTGGGATTGGCCCGCGAAGTGTCCTGGCCAAAGAGCGGAAACCACAATCCGTCCTGGTTCACCACCGCCAGCGAAAAGCCCTGGTTGAGCATGTAGGGAAGCAGCGCCTGGCGAATGCCCTGCTCGCTGGCCACGAATTCCAGATCTTGTCTGACGTTGAGGCTCTTGAAGCGCACCGAAAGTACCGGCTCGGAATCGCCCGAGGCAGTGGCGCGGCTCCAGCCCAAATCGGAAATAGCAAGGTCGCGGCTGAAGTGGAAGAATTCCCGCGCCAGATGCGCATCCTGCTCCTGGCGTCGCGTCCAGAGGATGTGCTGAGGCTCGGTGCGATGAGTGATGACCAACTGCCACGCCAGCGAATCGGAGGAGAGCAGCCCGTAGGCGCGGTCGCGTCCGGCCGTGCCCGGCTGAAAGCTCCGCACCACGTGCGCCATCAACGAGGTCTGGCGGATCTCGCGGTCCATCTCCTGGTGCAGCGCCTGCTCGATCTCGGCAAGCAGGCGATCCTGGCGGGCCAAGGTGGATTCCAGCAGCGTGGCCTTCTGCTGATAGTAGAAGATGAACACCACGCCAACCGCCAGGCAAGCAGAAACCGCCATGCCGAGCCAAGTGAAAAGGCGCGCCGAACGGCGTCCCAGCAGCCGCTGGGAATTCTGGCGCCACCAACGCACCATGATCCGCCGCATTCCGCGGCGGCGGCGGGGCCTAGTTCCGGCCTTGACCGGCGCGGCGTCGTCCTTCAGGCCGGAGCGCCTTCCAGCACCACCGGCTTCTCGCCTTCGGCCGTCTGGGCTGCCCGGAAGTCGAGCAGCGCCTGAGCAATCGCCGGCTCGCTAGCGGCAAGGATTTGGGCGGCGAAGATGGCCGCATTGGCGGCTCCGGCGGAACCGATGGCGAAGGTCGCCACGGGGATGCCCTTGGGCATCTGGACGATCGAGAGGAGCGAGTCGAGCCCACCCAAAGATTTAGTCTGCATCGGCACGCCAAGTACCGGAAGCGGAGTGTGGCCGGCCACCACGCCTGCGAGGTGGGCAGCTCCACCGGCACCGGCGATAATCACCCTAAGGCCCGCATCCTTGGCACCCTTGGCGTAAGCGGCCACCAGTTCGGGGGTGCGGTGCGCGCTCATCACCTTCACTTCGCAGGGAATGCCGAGCTTTGTCAGCATGTCGGTGGCGCCCTTCATCACGTCCCAATCGCTCTTCGATCCCATGATCACGCCCACCAGGGGCTTCTGCTGGCTCATTAGTTCCTCCAAAGAAATGTCAGGAACCTCAAAATAGCCATCCACGCCTTCCTCATCATTCCAAGGCTTAGGTAGATTGACATGTCCGCGCCCCTGACGTACGGGGCGCATCAACCCAGAAGGAGAAAAGCCATGTCCGAATTGACCATCACGCTGCCCGACGGAACGCAAAAGAGCTTTCCCACCGGCACCACCGGTCTCGACGTGGCGACCTCCATCTCGCCGCGCCTGGCCGACGCCGCCATCGCCGTGCTGGTGGACGGCAGACCCTTCGACCTGAAGCGCGCGCTTCCCGGCGACTGCTCACTGCGCATCCTCACCACTCGCGATCCCGAATCCCTCGAGATCGTGCGCCACTCCAGCGCCCACCTGATGGCCCAGGCACTGACAGAACTCTACCCCGGACTGAAGCTCGCCATCGGGCCGGTGATCGAGAACGGCTTCTACTACGACATCGACTCCGAGCACAAGTTCACTCCCGAGGACTTTCCCGCCATCGAAAAGAAGATGGCCGAACTCGCCTCCCAGAAGATCGCCGTCGAGCGCTCCGACGTGAACCGCCTGGAGGCCATCGAGAAGTGGGGCGCCCAAGGCGAGCCCTACAAGGTGGAGATGATGAAGGAGTGGTCTGACGAGACCGTGAGCGTCTACACCCAGGGAAATTTCTTTGACCTCTGCCGCGGCCCCCACGTGCCGCACACGGGTTTTCTGAAACACGTGAAGCTCGTGTCGGTGGCCGGTGCTTACTGGCGCGGCGACGAAAAGCGGCCGATGCTGCAGCGCCTCTACGCCACCGCCTTCCACGACAAGAAGTCGCTCGACGAGCACTTCAAGAACCTCGAAGAGGCTAAGAAGCGCGACCACCGGGTACTTGGGCGCAAGCTGGAGCTCTTCCACATGCAGGAAGACAATCCCGGCATGGTGTTCTGGCATCCCAACGGCTGGACCATCTACCGCGCCCTGCAGAACTACGTGCGCGGCAAGATCGAGGCCAACGGCTACCGCGAGGTCAACACCCCGAGCGTCATGAGCAAGACGCTGTGGGAGAAGTCTGGCCACTGGGACAAATACCAGGAGAACATGTTCGTGACCGAGAGCGAGAAGCGCACCTTCTCGATCAAGCCCATGAACTGCCCGGGCCACATCCAGATCTTCAACCAGGGCCTGCGTTCCTACCGCGATCTGCCCCTGCGCATCGCCGAGTTCGGTTCTTGCGTTCGCAACGAGCCCTCGGGGACGCTCCACGGCATCATGCGCGTGCGCGGCTTCGTGCAGGACGATGCCCACATTTTCTGCACCGAGGCGCAGATTCCCTCGGAAGTTGCCAATTTCTGTCATCTGCTCAAGGAGATGTACGCCGACTTCGGCTTCAACGAGGTGCTGGTCAAGTTCTCCACCCGCCCGGAAAAGCGCGTGGGCTCGGACGAGGTGTGGGACAAGGCCGAAGCGGCTCTGGCCGAGGCCTGCAAGCAGGCAAAGCTCGACTACACCTTGAATCCCGGCGAAGGCGCCTTCTACGGCCCCAAGCTCGAGTTTACCCTCAAGGACTGCCTGGGACGCCACTGGCAGTGCGGCACCATCCAGGTGGACTTCAACATGCCGGTGCGGCTGGGTGCCGAGTACGTGGGCGAGGACGGCCAAAAGCATCCGCCAGTGATGCTCCACCGCGCCATCCTCGGATCGCTGGAGCGCTTCATCGGCATCCTGATCGAGAACTACGCCGGCGACTTCCCCACTTGGCTTGCACCGCAGCAGGCGCTGGTGATCCCGGTTTCGGAGAAGTACCTGGACTACGCCAAGAGCGTGACCGAGCGTCTGCGCAAGGCCGGCATTCGCGCCCAGACCGACGAGCAGAACGAAAAGCTCGGCTACAAGATCCGCCTGGGCGAGACCAAGAAGCTCCCCTACCTCCTGGTGGTGGGCGAAAAGGAAGCTCAGGAAGACAAGGTGGCCGTGCGCAAGCGCAAGGAAGGCGACCAGGGCTCGATGACGGTGGCAGAGTTCGCCACCAAGATCAAGGCCGAGATCGAAACCCGCGCCTAATCGCCGCCTGGGCGGGCAAGCTAGATTGACGTCTCTATGCCGTTCGACCTGAACCAAATCCTGGGGGCTGTGTTCCATCAGCCCTTGCCCGTCCAGATTGCCCTGATCGCCGTCGCCACCATCGTCCAAGAAGACGTGACGGCTTTGGCGCTGGGCGCCATGCTCGCGGCCAACCACGCCGAACTTCCTCCGGTGGTCATCGGCCTCTTCGCGGGCGCCTTCGTGGCCAACCTCGTCTTCTGGGGAGCCGGCCGCGCCCTGGGACCTGCGGCGTTCCAATTGCCCATGCTGCGCAAGGCCAACGCCAATGGCACCGTGGACAAGGCCAAGCGGCAGTTCGAGCGCTCCAGCCTCGTCGCGCTCCTGGTCTCGCGCTTCATTCCCGGCACCCGGGTGCCCGTGTGCGCCATCGCCGGCGTGCTGCAGATGTCGCTGCCGCGCTTTGCTCTCTATTCAGGAATGGCCGTGGTTCCCTGGATCGTGCTCATGCTCTGGATTCCCGATCGGCTGCGGTGGCTGGCGGAATCAGGACTGCTCTGGTGGTTCCTTCCGGTGGCCGCAGCCGCCGGCATCTGGTACTGGTGGAAAGGACGGAAAAAGTCATGAGACTTTCGATGTTGACCCCGCTTCTGGCGGTGCTGGGCAGTTGCTCCATGTTGCCCGTCTCGTTCCAGCAGGTCTTGCCGGCCACCGGACGCGACTATGGCCGCGCCATTCCACCGGGTGCCGGGCTCCCACCGCACGCTGGCCACCTGCAGGACAGTCTGCGCTCGCGGCTGGAATGGCTGGCGCCGCGACTAGCCGAAAACACTCCTTACATCGAACGCCTAGCCTTTGAACCAAACGGCGATTCCATTGCATTGGGCGTGCAACTGACCGACGCCAACGGCTGGAACTCGCACCTTCATAGCCCCTCAGAACTGGCCTGCCTGGAATGGGGACGCTGGAAGACGCGCCTCGAGACGCACGTGCGCTCCGACGTCACCGAAGCTGGCCTGGCCGACTGGCCGGTGCGCCTGCGCATTGCCTACCGCTTCCACGACAGCCAGCGTGGCCGCGCCGACTGGAAATGGGACACGCTGCAGGTGCGCCTAGGCGACACGACATTCTGCCGTCCTCGGTAAACCATTTCATTTAGAGGCCCAATACGGCCTCAAGAAGCGCCGAAACTTTTTGCATCACATCGAAAGATGCAGGCTTGGCTCCAGGGACTCGCGCCACAGCACGGACGCGCCAGTCCACAGAGCGCACATGCGACACGAGCACAGCTCCTTTGATCGGCCCAGTCTCTACCGGAACTTCAAAAGGAAAACCTTTCACCTTTGATGTGACGGGAGCAATCATCATAAAGCCGATTCGATTGAAGGTCTTGGGGCTCAACACCAAACAAGGACGTCGCTTCTGCTGCTCATGACCAAGAGCGGGATCTAACGAGCACCAGACAAAATCACCTCGTTCAAACGTCGTCATCAAGGCGTTCCGCACCCAATGTTCCAAATTCCACCGCATCCGGCATATTTTCCGGAGTAACCTGGGCGCAAAGCTCTTCGAGATCCAACCGAGGACGGGCCGGCAAAATCGATATTCCAGAGCCGTCGGGCAGAGGAACAAGTTCGACATCCTGTCCTATGGAAAAGCCGGCTCGGCGCATCAAGTCGCGCGAGAGGCGCACACCTGCTCCTGTTCCCCATGCCGAAATCCTTATCATACCACCCCCTCAGATATTCAATGTATATGATATACATCAAATATCCAAAGAGAGCCTTTACATTTGGCTACCGCTGGATCCCTCTTTATCGGGAAAGCGGAAACACCCCGGCGCGGGCGCGCTGAAGCAGGAACAGGTCCGCGAGCACCAGGGCCGCCATAGCCTCCACAATGGGCACGGCGCGCCCGACCACGCAGGGGTCGTGACGTCCGCGAGCGGCCAAGGTAGCAGCGTGGCCGTCTTTGTCCACCGTGTCCTGCGACTTCGCAATGGTGGCGGTGGGTTTGAAGGCAAGCCGCGCCGAGATGGGCGCCCCCACCGTGATGCCGCCCTGGACGCCGCCGGAATCGTTCTTGGCAAGCCGAGGGCCGTCCGCTCCGGGAAGCCAAGGATCGTTGTGTTGCGAGCCGCGAAGCCGCGTGCCGGCAAAGCCAGAGCCGATTTCGAAGCCCTTGCAGGCGGGAATCGAGAGCATGGCCTGCCCCAAAAGCGCCTCGGTGCGGTCAAAGACCGGCTCTCCGAGGCCCGCGGGGGGATTTCTCACGTAGAGCCGCACCACACCGCCCACCGAATCGCCGTCGCCCCGGGCCGCCTGGATGGCCGCTTCCATGCGGGATGAGGCCTCAGGGTCGGGGCAGCGCACTAGACTTTTTTCGATCATCTCAGAGGTGACCGTATCGGGATCGACCACAGCCTCGATCGTCTCCACAGCTTCCACCCAGGAGAGGATCTCGCACCCTTGAGCTGACAATATTTGTCGCGCCAAGGCTCCGGCAGCTACCCGGCCGATGCTCTCGCGCACGCTGGAGCGCCCGCCGCCGCGGTGGTCGCGAAAGCCGTACTTGAGGTCGTAGGCGAGGTCAGCGTGGCTTGGGCGGTAGAGCCTCTCCATCTCGGAATAGTCGCCCGAGCGCTGGTCGGCGTTGCGCACCAGCATGGCAAGCGGAGTCCCGGTGGCCTTTCCCTCGAAGATCCCAGAGAGGATCTCCACCTGATCGGCTTCCTTGCGCTGGGTGGTCAGCTTGTTCTGGCCCGGACGCCGGCGGTCCAGTTCGCGCTGGATGGACTCAAGGTCCACAGGAAGTCCGTAGGGAAGACCGTCCACCACCACTCCCACGGCCGCGCCGTGGCTCTCGCCGAAGGTGGAGACGCGAAGAATGCGACCGAAATGATTGCCCATAATGCGGACAAAGATAACGTTCGCCACCGGACGGCCTTTTCGCTGTTCCTATCTTTGCGCGTTTACAGGGCTTATCGTTGGAGTGAGGCAAGTCGAATGCGCAAGATCAAGAAGGCCAAACAGACGAAATTCATCGTCGTCACCGGAGGCGTTTTGTCGGGGCTGGGCAAAGGAATCGCGTCCGCCTCCATTGGGCGCCTGCTCTGCTCGCGGCTCAAAATCGTCCCCGTGAAGTGCGACGGTTACCTGAACACCGATCCGGGCACCATGAACCCCATCGAGCACGGCGAAGTTTTCGTGCTGGACGACGGCGGCGAAGTGGACATGGACTTCGGCCACTACGAGCGCTTCCTGGGCGTCCAGGGAAAGAGCGGCTGGAACCTGACCATGGGCAAGGTCTTCCAGGAGATCCTGGTGCGCGAGAGGAACGGCGACTACCTCGGCAAGACCGTGCAGTTCATTCCGCACGCCACCGACGTCATCAAGGACCACATCTACGAAGTGGCTCGCGAGGAGGATGCCGACATCGCCCTGATCGAGGTGGGCGGCACCGTCGGCGACCTTGAGAACACCTTCTACATCGAAGCCGTGCGCCAGATGCGTCACGAAATGGGCACCGAGAACATGCTCTTCGTGCACCTGACCTACGTGCCGGTGCCCTCGGGCGTCAACGAGCAGAAGAGCAAGCCCACCCAGCAGTCGGTGAAGCTCCTCAACGAGATGGGCGTCTACCCCGACGTCATCATCGCCCGCTGTCCCGAGTACGTGCAGGACCACATCAAGGAGAAGATCGCCCTCTTCGGCAATATTGACAAAAACCGCGTCATCTCCGGTCCCGACGTGTCCGTGGTCTACGAGACTCCGCTCATCTACGAGAAGGAAGGCCTCGCCGAGATCATCCACAAGCGCCTCAACATCTACTCGCCTCCCGACCTCTCCGAGTGGGGACGCTGGGTGGAGGCCGTCAAGAAGAATCGCGAGAATCCGCGCACCACCGTCAAGATCGCCATCGGCGGCAAGTACACGGCACTGGAAGATTCCTACGCCTCCATCATGGAATCGCTGACTCATGCCGGTGCCCATCTGGACTGCAACGTGGAACTGGTCTGGATCGAGACCACCGGCATCGAGACCGGTGAAGTCAATCCCGCCGAGGCCATGAAGGGCGTAGACGGCCTGATCGTGCCCGGAGGCTTCGGCGCCCGCGGCATCGAGGGGAAGATCAAGCTCATCCAGTACGCCCGCGAAAACGGCCTGCCGTTCCTGGGCATCTGCTATGGTATGCAACTGGCTGTCATCGAGTACGCCCGCAACGTCTGCGGACTCGCTGGCGCCAACTCCGAAGAAGTCGAAGCAGAAGGCATCCAGGTCTCCGACAAGGTGATCTGCTATTTGCCCGGCCAGAAGCTCATTGAGCGCAAGGGCGGCACCATGCGTCTGGGCGGCCAGGACGTGGAGCTCAAGAAGGGCAGCCAGGCAAGCAAACTCTACGGCGAAAAGACCCTGGTGCGCGAGCGTTTCCGCCACCGCTACGAGGTCAATCCCGCCTACGTAGCGAAGCTGGAAGCTGCCGGCCTCGCCTTTTCCGGCAAGGCCAGCGGCGAGAAGCAAATCGTCCAGGTGGTGGAACTTCCCGGACATCCCTATTTCGTGGGTTGCCAGTACCATCCCGAGCTGACCTCGAGCCTCTTGGCTCCGGCGCCGCTCTTCAAGGGACTGGTCGAAGCAGCCCTCCAGCGCGGCGACGACTGACCTTGTTCTCGCCTTCGGAGTGGCGCATCCTGGTCGTGTTGGCTTCGCTTTTCGGAGTCGGCGCGGCTTGGCATTTGGTCGAGGCCAATACGCCACTCCCGCCGCTTTCGGTTCAGGGCAGCGCCCTGGTCTGGAGCGACCCGGCAGAGCCTGCGCCTTCCGGCGCGACGGAGACTTCCGGAAAGCCGGCCGCGCATCCGGCCCGGCGCCACAAGCCCCTGCTGACAGGTCTTGTCAATCCCAACAAGGCTTCCCTGGAACAACTCCAGGGACTCCCGGGAATCGGCGAGAAGATGGCGATCCGCATCGTCGAGGAGCGCAAGAACGGCCCCTTTGCGAATCTGGACGACCTGCAGAGAGTGAAGGGGATCGGCCCCAAGAAGGCGGAAAAGATGCGTCCTTGGCTCATTTTTGATTAGGATTGTGCAATGGCCCGTAAACCACTGACAGCCATCGGCTTAGAACTTGGCGCGCGACTGGTCACCCTGATCGCCTACGACATCTCTCATCGCCAGGTCCAACTGGTCGCCATGGAGAACGCGCCCCAAGGTTGGCGCGAAAATCCCTCCTTGCTTGGCGAGATGCTCAAGGACTGGCTCGGCACGCTCGGTCTGGACAAGAAAACCAGCGTGTTGTGCGCTTGCGTCTCGGCTCACGATGCCCCCTTGCGACTGATTGAGATTGATCCCGAAGAAAGCCCCGAGGGTGCTCTTCGCGATGAACTAACCGAATGGAGCGGTTCTCCCGACACAGCATTCTTCGTGAACGGCCAAGCTCTTTCCAAAGGCCCGCATGGTCTGCCGGCCCAACTGCTTGCCGCCTACCCCTGCGAACGCGCCGAACAATTGCGCGCCGCCTTCGAGACCAGCGGCTTTCCTCTGGCGGAACTCGGCCTGGATGCGCTTTCAGTGGTGAATGCCTTCGAGAAATGCCAGCCGTCCTGGCAAGATCACTTGGCCGCACTGGTCAAGATCGACGCTCCCATCGCCCAGGTCTCCTGGGTTCGCGAAGGTCAATTTGCTGGTCATGCCGTGGCTTTTGCGCCGGCCGATGCCGATCCGCTGGAATCCCTTTCCACCGAACTGCTGCGTATTCTCAAGGATGGCGAAGGTCTGTGCGGTGCCGATGCCTCGGACTGCCGCGCCGTCTTCCTGTGCGGCGAGCAAGGAGGAGACGCCGGTGTCGCCTCGCGCCTGGGCGCCCAGCTGCGCGCCGACGTACAGGCGTTGGATGCCTTTGCTCACACTCCGTTCCCGAGTCTTGAAGGCAACACCCAGCAGATTGCCGAGATTGCTCCCCAATGCGCGGCCGCTCTGGGAATGGCACTTTCGCTTGCCGAAGGAGTGGCCCGATGATCCGGATCAATCTGCTTTCCGACAAGTTCGAGGCCCCCTCCAAGGCCGCCCTTTCCCAGACGACTTCGATGCCGGCTTTGATCCCGCTGCCCGACGAAGGCGAAGAAACGCCGCGCAAGAGCAAGCTTCCGCTGCTGCTCGCGCTCCTCGTGGTGGTGCTGGCCGGTGGCGGCGGTGCCTACTATTATCTGTCTACCCAAGATGCTGGCGACGAGGAAGCCGAGGCCCCTAAGGCCAAGCCGGCCCCCAAGCCAGCTCCCGCGCCGGTGGCCGATACGACCAAGAAGGACAGCACCAAGAACGTCAAGAAGGATACGGCCAAGCCCGAAGTCGCGGTTGCCAAGCCGGCTCCCGAGGCCCCCAAGAAGGTGACCGCCCCGAAGCCCGAAGCACCGGAATTCGTCGGGCCGTCGGTCCACGCACCAGCTCTGTCCTCCAGCGCCCTTGCCGAAGTGCTGGCCCAAGCCAAGCCGCACGTTGCCACCGAAAAGCCAAATCGCTTCGACGCCCTGTCGCCGAGCGGGCGCACCGCGTACCAAAAATTCGCCTTCCAGCGCATCCTCTCCATCCTCCGCCAGGTCACACCGGCCGATGGTGTGGGCTTTTCTACGGTGCGCATCAAGTCGCCGGGCCTGCTTTCCATCCAAGGGGTCACATCCAAGAGCGATGCCTTCAAAACCTTCCAGCAAGGTCTCACAGCTCAGAGCCTAGCAGATCTTGCCACCGCCAGCGGCAAGGGCAACAGCTTCGCTTTGGTGGCTCGTCTCCCCTTCAACCCTTCCTTCGGCGGTTCGGCAGCATCGGGAAGCGATGCCCGCAAGAGCCTGCAGCAAGGGCTTGATCTGGCCGCTTCCAAGGGGCTCACCCTCAAGTCTGCCGGCGAGCACGTCTCCACCATCGGCGGTGCCAAGCGCACCTCTTGGGTCCTCAAGGGACAGGGTGGCTGGGATGCAGTGGATGCTTGGCTCACGGGCCTGCAGTCGATGGCCAATCCGCTGGGATTCACGGAGCTCTCGATCGCCGCCGGCGACAAGGGCAAACTTCAGGTGACGGCCACGGTCGTCTGCTACGGACCTTGAAGCGCCCGCCTCGCCGCCCAGCAGCGGCAGCTCCAGCGCCCCTCGTGCCAGCCGCGCCTCCATTGCGGGTCTGCGCCGGCCTCTGGAAGGGACGTCGCATCCACGCTCCGCTCGGCCTGGATCCCGTTCGTCCGTCTCCGGGCATCCTGAAGGAAGCCCTGTTTTCCATGCTCGGCCCCGAAGTCACCGTCGGCCCCTTCCTGGATCTCTATGCCGGGACCGGTGCCGTGGCCTTTGAAGCGCTCTCACGCGGCGCTCCCAGTGCCGTGGCGGTGGAACGCCATCCACTGGCGCTGGACTGCCTCCGTCGCACCCGCAGCGACCTCGACGCCCAAGCTCTCCGCCTGGAGACCAGCGAAGCCGGAGCCTTTTTGGCAAAATCTGCTGGCGCCGAGTTTGCCGTGGCCTTTGCCGATCCGCCCTTCGGGGACATCCCCGACGACCTCATGGAGCGGCTCCTCCCGGTGGTGTGCACCGGTGGCCTTGCCATGCTGCAACTGCCTCGCGAGCACTTGGACCGCTGGGCCGATCGCGAAGACGCCAAGGTGCGACGCTATGGGGCCTCGCTCCTCGTCGTCGTCCGCAAGGCCGCAAATTCCTAGTATGGCATCCATGGACACCATCGTCTATCCTGGCTCCTTCGACCCGGTCACGCTAGGGCATCTGGACATCGTGGCTCGCGCCCGCCGCCTCTTCCCCAAGGTGGTGGTGGTGGTGGCCTTCAACGCAAGCAAAGTGGGCTTTTTGCCCTTTGAACGCCGCGTGGAACTGATCCGCGCCTCGGTGGCCGAGTTTGGCTGGGACAATGTGGAAGTGGACAGCCACGACGGCCTGATTGTCGAATACCTGAAGACCCACGGCACCCGCCTGATGCTGCGCGGCCTGCGCGCCAACGGCGACTTCGAGCACGAATTCAGCATCGCTCTGATGAACCGCCGCCTGTGGCCCGAGGCCGAGACCGTCTACCTGCCCACGCGCGAAGCCGTCATGGGTGTCTCGTCCTCGCTGGTGCGCGAAGTGGCCCGTTTGGGCGGCCCGCTGGACCAGTTCGTCCCTCCTCCCGTGGAACGCGCCTTGCGGGAGCATTTCAAGGAATTTCATCATGGGTGAGCGCCTACCAGCTCCTGTCCGCTGGCTTCTGATCGCCAACATCGGCGTCTTTGGCATAGAAGCCATCGCCATGTTCCTGGGCTTTCCCCTCAAGAACTACTGCGACTACTACGGTGCCCTGATCCCTGAGCTCACTTGGGGGCATTTTCAGCTGTGGCGGGTGGTCACCTATATGTTCCTGCACGGGGACTTCTGGCACCTGCTCTTCAACATGCTGACGCTGTGGATGTTCGGCACGCCCCTCTGCTGGGCCATGGGCGAGCGGCGTTTCCTGGCCCTCTACTTCGTGGCCGGCATCGTGGCAGGGCTCTGCTCGGTGGTCTTCTACCCCCTCACCGGCCAAAGTTACCTGTACATCATCGGCGCTTCGGGCGCGCTCTTCGGACTGATGTGGGGATACGCTCATTTCTTTCCCGACCAGCGCATCCTAGTGTTCTTCTTCTTTCCCATGCCGGCCAAGTACGCCGTGTGGCTTTTTGGCGCGATCTCGCTTTTCTTCGCCATGGGCGCACACACCGGCATCGCCCACGCCACCCACCTCTTCGGTCTTTTGGGGGCTTTCCTCTTCTTCCGCCTAGAAGCCAAGATCGGCGGATGGTGGGAGCGCTTGGTCACCTGGCGCGAGCGCGAAGCGGTGCGCAAAGCCGCCGAGGAGCTGATGAGCCACGAGGAGTTTTATGATACTCGGGTCGACCCGATCCTCATGAAGATCAGTCGTCACGGCATCGGCAGCCTCTCGCACCAGGAACGCGACATTTTGGAACGCGCCTCGCAGCGGAAGCGCCCGGAGAACAGCACCGACATCGAACGCTGGCGGCGGGACAACAATCGATGAATGAACCAGCGCTGGTCGCGGCAGAGCCCACGCTCTCCGAGTCCGAGCGTTGCGAGCGGTTGTGCGAGATCTTCAAGAACATCGAGATGCCGACGCTGCGCGAGCGCCTGCTCTCACCGCTGGTGACGCTTCTCGAGGGGCAATCGCCCGAAGGAGAGTTGGCGTTGCGCACGCTCTTCTTTGTGGGGACCACCTGGAAGAACCACATCGCCCGCGTCGCGGACTTGCCCAGCTTGCGGCGCGTCCTGTTGCGTTCGCAGCACGGCATGAGTCTTACGGAACCGACGCAACTGGCCCTGGAAAGTGCGGCGCGACTCGACCTGGAACGCTGCCGTAGCGAGCTCTCGGAAGCCGTGAAGATCGGTCGTTTCCCGGAGGAGGACGCCGTACTGGCCCTTTCCTTGGAAGCCGCCGCCCTGCGGGCCCGCACCCATGCTCTGGCCGAGACCGCCGACCCCTACAGCATGCGCACCATGGCGCGCCTGCTTCCGCGGCTGCGCATTTACGACGAACTGGCCGACCGGCTCGACCTGCTTTCGCGCGAAGGCTCGCGCGTCGCCACCCCAGATCTCGGACTGTGCCATTTCCTGGACGAGAAGGAATTTTCCCGTTTCCTACAAATCTTGGCAAACTTCCCAGCCATGGCCGGCATCGCGCGCAGTCTTGAACTGCAGCGGCGCATCCAGTGGGAACCGCACCAGATCTCGGCGATGCTCAGCATCTCGCGCAACCTGGAACTCGGGGCTCCCGGCTGGCTCGGCCAGCTTTCCTTCTGGCTGGAACAGCGCGCCGCCGCCCCGACTCTGAAGATCGCCGTGCGGCCGCAACCACAGCTTCGCGAGCTGCTGCGACGTGCCGGCGTGACAGTCCTTCCTAGCGGCCTGGAGATCGATCCCGAGCATCTGGATCTTCCGCTGCTGCTGAATGCCGAGACGCTCTCGACCAGCCTTTCCAACGGCAAGCGCCCGCCGCCTCCCGACTGGAAGGGCCTCGTGCTCTGCAACATCACCCGCGAGACGCTGCTCCTTTCGCTTCTGAACAACCCGAAGGTGGTGCGGATCCCGGGACTGGTGGAGACCGTGGTGGTCAATTGCCGTTCCAGTCAGGTTCTGTCCGTCATTGCCCAGAAGCGCGAGCTGCACACCGGGCACCAGAACCACGGCGTGCCGGCCGCCTTGCTGCGCAGCCGCACGAAGCTTCCTCTGACGCTCTTGCGCCGCTTCATACATGTGCGCTTCGTGTCGCGCTCAGATCTCAAGGACATTGCCGCCCGCGCCCCGCGCCCCGAGGTCGCCAAGGAAGTGGCCGCCTACCTCGCGACCATTTGAACCCAGCAACGGATTCCTTGTTCTTGCACTGGAAAACGCCGTGGAAGTTCCTACGATTTCCTTTCTAAGGGGTTTCAAGGGAAAACGCCCCAAGGAGCAGGGAACCTATGAGAGCGAAGTTGCGCCTTTTGTCTGCGACAGGTTTGTCGTGTGGCCTGGGACTTTTTCTTGCCGCCTGCGGTGACCAAGCAGGATCCTCATCTGTTTTGGGAACGTTTTCGGACGCGGTCCCGCTGCAAGCGCGCATCGCTTCGGACACCTCATTGAAGCCCGAGGGCGATTCGCTGCAAGCCACCGTAAGCCAGAAAAATGGCGTCGGCGTCCGACGGCATGCAACGGTTCCCTTCGCTGCGGGAACAGCCATTTCCTTGGACACCGTCATTCAAGGCAAGCTCTTTACGGTGTCGGCAAACGGCTTTCAAGTCTCCGGTGGCAAGCGCGTGAACCGATGGTGGGCATCCGGCAGCGATTCGGCCCGCACCGCCGATTCGCTCCAGACCATCCTTCTCGCCCTGACCAAGGGACCGGTGCTCGATTCGCTCCCCAAGTTGGATAGCTTCAAGGTCGGCGTCAAGATCCCGGCCCGCAAGGCGCCCACCCTTTGGTACACCCTGGACAGCAGCGATCCGCGCGTCTCCAAGACAGCGCATTTCGACTCCGCTGGAGTCCTCGTCACCTCCGGGCAGCTCTGGAAGATCGCCCTGAAGAGCGATTCCGTCGCCGCCACCGGACAGCCCGCTCTTTGGAGCGACACCACCCACTGGATCTTCCGCGCCAACACCCCGGTTCCCTCCTTCAGCCTGAAAGCGGGAACCTATTTCCGCGCGCAATTCTTGACGCTCACCGATTCCTTGTCCCCCGCTTCGATCCTATGGTCCCTGGACTCCCTCACTTGGGCCGTCTTCAAGGACTCCATCGCTCTCGATTCCCACAAGACGATCTACGCCAAGGCTGCATCTGCCGGCAAGGACACCAGCCGCGTCGTCTCGGCGAGCTTCCTGTTCAAAGTCACCACACCAGTCCTAGACACCGGCTCGCACAGCTATACCCGTGCGCAGACCATCCGCTTTTCCGATTCCACAACGGCATCGGCTCTTCACTGCCGGATCGACACTCTTCCTTGGGGCGAATGCAAAGACTCCATCGTCGTTGACTCTTCCCGCAAGCTCCTGCTCTACGCCAGCCGTCCCGGATGGGCCAACAGCGACACCGTATCCGCCAGCTACCACTTCACGGTCCCGACTCCCGCCATCAGCCTGGATTCAGGCCGCTACACCTCAGTCCGAAGCGCTCTGCTTTCCGATTCGCTGACAGGAGTGACGTTCCACTGTTCCGCCAACGACACCCTTTGGACCGATTGCAAGGATTCCGTCGTCATCGACGCCTCGCGAAAGTTCTTCGTCTACGCCAGCCGCGCCGGATGGGCCAATAGCGCCGTTGCCTTCCGGAACTACACGTTCTCGCTCCCGGCACCGAGCCTTTCCCTTCCCTCCGGAACCTACACTTCAGTTCGAAGCGCTCTGCTTTCTGATTCGCTGACAGCGGTGGCGTTCCACTGCTCTTCTGACACGGCGAACAGCGCCAACTGGGCCGACTGCAAGGACTCCGTCGTCATCGATTCCTCGCGGAAGCTCTTCGTCTACGCCAGTCGCATCGGATGGAACAATAGCCCGATCGTCCTTGCGAACTACACGCTCTCGCTTCCAGCGCCGTCGCTCTCGCTGGCTTCTGGAAGCTACGCCGCCGACACCTCGGTTTCGGCCAGCGACTCGGTGGCCGGAGCCACCTTCCAGTACACCACCGACACCACCTTGGCGACCTCCTGGGCCGCACTCACGACGCTTCCCGTGACGCACCCGACCACGCTCTACGTGCGCGCCACCAAGGTCGGCTGGAACACAAGCCCAGTGGTGAGCGCTAGCTACGTCTTCTCAGACACCCTCACCACGCTGCATTCCTTGACCATCGACTCAGGTGTCCTTACTCCCGCCTTCGACAGCCTGCAGGCATCCTACCTGGATTCAGTCCCTTCTTCCTTGAACGTCCTCACCATAACCCCCACAGCCAGCTCCCACAACGCCACGCTGCTCATCAACGGTGCCGCCATCATGACACATTCGTCGACCACGGTGAATGTCTCCAAGGACACAGCCATCACCATTCTCGTCCGCAATCCCCGCAGCGGCACCACGCGCAGCTATACGCTTTCTGTCATCCATCGCGCCCCGCAGCTTTCTGGACTGACACTGAGCGAAGGCATCCTCTCCCCGGCGTTCTCTCCCAGTGTGCACGCCTACGTCGATTCGGTCAATCCCTCGGCGACAAACCTCACGGTGACGGTGAAGGCAAGCGACGCGCTTTGGATAGATGGCGCCAAAGCCACGTCCGGCGTTCCCTTCAGTCTTACCGCCCCAAGCTCCGCAGCGGTCAGCTACGTCATCTTAGACAGCAACACTCTGATCCAAAAGGCCGTGCGCTGCACCTTGACACTGGCTCCCACCGCATGGAACACCAGCGCCTCCATCGCCTACGGAACGGTCTCCTGGAGAGGGCGCAACTACCACACCACGACCATCGGAAACCAGACCTGGATGGCCGAGAATCTGAACCTTCGCAGCCTCAATGGAACCGACACCCTTGGCAGTTGCTACGACGACCTCCCGGCGAACTGCGACACCTACGGGCGCTACTACACCTGGGCCGAGGCCATGAACGGCGCGCTTGCCAGAGATACCGCTCCCAGCGGAGTCCGCGGACTTTGCCCCGAAGGCTGGCACCTCCCCAGCAAGGCCGAATGGGACACGCTCTTCACCCACACGATCGCAGGCTATCCAACCGTCGCGGCAAGCTGGAACCTGCCGTTGCGCGCGACCGCCAGCTTATGGAACGGTACCGACGCCTTCGGATTTCGGGGCCTGCCCGCCGGAGGGAAATACCCCAACAGTGCGGACTCCGGCACCGAAACCCATTTCTGGACCACCAATTCCGACGCCACCGGAAAAGCCTGGACAGCAAATTTCAAGGATGACGTCTCGCCCTTTGAAAATCTGGACCGAGGCTTCGCGTATCCGGTCCGCTGCCTGAAGGACTACTGACGGCCCCGCCCCGCCGCGCTGCGGCGGAGCGGATCCGGATCATCCCAGGAGCTGGCTCACCACCTCGGCGGTGAGCGAAGCGCCACCGGTCTCGCCAGCGTCGAAGAGCTCGCTGGCCAGCGCCGCCTTGCTGCGCGAAAGGGCAAACACCCGCTCCTCGATGGTGTTCTTGGCCACCATGCGGTAGAGCGTCACCGGACGGGTCTGCCCGATGCGATGGGCGCGGGCCACGGCCTGCGCCTCGGCCGCCGGATTCCACCACGGATCCAGCAGGAAGACGTCGTCGGCCGCCGTCAGATTAATGCCAGCACCGCCGGCCTTGAGGCTCACCAGGAAGATGGGCGCATCCTTGCCGCTCTGGAAGCGCTGGATGAGCCGCGTGCGGGTAGCCGCCGGGGTAGAGCCGTCGATGCGCAGGAAGTCCAGCGCCTCGTGCCGCAGCCGCATGCCCACCAGGTCCAAGAGGCTCGTGAAGCTTGAAAACACCAGCGCCCGGTGCCCTTCGGCGATGTCCTCGGTGAGCTTGTCCACCAAAAGGTCGAGCTTGGCGGCCGGCCCCTTGAAGCCGGCAAGTTCCGGAGCGCAAGCGATCTGGCGCAAGCGCAAAAGCGCCGTAAGCACCTGAAAACGCCCGCCCTCGCCCAGACCGTTCTTCTCGATCTCGGGCAGCAGGTTCTTCTGGTATTCCTTGAGCTGCCGCTGGTAAAGCGCCGACTGCTTGGGGTCGAGCTCCACGTGCAGCACGATATCTTCCCGAGGCGGCAGATCCTTGGCCACCAGCGCCTTGGTGCGGCGCAGCCAGAAGGGCGCCGTCAAAAGACGCAGCCGCGAGAGGTCGGGCTTTTCGCCTTGCGCCGGCTCAAACTGGTTGAGGAACTCCTCACGCGCCCCCAGGAGGCCGGGGTTCAGGAAGGCAAACTGGGCCCACAGATCGGAAAGCGAGTTCTCGATAGGGGTTCCCGTGAGACAGAGCTTCTGCTTGGCCTTGAGCTCCAGGCAAATCTGGTGGGTCGTGGTGGTGGGATTGCGGATGGCCTGCGACTCGTCCAGCACCACCAGCGAAAACTCCTGCTCTTGGAGCCATTCCAGCTCGCGGGCAAGGATGCCGTAAGTGGTGACAAAAATTGTCGGCGACTCAATGGGCGCGTCGCGCAGGGCTTCACGATCGTTACCGTGGAGCAGGCGCGTCTGCAAGTGTGGAGCGAAGCGCTCCACTTCGGCGGCCCAGTTTCCGGCCACCGAGGCCGGAGCCACCACCAGCGCCGGAGCGGCCCCGGGGTCGGCCTCGTAGATGCGGCAGAGGTGAGCGATCACCTGCACCGTCTTGCCGAGGCCCATGTCGTCGGCGAGAATGCCTCCGATGCCGCGGGCGCGCAAACCCAAGAGCCAGTCGATGCCCTGCTTCTGGTAGGGGCGCAGCGTGGCCTGCAAGGTTGTTGGCACCGGAGCCTCAGGAGTCGTCCCGCCCATGGCAAGGTCCAACTGCTGGATCCAGGTGGAAGGATCCTGCGCCTGGGCGTTGCCACTTTCCAGGAGCTCCTGGGCCAGCACGGCGTGGAAGCCCTGCAAGCGGATGCCTTCCTCGGTCGCCGTGCCCAGCCGTTCCAGCCAGCGCAGTCGCTTGAGCAGGGCTTCGGAGACGTCTCCGGTGGAGCCGTCGGGAAGCTCGATGACGCCAGAACTTGCGATCAGAGTGGAGAGAGGCACTTCCATGCCGTCGAAATCGACCACACCGGAAAGTTCGAACCAATCCTGCCCCGAAGCCTTTCCAGAAGTCTTGAGGACACCGGAACGTCGCTTCCAGCGATCCATGCCGCCGCTCTGCCGCACCTCCCATTCGACCTTCAGAAGGCGGGGCAGGGCGTGAAGCGCCAGCTGGCGCAGCGAGGTCGGATCGACGACCCGCCACTGGCCGCCACCAGAGACGGCCTCCACCTTGGTGTCGCGCAGCACGTCTTCGAGCTCGTCGCGCAGTGCGTCCTCGGCTAGGAGATCGCGCTGCAGCTCCGTGAGGGTTCCATCCTCGGCCGTGAAGACCAGGATCTCGTCGGCAACGGTAGTCGCCACCTCAAGGCTTGGATAGGCGACCAGGAAGGAGACGACCGCGCCCTCTGCGGTGACATCGATCGAGAGGCAGCGTCGCGGAGCCTCCTGCCGCCGCGGAGGCAGGCACTCCTTGGGAATGGTCACGCCGCTGCGGGAAAGCTGCCCAAGTTCCGAGCGCACCCGCGAAAGGGCTTCCACGGGAAGCTCCGGAAGCGGCTCGGCCAAGGCGAAGAGCGCCTTCGGGGTGCGCGGATCGAGGCGTCGCAAGACAGATCCTGTCAAAATGACCCAATTACCCTCTTCACCGAAGATCTTCCAGGCCGCCTGAAAGGACTGCCGCGATGAGGGCTTTTCCAGGGCCTCAAGTGCGAGGGAAAAGCGCCCGAGCCCGCCGGTCAATTCCATGGCCGCGATCAGACGCCAAAGATCCTTGTCCAGGAGCAGCGGCGTCTCGTCGGGAAGCATCAGTCGCCCCGTCTCGGCGGCCAGGGAAAGCAGCGGATGGAGCGCCATGTTGCGGATTTGCGGGGAGTTCCAGCCGTAGCCCGGAACCTGGCCGGAGGCCAGGATCAGCTGCACGTCGGCCGGGCTCATGTACTTGGGGGCGCTGAAGCGGATGCGGTCCCCGGTGCTCTTGCGCAAATCAGCCGGGTCTAGGTGCCAGCCCTCGTTCTTCACGAACATGCGCGAGCGGGGAACCAGGTCGGCGCTGTAGACATTGCCTTCGTCCGGAAAGAGCTCCAACACGTAGGCCACCTGCAAGCGGGAGCCTTCTGGAGAGCTTTCGGGGCCTTTCAGCCCCTCGCCGATCTGACGGATGACATCTAAGCCGTCCTTGACGCCCATCGCGGCGGCAGCGGCATCGTGCGGCGCGCTCGCCTCAGCGGAATCGGCCAATTCTTCGGCCGAGACAGAAATCGTCTCATCGCCATCATCGCCGTTGTCCGAATCTTCGGGCGGCTCGGTGGCCCGGAGGGCCGCGGCGGCACCTTCCTTCAGGAGCCGAAGGCGCAGAGCCACGGTGTGCTTGCAGCGTCCGTCGTTCTTGTGCTGGGGGCAGCCGCACTGCTCCCCACCGTCCAAAGACACGGCGACCTCGTAGATGCGGAGCCCGCTGACCTTGCCCTGCCAGGCGCCCGACTCGGGATGCCAGGCAAGCTCGGAGAGCTTGTCCACGTAGACCTGCCCGCGCTCTCGAAGGAGCGCAGGAATTTCCTGGAGGCTCTGCTCCAGAGCGGCCAAGGCCTCATCGTTCAGAGCCAGATTGGCATCCGGAAATTCCGTCGCGCTCATGTCGTCGGCCCTCAAGCGGAAAAACGTGCGAGCTGAGGATCCTTAACGCCCACGGCGGCAAATCCCGCTTGGCGAATCTGGCAGGAATCGCAGGCAAGGCAGGGGCGCCCGTCGGGAGCCGGGTCGTAGCAGCTGTGGGTGAGGCCGTAGTCCACCCCAAGCGAGAGTCCCAAGCGGATGATGTCGGCCTTGGAGAGATCCAGGAGCGGCGCGTGGATGGACAGTTTCTGTCGTCCCTCCACCCCTTCGCGGGTGGCGAGGTCTGCGAGCTTCCGGAAGGCCTCCAGGAACTCAGGGCGGCAGTCGGGATAGCCCGAATAGTCCACGGCATTTACCCCGAGGTAGATGTCGCTTGCCTTCAGGGTCTCGGCCCAGCCCAGCGCGAAAGAGAGGAAGATGGTGTTCCGAGCCGGCACGTAGGTGGAGGGGATGTCGTGGCCCATCTCGGCCTCGTCGCGGTGCTTGGGCACCTCGCCATCACCCACCAGGCTTGATCCGCCGAAGGCGGCTAGGTCGATGTGGGCGATCTGGTGCTTCACGGCGCCGCCTGCCTGGGCCACGCGCTTCGCCGCTTCCAGCTCCACGCTGTGGCGCTGGCCGTAGGAGAACGAGAGGCAGTGGGGCGCGAAGCCGTCGCGCACCGCGCAAGCCAGCGCTGTGGCGGAATCGAGACCACCGGAAAGCAGGACAACGGCAGGTTTGCGGACAGAACTCATCGCACCACCTTCGTGGAAAAGAAATGATCAGACACCGGATCCGGGACCGCTGCGCTCCCGGATGCCGTCGGACGTTCAGCCGACCTTCCCCGATTTCTGCCACGAAAAGATCGGCAGCAAGGAAAGAGGACCATCGAATTCATGCGGGAAATGTACTCGCAACGCGGCGACTTCGTTGCCAAACTGAGTCGCATCGGAATCGCATAAATCCGGAATTGAATTCCGGATTTATGCGTTTCTGCCCCCGACCGTCACCCGCAGGGCCAAGACCGCCCCGCGGACTTGGTGAGCCCTTAGGGCGAATAGGGCGGGATCAGGCCCCCACCCTACTTAACTAAGCGTGCTCGCGTTCCCACTCGCTCAGCATCTCGCCGATGCGTCCGAAGACCTCGCGCATAGTCTCGGCATCCGGGAGCAGGGTGGTGCGGAAGCGGTCGTTGTAGGGGACGTTGAAGCTCGTCCCCGGAGCGATCAGCACGTGCTTGCGTTCCAGGAGCTGCAGGGCGAACTCCTGGTCGTCGAAGCGCGGCACATCCTTGATCTTGACAAAGGCGTACATGGAACCTTGGGGAGCCATCACCTCCAGGCGCGGATCGGCCGCCACGCATTCGAGCATGGCCTGGCGCGTCTGGTAGAGACGTCCGCCGGGCTTCGTGAGGTCGTAGATGGATTGGCGACCGCCCAGGGCCGTCTGCACCGCCCACTGGGCCGGCACGTTGGAGCAGAGCCGGAGCGAAGCGATGAGGTCGAGCCCCAAAAGGAAATCCTTGGCGGCATCTTTTTCACCGGTGAAGACGAGCCAGCCGACGCGAAAACCGCAAGCGCGGTAGACCTTGGAGAGGCCGCCGAAGCTCCCGCACAGGGTCTTCTTGACGAGGGTGGCCATGGGGGTGTGGACGGCTCCGTCGTAGGTGATCTGGTCGTAGATCTCGTCGGAAAAGACCACCAGATGGTGCTTCTCGGCGATCTCGGCGAGCTTTTGCAGCACTTCCTTGGGGTAGACCGCACCGGAAGGATTGTTGGGATTGATGATCACGATGGCGCGGGTGGCCGGGGTGATGAGGCTTTCCACTTCGTCGGGATCGGGCACGAAGCCGTTCTCGGGACGGCAGGGGTAATGGACAGGGTGTCCGCCGTTGAGCACGGTGGCGGCGGTCCAGAGCGGATAGTCGGGGCTGGGCAGGAGCACTTCGTCGCCATCGTTCAAGAGGGCGCGCAGGACGTGCAGGATGAGCTCGGAGACGCCGTTGCCCATGAAGATGTCTTCTACCGATACGTCGGTGATGCCGCGCGTCTGGTAGAGCATGACCACCGCCTCGCGGGCCGGGAAGATGCCCTTCTGATGGCTGTAGCCGTCGGCCTCGCGCAGGTTCTCGATCATGGCCAGGCGCAGCGTCTCGGGGGCGCGGAAGCCGAAGGCGCCGGGATTGCCGATGTTGAGCTTGATGATCTCGTAGCCGGCCTTTTCCAATTCTTGGGCGCGACGTGCCAAGGGCCCGCGGATCTCGTACTTGACTCCATCCAGGTGGCGGCTGGCCTTGATCGGTGGCATCGACATTGCGATTCTCCTTCTTCGTGGAATCCCCAAAAATGGCAAAACGCCCGGCACTTGCGGCCGAGTCTTTGGGGAGGCGCGGTCGCGATCGTCTACCGAGCTGCTGCGGCTGCGGCCTGAGCGGCCACACCTGCGGCTGCGGCAGCGGCGGCTGCGGGCAGGGCGAGGGTGTGGAGTTCAGGCATCATGGTCCTAAGAAGATAGGCCCGAAGCAGGGGGCAAGGCAAGAGGGAAATCCGTCAAAGTGACCACGACCGCCTCACCCAGCAACATCTGGTGCCGGTTCCCACCTCACCCCGGCCTTGTGCATTGCGACTGCACTGAGCCCACCTCACCCCGCCCCTGCCGGGGCACCCCTCTCCTACGGCAACCGCAGGAGAGGGGGCAGCATGAAATGCCGTCGCAAAGTTCCCTTCTCCTCCCGTTCCGGGGGGAGAAGGGCTGGGGATGAGGGGGGGATCTGATGTGAAAAATTGATTGTGAAGTGGCCCGCCTTACCCCTCGACTCCGCTCGGGGCATCGCGGCGGGATGACCTTTCCGGGGCCTGGTCCCTGAGCGGAGCCGAAGGGCGGCCCCGGCCATCACCCTGCCCGCTGCGCAGGGCAGAGCGATGGTGCTAATTCTGAGCACACCGAAGCGAAAAGCCGTAGGTCTTGTAGTAGTTGTTGCGGTACACGTAGGCGTTGTAGCAGTAGAAGTACCGGTCCCAGGCGTAGGACGCATCGTACACGGAAGACGACCAGAAGTAGGCGTAGTTGCCGAGGCTGTAGAACGTCCCGTCGTAGATGCGGATGCCCGCCGGCAGAACCGAAAAGCCGTAGGCATCCGTACCCGTATTCGTACTCCAAAGACTGCTATTGGCCTTCAATTTCGTGCCAGATGTAGCAGAGTCGACGTACTGAACCAACGTACTCCACTCACCATCACTGGGGATATGCCAACCACTCGGGCAAATCCCCTGATGTGGCAAAGAGGCATTTAGCAGCGTCGTATTGTTGTATGTAGATGACGTATCCATCGACTCGGCCCAGGTATACAGGCGACCGTACTTGCTGCAATTGCTCGTGTCGTTGTTGTAGCACCAACCTGAATCACTTCCCGAACGTTTGTAATTCAGATTCTGGGCCATCCATGTTTGGGTGCCGATCTTAACGTACTTGTAAACCTGGCCATCGCGCGTGTCCGTGAACGTACCCGAATCACCCGTGACCGCTGTAGAAGTGCTTGTTGTGTCGAGAACCGTGGCAATCCCGCTCTGCGCATAGCTCGTGAGAGGTTGTCGGAGACGAACCGTGCCCTGCCACGAAAAGAGAAGAGTATCGATGGTGTCTGACGCCACGCTGGAACTGCGAGCAAGTGCGGTAGCAGAGGCCGTAGCGACAGATGCCCCAGGCTGCGCGTGGCCAAGTAAATCGTGGCCATCGTAGCGCAATACCACATGGCCATCCTGGAGTGACAAGTGGCCACTCACGCCACGCGACGAACCAGAACGAAGTCCAATACTCGTCGGACTTGAAGAAGCAAGCGACCAGGAACCGTCAGAGCCCGTGGTGGTGGAGTCCTTTGCCGTAGCCAGAGAGACCTTGACACCGGATAAGCCGTTTCCTGTCACGGAATCCTTGACGATACCGGAAAGGGAAATGGTTGTTGCCGAGGCTGAAAGCGCCACTATAAGGCCCAGAGCGGCCATCCGTTTCATGAGTTGCATCTACGAGTCCTTAGGGAATTTGGAACGGATCTCACGAGGGGGAGGAATCCTCATGACGGCAATTCCTAGAAAATTCCCGAAGGTGCGGCTAGAAAAGAAATACCGATTCTCACCTCACCACGGCCTTGTGCATTGCCACTGCGCCGAAACCCACCTCACCCCGCCGGCGCATTGCGCCGGCACCCCTCTCCTGCTCGACGCAGGCGAGGGGGCAACACCAACGCTGTGCCACTGCGAAAGAGCTGCAAAGCAACAGCCCCCAATGTCTTACCTGCCTGAGTCTCACGAGACCACTTGGCCGAAAGCCTGGCGCGGAGTCGCGGCCTAATCCGGGGTGCAGGGGGTGGAACCCCCGTGAGCGGGTTCCAAGGGTGCGCGGCAGCACCCTTGGCCGGGTGCAGGGCGGAGCGCCTGCAAATCCAGCCACCAACAAATACCGTCCAGCCCACGAAGCGGCATCTCAAACGTTGCTCAAAAGAGCACTACATGATATCTTCGTTTCATGCCCCGCAGCCACCATCCCCGCAGCTCCATCGACCACGATGCTCTCCATAAGCAACTGCTCACCCATTTCTTCCAGCAGTTTCTGGAAGGCTTCTTTCCCGAGATCGCCGAGCAGCTCGACTTTTCTGATTTTGGACCGGCCAACATTCTCACCCAAGAGCTGTTTCCAGAATTGCCAGCAAAGCTGCACCGGCTGGATGTCGTCGCCCGCGTGCGGCCCAAAGGTGAAGATCGGGACGCTTTCCTGATCATCTTTGTCGAGGTGCAGGGAAAACGACGCCCCGAGTTCTTGGCGCGCGTCTTCCGCTACTTTGCCCTGCTGCACATCAAGTTCGGGACGGTCGTCATCCCGGTGGTGCTCTATGCCGATGACAGCCGCAGACCTTTGGATTCGCGCTGGACCCGCTATGCCATAGAGTTTGCCGGGCAGCGTTTTCTGGATTTTCGATTCCTGGCCGTTCACCCTTCCAGCCTACCGGTGCGCGAGTTTCTGAACTCCCACAATCCGGCCCAACTGACCTTAGCCGCCCGCATGAATTTGGGACAGGAGGATGTGACACGACTCAAGCTGGATCTGTTGCGACAATTGGCGCGGCTCACCTTAACTGAAGTACAGATTGAACATGCGCTGCGTTACCTGGAAGTATATCTTGAGAGCAAGGATTCTGCGGCTTTCCAGCGCGAGTTGGACTTGTTGGCCACCACCGAATATCAGGAGGCAAGCATGCTCATCGAGCACTTCACCAAGTTGGGAATAGAGAAGGGTAAAGCTGAAGGGCTGGAAGAAGGACTGCGCCTGAAGGCGTTGGAAGACGCCCGAAAAATGCTGGCTCGCGGTTACGACTGGTCCGATATCACTGAGATTACCGGCATCCGCCCCGAAGATTTGGGCTGAAGAGACGGAGGGGCGTTTCCGTTCGAGGTAAGCGTGTCGACCATAGCGGGAAGTTTCGGCCTCGCTAAACTCGGAACACGCGGTACCGGTTCCTGGCCTCACCCCGGCCTTGTGCATTGCCACTGCGCCGAGCCCTCCTCACCCCTCGACTCCGCTCGGGGACCGGCGGCGGGACGATCTTTCCGGGGCCTGGTCCCTGAGCGGAGTCGAAGCCCAGGGCAGAGCGATGGTGTTAATTCTGAGCACACCGAAGCGAAAAACCGGTTGACTTACCGTAGCTGTCGCGGCGCACGTAGGCGTAGTAGAAGTAGAAGCTCCGGTCCCAGACGATGGACGCACCGTCGTTCTCGGAGGACGACCAGAAGATGGCGTAGTTGCCGAGGCCGTAGAACGTCCCGTCGATGTTGCTGTTGCCCGCCGGCAGAACCGAAAAGCCGTAGACATCGGTACCCGTATTTATATCCCAAAGGCTATTGGCCTTCAATTTCGTGCCCGACGTGGCGGAGTCGACGTACTGAACCAACGCGTTCCATTCTGCATCACTTGGGACATGCCAACCAGACGGGCAAATCCCCTGATAAGGAGAAGAGGCATTTAGCAGCGTCGTATTGTATGTAGATGACGTGTCCATCGACTCGGCCCAGTTGTACAGGCGACCGTACTTGCTGCAATTGCTCGTGTCGTTGTTGTAACACCAACCTGAATCACTTCCCGAACGTTTGTAATTCAGATTCTGGGCCATCCACGTCTGCGACCCGATCTTCGTGTACTTGTAACTCTGACCATCGCGGGCATCCGTGAAATGACCCGTATCGAGTTTGAACGGGCTCGGGCTCGATGTATCGAAAGTAAGCTGCAGGCCTGTAGCCGAATAGCTCGTGAGAGCATAGCGGATGCGTATCGAATCCTTCCAGCTCACAAGCAGGGTATCGACGGCAGAGGCACTGGAGCGAGCCAGAGACGCAGCGGCGGCAGAAGCCGTAGCGGCAGATGCCCCAGGCTGCGAGTGGCCAAGTAAATCGTGGCCATCGTAGCGCAATACCACATGACCATCCTGGAGTGACAAGTGACCGCTCACGGCACGGGACGAACCGGAGCGAAGACCGACGCCCGTCGGACTCGAATGGACAAGCGACCAGGAGCCGTCAGAGCCCGTGGTGGTGGAGTCCTTCGCCGTAGCCAGAGAAACCTTGACACCGGACAGACCCTTTCCGGTGACGGAATCCTTGACCGTACCTGAAAGGGCGATCGTCTCAGAAAACGCCGGCAAAGCCGAAACGCTTACGAGCATAGACAGAACAAAACCAATCTTGCGCATCAATAACCTCCTAAGCCTTTTCTGAAAAGAGAAGGTCATGTTACCATGACAAAGCACGATGTGCCATTTTACACCCGCCGCCGGGTGTAAGGGCGGGGCAACTCACATGGCGTGCCGCGCCGCACACCTCACCCCGGCCGCTGCCCTTCGACTCCGCTCAGGGAGCAGCGGCCACCCCTCTCCGACAAGCGGCCGAGGGGTTAAGCAACAGGAAGCAGCGTGGCACCCCATGTCTTACCTATCTGAGACACATAAGGCAACTTGGCCGAAAGCCTGGCGCGGAGTCGCGGCCTAATCCGGGGTGCAGGGGGTGGAACCCCCGCGAGCGGGTTCCAAGGGTGCGCGGCAGCACCCTTGGCCGGGTGCAGGGCGGAGCGCCTGCAAATCCAGGCATCAACAAAAAACGTCATCAAACCGCGAAGCGGCACCGACCAGCCCTCCTCACCCCGCCCCTGCCGGGGCACCCCTCTCCTACGGCAACCGCAGGAGAGGGGGCAGCACAGAACGCCGACGCTACGCTCCCTTCTCCACCCGTTTCGGGGGGAGAAGGGTTAGGGGATGAGGGGGGATGCGCCAGGGATGCCGGCGATAGCCCGGGACACCCGCCCATTCACCAACGTAGGGGCGAGGCATGCCTCGCCCCCACAAACGGGATGGGGCGGAGGCCCGGCAGGCAGCCCGGTGCCCCGGTAGGGGTCGGGCATGCCCGACCCTTACCGGGGCAGGCGCCCACAAATCGCTATGGCTACACCCCAGAACCAGACGCCGCCGCCAAGAGCGCCCGCAGATCTTCACAGATGCCGGCAAAATCACCCCGCTCCAGGCGAGCGGGCGAAAAGATGGAGCCGCCCACCGCCAGGGCATCGGCACCGGCCTGCAGATATTCGCCAGCGGTGCGGGCCGAAACTCCGCCACAAATGAGCAGCGGCAGCTCGCGGAAGGGGCCGCGCAACTCCTTCACATAGGCGGGACCGCCCAGGCACTTGGCGGGGAAGAGCTTCACCATGGCCGCCCCGGCCTGATAGGCGTTCCAGCATTCCGTCGGCGTGAGGGCCCCGGGCAGGGTGGGGAGATCATGCGCCTCGGCGTAGGCCTGCACCTCGGGGACAAACGCGGGGGACACCAGGAACGTTGCTCCGGCATCCTGAGCCTGGCGCGCCATAGCCTCGGAAAGGACCGTCCCGGCTCCGACCTCGGCGGCATCTGCCAGCAGAGTGCGCAATTCCAAGATCTGATCGGCGGCGCGGGGGGTGTTCATGGCCACTTCCACGAAGCGCACGCCGGTGGCACGCAGGCAATCAGCCAGTTCCGGAAGGGAGGCAAAGGGAGCGTCCCGCAGGATGGCAAGGAGCCGTCCCGACCGCAAACGGGCGCAAAAAGATTGGCGCAGATCGTTGTTCATGAGGAAAATCTTAGCATCCGCGCCGGACAACGAAGGAAACGGATTGATGGTTTTCCCGGTTCCCATGTCGTGTAGAGATTGGTAATCTTTTCAGGTATGTCGGATGATCTTGTCGGCTCTTCGGAGACCGGCTACGAAATTGAGCTCGACGAGTCGTTACGCAAGAGCGGAACGCTAGAGCTTGGCCGTATTGCGACCATCGTGATCTCCAAGGAAGGACAGATCCAGAGCGCCAATTTGCAGGCGGGCTGGCTCTTCGGCAAAGACTCGGCGCGTCTGGCCGGCACCTGGGTCCAGGATCTGGGCGTCGACAACGTGCGCGGCGTGCCCCTTTTTTCTGACATCACCAATTATCTGGACAACACCTTCGGCTACTCGGAGTGGGAGCGCGAATACGGCCCACCCGGTGAAGATGCCCAGACCTTCCGCCTGCGCGCCATCCAGCGCGAGAGCAATTGGCTGCTGCTGGTAGAAGACATCACCAGCCAGCGTCTTCTGGAAAGCCGCTTCAAGGCCATTCTCGGGACCTCCCGCGACGGCATCATGGTGGTGGACGAAAGCGGCATCGTCTCCTGGCCCAACAGCCGCTTCGGATATTTCTTCGGGCTCAGCTGGCGGCAGTTCAAGGGATTGCACTATCGCGCCGTGGTGGAGCTGATCCGCGACACCTTCGCCGTTCCCGACGAATTCATGGCCTTGGTCCGCCGCATCGAGCAGAATTCCGAAGCCCACGCCGAAGCCGTGCTGCGCCTGGAATTTCCGCGTTCCATGGTGGTCCAGATCTTCACGCGGCCCATTTCCAACGCCAGCGGCCACATCGTCGGACGCGTCTGGTTCGTAACCGACGTCACCGCCTTCAAGGAGATGGAAGCCCAATTGAAGGCCGGCACCGTAGAGCTGGAGCGGCGCGTGCGCGAACGCACCCAGCAGTTGGAAGCCCAGAATCGCGAGCTCGACCGCGCCCGAAGCGTGCTGGAGCGCATGAACGCCTCCTTCGAAGCCGAGCTGGACATGGCTAAGAAGGTGCAGCAAGGCATCCTTCCCAAGAGCCTTCCCGAGCTTCCCGGTTGGGACGTGGCGGCCGAATGCCTGCCCACCGGCAAGGTGGGCGGCGACTTCTACGACGTGGTACGCCTCTCAGACGACGAGATCTTCGTGCTGATCGCCGACGTCTCGGGACACGGCGTTTCATCGGCCTTGGTGACCGCCATGGCCAAGATGGCCTTCCAGCGGCATCTGGAGCCCGGGCGCTTCACGAGCCTCTCCGAGATCTTCGCCCAGGTCAACGAGCAACTGCGCACCGTGATCCACACCGATCACTACCTGACGGCCTTTGCCGCCCACATCTGCCTTTCGGACGGCCACATGCGCTATTGCCGCGTCTGCCATCCCTACCCGTACCTGGTGCGCGCTGATTCTTCGGTGGAATCCCTCACCATGCGCGGCGGCTTCTTCCTGGGGATGTTCGACAACTCCGCCTACGTGGAAGAGGAGACTGTCCTCAACCCGGGCGACTTCCTCCTGATCTACACCGACGGCATCAACGAGAGCTTCGACCCCGACGGACACCAATACGGGCGCACCCGCCTGGAGACCGTCACTCGCGCCTGGGCCTCCCAAGGGGCCAGCGAAGCCGTAGGGGGCATCCTCTCGGATCGCGACGCCTACGCCCGGGGCCGCATTCCCAACGACGACATCACTATCATCGCCTTGCGACGCCTTCCTGTCGTGGATCCGCCGCAAGCAAAGGACTGACATGCGCATCTGCGTCGCCGGCGGAGCCGGATACATCGGCAGCCACACCGTTCATCACCTCGTCGCCCAAGGCCACGAGATTGTCGTGCTCGACAACCTGGCCACCGGACACCGCGAGTCGGTGCCGCCCCAAGCCACCTTCCTGCACGGCGACGTCGCCGATCCGCAAGCGGCGCGGCGCGCCCTGCGCGGTTGCCGCGCGGCGGTGTACTTGGCGGCCCTCAAGGCCGCCGGCGAGAGCATGCTGGAACCGGCCAAATATGCCCGCGCCAACCTCTCAGGAACCCTGGCCTTCCTGGAAGCCTGCCTGGACGAGGGCGTGGAGTTCGTGATCTTCAGCTCCAGCGCCGCCGTCTACGGAGCGCCCGCCTATCTGCCCATTGATGAGCAGCATCCGACCGTTCCCGAGAACTTCTACGGCTACACCAAGCTCGAGATTGAGCATGTGCTGGCCTGGTACTCGCGCCTCAAGGGGCTCAAGAGCGCCTCGCTGCGCTACTTCAATGCCGCCGGCTACGACCCGGCTGGCATCGTAAGCGGATTGGAACTCAACCCGGCCAACCTCATCCCCATCGTGATGGAAGTGGCTTGCGGCGTGCGCAAAGAGCTCCAGATCTTCGGCGGCGACTACCCCACCCCCGACGGCACTTGCATCCGCGACTACATCCACGTCACCGACTTGGCCCGCGGCCACGCCTTGGCTCTGGATTACTTGGAAAAAGGCGGCGAGACCTTTTCCGTCAACCTGGGAACCGGCAACGGCCATTCCGTCCTGGAAGTCGCCGAAGCAGCGCGACGCATCACCGGACGCCCCATCGCCGCTCGCATCGTGGATCGACGCGCCGGCGACCCGGCCGAACTGTGGGCCTCCAGCGCCCGCGCCAAGGAGCTCTTGGGCTGGGAAGCCTGCCACAGCTCCATCGAAGAGATCTTGGAGACGACCTGGAAGGCCTACGGCAAGAACGGAGTCGGCAACATTTGCCGATAGCCGCGCTGCTCTAGGCGAGACCGGTCGCAATCGCGGCTGGCACGGAAGTCGATTAGTAGAGCCGCATGGTCAATGGACTCTACACTTCCGGCCGTTCCATGATGAACATCCTGTCCAAGCAGGAAATCGCCACCAACAGCTTGGCCAACAGCAATACGCCCGGCTTCAAGGTGTCGCGCCTGGCCACTCGGACGGAAATCCGCTCCGGCCAAGAAATTCCCGAAAAGGCTTGGCGTCAGCAGGAAAAACAGTCCGCCGACGAAGTCTACACCGATTGGCGCCAGGGGCCGATGGTCCAAACCGGCAACCCCCTTGACTTGGCTCTTCAGGGAGACGGCTTCTTTGCCGTGCAGACCCCCAAAGGAACCCGCTACTCTCGCTCCATGAACCTGCGCGTAGAAGGCGGGCAATTGGTCGACCTCACCGGCAACAAGTTGCTTTCCACCGAAGGCAAGGCCATTCAGGTGGGAGCCGGCGTCGTGCAGGTGATGCCCGATGGCCGCGTCCGCGTGGACGGCGAGGAGCGCGCCCAGCTCTCCATCGTCGATTTTCCGAAGCCCTATGCGCTGCGCTCCGAAGGCTCCGGCCATCTGGTCCCTTTCGCCGTCGGCGGCAAGACGCCCAAGCCCCAGCCGATCTCGCCCGCAACCACCGTGGCTTCTGGCGCCATCGAGGGCTCCAACGTCAACTCCGTGGAGGCGATGGTCCAGATGATCGCCTTCTACCGCAACTACGAAGCCGACAGCAAGGTCGTCCACGCCGTCGATTCCACGCTTGATCGGGCCATCAACCAGGTCGCCCGAGTCTAAAGGAGACTTTTCTCATGATGCCCAGCCTCTACACCGCCGCTTCGGGAATGATCGCTAACCAGCTTTACGTGGACAGCATCTCGAATAACCTCTCCAACGTGAACACGACCGGCTTCAAGAAGTCGAAGCTCCAGTTCCAGGACCTGCTCTACCAGACGCTGACGGCTCCGGGCGCCTCCAACTCCGACGGCGTGAAGCTGCCGGGAAGTCTTCAGGTGGGACTCGGCGTGAAGCCCATGACCAACGACCGCATCTTCCTGCAGGGGAACCTCCAGAACACCGGCAACGACCTGGACATCGCCGTCCAGGGGGATGGCTTCTTCCAGCTCCAGAAGTCCGACGGCACCCCCGCCTATACCCGCGACGGCACCTTCAAGGTGAACGCTGACGGCCTGATCGTGAACGCCCAGGGACTCGCACTTGTGCCCAACATCACCATTCCCCCGCAGAGCACCAGCCTCACCATCACCCCCGAGGGCACCGTGTCGGTGGTCCGGCAGGGCGAGACAGATCCGACAGAAATTGGCAACATTGAACTGGCGCGATTCACCGACCCCGCGGGCCTTAGCTCCGAGGGCGGCAACATCTTCACGGCCACCCCGGCCTCGGGCGAACCGCTGATCTCCAAGCCGGGCGAAAGCGGCGCCGGGAGCCTTGCCCAGAAGTTCGTGGAGACTTCCAACGTGCAGATGGTCGAGGAGATGGTGAACCTGATCGTGGCCCAGCGCGCTTACGAGATCAACTCCAAGGCCGTCACCACCTCCGACCAGATGCTGCAGAACGCCAACCAGCTGCGCGGCTGATGAGCGCGCTCGCACTTTTTCTGCTCGCGCTCTTCGGGCACGACGAGGGCCTCGGCGCCCGGGTGCTCGCGGCGCTGCACCAGGCCGCCCCGCAGGCGCGCCTGGAAGTAGACACCACCAGGCTCTCCGCCGTCGCGGCGCCGGAAGGATCGGACAGTTCCTGTCTGCGGCGACTCTCGCAAGGGCGCCCCGGCGGCACCGAACTCTTCGAGGTGCGCTGGCTCGCAGGCGAAGTGCTGCTCGGACGGCGCCAGTTCTCAGTGCGGGTGCGCCGCTTCGACACCGTGGCCACCGCCTGCTCCACCCTGACGCGCGGACAGATCCTGACAGCATCGCAGGTCTGTGCCCAGGAAAAGCCCGCCGTAGGGCTCGGCGAGCATGCCGTCCCCGCCGATTCGGCCATCGGAATGCGAGTCCGACGCGACATTCCCGCCGGGCGCGCACTTCTCACAAGCGAACTGGAACGCCTCCCCACGATCCTCCGCGGACAGTCGGTGCGACTCTTCGCCGCCTTCGGTACGGCCCAAGTGGAGACCTCCGCCATCGCCCTGAGCGACGCCGCCATCGGCCACTCGGTGCGGGTGCGAGCCTCCACTGGACGCGAGATGGTCGGGCGAGTGGAATCAGATTCTTCGGTGCGCGTGGTTCCGGGGCTGCATTAGGTACTTTGCAGGCATGCATGCAACAGGCCCGATCTCCTGCTGGACGGGGCGGCTGGCACTCATCTGCCTCTCCCTCACGCTTTCGTCGTGCCTGTATTTCAATACATGGTGGAACGCGCAGAAGGCCTACGACCAGGCTGAGCGCCAGCGCTTAAAGCGTTTCCACAAGAATCCAGACGACACCATGAAGGTCACCAAGGACGAGACCGACCTTTACCAGCGCGCCATCGCCAAGGCCTCGAAGGTCATCGAGACCTTCCCCCAGGATACCACCTGGCACGACCGCTCGCTGATGCTCATCGCCCTGTCCCAGCAGCGCCTCTTTGAGTACGAGAAGGCCTCGCGCAAGTACGGCGAGCTGGTGGAGGCTTTTCCGTGGAGCCCGCTCTACCAGGCGGCCGTCGAAGGCAACATCGAGTGTCTCTTGGCCTTAGGGCGCTACTCCGACGCCGAGGACTGGATGCGACGGCTCGACTCGACCAAGGCGGCCGGCGGCCCAGCTGGCATGCTCTGGCTCAAGGCGCGCGTGGCACTCGGACGATTCGACACCGCCGGCGCCCGCACGCACCTGGAAAAGCTGGTCGCCATGCGCAAGGTGGAACCGGTCACCCGGCACGGCGAGGCGGCATTGCTTCTGGGGAACCTCGCCTGGGCACAACGGGACTGGCAAGCGGCAAGATCCGCTTTACTGCATCCAGCCATCGTCAACCTCCCCCGCATTTCGCGTTTCCGGGCCCGGCTGCGCGCCATCCTCTGCCTGGATCGCCTGGATCAGACCGACAAAGCGCGACTTGCTCTGGATTCGCTGTCCCAGGAAAAATTCTATTCCCGCGAGCGCCCCTATGTCTACCTGGAATGGGGACGCATGCTGCTTGCGCGCAAGCTCTACGGCGACGGCATCCCGGTGCTGCAGCGGCTGGAAGAGTACACGGAGCCTCCCGAAGCCGTGGCCGAGGGCCTTCTCATCGCGGGGCAGGACGCCCAGAAGCGGCGGGTGGACTATCCCGAAGCCATGCGTCTCTACGATCTTGCAGCCAAGGCCGGCCCGGAGACGGAATATGGCAAGACGGCGCGCGACCTGGCCGACGCCCTGGCTGATCTCATGAACCTGCGCAAGCGCACCGTGCCCGACTCCTCCATGGAGAACTGGACGTTTGACCTCGCCGAACTGCACCTGCTGCGGCTGGGCAACTACGACAGCGCCCGCGCCGCCTACGGACGCATCCTGGCACACCCCGGCGCCAGCTACGAGACCCGCGCCCGTGCCGCCTACGCCATGGCCTGGATCGACGAGAAGAGCGACTCCTCCAAGGCCGTGTGGGCCAAGATGGTCGACCAGTTCCCCGGGACGGAATTTGCCAAACAGGCGCAGAAGAACGCCGGCCTTCCTGTGACGGTGCGCACTCGCGCCGATTCCTCGGAAAGCGCCTACCGCCTGGCCGAGGCGCTTTGGGACACGACCACGCCGAACTACGCCGCTTCCGACAGCGCCTTCCGGGGCGTGGTCCGCGACTGGAAGGGGACCGTGGCCGCCAAGCGGGCGCGCTTTGCTTCGGCCTGGATCGAGGATAAACTGCTCTCCGACAGCGCCGCAGCCATCGTTTCCTACAAGCTGGTGGTGGATTCGCTTCCCGGAACCGAGTGGGCCAAGCGGGCGGCAAGCATCCTGGAAGCCGTCAACAAGGGCCCCGAGTCGCTCGAATTCCGCAAGCGCAATAGCGATGCTCCCGACGGCAGCATCCAACTTGAAGACGACTTCGAGGAGGGTTCCGAGACCATGGGCGGCACCGGCACCGCTCCTACAGGCGGACGCAAGAGCTTCGGCCCGCAGCCACCGTCGAGCCCTTCGCTCAAATCTCCTGGCGAGCCCGACGCGATTCCGCCCACTCCCGAAGGCGGCTACCTGAGCCCGGACGATTTCCAATGAGCCCTTTCCATCGTCTCTCTGGAGCGCTGCTGGCGCTCTTGCCTTTCCTCTTCTGGGGCTGCGTGGGCTCCATGCCCCACCGCACCGGCTACGACCGCGCCACCGGAACCTGGAAGCGTTCTCACGAACCGGGCAGTTCGACCCCGGCAACGCCTCCCGCTGGGGCGACGCCCATGACAGATACCGTCGCTCCGTCCGGCAAATTGCCCGATGGCAGCCCGGCCATCGGACAGGCGAGCTGGTACGGAAGCGAATCACCCAACGCCAACACCGCCTCGGGGGAAGCCTACGTGCCCGCCGACAAGACCGCGGCCCATCGCACCTTGCCGTTTGGAACCAAGCTCCGAGTGCGCTATCCAAAACTGAAGACCCAGGTTGACGTGCGCATCAATGATCGCGGGCCCCACAAGGAGGATCGCATTCTGGATCTTTCCGAAGGCGCCGCCGAGGCCCTGGGGCTCAAGGCCGACGGCACAGGAGAAGTGTGGCTCGACGTGCTGCCTTGAAGGCAACGGAGGCGGCAACAGCGTTTCCGGAATTTGCCGCCCTTTCGCCGCGCCGACGCAAGGCCCTGCGCGAAGCTGGGCTGGACACGCCCGCAACGCTAGTGGCAAACCTCCCGCGAAAGCTTCTGGACCGCACCCGGCTGCAGAAAGTTACCGAGGCGGTCGAGGGCGAAGAGCTCCTCTGCGAAGTGCGGCTGCGGCGCATCCGCATGGCAAGCGGCAGGCGCGAGCGGCTGCTGGCCGAGGCTTACGACGATTCCGGCGTGCTAGAGCTGGTCTGGTTCATCCATGCCCGCTGGATCTCGCAGCAGCTGCGCGAAGGCATGCGCGTACTTCTGTGGGGCAAGGTCAGTTGGTTCCGCGGCCCTCAGATGGTCCACCCCTCCTACGAGGAGCTTCCCGAAGGCCAGGAGGCGCGCGGGCGCGTCCAGCCGGTCTATCCGCTCACGCAGGCCCTGCGCGAAGCCAAGGTGGACCAGCCGATTTTACAGAAACTGACGCTTTCGGCCTTCAACTACCACACCCCCGAGGAAATCCTCCCCGAGGTGCTGCGCCCCGACAAGAGCCTCTCACGCTGCGAAAAGCTGCGTCGCATCCACCAGCCTGAATCCCTGCAGCAAAGCCAGATGTTCCTCATGCAGGAACAGGCCTTGGAGTGGTTCCCGACCCTGGTGCGGCTGCGCAAGCGCAAGCGGGATCTTTCCGGACGCGGACGCGTCTTCCCAAGGCGTCCTGATCTCGAAGCCATCGCACTCCAGGGACTCGGCTTCTCCCTGCACGAAGGCCAAGCCGCCGCCGTCGAGACGATCGCAAACCGCCTTTCCCAGGGCGACCAAGCGCACGTCCTGCTTCAGGGGGATGTCGGTTCAGGAAAGACTGCCATCTGCCTCCTGACCGCCCTCGGAGTGCTCGCCGCCGGCTCTCAGGTGGCGCTGCTTGCCCCCACCGAAGTGCTTTCCAAGCAGCACCTAGCGACCTTCCGTCGCATCCTCGAACCGCTGGAAATTCCGGTATTGCAGCTCACCGGCGGGCAGCCGCGCTCCGATCGCCAAGTGGTACTGAACCGCTTGGCACATGGCGGAGCCTGCGTGGCCGTGGGCACCCACGCCCTGCTTTCCGAGGACGTGCAGTTTCGCGACCTGGCCCTGGTGGTGGTGGACGAGCAGCACCGCTTCGGAGTCGGCCAGCGCCAAGCCTTGGTGTCCAAGGGCGATCGCCCTCACCTCATCGTGGCCAGCGCCACCCCCATTCCCCGATCCCTGCAACTTGCAGCCTACGGCGACATGGAAACGGTGGAAGTGCGTTCCCAGCCCTCTGGACGACTTCCCGTCCACACCCGCATGGTGCCTCCCGCCAAGCGCCCTGGCATGGATGAATGGCTGCGCGGCCAGCTTGCGGCCGGCGAGAAGCTCTTCTGGGTGGTCCCGCGGGTGGAGGACTCCGAAGAGGGCGTTGCCTCCATCGAAGCGGCCCAGGAGACCTTGGCCCGGACCTTCCCGGAATTCGAGCTCCAGGCCCTGCACGGCCGCATGGAAGGCCCAGAGCAGATCGAGGCCATTGACAGATTCCGTCGCAGCCAGGCGCAAATCCTTCTGTGCACCACGGTGGTGGAGGTCGGGGTGGACATTCCCGACGCCAACCTCATGGTGATTGACCATGCGGGGAACTTCGGCCTGGCCCAGCTCCACCAGTTGCGCGGCCGCGTAGGGCGCGGCGGCGGTCAGGGCTGGTGTTTCCTGCTTCCCGATCGCGAAGACAAGGCCGAGCGACTGCGCGCCTTCGCCACCTGCCAGGACGGCTTCGACATCGCCGAGCTGGACCTGGAGGAACGCGGTGGCGGCAACCTGGAGGGCTCCGACCAGTCCGGGGGAGGCCTCGGCCGTTCGGGCCTCATGAAAGAGCATTTGGGCCTCTTGGAACGTTGGCGCGACGGTGTGGATGCCATTTTGGAAGGCCGCAGCGAGATTTCCGAGGCCGAGCGGGAACGCTGGCAACGCTGGATCGCAGACGATGCCCTGGGCGAATCCCTGACGGGATAGCCGCCTCAGAGCACGCCTTCCCCTGACGAGGTGAAAATGAGATACTCAAGGCTCAGATGCCAAGTAACGACCCGGCCATCGTCGCAGCCTTGATCAATTTCCTGAATGCGGTTCTTGTCTTAGGCATTGCCGGGTTGTGCTGGAAACGCCGCGACATGCCAGCCGCACGATTCATGTTCGGCATGATGATCGCGATCTTGCTGTGGGTGGGCTTCGGCATCCCCGAGGCCCTGGAAACCTCTCCCGAACGCAAATTGCTTTGGTCGGCATTTCAGTACCTGGGCATCACCACCACCGCCTCCTGGTTCCTGCTTTTCGCGCTCGAGTACGTGAACCTCTCGGTGCGGATTCCTCGCGCCGCCAAAGTGCTGCTTTTCGTCCCTTCGGGAGTCATCTGCGTCCTGGCGTTCACCAACAAGTTCCACCATCTCGTCTGGACCCATGTCGACATGCGGCAAGGGAACCTGATGTATTACGCCCATGGACCGGCTTACTGGTTCGGACTTATCGGCTACAGCTACCTGCTCTTCCTGGTGGCCAACATCCTGATGGCCTACGCCATCCATAGCCTTCCCCACTACTACAAGAAGAAAGGCGCCCTGCTGGGCATCTCGGCATTCATGCCCTTCCTGGCAAGCATCGCCTACAACATGAACTGGTGCCCTCCGGGAGTCGACCCGACCCCAGTCGGTCTCACGATGGCCGGCATCGGTCTTTACATCGGGATCTTGCGCAACCATCTCCTGGAGATCATTCCCGTGGCGCGCCATCTCCTGGTGGAACGCATGAGCGAAGGCATGCTGGTCTTTGATCTACGCCATCGGCTGGTGGACTTCAACGGCGCCGCCACGGCCATGATCGGCGCGCCATTGCGCATAGGCATGACCTGCGGCGACCTGCCGCAACCCTGGTCAGGGCTTCACGACAGCTTGGGCCAAAGCGGAGAGATGCGGGCCGAACTTCTGGTCGAAGGGCAGCGACGCTGCTGGTACGAGACAGGCATCTCGCCGCTGCACGACATCGGACACCGCAATGGAGGATGCCTGCTGCTGGTTCGAGACGTCACCGACCGCAAGCTCCTGGAGGCTCGCCTGGAGGCGCTGGCCCTCCACGACGCCCTCACCGGCCTCTACAACCGTCACTACCTGGATGCGGCCATGGCTCGCGGCATCGCACGCAGCATCCGCAAAGCTGCTCCACTAGCTGTCATCATGTTTGACATCGACCACTTCAAGGCCGTAAATGACAAATACGGGCACCAGGGGGGAGATGCCGTACTGCGCGAACTGGGAAGTTTCCTTTTAGCGGAAGTCCGTGAAGAGGATTTTGCCTGCCGTTTCGGCGGCGAGGAGTTCGTGGTAGTGCTTCCCGGCGCCGATCTCGAGGATGCCGTTGCTCGGGCCGGATTTTGGCGTCGGGACTTTGCCAAGCATGGTGTGCCCTGGAGCGGAGGCGAGATTCATGTCACCCTCTCGGGGGGAGTCTCGGCTTTTCCGGAACACGGCATGGATCCCGACCAGCTCCTGCAGGCCGCCGATGAAGCCCTCTATACCGCCAAGAGAAGCGGACGCAACCGCGTGATCTGCGCCCCTTTTCCGCTCAAGGAAGCGTCTCCCCCCACAGCACCTGCCCTCGGCGAGCATTGATGCGCACGGTCACGATCTGCCCCGGGCGCGCCTCGCCCGGAGGCACCAGCACCACCTTGCGGAAATGCGGCGTGCGCCCGACCCATTCGCGGGCCTCGCGCCGCGAAGGGTGCTCTAGCAGAACTTCTTCGACCGCCCCCACCCGCGCATCCAGGCGCTCGCGGGTATGCTCCAGCTGCAGCGCGATGATCTCCTCCAAGCGCCGGATTTTCTCGGTCCGGTCGATGGTCTCGGGAAGCGCTGCCGAAGGCGTGCCGGGGCGCGGCGAGTAGGCGAACATGAATGCCTGATCAAAGCGCACCTCACGCATCAGGGAAAGCGTCGCGAGATGGTCCTCTTCGGATTCGCCAGGAAAGCCCGCGATGATGTCGGTGGTGATGGCGATGTCGGGAATGGCTGCACGCAAGCGCGCCACGGTGGCCAAGTACTGATCTCGTCCGTACTGGCGGCGCATGGCCCGCAGCACCGTACTAGATCCCGACTGCACCGGCAAATGCATGTGCGGCATGACTTTCGGGAGCTCGGCCATCTCAGCCACGATCCCAGCCGTGAAGTAGCGCGGATGGGGCGAGGTGAAGCGAATGCGACGGATTCCCTCTACCTGGGAGACGGCGCGCAGGAGGTCGATCCAATTTCCGTCCTGAGCGCGATAGGCATTCACCGTCTGCCCGAGCAGAGTGACTTCTACCGCACCGCGTCCGGCCATTCGGCGCGCTTCCTCCACGATATCAGCAAGTGCGCGGCTCTTCTCGGGGCCACGGGTGGAGGGCACGATGCAGTAGGCGCAGCGCAGGTTGCAGCCGCGCTGCACCGCCACGAAGGCCGACACAGCTCCTCCCGAAACGGCAAACATCCCTCGATACGGATCGTCGGGACAATTCCCCAAGGCAAGGCTTTTTTCGGCTCCTCCTATGAGGCGTGGAAGCTCGGCGTAATGATCTGGCCCGATGGCGAAGTCGAGCTTGGGAAGGGAGGCGAAGAGGGCTTCCTTGCGATTTTCTGCCATGCAACCAAGAACGCCAAGCTTCACGGTCGGACGCCCCCGCTTGAGCGCCTGGAGGTTGCGCAATTTCTCAATAGCCGTCTCTTCGGCCTTTTCGCGCACCGAGCAGGTGTTAACGAGCACCACCTCGGCCTCCTCAAACCGCGCAGCTCGCTGGTAGCCTTCTCGTTCCAAGATGCCTTCCACCAGCGACGAATCGTATTCGTTCATCTGGCAGCCATAGGTGAGGATGAAGTAGCTCTTGGCGTTAATTTCCATGGTCGATAAGGAAATCTACTCCGCCCCGCCGAAGACAGGTCGGTTCGCCATCTTCCAAATTCCTGCTCCAGCGGTCCAACGGAACAAGAAGCGTACTCCGTTTTGGAACAGGGAAGGGAAATGCGCCTCCCATGCCCAATGGCAAATGAATCATTTTCATCTAAATTGCCACGCTTGGTGTCCATCCGAACAAAAGCTGTATCGCATTCTTTGGGGAGTCGTTTCGTGCTCCTTGCTTCCTGCACGGCGAGGCTGTGCCTTTCCCGCCCGCAGTCCCGCGTGCGACGCCTATGACGATTCTTCGGGCTGTCTTCCGCACCTATCCGGCCATCTCACGGACTTTAGCAATCCTCGTCGCCATCAATCTTGTGACCTGGGCATGCATACGCATCGCATTTTGCGACAACCGCCCGCGCCTCTACATGCTGGGCGATTCCTGCATCCGCAGCTATCATATGGCACCGGGAACGCGCATGGAAGATCTCCTGCAGGGGATGCTTCCCGGTATGCTGGTGGAAAACTGGGCAGAATCCGGCACGAGCCCACTGGATTTTCTGCTGCAACTCAACAAGGGCGCTCTTCTCTGCGCCCCGCCCACGTACGTGGTGGTTGTGATGGCACCCGACAAGATGCTAGGACTGGACAGTCCGCTCCGCGTCCACAACGCGGACCTGCGCTGGTTACCCCTGGATCGGACCGGATTGCAAATCTGGAAAACACTCTCGCCCCAAGAGCGCAACAACGCAGTGGTCGAAAAGGCCAGCCTCCTGCTGTACGGATTCACCGATCTGGTGCGCTCCGCCGTGGTCAACTATTGGAAATGGCCTCACGACCGCGCAGTTATGCGCCACAACTCGCCATGCCGCCGCAGAGAAATTAAGACCCAAGCACAACTCTTCGGAAAGGCCCTGGACGGCACCGCGATCGGAAGTGATGCAGACTTCGACACCTTAGTCAGAACGCGGGATACCCGGCTGCTACTGGACATTCTGTGTCAAAAGATCATCCCCCACCTCGTCGTCTTGCATCCTTGCGGGAATCCAACCCTTTTGAGCCAGACATTCTCCCCGCGCGCCCTCGCCAAGCGCGACACCATCATCCTGCGCATGCGCAAATGGCTGAACACTCGACAAACAGCCTACATCGACTTCAACCTTCCCAACAGGCTGAGCAACTTTCCAGATTCCGTCTGGGACGACAATGCCCATCTGAAAGCGACCCCGCCCATCTATTACCTGAGCCAGCAGACCGTAGATTGGCTCTCCACCTTGCAGAGTCACGCATCTCGCGGCACACATGCCATCTTTCCCTTAAGCGGAAAATGACGCTTATGCCGACACCGTATGCTCACCAGTGCGGCGGCTTGTCGTTGGCCGGTCCAATGTCGAGATCTCCCTTCTCGGCACGCGAGCGCAAATCGGAAACCTCGCGTTGCAAGATCTCCAAGGAAGCGCGCAACTCCAGGATGACCTCATTCAATTGCCCCAGGGTATGCTCCTGATAGGCGCTGCGAGTCTCCAATTCGATGAGCCTCTGCTCTTGATCTTCAGCCATGCCAGGAAGATAACCGCATTTCCGACAGGACTTCGCGCGCGGACGGAAACGAATGTTTTGGATTCCATCAGAGAACACGAAATTTCCAAGCATGGTGACACTCCACACCTCTTTGTCTAGCTTGGTTGGCCGTTTCATACTTATCAGAGGCGCTATGACACGCGAAGATTTGCTCCCAACTCTCTTGAAAATTGCCCGGGATGTCTTGGATGAAGACGAATTGGAATTCGACGGCGAGACGCTATTCGACGACATCAAAGAGTGGGACTCCCTCAACCACATTCACATGGTTGTCCGCATGGAAAAGACCTTTGGCATCCGTTTCGAGGCCGCCCAGCTGCAGCGCGTGAAGAAGGTCCAAGAGCTTTTGGACATCATCGCCACTTTGAAGGGGATCTGAACCGGCTTTGCAGTTTCTGTCCTTTCCTTTCCTCGCCTTCCTCGCGGTCGTCTTCCTGCTCTATTGGGCGTTTCCGCGGCGTCGCTTCCAGAACGTCCTGCTTTTGGTGGCCTCGCTCGTTTTTGTCGCCAGCTGGAGCCTCCAAGCTCTAGCGTTGCTGCTGATTTCAGCATTTTTCGAATGGCTGGTGGCAAGCCGCATGGAGCGGCTCACCGCGTCGCGCGCCCGCCTCGGGCTGCTTTGGGTGAGCATCGGCGTGAATCTCGCGCAGTTGGGATTTTTCAAGTACGCTCACTTCTTCCTGCCGCAGATCCGGACGGCGGCATCCCTGTTGGGCTGGAACGCCTCCAGCCTTTCCATCCTGGTGCCGGTGGGCATTTCTTTCTGGACCCTCCAGAAAATGACCATGACGCTTGACGTGTATTTCGGGCGCTGTCCGGCCGAGCGCAACTTCGGCCGCTTCCTGCTCTTCGTGGCCTTTTTCCCAAATCTTGTCTCCGGTCCCATCGAGCGCGCCCGCCGCTTCTTGCCGCAACTCGACAACGCCCGCGGCTGGGATTCCCGACGCTTTTCGGAAGGCGTCTGGCTCTTTGCCATCGGAGCGCTTCAGAAGATCGTGATCGCCGACAACGTCGCCGATTGCGCCACCGCACTGCTCCAGCCCAAGGCTTCGGGCCTTGCCGTGCTCTTGGGAACCTGGGCCTACGCTATCCAAATCTACAGCGACTTTGCCGGCTATTCCGACATGGCCCGCGGCGTGGCGCGCATCTTCGGCATCGACATCTACCAGAACTTCCAGGCCCCCTACCTCGCGACCAACCTTGCCGATTTCTGGCGTCGCTGGCACGCCTCGCTCACCGATTGGCTCAACGACTACATCTTTACCCCAACATCCTTCGTCTTGCGCGATTGGGGCACGGCAAGCATCATCGTCGCCACCTGGGCCACCTTCCTGACCAGCGGCCTATGGCACGGAACCGGATGGCTCTTCCTCTTCTGGGGAGGCATCCACGCCCTGGGCCTCACCATCTACACGCTCACCGCCAAGCGCCGCAAAAAGTTCAACAAGAAGTGGGGCAAGACGTGGTGGGCCAAGGGGCTCGCAGGCCTCATCACCTTCCATTGGGTGTGCCTGGGATATGTCTTTTTCCGCGCCTCGTCCTTCGGGGAAGCGGTGGGGCACTTGCAGGCCTTGTTCCTGGGGCCGTGGGGAGAACTTCCCAAGTGGAATCCGGCACCACTCATTGCCAGCGCCATTGGCATTGCCGTGCTGCAGTTCCGGATTCGCCGTACCGGAAACGTCTTTTGGATCTTTGACCTCGGTGTCTGGACAAGGGTCATCCTATATGCGGTGCTCGGCTTTCTTCTGCTGCGCTTCTATGCGCCAGCGGAAAAGTTCATTTACTTTCAATTCTAAGTATGCGAATCTTTCGTTCTATCCTGCGCGACTACCCGGCTTTCGTCCGATTGATTGCGATCCTGTTGAGCCTCAACCTGGCGACCCTGTTAGCTGTGCGCTTTTTCCTGCGCGATGGCCGGCCCGACGTCTACTTACTGGGCGATTCTTGCATCGGAAACTACCGCATGGATCCCGGAACTCGCCTGCAAGACTTTCTGCAGCGCATGGAGCCAAATCTCTGCGTACACAACTGGGCCGAGCCGGGTTCCAGCCCGCTGGACTTCCTGCTGCTGGTCTGCAAGGGAAGGCTCATCTCTGACCAGCCGTACAAGGTGATCATCACCATGGCCCCCGACAAACTGATGGGAGGCCCTGAGAATCGTCTAGATGAGGACGGAGCCAATCTGCGCTGGCTTTCCTTCGATCGCACCGGCCTGCGGATCTGGCAAGCGTTGACTCCCCGCGAGCAGAATGTGGCGGTGGTCCAGAAGGTTGGGCTTTTCCTCTACGGTTTCACCGACCTAGGACGCGCCCTATGGATCAGCTACTGGCAATGGCCCCACGAACGCCACGCCATGCGCCACGCTTCGCACCACCGCCGCGAGAAGATCAAACGGAAAGTGGAGGACATCGGGAAAGCCTTGGAGACTACTCCGATTGGAAACGATGCGGACTTTGCTAGTCAAATCCGCGCCCATGATGCAAAGCTCCTGCTTGATGTGCTGCGGGACGATGGCGTCGAACCCCTGGTCATAGTGCATCCCTATGGGAATCCCTTCCTGCTGGCCCACTTCTTCTCGTCGCGTGCGCTTGCCAAACGTGATTCTATTGATCTTCGCCTTTGCGGCTGGCTGAACGACCAGCACGTATCCTACCTCAATCTCGATTCTCCCCAAGAACTTCGCAACTTCCCGGACTCCGTATGGGACGACAACGCCCACATGAAGGCGGCCCAGGCCTTCTACTACCTGTCGCAAAGGACTGCTGGCTGGCTCTCAACCAACTACCAGAATCTTCCCCATCGCAAACCCGCGGCGAGCCACGCCATGATCCAGACTCCCGGCAATGGCACGAAGCATGATTGATGTCCGCAACCCGGCGCAACTTTTTCAGGACGCCACCCAGCACTCGCCAACCCGTACCGCTCTTGTCTGGAAAGGGGGCGAACTCAGTTACGCAGCCCTCAGCGAGCAGATTGAGGCACTGCGTGACGGTCTGGATCTCTCCGATTCGCCCTTTGTAGGCATCCTCGCCCACAAGAGCCCCACCGCCTATGCCGCCGTGCAGGCGATCCTGGCCCAAGGCGGCAGCTACGTTCCGCTCAACCCGGGCTTTCCCGCCCCCCGCAATGCCTACATCCTGCGCAAGGCGGGCATTTCCTCCCTGATCGTGGGCGAAGAGTGCACCGAGGCGTTGGAAGCCTTGCTTCCGCTCTTGGAACGCCCCCTGCGCATCCTGGTGCAAGGCGACGCACCTGAACTGCGCCGTTTGGTTCTGGCAAATCCTGACAAACTGATTTTGGTAAGCATTGCCCCGGCCCGCAGCGGGGCGCCGCGCCCCGTACAGCCGCCCGCCAAGGTCGCCTACGTGCTCTTCACCTCCGGAAGCACCGGCGAGCCCAAGGGCGTGCAGGTGCGCCCCGACAACATCCTCTCGTACGTGCGTTCGCTGCTCTCGCTCTACCCGATCTCCTCCGAAGACCGGCTGTCGCAGACCTTCGACCTCACCTTCGACCTCTCGGTGCACGACCAGTTCGTCACCTGGGCCGCCGGCGCCACGCTCGTCTCCTTCCCCGACGAGGCGTTGCTCTCGCCACTCGACTGGACGCGTTCCACCGGAGTCACTGTGTGGTTCTCGGTCCCTTCGCTAGCGGCCTTCCTGGACAGTTCCCGTCAAGTGGTTCCGAACGCCCTTCCCGACATCCGTCTGAGCCTCTTCTGCGGCGAAAAGCTCACCTGGAAGACTTGCCAGATCTGGAAGACAGTCGCCCCGGCCAGTCGCCAAGCCAACCTCTACGGCCCCACCGAGGCCACCATCGCCATCACCCATTTCGAAATCCCCGAAAACTTTCCGGAAGCCAAAGCGTTCCAGGGCGGCATCCCCATCGGCTACGCCTACCCTGGCCAACAGACCGAGATCCGCCGCGAAGATAGCAGCCTCTGCGCCCCCGGCGAAACCGGCGGCCTGTGGCTTGGCGGAGATCAGGTGACCTCGGGCTACATCGGCGAACCCGAGAAGACCGCTGCGCGCTTCGTGGCGCGTGATGGCGTCGTGTGGTACCGCACCGGGGATCTCGTCTTTGAAGACCCCGAGGTGGGCATCCAGTACGTGGGCCGCGAAGACTTCCAGGTCAAGGTGATGGGATACCGCATCGAGCTCGGTGAGATCGAGCACGCCCTGCTGCAGGTTTCGGGTGCAGCCTTTACCCTCGCCGACGTCGCCCCTCGGGACGGGACCGAGGAAATCTTCGCCGTCTTGCCGGCTGCCTGCGCCGCTCGCAAGAAGGAAATCAAGACGGAGCTCAAGGAACGCCTCCCCGCCTACATGGTTCCGCGGCGCTTTCTGTTCACCGACGACATCCCCTTGAACGCCAACGGCAAGATGGATCGCGGCGCACTCAAGGCGCGTATGTCCAGCTAATCGGGCTTTGAAATAGTCCATCCGTTTCGGATCGATTACATTTGCCTGCCATGCTGGACAACGTGATCATCGTAGGCAACGTCTCGGAGAATCCCTTTGCCATCGATGTAGGCCATAGCTTTGGCCAGAAGTCGGACCTTTCAGACCAGATCTCCCTGAAAAGTTTTGCCAACGGAGAGCTCTGCCCGCGCTTTATCTCCGACAAGGACGACCTGAGGGATATCGGCGACAAGCTCGAGGGCAAGTTCGTGGTGATCACGAGCACCGCGGCTTACGGCCACACCCGCCAGTCGCTCGCGATGCGCAACATGCTCATTGCCCGCGCCGCCAAGGACAACGGCGCCGCCAAGGTGGTGCTGGTGGAGCCCGACCTTTTCTATAGCGCCCAGGATCGCGGTCCGCGCGTGGAGCACGGTCGTACCGCCTTTCCACGCGACGAGAAGGACCTCAAGAAGTTCGACGGCCAGCCCTTCTCGTCGCAGCTCTACGCGGACCTTCTGAAGGCCGCTGGTGTCGACATGGTGATCACCGTCCACAACCACTCCAAGTCGGTGCAGCACCTCTTCAGCGAGCGCTTTGCGGGACAGTTCTTCAATCTGCCCCCCACCGAGATCTACGCCGACTACCTGCTCAACTCCGACATCGTCCAGACCGACGACAAGGGCGCCAACCTGGTGCTGTGCGCCCCCGACAAGGGTGCCGCGGAATTCGTCGGACAGATGCACCAGGTGCTGGGACTCCCCAAGGCCGGCCTCTGCATCATGAGCAAGGAACGCCTGGGCGAGCGCAGCGTCGAGATCATGGTCTCCCCAAACTCTCCCACTCCCATTGAGGACATTGAGGGCAAGGACGTCATCGTCTTCGACGACATGGTCCGCACTGGATCAACCATCGTCAAGTGCTGCCAGAGCCTGCGCAAGGGCAATCCCCGCCGCGTGCTCTTCTGCGTGAGCCACTTCTACTCGAGCGAAGAAGGCCGCGAGAACATGGCCCACCAGGCCATCGACGAGATCCTGACGCTCAACACCATCCCCACCATCCTGAACCGCGATACCCAGGGCCGCCTGCGCGGGAAGCTGGTGGTGCTCAAGATCGAGAAGTGGATCGCCCGCTTCCTGCAAGGGCAGTTCGGCAAGGACGTCAACATCAAGGCGCCCTTCTACCGGGTAGATATGTCTTCCAAGAATCCGCGCTGGCGTCCGCGCCCGCTGTAATCCAAAGCGCCAAGAACGAAAAAAGCGGCCTCCCAGAGGTCGCTTTTGTTTTGGCAAAAATTGTCTCCGCGCCTATTCCGCTTCGGGAGGAGTCTTCAGCTCAGGAAGCTTGCTTAAGAGCTCCTGGATGTGCAGCGAGTTATCGAGGTTCTTGTCCAGCACGAAGCGCAGCGCAGGCACCTGGCGCATACGCAGGATGTGCGACAGCTCGCGCCGCAACCAGCCACCGGCCTGATGCAGGCCGATGCCGCTGTCGACAGCGTTCTTCTCGTTGCCCAGGACCGAATAGCGGACCGTCGCGAAGGACATGTCCCCCGAGACGTCCACCCGCGAAACGGTGACGAAACCGATGCGCGGATCCTTGGTTTGGGACTGGAGCAGGAGCGAGATCTCCTTGCGCATCTGCTCCCCGACGAGCTTGGTGCGATTTCCTGCTGGACGCATCAGGGTTGCGTCTGCTTGGAAAGCGGCTCGGAAAGGTGGCGCGCGACCTCGAACTGGCGGAAGAAGGCAATGGTGTCCCCTTCCTTGAATTCGTTGAAGGCAGCCAGACCGATACCGCACTCGAAACCGGAGCGCACTTCCGAAACGTCTTCCTTGAAGCGCTTGAGGGTAGCGATCTTGGATTCGCCCACCTCAATGCCTTCGCGGTAGACACGAGCCTTGAGATGGCGGTCGACCGTTCCCTGGACGATCATGCAACCAGCCACCTGACCGAGCTTGGGCACCGAGAAGACAGCGCGGACCTCGGCCTCGGAGGCGATCTCCTCGCGGATCTCGGGCTTGAGCAGGCCTTCCATGGCGTTGCGGATGTCGTCGATGACTTCGTAGATGACGCGGTAGGAGCGGATCTCGACGCCTTCGCGGGAAGCAATCTCGCGAGTGTTGGTGTCGGGACGCACGTGGAAGCCCACGATGATGGCGTTGGATGCCGCAGCCAGCATGACGTCGGCCTCGCGGATGCCGCCCACGGCGCGGGAGACGATCTCGACGCGCACTTCCTTGCAGGTGAGCTGCTCAAGCTGGGTAGCAATCGCTTCCACCGAGCCGTCGGCATCGCCCTTGACGATGACGCGCAGGAGCTGTTCTTCTTCGCCCGAAGCGCGGCGGCTGGAAAGATCTTCCAGGCTGAAGCGCTGAGCGCGGCGCAGTTCGCGCTCCTTGGAGGCGCGCTGACGACGTTGGGCGATCTCGCGAGCCTCGTGCTCGTCTTCGAAAACGATAAGGGTGTCGCCGGCCTGCGGGACACCGTCCAAGCCCATGACCTGAACCGGAACCGAGGGACCCGCGGCTTCGCGAGGCTTGGTGCGCTCGTTGAGAAGCTGCTTGACGCGTCCGGCGAAGTTGCCACACAGGAAGGCATCGCCCACCCGCAGAGTACCGTCTTGCACCAGCACGGTGGCCACGACGCCCTTGCCCTTGTCCAGGCGGGCTTCCACCACGGTGCCCTTGGCGCGCTTCTCAGGAGTTGCCTTAAGATCGAGAACATCAGCTTCCAGGAGAATGGCATCCAGGAGCTTGTCCATGTTCATGCCCTTCTTGGCCGAGATCTCGACGCACTGGGCTTGGCCACCCCATCCTTCGACTTGCAGGCCGTATTCGGCAAGCTGGGCGCGGATCTTGTCGGGGTTGGCGGCCGGAAGGTCGCACTTATTGATGGCCACCACGATAGGAGCGTTGCCAGCACGGGCGTGGTCAATCGCTTCCTTGGTCTGGGGCATGACCTGGCTGTCGGCCGCCACCACTAGGATGACAAGATCTGTCACCTTGGCGCCGCGAGCACGCATGGCCGAGAATGCCTCGTGGCCCGGAGTATCCAGGAAGGTCACCGAACCGCGCTCGAACTTCACTTCGTAGGCGCCGATGTGCTGCGTGATGCCGCCGGCTTCGCCAGCGATCACGGAGGTCTTGCGGTAGTAGTCCAAAAGGGAGGTCTTACCGTGGTCGACGTGGCCCATCACGGTGACGATGGGAGGACGACGAACCGGCTCGACGTCGCTTTCGGCGTCCTCGTTCTGAGTCTCGGAGAGATCTTCAGCGTACTCGTCCATCAGCTCGACGGCATAACCGAACTCGTCGGCGATGATGGCGATGGTCTCGTGCTCCAGACGGGCGTTGATGGTCACCATCATGCCCAGGCCCATGGCCTTGCCGATAACCTGCGCTGGCGGCACGTCCAAAAGGTTTGCGAGCTCAGCGATGGTCACGAACTCGGAAACCTTGAGGAGCTTCTTCTCCTCGACCTGCTCCTGGCCGTGATCGCGATGGCGGTAGCGGCGCTGGGTCTTGCCGCGATCCAGCGAGACCATGACCTTGTTGACGTTCTGCTGGACCTGCTGGAGGATCTCGCTTTCGATCTGCTCCTTGGTCTTGCGCTTGCCGGAACCGCCGGGACGACGATGCGGGCCGCCCTGCTGCTGCCCTTGGTTGGGCTGGCCGGGGCGAGGAGGCTGACCGCCTGTCGTTGCCGCACCGGGCTGCGCCGGAGTAGCACCGCCGGCCTGAGGCCGGAAAGGACCGGACGAACTGGCGGCTGGCCGAGGCGAGCGCCCATCACGAGACGGAGCACCCTCGCGCCCTGGCTGAGCTGGAGCTTCGCGTCCCGGAGCTCCAGGGCGGACATGCTGTGTCCCAGCTGCGGCAGGAGCGCCTTCACGGCCCGGAGGAGCAGCATGCCCTGCGGCACCACGTTCGCCACCGGGGGCGAATCCGGCACGCGGACCTCCCGAGATGCCGCGAGGCGTCGGGACGTAGCTTGGCTGATGCGGCTTCTTGTCGTGAGGCCGAATGGTGAATGAGGGCTGGCGACGTACAGGTGCGACAAGTCCGAAGGCAGCGGCTTTGGGCGCTTCGGGAGCCGCCGGAGGCGCGTCTTTCTTGCCTTCGGGCTTGGCGGGGGCCGCCGGAGCGGCGGGCGCGCTTTGCGGCTCGAAATGCGGCGTGGCCATCAAGGCCGACTGGTTATCCTTGACGGGCTCGGCCGGCTTGGGCGCCGGAGCCGGCACCGCGACCGGAGCTGGGGCTTCAACCTTGGGCTCGGGCTCAGGCTTCACAGCAACCTTGGCTGGTTCAGGCTTGGGCTCGGGCTTCGGCACAACGGGAACCTCAACCTCGGCAACCTTTTCGGGCTTGACTTCCGTCTTTGCCTCGGCCTTGGCTTCAGGCTCAACCTTCTTGGCCGCGGGCTTTTTGGGCGCAGCGGGCTTTTTGGGCGCGGAAGGCTTCTTGCGGCTGGTGCCGCGCGATGCCTCCAGCTTGGGCTGGATCGCCTCTACCCATGCAGCTTCGAGCGGAGCCACCGTCGTGCGCACCTCAAAGCCGCCTTCGCGCAAGAGCTCCAGGACTTTCTCCTTGGAGATCCCGTACTCTTCGGCGACATCGTTAATCTTCTTCTTGGTGCTCACGGATTCCCTTGCCTTGGATTATGCGTAACTGTGCTTGTAGCGGGAAAAATAGCGCATGGAAGGAAAGCTGCGGGAAGCCCTCCGTCCGGCCAGTCCCTTAACTGTCGTTTCTTGTCAAATGGAGGCCTGCCGAGCAGTCGCCTTTACGACGTCCTCGCGCTGCTCTTCGGTGAGAGCGCCGAAGTCCTCTTCGCCGTAGACATCGATCTCCTTGCCCAGGAGCTTGGAGGAAAGCCGCACGTTTTGGCCGCTTCGCCCGATGGCAAGCGACAGGTCCTCGTTAGAGACCACCACCACCACGCGATTGTCCTCGCAGGTGAGGACCTTCTTGACGTCGGCCGGCGAGAAGAGGCGCTTGACGTAGACCGCGAGGTCGTCGGTCCAGTGGATGATGTCCACGCGCTCGTTGGAAAGCTCGCGGACGATAGCCTGCACGCGATTGCCCTTCATGCCCACACAAGCGCCGACCGGGTCGATGCGCTCGTCGCGGCTGAAGACGGCGATCTTGGCGCGGAAGCCCGGATCGCGGGCCACGGCGCGGATCTCGACGATTTCGTCATAAATCTCAGGAACTTCAAGCTCGAAGAGCTTGGCGAGGAATTCCGGATGAGTGCGCGAAAGCACCACCTGAGGTCCCTTGCTGTTCTGGGCCACGTCGCAGATGTAGGCGCGGATGGAATCGCCCTGGCGATAGCGCTCCTTGCGGATCTGCTCGCGGGAAGGCACCACGGCCTCGGTGCGGCCGAGGTTCACCAAGATGTCGCCGCGATCCACCTGTTGGACAGTTCCTGTCACAATGGTGCCGATGCGGTCGCGGTAGTCGTCGTAGACGCGCTGACGCTCGACTTCGCGCACCTTCTGGGTGAGGCTCTGCTTGGCCACGGCGATGGCGGCGCGTCCGAAGGCGGCGATGGGGATCTCCACCTCGAGCTTCTGCCCCACGCGGATGTCGGGACGGTACTGCTGAGCGTCGCGCTCCAGCATGTACTTCTCGTCGAAGAGCAGTTGATCTTCTTCCGAGAGCCCCTCGGGATAATCAGGAAGATCGTCGACCACATCCACGCGCATGAAGCAGCGGATGATGCCATGCGCCTGGTCGATGTCGGCCTCGACGTTCTTCTGGACGTTCAGATACTTGCGGGCGGCGCCCACCAAGCTGACGCGCAGGGTCTCAAGCACGAGATCGGCGCCGAGATTCTTCTCTTTGGCGATCTGGCCCATGGCCTCGACAATATTGACTTCGGATGCCAGCGACTTTGCCATGTCAATCCTCGAAACGGACATCCACGCGAGCAAGCTGCACCGCGCGGTAGGGAATGGTGATCTCCAGGCCGTCCTTTTCGGAGGCCAGCACGGCGGATTCCTCGCCACTGCTTTGGAGCTTTCCGATCCAGGTTCTCTTGCCCTCGATCGGCTCTCCTAGGTGCACACGCACCCATTCGCCAGTGCGGCGGGCCCAATCGCGCGGCGTGCGCAGCGGACGGTCCAACCCTGGCGAGGAAACTTCCAACGTATAAGCATCCTGAAAGAGCTCCTCAGCATCCAGCAGCGCCGAAAGTTCGCGGCTGCTTTCTGCACACTCTTTCACAGTGATGCCGCCCGGACGATCCAGATACAGCCGAAGCACCTCTCGGCGCCCGGCCCGGAAGAGTTCCACCTCAACCAGCTCCAGCCCGCGGGCTTCGGCAATCTGTTGCGCCAGGCTCGAAAGTCTCTCCTTCTTTTCCAGGATAACCCTCCAAGGCCCAATCGTTTACAGAGACCGAAAACTGCCAAGATAGAAACCACAAGTCAAAAGCCAAGGTGCCGCTTCTATCTCCAAGGCCGCAACCAGGATTGGAACGGCAAAGATTGTAAGTTCCTTTGGTCACCCCTCGGCGGCCCCGCCATCCCATGATTCCGTAACCCAAGGAGGCAAATCGTGGAGACCATGTCCTTCCTGCTGCCAAATCGAAGAGCGCAAACCTTCGTGCTGGCGCTGACCGTCCTCGTGCTGGCGCCGCATCCGGCCCAAGCCCGCAAAGCGGCTTCCAGCGCCAAAACCACGGCCGCGCCACCCTCACCACCAACGCATAGCGACACCCTCGGCTACGATTTTGCAGCCACCTTCGGCAAAGACGCCGGAAAGATCCGCGTCGACTTTGCACCAGGAGAGGACAGCGTGACCGTCGCCAACGGCACCATTTGGCTGGCCCAGGACCGCTACCGCTTTTCCGGAAAGTTCGAGCGCAAGCAGGCGCTCCTGAAGGGAGACGCGACCCGGCTTCTTCAGTACGGAGAGGAAGCCAAGGGGAAACTTGCCATTGCGTTCTCAAACCATCTCGACAGCTTCTCGGGACGCTGGGACTCTTCCGAAATCGGCGGCACCCCGATCGCGGGACGGCTTGCGACCAAGATCGTACACCGCTCGATCCCCCACCGCGACACCTCCGCATTCATCGAGTTTCCGTTTCTGATTGGGCCGGAAGACGCCAAGTTCAACGGAAGCATCGCGGCAAATCTCCCGCGAGAAGTTTCGGAAATGGACTCGGCGCGCTTTTCCATCGACTTCGTCTCCCCTGAACTGCTGGTGCTCTACAGCGTGCGCGACTATTTCCGCGAGCACGGCGAGAAGGTGGGGACCATCATTCCCAAGTATCCCGAGACCGCCTACGAGCAATTCATCTTCGACGCCCGCAAGCCCGGACGCATCCGGACCTGGACCCCAATGGAGCTTGTGAAGACAGATTCCGTCTGCCGCCAGCTGGTCGATTCGGTGATCGCGGTTAAGCGATCCGAGCGCCATTACTTCGTGCGAGCCCTTGAAGATCACCTGGAATTTGGGATTCGCGGACGCATGGAACCCTTCGCAGAATCAATCTACGCAGTGCCAGTTTCGGTCGATTGCCGCCCCCAAACGCTGCTGCGATCTTTGCCCTAAGCCGTCTTCCCCGACGCAGGGGAGCTTGCGTTGTTATTTTTGCCGGGCTTAAATAAACGAGCGGGAGCTCTCTCTCCCGCGAGATGGGTGGGTCAGCGCCCGAAGGAAGGAAACGCGAGCATGTACCAACTTGAGTCGGAAGGCCTGTACGATCCTCGGTTCGAACACGACGCCTGCGGCGTCGGTTTCGTTGCGGACCTGAAGAACGTCAAATCCCACGACATCGTCCAGAAGGGCATCCAGGTTCTTCTGAACCTGGACCATCGCGGAGCTCGCGGTGCCGAGAAGGAAACCGGCGATGGCGCCGGCATCCTGACCCAGCTGCCACACGGCTTCTTCCTGCAGGAATGCTCTAAGCTCGGCATCTCGCTTCCCGAGCCCGGCGAATACGCCGTGGGCATGTGCTTCTTCCCGAAGTCCGCTTCCCAGACCGACATCAAGAAGGTCTTCGAGCGCTCCCTCAAGGAATTCGGTCACGACGTCATCGGCTGGCGCGTGGTTCCCACCTCCGGCAAGGGCCTCGGCGCCACAGCACTTTCCGGCGAGCCGTCCATCCAACAGGTCTTCGTGCGCAAGAACCAAGCGCTCAAGACTCAGGACGATTTTGAGCGCAAGCTCTTCGTGGCCCGCAAGTACGGCACCCGTATGGTGCGCGAGGCCGCCAAGGGAGCCAAGGACTTCTACGTCTGCTCGCTTTCGAGCCGCACCATCGTCTACAAGGGCATGCTCACTCCGGAGCAGGTGCCGGCCTACTTCCCTGACCTGAACGACGAGATGTTCGAGTCGGCCCTGGCCCTGATCCACAGCCGCTTTTCTACCAACACCATGCCGACCTGGCCTTTGGCGCATCCTTTCCGGACGCTGGCCCACAACGGCGAGATCAACACCCTGCGCGGCAACATCAACTGGATGCGCGCTCGCGAAGCCATCATCCAGTCTGATCTTTTCTCGCCCGAAGAGATCCAGAAGATGAAGCCCATCATCCAGGAAGGCGCCTCTGACACGGCCATCCTGGACAACGTGGTGGAATTCCTCTACATGTGCGGACGTTCGCTTCCGCAAGTGATGATGATGATGATCCCCGAGGCCTGGGAAAAGGACCCGGAGATGTCGGCCGACCGCAAGGCCTTCTACGAATACTCGGGCGCCATGATCGAGCCGTGGGACGGCCCCGCCTCGGTGGCTTTCACCGACGGCACCCTGATCGGCGCCACTCTCGATCGCAACGGCCTGCGCCCCAGCCGCTTCACCCTCACCAAGGACAACCTCCTGGTGATGGCCTCGGAGACCGGCGTACTTGAGTTCCCGCCCGAAGAGATCGCTCAGAAGGGACGCCTGCAGCCGGGCAAGATGTTCATCGCCTCCCTTGAAGAGGGACGCATCATTCCCGACGAGGAGATCAAGGCCCGCATCGCAAGCGAGCACCCTTACGCCGAGTGGCTGCGCGAAGAGAAGATCAATCTTGAGGATCTCGAGGCCCCGCGCGAGTACACCCAGCCGAGCACCCAGTCCATCACGGTGCGCCAAAAGGTCTTTGGCTACACCCAGGAAGACCTGCGCGTCCTGATGGCCCCCATGGCCGAGAACGGCCAGGAGCCGCTCGGCTCGATGGGCACCGACGTGCCGCTGGCGGTCCTTTCCGACAAGTCGCGCAACCTCTACGACTACTTCCACCAGCTCTTCGCCCAGGTGACGAACCCTCCCATCGACCCCATCCGCGAGGCCATGGTCATGAGCCTCGTGACCTACGTGGGCGGCGAGGGCAACCTCCTGCAGGATAGCGCCGAGCACGCTCGCGTGATCGAGATGTCCCAGCCCATCCTCACGAACGAGGACTTGGAACGGCTGCGCTGGGTGGACCGCAAGGGCTTCACCGCCAAAACCATCTCCACCTGTTTCAAGGCCGACGAAGGCCACATGGAGCGCTCCCTGGAGCGCATCCGCTACGAGGCCGAGGAGTTCGTGCAGGACGGCTACAACGTCCTCATCCTCTCGGACCGTCCGGTGGACTCGGGCCACGCCGCCATCCCGGCTCTCCTGGCCGTCTCGGCAGTGCATCACCATCTGATCCGCAAGGGCCTGCGCTCGCAGTGCGGCCTCATCATCGAGACCGGCGAAGCCCGCGAGGTGCACCACTTCGCGCTGCTCTTGGGCTACGGCGCCTCGGCCGTGAATCCCTACCTCGCCTTCGACACCCTGGAGGACCTGCGCCGTCGTCGCATCCTCCCCGAGACCCTCTCGTCCGACGAGGCCCAGCACCACTTCGTAAAGGCCGTGGGCAAGGGACTCCTCAAGACCATGTCGAAGATGGGCATCAGCACCATCCTCTCCTACATGGGCGCCCAGATCTTCGAGGCCGTCGGTTTGTCAGAAACCGTCATCGACGAATTTTTCTCTGGCACGGTGTCCCGCATCGGGGGGCTGGGGATCGCCGAGATCGAGCGCGAGACGCTGATGCGCCACAAGGCGGCCTACCCAGAGACGCCTGTTGAAGATGACGACGACCTGGAAGTCGGCGGCCAGTACCAGTGGCGGCTGAGGGGCGAACGCCACATGTTCAACCCCGACACCATCCACAAGCTGCAGCACAGCTGCCGCACCAACGACTACGGGCTCTACAAGGAGTTCGCGAAGCTCATCAACGACAATGTCGCCACGCCCATCACGCTGCGCCATCTGCTGGACTTCACCAACCTCTCGCCGATCCCGGTAGAGGAAGTCGAGCCGGTGGAGGCCATCGCCAAGCGCTTTGCCACCGGCGCCATGAGCTTCGGATCGATCTCGTGGGAAGCCCACACCACCATGGCCATCGCCATGAACCGGCTGGGCGGCCGCTCCAACACTGGTGAGGGCGGCGAGGATCCGCGGCGCTTCCTGCCGGTCAAGGGCGGACAGAAAGTGTCCGACATCGTCGGCAAGGAATTCGTCGAGTCCGACTACCAGTTCCAGGAGGGCGATTCACTTCGTTCCTCCATCAAGCAGGTGGCCTCGGGCCGCTTCGGCGTCACCAGCCACTACTTGGTGAACGCCGACGAACTGCAGATCAAGATGGCCCAAGGCGCGAAGCCCGGCGAGGGCGGACAGCTGCCCGGCCACAAGGTGGACGACTGGATCGGCGCCACCCGCCATTCCACTCCCGGCGTGGGGCTCATCTCGCCGCCGCCGCACCACGACATCTACTCGATCGAGGACTTGGCCCAGCTCATCCACGATCTGAAGAACTCGAACCCGCGGGCGCGCATCAGCGTGAAGCTGGTGGCCGAGGTGGGCGTGGGCACCATCGCCGCGGGCGTCTCCAAGGCGCACGCCGACGTGGTCCTGATCTCGGGCTACGACGGCGGCACCGGCGCATCGCCGATGTCCTCCATCAAGCACGCCGGTCTCCCCTGGGAGCTGGGTCTTGCCGAGGCGCATCAGGTCTTGATGAGGAACGGTCTGCGCGACCGCATCGTCGTCCAGACCGACGGCATGCTGCGCACTGGCCGCGACATCGCCATCGCCACCCTCTTGGGTGCCGAGGAATGGGGCATCGCCACCGGAGCCCTGGTCGCCATGGGCTGCATCATGATGCGCAAGTGCCACCTGAACACCTGCCCGGTGGGCGTGGCCACCCAGGACAAGGAGCTGCGCAAGCTCTTCTCAGGTAAGCCCGAGCATGTGGAGAACTACTTCCGCTTCGTGGCCGAGGACCTGCGCGAAGTGATGGCCTCGCTCGGCTTCCGCACCATCGACGAGATGGTGGGCCGCGTCGACAAGCTGAAGGCTCGCGAAGGCGTGAAGCACTGGAAGGCCGGCACCCTCGACCTCGACCGCCTGCTGCACTACGTGGGGCCCAACGAGAAGACGGGCAGTTTCTGCACCAAGAAGCAGGAACACGGCCTGGAACGGGCGCTGGACAACGAACTCATCAAGCTTGCCAAGCCCGCTCTGGAGAAGGGCGAGAAGGTGCGCGCCGAGATCCGTTTGCGCAACGTGAACCGCACCGTGGGCACCATGCTCGGTTCGGAGATCACTCGCAAGTACGGCGCCGCAGGACTTCCCGAGGACACCGTCTACTTCAAGGCCACCGGCACCGCCGGCCAATCCTTCTTGGCCTTCGCGCCCAAGGGACTCACGGTCGAGCTGGAAGGCGAGGCCAATGACTACTTCGGCAAGGGCCTCTCGGGCGGGCGGGTGATTCTCTATCCGCCGCGCACTTCGACCTTCGACCCCAACGCCAACGTCGTCGTGGGCAACGTGGCCTTCTACGGTGCCACCTCCGGATCGGCCTACATCCTGGGCCCCGCGGGCGAGCGCTTCGCGGTGCGCAACTCGGGCGCCTCGGTGGTGGTCGAGGGCGTCGGAGATCACGGCTGCGAGTACATGACGGGCGGACACGTGGTGGTGCTGGGCACCATCGGACGGAACTTCGCCGCCGGCATGTCGGGCGGCGTCGCCTACCTCTGGAACGAGGACGGCAAGAGCGCCGGCCGCGTCAACACCGAGATGGTCGACCTTGAGGAACTCACCGACAAGACCGACATCGACGAGTTGAAGGGCCTCGTCGCGGCGCACGCCGCCGCCACCGGCTCGACGCGCGCCAAGCTGATCCTCTCCACCTGGGACGTGCAGCTCCCGAAATTCATCAAGGTGATGCCCCGCGACTACAAGCGCGCGCTGGGCCTCGCCGCGAAGGCCAAGGCCGAAAGGAGCGCCGCGTAATGGGCAAGGTCACCGGCTTCAAGGAATTCGACCGCAAGGTCCCCGGTCACGAGGACGTTGCGAGCCGCATCAAGCACTACCACGAGTTCCAGATCCCGCTCAAGCAGGAGGATGTGGAGCTCCAGGGCGCGCGCTGCATGAACTGCGGCGTGCCCTTCTGCCACAACGGCTGTCCGCTGGGCAACATCATTCCCGACTTCAACGACCAGGTCTACCACGGCAAGTGGGAGGCGGCGTTGCGGACGCTGCTTTCCACCAACAGCTTCCCGGAGTTCACTGGCAAGATCTGTCCGGCACCCTGCGAGAGCGGTTGCGTACTGGGCATCATCAAGCCTCAGGTGACGATCAAGAACATCGAGCTCTCGATCATCGAGAAGGGTTTTGCTGAAGGCTGGATGGCCCCCAAGGAGCCCAAGAAGCGCACCGGCAAGAAGGTGGCAGTGATCGGCGCCGGCCCTTCGGGCCTCGCCGCTGCCGACCAGCTCAACAAGGCCGGCCACAGTGTGACGGTTTTTGAGCGGGCCAAGCGCAATGGCGGCCTGCTGCGCCAGGGCATCCCCGACTTCAAGCTCGACAAGCAGATCGTTCAGCGCCGCATCGACCTGATGCAGGCCGAAGGCATCACCTTCCGCAACGGCGCCCACGTGGGCGTGAACGTCCCGGTCCAGGAGATCCTCGACCAGTTCGACGCCGTAGTGCTGGCCGGCGGATCCACCCAGCCGCGCGATCTTTCCATCCCCGGCCGCGAAGGCTACGGGGTTCACTACGCTCTGGAGTTCCTCTCGCAGAACAGCTGGCGAGCTCAGGGCGAGGCCGGCAACTTCGACCAGCGCGGAAGCGAGATTGAAGAGATCTTGGCCACCGGCAAGAACGTCCTCGTGATTGGCGGGGGCGACACCGGTTCCGACTGCGTGGGCACCTCGATCCGCCAGGGCGCCAAGTCGGTCCTCCAGATCGAGCTCCTGCCCAAGCCTCCCGAGCACCGCACCGACGCGACGCCGTGGCCCACCCATCCGGGCCCGCGCATGCTGAGCACCTCGACCTCCCAGGCCGAGGGCTGCACCCGCGAATGGTCGATCGGCTCCAAGGAGATTCTGCGCGACGCGGCGGGCAACGTGACCGGCGTGAAGGCCGTCAAGCTCGACTGGTCCACCGGCAAGCCGGTGGAAGTGGCCGGCTCGGAGTACGTCATCAAGGCCGAGCTGGTGCTTCTGGCCATGGGCTTTTTGCACCCCGAGCACACCGTCCTCGACGCCTTCGGCGTGGAGAAGGACGCCCGCGGCAACTGCCAGGCGACCGGCGGCTACCGCACGAACAAGGAGAACATCTTCACGGCCGGCGACATGCACCGTGGCCAGTCGCTGGTGGTGATCGCCATCTCTGAGGGTCGCGAATGCGCCCGCGAGGTGGACACCTTCCTGACGGGCAAACCTTCGCTCCTGGCCTCCAAGGGAAAGTCCAAGAGCGATTTGGCGCTCGGGTAAGCTTTAGACAGATTCTGTACCAAGGCCTCTCGGGAAACCGGGGGGCCTTTTTTTGTGGCCTTAGCGCTACGGATTCAGGAAACTCGGCCGCGGGCGAGGGGGTTTAGGGCACGAGGCCGAAGATATCGTATCGGCGGCAGTGGGATGCGTCGGATGCCCGCCGGCCAAGACCTGCACGATCTGGTCCTGAGCAAAACGGATGGGCGCCGTGGCACCATTGTACCCCTGGAAGAACAGCACGAAAACCAGCGAATCGCCGTTAGACGGCACCAGACAGCCCACCAAAGCGCTGACGCCGTCAAGGCTCCCGGTCTTGGCGCGCAGGCGGGTCCCGATCGGCAAGCCGTGGCGGAAGCGCGTCTTGAGAGTGCCAACGCCCGGGCTTGGAAGCAGCGGGAAGACGTTCATGGACGGATCGCGCACGATGCGCGAGAGCAGCGAAGCCATGTCGCGCGCCAAGATGGCATTCTTGCGCGAGAGACCGCACACGTCAGCAAGGCTAGTGCGCTGGGTGTCGAGTCCGATCTTCGCAAGACGCTTCTTCACCCGGGAAAGTCCCGCCTGCCGCGAGGAGACGGCATCGTCTTCCCCAGCCACCATGCCGAAGGTCTCCATGTCGTGGTTGGAAGACTTCGCCAGCGCCTCCTGAAGGAGCCGATCGAGGCTTGCCGAGCGGCGCACTGCCAGAAGCGTGTCCTGGGCCGGAGAGTGATGTCCCAGGTCGAAGCGGTCGGGGCCGTCCACCAGGATGCCCGCGCGAGAAAGTGCCACGCGGAAGGCGGCGGCGGCAGCGCGATGCGGAAAGGGAAGCGACGAGTCATTGGGACAATTTCCGTCCACCGAGATCCCTGTCGAAGCGCCCCCGTCACAGTCGGTGAGCGAGTTGTCCCAGTCCCACGATCCGGGCCAGAACGTGTCAGCGGGCTTTAGCAGCGGATCGCGCACCGTCACGCCCCCGCGCACGTGCCGCAACCCCTTCTTGGAAAGTTCCTGCGCCAAGTCTTCCAGCGCCATGGCCGTGGGGCCGCGCGCGAAGGACGGATCGCCGTTTCCCTCCAGCACAATATCGCCAGAAAGTGTCGAATCCGCCCAAATGCCGGTTCCCAGCACGCAGGTGGAGAGCGTCGAGGATCCCCCCAGGAGCGAGCGCAGCGCCGAGGCCGTGAGCACCTTCTGAGTGGAGGCCGGAAGCATGCGCCGCCAGGAATCGTGTTCCCAGAGCATCGCCCCGTCGCGCAGTCGCAGGACGGCCGCCGTGGCGGTGCCGCCGCGAGGACGCACAGCCGATTCCATCAAGCTATCCAGGGTGCGCACCGGCAGTCCGGCGGAAAACAGAGCCAAAGCAAGAAAGCAAAGCATGAGCGCCAATCTAGGTCCGCGGCCAACCGGCTCCCAACGAGCGGATGCGCGTCACTTCGCGGGGCAACACATCCAGCAGCGCCTCCAAGTCCTCCCACAGAGTCGCGGGGCCTGTAGAGATGCGCAAAGCTCCGTGCGCCAGCGCATCGGGAATGCCCATGGCCATGAGCACATGACTTGGCTCGGTGCGCCCCGAACTGCAGGCCGAACCTGAAGAAACGGCAAAACCTAAGGCATCCAATCGGTTCAAAAGGCTTTGCGAATCAACGCCGGGAATCAGTGCGCAAGTGGTGTTGGGAAGGCGCTCAGCATCTGCAGAGGCGATTTGCACCTCGGGAAGACGTTCCTGCAGCAGCGCTTCAAAACGCGTCCGTTGGGCCGCCCAATCGGAAGCAATGCCACGTGCCCGAGCGATCCGGATGGCTTCGGCAAAGCCCGCCGCACCGGGAGCGTTGGTGGTGCCGCCGCGTCGCCCTCGTTCCTGGCCCCCACCGCGCATCCACGGCAGCCAAGGCGTTCCAGAGCGCACGAAAAGGGCGCCGATGCCTTTAGGTCCACCAATTTTGTGGCCCGAGACGGTGATCAGATTTGCGGGCAGCCGCGAGAGATCTACCGGTAGCCGTCCAAAGGCCTGGGTAGCATCCAAGAGAAGCGGAATCTCCCGCCGCGAAAGCTCCTCCGCAAGCGTCTGCACATCGCTTACGGCGCCAGTTTCGTTGCCGGCCCAGATCAGCGCAACGAGTGCCGTATCGGCATCGCAAGCGCGCAGCACAGCCTCAGGATCCCAGCGCCCCTGTCCATCCAAAGGCACGCGGAAGGTCTCGGCTCCCAGACGTTCGGCAAGCGACACCGCTTCTAGCACGGCTTCGTGCTCGCCTTGGCTTGAGACGATGCGGCGAGCTGGGGAACGCGCCAGCCAAGTTCCCAGGATGCCCGCATGCAGGGCCTCGGTGGATCCGGAGGTCAAGATCCACTCCTGCGGCCGCGAAGAGGTCCAGGTCGCCAGTTCCTCGCGCGCCTTATCAGCTTGCTCGGCGGCACGGCGGCCATCGGCATGCAGGCTTGAAGCGTTGCCCCAGGCACTTGCAAAGGCCTCCCGCAGCACCTCAATCACCCGAGGGTCGGGAATGGCCGTAGCGTTCCAATCCAGATAGCGCCGCATTCCCTCAACATAAGCTATCAAGGGAAGATGAGCGCTTGCTTAGGCGGAAGCCAACCGCACGGCAGTTCCCACGGCGGTGAAGGCGATGGTGTTCCCTAAGGCCACTTTTTCGACCGAGACCCGCAGCACGGCATCGGCGCCGCGTTTGAGCGCCTCGTTGCGAAGCTCCAGGAGCAGCAGTTCGGTCAGTTGCTTCATGCGCCCTTGAGCGCCCTTGAAACGGCCGAACTTGCCCTGCGGGGAATCGCCGGCAAAGAGCGACTCCATGGCGACGATCACATGGGCGTCCAGAGGCCCGATGTAGCTCTCCACCATGCGTCCTTGAAAGTGATCGGTGTTAGTGATCTGGATGGCATTCAACTTGGCCAACGGATCATTGGCAGAGGCCGAAGAGGGAACTTGGCGCCCCGCGCGCATGGCTGCATAAGGGTCTTCACCAACCAGACCTGCCATGGAGAGTCCAGAAATCGAATCGCTCGGCTCCACCAACGAAGGGGAGTTAACCGCCGCAGGAGGAAGAAGCCCTGGAGTTCCTCCTCCTACTGGAGGCAACATCGAAGACGGCGGGAAGTGCGAGATCTCTTCACGCGGAGCTGCTGCAGGCTTGACCGCCGGAGCCATTGGAGTCGCATCGTCCAGGAACGGCGACATGCCTCCCGGCAATCCGATCACCGGGAATTCCTTGCTAAAGGCGTCCAACAGAGAGTCTTCGGTCCCGCTCATGGAGTATGCTCCTTTGGAACTATTGTCTCATGCAAACTCGCGATGAAGCAAGTGCCCGTTTTCCAAGGTGATGCGCCGCATGGGGAAGCGCTGCAACAGCTCGCGATCATGGGTGGCCATCACTACCGTCGTGCCGTGATCGTGCAAAGAGCGAAACAGATCCAGCACGCCGCGAGCGTTGTCGGGATCGAGGTTACCGGTCGGCTCGTCGGCCAGCACGATGTAGGGCTCGGGAGCCACGGCACGAGCGATGGAGACGCGCTGTTGCTCGCCGCCGGAAAGCTCACGCGGATGATTGCGGCGCTTGTGAGCCATGCCCACCCGTTCCAAAATATCGTCCACCCGAGCCTTGAGTTGACGCCCGCCGAAGCCTGCCACCCGCAGCGGAAATGCGACATTTTCCCACACGTCGCGGTCGTTGAGCAGGCGGAAGTCCTGGAACACCGTGCCCACGTGACGCCGCAGGTCCTGGATCGCCGAGCGGGAAACCTTGGTGGAATCGAACACGCGCCCATTGGTGAAGGTGAGGAGGACGCGACCGCCGCGACGCGGATCGGGGAACTCCTCCATGTAGACGTGCTTGAGCACCGTGGTCTTGCCGGCACCACTGGCACCGGTCAGGAAGACGAATTCCCCTTGGTCGACCCGCAGGGTGATGTCCTCGATGCCGCGGAACCCTCCCTCGTAGGTGTGGGTGACATGAAGAAACTGGATCACTCGGCTAAGTTACATCCCTAGGAGACCGCTGCGGCCTCAGTCGCGCAACTGCGGCAGGCTCGCGATGGCCTCCACCACCGATTCGTGGTCTTCCATAGAGTTGTCGATGGAGACGTCGGCCCACTGGCGATACAGAGGGTCGCGCTCGTCCCAGAGTTCCTCCACCGTCTGGCCACCACGCCGCACCACGCCGCGGGTATCGAGATTGGAAAGGCGCGGCAAGAGCACCGCCGCCGACACATCCAGAAAGACCACCAGGCCATGGGAAGAGAAGTGGCGCATCAGCGATTCGCTGTAGACGACGCTGCCGCCGGTGGCCACCACTTCGCCCTGCGGCACATAGTCCCGCAAGATGGACTCTTCGCGCGCGATAAACCCCTGCGGCCCTTCGCTGTCGAGGATTTCCTGAAGCGCCCGTCCGTCGCGTTCCTGGATCACCAGGTCGGTGTCGACAAAGCCGCGACGAAGCCGCTTGGCCAGCAATACGCCGACGGTGCTCTTGCCCGAGCCGGGCATGCCGATGAGAATCACAGACTTCACGCCGCCAAATCTAATCCAAGGCGACGTCGGCCTTTCGCCTGGAACCATTTGCTTTTGACCTCGTAATACATAGTTTTACAAACATGGTCAAGACCATCAGCAAGATCGGCAACTCGCAAGGGCTCATCATGGACCAAGCCTTGTTGGAGCTGGCGCACCTCAAGGTCGGAGACGCCGTCGACATCTCGGTGCACGACGGCGGCGCGGTGGTGCTCATGCCCTGCCGCCCGACGATTTCCCCTGACGATGCCGCAGCCAGCGCCCGTCGCCTCATCGGCAAGAATTCCGAGCTTTTCCGCCGCCTCTCGTGACCGCCCACCTCACGGTGGCCGCCGTGGAGGCCATCCACACCGAAGTGCTGGCCGCCCATGGCGGCGGGGACGGGATTCGCAGCCGCGCCTTGCTCGAATCTGCCGTCGCAGCCCCGCAGGCCACGATCTTCGGAGAGCCGATTTTTCCGGATCTTGTCGAAATCGCCGCCGCTTACCTCTTCTATCTCTGCAGCAACCATCCTTTCGTCGACGGCAACAAGCGCGTGGCCTTGGCCACCTGCCTAGTCTTCCTAGACGCAAACGGCATTCTTCCCGACGAGGAACTTTCCGTCGAACCATGGGAACGCCTCGTCTTTGACGTAGCCGCCTCTCGCCTGGACCGTGCCCAGACAGCGCTTCGCCTTCGTGCACTACTGAGCCTCTCGGAGAGCTAGTTTCCGAGGACCATGAAGCTTCCCATCTCGGTCTGCATGATCGTGCGCGACGAGGAGAAGAACCTCCCCCGCTGCCTTGGTTCGATTGCACCGCACGTGCAAGAGATGGTGGTGATCGACACCGGCTCGCAGGACCGCAGTGTGGAGATCGCCCGTTCCTTCGGAGCCACCGTTGGCTTTCGTGCCTGGGACGACGACTTCGCCGCTGCCCGCAACGCCTCGCTGGAGCTGGCTAAGGAGCCTTGGATCCTAGTGTTGGATGCCGACGAAGAGTTTGCCTCCACTCTTCCGGCTCTGGAAAAGGCCCTGGAAGGCCCAGGTTTTTCTCGGTTGGTGCGCATGCGCCTCTTGGACGCCCAAGGGAACTACCAGGAAGTGCCGCTGCCCCGCCTCTTCCGCAACCGCCCCGACATCCGCTACCGGAAGCCGGTCCACGAATCGGTGCAAGACGACCTGTGGCGCCTGGGTGAGACGGCCCCCACCGCCTGTGACGTCGTGCTCCTGCACCATGGCTACCACGGCGAAGACGTGACCGCTCGCGGCAAGATCGAGCGCAACCTGCGCATCCACCGCCACCGCCGTGAGCAGGGCGACGCCGACCTCTTCGACCTCTACAAGGAGGCGCAGATCCTGCTGCGCCCCGAGGAAGCCGCCGAGCGCAGGGCGCTGCTGGAAGAGGCTTGTCGGAAGCTTGAAGAGACACCCGCCCCAGTGCGGAAGGAATGGCCCTGGGCCGGAAAGCTCCGCGCGCTGTTTGGACAAGATCTGTTCAATTCGGGAGAGATGGCGCGGGCCGCGACGGCGCTTGCAGAGGATCCCAACGAAGTCCCCACCCCTGAGCTTTCGCGGGCGCGGCTGGAACTTGCTTGGCGCAGCGGCCATGCCGCAGCGGATGAGGACATCGAACGCCTGCATTCCTTGGGAGATGTCCCAGGGCTGAAAACCGCGCGCATCCGAAAAGCCCAGCAGCAGGACGATGCAGCAGTTCTGGAGACCTTCGCCGGCGGCGGCGACATAGAAGCCTCCGTATGGCTTTCCCTGCTGCTCTTGGAGCGCGGAGGCATGGCCGAGGGGATGCACTGGCTGGCACTGCTCCTTGCCAAGGAAAGTGAACAGCCTTGCGTGCGCTATGCCTCCGGGGTCTTTTTGGCAAAAAGCGGCGACCTCAAAAGCGCCGGCGACCTGCTTTCAAGCGTCAACGGCTTTTGCGCGCCGCTCGCAACGGCATGGCGTTCCGCCCTGCGCTGCACCAGCGAGGCCTCCGCCATGAACATCCTGGAAGAGATGCCAGCCCCTGTACATATCGCTCAAGCGGGGCTCGCCACAGCTCTGGCAGACACCGCCGGAGTCCGCATTGAGCTTGATTCGGGCTTCGCTGCGGCTGCGGTGGAGCGCCATGCGGAAGGCTGGAAAGCCTTTCTCAGGTGAGTTTTGAAAGCGAGTCCCCCAGTATAATGCCTTGCATCGCGGCCAAGTATCTTTGCGGCAATGGTACTCTGGGCAGAAGAACCGCCGCTGGATTTCCGGAAACCGCAAGTGCTGATTTTTGCAGGTCCCAACGGCGCCGGAAAATCGACGTTTGCCCAGGAATTTCTGCCCGCTGAAGCCCAGTGCCTACGTTTTCTCAATGCTGATCTCATCGCCCAAGGCTTGTCGCCCTTTGCGCCAGAGGAGGTCGCCATCCAAGCCGGAAAGCTCTTCCTCCAGCAGCTTGAAGAATGCATCGAGCGCCGTGAGAGCATTGCCTTCGAGACCACATTGAGCGGCACCGGGTGGACACGCAGCATTCCTCGCTGGCAAGCCTTAGGGTACTTCGTGCGACTCTATTTTCTGCGCCTCCCAAATCCGGAATTTGCCCGATCCCGCGTACGCCTGCGCGTCTCCGAAGGCGGGCACGACATCCCCGAAGCAACCATCGAACGCCGATTTCATGCCGGCCTGCGCAATTTTGAGACGCTTTACAAACCTTTGGTCGACTGGTGGATGCTCTTCGACGGCTCCACCCCACTTCCCACACTCCAGGAAGAAGGCTCCCGATGACCGAAAAAGTTCGTCCTGGCACCATCCGCCCCTTCACTCGCGAGGACGTCCTGAATGCGCTCGCCCGCGCCGGAGCCAAGGCTGTGGCCCGCGCCAAGGCCCTGGGATTGGAGCCCGTGATCCGTAGCCAGGAAGAAGCCGACCGGGACCGCGAGGCCTACCTGCACAGCAAATGCGCCCGGCCGTAGGCACTCGAAGGAAATGCCTGCGCCCGCCTCCGAAAGAGCCAACAAAGCGCTTGTCGGCACCGGACATCGCCTCACCATCACTTGCTGCGTAGACGAAAGCCCGCAGTAAAGCCATTTTTTCGCCTTCTTTCAATTTCTTTGGGGAGATTTCCATGTCCGGTCACAGCAAATGGGCAACCACCAAGCGCAAGAAGGCCAAGATTGACCAAGCCCGCGCCAAGTCGTGGACGCGCGTCATCAAGGAGATTATCGTCTCCGCTCGCATGGGCGGTGAGGACCCTGACGCCAATCCCCGTCTGCGCTTGGCCGTGACCAAGGCCAAGGCGGCCAACATGCCCGCCAAGAACATCGAGACGGCCATCCTGAAGGGGGCCGGCAAACTCGAAGGGCAGATCTACGAGGAAGTCGTGTACGAGGGCTACGGACCGGCTGGAGTGGCCATCCTGCTTGAATGCCTGACCGACAACAAGAATCGCACCGTGGGCGAAGTCCGCAACATCTTCTCGAAGAACGGCGGCAACATGGCCGAAAATGGCGCCGTGGCCTGGATGTTCGAGGAGAAGGGCAAGGTGGTGATCACCGGCACCACCATGACCGAGGACGAAGCCACCGAACTGGCCCTGGAAGTGGGCGGCGACGACGTGCAAGAAGGCGAGGACGGCGCCTGGGAGATCTACACCAATCCCAACGACCTGGCCATCGTGACCAAGGCCGTGGAAGCCAAGGGTTTGACACTTTCTGACAGCACCTTCGTGCGCATCCCCAAGAACGTGGTGAACGTCTCGGACGAAGATGCTCCACGCGTGCTCAAGCTCATGGACATCCTGGACGACCAGGACGACGTGCAGAGCCTGTTCGCCAACTTCGAAGTCTCGGACGCCGCGCTCGAGGCCGAGTGATTTCCGCATGAAGATCCTGGGCATCGATCCGGGATCGCACCGCACGGGCTGGGCCGTGCTGGCAGAGGCCGCCCCCGGGCGGCCTCCTGTCGTTGTGGCAAGCGGCACCATCTCGCTTCCGGCCGCAGCGCCGCTCCACGAGCGGCTGGTGCGGCTTTCCCGCGAGATCGGGGAGATCGCCAAATGCCACCGCCCCGACGTGGTGGCCATGGAAGAGAGCTTCTTCCAGAAGAACGCCCGCACCGCCCTGGTGCTGGGGCACGCCCGCGGCGCCCTGATCGCCGGGGCCTGTTCCTGCGGCACCCCCTTTGCTGAATACCCCCCGGCCACCGTCAAGAAGGTCGTGGGCGGCAATGGTCGCGCCAGCAAGGAAGCGCTTGCCCGCATGCTTGCCATGCAGCTTGGCCTTACGGCGCCCCTCGATAGCCTAGACGCCTCGGACGCCCTAGCGGTGGCCTGGACCCACCTGCAGACGCTCCGCTCCCCGCTCACCGCAGCCACGGCCGGAAAACACGGCAGTGCCCACAAGGGGTTTGACGTGGAGGCCTACCTGCAGCGCCTGTCCAAGATGCGGCAGGGGGCGTGACCCGCATGGGCGCGGACTGCAGCGCAGGCCGCGTGACGCCGCAGGCGGCATAGCACCCGGCCCGCCGCGCCGCGGCGGGGCCGCCCAAATTCTGCTTGCTTTCACTTAAATGATTGCTTAAGTATTAAGCATGAAGAAGAGCGTCACCGAACCGTCCGAATCATCGCCGGAGGACCTCTGCGCCTGCCGCGACCACAGTCGCGCCTACGCCGCCCATCGGAAGGACCTGCAGCGCATGATTCTGGAGGCCTCGGGGCTTTCGGAGCTTTTCAAGGCCCTTTCTGACGAGACCCGCACCCGCATCCTGTTCCTGCTTTCGGCGGGCGAGCTGTGCGTGTGCGACCTCGCCGAACTGCTGGAGATGAGCCTTCCGGCGGTGAGCCACCACCTGCGCTTTCTGCGGCTGATGCACCTGGTAGGCCACCACAAGGAGGGCAAGCAGGTCTTTTACCGGCTGGCCGACGACCACGTGCTGCAACTGATTCGGGTGGCCCAGGAACACTTCGCCGAAGGTCGGGAGGACGAGCCATGAGTGCTTGCTGCGCCGAAGGAGAATGCCACGCCCAGCCGCTGAGCGAAGAGGCTTCGCCGCTTGCGGCACGACTGGTGATCGCGTCTGCCGGAGCCGTCTTCGTGGCGCTCTTGGTGGGCCACGATGCCTTGCACGCCTCGAACGGACAGTTTCTGGAATGGCCCTTGGCACTTGCCGGCTGGTGGTTGGCGGGGCGTCAGGTGATCACCGAGGCTTTCCTGAACCTGCGCCGCGGGAAATTTCTGGACGAGAACTTCCTGATGACGCTGGCCACTGCGGGCGCCTTTGCGCTGCATCAGCTCCCGGAAGCCGTCGGCGTCATGCTCTTTTACAGCATCGGCGAGCACCTGCAGGACTTGGCCGTGGGCAAAAGCCGGCGCACCATCCAGGCGCTCTTGGACTTGCGCCCCGCCCAGGCGCGCCGCCACGAAAGCAACGGCGAAGAGCGGTTGGTGGCCCCAGAAGCACTTGCCGTGGGCGATCTGGTGGTGGTGCGGCCAGGCGAGCGGGTGCCGGTAGACGGACTGGTGACAGAAGGCGAAGGCTTTGTGGACACCTCGAGCCTCACCGGAGAATCGGTGCCGCGCCGCCTGCGTCCGGGGAGCCTAGCGGCGGCAGGCTTTCTTTCCAGCGACGCCTTGCTGGTGATTGAAGCCTCGCGCCTAGCAGCAGAATCGGCCGCTGCCCGCATCTTGCGCCTGGTGGAGGAGGCCCGCGGTCGCAAGGCGCCCACCGAGCGCTTTATCACCAGCTTCTCGCGCTGGTACACGCCGATTGTGGTCTTGGCCGCCGCCGCACTGGCGCTGGTTCCACCCCTCCTAGGCCTCTGGGGCTGGCACGACAGCTTGCGGCGCGCCTTGGTGTTCCTGGTCACATCCTGCCCTTGCGCCCTCTTGATCTCGGTGCCGCTGGGCTACTTCGGCGGCATCGGGGCCGCCAGTCGCAAAGGCCTCTTGGTAAAAGGTGCCGATGTCCTCGACCAGTTGGCCCGGGCCCGCAGCGTGGTCTTTGACAAGACCGGCACCCTCACCCATGGGAACTTCATCGTAAAGAGCATTGAGCCGTTGGCCGAAGCCTCCCCCGAGGAAATCCTGACGCTTGCCGCCATGGTGGAGTCTCAATCAAACCACCCGTTGGCCCGCGCCGTGGTCCAGGCGGCTCGGGAACGGCACCTCACCTGGGAAGCGGCGACCGCGCTTCAAGAACGGCGTGGCGAAGGCATCCTCAGCGGGCCATTGGCGGTGGGCAATCGCCGCCTGATGGCGCACCAGGGCATCGATACCAGATTCCTTGCTCCGTCCGACGCCAGCTCGGCCGAGATTCTGGTCGCCTGCGACGGCCGCCTGCTCGGGCGCGTGGCCGTGGGCGACGGCTTGCGTCCCGAGGCCTGCGAGACCATGGACCAGCTGCGCGCCTTGGGCATCGCTCATCTGGAAATTTTGAGCGGCGACCATGCCGCCGCCGTGCAAGCGGTGGCCGACCGCTTGGGACTTCAGGGGCGCGGCGAACTCCGCCCCGAAGACAAGCTCTCTCGGGTAGAAGAGCTGGAGGCCATGCCGAACCAAGGTCCCGTGGTCTTCGTGGGCGATGGCCTCAACGACGCCCCGGTGCTGGCCCGTGCCGATGTGGGTGTGGCCATGGGAGGCGAAGGCAACGATGCCGCATTGGAAGTGGCCGACATGGCTCTCTTGCACGGTCGCCTCGACGCCCTTCCTAAGGGCATCCGCATCGCCCGGCGCACCCGCACCGTGGTGTGGCAGAACATCGCGCTGGCTCTGGGCGTCAAGGCCATTGTTCTCACTCTCGGGGGAGCGGGGCTCGCGAACCTCTGGGAAGCGATCTTCGCCGACGTAGGGGTGGCGCTCTTGGCCGTCCTCAATTCGCTGCGGACGCTGCGGGCCTGATCCTCAGAGCCAGCAGTCCTCCGACAAAGGGCAGCAGGCAAAGCCCCGTCATGGCCGCGGAGATCCCGAAACGCTCGACAAGCAGGCCGGTGAACCCCACGCCAAGGCCGCCGATGCCGACGCCAAACCCCAGGGTGAGCCCCGAAGCCAAGGCCGCCGCACGTCCCAGCGCCTGTTGCGCCAAGACCACGGTGATCGAGAAGGAAGCCAAGGCAAGTGCTCCGGCAAGCCCAAGGATGACCGACCCAAGCGGCGTCCCGGAAAAACGGAGCGCCAAGAGAAGCGCCGGAGTCGCCAGCAGAAGCGAGCCCGCGAGGATGCGGCGGCGTCCGTCCCGCGCGGCCAAGCGGTCAGACCAAAATCCTCCGCAGAGTCCACCCAGGGCCCCGGTGAAGAGCATCACAAAAAGTAGTCGACTGCTTGAGGCTAGGCCAATTTGCCGCTTCTGGAGGTAGAGAGGCAGAAAGGCGATGATTCCGAAGTAGGCCCACGAACGCAGCGCCACCACCGCGAGGATTCGCAAAAGCGTCCCGCGGGCCCGAGAAAGTGCCGCTCCGAGATCCGGGACCTGGGCTCCTCGGGAGCTGCTCGGGGCAATCCCCCGCAGAACCGCCATCAGCACGAAAGCCATCGCAAGCCCCGGAAGGGCGCACCAACCGATGGCGGAAAGTCCGAAGCGCTGCAGAAAAGGAACCAGGAGAAGCGGCGAAAGCGCCCAGCCGACATTCCCGGAAGCAATGAAGATGCCCTGCCAGAATCCCTTGGAGGATCCGCTGGAACGGGCCACCAGAGCTGAGGCCTGAGGGTGGAAGGCCGCCGTTCCAAGACCGGCAAGTCCGATGAGGACAAGCCGCGCCACATACCCTTGGGTGCACGCGATGGCGCCCATGCACAACGCCATCCAGGCGGTCCCCACAAAGACCGGAAAGCGTCGCCCCTGGCGGTCGGCCCACCAGCCGAAGACGGGCTGCAGCAGCGAGGAGGTGATGGTGAAGGCCGAGACCAAAAAAGCTCCCTTGGAAACGGCAAGTCCAGAGGCGGCCAGAAAAGGCAGCAGCACCTGCGGGAAATTCATGTACCAGTCGTTGACAAGATGGGCAAGCGAAAGCGTCGCCACCGTCCCGACCCGATCCGGAACCGACGATTCTGCACTGGACGAAATATTCATGAGAAAGCTCCTTGTTTCTCATAGGATAGGGACAGATTGGCACATTTCCTCGCACACCACTGGTTACTTCTAGCACGATTTTGATTTTCTACTCATGGCACCACAAAAAGCCCCACCTCCCCAGGAGCTGCGAAAAGAGATGGACGCTCCGGTCCTGGGGCTTGCCGTACAGGCCACCCACCGGCGAGGAATCGCGACTGGCGCCCTCTTCGAGCGCCATTGGCACGACCACCTGCAACTCATGCGGGTGCGGAAGGGGCATCTGCGCATGTGGTGCCGCAGCGGCGCCGTCGAGATCGCTCCCGGCGAAGTCCTGGTGCTCCATCCCGGAGAAATCCACTTCTCGGAAAACTGCCAGGATCCGCGAAGGCTTTTCGATTTCGACGTCGTCAAGATGGACTTCGCCTTCCTCGAAAGTGCCCGCGTCGACGCTTGTCAGCTCAACATCCTCGAACCCCTGCGCACCGGGCGCTTAGTCTTCCGTAGTCTAGTGCGCGATTCCCAGGTCAGTGCTCACGTCTCGGAACTCGTGCAAGAGGCCGCGCGCCGGGAGCAGGGCTTTGAACTCGCCTTGAAAGGCGCCTCCTTGTCGCTGCTTTCTCTGCTAGTCCGTCGCCACGTGGAAGCAACCTTGGGCGCAGCCGAGGCGGCACGCAGAAATTCCCAGCAGGAGCGCTTGGGAGCCGTCCTTTCCCGCCTGGAAGAAAGCTTCCGCGACGACATCCCGCTTACGGAACTCGCGCAACTGGCTGGTCTCTGCGAAAGTCATTTTTGCCGTGTCTTTCGCACTTTGACCGGCCACAGTCCAGTGGAGTACCGCAACCGCCTGCGCATCGGTGCCGCCCGCGAGCAGTTGTTCACCACCTCCCGCCCCGTCGAAACCATCGCCTTCGAGTGCGGATTCCAAGATCCCAACTACTTCAGCCGGGTCTTCCACAAGCTTGAAGGAAGCTCGCCCTCGGAATTTCGCAAGCGAAAATCGGGAGAAATGCGGGCATAAGAAAGCCCCCATCCAGAATCCCGGATGAGGGCTTCATAAGAATGGCATCTGCCAACCGAACTACTGGTCGGCGCTAGCCTTGCTCAGATCCATAGCTCGCTGCGCCTCGTTGGAACCCGGGCACTTGCGCTCAAGCCATGACCAAGCGGAATCGCGATCGACAAGTTTTCCTTGCTGTTGCCAGGAAAGTCCCACCTTGAACCACGCCGGACAAACCAATGGATCCTTCGGGTAGTCGCGAGAGAGCCGCTTGTAGAGAGTCCGAGCCTCTTCCCAGTTGCGCTGGGCGTACCGAGTCTCGGCCATCTGGTAGAGCGCCTTGGGGACGTACACCTTGGTCGAATCGCGAATGACGACATCCTGGAAGCCGCGATACGCGAGATCGTAGCGTCCCTTCTGGAAATCGTCGCTAGCCGTGCGGAAGAGCTTTTCCGTCGCGGAGAGCGCCGAACGTTTGGCAGTATCCCCCTTGACAGCCCGACTCAACTGCAGTTGGTCGGCAACGTCGTCGTAGCGCTGCTGCAAGGCCTCGATCTGGGCCTGCAGCTTGCGATTGTCCTCGGCGACCTGCTGAATGGCCGCCAGGATATCCGCGCGCATCTGATCGATTTCCTTGCCCTGGGTGTTCCGTACCGTTCCCATCTGATCGGAAACCGTACGCACCTGGTGCTGGAGGGAATCGACCCTTCCAGACATGCCGTCCACCGACGTCCGGAGCGTATCGGTCTTGCGAGAAACAACGGCGACGTCGTCCCGCACCACCTTCACGGCCGGCATATCGGCGCAACCTCCCGCCAGAAGCGGCAGGAGGAGCAAGGCTGTCTTACTTGATTTCGCCACTGAATCCATCGCGACGATTCTTGGACCAGGCGCTCTCGTCATGTCCCTGATCAGCCGGCTTTTCCTTGCCGTAGCTGATGAAGGAAAGCTGGGAAGCCTTCACTCCGTAGTTCTTGAGCCATGCCTCGGCGGCCTTGGCGCGCTTCTCGCCCAGAGCGAGGTTGTACTCGTCGGAGCCGCGCTCGTCGCAATTGCCTTCAATCTTGACCGAGACTTCGCTGTACTGCTTCAGGAGATCGCCGACCTTCTTGAGCAGATCCTTGCCTTCGCCATTGAGGCTTGACTCGTTGTAGTCGAAGTAGGTGGACTGCGAAAGCAGTTGGTCCATCAGAGCCTGAATGCGGGCGCGATGCTCGGCGGCCGTATCCTTGGGAGCTGGAGGAGGCGGAAGCGGAGCCGGAGCCACCGCCGTGTCCTTCTTGGGCTCGACGCACTTTGCATCGGCAGCAAGGATGTCAGGATTCCACTGACACGGCTTGCACTGGGCATCCGACTCGGCAATGGCGGGATTGAGCTTGCAGGGCTTGCAAGCGACATTGGAGCTGATGATCTTGGGGTCGTGCGAGCACGCCACACACTTGGGGTCATCGGCCTTGATGGACGAGTCGAGAGGGCACTTGGGGCCGCAACCGGTCAGAAGGCCTGCGCCAACTGCCAGCATGGGCAAGGAAAACCAAAATTTCTTCATGGTTCACGTTCCGTGTTAAGGTTCCAGAGAGACATTGCGCACACACGCCGGGTCCCGCTAAGGGAATATATCAACGCAAGGACGCCCGGAGTACACAATGTGGTTGAGATTGATCGAGTTTGTCAATCCATCTTTTACCAGCGAAGTTTTCCTGAGCATCTTCCCTTGATCGGTTGCCACCAAGTCGTCTTCCGTCGGAAAAGCAGCTTTTTCCTTTCTTCTGACGGCGCGTTTTTCCATCATTGAGCACATGAGCGCCCAACATCCTATGCGTCTTTGCATCCACGGCCACTTTTACCAACCGCCGCGGGAAAACCCCTGGACGGGACGAATCGAGCGGCAGGAAAGCGCCGCCCCCGACCACGACTGGAATGAACGCATCCAACGGCAGTGTTACGCCCCCAACGGCGCCTCGCGCCTTTTGGACTCCAAGGGCCGAATCCGCGAGATTCACAACAACTACCGGCGCATGAGCTTCAACTTCGGCCCCACCCTGCTTGAGTGGATGGAAGCCCACGATCCCGACGGCTATGCCCGCATCCTGGAAGCCGACCGCCTTTCCCTGGAAGACAACCACGGCCACGGCAACGCCCTGGCGCAGGTCTACAACCACGCCATACTGCCACTGGGAACCGACCGCGACCGTCGCACCCAAATCGCCTGGGGCATCCAGGATTTCGAGCAGCGCTTTGATCGCCGCCCCGAGGGCATGTGGCTGGCCGAGACGGCCATCAACATGGACACCGTGGTGGCCCTCATCGAAGGCGGCGTGAAGTTCACGGTGTTGGCCCCGACCCAGGCCGACCGGGTGCGCGCGCTTTCCAAGGACGAGTGGGAGGACGTCTCGGACAACACCATCGACACGACCCGCCCTTACCGCATCTATCCGCTCGGGCCCGACGGCGAGCCCCTGTGCAAAGGTCACCTGGACGTTTTCTTCTACAACGGATCGGTTTCGGCGGCCATCGGCTTCGAGCACCTGCTGCGCGATGCCAGCAGCCTGTTCGAGCGCCTGTGCAACTCCTGGGACCCCGAATCCGAGGCCCCGCAGCTGGTGAACGTCGCCACCGATGGCGAATCGTACGGTCATCACGAGCCCTTCGGGGACATGGCCCTGGCCTACCTCTTCGAGACCCTCTGCCCGGCGCGCAAGGTGGAGACCATCAACTACGGCCGCTACCTGGAACTCTTCCCGCCACGCCACGAAGTGCGCCTGAAGAACGCCCACGGCGAAGGCACCGCCTGGTCCTGCAGCCACGGCACCGGCCGCTGGAGCCGCGACTGCGGATGCAGCGCCGGAGGCCACGACGGCTGGAACCAAGCCTGGCGCACGCCACTGCGCGAAGCCATGGCACTGGTACGCGACCACGCCGAGGCCGCCTGGGACGCCCTGGCTCCGGAGCTCTTGCGCGATCCCGAGGCTGCCCGCGGCGATTTTCCGCGCATGCGCCACAGCCTCACCGAACGAACAGAGTTCTTCCGGGCCCAACTGCTTCCAGAAAGCGGCACCCCGGCGCGTTCGTCGGTGCTGCGGCTGGCGGAACTCGTCCGCATGGGGCAGTTCTGCCTCACCAGCTGCGGCTGGTTCTTTGATGACATCTCCGGCATCGAGCCGGTGCAGAACCTGCGCTACGCCCGCCGTGCCTGCGAGCTCCTGGAAAGTCTGGGGCGCCCGACTCCTGAAGATGCGGTACGACAGATTCTGTCTAAGGCCGTCTCGAACTGGAACGGCTGGAGCGGCGAGAAGATCTGGGAAGAATGGGTGGTTCCGAAGTTCGAGCCCACCGCGCGGCTGGCGGCCCACGCCGTCTTCGAGGCCTTCCTCAAGGACGAGGACGGCCCGCTTCCGGTCCACGGCCGCATGGCCCACCTGAAGCTCAACCGCTTGCCCTCCGGGGCGCGTTGCGGACTGGTCGAGCTCTACGATCCGGAATTCGAGGAGCGCACGGCCTTTGCAAGCCTTGCCTGGAAAGATTCCACCGGCATCTCGCAGGTGCGCCTGACGCCTTCGGATACGCTGCCGGCGCAAGGCGATGCGACGCTCTCCCCCGAACTGTGGCCAGAGGATGTCGCTGCCGCCTGGGGAAGCGCCGTGCTGCACCTCTCGGACCTCTCCATCGACACTCGCGGCAAGTGGGCCGAGGAGCGCGCCCGCGGCATGCTTTCGGAGCTGTTGCCCACCTACCAGGCCCTTTCGGAGCAGTGCCGCGAGGTGCTTTCGGAACTCGATGCCCTGGAGATCCCCGCCCCGCCCTCGCTTCGACTTCCGGAGCTCGTGGTGCTGGAAGCGCGACTCACGGACTTTGTGGAGACCTCCCTGCGCATTCCCGACATTCAGCAAGTGCGCGACGCCCGCGATCTGCTGAAGCGCGCCAAGAGCCTCGGAGTGGCCGGACAGTTGCGCCTGCCCGCCGCCCATCTGGAAGACGCCGTGCGCAATCGCCTGGAAGAAGAATTGGTTCACGGCGACAAGATCGCCGCTCAAGCCGTGGTGGTGCTGCTGGACCTCGCCGACGGCGCCGGATTGCCGCTGGAAAAAAGTGCCATCGAGAACCTGGCCAACCGGCTGCGGCTGGAGCAGCTCCATCCCCGGCTGCGCCAGAAGGCGCTCACCAAGCCCGAAGCCGAAGAGGCCTTGGTCTGGATCGAGACCCTGGAACGGCTCAACTTCGACTGCGACACCGAGCGCGACCTCTTGGCGGGGCTTGTTTGAAGGCTCCGCGCCCGCTTTTCGAGGCCCGGCAGATCCAGGAACGCATCGGGCAGCTGGGGCGAGACATCTCCCCGGCCTATGCAGGGAAGCGCCCGATCGTACTGGGGCTCTTGCGCGGCTGCGTGCCGTTTCTTTCGGCCCTGATCCAGCAGTTGGACTTTCCCTTCGACCTCGAATTTGCCCAAGGTTCTTCCTACGAGGACGCCACGGCACCGGCTCACGCGCCGGTGCTGCGCTTTCCCGGCACCCCGCTTTGGTCTGGACGCGATGTGCTGGTGGTTGATGACATTCTCGACACCGGTGCCACCTACGCAGCTCTGCTGGAGGACCTGCGCGACAAAGGCGTCGCTTCGACCCGGCTGTGCGTGCTTTTAGATAAACCGGCGCGGCGCCAAGCCTCCGTTGCCCCCGATTGGCGCGGCTTCGAGGTCCCCGACCTCTTTGTGGTGGGCTTTGGCATGGACCACGCCGGCAATTACCGCGGGCTTCCCTGGATCGGAGTCCTCGATTGATCCTTTCCCTTCTTTTTCTCTGGGCTGCGGCAAGTTTTCCTCATCATCTTTCCGACCTGCCGTCCTTGAACGTCTGTCGCCCCCATCCCGCCGACCCGGCCCGACCCGGCCTCTGGGAATGCTCCCGCTTAAGCAGCGACTCCGCCCACGTGTTGGTGCGCGCCCAGGACGACGGTCAAGGAGGCGTGCGCTACCTGGAATGGAGTGCCGAGCGCGGCGCTGAAGCCGTCCACCTCCCTGACGAAGCTTTTTGGAAGATCCTCGACGCCTTTGCGGAAAACGGCGAATGGGGTGAACGCGACCCCGGAACCATCGGTCCCGACACCGCCGTCTTCCCAGGCGCCCTGGGGCAGGCCTTCGAGTGCCTTGGCTGCCCCGAACTGCTGCTTGCCGGGACTTGGGGGCCTTTTGGCGCTTCACGCCTCCTGATTGCCCCCCGACGCCCCCATCGCGACACAGTTCCGCCGCGTCTGGGGCTGCGCTCGGTGAAAGAAATCAGCCCTCTGGCGCTGACGCCGCTTTCCAGCCTTCCCTGCCGGGAAAAGCAAGGCACCTGCGAAGAGCTGCGCTCCGGCCCGGGGGGGGCGCGCTGGCGTTTTCAGCGCAGTCACCCCGATTCGGCCTGGGAAAGCTTGCGGGTGGAGTGGCAAGGGGGCTCAATCGGGGATTCCATCTCGCTTGACCAGCTGCGCGAAGACTTGCCTCCTAAGGAAATGCAGCTCTTGCTCGCGAACTGGCTGGATTCCGAATGCGACCTCTTTGCCGCCAACGTACTTGCCCCGGGGCAGGCCTTTCTCACTGCCACGGCGGCGCAATGGCGCTCTCGCCGTCTGCCGGGCTTTCAGTTGACCGATCTCCTGACACGCTTAAAAACCGCTCCTTCCATCCCCACCTCGATGCTTTTTTATCGCGATGCTTGGTGCCGCGCCGGGATTGAGGGCAAACTGCGCTGGATGGAGCTCGGCAAGGCTCCCTGAAATCAGGAACCCGGATCGACAACTTGATCTGCGGCGCGTGGGCATTTACCTTTGCCCCGCTCATTTTTCATTTGCATCAGAACACACTAGGAGCCTCCATGCGTCCATTGGACAACGTCCGTAACTTTGGCATTTCGGCACATATCGATTCGGGCAAGACCACGCTCACCGAGCGCATCCTGTACTACACCGGTCGCATCCACCAGATTCACGAAGTGCGCGGCAAGGACGGCGTAGGCGCCACCATGGACTCCATGGAGCTCGAGCGCGAACGCGGCATCACCATCCAGTCGGCCGCCACCTACTGCTCCTGGAAGGATTGCACCTACAACATCATCGACACTCCGGGGCACGTGGACTTCACGATCGAAGTGGAGCGCTCCCTGCGCGTCTTGGACGGTGCCATCCTGGTGCTGTGCGGCGTCGCCGGTGTCCAGTCCCAGTCGATCACCGTTGATCGCCAGATGCGCCGCTACAACGTGCCGCGCGTGGCCTTCGTCAACAAGTGCGACCGCTCCGGCGCCGATCCTTTCCGCGTATCCGGCCAGCTGCGCGAAAAGCTGAACCTCAATTCCGTGATGATCCAGATCCCCATCGGAATGGAAGACAAGCTCGCTGGCGTGGTGGACCTCGTCACCATGAAGGCCTTCATCAATGACGGCGATTCGGGCGAAGACGTCCGCGAGGCCGAAATTCCCGACCAGCCGGCCCATCATCCGACCGTGTACGCAAACCTCGCCGCCGAGGCCCACGCTTACCGCGAGAAGATGCTCGACGCCCTCAGCCAGTTCGACGAGGAGCTCGACGAGCTCCGCCTGGAAGAGAAGGAAATTCCGGTCGAGAAGATCCAGGCCGCCATCCGCAAGGGTGTGCTTCTGCTCCAGCTCTGCCCGGTGTTCTGCGGCTCGGCCTACAAGAACCGCGGCGTCCAGAAGCTTCTGGACGGCGTCAACCTGTACCTGCCCTCCCCCTACGACGTCCACAACTACGCGTTGGACATCGACAAGGGCGAAGAGAAGATCGAGATGTTCACCGACGACTCCTTGCCGCTGGTGGCCTACGCCTTCAAGCTGCAGGAATCCAAGTACGGCCAGCTCACCTACGTGCGCGTCTACCAAGGCAAGCTCACCAAGGGCCTGCCCATCTACAACCAGACCACCAAGAAGAAGGTGAACGTCGGCCGTCTGGTGCGCATGCACTCCGACAAGATGGAAGAAATTCCCGAGTCTCAGTCGGGTGACATCGTGGCTCTCTACGGCATCGACTGCGCCACCGGCACCACCTTCACCGACGGCAAACTGAACGTTAACATGACGTCCATGTTCGTGCCCGAGGCGGTGATCGAGCTCAAGATCGAGGCCAAGAACCGCGATCATCTCACCAACATGTCCAAGGCGCTGAACCGCTTCACCAAGGAAGACCCCACCTTCCGCGTGCACGTGGACGAAGAGTCGGGCGAGACCATCATCGCCGGCATGGGCGAACTTCACCTGGACGTCTACGTTGAGCGCATGCGCCGCGAGTACGGCGTCGAGGTCTCCACCGGCAAGCCCCAGGTGGCCTACCGCGAAGCCATCAGCCAGCGTTCCGAGTTCGTCTACACCCACAAGAAGCAGACCGGCGGTTCGGGCCAGTTCGCTAAGGTGGGCGGCTGGATTGAGCCGATTCCCGCTGATGAGGGCAAGGACTACGAGTTCGTCGACAACATCGTCGGCGGCGTCATTCCCAAGGAATTCATCGGCTCTTGTGACAAGGGCTTCAAGTCCTGTCTCGAGTCGGGCGGTCTCATCGGCTTCCCCATCGTGCGCGTGCGCTGCGGCATCAACGACGGCGCCACTCACCCGGTGGACTCCTCGGACAACGCCTTCCAGCTCGCATCTCGCATGGCTTTCCGCGAAGCTTACGGCAAGGCGAAGCCGGTCATCCTGGAGCCGATCATGAAGGTCCAGATCGACTCGCCGACCGAGTTCCAGGGCACCGTGCTGGGCAACCTCAACGGTCGCCGCGGCGTCATCCTGGGCACCACCGAAGACATGGGCTACACCCGTATCGACGTCGAAGTGCCGCTTTCGGAAATGTTCGGCTACGCCACCGAGCTCCGCTCGATGACCCAGGGCAAGGCCGAGTTCACCATGGAGTTCGCCAAGTACGAAGTGGTGCCCAAGAACATCTCCGAGGAGCTGCAGAAGAAGTACGCGGGCAACCGCCGCATCGACGAGGAATAGTCCTCGCTTCTTGCAAGTGTTTCGAGCCCGGAAGTTTCTTCCGGGCTTTTTTTTGTGCCTCATCCAATGCCTACCTTGTGTGCCATGCCGACAGAAAGCTTCCAACGCCCTCCGGTGGCGGTCTTCACCTTGGTTCGCGCACCTTCGGAGCTTCCCCTGGGAACGGCTGCTCGCGCGAGAGTGCGGGTCCTGGAGGTGCGCCTAGATCGCTTCGCTCCTTCCGACTGGAAAGGAATCGTCCGCGAAGCCGGGGCTAACTTCCCTCAAGCTCGCTTGCTTGCCACCCTGCGCTTCCAGAAGGACGGCGGCAACTGGCCCGACAACGCTTCGCGCGCCGAGGCCTTTGCGGAAGCCTTTTCCCTGCGCCAATGGGACTTTCTCGACCTGGAATGGGACGCCTTTGATTTCGACGAAATCACCCCGCGGCTTTCCAAGCACTCCGCCTGGACCCGCTTGGTGTGCTCGCGCCACGACTTCGTGCCTCCCTCCGAGGGCTTGACCCAAGCGCTAGCGGCTCTCTGGAATGCCGCCACCATTCGCCATGCGGCCGTGGCCAAGTGGGCCGGTACCCTAGCCGATCCCGAACAAGACGTCATGGAACTGTGCGCTTTCGCAGCCCTTCACGGCGACGAAGACATCGTCCCTTCGCTTTTTGCCATGGGCGTTGAAGCTCAAGTGACGCGAGTGGCCTCGGCGCTGCTTTCGGGAGGTTGGAGCTACGGCCACGATGGCGTAGGCGAAGCCGCCCCGGGCCAACTTCCCTGGATCACCCTGGATGCGCTACTACAAAGCTTGCCGCAGCCCCAGGTGTTCACACACGCCTGGCTCGATGCTGTGAACGGTGCCATCCGCATGACGCAGGACTGATTTCCAAAGAAGCAGATCTGCACTGGGCAAAGACGCGCCGGTTGGTAGATTTGCCACCCTTTCGCGGGTGTCCGCGGAGCTCGGAAGAGGGATCGTGGAAGACACGCGGATTGACATGGCAGGCGTGGACGACGACGGGCGCTTTGCTCCCATCTCCCTTCCTGACTGCAGTTCCTGGAAGCCCGCCGACCAGGAGCACACTCCGCTGCGGGAGGACTTCGCCAAGTCCTTCGGCTACCACGGCCTCACCGTCTCCCCGAACGTCTATCTCGCGCCCATGGCTGGCGTCACCGACCCCTCGTTCCGGCGCCTGTGCAAGCGCTTGGCCGGCGGACGCTTGGGGATGCTGGTGTCAGAATTTGTCAGCATCGAAGGCCTCACCCGCTTCAATGCCCGCACCTGCGAACAGACCAAGTTCTTCGAGGAGGAGCGCCCCTTCACGGTGCAGATCTTCGGAGCCGATCCCGACCGCATGGCCTGGGCGGCGCGCATGGTGGAAGAATCCGGGGCCGACGCCGTCGAGATCAACGTGGGCTGCCCGGTACCGCGCGTGGTTAAGCGCGGCGGCGGCTCGGGGCTATTGCGCCAACTGCCGCTCCTGGAGAAGATCTGCCTAGCGGTGACGGCGGCGGTGAAGATTCCGGTGAGCATGAAGGTGCGCATCGGCTGGAGCGAGGAACGCATCACCCTCTTCGAGACCCTGAAGATTGCCGAAGGCAGCGGCATCGGACTTTTGGTAGTACACGGCCGCACCCGCATCCAGGGCTACAAGGGCTGGGCCAATTGGGATCTGATCGGCGAGACCAAGGCCCGCGCCAGCATTCCCGTCGTCGGAAACGGCGACGTAGCCACTTGGCAGGGAGCCGTGGACCGGCTGCGCCGCTACGGGGTCGACGGTGTGTTGGTAGGGCGCGGTGCCATGCACAACCCCTGGATCTTCCGGGACGTGGCCGATTTCTACGCCGGCAAGGAGCCGCAGTCGCCCACCATCACCGAGCAGCGCGAAGTCTTCGCCACCTACCTGGAGCTCCTGCGCGAGGAGATGCCTCAGGAAGGTCGGCAGCTGGGGAAGCTCAAGCAGTTCGCGGCCCGCTCTATGAAGGCCATGCGCGGCGTCAAGGAAGCCCGCTCAGCCATGCTGCGCAGCCAATCCACCCAGGAATACCTGGATATTGCCAATACCTTCTTCGACCGCCTGGAACAGGACAAGGGAGCCCTGGACTGGGCTCCCGAAGAGCTAGAAAACCTGAACGGCCGCAACGAGACCGAGGTCGAGTGCGGCAGCCAGTGGTGAGCTAGAGCAGAAGCAGCGCCTTGGACTAATCAGATTGTCAATCAGGGACGAATCTGAATTCCCAATTGGATTCCCGTAAATGCCTCTCCTCCCTGCCCAATGTCCGCGCCTGCATCCGCACCAAGATAAGCGCGGACAGTTGGAGAAAATTCAGCCAATACGCGCGCTTGGACAGCAAGATGCAGCAATCCATTGCCATTTCGCAGCGTCGCCCCAGCCCTTCCACCAATCTGTGGGCGAACATCTCCATAAATCGGAGTCAGCCATGATTGTAAACCTGTAGAGACGCATTCAGTCGTCCCATTGGAGTTGCGCTTCGCAGTGTTTCCCAGCACAAAGAATCCAAAGTCCGTATGATCATTGAATCCCCAGGAAATAGCGGCATTACCGCCAACCGCCGGCTTCTTTGTGTCACCATCAGTATTGAATACAGCGCTTGGTCCAAGATCAATCAGCAAGTCGCCTTCGGAAGCACAGACAGTATTGGCCACAGCGAACACAGAAAGAAGCACAAGGACGTAAGCATTCCTCATTTTCTGGCCTCCGGCAATTCGACCTGCACAAGCTCCTGTGAATCACTCAGGTAGATTCTCGTCTCCCAGTCCTCGCGGCCAGGAGCATGGATGCGGATAACATGCGTTCCTGGAGAAAGCTTAAGAACTCGCGCTTCTCCATCATAGTCTCTTGCTTCGCCAACATCCTTGCCATCCACGATGGCGTGGGCGTTGGAAGGCTTGACCTTGAAAACCACCGTTCCCGACTGATCATCCGTACGGACAGTTGTTCGAGGCGCAGCACAAGCTCCCAAAAAAACCATTGCGACAAGTAGCAAGCGCTTCATTCCTTACCCTCCATACGTACATCCATGTCTGTGGTCAAAGGAACTGTGGCATTCAGAATTTGACACATGGCACCTTCTCCCATTCCCTGGCCAAAAAGGCTGAGCACCTTAGCCTTGGCAACCACGGTTCCCGGCAATTCCACCGTGGTATTCGTGACCTTGTTGACGATTTTCTTACCTGGCTTATAGACATCTAAAAGCATCCCGACTTTGAGATTTGAGCTCTTGCCGGCACCAATGGCAATAGTCCCTTCTTGTACGTCTAAGATTGGCGCGTGCCACGGAAGCGCCTGTAGACTGTTTACAATGTTTCCAATGAGCTTCGCAATTGCGCCGTTCAGAGCCTTATCTGTGAGTGTCGCATCATAGTCAGCCTTGCCACCAAAGCCAAGCGTTTGCGAACTCTCATTCTTGGCATCCGCCTCCCCAAACTCAGAATAGAAGGCCACACCGGTGCGAGGATCAACAAGGCGAATCGCGACTTTGGCATGAGCGGTCTGCACCTTAGTTTTAGTAAGGCCGTGATCTTCCCACTCCGTCTTCGTGCCAAATTCTGTCACAGCACCAAAGGCAAGCGCCGTGACCGAAGCGAACTGCGCCTCATTTCCCTGCAACTTGGCTTCATTCTGCAGTGCCGGGAGTTCCTGCCGCTCAATGACGACGAACTGCCCAGTCTTGATAAGGTGAGCAGCGAACACGTCCGCCGCCTGCCCCCCAAGATCATCAACGGCACCGAAGAGGTTGTTGCCGTATCCTGTCTTATCCTCAAACTTTACAGTAGCGATACGATGCTTAAGGCCAGCCTCTTGAAACGAGGCCGTCGTTACCAGCGGCTGCGAAGGGGGAAGCGGAGCAACTTCTTTGACCTGCGATGCGCATCCTCCCAAAAACGAGGCAGCAGTAATGCCTACAAGGCCTTTAACGCTCCTGTACATGGACCTCTCCTTGAGGAACAGATTGCATCATGAGATTCGCATTTTCGCTGGCAATCGGCTCGTACGGCGTTACAGCAGCATTCATAGCGGCATTGACCAAAGCTCCAAGAACACTACCATTGGAATTGTCGGGCGCCTTTGAAAGAACATTCGTTCGCTTCCAGAGTAGCGTTCCAGTCTTTGCATCCAGTAGTTCCATATCGTAGCCGACGTTAACCGTCGAACTAATTACGATGTACTTCGAGCTCCACTCCGTTACCTTGGTCCGCAATACGGCATCGACTCCGAAGACTTCATGGAACTTTGCCGTGGGAAGTGAATTAATCCGCCCAGGGTCGTTGAGTTTGTTGGCCTCGAAGAGCTGCATGGCAAGCTCTGGGCTAATCACGTAATACCCCCTTTGCGCCAACTGCGAAAAAATGAATGGATAAGATTTTTGCAGGACCTCCGTATTTGGGGTCATGTTCTGCGGGGGGAGCACTAGGACGCTCTTGGGCTTCAGACGTTCAAAATCAGCGGTCGTATAGACCTTCGGAGCACAACCAGCCAGAAGCGCTAGTAGAGTAAATGGTATCAGAAAGCGGGTTTGAATGCTGCTCATCATGCGCTCCTCAGTGCTTGGTCGTATCGGTGGTCGTCGAAGTCGCGTCCCGTCCAGAAGGATGCATGGCAGCAAGACCCTTCTCCGCGTAAGCGGGATAGTTTGCCTTTTCAAGGTCAAACTCCTTCTGTGCTTCGGCCGTCTTGCCAATCTTCAGAAGATGAGTTCCATACGAAGCATGAACGCCTTGCAGCTTGGGATCAAGTTTGATGGCAGCTTCGTACTCCTTGTTGCACTCTTCAGTCTTCTGATCGAGATGGCAACGGATCGCAGACTCGTAGTGCGGCCACGGATTAGATGCACAACCGGCAATCAATAGCGGCACGATCAGCAGTGGGAATTGCTTTTTCACAGACAGATTCTCCTTCGTGAGGAATTGGAATGCATCCAATGATAATTCTCACGAGGAGCACATGCCAAATTGACAGCGTTTCCGAAATGATCAGAGCAAAAGCAGTGTCGGATTTTCCAGGCGGCGCTTGAGGGCCGCCAGGAAGCGCGCTCCGCCTGCCCCGTCCACCACGCGGTGGTCGCTGGAAAGGGTGAGGCTCATGCGCGTTCCGGGCACTATCTGTCCGTCGCGCACCACCGGCACCTCGCGCACCTGCCCGACAGCCAGGATCCCGGCCTGCGGTGGATTCACGATGGCCTGGAAAACGTCCACCCCCATCATGCCCATGTTGGACACGGTGAAGGTACCGCCGGTAAATTCCTCGGGCTTGAGCTCGCGCGCCTTGGCACGCTTGCCCAAAGCCTTGGCCTCCAGGGCGATCTGGCGCAGACTCTTCTGCTCGGCGTGGCGGATGGTGGGCGTCACAAGGCCTGATTCGAGGCTCACCGCGAAGGAAAGATGCACGGCCCCATAGCGCAGGATGTGGTCGTCCTGCCAGGCGGCGTTGATCTCCGATTCCTCGACCAGTGCCTGGGCAGTGGCCTTGAGAACTAGGTCATTGACAGAAATCTTCATCTCATCGCCGCTTGCCGCCAAGGCGGCATTGAGCTGAGCCCGAAGCGCCGCCATGGGGGCGGAGTCCACCTCCACCGTGGTGTAGACGTGGGGAATGGTCTGCTTGCTCTCCGAGAGCCGCCGCGCGATGGTGCGCCGCATTCCCGAAAGCGGGATCTTCTGGTCCTGCGCCGGCGCCGTGACAATTCCTGTCGCAAGCGGAGCGCCGCCCGTGACCGGAGCCAGCGGAGCGCGATATCCCTTGCCAGCCAGGGCATCCAGTACGTCCTGGCGCACGATGCGTCCCCCAGGTCCTGTGCCCTTCACGTGGTAGAGACTGATGCCCTTCTCGGCGGCGATCTTGCGCGCCAGGGGTGATGCCTTGAGGCGCCCGCCCATGTCATCCGCCGTGGCCTCGCGAGGCCCGGCAAAGGGATCGGCCACCCCGATCACCTTCGGTTCGTTGTCGGCCTTGGGGGCCGGCACAGGCGCAGCCGGAGCGGCCACGGCGCTTTCGGCAGGGGCCGGAGCGCGCGCCTCATCAGCCGCCTTGGCGGACTGTTCCTCCTTGGCCACAGCGGCTTGCTGGGAGTTGTTCTTCATGGCCTGGGCCAGAAGCTCAGAAATATCTTCGCCAGCCTTCCCCAGGATGCAGATGGTGCCGCCCACCGGCACCACGCCACCTTCCACCAGGGTCTGCTTGAGCAGCACGCCGTCCTCGAAGCACTCCACCTCCTGGGTGGCTTTGTCGGTCTCGATCTCGCACAGCATGTCGCCGGCTCGCACCGGATCATTTTCGTTCTTAAGCCATTTGATGAGCGTCCCCTCCGTCATGGAGTCGGACATACGCGGCATCAGGATTGCAGTAGCCATCAGCCCAGGACCTCCTTCACCGCTTCCAGGATGCGGCGCTGGTTGGGAACACATTCGTCCTCCAAGGCCGTAGAAAACGGCATCGGGACGTCAAGCGAAGTGACGCGCAGGATGGGCGCGTCCAGGTGATCGAAACAGGAACGGCCGATCTCGGCGGCCACCTGGGCCGAGACCCCTCCGAAGGGCTTGGTCTCGTCCACGCAGACAAGACGTCCGGTCTTGCGCACCGAGCGCGCCACCGTCTCATAGTCCAAGGGTTTGATGGAACGTAGGTCGATGATCTCGGCACGGACGCCCTGCTTCAAGAGCTCCTGGCCAGCTTCCAGCACCGTCCAGCAGGCGAGGCCGTGGGTGACGATGGTCACGTCCTGGCCGTCCTGCAGGATGTTTGCCTTGCCGATAGGCACCAGGTACTCGCCCTCGGGCACCTCGCTCTCGCGCCCGTAGAGCGCCTCGTTCTCGACCACGAGCACGGGGTCTTCGTCGCGGATGGCGCTCTTTAGAAGCCCCTTGGCGTCGGCGGCAAAGGCCGGCACCACCACCTTGAGGCCGGGAAAGCTCGCGTAGATGCCTTCCGGAGCGTGACTATGAGTGGCCCCGATCTGGTGCCCTCCGCCGGAATTGCCGCGAAACACGATGGGCACGTGGGTCTGGCCGCCGCTCATGTAGCGCATGTTGGCGGCGTTGTTCACGATCTGGTCGAAGGCCACGAAGGAGAAGGACCAGGTCATGAACTCCACCACCGGGCGCAGCCCCGACATGGCCGCCCCGATGGCAAGCCCCGAGAAGCCCGCCTCGGAGATGGGCGTGTCGAGGATGCGTTCAGGTCCGAACTTGTCCAGGAGCCCTTTGGAGCACTTGTAGGCCCCGTTGTACTGGGCGACTTCTTCCCCCAAGAGGAACACGCGCGAGTCGCGCTCCATCTCTTCCGAAAGGGCGTCGCGCACGGCGTCACGATAGGCGAGTTTCGACATTTTCTGTCCTTTCAGGCGAAGACGTCGGTGAAGATCTCGGAGGCAGCAGGAAAGGGTGAGGCAGCAGCAAACTCGTGCGCCTCGACGACCTCCTGCCGCACAGCCTCTTCCATGGCCTCAAGCTCCGGATCTGCGATGAGCCCTTCTGTCCGGATCTCTCGGCGCAGCGATTCCAATGGATCGCGGCGGCGATTTTCCTCCACCTCGTCCTTGGTGCGGTAGTGCTGCGGATCCGACATGGAATGGCCGCGGTAGCGGTAGGTCACAAGCTCCAGGATGGCTGGCAGGCTCTCGCGACGAGCCCGTTCCGTCACCGTCCAAGTGGCTTCTCGCACGGCGTTGAAGTCGTTGCCGTCCACCTGCACCCCGAGCATCTCGTAGCCGGCGGCGCGCTTGTAGAGGTCCACCGGCGCAGCATGGCGCTCCACCGCGGTCCCCATGGAGTACTTGTTGTTCTCGATAGCGTAGACCACCGGAATCTTCCAGAGCTGAGCGAGGTTTAGCGACTCGTGGAAGGCGCCTTGGTTCACGGCGCCATCGCCCAGGAAGCAAACGCAGACTTTGTCCTCGCCTCGGTACTTGGCCGCAAAGGCAAGCCCTAAGCCCAGCGGGGTCTGGCCGCCCACGATGCCGTGCCCGCCCCACATGCCCTTTGCCACGTCGAAGTAGTGCATTGAGCCGCCCTTGCCCTTCACCACGCCGGTAGCGCGTCCGTAGAGCTCGGCCATGGCGGGACCAGGCCGGATGCCGCGCATCAGACCGTGGGCATGATCGCGGTAGGCGGTGATCACGGGATCGCTTTCGCGGATGGTCGAAAAGATCCCGGCCGCCACGGCCTCCTGGCCATTGTAGAGGTGGCAGAAGCCGCCGATCAGGCCGGTCTGATAGCTCTGGTAGGCGCGCTCCTCGAAGCGGCGCACCAGCACCATTTTGCGATACCATTCCAGGCGCTGGGCGCGCGAAAGCTCCGGAGCCGGCCCGTAGTCGGGAGGCTCACTGGTCGCATGAAGAATGGCGAAATTTTTGCTTTCTGTCATATTCTGTCCCGCGTTGGCTGCATGGAAATTCAGCGCATATTGAGACAACATATAAGACTTTTTCTCACAAAACCACGCCATTGCGCAGGGGGCGCGGATCTATCCATTCTGCCACTCTGCGTTCGCAGCGTCCACTGCCATCGCTCCGCCAGACGTCGGGGAGCAAAGAAATGTGGATTCGTTGTGAACGAATGTGGAAAGATGCGGGTTCCCACAAGGAGAACCCGCACTGCTTCACTTGACTTCGGTGAACTCGGCCGAGATCTCGACCTTCACATCTTCGCCCACCACGCCGGGGTAGGACGCGATGCCGTACTCGGAACGCTTGACGGTGAACTCACCTTCCAGGCCCAGGCGATTGTTCTTCCAGGGATCGACCACTGGGCCGTTCGCCTCGAAGGGAATGGAAACGCGCTTGGACACGCCGTGAAGCGTGAGAACGCCCACCATCACAAGCTTCTTGCCGTGAACCTCGGTCTTCTCCCCCTTGAAGGAGATGCTCGGGAACTTGGCCACATCAAAGAAGTCGGCACCGCGGATGTGCTCGTCGCGCTTGTCGTTCTTAGTGTTCACCGAGGCCGCCTGGATGGTCATGCCGGCCTTGAGTGTTGCAGGATGCTTCGGGTCTCCCGCAAGCGTCCCTTCGAACTTGTCGAGTTCGCCGCGCACGGTGCTGACGCCCAGATGCTTGAGGCTGAAGGTGATGCTGGTGTGAGACGGATCGAGCGTCCAGGTCTGAGCCTGCACGGCTCCGGCAAGCGCAAGGGCGGCGGCAAGCAGCGTATGAAACTTTATCATGGAACTCTCCTGAGATTATGTTTGAGATACTTTCTCATCTTTGTACGTATCAAATTATACGGAACAGCACAAAAAGGCAAGTACCCACCAAAAAGGTGTCTACTAACATTTGTGGAAGTATTTGTGGATAGCGCGGATTCCTCTATCTTATACCATATGCCGAAAGCGATGTCCACTCCGCAATCCTGCCCGACCGAAGCGACCTTAGCGGTGATCGGCGGACGCTGGAAAGTGCCCATCCTCTGGCATCTTTTTGGGGGCACGCTGCGCTTCGGGGAACTTTCACGGGCGCTTCCGACCACCACGCAGAAAATGCTCACGCAGCAATTGCGCGAGCTAGAAGCCGATGGTCTGGTGTCGCGCAAGGTCTACGCCGAAGTGCCGCCCCGCGTGGAGTACTCTCTCACTCCGCTGGGAAAGAGTCTCAAGCCGGTGCTAACGGCTTTGGGGAACTGGGGCGAGCGCTTGCTGGAGGCGCGCTCGCAGATAGCCTAGCGGCCGAGGAAAGACGGCGGCGCCGTGACATCCCGAACGGCATATCCGAAGAGCACCGAAGCCCCTTGGACACTGACGTGTCCCATGGCCCCGAAGGCGCGCGGATACATGGCCCCGCCCATGGAGAAGAGCGGCGGCGCTTGTTCCAGCACGCCGAAATGCTCCAGGAATTCCATTCGGGCCGAAAGCTGTCCGCAGATGGCGTTGGCCACCTCGCCCAGGCCGTCGATCTGGATGTCCGGCTCATAGCCGGCAAACACCTGATCCAAGGCGGGTTTCATCATCCCCAAGGAACAGACGCCCTGATAGCGGTCGTTGCAATGTCCGAGGCTGACGACGCTGTCGTAGCTGTTGACCAGGCGGGGGACGACATCCCAATCGGAATCCGCGACAGTCTCCTTGCCGAACATGTCGGCAAAGACTCCGCAGGTGACCTCTTGGAAGACCGGTAGTAGCGCTCGTACGACGTCTTGCATGCTTGCCTCCATAAAGCGATGCTACCATACCCTTTCGAAGAAATCCACCATCGCTTTGTCCTTGCGCAAGCGAAGGCACACCTGCTAAGATGAGCCAGCAACGGACATCATCGCAAGGAGCAGGGAATGCCAAAGACCGTAGTGATCGCGGACGATTCGAGTTTTCTTTCCAAGCAAATCGCCGACTTCTTCACCGAGACGATGAAGCTTGATGTAGTGGGAATCGCCAAGGACGGCAACGAGGCGGTGGCGCTCTTCACAAAGCATAAGCCAGATCTCATCACCCTAGATCTGACCATGCCCAACAAAGACGGCAAGACGGCCCTGGCCGAGATCATGGCCTTGAATCCCGAGGCTCGGGTGCTGGTGGTCTCGGCGGTCAAGGGCAACACCATGCTGGAGTGCATGAAGCTCGGCGCCAAAGGTTATGTGGAAAAGCCCCTGAAGCTTGCCGATCCGACCTTCATCGAGGAGTTCAAGTGCTCCATCGACGAAGTGCTGAACTCCTGAGGGCTCTCGCGGCTTCTGGGCCTCGGAGCCCACCTTCCCTTCTCTGACATTTTTTGTCCAAGCGGCCGTGTGGTCGGATGGCGGAATCGCCAACTTCCTAACTTGCCGCCACGATGAACGACTCAAGCGATACGTCTGCGCATCCGGAAGGATCCCGGTTGCCGAGTTGGATCCGCAGCAAGCTGCCGGGAGGCCCCGCCTATACGCGGATGCGCGAGCTGGTGGACAACCACCACCTGCACACCGTCTGCCAGAGCGCCGCCTGCCCTAACATGGGAGAGTGCTGGGCCCGCGGCACCGCCACCTTCATGATCCTCGGCAACGTCTGCACCCGCTCCTGCGGTTTCTGCAACGTGGCCACCGGAAAACCCACCGAACTCGACCTGGACGAGCCGCGGCGCGTGGCCGAAGCCGTGCAGACTCTCGGGTTGCGCCACTGCGTGATCACCTCGGTGAACCGCGACGAACTCGCCGACGGCGGCGCCTCGATCTGGGCCGCCACCATCCGCGCCGTGAAGGAGGCGTCCCCAGAAACCCGCCTGGAAGTGCTCACCGGCGACTTCAAAGGAAACCGGGAACACCTGATGACGGTGCTTGCCGCCCGCCCCGACGTCTACAACCACAACCTGGAGACCGTCGAGCGCATGAGCCGCGCCGTGCGCCCCCAGGCAAGCTACCAGCGCTCGCTGCAAGTGCTCACCTGGGCGCGTGCAGAAGGATTTGTCACCAAGAGCGGTTTGATGCTCGGCATCGGTGAGCGCACCGAGGAAATTCCCCCAACATTGGAGCAACTGCGCGAAGCCGGAGTCCAGGTGCTGACCTTGGGGCAATACTTGCAACCGAGCCCCCGGCACCTGCCGGTGGACCGCTGGGTCACTCCCGACGAATTTGCCCGCTGGAAGAGCTTTGCCCTTTCCCTTGGCTTTGAGGCCGTGGAAAGCGCACCGCTGGTGCGCAGCTCATACCATGCCGATGAGGCCATCCAGACCATGGCCACCTTCGAGAAAACGGCCCAGCCTCGTGTTTAGCCAGCGCAGCCGTTTCGAGACGAATCCAAACCTGCTGACCGAAGCCCTAGAACATCGGCGCAGCCAAAATTTGCCCATCCTAGACCTCACCGGCACCAACCCGACGAGTTGTGGCCTGGCACGCCAAGTGGCCGAACTGCAAGCACTTGCGCTTCTTGGAAAGTCTTCGGCTAGTCTCTACTCGCCCTCGGCACAAGGGCTTTTTGACGCCAGAAAAAGTCTATCAACACATCTATCAACAAATCTTTCCACGATTTCGCCAGATAATCTGCACCTCGTCGCCAGTTCCAGCGAAGCCTACAGTCACCTCTTTAAACTGCTGTGTAATCCTGACGACACAGTCCTCGTCCCGCGCCCCAGTTATCCACTCATTGATCACATCGGGCAGTGGAATGACGTAGATATCCAAAGCTATCCACTGATTTATCAACAAAATCGCTGGAAAATCGACATGCAAGGGTTGAAAAATGCCCTCGACAGTCGCACTCGCGCTATCGTCGTGATCCAACCGGGAAATCCCACCGGCGCTACGCTATCTCTCAATGAGAGAGACGAACTTAGCGCATTCTGTGCCAAGTGGAACTGCGCGATAATTTCGGACGAAGTCTTTGCGGAATTCTATCCACACTCTCTCCACAAAGCCTTTGCACCGCTACCTGCATCCTTTTTAGGGTGGGCAGGTTGCCTTTCCTTCACCTTAGGGGGACTCAGCAAAAGCCTGGGCCTGCCGCAGTTCAAGCTGGGCTGGATCGCCAGCACGGGTCCAGGAGCGGAAGAGGCCCGCACACGGCTTGATTTCCTGTGCGATACCTTTCTCTCCGTCTCGACCCCACTTCAAGCGGCGCTCCCCGACCTGTTGGCCCTGGCGCCAGCTCTCCGGGAACCGATCCGCACCCGTTTGCAAGAGGCCTCCGAGGCTTTGAAAGCGACGCTTTCCGGCAGCAACGTGATTTTTCACGGCCTGACCGGAGGATGGTGCGGGCTGTTGGAAATTCCTGGCCTCCCCGATGACGAGGCCTTTGCCATCCGACTCTTGGAAGAAACCGGCGTGCTGCTCCAGCCAGGCTACCTCTACGACTTCCCTTCCGAGGCAATGCTCGTGGTCAGCCTGCTTACCCCCCCCGCAGACTTAGCGCGGGGAGCCCAAAGTCTGCGGGAGCTTGCTTGTTCCATCCATCCCTGAGAGCATTCACTGCCCCCGAAATAGGGCATTGAAACGCTGCAGAGCATCCATCTCGGCAGGTGAATAGGTCTGCGGCTTCTTCGGCGGCTTGCCGGCAGCATAGGCGTTGGCAGCTCGGGAAATGTCAGAGAGCACTTCGTCGATCTTGTCGATGGCGGTGTTCTTGAAGAGCCCCATGCTCATCACCGAATGGATGAAGCCGTTGGCCGGGAACATGGTGAAGCGAGCGCTGTAGTTGCAGCTATGCCGGTTCCGTGGCCAGTAGCGCAGCTCGATGATGACATCTCCGCGCATCTTCCAGGTGAGGATGCTGGTGCGCCCTTCGCCGTAGTAGACCCGCTCCATGCCCTCGGGGCCTACCCAGACCTGACGGGCACTGCCGGTCAGATTCTTGCCGTTGCTGCCGGAAAAGACGCTGGAATCGCGGCCGGAGAGGAATTCCGCCGAATAGTCCGTCTTCTGGTAAGAGTTGATGAGCTTGCAGGTGAGAGGAACGTTGCGCACCAGGAAATCCAGCGCCTTGACGGGAACCGGAATGGTGTCGTGCATCACATACATGATGTGATACTTGTTCCCCATGCGGCGATAGAGCTCGTTGGTGGCCGGCGTCCCAGGGTGGATGCCGCGCCGCGAAAAGGTCCGCACCCACGAGCAATAATTCTCGTCAAGGTCGATATCATCGATCGGTGCCGATTCGGCGTCGGTGCAGCGCGCCCCTTCCCCGGGGATGCGACATGCGCGCAAAGCGTTGCACAAGGTGCGGCGCCGTTCGACATTCTTGGCGTTCACGGCCGAGGAGTCGCCAAAGACCTGCGCGCCGAGCACCAGGCAAAGAAGCGCGCAAGCCCCGCGAACCGTCATCCCTGGTACTTCCTCACCAAGAGCGTGGCGTTGTGGCCGCCAAAGCCGAAGGAGTTGGAAAGGAAAGCATTCACCTTGACTTCGCGCGCCGTGTTGGCCACGTAGTCCAGATCGCAGTCGGGATCGGCGTCCACCTGATTGATGGTGGGATGCACGATGCCCTTTTCCAAGGCCATCAGGGCCGCCACGATCTCGACACCGCCAGCGGCACCCAGGAGATGCCCCACCATAGACTTGGTGGAATGGACCATCAGGCCCGACTTCGCGTGTTCGCCAAAGCAGCGCTTGATGGCCTGGGTCTCGCCGGCATCGCCCAGCGCCGTCGAGGTGCCGTGGGCGTTGACGAGCTGGACCTCCTCGGGATTCATACGCGCCTTCTCCAGGGCCATGCACATGGAGCGGTAACCGCCGTTGCCGTCGGGCAGCGGAGCCGTGACGTGGTGGGCATCGGCACTCTGCCCAAAGCCGGCCAGTTCGCCGTAGATCTTGGCGCCGCGCGCCTTGGCGTGCTCCAGTTCTTCCAGCACCACCACGCCAGCGCCTTCGCCCATGACGAAGCCGTCTCGTCCCTTGTCGAAGGGACGAGAGGCTGCCGTGGGGTCGTCGTTGCGAGTGCTCATGGCCTTCATGTTGCAGAATCCGGCATAGGCCAGCTCGCAAATAACAGCCTCGGCGCCGCCGGCGATCATGGCCACGGCATCGCCGCGGCGAATCATCTCGCCCGCCTCGCCAATGGCGTGGTTGGAGGTGGCGCAGGCCGAGACGACAGCCACGTTGGGGCCGCGCAGGCCGTATTCGATGGAGAAGTAGCCAGCCAAGGTGTTCGGGATGACGATGGGGATAAAGAAGGGCGTCACGCGCTTGTGGCCACGGCTGTCCAGGAGCCGCTGCTCGCGGGTGATGGAGGCAAGGGCGCCGATGCCGGTTCCCAGCAGCACGCCGAAATGGTCAGCGATGGGCTCGACCTCAATGCCCGAGTCGTCCAGCGCCATCTTGGCGGCGGCATGCCCGAAGTGCTCGTAGCGATCCAGGCGGGAAGCCATCTTGTGATCGACAAAAAACGGCATGGCGTCGAAGTCCTTTACCTCAGCACCGATCTTGGTGTTGTAGGTAGAGGCATCAAAGAGAGTGACCGGCCCGATGCCGCTCTTGCCGGCAGCCAGATTCTGCCACGTGGCTTCCACGTTGTGGCCCAAAGGATTGACGGTACCTAGGCCGGTGATGACGACGCGACGTTCGCTCATGAGTTCTCCAAAGAGGTTCGCGACCCACAGGTCGCAATCGGTTCAAGGCACAAAGGTATTTCCCCGAAGCGAACTAGATTCCTTTTCAAGAACGTTCCGTTTGAACCCCTTATCTCGGATGGGCAGAATCACGCCATGAAAAAGACTGCATCCCAGAGCGTCACCAAGAAATCCGCAACGACAAGCACTAAGGCATCCCCTGTGGCCAAGCCGATCGACATCGGCACCACAGCCGCCGTCCCTGGTCGGGAGGCACTCTTCGTTTTCGAGACCATCGAGCCCACTGTGGACCTGGGACTCTTCCCGGTCAAGCGCGAAGTCGGCGACACATTGGAGGTGCGCGCCGACGTGCTACGCCACTTCCACGAGAAGTTCACCGCTTGGTTTGAGATCCGTCCCGACGGCGGCTCCTGGACTCGCCACGAGCTCACTCCGCTCGTAAATGACCGTTGGAGTGGCTCTTGCCCGCTAAGCGAGCCAGGCCTTTTTGAATTCCGCATCGGCGGCACCGATGCCCAGAGCGGAGCCGAAGGCACTTCGGGCGTCTACGACCTGATCGTCGACCCCATCATTGCCCGCTTTGGCGCCTGGTACGAGATGTGGCCCAGGAGCCAAGGCACCGATCCGACGCGCTCGGCCACCTGGGACGAGTGCATCGCGCGGCTTCCGGAGATCAGCTCCATGGGTTTCCAAGTACTCTACCTGCCACCAGTCCACCCGATTGGTACCACCAACCGCAAGGGCAAGAACAACTCGGTGCATGCCGAGCCCGGCGAACCGGGGTGCCCCTACGCCATCGGGAATACGCATGGCGGACACGACGCCATCGATCCGGAACTCGGGACCATGGCGGACTTCGAGCGCTTCGTGGCTGCCTGCGAGACGCACGGCATGCACGTGGCTCTGGACGTAGCCCTGAATGCAAGCCCCGACCACCCTTACGCCAAGGAGCACCCCGAGTGGTTTTGGCGCGAAGCCGACGGCACCATCAAGTACGCCGAGAATCCCCCCAAGAAGTACGAGGACATCTACGCCTTCGACTTCTTCTGCGCCGACAACCAAGCCATGTGGCGCGAGTTTCTGCGGGTGCTCCTCTTCTGGATCTCCAAGGGAGTGCGGATCTTCCGCATCGACAACCCCCACACCAAGCCCTTCGCCTTCTGGGCTTGGCTGCTGCGCGAGACCAAGCGCCGCTGCCCCGACGTGGTCTTCCTAGCCGAGGCCTTCACCCGCCCCAAGATCATGAAGCACCTCGCGAAGCTCGGCTTCCAGCAGAGCTACACCTACTTCGTGTGGCGCGAGTCGGCTTCGGAGCTGCGCGAGTACGTCGAGGAGCTGACGACAGAACCTGTCAGCGACTACATGCGCGGGAACTTCTTCACGAACACCCCCGACATCAACCCCCACCCCTGCCAGGACCACGGGCGTCCGGCCTTCCTGGTGCGCACCGCGCTTGCCGCCCTGCTCATGCCCAGCTGGGGCATGTACAACGGCTGGGAACTGTGCGAAGCGACGCCAGTCCCGGGCAAGGAAGAATACCTCGACTCCGAGAAGTACCAGTACAAGGCGTGGGACTGGGATCGGCCGGGGCACATCAAGGACTGGATCCGCATCCTAAACGAGATTCGCAACGGGCATCCGGCGATGCAGGAATACGACAATATCCGTTTTCTGTCCTGCAACGACCCGCAGATCCTGGCCTTCACCAAGACTTTGGGCGAAGACCGCCTCCTATGTGTGGTCAACTGCGACCCGACCCGCGTGGCCGAGGGCATGATCGACGTGCCCTGGGACGACATGGCCATCGCCAACGCCCCCTACCGGGTGACAGATCTTGTTACGCGCCAGGTGTGGTTCTGGGGCGCCGGCGAGAACTACGTGCGACTGGACCCGGGCGTGTGCCCGGCCCATGTGCTGCGCATCGGCTAAGTTTCTATGATGAAATTCTCCGCACTTCTGCTTCTGGCCACTGCAGCCAGCTTCGCAAACACGCCACTCAATGACTTGCTGGCACCCTATATTGACCTCACTCCGAGCGACAGCATTACGGCGCTGCATGCGCGTCCTGGCTCTCTCGGAGTTTCCCTACTGCGAGGCAAGGACTCCCTATCGCTCCAGGCCACCGTCAGCGTTGCCTACCGCGCCAAGATTCTCGCCGAAGCCAAGTCCGAAGGCGTTGCAATTGACAGCACGGAGCCGCTATCCCCGGCAGCCTCATCGCCGTTGGCACCTCTCGCACTGAACACCTCGCGGCGCACGGCCTACGTGTCCAGCCAAGCGAGCCTCAGCTGGTACATCTACGGCATTGGACTGCCCGTCGCCGCTAAAGAAACGGATGCGAAAGTCTTCGGGGGAATCGAACTGCTTGCTATCCCGAGTTCGATCTTCACGCACATCTTCCTTTCGCAAAATCGGGAATATGGCGAGGGCCAATTTAACGGCATACAGGACTACACCTGGAGCGCCATGGTGGCCGGCTACGCCGGAGGCTTTGCCTTGTGGGGAGAAGACTTCGCGGGTTTCCAGACGGCCGCAGTAGCCACAGCCATCGCCTATCCCTTCGCGCTGCACTACGGCTACGACTACGGCACGCGCTACCGCGACAATCCCGGGCGCATCGATCTGCGCTCCTCGCTTGCCGGCATCGGCGGCATTGGAGGATTTATCCTTCCCCTGGCCTTGAGCGACGGGGACGGCTCTGCGGATCTCAGGGCACGCCTTGCCATGGCTAGCATCCTTGCAGGCTATGCCGGAGGACATTTACTTGGCGATGCGTGGCAGCCTGATGCCAATGTCGCCGGCGGCATCGGTTCTGGCATTTCCCAGATGAGCCTCTTAGGGGCCTTGTGGGGCGTGGAACTCGACAAGCTAGCGGACATCCACGGAACCCGCGCCAGCGCGATGCCCTTTTTACTCGGTGGCCTCGGTGGCGCCACCTTCGGTTGGCATTACCTCAAAGGGTCACCGGACTCTCATGAGCGCAGCGGCTACACGGCACTCGGCATGTGGGCGGGCTACATCGGAGCGTGCGGCATCCTGCTCATGGCGGATGGTTCTGACCGGCAATCAGACGGCGCACTGGTCAACACCCTCGTCATTGGCCCGACGGTCGGCTACCTCGCTGCCCGTGCCCTTACTACAGATCTTGTCGAAACTCCGAAAGACCCCAAAAGAACGTCCAAGACATCCTGGATCCGCGGTACCGAGTTCAATCCGATCCCCGAACTTGCCTATGTTCGCCGTTCACCGCAAGATGGACTACAGAAGGAATGGCGCGTACCGGGGCTCATGATTCATATGTAGGAAGAAGAACTCCGCTCCCTGTGCGCAGCACAGCCTAGGCCGTCAAGCGTCGGAGACGACCTAAGCCAGGAGCACGGTCAAGTGCGCTCCTGAGGAAGCGGAGTCTCATGCCTCGGGAAACGGCCGAGGCATGAAGTTCCTTATTCCGCGAACCAGCCGATTGGGCCTGGGTTCAGGTTGATGTTGATCTGCTTCACCTCGGTGTAGGCCTCGATCCCGTAGGTGCCGAGCTCGCGGCCCGTTCCGCTCTGCTTGTAGCCGCCCCAGGGCGCCTCGTTGTAGGTCGGGTGGTAGGCGTTGATCCAGGTGATGCCGGCGCGCAGCTTCTTGATGAAGCGCAAGCCCCGGGCGCCATCCTGGGTGAACACGCCACCAGCCAAGCCGTAGACGGTGTCGTTGGCAAGCTTGATGGCTTCGGCCTCGTCCTCAAAGGTGAGCACCACCAGCACCGGCCCGAAGATTTCTTCCTGCACCACGCGCATCTTGGAGGTGCAATTGTCAAAAATCGTCGGCTCGACGAAGTAGCCCCCATCGTACGCCCCGCCGGTCAGGCGATTGCCGCCAGTCACAAGCGTAGCACCGTCGGCCTTACCAATCTCGATGTACTTGAGCACAGTTTCCATCTGGCTCTTCGAGACCAAGGGGCCCATCTCGGTGCCTTCGGTCGCTCCCGGTCCCACCTTGATCTTCTTGGCACGTTCCACCAGGCGCTTCACGAATTTGTCATGGATGGACTTCTGCACCAGGAGGCGCGAGCCCGCCGAGCAGACCTGGCCCTGGTTGCAGAAAATGGCGAAGAGCGCCCAATCGACGGCGGTCTCAATGTCGGCATCCTCGAAGACCACGCAGGGGGACTTGCCGCCCAGCTCCAGCGAAAGCTTCTTGATGTTGCCGGCGGCGGCCTTCATGATCGAGCGACCGGTGTCGGTGCCGCCAGTGAAGGCGACCTTATCGACATCATTGTGCTCGGCGATGCGGTTGCCCACGAGCGATCCCTTGCCCAGCACCAGATTGATGACGCCGGCCGGGAAGAACGGCTCCATCAACTCGAAGAGGCGATGGATGGAAAGCGGCGTCACCTCGGCGGGCTTGAAGACCACCGTATTGCCAGCGGCCAGGGCTGGTGCGAGCTTCCAGGCGCCCATCAGAAGCGGGTAGTTCCAGGGCACGATCTGTCCGCACACGCCCACCGGCTCGCGCACCGTCATGGCCTGCATGGCTTCGGGGACCTCATAGGTCTGCCCCATGGGCTTGGTGATGAGTCCGGCGTAGTAGCGGAAGCAATTGGCGGCATCGGCCACGTCGTACCCGGCTTCGCGCAAAGGCTTTCCGTTGTTGCCCGTCTCGATGGCCGCGATCTCTTCGGCATGAGCATCGATGACGTCGGCGAGCTTCAGGAGCAGGAGCGAACGCTCCAAGGCGGTGGTGGAGCGCCAGGGTCCTTCGTCAAAGGCGCGGCGGGCCGCGGCCACAGCGGCGTTCACGTCGTCCAGGGTCGCCTGCACAGTGGTCGCGATCACCTTGCCAGTGGCGGGATCGACAATTTCCTTCACGGTGGTGCCGGTGCCTGCGGTCCAGGCGCCGTCGATGAACATCTTCTTGGCTTCACTCATGGTGTTCTCCTTGTCTGGAAGTTTTACAGATACGGCCATCAGCCACAGAAGCCATCAAAGGCCTCGCGGAAGATGCGTCCGGCATCGGCACGGGTGATGGGCGCTGGATTCACTGAAAGCAAGCGATCGATGGTCATCAGATCGTCGGCCATCGGCTCAATCGAGTTCTCGGGAATCCCGGCCTCGCGCAGCGTGTGGGGAATAGGCAATTTCTGACGAATCGCCTCCACTGCCGGCACGAAGCCCTCCGGCCCCTCGCCCCCGACCGCGCGGGAAAGTCGCGCAAAGATCTCGGGCTCCGAAGCCAGGTTGTGGCGCATCACCGGAGCAAACATCAGGCTGTTGGCCAGGCCGTGGGGCACGTGAAAACGTCCGCCCAGCGGATAGGCGCAGGCATGGATGGCCGTCACCGAGGAGTTGTTGAAAGCAAGGCCCGCCATCAGGCTGGCCTCAAGCATGGCCTCGCGAGCGGCAAGATCAGACGGATTGGCGATCACCTTCGGGAGGTTCGCGACGATGCGCTCCAGGGCACCAATCGCCAGCGCATCGCTCACCGGATTGCGCTTCTTCGAGAGCATGGCTTCGCTCGCATGGCAGAGAGCGTCCATGCCGGTCGCTGCCGTGGTTCCGGGAGGCAGCCCCAGCGTAAGCTCGGGCAGGAGCAATGCCAGACCCGGCACCAGCCGATCAGAAAGTACGGCCTTCTTGAGGTTGGCCGCCGTGTCGGTGAGCACCGAGACGTTGGTGACCTCGCTGCCAGTGCCGGCGGTGGTGGGCACGGCCACCAGCGGTGCGCACGGGAGGGCGACCTTGTCGGCCCCAACCAGGTCCTCAACTTTGACAGAATTCGTCAAAAGGGCCGCCACGATCTTGGCGGTATCCAGGGGAGAGCCTCCCCCAACGCCCACCACGGCGTCAGCGCCAAAATCCTGGGCAAAGGCGGCAGCTTGGCGCGCAAGCTCCAGGGACGGATCGGCCTGGGTCCGATCGAAGACGGCGACAGCGCGGCCACTCTGGGCACAGACCCCGCGCAGCGTGGCAAATCCGGGAAGCTTGGAGACGTGGGGGCCGGTGACGATCACCACCGAACGGGCCTTGTGGCCCGAAAGGTAGCGGTCGAGCGCCGGCAGCGCCAGGTCTCCCCCGGCCACTTCGGGCATGGGGGAGAGCTTCATGTCACACCTTCTTCACGGCAGCCGCCACGGCGTCGGAGAACTTCGAGAGCCCTTCGTCGATGTCAGCGGGAGTCGCCACCAGGGGCGGGATCCAGCGCACCACGTTCTTGCGGATGCCGCAAGAGATAAGCAGCAGGTCGCGGGCATAGCACTCGGCGAGCACCGCCGAGCAGAGCTTTGGCAGCGGCGTGATGCCGTCCAAAAATTCTACGCCGATCATCATGCCGCGTCCGCGGATATCGCCGATCTGGGAGGTCGTCTTGGCCAAGTTCTTAAGGCCAGCCACCAACCGCTCGCCCTGAATGCGCGCATTCTCCGGGAGGTTTTCGTCCTTCATCACGCCGATGGTGGCAAGCGATGCCGCCGAGGCGAGCGGTCCGCCGCCGTAGGTGCCGCCGTGGCTGCCCGGAATCCAGGCCCCGTCGTACTTCGAGCGGTAGACGATGCCCGAAATGGGAAAGCCCGAGCCCATTCCCTTGGCGATGGTCATGATGTCCGGCTCAATGCCGTCATACTGGTGGGCAAACCACTTGCCCGAACGGCAGAAGCCCGACTGAATCTCGTCGATCACCAGAAGAATCCCGTGCTCGTCGCAAATCTTCCGGATGCCTTCGAGGTAGCCCTTCGGCGGGACCACGTAGCCGCCCTCGCCCTGAATCGGCTCGACCACGATGGCCGCCGTCTCGGTGGGGTCGGTCTGGGTGTGCAGCACCAGATCGAGCTGATCAAGACAGAATTTGCACGCCTGCTCCTCGGTCATTCCCAACGCCTGAGCGTAGGGGTACGGAGCCACGTAGATGCCGGCCGGCAGCGGCGCGTACTTGAGGCGGTATCCGGTCTTGCTGGTGGTCATGGCCATGGCAAGGTGAGTGCGCCCGTGGAAGCTTCCTTCCATGACGATCACGTTGGAACGCCCGGTAGCATGCTTGGCAAGCTTTACCGCAGCCTCGATGGCCTCGGCGCCGGAGTTCGAGAGGAAGACCTTGTCGAGGTGCTTGGGCACCACCGAGGCGATGGCGTCGGTCAGCTCCAGGAGCTTGTCGTTCCACACGCAGTTGATCTGGGTGAAGAAGAGTTTTCCGGCCTGCTCGCGCACGGCTTCGACCACCTTGGGGTGGCAATGGCCGGTGGAGTTGACACCGATTCCGGCAGTGAAGTCGAGGATGGTGCGGCCGTCGGCGGTCGTGAGATGGCAACCCTTGCCGGAAACGACAACGTGGTTGGTGGAATGGGTCCAAACGCCCGACGGATGGGTGAATTCCTTCGCGTTCATGCTGCAAGCTCCTTGAGTGTGTCTTCCAAACGATTCAACATTTCATCGAGGATGTTCCAGGGGATGTTCAATGCGGGTTCAATTCTGATGGCTTGGGCGTTGTTGAGGGTGCCCGAGGTGAGGACGCGACGCTTGAAGAGCCCGGCAGCGGCCTTGTAGCCGATGTCGCCGTTCTCGAAAAGCATGCCGATGAGCAGGCCCTTGCCGCGCACTTCCTTGAGCACGCCTGGATACTTCTCCTGCAGGGCGCGCACCTTGGTCATGACGTACTCGCCCTTTTCCTTGGCCTGGCGAGGCGTGTCTTCCTCCAACATCACTTCGATGCCGGCCAGCGCCGCGGCGCAGGCGATGGGGTTGCCGCCGGTCGTCGTGGTGTGGATGAAGGGATTGGGCTCCATGCAGGCCCAAACCTCGGGGGTAGCAAAGAATGCCGAGCAAGCCACCACGCCGCCGCCCAAAGCCTTGCCGAAGCACATGATGTCGGGCTCGACGTTCCAGAGATCCACGCCGAAGATCTCGCCCACGCGGCCAAATCCTGTCTGCACCTCGTCGGCGATAAGCAACACGCCGTACTTGTCGCACAGGCGGCGCAGGCCGGGCCAGAAGTCGGGAGGCGGCACCACGGCACCAGCTTCGCCTTGCACCGGCTCAGCGACGATGCCAGCGATCCCCTCGCCGACAATCTCGGCCTTCTTCAATTCGGCCTCGACCGAGTCGAGATCGCCGTACTCGGCAAAACGGATATTCGGCAGGAGCGGCAGCATGGGCGAGCGGAAGACCGCCTTGCCCATCAGCGAGAGCGAGCCGTTGGTCTTGCCGTGGAAGCCGTTGGTCATGGCGATGAAGCCCGACTTCCCGGTGTGGAGCTTCGCAAGCTTGATGGCGCCTTCGATGCCTTCGGTTCCGGAGTTGGCGAAGAAGCCGCACTGGATCTTACCGGGGGTGAGGTTGGCGATCACATGGGCCAGTTGGGCGCGGATGGGGTCGAGCATTTCCTGGCTGTATTGGGGGCTCCGCTCAAGCTGAGCTTTCACGGCAGCCACCACTTTCGGGTGGGAGATGCCGAGGCTGTAGAGGCCAAAGCCGCCCAGAGCGTCGATGAACTCGCGCCCCATCACGTCGGTGAGGATGGAACCCTTGCCGGTCCACTCGGTGACGGCGAACTCGCCGGCAATGGTGGCCGACTTGCGGTGTTCCAGGAAGCCCTTGTTGATGTGGTCCCGGAAATTGTCCACCGTTTTCTGCACGATCTCGCGGCGCAGATCTTCAGTGAGGTGGGTCTCGCCGCTGATGATGCGGTTGATCCAAGCGGCTTCTTGGCGCGCGACTTCAAGGTTGCGTGTCGTCATGATGTCTTTCCTTTGTTTTACCGTTGCTGGGCGCATGTTAAGCCCGCACACGGCGATTGTATCGCAAGGGGCGAGGCGTGCCTCGCTCTTACGATCATTATCTGTACGATTGCAGAAACCTCGCCCTTAGTCAAGGCTCCGCGTGTCTCATGAGCTGGACCGGGGGCGGGTCCCTTGTCGCCCCCATTGGTCCGCTTTTTGGAGATGCCCTATTGGATTGATCTCTGTGCTTGCTGCCACAAGCCTCGAAGGCCCGCCGCCGCAAGTTCAGTTATGCCAATTTTTGTCGTCATCGCATCGCGTCTTAGGTGAAACATCTCACCCGTCAGCAAAGCGATGATCGAACATCCTTAGCGCGACTTGATGATCTTCCAGAGCTCTTCGTACATGCGGTTGTTCTTCCCCTGGTCCACCACCGGCTCCAGCTTGCTCATGAGCGAGCTGTCGGGATAGATGGCGGAATTGGCGAGGTCTTCCTTCTTGATGAAGGGCATGGAAGCCTCGTTGGGGGTCGCGTACTGGTTGAAGTTCGAGAGGCGCGCGCCCACCTGGGGATCGAGGATGTAGTTGATGAACTTGTGGGCCAGCGCCGCGTTGGGAGCCTTGGCCGGAATGGCAAGATTATCAACGAACATCACGCCACCTTCGGAGGGGACGGCAAAGCCGATGTCCTTGCCGCTGGTGTCGGCCATGGCCTTGACGGCATCGCCGTTGTAGGCAAAGGCAATGGCGGCGCTACCGGCCACGACCTTATTCTTGCCACCCACGTTGGCTTCAAAGCCTAGGAAGTTCGGGCTCTTCTTGGCGGCGAGGATGATCTTGGAAACCGCCTCCAAATCTGCCTTATTCAAGGTATTGGCCGACTTGCCGAGGTACTTCAGGACCGATCCGATCATCTCACGCTCGGAGTCGAACATGATGAACGAGACCTTGTTCGAAGCCTTGAAGACGGCGTCCCACGAAGGCTTGAAGTCGGGATAGAGCTTCTTGTTGTAGACCAGGCCCACGGTGCCCCACTGGTAGGTGGCACTGTAGACGTTAGCCGAATCGAAGAGTTCCTTCTGGAACATGGGCTTCAGATTCTTGAGGTTGGGAATCTGCGCATGGTCGAGCTTCTGGAGCAGGCCGAGCTGGATCATGCTGGGAAGCACGAAGCCCGAGGGCACGACCACGTCGTATTGGCTCAGGCCACCGGCCTGCAGCTTGGCCATCATCTGTTCGTTGGACTCGTAGAGGTCGACCACCACCTTGCAGTGTTCCTTGGCCTCGAAGTCCTTGATGATCTGCGGATCGATGTACTCCGACCAGATGTAGAGGTGAAGCTCGTTGGAGGCTCCAGCGGAAGCGGAAGCGTCCTTCTTCTGGCAACCGCCCAGGATCAGTCCGGCGGCCAGGGGAGCGAGCGCGAGGGCGCGCGTCAGCTTCGTGTTCTGAAAAAACTTTCCAAATGTGAACATGGCATCTCCTTGCATTTGCGTAACACTGTGGATGGGAAGGGACCGGGACGGATGCCGTCGTTGCCCGGGTCGTACTCCACCCACCATTCGATGATGGCCTTTTTCATGCTGTTGCCTCTGCGGTTTTCTTTTCGCTTCGGGCGCTCAGCCACTGCATGAGACTGACCGCCACGATAGTGAGGAACATGACCATGGTAGAGAGCGCGTGGATCTCCGGGGTCACCCCCCGATGCACCGACGCGTAGATGTAGATCGGCAAGGTCGTCGAATCTGGCCCCGACGTGAAGAAGCTGATCACGAAGTCGTCCAGCGAAAGCGTGAAGGCCAAGGCCGCTCCGGCAAAGATACCAGGCTTCAAGAGCGGCAGCACCACAGTCCCCAGCATGCGACCGTAGCTGGCGTAGAGATCAAAGGCCGCCTCTTCGAGATCCATGGTGATGGCCTGCAGACGCGAGCGCACCGTCAAGGCGACAAAGGCAATCTGGAAAGCCACATGACCGATGATCATGGTCGGCAGCCCCAACTCGAAGAGCCCCGTTAGCGCCCGCAAGGCACCAAAGGCGATCACCAAGGCCACGGCAAAGATGATGTCCGGCGTCACCACCGGCAGATTGAGAAGTCCTTCCATGACCCGGCTGGCTTTCTTGCCCCAAGGCAGCCGCTGCGCCCCGATCGCCACCATGGTTCCCAGGATCGTGGAGATGGCTGTCGAGATCACCGCCAGCAAGAGGGAGTTCTTGGCGGCATTCAGGATCATACCGTCATGGAAAAGCTTGGTATACCAAGAAAGGGTGAATCCCCCCCAATTGAGGCCAAGGCGCGAAGCGTTCACGGAAAAAATGGCCACGCATAGAAGCGGAAGGTAGAGCATCGCGAAGACGCCCAGCGCCATGAGAGTCACGAACCAGCCGCTCTTTCTCATCGTGCCGCTCCTTTCCCCTTGCGCCCGACGATCATCAAGGTGGCTAGCGTCAGCATCATCAGGGCGATGCTGACCATGGCGCCAAAGGGCCAGTCGCGCGCCGAGCCGAACTGCTGCTCGATGAGGTTTCCCACCAGCATATAGCGAGCTCCCCCGAGCATGTCGGGAACCACGAACATGCCCATGGCCGGAACCAGCGTCAGCGTCGCCCCGACAGAAACGCCCGGAAGCGTCTGGGGCCAGATGGCCGTCCAGAAGGTGCGCCAGCGGTTGGCGTAGAGATCTTGGCTCGCCTCGACCAGTGCCCAGTCGAGCTTCTCAACAGCCGTGTAAAGTGGAAGTGCCACGAACGGAAGGAATGCAGAAACCATGCCAATCCAAACCGCCGGTTCGCTCGGATAGGCCGGAAAGCCCTCTGGGATGAGTCCCAGGAAGGAAAGGAACTTCGCCACCGGAAGTCCCGGAGCCAGCACCAGGAGCCAGGCATAGGTGCGGATGACAAGATTTGTCCAAAAGGGAATGAGCAGGGCCGTCATCCAGATGCCGCGAGTCTTCTGAGGCCGCGAGGCGAGGAAAAAAGCCAAGGGATAGGAGAGGGCGATGCAAAGAACCGTGCTGATGAGCGCCACCCAAAGGCTGCGCGCCAAGATGCGCAGGTTGTCCGGCGACCAACCAAAGAGATCGTAACCAGCCAAGCGGCGCAGGTTCTCAATCGAGAAGGTCCATTCCACCTCACCGAAACTCCCCCGCTGAGCAAAGGCAACGATCACCAGAGCTAGGCAAGGAATGGCGAGAAAGGCCGAGATCCAAGCCATTCCCGGCAACATGAAGAACATGCGGCGCCAACGCATGATGGTCGGCGTCACCAGTTCCCCGCGATGGACGGTCACATTAGTCGTCATGGAGCACCACCAGGGCGTCGGGCGAACAGACAGCATGCACTTCGTCGCCCGTCTTCCAGTTGTGGAGGGCATCGGTCTCCACGCGCAGGCCATTGTCCAAGAGCAACACCTGGTAGCCGCCCTTGTAGAGAGCCGTCTGCACGCTGGCGTGCCAACCACCGGGAACGTCGGCTTCGGAGAGCTGAATCTTCTCAGGGCGGATGGTGAGCGATCCCTTCTCCCAGGGGACTTCCTCGCGCAGTTCCCACACCCCTAAGGCCGTGCGCACAGAACGCTCCCCGCAACGCTCGGCCTCGATAAAATTCTCGGTCCCCAGGAAGTCGGCGACAAATTTTGTCGCCGGACGATCAAAGACCTCGCGCACCGGCCCGCACTGGGCAATGACGCCCTTGTTCATCACGGCGATGCGGTCCGAGACGGTCAGCGCCTCCTGCTGGTCGTGAGTGACCATGATGAAGGTGGTCTTCAAGCGCTGCTGGAGCTGGCGCAACTCCACCTGCACCTCCATGCGCAGCTTGGCGTCCAAGGCCGACATCGGCTCGTCCAGAAGCAGCACCTGAGGCTCGTTGACTAGGGCGCGCGCCAAGGCCACGCGCTGACGCTGACCTCCCGACATCTGGTGGGGCAGCCGGTTTTCAAAGCCCGTGAGCCGCACCAGTTCCAGGGCATCGCGACTGCGGTTGTAGGCGTCCGTCTTGCCGTAACCGCGCGAAAAAAGGCCGTAAGCCACGTTTTCCAGCACGTTCATGTGCGGGAAAAGCGCATAGCTCTGAAAGACGGTGTTGAAGGAGCGCTGGTTGGCTGGCAGATGGGTGATGTCCTGCCCCAGCATTTGGATGGTCCCGCTGTCGGGGAGTTCAAGCCCCGCAAGCAGCCTAAGCAGAGTCGTCTTGCCGCACCCGGAAGGTCCGAGCAGCGTGAAGAATTCTCCCGCTCCAATCGAAAGATCGATGGTGCGGAGAGCCTGTACGGCTCCGTAGTTCTTGGTCAGTGCTTCGAGTTCCAGGTCCATGACAAACCCCTTTTGCAAGCGAAGTGCCAATGCAGGAACAACGCTTAGATAGCGTTTTTTGATTTTCCAAAGGCTGCGGTTCCCGGTTTTGTTGCACAGAAGCCGCAACTGTCAACAATTGTCACAACAACGTGCAGAAGGGCTATCAATCCATGTCCCCATTCTCCCAGCCTTGCTCTGCAACCGCAGCACAGCCCATGGTGCGGAAGCACCAATTCCATGCTAACTTGAGAACAACGTTTCACCAGCGAGGGAGCTCATGCACAAGGAGATCTTCGACCTTTTCCACGAGCGGCATTGCTGCCGTGCCTTCCTTCAGGAACCAGTCGAGTCAAAGCTGGTGGAGGAAGCCATCTTGGCGGCCGGCCGAGCGCCCAGTTCCAAGAACACCCAACCGTGGGGACTGGAAATTGTCACCGGCGCCAAACTCGCAGAGCTTCGCACGGCCATTCTGACATCCTTTGAAGCCAAAGAGCCGGCTTCTCCCGACTTCCGCTACTCCCCCGATCCCCTTTCCGAAGCCATGATGGCTCGCGCCCGCGCCTGCGGCTTCGGCCTCTACAAGCACAAGGGCATCGCCCGCGACGACAAGCCCGCCCGCCACGCTCATGATCGCGAAAATTTCCGCCTCTTCGGCGCCCCCGCCTACGCCATCTTCACCCTGCCGCGCGAATCCGAGAAGGGCACGTTCATGGACGGCGGCATGTTCGTGGGCAGCCTGCTGCTTTCGTTGCGCGCGGTCGGCTACGAATCCACCCCCATGTTCTCGGTCGCCACCAAACCAGCCGTGATCCGCCAGGTGCTCGGAATCCCTGAAGATCGCCTAGTAGTGCTGGGGCTCGCCTTTGGCAAGGAAGATCCTGCTGCCCACGTTAACGCCTTCCGCACCGAGAGGGAGCCCCTGGAGTCCTTCGTGAACTGGCATGCCTGAGAGTCCCTTTCTCGCCGTCCTTTCCGGCAGGAAGCCTTCGCGCGTCCCGGTCTGGATCATGCGCCAAGCCGGGCGCTATCTGCCCCAGTACCGGGCCTTGCGAGCGGACTTTCCCCGCTTCACCGACTTCCTGGCCGCTCCCGAAGCCGCCGCTGAAGCCACGATGCAGCCCGTGGATGCCCTGGACGTGGATGCCGCCATCCTCTTTTCTGACATCCTCGTGGTGCTGCCGCCACTCGGGCTTACGCTTGAGTACCGCGAGGGCGAAGGACCGCGCCTTGGCAACCTGCTGGACTCTGAAGACAGAATCCGTCAGATACCCCGCTTCGACCCGAGCCGCGACGTGCCCTTTGTGCTGGAGGCCATTCACCTGGCCCGCAAGGCCCTGGCTGGACGGGTACCGCTCATCGGCTTTGCCGCCGCCCCTTGGACACTTTCCTGCTACGCCGTAGACGGCCGCGGAGGCAAGGACTTCCTGCGCACCCGAAGCCTCTTGCATCGCGAACCGGCCCTCTTTGACTTGCTGCTAGAGCGGCTTTCCGACCTCACCATCGAATACCTCTGCGCCCAAGCCGAAGCGGGAGCCGAAGTCCTGCAGCTCTTCGAGTCCTGGGCCCTGCTCTTTGATCCCGACACCTACGCGCACAGGATCCTGCCGCACACGGCACGTGTGATCTCCGAGGTCAAGGCCCGCGCCAAAGTCCCGGTGATCCTCTACGGCAACGGCGCCTCACTTTTGACAACTCCCTTCGCCTCCACCCAGGCCGATGCCTTGGGCATCGACTGGCGCATCCCAATGCACCAAGCCCGGCAGGCGTTTGGAGACCGCCCCTTGCAAGGAAATCTCGATCCGGCGGCACTGCTTGGAACTCCAGAAAGCATCGCCCTCGCCGTCGCGAAGATCGCCCGCGAAAACGCTGGCGGGCCGTGGATCGGCAATCTCGGCCACGGGATCTCTCCAAATGTCCCGGTGGCTAATGCCCAGGCATTCGTGAATGCCGTGCATGCCCAACCGCTGTGAGCCGCGATAGAAAGCATTTTTTGTCAAAGCCTTCGAAAAGGCCTTGAACGAGTGGCCCTTAGGGGCTCGAAGCGCTACACTATTCGTTGGAGCCTTCGCCTTTCGAAGGGCCTCCAAGCTACCTTCAACCAGGGACTTACCATGAAAGTTCAGTTCACCGGTCGCCACTTCGAAGCATCTGAGAATCTCCAGGGAAATATCGAGGAGAGTCTTAACGCCTTGGTCAAATTCAACGACCAAATTCAGGATGCCAAGGTCGTACTGGACATGGCTCCCAATGGACTTCGACAGGCCAGCGTCCAGGTGTCCGTCGCCAACCACGGCGTGGTGGCGGCTTCCGCAGAAGCTGAGACGATGCGCAAGGCTGTGGATATCATGCTTGACAAGCTGGAACGCCTCCTGAAGAAGGACAACGAAAAGTCCAAGGAGCACCGAGCCCCCGCCGTGGATCAGGTGGTGATTCCCTGACCACTCCGTTTCAGACGACGCTGCTCGACCAAAGCGACATCCAGCATCGTGAATTCCTGGATGTCGAGACGCTGCACAAGCGTTGGGGGGAGGCACTGCAGCTCGAGTTCCTGACCCCCTTCTTCGATCAGCACATTAGCGAGGCCGACCTTCACCGGCCAGGCCTCGCTCTTACGGGCTTTCGCGAGGTTTTCTCCCACCAACGGGTCCAACTGGTCGGGAATACCGAATACTTCTACCTCGAAAGCCTATCTCCCGAAGAACGCTCCCAAGCCATGCACCGCCTGGACAGCGTCTCTTCGCCGCTTTGGATTTTCACCCACAGCCATCGCCCCCATCCAGAAATTCTGGAATGCGCGCTTACCCAAAAGGCTTGCGTGGCCTGGACCCCGCTTCCCACCCTGGAACTTGCCCAGTCGCTGACGGAAATCCTCCAGGAATACTTTGCGGAATACGCCACCGTACACGGGAGCTTGGTGGATGTCTATGGCATCGGCCTTCTCTACACCGGTCGCAGCGGCGTCGGCAAAAGTGAGTGCGTACTGGATCTGGTGGAACGCGGTCATCGCCTAGTCGCCGACGACGTGGTCTACCTCACGCGCCGCGGCAACGACGTCATCGGCACCGGAAACCAGCTTCTCGGCCAGCACATGGAAATTCGCGGCGTCGGCATCATCGACGTGGCGAGTCTCTTCGGCATCCGCGCCATACGCCACTCCAAGCGCATCGAAATGATCGTCGATCTTCGGCTCTGGAAGGAAGGCGAAAGCTACGAGCGCACGGGTTTGAATTCCTACTCTTGCAATCTCATGGGCGTGGACGTGCCCCGGACCATCATTCCGGTGAGTCCCGGCAAGAACATCACGGTAATCTCAGAAGTCGTGGCAATGAATACGTTGCTCAAGATGCATGGCAAGGATACGGCCAAGGACTTCAATGAGCGCCTCATTGCCCTCATGAACGAGCGACGCGAAGAACGCCAGCAGCGAATTGCCAGGTGGGAGTGACATGGAGCGCAAAAACTACCAGAACTTGATCGTCGGAGCCGTCGTCCTAGTGGCTCTCTTCCTGCTCGTCTTTGGAATGGCCTTCCTCAACGAGTTCAGTCCCGGTCAGAAACTCGACACATACTACTTCATCGCCGACCAGGTCGGCCTCTTGACCCGAGACGATCCCGTCAAGTTCAACGGAGTCAAGCAGGGCAAGGTCGTGAAGATCGAACTTCTGGAAGACTCACGGGTCCGCATCACGGCCCAGGTGAAGGTCGGCTTCCCGATCCGCGAAGGCAGCCGCGTCGAAATCCAGAACATCGGCCTGATGGGCGAGCGCATGATCAACATTGCGGTCAATCCCCAAGGCAAGCCTCTCCCTCCAGGCACCACGCTGCACGCCGGCTACGACTACGGCATTGCCGAAACCATGGGCGCCGCCGGCAAGCTGGTAGAGCAAGCCAAGGGCATGGTGGATCAGTTGCAAGGCGTCGTAGACAGCACCGTCGGGCGTCCGCAGTTCACCCACGACGTGAACGGCATCATCCACCGCGTGGACGATATCTCTTCGCGCCTAGACAAGATGGTGAAGGATGTGGATCCCAAGGTCCGCACCACCGTGAATGACCTGCAGGCCACCGGATCGTCCGCCCGCAAGATCGTAGACAAAGCCGGCCCGACAGTGGACCGTCTTACGGGCAAGGCCGATCGAGTCGCCGACGAGACCCAGGAGCTGGTCGGCGATCTCCGCAAGATCTCGTCCGACCTCAAGGTCATCTCGGAAAAGACAAAAAATGGCCAGAGCACTCTTGGAAAACTCGCCAACGACGATGCTCTCTACAAAGACTTGAATTCTACGATGCGCAGCGCGGATAGCCTCATCCAGCGCATCCACAAAAAGGGATTGGACGTGAACGTGGACCTCTTCTGATGGATACCCCAGCGACCACACGTCTGCTTTGGGCCGTCCACAACCACCAGCCCGTAGGCAACTTCGACTTTGTCTTTGAGAACGCCTACCGCAACGCCTATCTCCCCTTTGTCGAGGTTCTGGAGCGCCATCCCAGCATTGGGGTGGATTTTCACTTTTCTGGCCCTCTCTTCGACTGGCTTGACCATCAGCATCCAGACTACTTGGAGCGTATCGCCAACCTCGTCAAGAACAAGCAGGCAGGCATTCTGGCTGGTGCCTACTACGAACCGATCCTCCCTCCTTTGCCTCATGCCGACCAAGTCGGCCAGATTCAAGCGCTGATCGCCCGTCTCAAGAAGCGCTTTGGTGTCACGCCGCGAGGCATGTGGCTTGCCGAGCGAGTTTGGGAGCCAGGACTTCCGGCCGCCTTGGCCGAAGCTGGCATTGAGTTCACGCTCTTAGATGGCACACACTTCAAGCAGATCGGTTTTGGTGAAGAGGCCATGTTCGGGCGTTGGACCACCGAGTCCGAAGGCCGCTCCGTATCGGTCTTTCCCATCCACGACGGCATGCGCGACCTCGTTCCCTTCGCTTCGGTGGAAGACGCCATCGCAGCCTTGCGGCGCTTTGCCATTCCTGGCGGCCGCGACGTGGTCTTTGGGGACGATGGCGAGAAGTTCGGTGACTGGCCCGGCACCCATGACCTCTGCTACGACCAAGCTTGGCTGGAGCGCTTCTTCACGGAAGTGGAGCGCGACCCGACACTTTCTGTCCGTCCCGTCAGCGAAGCTTATGCGGACACCCATTCTCAGGGCCTCGTGTACCTGCCTGCGGCGTCCTACTTCGAAATGATGGAATGGGCCGAGACGGCTCCGCGTCAAACGGCACTACGCAAGGCTCGCCAGGCGTTGCAGGAAAGTGGCCAATGGGAATCTATCCGTCCCTTTGTGCGCGGCGTCTCTTGGCGGAACTTCCTGATCCGCTATCCCGAATCCAACCGCATGCACAAGTTAGCGCAATGGCTTTCCGGGCGCATTTGGCATGAGTTGGCTTCCAAGCCGACCACACCTCGCAAGCGGGAGCTTACCAAAGCCCGCGATCATGTTTGGCAAGCTCAGTGCAATTGCGGCTACTGGCACGGCGTCTTTGGCGGCCTTTACCTTCCGCATTTGCGGCGAGCCATTCACGGGCATCTGGCCCGTGCCGAACGGCTGCTCGCCGGAAACCAGCCCAGCGTCTCGTCATTTGATTGGGACCTAGACGGAACCCCCGAAGTCGTGCTGCGCGATGCATCTCAATTCGTGTCTGTTCACCCCGGCAAGGGTGCAGGTATTCCGGTCTGGTGGCTAGATCATCCTGCCCTGAACCTTTGCGATAGCATGACACGTCAAGAAGAGACGTACCACGCTCGCATTGCAGGCAAAGAAGGCAAGGGAGATGGCAACAAGCTGGCAGATCAGTTTGAAGCTTCCGATCCTGCCTTAGCTCGTTTATTGCGCTACGATGTCATTCCTCAGCATTCCGCCTTGGATTGGTGGTTTCCGGAAGGAACCGACACGTCTTGCTGGCTTGAGGGACAAGCAGACAGCTATTGGCTCGGTGGCTCTTGGACAGTCAAGGCATCGGGCTCCAGAAAAGGACATCCTTTTGTGGAGTTATGCCGCGATTTCGGTAGTATCCGCATGACAAAAGCCTTGAAGTTGCTGCCTGGTGGTGGCCTAGATGTCTCTCTGGAAATTGAGAATCTCGGAAACGAAACGGCACGTGGCACTCATGGTAGCCAATGGCTGTTTTGCCTCCTTGCAGGCGATGCCCCCGACAGGATTCTCATTGATCCCTCTGGCGCCGAGCATCGTCTTGACACTCTAGGGAATATGTCTGGTGCAGAAATCTCCTTGCGCGATGAGTGGCTTGGAGTTTCCGCCAAACTTTCCTGGGAAGGCGGATCCAAAGTGCTCTGGCAAGGCATCCGCACTGTCAATCAGAGTGTTGGTGGCTACGAAACCGTCTACCAAGGAACATCCGTCTTAGCTCTTCGCGACGTCTGCATTCCTGCTGGAGGTGCAGTTTCATGGAATCTGCGCCTAGAACTAGCCCAGCCAAACTCTGATCGTCCCCTCTGAGGAGAATATCATGGAAAAGGTCACTAAGACTCTTAAAGTCATCAATCGCTTTGGCCTACATGCCCGTCCTTCGGCCATGGTCGTTGAGACGGCAAGCAAGTTCGATGCAGATGTATCTCTGATCAAGGATGGAGTCCGTGCAGATGCACGTTCCATCATGAGCGTTATGCTTCTGGCTGCTGAGCCTGGCTGCGAAATTTGCCTGGAAGCTACAGGCTCTCAAGCCCAAGACGCTGCAGATGCTTTGGATAAGCTGTTCCAGGCGAAATTCCACGAAGAAGCATAGTCGCTCGCCTCATTGCTAGATGAAAAGGCATGCTGCACATAGCATGCCTTTTTTGTTGGCTCATTATGCTCCAGCAGCTAACGGATGCCGTTCAGGAACGACGCCAACTCTTGGAGCAGCGGGAATTTCGTTCTGAGCTCATGGTGTATGGCTTAGGTTGGATGGAAGGCCTGAAGGAGCAGATGCAGACCTGCCAA